>Ga0207933_1000001_pt1 | contig 465854 bp, 619 predicted proteins | sample NGESurdeep092012_4_FD_184488 | JGI IMG/M metagenome (GOLD analysis project Ga0207933, IMG submission 184488) | Arctic peat soil microbial communities from Barrow, Alaska - NGEE Surface sample F53-3 deep-092012 (SPAdes) | ecosystem: Environmental > Terrestrial > Soil > Wetlands > Peat ... | reverse complement strand
CGAATCCCTTCGCGATTCACAACATACGAAACCTTAGTCAAAGGACTACGGCAAGGCTTGCAGACAGGGTAGTGCCCATCCTTCTTGCTCTTGTCCTTTGGAAACTCCGACAACTCTTTCGGGATGTCGCACCTAGTACATCGCTTCATGGTATCGCCGATGTTACTAAGTATCACGGCATGTGGCAAACCGATTTAAGGGTTTTTACAGCGTTAGCATAAGGTAACGCTGCCACTTTACCACCTTGGCTAAACCAGGCGTTCTTTAGTTCTTCGATGTTGCTGATCGAAGTGTCGAAGATGAAACTGACCTTACCGGAGCCGTTGCGATCAGTGCGAGTCATGGTGACTCCAGCAACTTGCAGATACGCGGCGAAGTAAAGATCGGACGTGCGAAACTCATTTTCAGGGGTAGTAGGCTTCATTTGGGATTCCAATCTCGACCCATCAAAGGGGTCGTTAGTTCTCGTATGGATTTGGATCTGGGATCTATATCTGAACCCCCTCAATCGAGGGGGTTCTCAATGTAACTATAGGGCTCAGACGACGGCGACGATGAGCGAAGCCCGTTGGCGAACCTTGACCTGCACAGAGGTCGTGGTGACGGTCAGACCCGCAAGGAGCGAGGCCGGAATCACAATCGCGGTAGCAGCGACGGAGCCGCCTGCCCTCTCGATGACGATCTGGGACAGGGTCTTGCTGACCTTACCCGTGAGCTTGACTACGGTCTCTTTGCGGTCGTAGACGCCCAGGCCAGTGCCAGCGATCGTCAGAGCGCCGGAGGTCGGAGAATCGTGGGTCGCACTCGAAACGACGGGCAGAGTCGGGGCGAAGGCAGTCACGCCATCGTCCTGGACCACGGAGATGGCAGCGGCTGCGCCTAGAGAGGGCAGACGACGGGAGTCCGGGTTGTAGCTGGCCGAGCGATACTCGGAAAGCATGCCAACCAAGAAGCTGTCAATGGCCACGGCGGTCTCGACGAACTTCGGGGCGATTGCATCCGCAATTGCCGCCTGGGTTCCACGAGTCGATGGGATCAACGACAGAGCGTTGGAATTCGTGCTCGTGCCAACGGCATTGATCGTAGCAGTCGACACATCGAGTGTGCCGCTGATCGGGTTCAAGGCAGTGATGAAAGTCGCTGAAGCCGGGGTTGTACGCGAAGTGGCTGTGAGACCCAACAATGCATATGCCGAGTGGGTAACAGTAGCCGTTTCCACGTAAGCACTGGCACCGTGTGGGCCTTCGAACGAAACGCGACCGCCAGAGCCGACGCCTGTGAAAGCTGTAACGCCGGTACCCTTGAGGGCGACGTTGATGGCAGCTACCAATGTCGTGATGCTGGCGTAAGCAGCGGCAACAATCACCACTGTCGAGAACGCACCAGAAGCCGATGTGCGTACTTTCAGCGTGTCACTGGTTGCAGCCACTAGGGTCAGCGGGAAGCTTCCAGAGATGTCCGAGCCCTGAATGACAGCGCCGGCACCTGTGGTGGCGTTCGCCAACACAGCATCAAGCCTAGCCGTCGTTGGACGACCGATAGTACGCTCCTGGCCCTTGGGCTCAGTCGGAGCATTGAATTGAGAAACCGGCTCCAGATCCATCAAATGGATCGGACCCGGGAGATCACCTCGAATTACACCACAGCGCATTTTAGACTCCTTGAAGCTTGTGTCATTGACTTACTCACTATGGATTGTGGATTGATAAAAGAAACCCTTAGGTGTTTTCCGATTTGGCCAACTTTTTGACCTTGGTTGCAGCATAGCGCCGACGGTCACGCTCTCGTTCTTTAGCCCTCCTAAGTATTTCTTCTGGAGTACGTAAGGTATCTCTAGCCTCTTGGGCATTGGGGTAGGGATTCCCCGCTAATTCTGCCTTTTTCTTGGCCTTGCTCCGCTTACGGTACAACCGATGCCTTACCCTGTAGTCCGCTTCTTCGGGCGTAAGTAGAGCATCTCTCTCCAAGGCGGTTGCCGATTGAGCCTGAGCATTTTTACGCAAAGTCTCTATCACATTGGGTCTAGGGGGTGGTCTATTGGCTATGCCTACATGAAGGTTCTTGAGCCACTCCGGGCTCTCGCCCCTCTTCTTGATCCCCTCAGCATGTGCTTGTTGCCATTCCGGAGTTTTAGCTATTCTCTGACTAGCCTCTAGTTGCTTCTTGAGCCACTCAGGATTCTGAGACCTCTTAGCGATTCCAGCCATTTGTCGCTCTTTGGTGGCATGGACTAACAAATCAATACCATCCCCACCTCTGGTCATATTATACCCACCAGGAAAAGTTGAGGCATACAGAGCTACTTGCCTGATCTCAGCTGCCACCAACTCTAAATGGGTACCCACCACTTCCTCTACGCACTCAATCGTGAAGCTCTCTTTACCGTACTTCCTAATAGCTCTGTGCAAGGCATAGGGACTATCATTTTTGGCGGCATTCAAGTGTGCCTTCCACCTACCAATGACAGTCTTCTTCGTCTGCCCAACGTACTTCTTCTCGTTCACCTTATTGGTGACTAGATACACGCAGCCAATGACTTCAGAAGGCTCGACCACAACGACTCTCTTAGGTACACTTAGAGACGGCCTCTGGCTTGATCAATTTTGAGATTCTGGATAATGATCCCGTAGTCTGCGAAGAAATCGGAGATCGCTGTGAGAAAGAGCAAGTCATCAGTTCTCCAGGCGAACTGAGCTTTTTTGATCTGGATCCGCATTCTGTTGAGGCGCTTGAAGTACAGTGGGTAGCGATCAAGGGATTCGAGTTCCTCTGAAGCTTCCTCCAACCGGTTGAACCGGGCTTGAGCATTCTTGAGCAAGTTCCGTCGATACGGGTCGGGAATGAGATTCTTCGGCTGCCAACGGTTGTTGGTTCGGTAGAAGTCATTCCCTTCTTGCTCAAGGATGCCTGGTAGGATGCTGTACTGCACTTCACGGGCTTACTTCAGAATGTCTTGATGTTGCTGACCAGAGCGTCGGCACGCACCGTTACGGTGTCACCAGTGGTAAGACCCGCAATGAGCGATGCCTTGACGACGATCGAGGTGTCGGTGTAAATGCCGCCGCCCGGGACAAGGATCTGGGCTTTGGTCAAAGTGACCGTACCCACGCCAGCACCACTGAATCGGACCGTGCTGACCTCTGGAGCTACCGAGAGGAATCCCGTGCCCACGAAGGTCACATCACCCGTCGAAGGTGAATCCAAGGTGACCGAGGTAATGACCGGAATCGCCACGTCCGTTGGCAATATTGTCGCCTGTGTGATGAGGCCTGCCTTCACGAGCTTAGAGATCTTGCCCTGGCCCGCCGACATCAGGACTCGTTCCGATTCCAGGATATCGATATACCCTGCAACCGTTGTGTCACCGATCTTCGTGCGGGGGATGTAACAAGCCTGCTTCGTCGCACCGGCATAGCCGTCGCGCTTGTATGACTTGGGGTCACCCTTGCTACCAAGGCGATGCACTTCCTTGTTTGGAAGACCGTCGTCGATGTCGTCGACTCGAATGGCGCCCGTAACTGTTTGTGCGTGTGTTAGCCTCAGCATGCGATACTCCTCGCTTGTGGATCAGAAGCGATAAAAGGAACCTTAGAGTGGTAGGTAGTTGGTGAAAGATGCGGAAAAGGCAGCCGTGCCCCCGGAACCCCTAACAAACAGGGTGTCCATGGGGCCGTGGAAGATTGTAAGGGTCTCCTGAGGGGCTACTTGCTGTTCACCACCACCCGCAAGAGCAGCTATGTACAGATTATGCCCACCAGTGGCCTCTTCATTCTTGATGTAGAGGTCCTGGGTCGTGAAAGGGAGGTCCAATTGCTGGGAATTGGCCAAGGCAGCCCCCTGAGGGGCCGTCCCTGAAATCACTACCCTGCTGTTGCCATAGTGCTCACTATCCGTGACCACTAGCCCGGCGGCACTGGCTGTCCCCGGAGTCCCAGCAAAATCGATTGGCGTGAATTTCAGCCAAAAGTGTGCTGAATCTACGATCCCGGCGGCTCCGGTGAAGGTGTTAGGATTGAAGACAATTCGAATGGCATTGATGTTGTTGACGGCATTCAGTACCACTGGATTGATTGAGGGGTCCAGGTACCCTGACGAGATCGGAGCCGTCATAAGGTCAGTGAAGGAGCCGTCGAAATTGACCGCAGCGGAGAGGCGGTAGCCCTGTGTTCCGACTAATTTGGGGGTGAGTAAGTCCACAATGCCCACTCTACGCCGAATAATACTATAGGTTCTAGCCATTAGGATGTGCTCCGTTCCTTAGAAACAAGCGGCTGATAAGTGCTCGCTGAATATTCACCCTTGGTTGTCCGGACGTGGTCCTGGACATCAGACCATGAGTGCGCCTCTTGACCCTGGTAATTAGGGACCAATCTGGACTTGAAAACATGGTCTTTTTCGCGGCGTGTCATCTCCACATTCCGCTCTGCCCGGTACTTCTTCTCTTTCCCGGTTTTCGACGCCCAACCCCCACTGGCCCCGTCCTTCATGACGAAGCCCACCTCCCCAGGATTGAACACTAGTTCCAATGGTTCCCCTGAGTCAGCAACTAAGGTCTGGGTGCCTGCCTTGACCTCCTCGTAAACTGAGAAGCTCAGGCGCTTGGTGTGGATCGTCCCATCACTGGTTTTGAACGTATAGGTCGGCATCATTTCCTCATTTTCATTGCTTTTTTGATGGCCTTTTGGGCCTTCTGTTTGGGTATTTCCCAGCTTCTGGTAAAGCTCAAGACCGAGGCCACGTGCTTACACACTTTATGCGTTCGATCAGGGTCTCGGATATCAGGTGTAGACGCGGTGCCCACTTGGGGATTCAACATGTAACCCTCGGACTTGGCGTGGAACTCTGGGCCTAGCCACTGCCAGCCAGGGCAGGAACAGGATAGCTCAAGGTCAAGCTTCCCGAAGGCCCTCACATTCCCAGGGCGAGAAGCCCTGATCTTGACCGCTTTGGGACCGTTCCCACAATCCACAGCAAAGATCCACCTGAGGTTGCCCAAATCCGCCCTTTTAAGGGTCGTGGTACATTGAGCAGCCCGGTGTTTGAATTCGGGGTCTAGACCATTGAGGATCTCTTCGGGGATGGCAGCCAGCTTTACCCCCTGGGACACTCTCAGCGTCTGGGTATGAGCACTGCCTAGCTTCCACAGCTCGGCGACAAAGGAGGCGTTGTGGGCGTTGGGGACACCATCACGGTAAGGATATTTCGGCTTGTCATTAGTACCTTCCGGAGGTTTTCCGAGTCCATTGAAACTAGGTTTGGCGTCCGAATGATCTATTTGATCAGGAGTAGTTTGGCTCTTTCCCAAATCGCCAGGCTGTTCTACGCGATAGATACTTTCATCCTTGGGGTCTTCCTTACGCAAATCATCAGGAGGTTTGGCAAAAGTTGACTCTCCAGGGATCCCTGAGTCAAGAGATATACCCTTGTCTAAATGACCGCCACTAGGGAGTTCAGCTACTGCCAAGGACGTGCTGGGCTTTGGGGATCCGTAGAGGGGGCGAGAGACTAAGGGGGAGGTCATTGGGAGATATCCACCAGTTTTCGAGCAGCTCTTTTGCGCCTCATGTACTCCCGTTCTCTAATACGTTTAGCCGCCTCTTGTGGGGTACACGAAGCATCTTTTTCCAAGGCCTTGCGGGTTACTTCCGCTTGTTGCGCTCGACCCTCTGGACTTTCATTGTACTTACGAAGGCCTTCTGCACGTAATGTCTGCCATTCAGGAGTAACGGACCTTTTCCTAGAACCTTCAAGTTGAGCTGCCTGCCATTCAGGGTCTTGGGCCATTCGACGGTTATTCTCCGAATTGGCCTGTTTCCACTGGGGGTTTTCGGACCTCTTGATCATACCCTCACGTTGGACTTTCGGATCAACGACTCTGTTAAGAGCCCCCTCAGCATTAGCTCTTATCCAATCGGGGTCTAGGGACCTCTTACGAGAAGCTTCAGTCGTCTTTCTAAGCCACTCTGGGTCTTGGGCTCGTACCCTAGCCGCCTCAACCATCTTGGCCTTGACTTCAGGAACAGTGAAATCGACCCCATCTCCGCCTCTGGTCAGATTGTACCCATTAGGCCTTACACAATCGTAACTAGCTATTTGTCTGATCTCAGCAGCCACCAAATCAGCGTGGATCCCGACCACTTCCTCGATGCGCTCTATAGTGAAGTTATCGGCTCCGTACTTCCGGATAGCATTGTATAAGGCAGAAGATTCACCCTTCTTAGCGGCGCACCTGTGCTGACTCCACCTACGTTTAATGGATTTTTTCGTCTGCCCAACGTACTGCTTCCCGTTCACCGTATTGGTGACGAGGTAGACGCAGCCTGCTATTTGGGGGTGTGAACTCACTTGATCAGCTTCTTCTTGAGTTCGCGCTCAAGATGCTCTACAGCGTGAAAGGCCTCGCCAATGGCCCAGTCGAGATCGTACAAGGTCTTGGATACCTTACGTGACTCTGGGTCATTGTAGGTGTCCTTGAAGATCGTGCCCGTGGCATCGTTGGCGACTTCGCCCAGTGCCAAGTGGACATTTCGAATGCTGACACGAGCATCAAGCATTTTCTCGACGCTCTCTTCCATATCCTTGAGGAGCTTGTCAGCGGAGACTCCCCGGGCGGTGCGATCGTAGTCTGCGGTCTTCATGGGAATCATGCTTTCCAGTCGACAGCAGCTTTGGAGTGCTTCTTCTCCCAAGCCTGCTTGCAATAGTAGCAAGAGGCGTCCTTCACAGACTTCACGAGCGTTTTTGGATCCGACTGCTCACCACACATGGTGTGGCCGCTCTTGCCTTCGAGGTGCGTGGTGAGTTTGCCCGCTGCCACAGCATCCCCACTGGCTTCCTTGAAGTTGTCCTTGTTCTTGTCGTGCTCTTCTTTCCAGTTCTTGGCATCCTCTGGGTCCATGTTCTGGGTGGGGTCGGCCGACACGCCCTGCTCAAAACGGGAACGACGGGCAGCGTCTTCTCCGTCCGTAGCAGCCTTGAAGTTGTCCTTGTTCTCCTCGGTCTGAGTCTTCCATTTCGCAGCATCGCTGGGGGACATGGACTCTGTGGGGTCAGCTGGCTTATCCTTCTCGAACTTGGTACGCTTCTCTTCAGTGGCTTCTACACCCCAGGCTGGACCTTCAGAAGCAGCCATCATCATCGGAGCCGATTGCTCAAGGGACTCGGCCGCATGGGGGATCACCTTACGGATTTCTCGTTTTAATGCCTCACTCTTACTTACATCCATTGCCCCCATCTGCACAAGGATGGTCCCAATGTCATCGACAATGAAAGAGAGGTCGAGGAGAGCCTGGCGCCAACGCTTCGAGTTAGCCGCCCTAACAGCTACAATAGCCTTGTCCTTGATGCTTTCAAAAAGGGCAGGCACACTCGGAAAGTCGTCAAATCCGGCGGCCTTGTCCTTGACCACGTCCTTGTTCTTCTTCCACTGCTCAGCAATCTCGTTCAAAGACTCTTCGGAGATGTCTGGATTGGACTCTTTGAACTTATCCTTGACCTCTTGAGCGTCCGCCAACTGCATGTGGTCTTGCGTCAAACGAGGGGTGCTTGCCTGACGAATTGCATCGTCGATCACGGCTTCCATGGCAACCCTACGAATGACCGCTGCCAAACGAACGCGGCTGAGGGGCTCCTGATTCGGGTCCTCAAGCATCTCTGCCAGCTTCTCCAGCTTGTCCGCAGCCTTGCGCTCGATCGCAGCAACCACCCCAGGAGGATCCAATGTGGTCAGGAATTCAGCCACCTCGTAGACAGGGAGACTGCCCTCGGTATTGGCAATACGGACTAGTTCGCGAAGGGCTTTGGCGGCTTGCTTGGGGTTCATTGGTGTCTCCGAACGATGGGGTACGGGCCTAATCCTAACATCTTGTAGGACCCGTTCGAGTTCTTCTACCTTTTCAGGTCGCAGTTCTTGCTTGAGTTCTTCGTAATCGATACGATCTGTGGCCAGGGCAACGGCCTGTAGGGCCTTTTGCAGCTTGAAGGCTGTTTCAGGGATCCCCTTGATCAGATGGCCGGCTACCTCAAAGAAATGGTCCTTTTTATCAGACTTTTCAATGAGCTGCACGGCCTCATCAAGGTAACGTATGAGCTGATCACAGCGTAAACGAGCGTCGCCAACCTCCTCAACGAGGTAAATGGTAGCGGAGGCCGTTTTGACTTGGCCCGTACGCTCTAGACAACCGTCTGTGTAATCCGCCATGCACGCCCTTCGCAGGTATTCGTTGAAGGGCGTGCACAAGAGGACTAGGGAAATCAGCCCGTCTCCGTGGCCCTCAATCGCTTTTTGGTCTTACTACGTCTAGAGTTCTCTCTCAGCCGGACACGCTTGGCTGTTTCTTCTGGGGTACACAGGGCATCCTTGGCCAGAGCCTTAGCTGAACAAGCTATATTAGCCAACCGCCTAGATTCAGCATTTTTAGATGGCCATTCAGGGTCAGCAGAACGTTTACGAGCACCCTCGGATTGATTCGCCCGCCACTCGGGGTCTTCTACTCGTTTCCTGGCCCCTTCAAGTATAGCTGGGTACCATTCAGGGTCTGCGGAACGTTTTTGAGCACCCACAAATTGATTCGCTTGCCATTCAGGGTCTTCCGCTCGTTTCCTAGCTGCAACACTTATAGCCATCTTCCATTCAGGGTCTTCCGCTCGTTTCCTGGCCGCTTCAGCATTAGCCTCTATCCATTTGGGGTCTAAAGCTCTTTTTTTTAGCAGCCTCTAACATTCTGTCCCGTATTTCGGGAACGGTGAAGTCGACACCATCCCCACCATGAGTCAGATTATATCCTGAAGGGTATACAGATGAATGCAAGGCTATCTGACGTATTTCTGCGGCCATCAGATCGACATGGGACCCTGACACCTCCTCAAGGCACTCTAGAGTGAATTTGTCTTTACCGTACTTCCGGATGGCATTGTGAAGGGCAAGAGAGCTGCCCTTCTTAGCTAGACACATATGGCTGTTCCAACGTTTTTGGATGGTCTTCTTCGTCTGCCCAACGTACTGCTTCCCGTTCACCTTGTTGGTGATTAGGTAGATGCGACCCACAACCATAGACACGGCCTTACTCGGAAAAGGCCTCAGGGAACTCTTCGAGGAGGCGGTTCTTCATATCGTCTGATTCAGCCGCAAAAATCGCTCGAATGATGTCGGGGCGCTCTTCGAAGTCCGCCTGAACTCGTGCCACCTTCTTACGAACGGTGTCATCGAAGTTGTACAGATCTGGGAAGTCAGGACAGACAGTCTTTGCAACCATACGGCGAGCATCGAATGAAGCCTTCGAGGGCCTTTCAGATAGTGTCGCAACCACCCGGGTCTGGGCAGGCACCGCGTTCACAGCCACCTTGGCGGAACGCTTCGGGCCATTGGTGTTGGTGATGCGAATACCCTCGACCTCGGTGACCTCCACCTGATCGGGGCCCGCCCCACCGGTACCACCCATGTCCACGGTCTCAATCCCGTTTCCGACGGTATTGGTGACGTTGAAGCCTTCTTTGACCTGGTTCCGAACGGCTGGGGCCTGACCGACCACCCTACGAGCTAGAGCGGCCTCATTGCGAGCACGCTCACGAAGAACCTGAGGGTCCTCCTGCTCTACTCTGGAGGTCCTGCGGGCCTCCATGTCGGACAGGTAGGTCTCCTGCTCTTCGTTGGTCATCGAGTTCAGAAGGTCCTCCCGAGTCCGACCTTGGCCGGCTCTGACCTTTACAGCCCCCGCTGCCCGAACAGCCTCTCCAAACCCATCGGCCAAATTCGTGGTCTGGTGAGTAGGCGTAGACAGGCTCCGTACAGGAACGCCATCCTGGTCCTCAATCAAAGTAGAGGACAGGCGTTGACCCCTGGGAGTGGCATTGCGGTCGCGGGTTGCCTTAGCGTGGGAACGCACATCCCCAACCTCTCGCTCCTCGGCATCCACTGTTGTCACAGCAACCCTGGGCTTCTGGGGGTCCATCGGGTTGCCACCATCGGCGTTACGCATCGAAATGCCAGCCGACCTCGGAATCGAAGATGTCTGATCTTCTGAATCGTAATCTGCTTCTGGGACAACCCACCCCTGCTTCACAGCCCCACGTAGTTGCGGGACCGACATCGGAGGGTGTCCGTTAGCCGTCACATAGGTGCCGTCATAATCCAACTCCATCCCATTTGTGATAGGGAAGCTCTGGTTACCCGGCAGCCCTAAAGTGAAGGAACGAGTGGCGATATACCTTACTGCTTGACCGGATTTGAATTGGATTTGTTGACTCATTTGAATACATCTCCCAGAAGCCCAGAACGAAAGTTAGAGAGGGCCTCTAAAGGGATGTGCATACAAATGAAATATCAAACGCGGTCTAGAGGGTAATGGCGTCGCCACCACACACGCCATAAGGGGTAAGCCAGGAAGACAGCCACCCCTACAAGGGCTGCCCAATTACGGTGAACGACGAAATACCCAAACCACAGGCCCTCCTTCATTACATAGTACCGGTTAGACCATTCGTAACAATGAACGTCAGGAGTCTCCCTAGCTGCTTGACGCTCAGCCATTCTATCCCCTATTTGGGCGTGGCAGAAGGTGGCGAGCACAGCCAAGCTACCTAACAACTCGATGCCCTGGCATCCTGTGCAAAACCACACAGCAGTCAGCACCAACCCCACCAGTAATCTCTCGAATTGGTAAGTCCGCATCTCTAGAGTATAGCCAAACCCAGCCTCAAACTCAATCTTCTTGTGAACGGATCTAGTAAGCATGACTTACAAGTACGACCGAACCTTCTACAGCTATGATCGCACGGCAAAGGAACGCCCTCCCGAAGAGATCCTGGCTGAGTACCACCTAGAAGGCCTGACCAATGGCACTCCGGTCACCCTGTATCACGGAACCACAAAGCTCTTTCGCAAGTTCGACCTGAACGCAAGTCGAGACGAGTTGGTGAACGGCTACTACGGGCGGGGCATCTTCTTGTCCCCATCGAAGATCGTTGCCGAACAGTACGCCGGAGCCAACCGCAACATGGGCTTCGACCCCGGCATCATCAACGATTTGAAGCGGAAGAACGGTCCAGCCGGTGACTTCTTGCAGACGCTCTACACTCACGGCAACGACGGCTGGGACATCTTCTGGAAGGAAAACGGCTTCTGGAATGAGAACCCTTCTCCAGGTGTCGGTCAAGTCGACATGGCCGGCTTCGACAAATACATAGGCGGCTTAGACTCCAACGAGCTTCAAGACATCGCCGGCTATATCATCGGGAGCAAGACCAAGACGCTCGGAGGGGATGACCCAGTCAACATCTTCAACATGAGCAGTGGGATGCCCGGCTACATCTACGATGACCTAGACCGTGTAGGCCTGAATTCCAAGGTCTACCGCCCCAAGGTCTATACGGTAACCGTGACCGTCAGCAAACCCCTCGTCACCAAGAGCCAGGCCAAGGCCCGTAAAGCCCGCCAGCAGGGGTATGACAGCGTCTTCTACTATGGGCCTGACCTCGTCAGGGGCATTCCCGAAGTCGCCGTGTACAGCCCCAGGAACGTCAGGATCAGCAAGATCCAAGTCGTCGACTAAGGGTCACTTTTCAGACGCTAGGATGTCTGCCAGTTCCTGAGGCATGTCCATACCCAACACGTAGTGGGCGAAAGCCTCAGCGTAGTTCTCCATGGGCTTAGTAGCTCCGTAGGGAGTAACCGACAGAGGTCCGTGTAGGAGGTCGTCAGTGACCACCTTCAAATCCTTCGAGCCTTTGATCCCGTCATGGAGGTTCTTCTCCGTGACCATACCCACGAGGTAAGAAGTCATCAGCTCTCTAGCATACTTAGGCCCATCACTCTTAAGCCAGGCCACCAACTCCGTAGACATCTGTGGGAGGACACGGTCCATGAAAGCGAGCATAGCCTCTGAACTACCTTCGACCAGCTTCTCCTTGGCCTTGGTAAACTCAGGAATCAGCGAGGCGCCAGTGCCCTTGGCTTCCAGGTACCTGGCGACGACTCTACGTGATGAAACCGTCATCTACCCCTCACTTGATGATGGCTTCGAGCATCTGGATCTGCCCGTCAGGCAAAGTCCCCAAGATGTAGTGCTCAAACATCTCAGCAAAGTTCTCGCTGTAGTTCGTCTTGGCATAGGGCGTAATGAAGACTTCCTTCTTCTTGATGCCGTTGTTACCAAGCCAGCCCTGTAAGGCCATCGTCCCCTTGATCTTTGGATCATCTTGCAGGTACGTGAAGACAACCCAATCGTTGGTTCGACTCAGACCCACTCGATCCACTACGAATACACTGCCGTCCTTTTGAGCATGTGTGTCCCCAGGCTTCGGCCAGTTAGACCTGTCCTCCAGCATCTCCTGGGTTGCCACATCCTCACCTCTAAGCAAGGCATCATACATGGACTTAATTTGGTTGTTCTGGCTCTTAAGGAACTGGACGTGGAGTCGGTGCCCTAGTTCGTGAATGACAGTGCCAACTGCCGGGCCCTGCTTACCTTTGAGGCTCCCTCGAACAAACATCTCATCCGTCTGCACGGAATAGAAAGCCAAAATCTTCGCATTCGAGATGTTGTTAGTCACCTGGACAGTGCCGTAGCAGACCTTGCCGAACCCCTTAGCCTTGAGCAGAGACGAAGCCTTATCAACGACCTTGACCACATCTGCCATCTGCTCAGGCGAGAAACCACCAGCATTGACTAACGTGAAACACCCTGCTGTATCAGTCGTCCCCGAGGTCTCGTCAGTATGAAGCTCTCCCTTTTTGACGACCCTTTCAGCAGCCTCCAAGTAAGTCCGATACAGATCAGCCTTCTTCTTAAGGACCTCCATAGCGACTTCACGCTTAGGCTTTTGGATGCGTTGCTTGGAGAACTCCTTCGAAGCCTGTTCGATGACCTTTCGATCCGAGGTCGAGGAGATCTTGTACTGCTGAAGGATCCCCCAGAAGATACGGTGGGCTTTGCCTATATTCTGAAGGACTTCGAAGGCACCTGGCAAGAAGACCATGGCCCTCACAGCAGTCATCGAGTCCTCACGTTTACCGTCCAGCTCAGTCCACTTGTTTTCCATGGCCTCAACAGCCCGACGGAACCCATTGAGGAATGGGGTGATGTCCTCAGCCATTGCCGACACATAGCGTGCAGCCACTCGGGAAGCCTGTCCCTTACGGACAGCTTCCTTGAAACGGGCTACTACGCGAGGGATCACGGGACCCTCAGCGAAGCTTCATACGTAGGAAGGACTGGTTCGAGTCCTCGTACTGTTCAACCAGGTTCTCAACAGCTTTCTGGGCTGCCTCGAATTTGTCGGTCAGGAAGCCGATCTGTTGCTCAGGTGCGTGCTTATTCAAGCCGGGCTGACCAGCAACATCAGGGTCCTTCGCCGCATGCTCTTTCAGATCCTTCAAAGCATCAAGTGCCTTGGGGATCTTCTTAGAAGCTGCCTCTAGGTCGTCAACCACCTGCACCATCGTCTGGAAGGCATGGTCGTACGTGGACGCACCCTTGAACCTTGCAACCACGCTCTTAGCCAACGAGGCCTTAGGGTGCTCACTGAGAACTCGCTTGCCACCACCAGCATAGACCATTGCAAACTGATCCACACTGTACCCACCTTCTTGAAGGGCACCGCAGAAGTGGGCTAGACGATGATCTTCCCCATTCATTGAGGGGTCCTCCCAAAGGTAGTCCAAATTCCCGTCTACCTTGGGTGCGTCTGACACCAACCACAACTTCTTGATTTCAGCCATTGCCCCTAAGCAATACTATAGGAGGAGAATTACAGGCTGATTCGTGACTTGGCCGAATTCATGATCGCCTGGAATTGCTCGGGCGGTAACAACTCACGGGCTGTGGTCACGAACGTAGTCTCCAAGCCCGTCTGAACCGCTCGATTCTTCTGACGTAGGAGCAGCTGAATCTGCTGGCATTGCCTGCCCTTGCTCTTCAAAGCCCACTTGACCTTACCCCACCACATCGAGTCGGCGTAAACCCCAGTCTCCCGGGCTTTCACCTGAGCAGCCTCGATCTGGGACTTGATCGAGTCGATGTCCTTCTCCAAATCCAGCTTTATTTGTAGCAGTTCTTCAGAGGTCTTGGCCTGGAGTTCGTCGGACATCCCCAGCTCATACACCGCTTTCGGAGTCAGGAGGTCCAGCCGGAAGGGTGATTTTTTCCGGGGCCTCCCCAGATTCGAGTAGTTCCGGAGCCAAAAGCCGATCTATTTCCAAAGCCATGTCCAAAAGGCGGCTCTGGAGGGACACTAGCTTCAGGCGGAGAGGGTCGTCCATATGCCCTACGCCTTAGGAGGGGTATAAAAGGGCTATGACGAAGCGGCTTTCACGGGGTCTGGGGTTTACGGAAAACGAGGATTGGCTCCGTCCTCACATTTTTTCCAAAGCGTTTGAGAGGCATAGTGATATCAGGCTCCCGAACGAATCCGGCCTGTTGAGCGAATATCAGAGATTCTTGAACCACGGGGCAAATTTTAGTACCAAACTTGGCGTCCGCCACATTAAGGCAAAAAACCGCCCCAGGTCGCAAAGCTAGGTAGACGTTGTGCACAAGAGGCCGCAAAAACATGTCCCGCCAGGCATCCCACGCAGGGTAGCGCACCCAACTCTGCTTAGGGTCCTCCGCATAGCGTTCGATGGAGAAATAAGGAGGACTGGTGATGGCCATATCCGCGACAGCCTCATCCAAAGTGACATCTTCAAACGGACTGTTGTGAAAAGCCAACCGATCTTCCAACCCTACGAATTTGGCCATCTCAAGATGAGCCTTCTGAGCCTCAGGGTGAGGATCGATCCCCAGATAACGACGACCCAAAGCCAATGTGGCTAAAGCTCGGCCGCCGTAACCCGCACAAGGATCTAAGACCAAACCCCCCTCAGGGGCATACTTCTCAACGAGTGCCTTGGCAACCGACGGGCGGAAATTGGATGGGGTCCTCAGAAGTGCCTTCAAGGCTCTAAAAACGCTCCAGGGTAAGAGAGGGTCACCCACTGTGACCTGGAAGTGGATGGCCTTCTCTAACCACTTGGGGTCATCCCAAGCGGTCTTGATGCTAAGAGAGTCCCTGTAAGTGGCCTCGTAGCGATGCTTGAAAAAAGCGTCACACACCGATAGGCCCGCGTTAGACTGACCCGTGACGACGCCTCCCTCAATTCGCACGGCTTTGCTATTGCGTAACGCCAGGAAGTCTCCCAAAAGGCGCTCTTCACCGTAGTCCCGATAAGGGAACTGCACCCTAAGGAGGGTCCTCAGTACATCGGACTCCAGATCCGCTGAACCAGTGGGGAAATTCCTGATAGCTCCTGTCGCTATACCTACCGTCAAGTCCTTAGAAATCGGACTCCAACTGCCGGTAGACACCTTCAGTCCTTCTCTAGGCAATTGAACACGATAAGGCTGCCACTGCCCTTCGTGTCCGTAAATGTGTATCACTCGACGATTAGTCAAAACATGGGCAGGGATCCGGTACTCTCGTATAAGAGTACCTCCAGCATCCAAACACAAGCAAGAGTACAGGTCACAATTGTGGACCTTCAAGGCACCTCTGGAGAAGGACCACCTATAAGTCGAGCTGTTAGACCTCAGGAGGTACCTTGAGGTCTTGACGTTAACTTTAGTACCGTCTGGATGCTCAAAGTCATAAGAGGCGGTTGAGCCATCAGTACGATTCACGTCCCTAGCTTCAGGGTACATCTCCTTGTAAAGCAGCTCACCCCTACGACCCCGATGTCCAGGAGCCCTGTCGTGAAGCTTAGAGGGGTCATCCAACCATTCGAACCGATCTTTTGGCCTAGGCGCTTCAGGAAGAGCTATGCACTCTTCAAGCACCTTCTGAGCTGCCACCAGACCCCAAGAGGACGTAGCCTCCCTGGAAGACCAGGAGTACTCATTGCTACCAGGAGACATCGTGATGCACCTGTCAGGAAGTTCCATCGAAGGGATCAGCCACAAACGAACAACCTCGACCCTGTCTGGGGCATAACCCACTAGGAACAGGTAGTCGCAGGATTCTTTCAGAGCCTCGATTGAGGAGGACCAGGAAAGACGGCCTTCCTTGGAGATACGTCCTCGGGACCCCTTCACATCAATTCGACCCAGTGAGGGATCTTGAAAATCAAATGGGGCGCGATTACCCACATCCAGATTGAGGTCTGAAGCTTGAGGCCGATATCGACTAAAAATAAGCTCAGAAACTCGGCCCCACCAGGTCTGGCTTCCCTTCTTCACAGTAGCCAGATCAGCCAAACTACCATGAAGTCCAGAACGTACCTGTTGGAGTCTTCGAAGCTCCAATTTAGGAGACCGTCGGGCACTTCGATTTGGGTCCGCCTTGACCCCCAGCACTCGCCGTACGCAAAAAGGATGCGCCTTACGAGTATTCTTCTTGGAAGAGTCTTCAAACGACTCGTGACAAAGGGTGCAAACTTTTTGCCTAGCAGCAGCCCTACAGGACTGGCACCTGACCGCACGGTCCCCTTCGCCAGGCTCCCATCTATTGCCACACGTTACGCACAACGGATCTAACCGTCGTGAGGGATCCCTGAAGTAAGAGATATCCTTGGCGACTCCAGATCGAAAAAGCTTCTCGCGGCGACGGTGCTCTGGGCAGCAAAATTTAGCAGAATTTTGAGACGATTCATCAAGAAAAACCTGAAGGCAATGCCGATAGAGGCATTGTTTGGTTCTGGCTTCCTTGACCTTCAGCTCTGAACAACTGGGGCACTTGGAGAAGTTCCCAAGGCTCTCAGTACTCCAAGACTTCCCACAAGTCTTGCAGACAAACACCCGACTTGTCTTAGCTGGCACCAGCAGCCTCTGTTGCTTTCGTCGCCAACGACCATGACAGGCCTTGTCGTGGAACTCCTGTACTGAATTAACAGCTTCGAAGTCTTGACCACAACCTTTGCAACGCATACCACTTAATTGACACAGTTCTTGGGGTTGTCAATAATAAAAGTTCTCAAAGCACGAGAACCCGATGAATGCCTGTTTTGCTTCGGCGTTTACGGGGTAATCGGCACAAAAGCAAAACGGCCACACTGGAAAACCCAGGTGGCCGTTTTGTCTTCTAATCTAGGTATAGATCAGATGCGAGTGACGACGAGACGGGTCAATCCACGGGGATTAAACGCGCCTATGCCGACGTTTTCGAAACAGCTGAAGCCGATCGTACGAGCCTTCGGGTCATCCGCAGAAAGGACTGTCAATTCGGTCCTCACTGGAAAACGCCCGAAGTTCTCGGGTTCCGCGCAAACATACACGAAGCCGGCCGGAACCAGACGCGACGTGATGATTTGAGCGCCCCACAAGGTGGCCTGGAGGCCAGTCTTGAGCAGGGTTGCCTGGGACTCGATGTCCAAGATGTCACGGCCGAACTTGCGGATGTCCGCGTAGTCGACTGCGTTCATGTAGATGCGGGCAACACGGAGGTCGTGACGCTCGATTTCGGCGAACGCATCGGCGAGAACCGACGGGCTGATTGGAGCAACCACGGCGATGTCCGGGTTGGTCTGACCGGGGAGGGTGTCGAAGCCCGAGACAGCGATGCTGTCGAGGACGGCGAACACGCGCTCATCTTCGGCGGCCTGAATCTGCGCCTTGGCGAGATCCTGGCTGCGTTCAATGAGGTCGAAGCGACGCTCCTTGATCTGGGTGAGCGGAATCTCCGGGTTCGAGGCGATCTCGAACAGCGGGAAGATCACGCGACGGGGCTTCTGGATGGCCAGAATGTTCTGACCTTCTTCGCCGACCACGAATGCTGTGACTTCGGGGTCCTTGTCGTAGATCGGAAGAGCACCGTCCGGTAGTTGCTCCACGAGGAAGGTCTTGCGACCAACGGCCGTGTAGTCACGACGGAGACGGAGGGGCTGAATCATCGAAGCGGCGAGCTTGGCGCGACCGGCGGCGGTCTTGATGTACTCGCTGATGATCTGCTGCTTGATTTCGTTAGAAACTTGCTGTGGCATGACTGGGTTTTCCTTTATTGGACCTGATCGCCGCTCAGATGCGGAGGTCGAATACCATCAGCGAGTTGTTCGCGTCTGGGGCAACCTTGAGGATGCCGATGATGGTCGGGGCAGACACTTCGTTTGCGTCCGCAGCGACGTTGGTGACGAAGCCGTTGACAGAAGCATAGAGCTTGTCACCAGCTGCGTATGTCAGAGCGGTGCTTGCACCGACCTGAACCTGAGTCTCCCAGATCGAAACACCAACCGTGCCGTAACCACAGAGGTACGGGCCACGACCCGAGGCAACGCCTGGGGTGTTCTCGAAGGCATTGCCTAGCGAGTCGTTGATGAATAGACCTAGGGGCTTCTGGGCAGCAACGGCGCTGCCGCCGCTGAACAGAGGGCCACCGTGGAAGCCGTTACCGGCATCGGGACGGGAGAAGGCGAAGGAAGCGCCGAGGACGCCCTTCTTGCTGATTCCTGCGAGCGTTGTGCTGACGTTGGCACCGGCTGTGACGTTCACAGGATTCGCCTGGGTGAAAGCGTCCGCCGTCAAGATACCAACGCTGTTGCGGGTACCGACGTGGAAGATTTGCACGCGACCAGAAGTTTCCCTGAAGTCACCCGAGCCTTGGCCGAGAGATAGAGGCATTGTTATGTTCTCCTAAAATGGGCTGTTGCTGGGTAGACAGATTCACATTTGGATTTAAAGGTACGGAGTCTCAGGCTGAATCAGCCGAAGACACCCTTCACATCGGGAGCCGAAGCCCAGAGGCTCGAAAGCTTGTCGATGTCACCACCAGAAGAGGCGTTGCTGCCGCTGCCGATTGTGGACACGCCAGCTGACGGGCGAGTACCGATAGTACGGGTCGAAGCTGTACGGGTCGTGCCCTGCGAAGCCACCATCGGGATGCCCGAGGTGATTGCGTTGGCATGATTGGCGTTGCGAACTTCTTCGTGGCTGGCGAACAGGGTGGCGAGCACCTCGTCTTCCGAGCCCAAGCGAATCTCACCGGTATCCATGGAAGTACCTTCCAGTTGGATGTCGTCGAGACCGGCCATGACAGGCTGCTGACCTTCGTCCTGGAGCATTTGATCCAAGAGTTGGTCGTCGCCCATCTGCTGCTGTTGAGCGGGAGCTTGCGGCATCTGCTGCTGTTGCTGACCCGAGAGAGCTTGCTGGAACAAGGCCATGACCTGGTCTTGCGGCACGCCCATACCCTGAGCCATTGCATCACAGGCTTTCTTGAAGGCCACGAAAGCTTGCTTCTGCTGCTCTTCCTTGGCTTCGTCCTGTTGCTGCTGGCCTTGAGCTTGCTTCTGCTGCTGCTCGCCCTTGTCGTCCTCGTCCTTCTTCTTGAAGTTCTCGGGGATCTGACCAGCTTCCTTGTCCTGCTGGCCCTTTTCCTCGTCGTCCTTCTTCTTGAAGTTCTCGGGGATCTGACCAGCTTGCTTCTTCTCTTCGTCAGCTTGTTGCTGCTGAGCCTGAGCTTGCTGCTGATCCTGTTGAGCCTGCTTCTGCTGCTGCTCTTCCTCTTTCTCGTCCTCGTCCGCTGCGAGGCGGATTGAAGTCTCGATGAGGGCGGCGTCGGGCATGTGCATGAATGCAAGTGCCTGATCTTCGATCATCGATTCCGAGGCCTTCTTGGGGAGGCACTTCGTAGCGAGCTTGATGCAGAGGGCGGCCTTCTTTTCGAGGGTCTCGTCGTCCTGCTCTTGCTGCTCCGCGGCAGTCTTCTCAGAGTGGGTGAAAGTTTCGCCACGCATCTCGGGCATGCCGATCTCGTTGCGCTTGACTTCGCCACCGGAGTACTCAGCCTTCCAATTCGAGGGGGCGACATCTTCGGCAAAATCCGAAGGGCCACCGATCTCGTACTTGTCGGCTGCTGGTTGTTGGCTCAAGTGGTCTTGATTCATTGCACGAGGGTCTTCAGCAACCTTGTTGTTGGCGGCTTTGACAATCTCTGCAAGCTTCTCACGATTCCAGGTGGTGCGTTCGCGCATGACGGGATCACCCTTTCCTATGCCTTGTAGTGGGGTATAAAGAGATTTACGATTCTCAGAGGTCGAATAACTTCCCTTTTGCAACAAGGGTATCGACCTCTGACGTGGTTAGTTCACGTCCAACTACCCGACGACAAGCCGCTAGGTAGCTATCTACATCTCCGTAAGCAGACATCCCACCAACAGCCAAAACGGTGCGGTAGATACGGTGCTCACCAGCAATCTTGACCCCCTGGATCTTGTCCAGAAAGCGAGAGATTGCAAGTACTTCTATTCCTGAGTACGAAGCCTTTTTGACAGCTTTCCAGCCGCCATTCTTGAACAGCATCAGACCGATCAAGACTTTACGAGCTGCCTCGGAGTCGGGCGTAGAGGCGATAACAACCTCTGCCAAACGTCTCCACGAGGCACTCTTCGACACTGCTTCACGGAGCAAAGTGTTGTTCTGATTTTCATCCAAATCAGCACGAGGGGGGAGATCTTTTTTGTTCATCTCTCCCCGGACCTTCTCAAGAGCCTTCTCTTTGATCAGATCCGCGAGGTTGTCGACCGCCTTATCAATGGGTTGACCCTCTTCCTTCTTAGGGGTCGCTGCATCAGCACCCTCAAATTGCTCTTCTGAGGGTCCACCCTGTGAAGGGTCCGACACTGCAATCCTTGGGAAGATAGCAGGATTGTTCACATGGTTAACGACTCTGGCACCATGATTGACATATCCTGAGCGTGCAATTTGCTCACGACGTGTATTATCAATGCGTGCCGCTTTACCGAATTGCGAAGCATCCGGCACTTGAGTTGGCATCGAGAACGCGAACTGCATCCGATGACCTGCCATTGCAGCTTCCTCAGGAGTGAGGATGTTGCGAAGGACTGCCCCTGTGAAAGCGGGATTGGCGACCCATGAAGCCTCAATGAACTTGACTGATCGCAAATCAGAGTGGTGCCCACAAAGCTCAACAGCTTTCCTGACTTTACCCAAGGAATCCATGAAAGAGTTGCCCTTGGAGTATTTGATATGAGCACAGAGCTGAGTCTCATCCTCGGCTACGTTCCCACATTGTGTGCAGGTCGTATGCTGCACAGAACACCCCATGCTCAGAGTTTGCAGCTCCTTGGATTGAATCGCCGCAATTAATGGCCTGTGCTTCAACTCAGTGGCTACTAGGATATCTACGTAGACAGTGTCCCCAAGGTCCCGGGCTGCGGCGTCGATGATACGACCCTTTGAAAGCTCTGGTATTTGAAGATGCTCGACGTAGTTCTGGCCGCCAATGAACGTACGGAACGTACCAAGGAGAAGCTTGCGCTCCCACGAATCACTATTGTGAACGGCGACCCCATTTGCTACGTAGGAGTGATCCTCATCGGTCTCAAAATTGTAGACAGACCCATCGTAATAGCGCTTTTCAACTGAACGAATGGGGAACATCGTTCGTTCAGGAGACACCCTAAATCCTAGAGTGTGCTTGCGCCTATTTTGAACGGATCTCCTGTACAGACCCTCTAGGAAAGAACCTCCCAGGAGAGCTTCCGCGTGAACAGATCCTACTTGCAAGGTGTAAGACACACACTCTTTGGTAGGGTCCGCGACAACAACATAAGACCCGTTGGCTACACGACTACGCTTCCGACCTTGGGCTCGCCGTTCGCCTCTTGTCGCAAAGACCCCCAACCTACCGAAGATTAGATGCATCTGCGAGATAAGATCTGAGGAAGCAGAGGTTACAGAGATCCACCCACCCGCTGTGGACTCTACGCAGCCATCGCCCTCAATCCAAGCTTGAGCCACTTCACGTTGGAGATGCAGGGGCCAAGTAAGAACAGAAGCATGTAGTCGCTTTTTCTTAGCGTACTCCGTCGCGTGCTCTTTGATGAACTGCACCAATTCCATAGACTGTTGGCTGTAGACACAGACACCATTTTCAGAGACCCTACTGACAGAGGAGCCTACATTGAACTCTTCTTTGAGTAATCGCTGGATTTCAGCAACCAAAGTGTCTGTTTCATCTAGGCATAATGCGAAATTGACCCCGACAGGAATTGAATCAGGGCCCTCAATAGCTTGCTTGTACTTGACGCTAACTCTAACAGATTTCTGTTTGTGGTAGAACCCCTCAGCTAGATAATAACCCAACAGCCTGGCCTTACCTGGGGTCACAGCAGTGTCAGAGACACCCTGCAACCTAGGGCTAGAAAGGAAATCCCCCTTCTCCAACAAAGCTGCCGAAATCCAAGTATAGTCTGGCTTAGGGTTCTTACGAGGTTTTGCCCCGTGCCCTTGAACGTAGTCCTGGAATCGATGCACAGCGGCTTTGCGCCCTTTACGATCTAAAGGGGTGCCACAACCACAGGCACAAGTTATAGCCGAGGTCATCGCCCACACAGGATGTTCCGGTGTGAGAGATAACTTACGATTATCTCCAAGGCGCTTGATGTCCCTCAGATAACCTCTGAATGGGTGTTTGAAGGTCTCAAGAACCTTACGAATTTTGCCTGTATGCGTTACTACAGTATCCCCCACGACCACATCTTCAATAGAACGCTCTGTACCATCACCCATCAAAATTAGGGTACCAGGCACAAAGCAGTTATTGTTGACGTACTTCGCGGTGTTAGGGGTGATGTAGTAATCTTTGAAGCGGCGATCTATTTGAAAGCCGTTGTCAAACGTACGGCCTAGCGAACCCGGACCGTTCTCAGTGTCCACCGAGGCAATGATCGTGCAGTGGCTCAGCATGTACTCTTTGGGGTCGTACTTCTGAACTACCTCTGCATTGGCCTTCTTGTCGAACACCCCGCCAATGGCCAAAGCCTTCGCACGCAGGTCATCCCATGCCGCCATCGTAACGACGGGCTGAACAACTGCTGCGTTCGCGTACTTTGAAAATGCCATGGGTTCAGATCAACGGTTTGACGCCAAAAAAGCGATCGATCACGCGGTCAACAGAGGAGTACTTCGGGGCTTTTCCGTTCGCCAAGTACTCATCAATCATCTTCATGACGGCTTTGACTGGTGGCATGTCATTCACAAGGAACTCTTTGGTGAGAGCTTCCTTCAAAGCATTGAGGGCCCCAGGAGTGGAGTCCTGGAGGTAGCGACGGACCCTGGCTTCGACCTTCTCTTTAGCCGCAAACAACAACCCCAGACGATAGATGTTGGGCTGCTTAGCTTGCAGCTTCTTGTCGTACTGGGTCAAACGACCCACCAGAATGGTGAGGAAGCCCTTCACAGTCGGAGGGACGCTTGAAGTCACCATGATACAGGTTCTCCCCCAGGACCTAGGATGTCAGTCTGCTTGATCAGGTACAGATCCTTAGGGCAAGCGAATAGACGCTCACGTTGACCTTCGGCCATCTTGTAGGTGGCCTTTCGCATTGCCGTCCCACACTTGGGGCAATTGGGGCAGCGATTGGAGACCTCAGACTTGGTGGCTCGATGGGTGCGATTCTGAGCAGCCCAGTAGGTGGCAGACTTACGAATGAACTCCTGGAGAAAGAGATCAATCGAGTTCGAAGCGAAACGATAGAACTTGTCTACTTCATCCTTGAGAGCAGAGTCGTCCGAGAACGAAGCGAATCGGTGCCACAGCTCGTCATAGGCCTGAACCTCGTGAGCGCCCTTGTGGAACAGCTTCGCTAGTTCCTTGTGGAACCCAGGAGGCAGCTCAGTTGAGCGCCACATGCTTGTGGACGCCTCCCTGAGCTGCTCTAAGCCAGGATAATACGAGAAGTTCAAGCTTGGTGGCAGATAGGAAGCGAATTCCTTGTTGACCTTCACGACCTCTTCGGGAGAGACTCGCTCATTGTCAAATGGCCACTGGACATCAAGAAAGCCGATCCCATGTAGGACCGCGGTGACGCGGCCCACATAGGGTGACAGACTGACGCTCCGACTGGAGATGTACTTCTGTACATAGTCCCCAGGCGCAAAGTCGCGAGTTAATTTCCAGTAATCAATCATTTTGCCCGCTTTTTTGCCAAGTAGGCCTCTGCTGCCTGTGCCAGCTCGGGGTTCTTTTCCAAGTACCCCAGGAACCGATTACAGAAATTGTGAAGGAGTCCGCGAACACACTTCCCACAGGAAGCTGCCTTACCTGCTGGGCAACAATTGTGGTCATGATCCACAACAACTGATTCTGCTTTTTGCCCCGTTAGAAGCATGGGCTTAGTGCAGAGAGCACACAGGCCTTTTTGAGCTTCCCACAAGGCTTCAAAGTCAATGTTGTACCGACTACGCTTGTACCCTCTGACGGACTCAGGGTGAGCCAGTGCCCACTCTTTTGTCCGTTGATTATTGCACTCTTTACAGATTGCAGACAGCCCATCTCGATTTCGGACATCGCTAACGAAGTCCGCCCTCAAAAGAGGGTGCTGGCATTCCTTGCAGAGCTTTTTATCAAGGTCTTCGACCTTAGAGGAATCTGTCAGGCTATTGCTGATTGCAGTACCTACGGCTTCTCTATCTTCTTGAGACATAGAGGCCCATCGAAGGCTCGATACCTTCGATTGCTTTTCCCGAGTTTCCGCACTACAAGGAAGTCTGGGCCCTTTAGGTACGCCCTTAAGAGCCGCAGAGATCTTTGCTCGACGGGCAGACTCAGCTTCAGCGGTACTAGCTGTCGGCATAGAGAGTCAGGTTCAAGGGGCTAGGGGACGGCCCGTTGTCGACTTGCCGCTGTTCACCGCAGATGACTGGTCATCTTTGTAGGCGGACATGTACGGTTCGTCAGCGTCGGTTTGAATCGGCGCCATCGGGTTCTCGAAGGTCGCCATGTACGGCTCATCCGATTCCTTCTGGATGACCTTGGCCGTCTTGAGGACTTCGATCTGACGGCGAGTCATCGACTCTGGGCCGTAGAAGTGAGCTTCGGCTTCATCAGCAACCTTGTCCAGGTGGTTGACGAGGGTCTTGGCGTTGTCGAACGACAAGCCCATGGAGGCGAAGTTCGCTTGAATGTCAGAGGCAATGCGATCGAGGTGGCTGAGCACGGTGCTCGCCTTCTTCGACTGTTCAGCGGAAAGTTTGTTCGGCATGATAGGTTCCTCTCGTGTCTTTCCTGGTAAGTTTCAGCCCAGCGCCTTGATGGCCTGGAGAAGGGGTAGATAGGCAGCGCGAGCGGCCGGATCGGCGTTGGCTGCTTTGATGACGGTCGACTTGAGCGAAGCGTACTTGTCAGAAGCTTCTTTTTGCTGCTGACCCTTGTCTTCCTTCTTGTCGTCTTTGTCGTCGCCCTTGCCTTCGAACTTGTCCTTGAGCCATGGCGGCATCTTCTTTTCGTCTTCGGCCAGACGGTCCGCGAATTCGGTCATCTCGAATGCGGTCTTGGCGTCGACCTTGGCAACCAGGGCTGCGAACTTGCGAACTTCACGTGATGCTTTCATGGTGGTCACTTCTCCAGTGGGGTCACTTGGTGTGGGAGTAAAAGAAGAAGTGCTATCCGAGGACGACTTCTCACCTGCGGTAACAGTCATGAGGGTTTGGCCAATTGCAGGCTCAGGCTCGCCGGCCAACTTCGCCAAAAGCTTGGAGTATTCGGTGGCATTGATTGCACCGTTGTAGCGACTTGAATAGATCGCCAGGTCCAATGCCGCCCTGAATTTTGCATCGGGATTCATGCCGCCCTGGGCAACATCCAATAGAGAAGACCCCAGGAACTCTTTGGCTTCAGCCAAAATCGTCCTGTAGTCGCTGTCCCCTAGATCCCTTTGATGCGGCTGCATCCATCCTGGGTAGTCCGGTGGCCCATAGGCATACGGATCGACACCGTGATAGACACCTGTTTTGTTGGTAGATCCCATCACAGGTGTTCTAGAATAAGTAAAAACACTAGCAGTCTTGGGAGCCTGCTCGAAAGCATCATCCCAAATACTCGCAGAGTCTTCAGGTTTCTCGTCCGGGGAAGACGTTACCGGCTTAGTGGGTTCTTTCGGCTCTTCTTCGGCAAATTTGCCTAGAGGCTTCTTGCCTTCGGGGCTGTCCAAGTAGGCGTGAGCTGCTTTCTCGTGAGCTGCCTTCCGCTTCTCCCAATCTCCGTGCTTCGTCTTCCACTTCTTGTGTAGGTCTGAATACTCCTCATGGTCCACACGACCCAAAAGGGTCTGGACCTTGGCCGCCTTCTCTGGCTCCAAGGACCGTAGGCGATCCATCACCTTGGTACGAAACAGCGTCTGTGAGGGGTTGACCTCATGGTCGTCCCCATAGAGTGCGTTCCGCTTCTGGAAGTACTTGCCGACCTTCTTCAGACCATCAACAATACCTGCTGGTGAGTCTCGTTCCGAGATCGCTGAGCTAGGCTTGTTGAGGAACTCGTCCTTGGCCAATTGATAGTCGTTGGCCTGCAAGTACGCCTTCGCCATCTTCGATGCTACAGGGTTCCCCTTGACCTGCTCCAGGAAGTTCCTGACCGCATTGTCCCCTATTTTCGGTGGAGGATCCCCACTAGCCAGGGTGCTGTCATAGACCTTCGTTGCGATCTCGTCAGCCTTCTCGGGAGGTGTATTCGTCAGCATCGCCTTTGCCAAAGTCGATGTAAGTTTCTCAGGGATTCTAGGCTTACCCGACAGCATCCCTCGATTGGAGAGCTTCTTGGACAGGGCTTCTTGAGCAGCCATGCTCAAAGCCACAGTCCGCATCTGGTGCTCACGCATTGCCGTCGACTGTTCTTCAGGAGATAGCGACTCGAATGGGACTTTCTGGCCTGTTTTAGAGGTACCCATTGCCGGAGGCTTTACCTTGGCTGGATCCGTCTGAAAGAAGTGAGACACCTTCTCTGCGAAGTCCGAGGGTTTGGCAATCTTCACCCCTAACTTCGCAGTGTTGTAATCCCTCACAAGGGTCTTCACATCCGCAGGATGAAGGCTTGCAAAGTTCGCCGCCATCTCCGGCTCGAATGTGTTCAGTAGCAAACTCAAAGCCTCTTGCCTCTCCGCCTGGCTGGCCGGATTACGCACCGGATCCGCTATCCCATGCTTCTGGGATTCGGAAGGTGGCTTGGGGGAGGGCTCCTTTTGGTCTTTCTTGCCCTTCTCTTTGCCCTTGGCGGGGGCTTCGTCAGGTTCAGGGGCTCCTGAGGGGGCGGCATCCACCGGCTTCTCCTCGGTCTTCTCCGTGTCTTTGAGGGCTTCCTCTGGAGGCGTGGGCTCGCCTTCGACTGGAGCGGGCTTCTCTGGAAGCTCTACCTTCTCCTTGGAGGGTTTGCGCTTCGATTCCTCAGCGTCGGCCAAGGGCTCAGGAGCTTTGCCTTTGGGCTTCTCAGCCTCGGCGGGTTTCTCAGGAGTCTTCTTCCCCTTCGCCTTAGGGGCACTGGGCTTAGTTTCAAGAGCCCGCTTCATGTCCGAGATGGTCTTGATACCCTCGGGAAGCTGGATGTTCTTGAAGAGCTTGGATGCCTCGAAGTCGGGGTTCTGCTCCACCATTCCGTGGAAGAACTCCCCAGGGGTCGTGAACTTCTTCAGTGTGGCCTTGAGCTGAGGGTCGTCCTTAGCCAAAGCTCGGAGAGCATCACCCGCTTGTTGGTAGTGCTGCTCCTTGTTCTCAGGCTTCTTGGGGGTCTCCCCTTCAGCTTTCGGTTCGGCTGGAGCGTCTACCTTGGGCTCTTTTGGAGCACTTTCGGCCTCGTCAGAATCAAGGGCCTCGTACTTATCTGGCTGCTCTTTGAGGGTATCAGGGGAAATGTTGACCGTTTCCCCTGTCTCCTTACTTTTGGCAGGGATCCTCTCAGTGTCCCTGGCGAACCTCTGAGCTATCCGTTGAACCGAACCCCCAATATCCTTGAAATTGCGGCTTTCGTCGGGATCCCTCTCGCTATCGGAGTCGGATTCCGGACTCACATTTTCCCGACGAAGGTCGCGCCTCGGTGGTTTATACTTGGGAGACGGTCGAACGAGACGGCTAGCCTCGTCGTCCTGCCTCTCCACAGTGTTCTTGGTCGCCCAACGGTCCATGCACCCTTACGGAATCCATAAAAGGACCGTCAGTCTCAGAACCTGGACTCTTCCTGTCCGCCGCCCTCCTGGGGCTTCATCTTCAGGTTCATGTACTCAGACACGCGATCAAGGATGTCTGTCTTGTCTGCCAACATCCGGCCCACTTCATTGTACAGGGACCGTAGAATTTCATTGAAAATGGCGTCATTGACCGTGAACATGTCACGTTCGATCTTGGACTTGGTATCAGATGGATCGATGTTGAGCATCTCCAGGATGAGATCGATCGAAATAGACCCCTTCTGGTACAGATTGTACAATGCGTCGAAGGTGTCTTGGCTGTCCCGCAATGGCAATCGTGTGAAGCTCAAACGTGGGTACAGAACAACTTCCTGACCCCATTCGTCCTGTTCTACGAACCCCATGCGGCGAGCTACTGGAGCGAACAGGGAGTCTTCCACGTACTCCTGAAGGATCTCACGAAGATGCAGGTACCGGTTGTTGATGACCTCTAGTTTAAGGCGATCCCCTGAATACAGAGACTCACCACTCATGAGGGACTCCGTCACGCCCATGCCCACGAGGAGGCGCCGTTCTGTCTGCTCGTACTCACCACTAAGGTCGAGGAGGCGATCCTTGGACCCCATCTCTTCCCAATGTATTTCGTAGTTGGCTACAATCGAGTAGTCGGGGTCGACCAGCGAAAGGTCCACCTGCTCACGTAGTTGGTCGACATCTACTTCGCTTAGACCCTCCGCCCAGACAATACGCTTGGGGGTCATCGCTCTTGAGGCAATGGATGTCTGCGCTTGACGTAGTTTTTCGCGATAATACAAAGTTCTTAAGCAATTCCGCGTACTTACGAGCGAAACGTAAAGTGAATGATCAACATGTACGTTGAGACTAAAGACAGGTCCCGTGTGCTGAGCTGACCCCACCTTCGAGACCCTGTAGTAAAGCTTGTCCCCTACGAACTTGTGCCGAGACCCCGAGCGGCCATCTTTCCACGAATCGTGTTCCTTGCGCTTAGCTAGGAAGCCCGACTCGAAGAAGGACTTCACGGAAGGTCCATGTGTGAAGTGAACGGCGTACAGCTCCTTGGCAAAGCTCATACTGCCATCTGCTTGCTTGACCCAACGTCGTTTGGTGGTGCACCTTGATACGGGGATACCCAACGAGGTGCAGAGCAGGAAGGTCTGGTCCATGAGCACCTTGTTGGTGCCGCTGAAGCGTACCGAGACGCTGCCATCCTTCTTGGTCGTCACGTCCCCATCGGAGTCACAGAAGCCGCGTAGCAGGCCTTTCAGGAAGTCTTTGGGGGCACTGAAGATCCACGGTGGCAGGCACTTGTCTTCGCAAGTGTGGCCAAAATTCTGGGCCATCCAGCGTATGACAGCATCCTGATAGCCGTCCATGTGAATCCCTGCCCCCATAGGGCTTTCTGACCACGTGACCTTAAGACGATCAAGCATCGGCTTGATCCGTTGTTCGATCGAGACGACCGAAGCTGGCTCATTGGGGCCATAGGTGAAACCTAGAGCGCCGTAATCCAACCCATCCTGCTTCGAGATATGGCCGTCCCCCAGCCAATACCCCAGGAAGTACCCCAGGTCGCCGTCGAGGGCCAGCCAACGGGGGAAGCTCTTGGTCCGTGTAGCCTCCTTCGAAGGGTCCGCCATCGTTGATGGACTGAATTGGATGTCAAAAGCACTAGTCTTGGCGTGAGAGCGGCCGACCACCTCATAGCTGGCGCCCAAAGCTCCTAGTTTCTCAAGAGTTCGGTTGAGATGATTGTGGTTGAATCCGAAGCGTTCGCAAAACACCAGGGCTCTGATGGTCGTAGGCTCTGTAACGCCTCGCAACCATTCTGCCGCCAAGGCCAATCCGTCTAAATGCTTCTGCATCCTGAAACCCGTTTCGGGCTTCGAATACTGGACCACGAAGGTCGTGTCGGTCCGATCCGTCACAGTAAGGGTCTGGACAACCTCTTGCCCGGATTTCCTAGCCTTGTAGTCTTCACAGACTCCGTCAAAGATATAGGAAAGGTCGACACGCGGATTCATCGCCTCATTGAGGGGGATCTGAGCAACCTGAAGATAGTCTCCGGGCTCGATGTCCTTCGCATCTAACTCGACCGTTTCATCCCCACGAAGTACAGGGTAGCGGTGGTCCGAAGTCGACCCAATAGGTTCCCCCATCTTGGCGACATGTAGGAGGGAGATCTCCTCTGAAACGCTGCGGACCCCTATCTCAAAGTCCCGCCAAACCCCGGCATGGCTAAGCACCTTGTCGGTGTCGGGGTTCAATTCCTCGATGGGGATCTGGAGTACTTGACCGTCACGTTTCGCCAAAACTGGAGTGCCTGCAATATGACAGCGATTCAAGATCGACTGTCCTAGGGAGGAGTCGGCACTCTTGCTGCCCGTGAGAATATGGGCGAAAGAACCCTCATCCGGGTCCGTGCCCAACGGGATGAGCTTCCCGTTGGCTATGTGCTCTCGTATTTCTTCGGGTATTTCTTCGACCATTCTCTGAGCTACAGGGTCGCCCATGCTAGCCCGTTCCAGGAGGGCCTTATCCTTGTCTGAAGGGATCAGCTCTAGGATGGACTTGTCCGTGTAATCGAAAGAGGTGATCTGCACCTTGTCGATGGGCAATACCGTGAGCTTGGTCCAGCCCTTGTAGTTCTTCTGGTAGTACTTGAACTCCTGCTCTTCGCGGTCGGCCCTCTCAAAGAGCTGGGTTTCCTCGCGCTCGACAGCGTCCCCATCCTCTGTCAAAAGGGCTGTCTTGACTGTGCGTCGCTCGTAGCCTACTTCTTCCGGGACATCTATCTGGCCGTCTTCAGCGAAAATAACCGCCATACCGTCCAACCAGTAATGATGGACCATGGTAATGAGCCGCTGGAACAGCTTGATCTTCTTGCACATCCGCTCAAATCGACTGAGGATGTACTTCCCATAGGAGTCCGCACTCTCGAATCCGGGGGGACAAGTCCTGGGCTTTGGTGCCGCCAGGCGCACCTTAGAAAGGGGTAGTTCCGTGTGCAGGTCTATGGCCTGCCCGACTAGTTCGTCCGTCTCGTAGAAGTGGCGGTAGATCTCTCTCCGCTCACGAATGCTCTGGGGTAGTTCAAGAAAGTCCGTCGAAAGTTGAGGACTGAAGAAATTGCCCTGGGAACTCTGGATGGTGCCTCCACCCATTCCCCCGCCGCCGCTAAAGCCGCCGCCTCCCGCTCCAGTGCCGCCAATAGACGCCGTGCGTATTTGTTGCCTGGCCAACCTCTCCTTGTAGGTTAGTTGGTTCGTGTAGCTATTAGCCACATAGGGCGTCGCTTGAGGGCGGACGGAAGTCCTCACCAAGTACTGCCCAGGACTCGCATAGTTCGTGTAGCGATCACTTGGCATCTGAAATTACCTCTCCATACAGTTCATCAAAAGCGCTGGCAGTCCTCTGCACTAGCTTGGCCGCCTGCTTTTTTGCCCTACGCACGTCGTCCTGAGCCTTCTGCTGGGCCTCATCCCTAGCCGCCTCTTCTTGTTCGGATTTGGCTCGAACAAGAAGACGATCAGTGGAGACCAGCCGCTTGAGGCCTTGTGCAAAGGCAGCGGCTAGGCGAATGTAGGCATTGGCAAAAATCATATGGCTGTGGGCGCCTGCTGTAGGGGCCCTGCGAACCTTTTCACGTAATTCGCTCGATACCTCGAACAGCTTGGAAATAGCCTCATCGGCTGATTTGCGAGCCTCTTGAACTCGCAGTACCAGCTCATCGATGTCCTTCTCATTGGCGGGCTGCTGAGCAGTCAACGCCGCGAGAATGGCTTTAGGGTCTAGTTGGGGCATTCGGGGTTCAGCCTATCACATGCTCGTCTGAATCCCCAGCCAATAGTTGTTCAGTGCCTTCGGGATTTGAGCCACGAAACCCACGAAAAACGCTGGAGCTAGGGGGTTTGACGGTACCTGCTGAGACAACTCGTCTTCATTCGTAAACAAGCCTCTTAGCGAGAAGTATAAAGGATCACTAGGATTGTAGGTCAACAGCACAAGAGGCCCACCGGCAATGCGTGATGCATAGGTGTACTTCTCGTAGGTAGATGTCGAAATCAAGGCACCACCGAACATCATGACCGCATAGCGGTAGGTAGTCTGCTGATCGGTCATAGCCGTGAACTTGGCGCCCACCTCTTCCGACCCCTCCAGCAAAAATCCTCCGTAGAGCCCGCTGGAATACGTCACCACACGATCATCTGCGACAGTCCCCACCCACTGCACACCTTGGCCGCCAGCCCAACCGCCGGCCACCATATTACTCGAAATAGTGACAGTCGTTGTGTCGCCCTTGAAAAAGACCACCACATCGCGGAAGCGAGCTATTTCAGTCATATGGCCGTTTGAATCCCCAGGTAAAAATCGTTGGCTGCCTTCGGACTCTGTGTGATCGAGCCTATATAAAAGCCGTTAGGAGCCCGGGGATCCCCGGATAAAGAAAACTCATCCTCTATGGTGAAATAGCCTCGAAGAGAGAATAGAAGTCGCACTCCTTCTGTATATACCAACGGAACTAAAGGCCCCGGGCCAGTACGAGACGCATAGGTGTATCTCTCGTAGGTTGTGGTGGAGATCAACCACCCACCCAGGCAAAGCACTCCGAAGCCGTACTCCAGCTGGTTCTCGAAGAAGGACACGTACTGGTCGGACGATTCATTCGAACCCCAGAGAAAGAACCCTCCGTAGAGACCGTCAGAGTAGGTAACCCTGAATTCATCTTTGGGGGAGTCCGCCCACATCACCGCCTGCCCCCCAGCCCAACCAGCCTGCTGCATCTGCGAGGAGATCTCGACGGTGTACGAGTCGCCCTTAAATAGCACAACTACATCCCGAGTGCGGAAGATCTCGGTCATGCTGCCCTCGGCATGCGTTGTTGAGTTCTTATTCGATGGCAATTGGCGCAGACAAGCTCACATTTTGCAATCTCTAGGAGGGCTCTGGCCCAAGGCATTGAACGCATTTGAGCCACGGTGGCGATCTTCTCCCCTCGAATATGATCGAAGTCCATGGCCACTGGCTGGAAGCATCCCCCGCAATCCAAACAAGGGACGTCCTTAAGAGCATCCACCTTTGCATAGTATCTAGCTCTAGACGGGTTCTTGGTCGCGTGTCTTTGAGGATGTGTCCGAACCCTGTGACAGCAGGCACAGACAAGATCGCACTTGGCAATCTCTGCAAGGATTATTTCCTTACTGTAAGTGAGCATCTCACCTATGCCTTTGGCCTTAGGGCCACGCACATGATCAAAGTCCATACAACATGGCGGGAATAGCCCTAAGCAATCCAAGCAAGGGGCTGATTTCAACTGATTAAGCCAAATTTGCTGCGTCTGGGTACGATCCCTGTCAATGGCCCGCATCTTGTCAAGATTATTTTGCCTACGGAGCTTTGCGTAAACACGCTCGGCTTCCACGAAAGGGGCCCCCGTCCTTCGCTCCTTCATATAAGCCCTGCCGTAAGCTTTGGCGCACTCAGCACACCAAGAGTTACCCTCTCGACTGGGGGCTACCTCACATAGGATACAAGTCTTCGTGGCCATCTTTTAAATGCTCACTTGAATCGCCATATACCCACCAGGGGCAGGTGTCGGGGGTTGGATCACGAAACCTATGAAGTAGTTGTTAGGAGCGCGGAGGTCGCCCGACAAAGACCATTCGTCCTGGTTCGACCAGTATCCTCGAAGAGAGAACACCAGGCGATCACTGGCAGTATACACGATCGGCACCAGCGGACCAGATTGACGGGACTGCCAGGTGTATTGCTCGTAGGCCGTCGTCATGATGACCCAGCCGCCAGCGCCAATCGTCGTAAATTGATACGCCGGCTGGTTCCTAGTCATCGCCGTGAACTGATCCGAAGACTCATCTGATCCCCAAAGAAGGAATCCCGCATAGAGGCCGTCGGAGTAGGTGACCAGAAACTCGTCTTTGGATGAGGCGACCCATTGGACTCCTTGGCCACCTTTCCAGCCACCAGAAGCCATAGCTGGAGCAACCGTCACCGGATAGGCGTCTCCTTTCACAAGGATAACGCAGTCCCTCGTTCGAAATTGCTCAGGAGGCATCATCCACCGTCCTTCGGTTCACGTTCGCGGTCTTTGCTCTGACCCCACTTCGATAATAGCTTCTCCAACAGAAGGAGCTGCTTGATGTCCCCCAACTGGAGCTGTTCCCAATTTCCCCCTAGATGCCGAAAAAGAACCCTAAGTTTCAATAGGTCCTTCGGTTTGGCGATCAGATCCGTACCCAACAAGTGATCCAGGAACTGCCGGATTACTCGATTCGCAAATTCAAGTGGTAGGGGACGGGGGTCATCCATGGGGTTACCTCTGCCTAATTGGGCGACGGCCGCTTAGACTGCGATCTCCGCCACCACCATGCTTGAGCATGCGGGACATCTGGTACCTTTGAGGGGTCATGGCCGAAGCCACCGCTGGGCGGTAAGCCTGACCGTGGGCCGTGTGCTTTCGATTCATCATGACTTCCGAACTCAGCCAGATGGATCGAATCAAGGCATCGCTCAAGTCGTCGTGGGCTCCAACTTTGTTGGGGGCCTGAACGGTCACAATGTTCTTGCTTATTTGCTCAGCTTGCAGGGTCAAAAGCTCAGCGATCAATGGCGAATGCTTGCTGCCATCCTTGGCACGCTCAGGAATCGGGAAGTCGTACAACTCCAACTTCTCGTCATACATGAATTCCTTCACCGTCTGGTACATCTTACTAGTGTTGTCTCTAGTATAGAAATCCGAGGTGAATTGCTTCAGACCGTGCTTGTGCAGGAACTGCTCCAAGGGGATGCCATTCCAACGGTCGAAGATGCCGGCGGTGATGTGGAATCTCTTACACAGAGCCAAGATCCATTCCCCGATGGCATCAAAGTCGATGCGCTGGACATTCCCCAGGCTCTTGGCGTAGTCTGTCGCCACACTGAAGTCCAGATGCGGGTTAGCCTCACGCCAATTCTCTCCAGCATACCATATTTCATGGTAGTCGAGGACGATCTTGTCCCCCTCAACGTGTGTAATGGCGATGGCTGTACCGTCGTTTACAAGGCCTACGTCGATTCCCATTTGATGGGGTGACCTGGGGGTCCCAGCTAGTTTGGGCTGTAGTATTGGGTTGATGCAGGCCTGTAGATCCGACTCACGCTCAATCCAACCACGTACCTGATCGCTGAACTGAGCGCCGTGCTCAGTCACGAAGGTGATCGGATTCGCGTGGTACTTCTCCTTGTAGTAGGAGGAGGGGACCGTCGGATTGATCTCCCAGGTAGGGGCCTGGATAGCAAGGATGTTGTGTGCTCCGGGACCGCCACGCATAGCCAGATCGAACTTGTCGTAAAACAAGCCGGACTTGCCCAAGGGAGATGAGATGAGAATGACCCTGCTCTCCACAGGGGCTTCTATGCCCGTAATCGGATCAATCAAAGCACGCTTAGTCTTCTGATCCTTCTTGGAGAAGGCAGCCGATGAGGGCACTACGGCACCGTACACTTCCTCGGCAGAGCCCCCACCCTTGTCAAGAAAGTGGGCAACCTCGTCGAGGATGATAACGACGTTACCTGCACCACGGAGCCCCTTGCCGTTTGCACCCTTGAAGGTGACGCGGATGGTGGCCTTACCGTTCAAGGACTGGTATTTGCCATCCCCGTTGCGGACATCAGTACCAAACTTCTCGATGTCGTAAGGCGTGCGGAAGTTCAAAAACGTCTGGGTATTGGACGCTGTATGCGGCTTGAAGTACTCGCACTTCACGATATGGGAGGCCACTTCGTTGAAGAGCAGTCCTGCCTGGTCCTTGTCCGTAGCTACCGAGATGATCTGGATACGGTTGCCGTTAGGCAGGCCATAGTATTCCTGGGGATTGTACAGATTAAGAAGTCGGTACACCTCGTAGGAAGCGAAGATTCCCGACAGAGTTGTGTTGTGATTGGTCATACCATTCGCAACGAATGCCTCCCCATCAGGTACGGTCAAATCATAAACCTGGTCTTCCCCTTGTTCTACTGAGGTCACGGCATCGTAGAAGTAGTCCAATCTGGCCAACTCTTCGAAGTGGGCTGTTTCCTGTTCCCCTGCCCCCATTTCCTTAGCCACACTGATTGCCTTGGCCAGCCGTGGGTAGGTCAGATCTTCACCTGAACTAGGCTTACAGGTGTTGGCTAAGACATCCCTTAGCCTAGAGCGCCTGTGCCCAGCTCCAGGCCCCGCCTTGGGTATTGACTCCAGCCAATCTCGAATTGCCGAGTACTGATGTGGAATGCTCTCTGTGTCAGACTTACCCTCTTGAGCAAGTTCCAAAGAGGCCAGCATTGGCAGGCGCTTCTTATCTGAATCGAAACCTATCAATTGAGCGAACAGGCGTCTAGACCTCGTGCCTTTGACCCTCAAATTAGCATAGTGTTTTTTTGTCTTTGAGTTCCACTTACGGGCTACGTTCGAGACGATACCTAGATTCAGCAGCACAATCTGAACCTCATGGGCCAACCGAAAGCTAGCTGATGAGAAAGTGATGCTTCGACCACCACTCTCGGCACACCCATCTGTCTCAAATAAACCTCTCAAGAAGGCGCATACGACGGACTTCGGCGACTGAAGAATAGACCAAGGGATCATCTTCTGATCTCTCGCACAATCCTGCTTCCAGCCAATATCGTCAAAAAACCTTCGGGCCCTGACGCTACAGAACTCTAGGCGCCCGGTGTTTACAGTTCTTTCGTCCATCTGGACTCTGGGTTCCCCCAACAATGTCTGAAAGGCTTCCTTCAAGTAAGCCCACGTCTCTGGGTGCTCCACTGTCACAGATACGGCGTGGTCGTCTCCCCAAGTGCCGTCACCAACCAAGTAACCGATGAAGTTGCCTAAACGCTCGTCTAACAGCTCCGGTAGTCTAACGTCCTTACGACCCGTTTCATTGTGAAACGGGCGTAAATCCATCAATTTGGCCGCCCATAGGTCAGTCGAGCGGTTGATCGCTACGAAGTCGCCTACCTGTAGTTGATCCAGGTAGACCCATTCGACTTTACCTGTCTTAGTCAGCACTTTAACTCGATGGGGGCCCGTCCCTTTGAGGCTGTACCCAGAGTCTGTTTTGACTGAGAAAGTCGGTTTAACTCCCCCGTTGTAGAATGCAGCGGAAGTGGACCTCTTGCCTGCTTCTTGGACTATTCCTAATTCCAAGGGCGAAAAGCCGTCCTCAAGGGCCGTCCCTAAATCAGCTATTTGACGAATGCCGTCATTCGTCAATACGAGGGTATCCCCACAGACGCATTTACCCCCTCTTCTACCGATGGAAAGCACCAATTCACGTCGGTCGTGATCCTGCTCCCCGATATTGCACCGGCCCTCATTGAAGAGGTATGTCAGGTAATCCCTCTCAGACAGCTCGTACAGGATCTTGGTCTTGAGCATGTCCGTGACTTGGATACGCTTGTTAGGATCGTCAGGGATCTTGGTGTCCAGCTCCAGATTGTAATAGAGCTTCACCAGGAAGCGCTGGGCAGGGTATAGGTTCATTGCCAAACCCCAAGGCTGCTCGATGTATTCGAGCACACTGAAGATCTTGGGGCCGCCACCTAGGCCGCCACCACCCGCACCTGAATTGGTGGCCACAGCTTGAGTGGCTTTGACCTTCTGGTTGGCGTTCCGGACTAGATTGACCAGCCCCTCTCGTTTCTTCTCAGCCACTAGCTACCTCAGAGATTCTGGGCTTTTTCTTCCCAGCCCTCTAATTCGGTCTCTAGGCGGTTGAAAAGCATATCCACTTGCTCAGAAGAGAATGTCGCCGTTGCCGCATTTCGAATTGAATCGAGAAGGAAAGCGAAGACCTTCTGAAAACGTTCACTCTTGAGATCGATGAAGTTGGTGCCCAACCGCCTCATCTCAAGCTCGATCGAAGCCACTTCCTTGAGGGCTCCGATCCTACGACTCGATATTTGAGTCGTATCTTTACCGTACTTCGCAGCTTCTACGCGGTCACAGTACAGTGACGCGGCTTCCGTTGCGATCTCTTCCTTGATCCTTTGTAGGGTCTCCAAGGAGTCAACACGCCCCCGCACTGCCTTATTAACAGTGTCGATGTCGTTCGTGTACTCCGCCTTAAGCCTCTGCATCTCAGCGTGGTACGCCAATTCATTCACAGTAGGCTGGGGATTGATCTTCTTGGGGCGGCCGACGCCACGCTTGATGGGGCCAGTAGCTGCATGTACTGGGACTACCATCGCCATTGGGCCGATCTTGGTCGACTCGTTAGCCATGCTTTCCAGATTTTCCAAGTAATCATCCTTCGTGTCTGTCATGTTCATTTCTTGCCTTCCGCCGTCCCCTCCGCTCCGTTCCCCTCGGTGCGAATAAGGTACTGCGACAGATTGCGGACTACATCGTAGCCCTTGTCTTTAGGTACTTGCTTCTCAATTGCCTTGGACAGATCCTTGCCCGATTGGGCCAGGTTCAGAACCCCTGTTTGGTCAGGAGTGACGTTGAAGACATCCTCTGGTCGGAGATCTCTACGATCGGCCTCAACTACTTCACCGCCCTCATCCTTGGACACGGCGTAGTCCTTGGTCACTTCTCGGCCGATCCCCTTGGGCTTGTTTATGGGTGTGGTGTTCTTCCACGCCTTTTGACGAGCCCCGGGTTGCTGGTCTGCCTGCTTGAAGCGGGCGACCACACGACGTGCGGGACTATCTTTCACAGCTTGACTTTCTGAGTCCCGAATTCGATGGTGTCTGAGCCCACCTTGAACTCTGGCTGAAGGTCGATGGAACCCTCTGTGTCGTGCTGGAGCTGATACTCCTGCATCATACTCAGACCGTTGTTCATGAGGCTCTCGTAGGAAACCACCGTCGAGTTCCCCGACGCCAAGATCGCACGCTGTTCAGCCAGCTTGTCGATGTAAGGGGGCTCCACGACCAACTGCTTGTTGATGACGGAACAGAACCCGACCCGGGTCTGATGAACGCAAGAACCGCACTTGTCACCGACTTTGAGATATTGGACAGCGGCCCGTGAACGATGGGCGCTAGCGGCCGTGTGACAACCCTTGCCGTAATCGTCGTAAACCGTTGGGTCGATGAACTTGATACCCTGTAGGCCTTGTTCCGCCAACACGACCTTGAGATCTCCGGCCGTGGCAGTGAGATCCCGGACATCGAAGCGGCTCTTCAGCACATTGAGAAGGTCATCTCCGTATAGACCTTCGTTCATGTACCTCGAAGCAGTCTTCAGGATCTCACGCTTGGTCAGGTCACTGGTATTTGCCGCACGAGTCTGCCCGTAGAAAGCCTTCTCGATTGAGCTGCGGACGCTGGGGCCAGAGGACGCCAAAGGTGCAGAAGCAGCCTTGTGGATGGCCTTGAGAGCCTCCATGGGGGTGTCCCCCCATGAGTACTTGGCAGCATCGTGGGGAAGTTTGCCAGCGATCCGATGCTCATCCAATACCGCAGACACGGTCTGCGTATTGAGGACTGCGTCCGCAGATGCCACTAGCTGACGCCCATACATCATACAGCGGCCAACCTTGTTGAAGATGCAAGAGCCGCACTTCTCGCCTGCAACAATGGCCCGGATCTTCGATCCATGCTTGTTGATGAAGTCTGCTCCTTCACGGCAGTCATCAAAGGCTGTCTGGTTCGAATAAACCGCACCGAACAGGCCAGCCTCCTTGAAGAGGGGCACCCATTCAGCCTTGGTCTCTTCGAGCAAAGTCAAGTCGAAGGCTAGACGAAGTGCGTGAACCAGTTCGGGCTCGCCATGCCCCTTGAGCATCTCCTTAGTGAGGAGAGCGATGATCGGGCGTGCTTTAGCAGCTGCAAGCTTCTGCTGGCCTTCGGCATCACGCTTCTTCGTGAGGCTGGCAACCGCAATCAGTTGCTGGCTTGTATCGCCTTGAGCAATAGCTGCTTGAGGGGCCTGTGGAATACCCGTGAAGCCCTGAGTTCCCGTAGAAGCCTGGCCCAAGAAGGCTTGGCGAATACGTTCCTTCGGAGTAGTTCCCGTAGAAGCGAGGACAGCCTTGCCCCTGGAAGCCTGTTGCCTCTCTACCGTAGACGCTAGTTCATTGGAGTAGGGCACTTCCACTTGTAGTTCCTTGTGGAAAACCCCGCAATGGCTGCTGCCGTTGGCCGTGATTTGACGATGAACGCAATCGCTGCACGCAACCTTTGCGACAACGAAAGGAGCATCCAAGGCAAAGCGACGAACGAACTCGGAGGCAATCTTGCCACCCTTATTGCAGTCCGGGAAGTCCGAAGCACTGATGTACAACTTACCAAGGAGGCCCCGTTCAGCGAATACTGTAGCAAGGGCTGTCTTGGCAGTTGCGAGGATGTTGGCATCGTACCTAGAAGACAATGCGTGGCTGATCTTCTTGGGATCAGTCGACTGCATGATAGCCAGACGGGCTGTACGCATCAGGTCTTCAGGCACCGCTCGGAGATGCCCATGGATAGACGAGAGATCGCCCATCGTCTTGGGTTCGCCCTTGTTGGGTACTAGAGATGAAGGCGATTGGTCCTGGTGGCTCCACAAGGCAATGAGATCTGGAGCAATGTCCAGGTTCTGCTTGGGGAGAGTGTCGTTCTTGCGGTACTCCGCCTCGTCGACATCCAACCAATCGAGGTCGGAAACGCCAGAGCTACCTTCTTTGATGAAGTCTGTTAGGTCACCAAGATCAGCCATCGTTCATCCTGTCTGCTGTTTTTCGGGCCAATTGTGGAGGGGATCCGGCCGATAGTTGGGGGTCGTATAGTCGTAGCGTACGTACGGTGTTTCCATGTCAGTGTACGTGTAGTCTGTATTCATCATACTGGGAGACATCTCGCCACCTGGGGTCGGCTCAGCGGGCATCTCCGATTGAGCCATCGGGCCCGAATCATTCACCATGTTGCCCTTATCTCCCTGATAATAGTCAGAACGGGCAACCGGAGGCTGATCATCGTTGGGCAGTGAATCCATTGAATGACGATCACTGACCTCGGCATTGAACTCTGGGGTGGTGTCCCCGGACGACCCTGAGCCACCGCCTGGAAGGCCGCTGGTCGGTCCGAACACACCTTTCGTGCCGTTACCCTCACCTGAAGGGTTCCCGTAACCACCGGCACCTTGGCCGTTAGCTCCGTAGCCCAGACCAAAGTCATAGGCCTCCGTCGGAGTCGTGTCGGTCACTGCCCCTGGCATACCCGAACCAGCTCCGCGATCACTAAGGTTACCCTCACCATTCTCAGATTCCTGGTGTTCGATCATTGAGGGATACCCCCAACCATCATAGGCCATTTCCGGGTCCGGCTGGTCTTCACGGTCTAGGTGCTCAACCCTGGGCCCACCCAAAGCTCCTGGGGAAACCGAGGAATTGGCGGTGCGATCGTAGGGGTTGAAGGAGGCCTCTTTCGGGCGCATCATCGGGACAGCCTGGCTGGTTTCGTTGCCGCTACCACCGTCTGGCATGCTCGAAGCCTCTTCCGGCTCTTTCTCCGGCTTGTCCTTGCCGCCCTCAATCTCTTCCTCTTCTTCTTCGACCTCCGCCTCCGGATCGTCGAGGATCCCTTGAGACTTCTCTAGGTACTGTTCGATCTCCTCGGCATCAGTCTCGTCCAACAGCGCCAACTTTGGGCGCCAATGAGGAGCCGTGATCTCGTCGTGGAGGGTGTCGGTGATAGCACTCAAGGCCTCGCAGGCTGCGTAGAGCTTCTTGCGTACGTCGGGCACTCCCATGACGTAGCCACGCCCACCCAACATACCATCAGGGCTGATGGTAGCGGATTTCAAGCGGCTGAGGTGACGATAAGCCGTCAGGGCGTGGCCCAAACTGACACTGGCTGCCCAGAGGGCTGTGGCCATCGGCTTCAAAGCCTTGGGATCGTAAGGATGATCCTTCGGAATGTTCCTCTTGCCGCCAACAGGACTGTTGCCACCACCCCCATCCTCTTCAGGCGGTTGGGGCGGGCCGTTCTCAGCGAATGGCGGAAACGCTGCTGTCTTTTGAACAGTAGCGGTCTTCGCCATTACGCGCTTGATAAGGTCTCGGTTGCTCAAGGTTCAGCCCTTTACTGGGGAACTGTTGTCGAACTGGCGCTCGATGTAGAACTCTTCGCCTTCCTTGCGGATAGACCAGAGGTCATTGGTCGACTTGTGGATCAGTTGGTCCGAGGCCACCCTAGTGAACTCGTTGAGCTGGCCCAGTGAGGCCACACGAATGCGATGAGGCTTAGCGACTGCGGCGGTCTTCTGACCCAAGGGAGTCACGATCGCCGGTTCCGACTCGAAAAAGGCGTCCATGCCCGAGGAAGTGCTTTGGATCTGGTCTAGCTTGAAGTTGGCCATCAAAAATACCTCACGTAATCACGAGTCTGATGAGAACATCCGTGTAAGCGTTAGAACTGTACCCACTGATTCGAAGGGTCTCCTCGTAAGTCCCAGGGTACAGACCCGTGATAGGGGCGATACTAACGTTGATCGTTGCGCTACCCCCCGCATTCAAAGAGCCGCTGCTGGGAAGGAACCCCGTGAGCCAGTTCTGGGACAAGCCCACCAAACGAACGATTTGATACTCCAGCACCGAGTTAGTCAGCCCCGTGTTGGTGACCAAAAAAGGTAAGCTGTCTATCGGGGGGTACTCCCCGCCCAACGGATAGTCCACATTGAAAACAACCATGGCCACATTCGTGGAAATGACAGCCTTCGGCCGGACGTTGATGGTGATTGGAAATGTCAAGGATGGTGTCGTAGCGGTCAGGTCCTGCACCGTTATGGATGCACTGTAAGGGCTGCTGACCGCCAACAAATCCGTAGAATCCACGATCACATTGAAGCTACCGTACTGGTTACTGGCCAACCCCCCAATAACAGCTGGCAAAACCTCTACGTAATCTGCCGAAGAAGCCAAGGAACCGTCGAGCAATGACCCGAAAACTCCGATATTCGTCAGCAGACCTGCCTGTGAAGGGGACATTCCGCGACCTTCATCAACACTGAACACAAGGGACGAAGGCGGGCCCAACAGCATAGTGGGCTTGAAGTTCGTCATCATGGTCTGGATCGATGTAGCCATCGACTGGACGACATCCCCTGGAAGAGGAATGGAATCCCTCAAGAATCCAAAAGGCGTAACGATATCAACGATTTGGAATGTGGGGGATGGTCCCGACACGTCCATGCGCGTTGTCCAACGCCAAGTCCTGGCACTTACCAGGACACTGAACTGAACATCTTGAGTTTGGATACGGGCGGGGGAAAGCGTCAAGGGGGTAGACTCCTCCGTTAACGCCGGGCCATAAGTAGAAAAGGGCCTATTTTACGGGGTGGGGCGGGCCCAGATATCCCCGCACTTGATCTTCCCGACCAGCGAAACCCCAATCCCAAACTCTTCGGCTACGGCCTTGTAGGTGCACCCGTCCGACAATCGTTGCCGGATCAACTCCGCCTTCTCAAAGGTCAGCTTGTTTGAGCGACGGTTGCGGTTCTGAGCTAGGCTCCTCAAAGTCCACTGGCAATTGGACAGCCACTGTTTCGCAAGGCACTCCTCGCACTTACCACAAGAATAGGAAGCAGCGAGGTCGGTACGTCCTACCACGTGACCCTCTGAAGGCCTGGGTCCCAAGTCCTGGATAAAAGCCGGAAAGTCATCTTTCCACCGTTGACACATGGTAATGCCCAACGCCCCGTATGCAGCGTAGCCATCGTGATTTGGGTTGAAGCAGCGAGTCTTGATGCTTGTCCAAGCCTTGTACTCGGGAGTGCCTACGCCCCCGTGACCATGGTTACCGTGGGCTGGGCCTGTAACAAATGCATGCCTATTCAGGTTCTGCTCACGCTTCGTGGCCCACCTAACGTTGCCTGGCTCGTAGTTCCCGCCCTTGTTCGGGAACCTGTCTAATGAATGCTGGGGCGTAGGCTTAGGCCCCATGTATTGAAAGAAAGCTACGAAGTCGTGGATCCATTCCGGATGCACCTTGACTCCTTTACCACCCCAATGTGGGTAGTTCGAGCTACTCTCATTGAGGCAGCGATCCTTCATCGCAGACCAATTTTTATATTCCGGGCGACCTATCAGGCCATGCTTGAAGTTGGTGACTTTTTCAGACCTGGGCCTAGGAGGCAAGGTGTTGCCCTCTCCGTGTGGCCTTCTATTGACCACCTGTTCGTCCCAGGTTGCCCAACGTACGTTTCCAGGCTCGTAGTCCCCATCGTTGTTTGGGAACCTGTCTAGAGAATGCTTTGGAGTCGGGCGCGGCCCCACGTAAGCATAGAATGACTCAAAGTCGTTCAGCCATTCCGGACAAATCATGATCCCTCGGCCGCCATAGTTGGGGTACGCCCGATGGTCTTGATTCAAGCAACGAGACTTGATCTGCTGCCAGCACTTGTATTCAGGGGTCTGACTAAGGTTGTGCTTAAAATACATAGGTGATCTTAGCACATCACACCCATGTAGCAACTGTTTTCAAAACATTGTTCTGAATATATTTGCGAGTTCATAAGTGCTCAAGTACACTCATCTCCTCCGCGGTCTTGCCATTGGGGGAGACGTACCTCTCTCAGGATGTTGAATCTTTTTTCCGCTATTGTGGAAAAGATCTTCTGATAGGGTACATACCTCTCATCCTTCAGGGCCGCCTCTTCCAGAGTCTTGACGGCCTTGAAGAAGCGGTGGCGGACTCGTCCCTGGGTCAACCCTAAATTGGAGGCGACCTCTGATTGGCAGGTGGTGGCCCACATACCAATCAGGATGTCGACATCTATTTTCTGGGGGAAAACAGATGGAAGGTCGGCCTCCAGCTCTTCTTTGGTCAGCTGGGGAATCGATAGGAGGAACTTGAGACGCTTGATACCTCGGTCCAGGCGGTAGGAGATGGCGGCCTGGGTCACACCGAAGATGGTGGCGATGTCCGCCTGACGCTTCTTCTCGATGAAGTACAGATAGATGAGGTCAGCTTCGCGCTCGGGTATTCGATCCAGGAGTGGGGCAATGCGACTCTCGTAGTCCCCGTCAGAAAAGTAGTCCGACAAGCTGTCGGCACTGACGTTGGTCACGAGGTCCTCGTCTATTTCCTCATCCTCATCGTCAAAGAGGGGGTCCTCGTATGAGAAACGGTTGGCTAGTTCTGCGGGATCAATGGGGATAACATAGCCGTTGCTCATTTACAGGGACCTCCTAAAAAACGTCTCTAGCAAACTACCCGGCTGTATCTCATATTCCGTTAGGATTGAGGCAGCGGCATTAGGATCCGTGTCTGGCATGGTGACTTCGACAACCACGTCCACCAGAGACATCAGCTCCACATTTATTTTGACTTGAGGTTCGGCACTGCGCAACCTCTCATATTGACCCTTGGTCAACCCTGTGAGTCCTGACCTGTAGACTGCTTCTACAGAGCCGTGTGCTTGGACTAACGAACGGAGGACCTTCTTAGGTACCCTAGGGACGCCAGGGATATTGTCCGAGGTGTCCCCGTAGAAAGCTCTTAATTGCACCATTTTAGAGGGTGCTACCCCCACTGCTTCGAGAACAGTAGTCGGGTCAAACAGGATCTCGTTGCGCGACCCGACCGGCGGGATCAGAAGTGAAGTCTCGTCATTGACCAATTGCAGTAAATCTTTATCGGTCGAGAACATCACATTTCGTTGCTTGGCCAAGTCACGGCGCGTCAAAGTAGCAATGACATCGTCCGCCTCTTCGTCAGGATTCCAAGCTTGACGAACTCCAACCAAAGGGAGTAGTTCCTTCAAGACCCTGATATCCGGAGGAATCGAGTTGCGTTGGGCCTTGTACTCAGAAAATCTAGCCCGGCGCCGCTTCGAGGAACCGTCCCAGGTGACGTAGAGGACTGCGTCGGGGTAGCGCTTCTTCAAAGAGCCCAGGCTACGCAGGAAGCCGATAATCACCCCTGTTGGGCGCCCTTGACTGTCCATCAAATTGGAGATCCCAGGGGCATAGGCACAACGACAGGCTAGATTGTGCCCATCTACAATCACGTTTTCGACCATCTCTTTTTCCTGCCTGTGAGCTAAAGCCCTGGATATGCTCTCAACATCCTCCCAGAGCGAGCGTATCTTTCCAAGGACTTCGTCAATCCAGAGCAACTCCGCTACCTTGCCGTGGGCCGTAGCCAAGTCTTCCCCGCTGGGAATTCCCTGATAGAATCCGATGTAACTCTCCAGGAGACGTATTTGAGTCTCCCACCGTTGGAGGGCACCCACCACCTGACACCTGTTCGATAAATCAGCCAGTTCCTTGGGATAGGTGATATCGAAAATGCGCGTCTCGATAAGGAGCGCCATCTGCCGACGTAGTGTCTCTACCCTGGCATACTGCTTATACGCTTTCTCCAAAGAGGCCCAGTCGGCGGTCCACTTGATTATAGGGTGTGCGGCTAAGGCCCAATCCCGCAAAACGTTGATGCGCCCACTGACTGTCGACAGAGGTGCGCGTTCGACCACCACTAGGAAAGACCTGGGCAATGCCACCAGGCTCTGCTTGGAGCGCAATTTGATGTAAACCTGCACTTTCCCTTCCTCGGGTATCTCCTCCACCACTTCCGCCTGCATGTTACGGTATGGCCCAGAGGTGATACGTACGGTATCCCCCACGCTGATCCCCTGGTCCACCAGCAATCGTATTTGCTCCCTCATCTTCGCAATGGCGGAGTCGTCTACGGTTGAGAGCTTGCGGTGGCGTCCATTAGCCCCAGGTAAAGCCAGTACAGCTTGGACGTACTTGGTATTCTCCAGCCTAAAGTAGTCCTGGGGAGCGCGGTCAAGGCGCACGAAGGCATACCCTTCCATCAAAACGTGCACAGAGCGATCCTCACCTATCTGTGTCACTGCCGCAGGTATGAACACCTCGGCTCGTTTCAATGAACGGACGATTGCCGCTTTAACCACATCAGGATCCTCCTGATCGCTTCGCGAACTGAGTTCCAGTACTACCCAAGACTCGCCCATTAGACCCCCATACCAAAAATATCCATCCTCTGATAGATAGCACGACTCCACTCGTCGTGCGTCAGCAGGTCCGCTTTACCTTTGGGGACATCCTTTGAGGGCCTCACACTTTCCGAGGTGCCCCTAGGCATGTCCTGGCGTATCGCTTTTTCATCCAACGATGTGAGTGCGCAAGCATCGTCAGAACCCAAGTTGCCTACCTTTGAGGTGCGCTCAGTAGAAGGTATGGAGGGGGGTTTTATGAGGTCAGCCAGCACTGCTACTGCCAGCTGAGGGGGGTTTAGGACGGGCACTGGTGGGCTGTCCAAGATAATGGGAGCCGCCACCTGGACCTGTACTTTGGTAACCACTGCCTTGGAGGGAACACCAGTCGAGCAAGCCAGAATGTCACACAGGAGGCGGATCCGCCCTGCCTTAGGGGGTGCGGCCACAAAGTGCTCAGTTAGCTGCAACAAGGCGTCCTTGTATTGAGCTTGCACCTTATCAGCCAAGATCCTGTCCACATAGGTGTAGTCCACATACATACGGTTGGCCATCCGGTAGGATGTCATGGCTGCTTCTGCCAAACCTTCGTAGACTGCGTCAGGACCTACTTGATCACAGGCAGTTTCAGCTAGTTTGACAGCGACTGCCGGATTTCCTAATGAGAGTAAGATCTCATAGTACATCGAAACCACAGACAAACTCAAGTATTCTCTTACTGCTTCAAGTCGAATAGGCCCCAATTGGGCGATCATCTCCAGCTTATTGACCACATCCCGGACATGCCCATGGGAATGGTCAATAACAGTGAGGACCGCGTCCTCTTCAAATTCGATCTGTTCTTGGGTCAGGATCAACCGCATCCTACCAAGGATGTCCTCCCTAGTGATGTTGCGGATCTTGTACTCTTCACACCTGGAACGGATAGTCCCTCGAATCTTCACAGCCTCTGTTGTGCAAAAAATACCGACCAGCTTCTTGTCCTCTATGGGCTTAAGCAAGACATCCTGGGAAGCAGGACCCATGCGATGCATCTCATCGAAGAGGTATATGCGCTTGTCAGCCCCCTTGATCGCGAACGGAAGGTCGCTAACGATCTTCCGTATATGGTCGATGGTGCCGTTAGAGGCCGCGTCAGTTTCAGTGAAGGCTGGGTTGGCGTCTGCGAGGACTTCCTTGCACATATCACAGACATTGCAGGGCTCGCCGTCTGACTGAAGATCCGTGCAAAGCATGGATCTAGCCAGAATACGTGCCAAAGTCGTCTTACCTTGACCGTGACCACCGCTGAAGATGTACGACGTGTCAAAGGCAGTCCCCTTAGTCAGTCGTAACTTGAGAATCTGGGCGGTACTCTCCTGCCCCAGTACGTCACTGAAACGTACTGGGCGATACTTGATGTCCCACACGTCAGCTCTCGGTTGTTTCTAGAAGACCCTCAGCGAGGTTTTCTTCCTCAGTCTCGACAAGGCTACTCAGATCGAGCTTCTGAGCAATCGAAGCAAAGCCTGCCAAAGCCTGGTGCCAAGCGCCGTGACGATTCAGGATAGACGAGAACTCCTGGACATCGGGTTCCCGAGTTAGCCAGTTCATGACGCCGGTCTTCTCGTCTTCCTCGCCTGTGACATGCTCCAGAAGGTGGTCCACCAGGGCCGTCTTCTGAGGGTCAGACAGTTCCTGCCACAAGTCCGCGGCCACCTCGACTACGAAGTCTCGCTCCAGGGCCCACTCAAAGTAGCCACTGAACTTCTTCACTTTGCCATAGAGGGCGCGGCCCCCTTTGTTCGAGGCCTTGTCCACGTACACGTAACTTATGCGGGCCTCCGCTAGTTCAGGGTGGAAGTTCGGGATCAGACCTGAGGCAATCTGCGCAACGTCTTCAGCTTCGCTATATATTTTGGACATTTGGTTCTCTCCGTTTAGGCTAAACGCCTACTTGGTTTCGTAAGTATACACCGAATCGGTCGTCCCCCAGGACTTCCCACAGGTCCGCTGGGTCCTTAGTTTGGCGGCCATCAAAGAACTTCAGCCTAGGTAGCTTCGGGATATGCACTTGGAAGTCGGTGGTGGCTTGCGCGGCCACATCCCGAGCGCCCTTGTAGCCCGCTGAATCTGTATCATACCCTAGCCAAACATCACGAACATTGCGCTTCAAAAAGCGCATCAACGCCGTGGACACTGAAGCCGTCATCGTAGGGATTACGTTCGGGAACACCCTCTGGACAGGAAACATGTCGAATCCCCCCTCTACTAGCCAGATGGCTTGGGTGCGCCATACGTGAGGCATTGCCTGGGCCAGCCCGAATAACACAGGCTCGTCGTGATCCGTCAAATAGTCTATGTACCCCTTAGATTTACGCTCAACGTGACGAAACTGTACCCCCTTGACCTGACCCAAAGCATTGGTCATTGGGAATACGAACATGTCGTCAAGGCGCTTCCCCTGCCAGCACCACTCCAGGAATTCCTCGGCACCCTCCAACTGTGGGAGACGCTTGTTCAGGTACCCTATTCGGTACTCGACTATTTGAGAGTCCGAGACCCCGCGTGACCAGAGTTCCCCGTACACACGCTCTGTCAAGTTTGACACTGAGAAGTCGACTAAGGTGTCAATCCACCGTGTCATGGCCCACCAATACGATGGTACGGTTAACCCCAGCCAACAAGATGGATAGGAAGTCGTAGGAACGCATATAATGGCCCACTAAACTTGGCATGGCCCCTAAGATAGCGGCACCCTCAGGTAAAGCGTCAGTGACCAACACCTTGACCGAGTCCACCTCCGCCACGTATCCCTTGATCAAAGTCAGCTTCTCGACATCTTCCGGAGTGAGTTCCCCACCACAAACCTCCGATACCTCAGAGTGTGATATCAGTAGCCACTTGGGGGCATACCCCAAGGAAGCCATCTTGGCGGCCGAATCCTTCAAGTCCTCGCAGCGGTTACCCCACCCGTGCTTCTTGGACGAGGACCACAGAGTCTCGTAGAGCCTGCTGACTAACGGGCTCTCCTCATCAATAGGGCAATCAAAAAAACCCTGCAAGACAAAGTCCTCTTCGAACTTAGGGTCGTGCTGCAGTCTGGTCAAGACCACATCACCTTTGGTGTTCGTTACGACCCAAGGCCCCTCGTCATGAGTCGCTGCTCGCCGATTTGCTACCGGTGGGGCGAAAGAGGCCTTCTGGCGCATACGCTCCGCAGTGAGCATGCGTTCAAGAACGGAGATCTTCATGCTTCGGAGCCGTCAGGAGGGGTGTCAGATCGGGCACTCTAACAATAGGCTCAACCTTGATCCTAGTAAACAGCATCATAACACGTTTCCAGAAAGGCAGTGCCACAGACTTGGAGTGTCCTGCTGCCCACAACAGTTCGGAAACTCCAGGCATGTTCTCCTCTAACCACTCCGGGTTAGAGGTCTGCTCCAGGAATTCGTTAAAGACCTGATCTTTAGTCATGGTTGATGAGAAGTAAGGGCACTTCTGAGCATCAATCGGGTCTTCACAAATCGTCCCCTGCCACTGCTCTGGATCCTCTGACCCCAGCATACATAAACCGATGGTGCTCGCTAGAGGCAAGGACACCCGGTTGTAGTTGGAGTTGGCAACCCCCTCAACCGTCTTGCGCCCATCCAGAGGCTGCCGGTAATTGTTCGCACACATATGCGGCAGGCGCTTGGAGGCGTTCTGCACTCGACGGTCCAGCTCCGCACACAACAGGCCCTTTGCTCGGGCAAGTATTTCCGTGGGATCTTTCAAGAGGGTACCTTCTTCACTACCAGGAAGGATGTTACACCGTCTTCCTCGAAGGCTTCGGAGCAACGGTACACATTATGTGCGTATTCCTTGAAGGCGGGCTTGTGGGTGACCAAAAGCAGGTCGAAACCCAGCTTTTCAGCAATACCCCGTAGGAACTGACTAGTATGGTCGACATACTCATCAGACACGGCGCCCAGAGACTCGTCCAAGACTAGTACCGGCCAAAGGTTCAAACGCTTTACCGCCAATACCCTCAGAATCAAGGATATGACCGTGGCAGGCCCGCCGCCGAAAGCTTCCAGGGGCTTCCCCCGATGTGACCGTGGGCTGCCCTTGAGACCCCTACGGACGAAGAAATCCACGGAGATCTTGTTATGCTTGGGGGCCACCTCGGACTCCAAGCTGAGAATCTGGTCTGTAAAAATCGTCTGAAGGCCCTCGGTTGCGACCTTTTCGACGGATCGCACCTGCTTCTCGACGAGCTGATCCAGCAGAACGCGAAAAAGCTCTACCACCTTGCCCAGGATTTCGATCTCTTGGTCAAGGTGAGTCACCTCCGCTTCTTTAGCTGCAAGCTCGGCGGTTACCCTGCCTTTCAAGGTAACCAGCCGAGTAGCCGCAGCTTCCGCGTTCTTGACCCTCACACCGAAGGCGTGAATCGAGTCACTAGGCATTCGTAGGAGTCCTCAGGAGAGATGACTACGGCACCCTCAGTATTCAAGCGGAAACGATCGAAGGTCCGAAAGAAGGCCCCTGATTTGTGATGCTTGCTCTCAGCTACTAGAGCAATGCGGAACTCGACTTCATGCCCTTTCGCAGAAGAGAACAGGTCCACCAGCCGGTCTGCGTCGGCATTGCACTCAAATCCTGCCACCGACGGAGACTTATCATCCAAGGCGAGAAGGTCCACCCCTACAGGAGCGCTTGTCAGGCTGTTGCCTCCGTCATTTGACTTGAAGTTCAAGAAGCCGTCCTTCAAAATCAAACGAATCTTAGGCTGATTCCCAGAGAGCAGGGATCTGATATGGCTCAGAGACTTCACCATCATGTCCCTGGGCACCATCAGAACAGCGTGGTCCTCACTAGTGGCGTAGTACTTGTACTTAGCGTGTGTCGTGACATGGCTCACCCAACCAATGACGGCCCCCTCGGTGAAGGTACCATCCTCTTCAGGGATAAGCTCAATCAGGAAGTTCATGGCTTCCCCGAACTTCACCTTGACCGTTGGGCCGCATTTGGCCAAGAAATCTGTAAGGTACGAGAGGTGATCAGTATGCACCCCAAGGCCTTTGCCCTTCAAAGCCTCACATGAGAAAAAGGCTGCCCGGGTACCGTCAGCCCCCAGCATCACACCGTCGCCGCTTAACCACTCGGGCTTACTGGCGTCGAAGATCTGTAAGGTGCTGTAAAAGTCCGGAGCCTTATCCTTGTCGGTGCCCCTTGGGGTGAACCCGAAGACCGTCTTGAAGGCGTCCCGAAGAATGGCCGTGAGGTACAGGCGCTCCTCAGTGGTCTCGCTAAGATTTCGCACGAGGGTGGCGTAGGCGTCTGGGTCGTAGGAGGCGATGTCTACCTTGGCGCCACCTTCTGTAGTGTACTTGACCCAATGGCGCTTATCGTCATGACCGGATTCCAGTTCAATCCAACCGTCCACGTACTTGAGAGAGCCGACTTTGTCGTTGGGGAACGCGAAGGCACCTTCGCCCTCTAAGGAGTCGAACTTAAGCTCAGTTCGAGTTGCACGAATCCCGTCGTGGGAGTGTACATACAGCTTGCCCCCATGGTTGGCGATCAGAAAAGCTGCGTCCGAGTTGTTCTTCAACTTCGGCGTGACGATGCCCGCTATTTCGAACGCTTGGTTCAGATTCTCGACTGTGGTACGAATTTTCATCTGGTATCTTCTCTCTTCTCAATTACCGAAGGCTGCCAAAGCAGTCTCGACTTCGCCTAGTCTCTTGTCGAAATCCTCTATCATCGCGACCATCTCTTGTTGGAGGCGGTCGCGCTCTTCCTTAAGGCGCTTCGGGTCGTACCCTGCGTCCTCTATTTCCTTCTTCAGAGTCGCGAGTTCTTCCTTCTTGGCTTGAAGAAGCCCACTCAGAGTGGACTTCTTGTTGGCAGCGACCTTGTACCGCTTGCTTAGTTCTTCGACCTTTTCTCGTATTTGATCTAGTGAGTTCATGGTTTTTTGCTCTTGGCTCGTGTGGCCTCTTGTTGCGACTTGATCTCCTGCTGGATCTTAGCGCCCTTCGGACATATTTCCTCGGTGGCGTATGGGCAGAATCGGCAGTTTTCCTTGTTGGCTTTCACGGGAAAAACCTCCCTAGCTTTGGCGAACGGCATCACAGGCAAAGCCCGCTTCTTGCGGTCCTTGATCTCCTCAATCGTGTCCCGGACCTGAATGAATAGGCTCTGTATTTCATTGTCAGAGGTGTCCACCCAATCCATGCTCTCCGTCGGCTCGTAGCGCCAAAACAAGAAAGCCAACCGATCTGGCGCCGAGCCAAAGTTCAGCTTATATAGCATGGAATACCACTGAAGCTGGGTAGGATCCACGTACTTATCTCGATGCTTCGAGCCCTTGCCGTCAATGATGACTAGGTCTTCGTGGGGTTTGGCACGTTGGATGATAAAGTCTGATCGGCCGCCCCAGATATCCCCGTTGGGAGCCCTGAAGTCGAGCTTGGTCTCCGCCTCTGCCCTAGGCCCCAGCAAACGATGATGCCGGATAATACGAAACCCTCTAGGGATCGTATCTCTAATGTCCGCTACCAGCTCTTCTTTGCTCTCGTACATGCCGTACGGGCTCTGGCCTTCACCATCACCCTTCCACAGCAATACACCACCCTTGCCGTACCTTGAGGGGGTTGTCTCTTTTTTGATGGCCGTGTCCACTTGGCCTTCAATCCTAGAGACCAGAATTGCCTGTGCGTTGTCTTTACGCCAGAGCTGATCCATGTAGAACTGCTCAAACAGCTGCCCTACCACTGAGCCGTAGATAGAACCTAGGCGGTCGTCCGGGCCCACCACCTTCGTCTCAGCAACGTAGCTGTTCCAATAGGCGTAATTGCAGGTCTCGTACTTCTTGTAGCCGGAGTAGGAGATGTAGAAGTTGTCGCTTTTCATGACCGGGCTCTCTCTAGATAAACCTGAGCCCGCTTTCGAACCTCAGGAGCGAAATTCAGCACAGACAGGCTAGTGTCGATGTCCTTGGGAGTGTCCTCCTCGGAATCCGCCTCCATCTGTGCAACGAACTGATCAATAGCCAGGGCTTCTTTCTCCAGGCGCTCTTTGCGCTCGACATCGAAGACCTCTTCGGCCGGGAGCACAGTAAGTGGCATGGCCTTGACGGTGATCACGCCATCGGCTACCTCAATGAGGGCTACCTTGGGTGTACGCTCTAAGTTCTCCCGTACCAGCGCCCCTCGGGACACGGCGCCTTGATTGACGAAGAATCGCCCCTCCAGCTGAACGATCCCCTGATCTCGATGCCAATGCCCAAACAACAGGACATCTGGGCCACCCTCAACGATCATGGTGTCGTACCGGAAGACAGGCTCTCCGAAGAAGTCCTCCACATTGGCCGGCGGGTTCTCCCCAGCCAGTGCGTGAACGACTGCTATCAGGCAGGTGTCCCCTGGTTGCTTCCTCGCCTCTTGAATCTCCCTGAGAGTGCGCTCCGAGCTGTACGGGAAGCCTACGATTCTAACTTGATCAAGCCCGTCCGTAAAAACCTCCTCACGAAGCTCTCGGAACACTCCGGACTCGATCAAGACTCCTAGGGGCTGTTTGGACAGGGTCGTGAGATTGTTGCCCACAATGTCGTGGTTGCCCTCCACACAGTAAACAGGGCACGGGTAATACTCGTTGTGCAGGGACATGATGTCCTTGACCAAAGCATGGGAGTTCTTCACGGCATCCTTGACGTGGAAGAAGTCGCCCCCATCCAAGACAGCCGTCGCCCCGTGCTTCCTAGCAATCTCGCCTATTTGAACGAGATTGCTCCGAATCTCCGCTGGGTAGTCGCCCTTCCACGAGGAGGGGCCCTTGTCTGCGGCATGCACGTCCGTCCGGAAGATAAATTTCACGAGGCCTCCAGGTGCAGAGCGTGCTCGGCGTCAATTGACTGGGAACATGCTGGGCACATCCCCAGGTCGTTCAGTTCCTTGAGGATCTCCGCCTCAAGCTTGATGACAGCTTCGAGGTCCTTCTTGGCCGTACTGTAGCTGGCCTCGATGGCTACCACTTTGGACACCAGGATGTTCAGCCCGACCAGCTTCAGATACTTGGCTTTCACTGGAGCCTGATCCTCAACCTCAGGTACCTTCTCTAGGGTTTCCCAACCGTCCAGGGACGCTTTTAGGCTCTGAAGGCGGTTGAGCCACACCCCCATCTTGGAGAGCTTCTGAGGGCCAACCTGTAGGTTGGGGTCCTCAGGCAACGTCACAGACGTAACCCCCGACAAGCTCTGTACCTGTGGGGCTAGGTCGGACACCTTAGAACAGAAGGCGCCTATTTGGGTGAGACTGCCCGAGGTCTCTTTCAAGGGCTCTAGGTCTGGCAAGGCCGGGGCTGTTGCCTTGTTCAGCGTCGTCAAAGATAGGGTCAGAGCCTTGGCTGAAGCGACGAAGCGATCCAGCAAGTCTGCTTGGGTCTGCTTGTGCTTGGCGCCTTCCAAACGCACTTGCAGGGCGGCGGCGGCTGCCACGGCCGTATCCGAGCCCAGGTACTTCTCCAGGGACTTGTTCAAATCGACGATATCCTGCGTTCTCACCTTCCTAGTGGCCCCGCAGTCCTTACGATCCTTGACGGCCATAGCCATGGCCACATTGATCTCATCTAGCTGAGCCACATCACTAAGAACATCAGCCACCACCGTCCCAGACTTGTTCAGGAGGAAAATGGGCTCGAATTGATCTGGTATTTGAGCCAGTTCCTTACTGTCCCCCACTTTGATGGGTTGGAAGGTATCGGCTAGAAACGGAGGGGTGCCCCGATCCAGTCCCTCATACACCTGAGACACGCCCTCTTGAATAACCGTATAGCGATTGACGTTGTCGCCCTTCTCCCAAGTAAACTCAATGGCCGAGGTCTTGACCCGGACCCTGGAGAAACACTTGCATTTCTTGGTGCCACGAGCGGCCCTGTCACAGGCCGCTCCGTGACGTACGAAGTCAGTGCCGACAGCCCCCGTGAGGGCAAACTGAACAGCCCTCACGAGCGCACTTTTTCCAATGTTCGAGCGGCCCACGATGACCGAGAACTTGTCGATAGTCACATCGGTATGCCTGATCGACTGGAAGTCGCTGACTTCGATTTCGATCATTCTGCTGCCGTATCGTCCTGAGCTGCCTGGTCTTCGGCCACGAAGTCCTCGGTCTCGATGACCTCTTCTGAGGAGGATTCTTCTGTAGTCAAAGCTTCAAAAGCCTCATCCATCGATTCTACCAACTCGTCGTCCTCGTCCAGCTCTTCAATCGGGGCGTCATCCTTGACAGCTCTAACCACCTTGATCTTCAGTTCCTCGAAGATCGCTGGATTGTTGACTAAGTAGCTGCGGAACTTGTCCCGGCTACGTTCGTCATGACCACCGTATGAGAGGGTTGACCCTGATTTCTTGATGATGTGGGTGGCCACCCCCGATTCGATCAGACTGTAGTAGTTGTCGATGCCGTGGCCGTACCGGATGAACAGGTCCGTGGTGTGTCCGTTCGAGCCATCAAGCCTAGACTTGATGATCTTGGCTTGGGTATGTTGCCCAAAGTCGTACTTTTGGACCTTACCAGTGAACTTGTTTTTGCGCTCGACTTTCTCCCCTCGAAGCCTGGTGAACTTGACACGAAGGTGGGCATAGTACTTCAGAGCCTTGCCGCCAGGAGTGTTGTCTGCGTCTGGATTTCTGGATGTAGTACTGATCAGCGCACGAATCTGATTGATGAAGATCAGCGCCGTCCCCTTAGGGTTCGTAGAGATCGTCGGATTGTTGAACCATGTGGCCAGCTTGGGCAGGATTATGCTGAGGACACGGGCCTGAGCACCGATGCGTTGCGGGTCGTCAAAACCCTTCTCTAGTTCCTCTTTCGGAACCATGGCCGCCACCGAGTCAATGACGATGAGATCAACACCCATCTTCAGGCCAGCCCACAACATCTTGAAGCCCTCTTCCATCGTATCCGGCTGGAACAGCATCAACTTGTTCGGGTCGAATACTACCCCAATCGAACGAGCATACTTCTGATTCAGAGCCTTCTCGAAGTCGAGGTACATGGCGATGCCGCCAGGTTGCTTCTGGATATCGGCGACAGCTTCGAGGGCAGCTGTGGTTTTGCCCGACGCTTCAGCGCCATATATTTCCGTGTAGCAGCGACGGGGGTAACCTGGACAAATCGAAGCCTTGCCGTCCTCTGCCATGGTGCCACCGATGAGGTGATCTAAGAGGAAGCTGCCGGTGGATACGTAGGGGAGAGCACTCTTGTCCTCGCCCACGATCTTCTTGCCGGTGCTTCTGAGGATGGCTGCTCGGGCCATCGCCACACGCTTGGCAGCATCTTCGTCAGCAGCCTTGGCGGCCGGAGTCTTGGCAGCTGCCTTTGGGGGAGCTTTGGGGGCAGGTGCCTGAGCACTCACTTGAGAACCTTGATCTTCAGAGCCTTCTGGTGGTTTCTTGCGCTGAGCCATTTTACTAGTTCCTCTTCTTCTGGAATGGGGGGTATCTTGGAGTACCGGAAGAACCTGTCGTCCTCTCGGAATATCAGCCCTGCCTTGACCGTTCGACCTGCCTTCGCCCCCTTTTGGTAGGTGTGCACTCTAGCGAAAGAGCGCAGCTCCGAAGGTGTTAGGTCTTCATCTGTAATCAGCTGCGACTCCCTCTTCCAAAAGCGGGCTGCGCTTCTGGCAATGAGGTAGGCGTCAGCTTCATTGTGGTGCCACTTCTTGATCTGAGTATCAGACTTCGCCGCTTCCACCATGTCACCCTTGTCCATCGTTCCTCGACGGACGTTAGGGTCCATCTTGGCCAGCATTTTCAGGGTTGTCGGATCGAAGTAGACAACGTCTTTCCGACAAAGGTGGAGGGCTTCATTCACGTACAGGAACAGGCCATACAGGCCTTCACTGAAGCTCTCTCCGTAAGGAGGGGATTCTACGCCCACAGCCTCAATAGGGTACTGCCCTATCAGGGTTATCAGCGCGTCACGAATTGCAGCATAACGCTCAATGAACAGGGCGTTTGCATCTGTGATGAACTGTCCCTTGGCCAAGACTCGGCTGGGGCCCACAACATTGGAGTTGTGAACTGCCCAGCCGAATCCGGTCAAAGACGGATCAAGTCCTAGGACGATCATGACGTGGGGCCGGAGCCCCACTCCAGATCAGACCTGGTCCATCAAGTTGCCGAAGTCTCCGCCGTCCATGGTGGTATCGACACCGCCACCGTCGGAAATTCCGAGCTTGATCTTCAAGTCGGCGGTGCTCATTTCACGGAATGGCACCAACTTCTCGTAGATCGGGAGAGCCTTCTCCAGCACCCTTGTTTGGAACTTGTCGTTGATCCGCCACAGAGCCTTGCCTGCACCATCAATGTCGAAGTTCTGGAACTCCGTATTGGTGCACTTCAGGCTGAGATCCTGCATGCAGATGTTCAAGTCGTTCGAACGAAGCGACTCCGCCACTTCATGCAAGCGGCGAAATATCTTGTTGCTGAAGCGCCACGGGGTGACGGTCCAGTTGGTAGGAAGCTGGTCTTTGATCGGCTCGCCTTCGCGAGTGGTCGGGTAAACGATGAGGCAAGTTGTGAAGTAGGTCTTCATATCGCCCAACGTCTTCCAAACCGAGTCGGCCTCGGGTCCGTCCTTACCCAATCGGGAAACGACATAACCGACGCCCTCCTTGTAGTGCGCCTCTATTTTCTTGAAGCGGACGTTGTTGAGGTCCAGCTTGTCCCCGCCGGTTAGTTGGTCGGCGGACTTACCCAGTGCTTCAGCCTTCTTGGCGAAGACACCGTTTACGGCGGCAAGTATTTCTTCCTTCGTGGCCTGGGGGTTCTTCTTCCGGACAGCCCTGACGACAGAGGCTTCGAGCGGATTGAAGTACACGAGGGACACACGGTAGGTGCGGCCTTTCTCCCCTTTGAACCACTCTAGTTGGTTCGAACGGGCGTGCTTCTTGTCTTCTGCACCAAGACCTACATCGTCATCGTAGTTCGTATCGAGATCTATTTCCATGATGGTTTCTTGCTCCTACTGCTGATTGAAAAGGGTCCTCACCACCTACAAATTAGGTTGTTGGGTAGGGGTGTGAACTCGTTATTGGCTACTACACCGTGTGCAATCAAAGATTGTCAAACACTGCTGAATAATCGTCGCCTTCCAAGAATTTTTCGACTGCCATGCTGTCCTCAGACTCCGCAGCTGTCATTGCCTTGGGCTCTTCAGCAGGGGCCACCACTACTGATTGTGGGTCCTCATCCTCCTCAATAATTTCGCCCGCGCCTAGCAGGCCTATAGGCTCCGCAGAGCCTTCCAGAAGCTGTAGAAGCTCCGAGTCGTCGATAGAGAAGCTATCGGCCGTCACAGGGCCCTTTGAAGGGGCTCTGTAGGATGACTTACGGGAGGTTTCCGTTTCATCCCCATAAAAGGCGCCTGTTCTCAGTTCAGAGTCAATGAGGGCCTTCTGCATGCGAATGGCGCTCATTGTATTGTCCAACTCCTTATGGCGGTGTCGGATGGCTTTGTCCACGAATCCAAGCTCTTTTACCTGGTTCTTTAGCTTCAGTATTTCAGCCCGTTCTTCCCTTAGAATCAGGTTGATCATGGCCTTTCGATCCTCAATATTAGGGAGACGAGTCACCCTTGCATCGTCAGCCAATAAGCCATCCGAGCTGATCAGGAACGCCGCTTCTTTGGCATCCAGCTCGGTCTCAATAGACGACTTCTGGCGGTGCACCTCATGCACCATATTGCTGGCTATATTGAGGTAGCCGCGGGTCCTTGCAATCAGGTCTTGCAAGTAAGCAGGACCCATCGATACGGGATCCCTGGATAGTTCGACTACCAGGTCCCCTAATTGATCATAGATGGCTTCGATGCGTTCTTGCTTCATGATTTGTCTCCGACAGGTACGCCCACAGCTACCAGATTGCCTGCGATGGCCTTTGACAAGACCGTGTTCCTACGTACTACCTTGTTGTTCTCAATCGCCTTCTGAATAGCCGTCTCTTCGCCAATTAGCCAGACGCGCTTCTTAGCCCTAGTGACCGCCGTATACAGAAGGTTGCGTTGCAGCATGCGGCCCTGAGTCCGAACGATTGGGAGGATGATGGTATCGAACTCAGAGCCCTGGCTCTTATGGACTGTGATGGCGTAAGCCAGTCTCAACTTAGAGCCCGCTACCCCTTCAGGGAAGCTGATGTCCTCTTCCAACTGCGACCCCAACCCATGGATCTTCACAATTAAGGTGTCCTTGTTCACGTAACGCAACTTGCCCACGTCTCCGTTGTAGACCTTGAGCTTGTAGTCATTTTGGATGACCATGAGACGGTCGCCCTCTCTGAACCTCTGTTTACCGTTAGACCACTCTTTAGGACCAGAGGGATTCAGGGCGTCACGAAGCATCTCATTGAGGTTGTCTACCCCCACGATGCCATCGTACTTGGGTGATAGCACTTGAAAGTTGGCGTCCCGTGACTTGAGCTTGACAGCCATCTCCACGATCAAACTTGCGATCCTAGCCTCATCACTGAGCCTGACGAACTTGAATTCCGATTCCTTTTTAGGGTCAGCCAGCTCAGGCATCTTCCCAGAGTTTATCCTGTGAGAATTGGTGACGATCTCCCCCTGAGAGTCCTGGCGAAAGATCTCAGTTAGCTTGACATGGGGGACCGACTTGCAGTCGATGAGTTCTCGAAGAACGTTTCCCGGGCCTACCGAGGGTAGCTGAGCGTCATCCCCCACCAGAACGACCCTGGTGTCCGAACGCAAAGCACTCAGAAGCCGGTAGAGCAGCTCCTGATCCATCATACTGGCTTCGTCGGTGATGACCGCGTCTGTCATGAAGTAGTTGTTCTCGTGGCACCCCCAGGCGCTGCCGTCGTACTTGAGGGCTCTGTGCACCGTGGACGCCTCGTGGCCCGTCACCGACGCCAGACGCTTAGCCGCAATGCCTGTAGGAGCCATGAGCTTGAAGCTCACCTTAGCCTCCTCCAAAAACCTCACGAGGGCTCTCAGGACGGTGGTTTTTCCCGTGCCAGGCAGCCCCGTAATCACCAGAGCCCTGTGTTTGGACAGCAGTTCTACCGCCTGTCTCTGAGCGTCAGAGAGGCGAATGTGGTGGGACTTCTCATAGGCTTCTATGAAGGCGGACGAGTCTACCCCAAGAGGGATGGACTCTGTAAGCAGGGTGGCAATGTACTTGGCGCTTTTGCGCTCAAACTCGAACAGCTGAGGTAGGTACAGGCCTGCCTCCACATCGAGCATCACCGCCTTGTGTTCTACTAGCTCGACAACCGCAGCGTCGTATACCTTGGCCGGCTCGGCAAGCGACAACACCAGACTGTCCTTCTTGGCCAACTCCGCAATGTGCTCGCTCAATTCCCCTCTGCGTAGGTAGAGGTGCCCTTGCTTGGCAGCTTCCTGAAGAGCCCAGAGCACCAGCCCTTGTATGCGCCTGTGGTCACTAAACTTACAGCCCAGGTTCATCGCCAGCTTGTCTATTTTGGCGAACGAAAACCCCAATATTTCCATCAAACGATACGGGTTCTCTGCAACAATCCTGGGGGCGTCGGCTCCAAAACGAGCCATGGCCGCCTGGACCTCCATGGCCCCTAGACCCCCCTCCCGAAGCAGTACGGAGAGGTCTCGTGTTGATAAGGCAGTCTCCCAACCCAGGACTGCCTTAGACATACTCTCTTTGGAGACATCCGGGTAGAACCCTTCCGGAGCCTCGATCACGACATCGGCTAGTTTGGTGAGCTGCTCGTAGGTAGACACACCGTGGGTTTTAACCAAAGCATCTACCACTCTAAAATCTGCGAACTCCTTCACACACGTTTGTAGGAAATCGGAGACCTCCGCGGCCGTGTCTCCCCAAGGTTGCCAAGTCTGGATGAGGAACTCCTGACCGTACTTCTTACTGGTGGCCCATTTCCCCACCAGCTCGATGGCAATGCCTGCCTTTATTTGGAGCAGCCCATATAGGTTACCCTTGACTTTGACCGGTCGACCACCGCCGTCCGGATCGAAATTCAGGATGTAGTACCCGTCCTGGCTGAACACGACCGAGTACACACGGCCCCGTAAAGTATCAGACATTTGGAGTACCACACATGGTCACGAAGTCTTCTTCGGAGACACAAGTCGTACCGTTCTTACGGGCGGCCTCTGCCTTAGAGGATGTCGAATTCGGGTCGGCCAGCACGAGAAAGGTCAAACCTTTGCCTACGGAGTTCTTAACAGTGCCCCCAGCGGCTTCGGCCAGCTGCTCCAACTCGGCACGCTTTCGGGTCGACTTGCCAGTAAAACACACAGACTTACCCGTGAGACCACCTTGAGCCCTAGCAGTGATCTTCACACCCACAGACAAGATGTCATCCACAATGGGACGGTGATCCTTGAGCCAGGCAACCAAAGCTTCCGCCCGCTTAGGCCCCATCCCCGGGACCTTCTGGAGGGTGTCGACCGACGCCGAGGCGATCTTATCCACAGAGTCCATCCCTGCGTCCACAAGAATTCGAATGGTAGAAGTGGCGCAAAGCGGAATGCTGAGCCCACCCAGGAGCTTCTCCAGAGGCATCTCCGCGGCCCCCCAGAGGGTCTTCAGAACGTTCTTGGCAGACTTGTCGCCCATCCGGTCAAGGGCGGCTACCTGGTCTTGTTTGAGCCTGTAGAGGTCCGCCACGTGGGTCACCAGGCCGGCATCCACCAGCTTCTGAATGACTGACTCACCCCATTCGAGGATCCCCAGCTCCGCCACCCACTGCTTGATCCGCCCAACGACCTGAGCGGGGCATTCCGAGACATTAGGGCAGATAATGTACTCCCCATCTTGGGCGGTAACAGCTGAACATACAGGGCACTGTCCCGGAGGTTTCGCGACCGTTCCCGTAGAAGCCGTCACCTGGTGTACTCTGGGAATCACGTCATTGGCGCGGACTACTAGGACCTTGGCCCCGATGTCGATTCCCAGATCTTCAACGTATTTCAGATTGTAAAGGCTGGCTCTGGATGTTGCAGCCCCGATGAGGTTCACGGTATCAAACACTGCGACAGGGGTGATCCGACCAATGCTGCCCACCTGCCAGAGAATCTCCCTAATCGTAGTCTCTTTGGCAATGGGGGTGAACTTGTAGGCCACAGCTCCCTGAGGGCAGCCGTTCGTCTCGCCTAGAGAGTATTGGTACGCCAGGTCATTCAAACGAATGACCAGACCATCGATCTCATAGTCCAGGGAGTCCCGGAAGCCTGCCTGGTAACGAGCCCACTCCGAATTGATGCCAGCCGCATCATACACGATCGAGAAGTTGGGGAGAGTGAACCCCAACGAAGCCATATGCAGGAACTGCTCGTACTCTGTGATCGAGTCATACCCCTCTTGAATCTGGTAGACGATGATCGAGAGGTGCTCGCACCCTTTGCCATCCGACCGCTTAGAGACACCTGCGGCCGTGTTCCTGGGATTGGCTTTGTCTGGGAAATGCGCTAGGAAGTCGCTCTTGAGGAGCACGATCTCACCACGAAGCGTGATGTTCAGGTCTCTGGCTAGAGCTTTGGGCAAGCCTTTCATCCGAAGGACGTTGGGTGTGATACTCTCCCCGATGACCCCGCTGCCACGGGTGGAGGCTTGAACTAGGGTGCCATTCTCGAATCGAAGATTGATGGATATGCCATCCATCTTCTCCGTTATCAAGTAAGCCTCAGCGGTCTTTCGGGATAGGGCCTTGACCCAATCATTCATCTGGTCTGGGATCTGGACCTTGTCCAAGGAGCCCATCAACGTGGAATGACGCACCTTAGGCCACTCGGAGGACTCTTCTACGGGAGCGCCGATCCCATAGATCGGGTCGTTGGTGAGGCCCAGTGCCTTACAGGCCTCAACTGCCTCGTCCCGCCAAGCGTCGTACACCTCATCTGAAACCGTAGGATTTCCCTGAGTGTAGTCGATTTGAGCCTGAACGACCTTCTTCCTCAGGGTGTCCAGATGAGCAAGGGAGGGAGGGAGCGATACCATCCCTCCCTTTACACCGAATCGTTAGGATTTACGGACGATATTGAACGGAACTGTAGGCAATTGCTCGGGGGTTATCCCAGAGACCAAACCTCCGCCCGCACTCTCAACCAGCTTCGCCAATTCAGACAAGTTATCGAAAGAGGCCAGGGTGAACCTAACCTCTTTTCCCTCATACTGCCCTAGAAGGTCCTGGACATCGACGGTCTTGGCCGACCCCTCGGCCTCCAGGGTGACGATCTGATAACGATCCGTCATCGTGTTGTACTCGACCACCCCTTCAATGAGATGGCCTAAAGCTGTGGGTAACGGCATGCTTGTCCTTTCAGCCTTCACAGGCTACGCACTCTTCTTTGGAACGGGAAGCCAAATCGCCCTTGATTACCCCATCGGTACGAAGGTAGTACAGGGACTTCATACCCCCCTCCCAAGCCGCAATGTGCACCTCATGCATGTATTTTGGATCGGAGTTAGAGCCAAAGAACAGGTTGATGGACTGCCCCTGGTCGATCCATTTCTGGCGTTGGGCCGCTTGCTTGACAATACTGTGCTGATTGATCTCACGAGCCGTCAAGAAGACTGTCTTCTCTTGGTCCGTCAGGCAGTCCAGGTGCTGTACACTGCCAGAAGCTTCATTAATCGCCTTCCAGGTGTCCGAATCATTCCGGCCCTTGGTGTCGAGGAGCTTCTCCAAAACGCTGTTCTTGCGGATGAACGTACCTTTGGCCGACTTCTGGGAGTAGATGTTGGCAGAGATAGGCTCGACTCCGGCCGAGTGGCCGCCAGAGATCGTGGAGTTCGAGACCGTTGGAGCTACTGCCATGAGGTGGGTGTTACGACGCCCGTAACCTAGGCACCATTCGGGCTCCCCTATTTCCTCAGCCAAGATCGCGGTCTCTTCTTCAGCCTTGGCTCGGACGGTTCGGAATATCTCAGCGTTCAGGGCCATAGCGTCGAAGCCGTCAAAGGGGAGGGACATTTCCTGGAGTAGGGTGTGCCAACCCAGGACACCAATACCCAGTGCACGGCCTTTAACAGCGCTTGCTCGGGAAGCTTCCAGGCCTTTGACGCCGTCGGACTTGCGGATGTACTCCTCAAGGACTGCATCCAAGAACCTAACCGAAGTATTGACCACGTCGCTGTCCTTCCACTCCTCCCATTTGACGAGATTCAAAGAGGACAGGCAGCATACGAAGCTGTGATCCGGGTCTGTGTGGAGGAACACCTCGGTACAGATGTTGGATGTCTTCACGCTGAGTCCGTTGCCCGTGTAGCATTCTGGATTCTGACGGTTCACGTTGTCGGTGAAGAACATGTAAGGCTCGCCCGTTTCCACGCGAGCCTTGAGTATTTCTACCCAAAGTTCCCGCTTGGCGACATCCCCGTCAAGCATCGACCTCATCCAAGCATCTGTAATACACACCCCATGGTTAAGGTTCAGACACCGCCGGTTCATATCTCCAACGGGGCGTCGAATGTTGATGAACTCGTTGATGTCACCGTGTTCGATGGGCAGGTATACTGCCGAGGCACCGCGTCGAGTACTACCCTGGTTCACACTCAAGGTCGTTGTGTCGAAGACCTTCGCCCACGGGATAACACCTTCCGATTTGCCGTTACCGTTGATGGCAGCCCCTCGACCTCGGATGTCCCCCAGATAGATACCCACGCCAGCACCATTCTTCGAAAGCATGGCTAGTTCGTGGTTCTTCCAAAAGATCGAGTCTACAGAATCGTGGACATGGATCGAGTTGCAGGATATCGGCAAACCCCTAGTAGACCCTAGATTCGACAACACAGGAGATGCCGGGCATAACCAGTTCTTCCACATGACCTCGTAGAACTTCTCTTCCCACTTCTTCGAGTCTCGATAGTACGACGCCGCAGCCCGTGCCACGCGGCGGTACATATCCTTGGGAGTCTCCCCAAGAAGTAGGTAGCCGCCCTTTAGGGTACGAAAACCCTCATCGTTCATCCAGGAGGGTACTTCGCCGTCAGCCTTGAGTTCTTCGAGGGTACGTTTCATGATCACTTATCCCAAATCTTGGAGAAATCCATCGAGCCCTTGGCGTAGTCAGTAGTACGCTGAGCAAAGAAATCCGTGTGCGCTACACCCGCAGACATAACATCGAACCAGGCCATTCGCTCCAGAGCCTCCTTATCTAGGTTCTTCCAACGCTTGGCCAAACCCAGATCATTGAGCTTGGTGTTTGTACGGAACCTAATGAAGTTCTTCATATCCTTCACATCGAGTCCCTCTAGCTGGGTCTCCTCGAAGGCCTTCTCAATGAAGTCGTCCTCTAGTTCTACAGTGACCTTGGCAGCCTCGTAGATTTCTTCCTTGAGTTCGTCCGTGAGGATGCCCGGGTACTCCGACACAAGCGTCCTGAACAGCCAGCAGCCGGCGTCCGAGTGCAAGCTCTCGTCCTTGATTGAGAAGGCGATGATCTGACCCAAGCCCTTCATCTTGTTGAAACGGCTGAAGTTCAATAGGATTGCGAAGCTGGAAAACAGGTTCACGCCCTCATTGAAGGCTGAGAAAATGGCCAACGACTTGGCTATCTCTTCCTTGGACTTGCCTTTAGTCGAGATCAGACGGTCTATTTTGGCCTTGGCCGTCGGCTCGTGAAGGAATGCCCCAAAATCCTCCAGGCCCAGCGACTGATTCAGATAGGCGTACGACACGGCATGAATCGACTCGAAGCTGGCAAACGTCGCCGCCATCATCTGTATCTCAGGTTTCTTGAACCACTTGCCCACCATCTGACTCCAGTACTCCTGGATGAACACCTCGGACTGAGTGAAACCCTTGAGGATATGCCCAACTGCGTGCTTTTCTCCGTCAGAGAGGGTCATCTTCCAGTCGTTGATGTCCGATGCCATAGACACCTCGGTGTGGAGCCAATGACTCTGCTGCTGCAATTCCCAGTACTTGTAAGCCTGTTGGTACTCGAAAGGAGCGTAAGTAACTCGTGGCGTAAGTAGCGTCATTCTCACTGATCCTTTGCGATAGCGATCACAGCAAGCTCAACCAAGGTTCTCTTGGACCTTGCCGAACTACGTATTTCGTAGTCTAATTTACATAGACGATTGTAATGCTTCTTGAGCTTCGCTGTCGTGTAAAGACTCATCAAGGGAAGCAGGTTATTTCGGCAAGCCCACTCTGTCATATTGAAACGCACCGCTAGAATGCTAGGGCCGTCCCCCTGATCAAGCATCTGACGTGCGATCAAAAGTTGCTCCACCTTCGACAACAGGCTATTGGCGACAGGTATTGAGGAGCCTTCGTCATTCGCATACATGATAGTCAGACAGTGCAGGGCCTCATTGAGCTTTCTAGCCAAAGCCGCATCTGCGACCTCCCACGGCTTGACGTGCCTGTCGGGGGATATCACAGACACGACATGCGCTTTGGTGACGAAGCCGTCGCTTACGAAGTACTTGAGTTTCCCCAATTCGTTATAGATGCCTGCTAGGTTGTCCCCAAAATGCCTATCCAGGAACTCCAAAGCGCCCTCGTCCAAATTCAGAAATAGACGATGGGCTTCGTCGATCACACGCTTCCTAAAGCCGACCTTATCCCACCGCTTGAGCTTCAAGAAGCTAGAGACAGAACCGTGACTTTTGGCTAGAGCCGCCCAGGCCGTCGGCAACTTCGGCTCGTGTATGACGGCCGTCAGAATCGATGAGCTATGCTCTGGGTTCAGTTCTTCCAGATACTTTTTAAGGGCGCCCTCTAGTTTGATGTCGTTGGCATCTTGGATCACAACATGCCGTTCAACATCCCCAAACATCGCACGAGTCTCGCACAGCGTCACCACGGAGTTCTCTTTCTCAGAGCCATTTAGGGTGATCACATCCCTGTCTCCGAAAGAAGCCTTGTGCGCGAACACTGCGCGATTAAGCAACACTTCTTCGTCGCCATAGAAAATGAAGAATGGAGGGATCTTGCTGGCCATGTTCAACTCAACGCTGCGAGAAAGCAACGGAGAAACAATTCTTGACCTGATGGTGCAAGCTCACCTTGGCATGCGATGAACGATCTTGTGCCACACTGATCTCCCTACGCAAAGCAGACAAGCGCGTATGGCCTATTTTTTCACACAGCACTGTCAATTCTTCACGTAGATCCATGTTGGTGATGCGGTCGGGGGCGTGGGGGATGAGCAGAAGGTCGAGCACTAGATGTTCTAAAAAACGAATGGCGAGGAGCAGCTCGGAGTCCTTCTGCTCCGTAGACTTCTTCTCTGGGAGCATATCATCAATTGCAGCGAACAGAGAAGACAAGTCTCCCGTCAAGGCCATCTTGAGGATGTCAAGCACACGATTTCTGAAGCTGATCCGATTTGATCCTAGAAACTGAACTGCACGTCCAACAGAGCCCTCTGACAGGCGCGTGTATACGAGCACCTTCATCGGATCATCCGTAAGCTGGCTCAAAGTGCTGGTGATAAATGCTTCACTCAACCGATTATAGCGGACTTCCCCACATCGAGAGACTATTGTAGGGATCACCCTTTCGATCGAATTCGCAAGGAGAATAAATCGCACCACCTTAGGGGGTTCCTCCAGTGTTTTGAGGACTGCATTCGCAGCCGGCTCAGTCAGCTGGTCGGCACCGTCGATCACGATGTACCTACGCCGCGCAACCGTCGGGTACGTTTTAGCCTCCTCCAGGGCACCGCGCATCTCTTCGATGCCTATCTCCTTGCCGCCACTGGAAGCAAGAAGCGTTAGGTCTGGGTGGACCCCTCTAGCTACTTGCAAACACTGCTTGTCAGAGGGGTTCCCGTCAGAGAAGTCCTCTTTGATGGCTTCTAAAACCGAGAATCGCTTCCCTACGCCCTCGTCCCCAACTAATAGTAGAGGTATTTTGCACTGGTTCGCGACCACCTTTCGGAGATACGCGACACCTCTAGCCTGTTCCCGAACCTCGCTCAACAACTGGAGCCTCCAAAAGCAATGCGTCTACAGGCGCGGCCACAGGCACTAGTTGCATGACAGCAAAATAGTGCTGTTTGCAGCTTGTACATTCAAACCTGTAGACCTCTTTGCCTGTTCGTTCCAGAGTGCTTTTACACCGCAGGCAACGCATGGTGCTCTGATCTGAGGACATTTAGATCACTGGCCGTAAAGGAGCCGATTACTCTCAAGAAAAGCGTAGACAGTCGAGTAGGGGGCTACTCGCTGCAAGGCGCCAGCCTCGGCTTGCTGCCTAGTGGCTTCGAGGTTCTTGTCCACAGCTGCTCGACTCCAGCTCATGAAAAAGTACGAGGCATCGACGAAGTGGGCCACTACATTAGGGCGATTAGTCACAGCACAATGCCACACCCACTGCATCACAGCCAAGGTCATACCGTAGCCTCGAAGTTCCCACTTAACCCGCCAAGGGGCCGGCCAAGGAGCCAGCACAACTAGACCTAGAAGGACCAGCATGCTCCAGCCTGTGTAGTAACAGCCTAGCGCCAAAAAAACCATGAGGCTTACCCCCAGCACTAGGCCAAAAACAAGCTTCGATAACTTGTACGCGCCGCAAGCAATGACGTACCCAACTAATGGGATGGCCAACACCCAAGAATGTAGGCCAGTCAACGCTATGAACAGTATCGCTGGGACCAGGGCCAACACCTGAGGGAACAGATAGGACAACTTGAACCAGAGGGTTCGTTGCGAATCGTATATGTGCACCGACTCATGAGCAAGGATAACGACACTGTCCTCAGGGGACGCCTCGTAAAAAGCCTGCGTTGGGAAATAGACCGTACTTCCAATGGTCGTGATGAATTCGGTCATGTACCCCGGATTGAAGATCATGAGGAACCCTAGCAACTTTTGAGCCCAGGACTGATCCTTGAAGCATACCCTAAAGTTAGGGTATGCTGTCTGTAAATGACTCTCGAAGCGCTTTAGGGTTGCCAAATCCATGGGGTATCCTCAGATGTTGATATGCCCGCCAACTTGGACGCTGGCTGGCCTGGAGCACTTCACGCAACGATACACTCGTTGCCCGGTGTGTTCCTGTCCTTCAATCTTGATCTCGACGGCTTCCATCGAATCGCAGCCCTCACCCTTGCAACGCAGGTTCACTTTAGCATCCTGTACTTTTGCCGAAGGGACTAGGCCTGGTGCTGTGCCGGAATGATCAATGCTCATTTGGGTGCTCTTTCTTATTTAGGTGCCTGGAAACAGGCTCTGAAGGATCCCCAGTACCCGTAAGTAATAGGGATCAGTAGGGCTCAACAACGTAAGGTCTTGTGCTACCCTGGTATTTTGGGGCGTTGGCACTACAAGAGGGTCCAAGGACCCGTCTTTAATGAATGGCTCAATCTTTGCCCAATCACTAGCTAAGATCTGAACCTTCACTCCAGGGGCCGTAATCAAGACGTATGTGATCTCCTTCGACGTGCCCAGCGTGACCTTTGCCTGCTTTCGGTACAGCCCGACGATAGCCCTAGCTACTTCTGGCAGATCCTGAGGCTGTACGTCTGTAGGGCGAAGACCCCAGATCTGGAAGAGGCGGCTATCCACCTCTTCCAGATCTGACAAGTAAAAACCTACGCCTAAGAATACTAGTGATTACAACCAGTTATAGTGTCGGTGTGGCCGGCTTACGAATGAGTGTCTCAACTGTCAACAAGGTGCTGGCCACCGAGACAGCATTCGTAATGGTGCTCCGAACCACTTTGGCTGGATCCAGGATACCTGCTTCCAGCATGTTCTTGAGCGTCATGTCTGTGGCGTCCACACCCATGAAGTCCTCGGCGTTCTGTACCTTGTCTACCCAGACCTCACCGCTGTATCCAGCGTTCTCGACAATCTTCCAGAGAGGACGCTCACAGGCCTTGAGTACCAGATCGAATCCGGCTTGCTCTTCGTCACTGATGGGTAGAGCGTCCTCTTCATAGATGTCGTTGTCGACATTGTCTTGGACAGCCTTGGCTGCCCTCAGGAGCGTCGTGCCGCCGCCAGCGACCACGCCTTCATCAATCGAGGCTCGGGTCGCGTAGAGGGCATCCTCCATGCGGGCCTTGAGTTCTTTCATGGCCAGCTCGGATCCGGCGCCGACCTTGATGACACAGACGCCTCCCTGAAGCTTACCCAAGCGCTCACGAAGCTTGTCCGTATCGTACTCCGAACCGGAACGCTCGATCTCACCTCGGATGCGCTCGATGCGATCATCGATACCCTCTTCCGAGCCAGCCCCGTCGAGGATGGTGGTGTTCTTGGCTGTAACCCGAACACTAGCGGCAGAACCTACATAAGACATCGGATCACCTTCGCTGAAGCAATCCTCGAAGGTCATCCCCTTCTCTTTGCAAATGAAAGTGGCGCCGGTCAACGTAGCCATGTCCTCCAGGACAGGCCCCATTGTGGCCCCAAAGCCCGGGGCTCTAACAAGTACGCTCTTCAGGACGCCCTTGCTGAAATTCTGAACGAACAGCGGGATGGCCTCACCCTCGAAGTCGGGGGCGATGATGATCAGGGCCTTGCCAGCTGCCATGACCGCCTCCAGCAACGGGAGGAGCGGACGGCAAGCCGACACCTTGTGATCCGTGATGAGGATGGCGGGTTCTTCGTAAACGATGTCCTCACCGTTCGAGGAGAACTCCGGACGAAGCCAACCACGGTCGAACTGCATGCCTTCGACAGCATCCACCTCGATGGCCGTACTACGTCCCTCTTCGATGTTGACAACGCCGTCTCGTCCAACTTTTGCCACAGCATCAGCTACGATCTTGCCGACCACGCGATCGTTGTTGGCAGAGATCGTGGCCACGTTCTCGATGTCTGCCTGGTCCTTGATCGGGATCGAAATGCCCAAGATCTCATCCAGGATGACAGCCAATGCCTTGTCCATACCCCTCTTCAGGGAGATAGGGGCCATGCCAGCCTCGACCAGGGCCACACCCTTTTGAGCCAGGCATTGCGCCAACACCGTCGCCGTTGTAGTCCCGTCACCAGCATCGTCACTAGTCTTAGATGCCACTTCCATGAGCATGCGGGCGCCCATGTTCTCCCAGGGGTCGTGAAGCTCGATCTCCTTGGCTACGGAAACGCCATCCTTCGTGACCAACGGATCTCCAAAGGTCTTCTCCAAGCCGACGTTGCGACCCCGTGGGCCCAGCGTCACAGACACTGTGTCCGCCAACTGGTTCATGCCAGAGAGTAGTAGTTTCCTTGCTTCAGTCCCAAATTTGATCGGCATCTCAGGTCTCCTGCTTATGGTAAAAGTCGTCAACTTCTGTGGGGTTCAAGTCGTCGGGATCGGGGATTTCAGGACTTGCCTGACGTACCCTGTGTGTAACGAATTCTGTAGAAAGCTCACCATGGCGACGCACCCATGGTGAGTCCCTCGAAGGCGTAGAGGCCGTCAGCCAGTACTGGCCGTAGGCGTTCAAAATGAGCAGGCGCCGATCCATGTGAGTCTCTTCAGACCTCACAACTAAGGAGCCTCTTTCGTCGAGGTCCTTCATCGTGAGGAGCCAATAACCCTCAACGGCGTCCCAGACCACGCTCACAGAAGCAGTCTTGGGGATCACCGCTCGAAGTTCGGCTTCGGCCTGGTCGGTACTCCAAGCCGTTATTTCCTCTAAAGTAGGCATTAAGATTTACGGGGCAAGCGTTTGCCTAGCTTTGCTAATGACGCCTTCGCGTGCTCTTCAGGCTTAGACCAACGGATTGCGCTGGCAGCTCTCAGCTTAGCTCTAGTTTGTTCTGTGGGCACTAAACCTTCATGAGCCTCCGAAATTCGCTGCCTATGCTCTGGACTCTTCGGTTGTTTTCCCAACTCTCGTATGTGGATCATCCTAACAGGGTTCGCTAAAATAGCGGCACGCATACGCTCCGAAGTCTCTGGGCTCCTCTTGCAGCCTTCGCTAGAAGTCGCCTTTCGACTCATGTTGTATTGAGCAGGCAGGGTGTCGAAGAAGTGCTGCTCCAACATTAGCCTAGTTGGCCTATCACAAATTTGCAGGACATTGAAAGTGAAGACCACCTCTCCATGCTTGTCCCATGCATTTTGCAAGTAGGCCGAATGATGGCGCCCATTTCGTAATAAGCAGCGGTGCAAATTCCAACGTTTGCGGAAATTACACGTACTACCTATGTAGTGCTTCCCGTTCACATGATTGTGAATCGTGTACAGCCCCCCCAACTCAGGTAGGTCGTGCATGCTGGAGCATCCTTATGAATAGCTGACCTTGCTCTCGCGCATCACTCAGTGCGACATGCTCGTGCGGAGGCAGGTCCTTAAACCACTTCTTAGGCATAGTGCGCTTTGTAGTGCCTCTGTAGGGGGTCCCCAAAATGGCCATTGCGAAGGTCTTCATGTCTAGGCACGCAAAACTGAAAGGGCTTTTGCCTACAAATTTAGTGATGTACCAGTGAGCGAAGGTAAAGTCGAAGCCGGCAGGGTAGGCAACGCACACGGGGGTCGCACTGTTCTTTGCCGAGACCTCGTTGACCCAATTCACAAAGGAGACCATCCCCACAACAGGAGACTTCAAGTTGGTGCGGCAAGCAGCCCAAGCTGCTCCCTGGGTAGACCACCAAGCCATGGTGTCTGGGTGCCCGACGGCGCCCTCCAAAAGCTCCAGGTTTACTTCGAATGACCCTACTTCTTTGCCCGTTGGCAACAACGCCACGGCTCCGAGGCTCAACATGGAATGGGGTCCTGGTATAGGCCCGTCCGCCTCGACATCAACGCTGATATAGATTTCTTGCATATGGCGGGGTTACTACACCGATTTCGGAGCGGTCAGCAGCCGAAGTCTGCGAATGACTTCATCTCTCATGACTGGTCCGTAGGAATCGGCAATAGCGGGGTCCAGCATTGAGAGGAACCGATCCGGCTTCATGCCCGCTTCTACGGCCTCCAGGACAAGCGCCATCCAATCGGGGGTCATGCCCCGTTCTTCGAGGATGCCCAGAATCGAGTCCAGAGGAACCCCTGTGGTCTCATAGAACTTGTAGACTCCGGTGACGATGGTCTTTCCGTCCTGGGTTTTTCCGACTGATTCGAGCATCTACTTGATCTTCTTGTACTTAGAGATGACCCACATCGTAAAAGCAAAAATCGAAGTAAAGAAGGCCATGAGAACCCACAATCCATAGATTGGACTCTGGGGTATTAGCCAGATTGCCAGGCCCGTAGGAACCAACACGACAGGGAAGTACTTGAACAAGCGGTTCTCTTCCGCCCGTTGACGACGCTCCAAGGCCAGCTCCTCGCGACTCAAGGAGGCTAACCACCTGCGGCGGCGTTCCCGATCTTCAGCGTTTCTTCGAGTCCAGCCGACCATTCAGTTCCTTGCGCCAGCGCTCTTGTATAGGGGTAGGTTTGCCCACCACCGCCAAAGCCTCGGGGACACTTTGAACACGACGCTGCCTGCGATGTGCCGCCAGTTGTTGACCCAGTGGCCGGCATTGCACATGCCGCAGTCGTCCCGAGTCACCCGATGCTTAGAGCAAATCGAATACCAGTCCCGCCGCCGTAGCCAAAGGCACTGACCGTAGAGGTCCCCAAGTTCTCCTTGAGGAGCCTCAGGATTTGAGGCTTGTCTACAATGCCCGCTGAGGGTTCACCATCGGTGAAAACGATGATACGCTTGATGTACTTCGGGTGAAGGTCCAAGCCCTCAACCATCCGCAAAGCCTCCAGAACTCCGCCGTTCAGGTCAGTCCCACCCAAGGGACCCAGCTTGCTGATGATGTTTTTGAGCTTGGTTTTGACCTCAGCTGTCGCCAACTGGGGTTCCATCAGCTTGTGGATTCGGCCTTCGAATCCAATAAGGCCAACGATGTCACCTGGCTGCAACTGGTCAACCAGCTTCCCCATGCTCTCTTTGGCGTATTCGAGCTTCCCACCTGACATCGAACCTGAGAGGTCGATAACTGGGACTACGCAGAGATTCGGGCGTTTTGCTACCCAGTCCAACTGAGGAGCTGTGAGCGAGACTACGAGTTGGACGTTGTTGTCTTGAGCGTGATTGAGCTTATCGTGAGTTAGACGCGCTTGGATCTCCATGGGAGTCCTCCGTAAAAACAGTCGAGGGGTGCCTTTGATGCGGGCTGGACAAGCCCCAAATCGCTAGCGTTCCTGGTTCGAAGTCCGCAGCCTCCCCAAACCTTTTACGGTGCGGTCAGCTGTTACGAAGGACCCAAGCCCTGGGGCGCGGTCCCTCAGCCATACCTATACACCATTTTTGGACGATCGCACAGCTTTTTTTGAACAAGCCTAGATGTGGGAACCCGTAGGACAGAATCCAAGAGCAAATGGCTGCTCCGAATCACCAAGGCAATGGAGGATCGGGACACCCTTATGCCCTGCCAAGCTTGTGACGGCCACGGAAGCCGCCTCGTAGAGTACCCCACTGGAGGCTACCGCCAGCTCGCCTGCAAGTGGTGCGACAACGGGTTCACCGACAAGGTGACCGCAGCCATGTTCCGGCGCTGGCTCAACATAGCGAGGTTCGCCAAATGACGACACCACTTCATGAGCTGGACGCAGAATTCCTAACCCATACCCCAAGAGGATTCCATCGAGGATTGGACATCACTACTGCCCAGGGCATCCTCTTCATATGCCCTAGCTGCTACCGCAAGAACGGCAACTCCGATATCGGGGTCCACAGCGTCCTTGTCTGGTTTGCCAATCGTGGGGTCCCGGATGAGGCCGAGCCGCTACCTAGATGGCATGTCTCAGGCACCTCACTGGCCGATGTCTCGATCACACCCAGCATCAACCTCGCCACCGATGAAGAGAGCAAGGACGAGTGGCACGGGTACATCACGAACGGGCACGCCACCTAAGGGATGTGCTTGTAGGTCTTCCGGCGAAGCATGCAATGCATGACTATCGTTGACACATCGTAACGTCTTGCCAGCTCAGCCTGAGGGACACCCCCGGCAGAGAATAAGCTGCGTATTTCGATGACCTGTGGTTCCGTAAAAGAGGCCGTAGGAGCTTTGCTGCCTGAACGAGCCAGAGACATCTTTGCTTTGGTCTCTGCGGAACGCTTTACGCCAAGAGGGTGCTTATTACCCTTCATTCGTTCGGAGGTGGCTTGACGCTGCTCGGACGTTACTGGGCAGTCCTCATACCGTTTGACTTGGGCTACGGACATAGCAGCCTTCGTGTCTTCAGTGAGAGGAACCCCAGATTTGGTCTGTGAAACTTTCAGTCGGGTCTCTTCAGAGACAATCTTACCTCTGTGGGCGGCTCCAATTTTTGCCCTAGCCTCATCAGACGCCTTGTAACCCCGCGTCCCGCCTCCACCATCAGTGCAGTTGGTTAAGTCACACCCCTCTTGCCTTCGTTGCCATATCCAATCACACTCGGAGAAGTCTGCATCATCTTCGGCACAGACTTCTAAAATGTTGAGAACTGGGCTCAACCCCTCACGCTGAACTGAGCGAATCCAATTGAAGACTCGGCCTATCTCCCCACGTTTAGCATCATACAAATGTCGGGTATATCGCTTTTTGGCGTTCCACGACTGACCTACGTAACGAGGTTCTAGAGAGGTCGGATCGAGAAGTTCATATATCTGGGTAAGCACACAAAGTGGCGTTAATCGAGAGAATATCTTGATTAACGCCACTTCATCACGCCACTCTCTTGATGTAAGACTCCCACTCAGGAGGTGCCTTTTTGATGTCGATGTAGGGTTCATTCATCGGCAGTACCTTGGGCTTCACCGGTACTGACAATAAGGTCATACCCGACTCTTCGAGTAGCATGTTTCCCTTCTTGTCATTACACGGATAACATGCGGCGACAATATTACGCCAGTCCGTCTTACCGCCCTTCGACCGCGGAAGTACGTGGTCGTAGTTGAGCTGAGACATCGGGAGCTTCGTACCGCAGTATTGGCACCTAAAGTCGTCCCTGAGGCAGACGTTGATCTTCGAGAACTTGATGCCACTCTTCATCTTGCTCAGCTTGCGACGCAGCACGACCACTGCCGGCACCTTCATGTCGAAGGACTCGACATCCGTACCGATGACCTGACGAAGAGCAATCCTCAATTCCTTGAAGGTTGCCAAGGTCTGGCGATCGATGTGCGCAATGACCTCGTCATACTGGACAATGACTTCCAGTTTGCCGGCGAACATCCGTGTGACGGCGTCCTTCCAGTCGACGATTTCGTGGGGCCTGTAGTGCTGATTCAGGATGAGTGTTTGAGTGAACAAGTGAGCCTTCTCTATCTCCGTCTATTTCACGGTTTGTCCTCTTTGGGTTGGGTTGGCAGTCTACTAAAATTACGGGGCGCCGTCACCTAAATTGTGGGCTTCCTACGATAGAAAGCCCACAATTGGTTTACCGCGTGCGCTGATTGATGTTCACAGGGATATCCTTGAGGGTCTCTTCAAGGAGCACATTGGCAGCTCTTTGAGCCTGAGAAATGCCCGTGGACACTCGCTTGTAGTAGTCGTGAGAGAGCCATTGGCTGTATGAAAGTCGCCCCCGGGTCTTATTGCACTTACGGCAAGCAGCCACGAGGTTGGCTTCGATGCTAGGGCCTCCAACCTCCCATAGGACCAGGTGGTCCACGGTCAGGGGCAGGTCGTCCTTGCCGCAATACCGGCAGGCATACCCATCCCGCTTGAATACTTTCCAGGAGATTCCAGCCTCGATGTTACGTTGGCTCTTCCGGACAATGACCTTGGCCAGAGTCCCGTCCGAAGCCTTGGCCAAGACCTCAGTTTCGAGGAGGTCCGTCTGACGAAGGAACTTCTCCCAGTCAGCCGAATCCATGTCCAGAGTGTGCACCTCGGTCTCGTCATCCCCAGCAAAGGACACGTCGTCCCAAGCCTTCTGGGTAAACAAGACCTTGTGGGAACTTACGCGGAGCGTACCCCTATCCTCAGGGAACAGGGCCAGATACATCTTACCGTTGCCAGCCCAGACCGAGCCTACCAATTGGATCGTATCGCCTACGTCGAGCAAGTTGATTTCGTTGAGCTTCGCCATCTTCATTCTCCGTCTGATCACCAGACGTTCCTACACCTGAAAGTGAAACGGCATCTGATCCCATTTTGAGATTCAGATGCCGTTCTTGGAAAGATCCCCGCTAAAGGTCTCGTTCTGTGACCGGAGTAGGCCCGTCTCTCAAACCTACCGCAATCACAGTGCTACCTAAAGACACGCAGCCGCTTTCCGTCGTGAGCGTGATAGCAGGGCAGAAGGTACCTTCTGCCTCATGATTCAACCAGAGAGTTTGCTGAATCACTTAGTGGACCCGCCGGCATTGAAGCCGGGTCCTCGATTCCTACAGAGGGATCTTGTTCATGTGCGTAGCTTGCTAGAGACTTCAATCATCATCATCGACCGCAAGCTGCCTTTGACGATTCCAGCAGAATCTTGTCTGCCCAAAGCCATTCTGCAATCTTTGCTACCCGGTGGTTAGGCAATCCCGGTAAGCGCAGCCTCTGTTTTGGTTTCACTCTTCCGGTACCGAGGCGCTACGGAAGTAGTGGCTGTGTGCTCCCGTTTAGAGAGCGGCTACCCTTTCAGGCAGCAGCAGCGTAGTAATTATCGTTCGCAGTTAGCGATGCCTGTTTTATGGGGCAGACTCCCATTGCACAATCGATCGTCTCCTTCGTCACCAAGTCGAAACCTGTCGGGCCCGTAATTTGAGGTCCTTTCGGACCTCAGTGCTCAGAGAGGGACTCGAACCCCCACACTCACTAAGGAATACCGGTCTTTGAGGCCAGCGCGTCTGCCATTTCCGCCATCTGAGCATGTCCTAGGACCTCACCATTGAGGTCCTAGGTTCTGTAACTAGGGGTGATAGGTTTCCCTACCGTCCTCCACCACTTACCCCGGTTTGAGCCGGGCCAAGACTTTGAAGCCGTTGGGCTTCACTTACACCTAACGGTCCCCCAGGGGATACCTTAAGGGTCCTGACAAGAAAAGTATCATTTGTCCGTGGGCTAGGCTCAGCATGTGGGCTGAGCCGGAAAATTCGAGAAAGAGTCAACAGGAGGTAGGAGAAATCGGTGCCCGCAGACTCACCAAAGTTAGCCGACTTTTGGCCACATACGTGGACCTATGAGGGATAGCCTTAGAATGGTGCCTGCTAGAGCGGGTTGATTAATCGCCAACGGCCGCAAAGCCGTTCGAGGTTATGGACTCTCTCTCCAGGCCGATTGCTCGGCCTGCTTTTACCCGTCAATCAAAGAGAGACGGGTCTAAGTTCTCGATGTCGAGGACGGTCGCGTTGGCCGTAGCAATGGCGGTCTTGAAGGCCCCTGCTCGCTTGCTGGCCTGGCGCGTCAGGTCCAGGACTTCCGCGTCCTTGAGGACGGGGACTGCACGCTCCTGTTTCGGGTCGTTGGTACGAACCGTAGGGTCGTCGTATGACGCATAGGGACTGGCCTTCGGGCCAGTGACCACGGTCTTCCAGGTCTTCTCGATCTTGCCGGCCGTGCCAACATGCTTGATGGCCTCAGCCAGCGTCATGACCTCGCCTTGGACCTCTACCAGGACTCCTAGGTTGTAGCGCATCTGCGCCACCTGGAGACCCACAATGGCCTTCTCTGCGAGCAACACCGAGGCCACCACCGCTTGTGGAGCCACCTTGTCGGCCTCATCGGCAAAGCGATGCAAGGAACCATTGAAGCCCTTGTTTGCTGCGTCACGCTTCAGCTCCCATTGCTTGAGGGCGTCCCTCAGAGCGTATCCTGTAGTTTCCATTTCGCTTCCTTACACCGAGTCGTAGGGCCCGTCGGGTTCGAACCGACAAGTATCGACCACTTTGGCATGTCTGAGCCTAAAAGGCGTGGCATAACTTACTTATTGGCAACGTAAGTATACTCCGTCTCATAGGTTTGCCATATGTCAAGAAGAAGATTGTACACGGACGAACAATTTACAAAGGCTGTTGCAGACAATACTAACATGTCAGCCACTCTAAGGGAGTTGGGGCTAAAAGTCACAGGAGGTAGCGCGGTATCGGCCAAGAGTAGGATCTCGAATATGGGCCTGTCAACGACACATTGGGTGAGCAAGACCGCCTCTAAAGGCAGCTATAGGGTACCTCTGAGTGAATTGCTGACACCTAACTGTCCTTATGACAGAACGACCGTGAAGAGAAGGTTGATTCAAGAGGGCGTCCTTAGGAATATCTGCGCTCTGTGTGGCACCCTACCAGAGTGGCGAGGAGAACCCTTAGTGCTCCAACTAGACCACATCAACGGGGTATCCGACGACAATCAAATAGAGAATCTCCGCATACTCTGTCCTAACTGCCACACCCAGACTAGTACCTTTACTGGTAGAAACAAGCCTAAGAAGTCTGAACGAAACTGCACGGGCTGCGGAGCCCTGACCAATAGAGCTACCGTAAAGTGCATTTCGTGTGCTGAGGATGGTCGGTTCGAAATACCGCGCAGAGCTGATCTGGTTCACTTAGTCTGGACGGAGCCTCTCAAGAGAGTCGCCGAGATTCTAGGTGTATCCAACAGGGTTCTGTCCGAAATTATTAGGTCAGAGAACGTGGACCTGCCCAAAAAAGGTCACTGGAACAAATCCAAATTCCATTGTGCATGGCCTTCAAAGGAAGTCCTTACCAAATTAGTTTGGGAGATGCCAGCTACAACTCTGGCAAACCAATTGGGTGTTTCAGCTCCAGCAATCAAAAAGCACTGCAAGGCTTTAGGCGTGTGCACGCCACCTAAAGGTTATTGGACCAAGATCAAAGTAGACCGTGGAGGTACTGCCCCTCGAACCACCTGCATATAAGGCAGGCGCCAGTACTTTCCGGCTTAGGTCACGGTCCGTGTTTTTCTATGTGCTCCAGGTGGGGATCGAGCCCACACGCCTTTTAAGGCACCAGATTTTAAGTCTAGCTCGGCTGCATTACGACACTGGAGCGTAACACTAAAGGTAGTCTATCAGAAAATCAAGGACAATCAGTAGCTAAATCGTCAGGGTCCAAACCCCTAGGAACGTCTGACGGCCTCAGCTCGGCCAAGGGTTTCACCTTTTTCAGGGTATACACAATGACCGGCTTGGGGCACCCACCCTCAACTTCCTTCAGTTTTTCAGGCATCTTGTTTCCTCTTGTCGACCATCTGAAGTGCTATGCGGATCCTCATTGTAGAAGACAGCGCCACCGATCGTCAACTGCTTCGGTACCTTCTTGAAGACAAATTCATGAATGAGGCGAAGTTCCGTGAAGCCAGCAACTTGGCTACGGCAGTCAAATACCTAGATGCAGGCAACATTGACTGCGTCCTTTTGGACCTTCAACTGCCGGATTCTGCTGGAAAAGAGACGTTTGAGAAGCTCATTGCCCGATATCCCGACGTACCCATCATCGTGATGACCCATAACAAGGACCGGGAGCTGGCCGTCAGCATGATCCAACTGGGGGCAGCAGACTATATCCTGAAGTCGTACACCGACGAAGAAGAGCTTTTCCGCCGAATTGTGTTCGCAGTGGAAAAACATCGCCGAACCGTCCGAATGCCGGCAGAGAACGTAGTCAGCATCCACAAGCTCGAACGGGCTCAAGCCGACCTCGTCACCGCCCACAGAAGCGGGGAACACGTCGCAATTCGAGACAACACTCTGGCGACAACCACCGCCATCGCCGACCTGTCTAAATCCTTGTTCACAGAGCTTCAGGCCATTTCGAACAAGCTCGTTCAACAAGACGGACGATTGAAGGGTATCGAAAAGATTGTCGACACCCTGGATCATGAGATTATCAAGGGTCACCCCACTAGGCCGTCCATGCGTTCCCAGGTGGACCTGTTGGACCATCGCCTAGGAACTGCTGAACGGAACATCTCCGAGGTGAACAGCACCCTCAAGCACTCCGATGATACTCAACGAATGAGCCACGTCGTCATGCACCAGACAACGGTGTCCAACCGAACCAAACTCATCGTGGGGGTTATCACTCTGATCGGCATGGTGGCTACTGCCGTGGCCAGTTACGAGGCTGCCACCAGCAATGCCACTCAGAAAGTACATCAGTGAATACCTTGAGCCACCTCAAGGCGGCCTTCGACGACTCGTTCACGGCTCAGCTAGTGACATCCCCAGAGGGGGCCGTCCTAGCCGCCAACTATCAAGCGACTCAGTTGCTGGGAGAGGAAATCCTCCACCAGCACCACAAGGACCTGATCATCGACGACGCTCCGGACTTGGAAGGCCTGGCGGCCAAGTTCGAAACGCACAATCTTCAGAATTGGCAAAACGAGTACCGCTACACCCGCAAAGACAACGTGGTGATTTGGGCCCGTATCAACGTCTCTGCGATTCGCCATGACGAAAAGGTGTTAGCCCTCTTGATCCAACTACAAGATATTACCGGTCAAAAACGCACTGAAGATGACCTCCTGAAAAACAGCGAGGACCTTGAGCAGTTCGTCTTCATCGCCAGCCACGATCTGCGAGAACCCCTGACAGCGGTCGCCGGTTATGCCACCCTCCTCAAAAAACGCTACGCTGACGCCCTAGACGACCTGGGGAAACACTTCCTCGAAGAAGTCATCGACAGCACCAAACGAATGGAACGCAAGATTGATGATCTCCTGGCCTTCTCTAGGGCCGGGCGTTCAACCCCTCAAGGGTCGTTCCAGCTAGGCGTAGCTATCGAAGAGGCTCGTCGGTCCGTCTCCAGGAGCATCGAAGAGTCCGGAGTAGTATTCTCTATTCCAGAGGATTTACCGATGGTGTCGGGCGACCGTAGCATGGTGGCCCAGATCTTCCAGAACCTCTTCTCGAATTCAATCAAGTACCGTAGTCCCGATCGCCCCCTAGTGATCTCAGTTGACGTTAACCCCCATGACGACGCCTTCCTCTGCATCGCCGTCTCCGACAACGGTCTAGGGTTCGACATGCAGTTCAAAGAACGCATCTTCGGGGTATTCCAACGACTTTACACGACAGAGCAGTATCCGGGTACGGGCATAGGTCTCGCTATTGCCAAACGGATCGTGGAACGCCATCGAGGCGAAATTTGGACACAATCGGAACCAGATAAGGGCGCAACTTTCTACTTCACCCTACCGAATGTGAGCCAAACTTGATGTCCGAAGTACATATCCTACTCGTCGAGGACAGCCACCAGGACGTGGAGCTAATCTCACTGGCCATCAAAGAGATCTCGGACCGTATCATCATCGAGGTCGCCTCCGATGGTGATGAGGCCCTCCAGTTTCTGTACTCGGTCGAGAACAAGCCCACCCTCATCCTCTTGGACCTCAACCTGCCCAAAAAGTCAGGCCTAGAGGTCCTCCGTGAGATCAAGCGAGACTCTGGCTTGAAGACCATCCCCGTCATCATCCTCACGAACTCGATGTCCGAGGATGACGTGGTGTCGGCCTACGCCAGCCACTGCAACGCCTACGTCCGCAAGCCGCTGGGTTACGACACCCTCTTGGACTGTATCCGAAGCCTAGACCAGTTCTGGTTCAAGATGGCGTCCTTGCCAAAGCCACTGTCAGTCAGCTCAGCACCCTTCTCGTCTTCAGACAACTGAACCAGTTTTAGCGTCAGAGGCACAGTTTTGTGCTACGATGACCTGAGATGAAAACGTGGAATTCCGTAGTTGACTCTACGTGTAGATGGCTGTGCAAGACCTTCCCCGATCGTGCTCGAACCGTTCCTAGGTCTGACTTCCCAGAGATATCGATGCTGACCCAGTTCAAGGTCATCCCGAAAATACTGTACCTACAGCACTTCGAGAACGCCGAATCCCGGGATTACTTCCACCGGCACCGCTGGCACTACATGCGGTCGCTAGTGCTCTCCGGTGAGTACACTGAAGAACGGCCAGGCGGCCTCAAAATAACCCACCGGGCAGGGCAGTCATTTGCCATGGATCACAGCACCGTCCACCGTGTCGACTCCTGGGGCGAAGATTGCTGGACGGTATTCCTCATGCTCAAGCCCGATGAAGATTGGGGCTGGTACCGCCGCATAGGGAATGGCGACCTTGGGGAGTTCACACACTGGCGTGCTTTCCTCAAGGCCAGAGTCCCTAACCTAGATACCGGCAAAATAACCTAACGGTCTTTGCCCCTGGCATATGTCAGAGCATCGACCCAGCCATCTGCTGAACCCGGAAATCGGGCAGCGGGACTAGGCGCCTCTGTCTTTGAATTCCTTGACTTCGGGTCTCTGAAGTGCGGGTCAATTTTCCGCCAATGAATGACCTGCATCTCCGTCACGTTGAGGAAAACCATCACCTTCACGCCCTCGAAAGAACAGCTCCGACAATTCGGGTACTTCACCTTCATCACTAGGTGCTTCCCAATCCGCTCGACTTCTTCAATCGTGTAGTTCGAAGCATCAGGAGTGGCCGGAGGCGCCTTATAGGGATCATAAGGTGGCACGTAGTCCCTGTGCGAGCTACAACTCGAATCCCCGGGAGCGTGTCGACAAGTCATCGTAACTGATCCTACACCGAAGTGAGTTGACCCCCTTGGCATCGGGACCTTGTTCGGCTTTACTCTAGCCGGTGCCGTCGGCACTACCTGGACGCCAGCCAGGTTGGAGCGAGTGGCGGGAGTCGAACCCGCCTGATACAGCATGGGAAGCTGTTGCCTGACCGCTAGGCTACACTCGCAAGTCTCAAGGCTACCCAGGCCCGCTCAGCGGTTCCTGTGAGATGCTTCGTCGAAGGCATAACCCCGTGCGGGAAGGTTCTCGATCTTACTTCCTGGGGCCTTGAGGATCGGGGCGGGTAATTACTCCTTCCCTAAGACGTGGCCTTAATGGGGACACGCCCTGTGCAGACGGCTGGATTCGAACCAACTATCACCCGGTGACCGGGCTGCCTACCATTTAGGCGACATCTACATTGTTGTGGTTTCCGGGTCGACGCCGGTTCACGTGTAGGCTTGTACCACAAACCCGTATAGGTCGCTACCGCAGAAACGGACTTGACCTAGTCACGCTAGAGGCCTTGCGACCTCGGAGCCCTATACACCAAATTTCAAGACCCTAAGCCTCAGCGCCCCGTGATCTCTGCCAGTGTCCTTTTGGAGGCATTGCAATCCCTAGGCGACTACAATGTTTTCTGAAAGAGTTGTAGCAGACTCCAACTTCCTTCGCTAGCTCTGTAGCGGTGCGCTCCCATACCATCTTCGACAGTTCCCCCTCAGACGGCCAAACACCTTTCGGTGGCTTAAGATTTTTCTGGTAACGAGCCTTCCTAAGAAGGCTCCTAGTACTCTCAGTGCCCTTGTTTCTACCTTTATAGGTAGGAGTCTGAGCATGGCAGTTCGGACAAATGAGGCGTAAGTTACCCTCACTGTTGTTGTCCGCATTTCCGTCTATGTGATCCAGGTCAAGAGCTATGGGGAGGCCCTGCCAATCTGCTAAGTGACACACCTCACATCGATGGCCACGAGTTTTCGTGAGGATTCTTCTTCGGATCCGATCAGTCTTGGTCTCATCAAGCACAAGGATCTTACGACGATCGCTAACGTTACCCCAACACACCGCACAGTACTTACGCCCCTTTAAGACCGGGCCCGCACAAGAATCACAGGCACTTCGTCCAGACCTTGTAGTAGTGCGGATGGGGTTGCTGTGTTGGGCTGCACAAGTGTGGTTGCAGTACTGGTTATGCCGTTTAGCATAAGGCAAGGCGACATGGCATTGCCCACATATCTTCGGATTAGCTAAGTACTCGGCTCTGAATGCCTCATACCTCTCCTTAGATTTTGCAGCGGATTTTGCAGCCCCTAGTTTGCCGGCCTCACTTCTCGAAAGCATACATAAGTCACGGTATAAGTGAAGTATGCTTTCAATTCCCCTAAGGGGCCGATAGGGCTTGAATTACTGCTCCAAAAACTCCTTGAAGGCTCCTAGACGCTCGACCCTGGTCTTGTCAGGCTCGAAGCTGCTACACACACCGAATTGGTTGATGCTGAGAAACCTAGGCTCACCAGTGTGCTTCTCATGGACGTATTCCGCCTTGTGGCAGACGCCCCAGTCACTGAGCTTGAAATCTCCGTGAATGCAGAGCCCGCAAACCTTGTGGATACTGTAGGGAAGCTCCCTCAGTACCTTGAGCTTGTTGGCGTCCATAGCCAGCTCTTACACCGGAATCACCCACCCGTCATCAACAGCCTTCTCATCGGCCGTCGATTTATCTTCCTCAGAGAAGGCGTAGACGATCTCGTCGCCCTCTGAGTTCGGACGGAAGTACCATACCCCTCGGAAGCCGGAGCTTTCGGGGTAGGTGCCGCAGTCACAGTTGTAGGTGTGTTGGTGTTTTTCCCAGGGTCCCAAAGTTCGGTTTGGCACTACCTAAGAAAAGCCATAACCAGACTAGTGGGTCAGCACCAATCGCGAATTTCGAAGGACTGCCCCAGGTCGATGACCACCCTAAGGTAGTCCACATCCCTGCTAAGGGCTGCGTCTTCCAAAGGCACCTCAGGGAGCAGGGCCAGCTGGGAGACCAGCTCAGAGCGAGTCAGGGTACCGGCCTCGTAAGCGGCAAGGGCCTCGTAAGCATCCATCTCAATTTGGCCTATAGACTCGATCCGTCATCACAGGTGACCCAGAAGTCCAGTCTGCGATTGCACGGCACTTGTCCGAATAGCAGATTTTTATGTCTATGCGAGCCCGGAACTCCTCGTGAGTCCTATGATCGACCATGCCTATACCACATTTGGGGCATGGAAATTCAGGTAGGGTCACCTCGGTTGTGAGACCTGCGTCAACTGCGTCTTGGGCGCCTAGCTTGTCTTTCATGGTACTTCTCCAGTTTGGTACATACCCGTTCTTAACACAAGATCATGCGTGATGGGATCTCGGGTCTCTTTGAAAGCCCTGTACAGGCAGAAGTCGGCCAATGAACCTAAACACAAGACAACCCAAATCCCGTATCCTGGCAGCCAGGCGCAAAGCATCCTGGCACATAAGTCTAATGCCAGCAAGAAACGCACGTTTTTAGGGGTCACACACGCATGTACCCCCAACCCCACTCCCAAGAAGCCGGCCAGCCATAGAGGAGCATAGGGGCATGCGATCAAGGCTCCTATCAAGGTCGCAGGAGATACCAGGGCTAAATCCACCAGAACTCGATGAGGCAGGCCAGACTGCATCCTACGCACATAGTCTGTTTTTTCCCGGAGTCTTCTGAATATGGCTCCTAATTCACGCCCTCCTAGAGTGTAGTACCCGCCTATCGCAAAAGCGAGGGCGGTGCTCAAGGCTCCTGCACCAACCACCCAATGGCCCGTGCGTAGGCCCCACGCCAAAAACAGCGCCGGAAGATACAACAACAGGGCTTCCCTGGAAGCAAGAGCAAGCCACGTCGATCCTACTAGAAGGGCCACATTTTGCGAGTAAATGGCGTAGATGCTCAACAGCACAGTGACAGCTGCAAACGTGTCCTGAAGGGCTCTACGGCTCAGTATGAGAGATAAAGGGGAGCTTCCGACAAGTAGGGCTGAAGCCAGATTGTGGGTTATACCGTACGCAACTGGGGCTGCTAAGGCTCCGGAGGTAGCAGCCACCCACGTCACCGTACGATAGGGGTCTTTAGCTTTTGCGACGAATAGCCTGCATACTCCAAAAAAAGCGTACCGTGTGGGGGGTACCTGTAGGTCTTTTGACGTAAGGAAGACCCTCACGAATTCACGATATTGCCTAGGCGACCATTTCTGAGCGTACGTAGAGTACACACGCTCATCGGGAGTGCCCCATGTCTGCCCTCGGTTGAGGTAGATCCGATACCATAGGGCCACTACAAACGGCAAAAGAATGAGCCAAAACATGACTCATTCTTACACCAAAAATCGTTGACATCAGACCTCAACGATTTTTAGCGCAGCGGAAACCCACACGAGGCTCTGAGGATGTCGTGTCGAATGCGTTGGTGGATGTTGTCAGCCATACTTTAGCTACGCCATCTCCGTAGCTGCCGCCCAGCATAGACCTAGTGTTGGCCCCGCAAACATTACAGGCATCGTCGCACGTCTCTCCCTCCGGACAATTCGTGCAGGCACCTGTCTCACTTGTGCACGAAGGACTTTGGGTGATTTCCCAAACATTACCAGACATATCCTTGAGGCCTAAAGCGCTGTCACCTGCGGGATAGCTTCCAACTGGTGCAGTGTACGTATAGCCATCGCCGGACGCTGCTGAGTTGGTTTCTGTAGTGTAACTGGAGTCATCGTTGCCCCAGGGCCAAAGACGGCCATCCTCGGGGTATTGCGCAGCGTACTCCCACTCTGGAGCGGTTGGAAGACGCTTGCCTGCCCACGCGCAATATTGGGTAGCTTGGATATAGGTAACACAGTTGACGGGGTAATCTTCATGGCCTGTAACAGCCCAATTGCAATTGTCGGCAGTCCCCGTCGCAGAACAAAAACCTGCCGTATAGCACTCTCCGTACTGGTCTTCAGTGATCTCTGTCGTATCAAGCGAGAAACCGTCGTAGAAAGTCACTACCCGTTCGGCTCCAGTCCCCACTTCGCCTACGGTGGCGCTGAAAGGGACACTGACCAAATCCGGGCCATGCAACGGTTGCCCGACGCTACCAACAATACCTTCTGTTGGCTTTGATGTATGACTGGATCCTGTTCCTGAACTAGTGCACCCAGCCAGCACGAACGCCAGCAGTACCAAAATGAATGATCTCATGTTATTTCCTTCGGACAGGAGAATGCCCGCCCCGTTAGAGATATACACCGATCGTCAAAGCCCGGGGATAGTCATTTGTTTGGGCTTTGGCGGGCCCACCGGCTCTGGCATCCGCATGATCCCATACTCCAAAGACCCATCCCGAAGCTCTTTTAGGATCTGTTTCCTACCCAGGGAATTTCCTAAGAGTTCCCTAATCCGGACACCCTCCCTAGTCCCCCTGGCTCGGGCGGAGTTCAAGGCAGACTTCGTAGGGATCGCCCATTCAATCGACGGGTACTCAGGGTGAGCTGTCACATACCCTAGGACCGACCCTTTGACCGAATTCAAGAGGATGATCGATTCCTTGGGTCGCAGCTCGTACTGTCGAACAGCTTCCAGTAGCTCGAAGATGTCGCTGTAGTCCACTGTGACCTCGTCAAATGTCATCATCGGATAACCGTTCCCAAACTGATCGGGCTTCCCCACGTAAGGACTCGTCTATTTCTTGAGGTATTTGATTGAAGGCCTTGACCAATACCAGGCGCTCTGCCCTCCTGATGAAGGCGTACTTGATGCGGTCGACCCCTAGGTACGACCGTGGCCAATCCACCAAACGCATCCGATTCTTCTCGAACTTGAAGAAGGTGACGTTCAAATCGTGTTCCCTGCCGAGGATGAACACACAATGCTGGTCCGTATCCGACGACGCCACCATCCACCCAGTCTTCTTCCGAAGGCGTTGGATGTCGTCCAGCATCGTAAGCAGGCTCTCGTACTCGAAAGCCTGCCCAAGTATTTGTTCGGGCACTATTTCTTCAGGTAGTTCCACTACCCTACTCTACACCGCCCCTGCTGCTTCATGCCTTTTCTATTGATGAAACAGCGAAGACATGAAGTACTGTCCTGCGTGTGAGAAAAACAAAAATGCCAGCGAATTTGGGAACAATGCCGCCCGACCAGACGGCAAACAAGCCTACTGCAAGGCCTGCTCACGAGCTAGAGGTAAAAGACGCAGAGATCTGCCCGACTACCCTGAAGCTCAACGAACTGCCTTCCTTAAGTGGAAGTACGGGGTAACTCCTGAACAATACGACCAGTTGCTTCAAATTCAAGAGGGTTGTTGTGCAGTCTGTAAAGTAGACGCCGAAGGAGCCAGACGCCCAGGTCAAGCCAAACAAGGCGTAACTTACGGACTGGTCGTAGATCACGATCACACGACAGGGGTTATACGAGGATTGCTGTGTAATCGCTGCAATATGGCATTGGGCTTGTTCGAAGACCGTTCAAGTCTACTGACTAAGGGTGCTGCATACCTAGCGACCAACGGACTTAATCTTGATCCGGCTCACAGACCAACTCGGAGGAAGCCTCCTTCAGCTTCAACCGATTAGCTTTTTCTTGCTTCGTCAGCAGGCGACCGTTGCGCCTACCGTCTGTAGTCCTGAGCATACACATGCCGCAATGCCCTTTGATACCAGCTCGCCTGCGTCGCCTACGCTTGTGATGTGCCATGAGATCTCCTTCGCCGCCGTCAGCGGCACGGTCGTGATCTCAGGCGCGTAAAATCGTCGGGACATCAGAGGTTCTCTTCGGAAACGTCGACCCCTTCAGAGGTCAGGACCGTGTAGGCCTGCTCAGCCAGCTGCTCCAAGGTTGTCCCCTCGGGGAGCGGGTCAAGGCCATTGCCCGCAAAGAATTTCACATCAACAAGGCCGTGGTTCTCGACCTGGTCGCGGGTCCACTCTTGGAGTTTTTCAACGTAAGTCATGGGGTCCTGCCTAACGGGTGCTTCTCTATCTCGTTGCCAAGAAGGAGATAATAACAGTCTTCACAGACCTTCCCAGACCTTCCCATCGTTCGGGGCCGGAAAGGAGCTGCCTTGGATGGGCTGGGAACACTCAGCGCAGTTCTGGGGGACGTTCCGCATCCGCATCCCTTCCCACAGGCTGGGGTCGTCGAACAGATCTTGGATAGTGTACGCCATATTACCACCTACACCACAAAAGCAGAAAGCCCCCGAAAGGAGGCTTTCTAAGATTTCAGTTACGGTCGAGTGCTCTAACCAGGTTTGCGTTGTTTTTCTTGAATAGAAAATGTCCTAACCACTAGACGATATCCCCCGAAGGGGACAACGGGAATCGAACCCGTGTATATTGCTTGTAGGGTTAGAGCTGGTGACCGTAACAGAGTGCCCGGTGAGAGAATCGAACTCTCAGCTTGTAAGCACTGTCTGGTGTCCCATTACTGGGACGAGGCGACAGAGCGGTTGTTTTTCCAAAACCAAAATTTGGCGAGGGAACCCTACCCTCAGTGACCGGGCGAAACGTGACTTGAAGTATGTACACCGGCAAGGTAGGTGGCGTCAAGACTTTTTGTTAAAAGGTTTGGACCTCCAGGTACCGAACAATCCCAGCTCGCGAGCCGACCTGACAGCCGGAGCAATATGCAGCCAAGCCTCGTAAGGCATGGAACCTCTATGATAGTTGCATCGAAGGCAGGCTGGCACGACATTCGCTACACTATGACCTTGGCTAGTGTCTATTCGATCCAAAGTCATCCGGAGATCGGTCTCCCCGCAATAACGACAACCCCCGTATAACAACTTGGCGATGATCTCCACTGTCAAGTCTGAGTCTGGGAATCCTTTCTTACGGTCTGACCCACGGCAATCCGTATATATTGTCTTAGGGATGTCGCATACTCTTCTTACTTTTTCTTGAGCACTCCTAGTGCCTTTCCGTAAGAGCACATCTCCATTTAATTTGAACGTCGTCTCATCTGCTCTGGAGCAACATAACTTGCACGTTCTCCGCCGATATCCACCGCCTACCTCACCGAAGTTGACGATATTCTTTTCGAGGCCGCAGGTGTTGCAAGTGCGTAGAGGCTCTGTAGCATCCTGCTTAGCCAGCCGCTCAGCGCTTCTGGCTTTACCTTTGCTATGATACCAATCCTTGTGGATGCAGGCCATACAGGTACGACCGCGACTTTTCCCGCTTCGTGCGAGCTGAAACTTCGTAATCAGCTTGTCTTTGCCACACTTCTTGCAAATTCGCGTCTCTTCCATGTCTAGAGTAGTTTACAAGTAGATTGTAAACTATCGGTACCTACTTTGACGAGCCAGTCAGACGGCGAACACTCCCTGCGGGTGAATTTGGTAGCCCGTGGTCTTGCCGTGGACCAGGAAGTCCTGGGCGGCCTTGGCCAAGTAGCTAGCCGTGATCGAAATGAACGGCAGATGAGCGCCGTCTTCGCAGGTGGCGGCTCCTCCCGAGGCCTCATCAATCTCGAATTTGGCATCCCAGACGACTCGACCGAAGCCTCCGTTCGCAGCCAAAGCTCCATGCAAGCACGGGGTCTTGGTCTTGCGAGCGAAGTCCTGAACCACCTTCCTCGCTGTCCCGTTGTCCAAGCAGTCGATGAGGAGGTCGGAGCCGCCCAATAGCTGAGTGTCGTTCTCCGAGGTGAGCCTATGAGGGAACATGATCATCTTCGTCCCGAACAGGAAGTTCATGGTCTGAGCCAGGGATTGGCACTTGTTCTTGCCCACCTGAGTCTTCCCGTGAAACTGAGACAGAACGTTCTTCTGCTCGACCCGATCGAAGTCGATGACTCGAAGGTCTGCCCCGACATTACGGAGCAACATGACGACGTGGGAACCTAAGGCTCCGACGCCTACGACAGTGATTCGTTTCATGTTGCTCTATACGGTCGGGTTTCAGAAGAGGTAAGGGCTCAGCCGAAGGGAGTCTTGGGCCGGGCCATCAGGCGATTAAAGGGCGTTACCTCATTCGCTGTGAACCGATCGATCACGAAGTCCGTGAAGTCTGCGTTCGGATCGGCCGCTATACCAGGAACGCTGCCTGCACGCACAGCTTCCGTGATGAACCCGCGGATGGCTGCATCCGTCGAGTCGAAGGTGACTGGATCCGGGAGATCCCCGTTGGATCCGTTGTAGGTGATGTTCACCCGTGCTTGAAATGTCTCAATGTCCATGTTTTCTCCGTCATTTGTTGTAGTTAGAAAGCTCCCGCAATTTCAGGAGCCATTCAGCTGGCATCCAGTCCGGTGCGTCATCCGCATTGAACTGTCCAGCGTGTGCGTAGTCATACGGCCCAGGCCCCTTCCAAGTAAAGAAGGCCACGTGATCTTCTGAAGAAATCGGCCAGACCAGCCGCTGACCCAAAGCCCTGTCAACAGCCGAGAACGTCGTCAGGTCCTCATTCGAGGGGGCGACGGGCCCGGAGCCGGGGTGGCTGTGAGCAAACCCGTAGAGCCCCTTTCGGTGCTCCCACAGAATTTCCCACAGATTACGGCTATCGGGAAGGTACCCACTAGTACGCCCCGGAGGAAGGTGCCAAGCTAAAATTTGACCACTAGTTCCAACTAAAACACCTGTCTCTAACATGTACTCTCCATTGGATGCCTCTGCGCTATTCTATGGCACCGTTCCAAGAACTCTTGCTGAGAATGGTTACTTTTCGACCTATTGCATCCCTTGCAACAAGGTAGACAATTATCTGTGGAGTACCCTTTCAGGCTATCGATACGGTCAATACCGTTACCGTCAATGCCTGCGCGAGTTCCACAATACCAGCAAGCCTGGAATATGAGGCTATTGAACTCATCAAATGTTAAGGCGAAGCCGTACTTAGAATGTCTCTTGTAGTCGGTATATCTGGATCTAGGTCTTGTATTTAGGCATGTGTCACATACCCTTTTGTTACCTATTTTAGGCAGAACCTTCCAGGTATTGCAAGCTCTACAGATCTTGCCCTTAATGCCATCTACCTCTAAAATATTCTTTTCTGACGGATACTTCGCCCCACAAAAAGAGGAGCAAAATATCCCATGTCGGTTCTTGTGAGCTTTTGCCAGTTCCTCCTTCGTCCTAAAGAACTGGGCGGCACATCTAGTGCAGATCACCGGCACCATCTCTGTCGAACGGTACTGTGTCAGAACTTCCTTCAATTGAGAAAAACCGGAGTACCCTTCAGTAGTCCGCTGAACACGGTGGGCCCCTGGTGGGAGTGTTACTGCCACTTCTGGAGCCCAGCCGGCGGAGAGCCTCATACGGATAGTGGCATACCCAATACCACCCTCCTCCGCCCAAGCAGAAAGACATTGGGTTCTGTCAAAAGCTGTGATCATTCGGCTTGACTTCCTATTTCTGGCAATAGCCTTTCTGTCAATCGACATGTCTGAAAACCACCAGCTTTCCTTCTCGATCCGCTTCCATGATTACACCGGGGAGAGACTCCAAAGAGAGCCATGTGTCTCCTTTGGTGCCTCTTTCAAAGTCCCCGTCATCATATTCCTGGGTGAGGCAAATACCAGAGTCGATGATCCTCAGAGTGTTCTCGTCGCAAGTACACTCGAACCGACGGTTGATCAATCGGAACCGAACCACCATCTCACCCCGTTGAACCGCTCGACGATTGTCAAGAAACTCAGCGCCACCTACCGCCAGGGCCGCCCGGGCTGCCTGACTAAAGTCTACGCGGGCCATGGCCCTTCGGCCGGCCCCATCACCAAGTTGCTCAACGAGCCGGCGGCGGTTTTCCTCGCGCTGCCGCTGCTCTTCTTCTGCCTGCCGCCTAGCTGCCTCTTCCAGACGCCTCCGCTCGGCCTCGACTCGTTGCCACGTCTCCATGCGAAACGCAGCGTCAAGGGCCGGTGTGACGCCGGAAACGGCATCCACGGAAGGCTTCTGGTCAAGGAACGCTGACAACACTTCGTCCTCAGAGCCCAAAGGCATCTCCTGCTGAACGTACACGAGAGGCCCGCCCTCGTAAATACGCCCCGCTGAGATCCTAACGAATCGGTCTAACCCGTCCTCAATGAGGTACACCCTCTCCGAGGACGGAATGATCTTGAGAGGGTCTGGGTCCATCCGGACACCATCAGGGACGATTCGATCGCCCACAAGGTACCCTCGGACTATCCAGCCCACACGGTCAGTATCAGACAGGGAGGTACCGTCGACCTTGGCCTTACGGCCGTTCAGTCGGAAACGGTACCAACCCATCTCGTTCGGAGTTCGGCCCTCAATGGTCCAAACCCGGTCGTACCCCCGGAGAGTCCGACCACCCGTCCAAGGCAACACGATGGTTTCCTCAGCCGTTTGAAGTAGGTCTCTCCAGGTCATGGTACTTGTCCTATACGCTTCTTCCACGTTTCTACACTCTCACCCTTACGTCTGCGATTGGCCAGTTTGCGCCTACCGTCTAGGGTATTGTGGACACGGGAGATGGCAGCGCCCCGTTTTTCCTTAGCCCCTGGTCTGGAGTGTAGTTCCTTCATTACGGCGCTCTTAGCCAAAAGGACTTCTGTGCTCGCTTGATTGCACCGTCCTATACGGCACGAGTTGCGACCACTTAAGGGTTTAAGACACCAGGGACACAGGGCTCTGGTGATTTAGGTTCATCGGCCGGAATCCAGCCATCGTGGGTGAAAGTCTTACGGGCACAGTTCTGGCACTTCCATCCTGTTAGGAAGGGGTGATCAGTCTGGTCCACCTGCCAGTCGTGGCCTTGGGCGTCTTTCATGACCCTATGGTCTACACCGATTGGTTCCGGACTAGCGACTCGAACGCTACTCTCCCACGTTCAAAGCGTGGTTATCCTGGCCAGTAGACGATTCCGGAGTGGTAACAAATGGACTCGAACCATAGTAGCTTGGCGTATGAAACCAGCTCTCCTCCTAGGAATGTTACCGTTTTTGTTAGCTAAGAGTCCTGAGGGTGCGCGGTTTTTGTCCTCGCCTCAATCTCTGTTTTCGCATCTTCTCTCTACAGTACACACGATGGGCTTCGCAGCATAATTCACATCGACATCCTCGATGATATGCTGAATGGGTTCCGCATGGTCTAAGCTTTGGTATTTCGGGTATTTCTCCCACATGCTTAGGTTTCCTCCGTTCATGGTCCGCCAGTTTTATGGCGTTACAATTAGCACACAGCAGCTGATAATCGGTACTGCCAGTCAGAATCAACTTCAACACTCGTTGGTAGTAGCGGAATCCACTACCTGAGCTTTTCCGATCAATACCTCCGCCGCCATTCACGTGGTCTATGTGAATGGCTCTTGAATCGGTGAAGCCGCACTTTTTACATGCATCCCCTAGCAGCCTTAAGATCTCCGATCGATTTCGGTTCTTCTTCTCACGCTGGCGAATCCCGTTACGACGTAACTTCTCTGCATGGTCCATGGCACATAGTGTATCACAGAAAACTATGGCCACACCCGCAGCGCTTCTGGCAGGAGTCGAACCTGCGTAAATTCTTTCGGAGAGAATTACCTGTTCCACTAGGATACAGAAGCATTTGTCTTGTCGTGGGCGAACAGGGGATGAGCCCAGTATCACAGCGGATAGGGTGGGATTTGAACCCACGGTGGTGTTTTTAAGTCCCACGTCAAGTTAGCAACCTGGTGCTTTAAGCCGCTCAGCCACCTATCCAACGAAGAGGAAGACGAGGGGTTCGAACCCTCAAAAAGTCCCAGACGACTTCTTCCATTAGGTGTCCGAGGAGCGTAGCCGGCTCCCCGGACGGATTGTTTAAGACTGCTTAGAATCCACCACGGCGTTTAAGATCATCGATCAGCTCTAAAGCCCGCACAGCTTGCCGTTAGCTAACTTCCCAGCCATGACCGTTAGTGCTCTGACGAGCATGGCTGGGAAGGTCGGAATCGAACCAACATTTACGGAGGATTGCCGATGACCATTTGAGAGGTGGAACGCAGCACTGTAACTCAGCTTGAACCCAAACCTAAACTTGACAGATACCGGTGATGCGCCTCTTGCCATATTGGGCCACCTCCCAGTAATGCTCGTTAGCGAACTGACGAACATTGGCTGGGAGGGCAGGAATCGAACCTGCACAGGGCTCTCGCCCACATCGTAGTACATTTCAAAAGGAGTCTTAGATTCAGCTTGGGGTAGTCTTTTCAGGTGGCGAACAGGTAGTCGAACACGGCTTCGCCGGCTGCTACCTTGGGCACCTCCACGAGATTGGCGTGCTCACGGGCAACCTTCGTTGCAGCCATGAGCTTCTCCACTCGGTCACGAAGTTCTTGAGCACGGTTGCGGGGAATGGCGCCCGAGTACTTGGTGGTCGACCAGTAGCCGGCTACCTTGTCCTCATGGACCACATCCACCTGAGCTGCGTGCTCCTTGGTGGCTTCAGCCTTGACGAAGGCACGCGGGATCTTCTTCGTCTTCGCCGTGCCGACAACGCCAGTACGGTAACAGTTCTGGTTGGTGTCAAGAGTCCAGGTCTCGTCTTGGGACAAGGTCGGGACCTTCACGATGTACGTGTGGATGTCGGTCAGCTGCTTCTCCAGCCAAAGCAAGTACGTTGCCGGAACATCCTTGAGGATGACCTTACCGTCCACGACCACGTCGGACTTGGCCGAACAGTTGGCGGTGTCACGAGCTATCGTCACGTCAAAGAGCGGGATCATGTGCTTGGCGACTTCCTTGAGAGTCTGCTCGACTCGAACCTGCACCTGAACGTTCTCCGGCGGGAACTGCTCGCCCTCTTCTTCGGCCGGCTTGTAGGTACGGGAGATGCCCGCCAAGAGCGGAGCCTTCTGCAAGGTCTGGTACAAGACCGTGATCTGCTCGTTGGTGTTCGTCTTGGTCTGCTTCTCGACCGCCAGAATTTGGTTCAGTTTCGCCATTGTCTTCTCTTTTCAATTTAGTCCCGCTCACGACGGGCAACAGTGTGAAGCCGTTCATACACCGAAGTGCCCTTGGTACCCCCACCTAGGTCGCTACGCCTAGTCACGCGCCCAGACGAAGTGTGTCGGCAGGCCCAGCAATCTGCTTACCGCCACGGAATACTCTGACCCAGGCCTCAGCCAATAGTTTCGTGTACTCCACTATGCGGGCCTCTGTGTCATCAGAGCATTTGATCGCAGGGAATGTCGCAATGACATCCCTAATGTCTCCTGTGGCCCTCACTTCGAGTTTCTCCAAAGCACCTATCCGAACGTCGTCAACTGTTACGAAAAGAGACAGCGTTCTCAACTCGACTAGCAACTTCCTGGGCATTCACGAAGTGTAGCACAGACCAGCAGCGGAGAGCACAGGACTTGAACCTGCAATGGCTTTTAAGGGCCAACGCTGCCTTTCCAAGACAGTGCCTTACCATTAGGCTAACTCTCCATGTAGTCGGTACGGAAAGAATCGAACTTTCGTGTGCTGTGTATCAGACAACAATCCTAACCATTAGATGACGTACCGGTAGTCGGCGATGCTGGAATCGAACCAGCCTAATGCCCCCGTTCCGAACGGGGTAACCCACCTTGAGTTTGATCGCCGATGTAATCTTGATTCGGCCCTAGGGCCTGCTAAGCTAGAACCGTGCGGCTCTGGCTGCTAGTGGTTCTTTTTCTGGGCTGTACCTCACAGTCCCATAGGGAACCCCTCACTCTCCGACTCCAGAGCCTAGGGCACGGCCTGTAATGGCCCCGCCTCCAGCCTATGGGGATCACGTCGTTTATAGAACACATATGTACTATAAACGTCCTACATGGGTGCGTCATCAGAGAATCGAACTCTGCTACTACCTCGAAGGGGACCTGCATGTCAGACAGATGGGGTCACCAGCTCCACTCACGACGCATAAATCAGCCAACGCCAACGTTGATCACCATCAGTATTGGCCTAGCTCGGGTTGAGGACTCGAACCTCTTGGGCTGCCCTTACCTACCAGGTTCCCGAACTTAGTACCGCGTGAAGGAATCGGACCTTCCTGGTGCTGGGTGTAGACCAGCTGCCCTCCCAGAGGACTAACGCGGCACAGTCAACTAGCTGCTACTTCACCTCTGATTGACGTTGAGACCAATAACCTCTTCCGGGTGTCGTGATCCCGAGTTGCTTACAACGTTTCTTGATAGCAGACCCAGAGACACCAAGTTGGTTAGCTAACTTCGTTACAGGGGTGGTCCACACCAAAGTGGACAATTCTATAGGATTTGGCCACTCAATCTTCTCTTTGCTGGCAGGTTTAGCAGCAAAAAATTTCACATCCCTACAAGGTTTACAATAGGGCCCTGATGTCTTTCTCCGTAGAGTGTTCTGGTTGAGGCGCAGTTTCTTTGAACAGGAAACACAAGAAGTCTCGACTATCAACAATGGGTCAGGCCTGTGTCCAAAGGTGCTTGTCTGACTGTGGCAGTTAGGGCACAGAAATCTCAAATTCTCTTGCCTACAATCTCTCCAATCACCACTCTTATGGTCGATTTGCAGAGTCAGACGGCCCCCTTGCCATTCGGGGGCTTGGGAGCAGACGGCGCAAACATGCAAGAAGCCCGCTTCAAGCATAGCCATTCTCAATCTAACTGTCGTCTCACGATAGTTGATTTCCCTAAGAACCAAAACCTTATCCGATGACCGTCTTCTTGATGAGGGTTGGCCTCTTCTAGAAGGGTTGAAGTGAGATGTGTCTAACCGATGCTCAATGATCAGCTTTTTGAAACGAGCCCAAACACCACCGCTTCTTCCATACACACCTAGAAATCCCAGCACGCCTGAAATAGAACTGCTCAAGGCAACTGCCTCAGCTAGCTGCTTCTTCGTGTAGACCATGTACAAACACACCGATAAGTGAAAAAGTGTGTTCACCTGTCCTAATATTTATGAAACACCTAGAATATGGCGGCCGTCGAATTCGTTGCTCAGCTATTGCTCACCCTTGTAACTGTTGTCCTTTGGACAACCAGTGAGATCGTCTACAAGTTGATCTGAGCGTCTTCCTCGGGATTCGAACCCGAAATAAAGCTTTCGAAGAGCCTTGTGATATCCAGTTTCACCAAGAAGACATGGCGCTTCCCCCGAGATTCGAACTCGGATCCAAAGGCTTAGAAGGCCTCGATGCTATCCGTTGCAACAGAGAAGCGTGCGTGGCGTCTCCACTAGGATTTGAACCTAGAACGCGACTTTCGTAGAGTCGAGTGATATCCGTTTCACCATGGAGACATTGGTAGTGGCTGAGGGAATCGAACCCTCCTGGTCTACCTTGTCGAAGTAGTGCTCTCCCAGAGAACGAAGCCACCATCAGAGGCGAGAGTGGGAATCGAACCCACGAAAAAACCGGACTTGCAAACCGGCGCCTTACCATTCAGACCATCTCGCCATTGGTGCTACCGACTGGACTTGAACCAGTACGTCCCAAAGAACGCCTCGTTTTGAGTGAGGTGCGGCTGCCATTACGCCACGGTAGCATTACATCTTACAACTCTTGTATCTTGAGTCCAAGCTAATAGTAAGCTTGCCCTCCCCGTAAAAGTTAACCAGCCTTTCGGGCTAGTTGTGCTTCTGGTGGGGATCGAGCCCACACGTCCCTAAGGACACGACCTTCTAAGGGTCGCTCGGCTGCATTACGACACAGAAGCGTAGATAAGAGTGTTCGAGTCGAAGGTCCGGGTTGATTGCAGAAGGAGTTGAACCTTCACTAAGCCAGGTGCGTCTGCCATTCCGCCATTGGAGCATGAGTTATCTGAATCTTCTGGAGGGCTTATTTGTAGGAGAATTCACCTTAGCCCAATAGCCTATGGGTCTGGTTTGGATTCCTCTCCGTAAGCACCTTTTCTTGATTGCAGTAGAGGAGACGCCAAGTGCCTTGGCTACCTGCACAGCTGACTGCTCCCAAAGTAATCCCTCCAGCTCTTCATCTGAAGGCCAATGGATCTTTGTGGGTCTGGGGTTGGCGGACCTCTCCCTTTTGATTCCCTCCTCAGGAGCGCCTCGATGATGGCTCCTAACCTGGCGGGTCTTCAAGGCATGACACCAGACGCACAGTACACGTAAGTTTGATATTTTGTTATTCCCCCTGTCCGAATCTACGTGATCTACATCAAGCATTCTAGCGTCTGTGTCGTACCCGCACGAATTACAGCTGGATCCGTATTCAGATAAGGCTCTTTCTCGATAGGAATACTTTCCCGTACCTCTCTCAAGGTGACCACCGTAGCTTGAGGCCCTTTCTTTGCAGAGCCTAGAGCAGAACACCAGGCCACTTTTAGAAAGTTTCAACCGACGTGCTCTGATGCTGAAAGGGGTTGAACATTGGGCACAAGTTACTGTGATATGTTTATTACGTAACTTGTGCCCACAATCCACAGAACAGGCTCGACGCTTGGGCAAAGCATGCTTGGAGGCTGTGTATTCCTTCTGACAGACTTCGCAGTTCTTTATGGGCATACCCTAGTAGTATTACAAGTGAATTGCGCAAACCAAGTGCTAGTGGAGCTGGGGAGAGTTGAACTCCCGTGCGCTTGCGTGCGAAGCAAGGCCCCGTCCCGACGGACAACCCCGTATCTACTAGTGCTGTTGATAGGACTCGAACCTACACGGGATTTGCATCCCACTGACACCTCAAGCCAGGGCGGCTACCAATTACGCCACAACAGCATGCTGTCGCTCTATACATCGTGAATGCGTTTGCTTGAAACGCTTCCACCATCTCCAGTATGTTAGTTCCTTGCCTCCGAAGCGGACGCCAGTCACCCAGGCTGAGGTCGCCTTGCATCTCTCACAATGAGCTGTCTTGTGAGGGCCTAAGATAGTCCACTCTTTTCTGCTCGACATGGCACCCCTTTTACATCTTGTTGAGTCTTTGAACCGCACTTGTCAGTGTGGTCTTCGACACAGCCAAGCTCAGGCGCACCATCGAGGCGTCTCCAAAGGAGGCGCCATCCATCACATTGACCTTAGCCTTGACCGCGTCAAACCTAGGGCCTTTCTTGCACCACCCAAACATCCCAACGGATGACTTAGGGGTCAAAACTTTAGGGTCGAGGTCCAAGAGCTTCTCGTGAGCCCAGGCAAGATGATCTCGCATCTCCCTGGAGAAACTCTTCCGAAGCTCGGGGTCAGCCGAATCCGCCTCAAGAATCGACAACAGCACTCTCTGAGAGGCCGTCGATATCCCTGCGGTAGTGGCTTCCACGAAGCTCGTCAAGGCGCTGTAGTAGACCGGGTTGTGGCACACGACCCAGCCTAGCCTCAGCCCTGACAAACCATACATCTTTGAAACACTGAACACCTGCATATCGCCCAGAGCGGTCAGCTTGTAATCGTCGGGGAGATAGCTCTCCGTGTAGTAGGCCGCATCGTGGATGATTGGCACCGAGGTATTGCAAAAGTCAGCGGTCTTTTCCTCGGAAAGAACGAAGCCGTCGGGATTGTTTGGCATCACCAATAGGTGAGCGTCTGCCTTCAAGCTGTTGGTCACCGACTTCAGGCCGGCACGAGCCATCATGAAGGGGAACGAGGCCCAGTAGGGCTTCCTGTAGGCCACCGAACGGGCTCCCTGCTGGCGGACCGCATGTAGTGCTGCGAAGATGCCATGCTTAGCGCCCACCGTGAGAACGACGGGTGCTTGGTACTTCTCCTCCAAAAGCTTCACCAGAGGCCCGTAGCCGTTCGGCGGGGCATACTCCCAGATCTTCGGAAGACCAGAAAAACTGAAGGAATCCAAGTTGTAAGTCTGACTTACAACTTCCCGTAGGAAGTGGGGCTCGCCTATCCCCAGGTCGATGCAGTCGGCCGGAAGGAGGGTTCGAGCCATCAATACGTCGTTGGACATGCTCTAGCGATTTCACAGAGGGATTAGTCGGAGAGGGAACCCCGAGGAACCCGTTGTCTCTCACCCGATTTTCTTCAGGGCTTCTTGAATTGCCCAGTAGCCCCTAGGCTTGGTTTCGACACCTCGTTTTAAGCAATGCTTCTTGATAGCCCCGAAGGGAATCGAACCCTCCTCGACACAGCGTGACAAGCTGCCGTCTACACCAGTGGACTTCGGGAGCAAAGTATCAGGGTGACCAGCGGGGATCGAACCCGTCTAAACGCGAGTCACAGTCGCGTGTCCATCCATTGAACATTGGCCACCATAGTAGCGTCCTCGGCAAGATTCGAACTTGCGACCTGAGCTTTAGGAAAGCCCTGCACTATCCAGCTGTGCTACGAGGACATTGTATGCAGGTTCACCGTGGGGTGGGATCAAACCACCGACCTCAGAAGCACCAGGGCCTGCGCCTGGTATAGCCTCTATTTTGTTCCCGGACGCGAACCAGGACACGGAGTGCCGTCGGAGGGACTTGAACCCTCATACCCACAAGGGGCCATCGTTCTCAGCGATGCGTGTATGCCAAATTCCACCACGACGGCGTATCTCGAACCATGTGCTAGTCTATCTATATGTTCGCTAGTACAATGTCAAACCGCACTTGGTCCGACGAAGAACTGCGAAAAGCGCTGGCTTCCAGCTACACCATCGCAGATACCCTCAGAAATCTAGGGATTTCCACGAGTCCTGGCAACTACAAGACAGTCAAAGGGTACATCACACGCCTAGGCTTGGACATATCCCACCATACGGGTAGAGCCCACGGTACTTCTGTGACACCTCTCAAACAATCCCTTGAAGAGATCCTGGTCGAGGACAGCACATACCGCAACACGGTTGCCCTCAAACAGCGTCTATTCAAGGCAGGGTTGCTGAAAGAAGTTTGTCTAAAATGTGGGTTGCTTCCTGTTTGGGAAGAAGAACCCATCACACTCCAATTGGATCATATCAACGGAGACCCATTCGACAACCGCCTTGATAATCTAAGGATCTTGTGCCCCAACTGCCACTCTCAAACTAAGACCTTCACAAGGAGTAAAACTAAAGGGAGATACAAGAAACAAGCAGCCAAATGTTCTGACTGTCATGCACCTGTATTCAGAAACTCTAAAAGATGCGAGGCATGCTATGGTCAGAGCATAACCAAGATTAACTGGCCGTCTGCAAGGGAGTTGGCTAAACGAGTCTTGAACAGTTCTAAAGTTCAAGTAGCCAGAGAGCTGGGAGTTTCTGAAGCAGCCGTTCGCAAACGGATGAAGAAATTTGGTGGCTACCCTCCGTTACGATCGGAGCCCTCTATGGCTTCAACATAGCGCTTCCACCAGGTTAGCTTGGTAGCCATTTGATTCGTTGTACGGGTGTCGAACCCGCCAGCCAGTCGAGCCTCCCACCACTGATACACGGGAATCGAACCCGTAGGCCTGCATCGTCTGCTCACCCCTAGCAATGAATCAGTACCCCGTAGGAGAATCGAACTCCTGTCACCTGGGTGAAAACCAAGTATCCTAACCGTTAGACGAACGGGGCATAGCGTAGTTGCGGAGACTCCGATTTGAACAGAGAACCTTCGGCTTATGAGGCCGACGCGCTACCAGGTTGCGCCATCCCGCAATAGAGATTGTAGACTACTTCTTTCGCCCCGTCTACAAGGGGTAGAGCCTCTCCTGAGAATCGAACTCAGCCCGACGGTATACGAAACCGTTGCTCCGCCTTGGAGCTAAAGAGGCATAGACACGGTCATCACGTTTCAGAGAAGTTGCCGGTGTTCCCGGTCGACTCTTTGACTGCAACCTCTTGCGAGGCGGTGACTGCCCAACCGAAGAAACCTTCGGCCCATGTGATGGGCAATGACTGAGAGCTGGCGATGGGATTCGAACCCACCTAAACTTGCTTACCATGCAAGTGCACTCCCAAGAGATGCTACGCCAGCGTGAGAGCCTACGAGAGGCATCGAACCTCCAACCTCCTGAGTACAAAACAGGGGCACCGCCAATTGTGCTACGTAGGCATAAAAGAGTCTCCGAGTAGTGAAGCAGGGATTGCTCTTGCGAGCCAGATTTACCGTCTGGTGCCCGGCCATTGGGCGTCTCCTTCACAAGAGGTCTCAGAGATTGAGGCATCTTGTGAAGGAGGCAGGATTCGAACCTACTATTTGCGTGTATGCTTCTAGGAGTGGAGACTCCTTAGTCCAAGGTGCGGGAATCGAACCCACACTAGAGATACTGGGTGCTACCCAGGGGCGCCATCAACGTCCATCCGGACTCCGGCATTCCACTCTTCACCATCCCCGTAATCCCGATTGGTATAGCTATAACCTTTCGGCGGGTTTCTTGGGAGCGAGTGGCGGGAATCGAACCCGCTGGCACTAGTTTGGAAAACTAGCGCCCCACCATGGGGCTTCACTCGCGTTTCTTATCGACGGCCTCATCGACCACCTTCTCAGACTTCTCTTTTTGGTCCTTCGTGCGGTTCTTAGGATCGTAGTCCCAATTGATCGTCCCACGAGGGTGCTCTTCCTGATGCTTAGTCAGGTCTTTCTTGGTCTTTTCGTCGTCGCGCTTTTCCTTAGCCTTGCCGCGGTTCTTTTCAGCCTTTTCCTGGTCCTTCTTGATCTTAGCGTGAGGGGCTACCTCATCCTTGATCCTCTGGACATCGGCGTCCTCGACTCGATGCTTGGACTTGTCAGCCTTCGGGTGGGCGTCCAGATACGTTTTCAAGGCCTTTTCCGAGGGGAAGGTCTTGGCAAGCTTGTATCGGAGGGCGACGCGACTGGCTGCTGACATAGGTATGGCTCCTAAGTGGCCATACCTATAAGTAAAAATTGGCTCCTGAGGAAGGGATCGAACCTTCGCTAGGCGGATTAACAATCCGCTGCCTTACCGCTTGGCTACCCAGGAATGCGTAACGGTCAGCACTAGGGGAAGGAATCGAACCCTCATCTTCTCCGGTAACAGCGGAACACATTGCCTTTATGCTACCCTAGTATGTCGTCGAGAGCGGGTGGCGGGAATCGAACCCGCTGATCCTAGTTTGGAAAACTAGTGCCCCACCATGGGGCTTCACTCGCATCGTTACTTTTTGGTCCAAAACCCTCTTGAGGGGGTGTCTATCCCTCTAGCTAAGCATCTTTGCTTCACTGCTGTACCAGAAACACCCAAATTTTTAGCGATCTTAGTGGTGGGCATCTCCCACACCAAAGATTTCAATTGAGAGTCAGAGGGCCAGTCAGCTTTTTCTCTTCGAGTAGCTATGGATGAAGAACACTTCTTTCCACAATAACAGTTACCCCTCTTAAATCTCCTAGGAGTGACCGATACGGGTGCCTCACACACCACACAGGCTGTCACAATTAAAGCCTGCTTCAAGCCTTTAGGTCCGTAATCCTCTGTCTGAGTGTGACAATTAGGGCACAGAAATCGAAGGTTACTCTTTGCGTTGTTGAGGAAGTCGCTGTCAATGTGATCAACTTGTAAAGTTAGTGGCCGACCACACCACTCGGGTCCTGCCCCACAGACAGCACACTTATGGGATACGCCATCTCTGAGAAGAGCGTTCCGTAGTGTAGCGTGATCAAGTCTGCGCGTGCTCACCTGAGAGAACACCTCTGCGGGTGTTCGTCTTACACGGCCCTTATTCGAAGACACCCCAATGAAGTGGCTTCGATCTATCCCGAACTCGTCCACTCGCCGCCTAATCAAAGACCACAAGGATCCACTGCTAGTGACCCCTATTTTACGCAACAACTCGGTAAAATTGGTGCTCTCTTTAACTAGAGGGGCGAGGTACTCGTAAGTGTACTTTCGTTGATGGGACATACAATGGGGAGGTTGATAGATGGTATATTGCTGACAGGGTTGGATTCGAACCAACGACGGTATTTCTACTTCCGGTTAACAGCCGGACCCCTGCTTCCACTCGGGTACCTGTCAATGAGAGCGGGTGACGGGAATCGAACCGACCGAATCGATCTTGGCAAGATCGGAATCCACCTTGGCGTAACACCCGCGTTACTTTCTAGAAGAGTATTTAGCAGCACAGGACCTTCCACAGAAGGGTCCTTTATGGCCCTTCTGTGCATTAGCCTTCACATACCCTGCAACCTTAACCGCTTGCTGGCCACACTCCAAGCACGTTATTTTGACCATCGCAGTACCGTTGTGCTGCTTTGGGTCAGAGGGTGTCTCCATTGACTGGTCCTCAGCATATTGAAGATTGAGCGGTACTGACTGCCAATCCTCGAAGTGGCCTTGTTCTCTTATGCTGTGCAACACAGGAACAATCAATTCCCACGCAGCATAAGGCATAGAGCCTCTCATGTAATTACAACGTAGGCAGGCGGGCATCACATTTGCTTGCACATGCCCTAAGGAGTTGTCTTTTCTATCGAGGGTCATGCGAAGTCGAGTCTCACCGCAGTACTGACACCCCTTGGCAATTAGGCACCGAATGACCTCTCTGTCCAAATCGTTGACCAATCCTCGTTTTCTGTCGGAGGCCTTACAGTCTACGTAAATAGCCCAATCTGGATATAGACGCCGTCTAGCGGCAATTTTGCCATGGGCTTTTCGGCCCTCATTTTTGACTCTGTCAGGATTGGCCTTCTTCTTTTGGAGGTGCCTGCACTGGTTGCACTGAGTCCGACGACCAACTTTAGCCATCTCAAAAGAGGTCAGTAGCTTAGGGTCGTGGCACACAGAGCAAATGGCTGTTTCTGGTTGCATACAAGGGGCAGGCTTACAAGTGGATTACTGCCCCTCCAATACGCCACTCAGTGCCCCCAAGGAGAATTGAACTCCTCTTACCAGGTTGAGAACCTAGTGTCCTACCAATAGACGATGGGGGCAAAATTGGGTGACAGTTCACACGCACTCCCGAAGGAGTTTTGTGTGCCCTGTCGCCCACGGACAAACCAGGAGAGAATTCCGAGTTCCTAATGGAGATGGTGCTCCACCGCTTTTTGCACTCTACCTTGTGAGGTCGAGCTTACTCTGCGGACAGCCAATCACAGCGCCGGCTTCATTCCGGATGTGTTGGATGCGTTTTTCCGAGCCCTGACGGGATCGGTGGAAACGAATTCAAAGTGTCCTGTTCAAATTTTCAAGGAGCAGGGAAGGTGTAAGCCTTCCTTACTAGTTCCGGGGCAAGGGATCGAACCTCGATTTACTGAGTCAGAGTCAGTTGGCCTACCATTAGCCGAACCCGGAATATTTCGTGTCTGTATCTCTTCGTGGGTGTAGGGGGACTTGAACCCGACCAACTAACCGCTTAAGAGGCGGCTACTCTACCATTGAGTTATACACCCGTTGTCGTTGCCAGTAACCTCTACCTGGAGTCTCTATGCCTCTCAGTTTACATCGTTTGGAAATAGCTTTGTCGGAGACATTCAGTTGCTTTGCGACAGCACTCACAGGCATCTGCCACACTATTTGGGCCAGCTCAGAATCGCTGGGCCAGCTCGTAACTTCCTGATCTTTGTGAGTACATAGTGTGCTGCAAAATTTGCGTTCAGGCTCATCTGTCTCAAAAACCTTTTTGCAAACAAGGCAGTAGTGACTGACTGCTTTTAACCCCGGTGGCCTCTCTGGTATGACTTCCCTTACCTTCACGGTAAGCTCTTCATGCTTAGAGTCCGTCAGCCGTTCATGCTCTTCCCTGTGACAATTGGAACACAGCATCTTACACTTGATCAGTTCTGCTTTGACACTTTCCCAAGATCTGGTGGAAGAAGCTATCCCGAAGTCTTTCTCATTTGGATCGGTGTGGTGGAATTCCAAAGCGGACAGACATTTGTCATATCCGCAGGTCTCACACTTGCCGCCCTTATAGTCGACTGCTCGTTGCTTCAACCTCTTGTGCCTAATCCTCATCTTCAGAGTGGTGTAATCTGAGTGTAGCTGTCGATCCCTTTGCATACTAGGATCGGTTTACAAGCAGATTAAGACACCCATTTAAGGTGGGCCAGGCCGGGTTCGAACCGGCGATCATTCGATTAAAAGTCGAAAGCTTTACCACTTAGCTACTGGCCCGCAGGGTGTCAGCAGCTCTGTTTGATTCTCCTCTCCATGATATGTGTTTCTCCTAGTGGGTCGCCTAGGAGTCGAACCTAGATAGCCAATTGACATCTGATTTACAGTCAGACCTGCGTCCCGGCGCAGCACACGACCCGTAATTTCTGAGCCCTAAAACGAAAAAAACCGCTCTTCCTTTCGGAGGCGGTTTCAGATCCCTTTGGGGGTGATCCTAAACCGCCTTACGCTTCTGCCTCCAGATTGCCAGCGAACGAAATGGAGGCTGGTTGCGAATACTTCTGGCTATCCTGGCGGAGGCCGCCGAGCGTTGAGGTCGTCATGGGGGACTGACCGCCGAAGCCTCGGCCCAACTTGATCCCACTGACGGTCCGTCCCAACTTGACCCCACACCACAGCACAGAAGCTGTTAGCTCCGGTTTGCTGGTATGTGTGGTTGCGGTTGAAGTAGACATGACCTTTTGCTTTTGGATAGGTGCTGGCTCTGCAACCAGCGTCCCTAGTAAGTACAGTGCTATAAGTGAAACGTCAAGTAGAAAGTTTGGGTCGGGTGATCTTTTCTTTGAGAGGCTTCAGTTGGGCTTGGGAACTAGCTTCAGTTCATTGGCTTCGGCGCCATGGTGAGGGCAGTTCGCTGCATGCTCTGCCTCCAGGCTCTTGATTTCAGCCAGGTAATCTAAGCATTTTTCGGTCCAGGCTTTGGGTCCGGTAGCTGCCACCTGCTCAGGGCCGAAGATCCCGACCAACATATCCACGTCGTACTCTTCTTGAATGTAGATTGGAACGATACGGAAACCGTCCGCAATCATGGCTTCAACCGATGGCCACATTTCCTCACCCTCATCTTCATGCTCGAAGGAAGCCCAGGCGGCTACCGGCACGAAAATTGGGTTCCCTTCAGCCGTAGTGAAAACGGCCAGCCAGCCAGGGTTGGCCGCAATCATCGTGGTGATCTTTGAGGACATGGACATATCCGGTGGTATACACCAGAAATCCATAGGGTTTTGATAAATGAGCTTTGGGGTGAACCCATTTCCAGCAGAAGTGCAGCATACCCTGAGGACTGCCTCGATCCTGCCAAAAAGGGCGGCCAAGCAGTTCACCACGAGCGTGTGTAGCCCAGAGTGGAACAAGTTCATCGAGGAGTGGGCCCCGAAGTGCTACGCCTTCATCGCCCAAGCCCTAGGCCCCTACCAACAGGAGCCCATGTCTGAGATCCTCTCGATCCATGATGGGGCCCACTCGGGTGGTGCCAACGCCAGCTTCCAACCCGACAACGGTCAGGTCCGCCTCTCACCATCCATCGTTGAGGGCAAGCCAGGAACGACCTTGGAGAAGCTCACCCACGAGTTCATGCACGCTTCATTGGCAGGGTTCCCTGAGGGAGATCCCTTTTGTGAGGAGGGCGCTGTCGATTACAGTGTTTGGGTTATGGCACATGCCCCTATCTGGGGTGAACACCGCCAAGCCATGATTGATGCTGCTGCTTTCAACATCGAATGTCGTCGTGATCGTGCTATGAGAGACTTGTCGGACTATGACCGCAAGCGCTGGGCTGGAGGACTCTTCTTCAACCTAGCCTATGGCCCATGGATCGTGACTCGTCTCAAGCTACGTAAGGCTGAAGGCAACTTCACCTGGTGAGTATTATAGCAAGCCTTTGGTCTTTAGGTGCTCGTAGCGCCGCTTAGTATTTTCAACGAACACTTCAAAGGTCTGTGCTCTTTTTTCTCTGTTGCACGAAGCACAGCACGATACACAATTGTCCGGTTCATACCCCCTGGTATTGTCCATACGGTCGATGCCATTACGTCTTAAGCTGGGGTTCATGTTTGCACCTTTGGGCAATTGATTAGGAGGTCTCCCACAATAATGACAAATACCAGTCACCAAACTAGTGTAGGCCTCTAAGTCTAGTGCCCAATGATTGGAGGGGTGAGTAGATACTGGGCTACCTTCCACAGAGGCAAATTGATTGGAACCTAACTTCCCTCGCTGCCGACGATAGCCTACCTTGCGAACATAGAGGTTCATGTCTGCAAGCCATGGCTCCACGAGGGACTTCAGACTTGTGTTGGAGGCCGCTAACTTTTCTCTATGCAAGCAACCACACGAAGTGGTATTTCCAGTGCGCAAATTAGGACCTGTGAATAACTTGGTTGTGCCGCAAGAACAAAGACACTCCCACATGGAGGGTGCTTCAGACTTCCTAATGACTGTCAACCGTCCAAAGACCTGTCCTGAAATATCTATCAGCCTCATACCCATTAAATGAGCACAAGTGAAGTATTGCCTCAGATAACGAATGCTGCCTGGTTCGTCTACATCATCACGAACGATGCCACGCTGCTCTACACGGGCGTCACGACAGAACCAGAGCGCAGACTCCGTGAGCACAATGGCTGGACGAAAGGTGCTCTGAAGTAAGCTGTGCCGTCACCCTTTTCCACGATAGGGTCGACATCCTGATAGTACACCTTGTGCAGCACTGGATGAGTCGGCAGAGTGCTGACCTCATTGGCCTTGATCTCTTCCCACTCAGCCTTGACCTGAGCCAGAGATCCAGAGAAAGCCTTCTTGGCACCCTTGTAAGGTTCCTGACTCTGAAGCACCAAGGCCTCTTCGAGCTTGTAGCCCCCTAGATAGTCCAGGACCTGCACCAGCTCTGGCATTCGCAAGCTGCCCTCAGCACCCTTCCGGAGCTTGAGGAGAAGGGCCTGCATCTTCTCCGGCTTCATTGGCCGGGCCGCCGCATAACGTATGGTCACTCTTGCGGCAGGGGTAGAGGACATGTCAAATCCCCTTGCTCAAAAGCACATTATAAACCCATTGCAAGGCGGAACAGGCTTCGCTCGTCCTGAACCTCAATGTTGGACTCAGGTACCTCCCCGATGACGTTCTCATAGCCCATCAAAAAGGCTCGCCATTCCTTGGAATAGAACCCTAGGCTAGGTACCCCTAAATAGGCTGAGGAATTCCACACCTGGATCCTACAAGGGAAGGCCTCGATCAGGGTGTTCAAGCGGTCTTGGCTGACGGGGACCCCTAAGATCGAAACTATAGGGGATCCCTCAACAACGGACTTTCCCGAGGATAGGGCCTCGATGAACTCCGAAGGTTCTGCCTTCAACAACTTAAGAACTGAGGACAGAGAATCCATAGTACCCTTAAAGCGAGCAAAGTGCTTACCTCTGGAGGCTACGAACCAGATCTTGTCCGACGCAATTCCCCACGCCGAGCCCTGGGGATCGATGACCGTGAATGGTTGGCTGAACACTCTGTCCTCCAAACCTACAAACCTCACAAGAGGGTCAGTCATTCGACATCGCAAGGTCAAAGAGGTCTCGTTGGACATGGGCTTCCTCGTACAATTTCGCTACAAGTGTGACACGCTCCACCGAGGTCTTGTAGGAGGGCTCGTCCCTCTCAATTCCCGTGAAGTTGACGCCTTCTTCGATGGCTGCGTGGAGAGTGGACCCGGACCCGCAGTAGGGATCAATGGTGAGTCCCCCCTTTCGTGTGACCAATCGAATGAGCCACTTCATGAGAGCAATAGGCTTCTTCGTCGGATGTTCGTTCTCTATGCGCCCGCCTAACGTCGTCTCGTTCTTAGACGGCTTGGCTGTGTAAAAGAACGGGGCCTCGGGTAGTTCTTGGCCTTCGAACTGCTGGAAAAACCTGGAGGCTCCTCCTTGATTCAGGGGCCCGCTCTTGAGGAGCCCGGTTTGGGTTTCCAAGGCCAGGACAGGACAACCTTCTACACAGTTCCAAACTTCCACGGTTTCGGTTCCATCCTCTTCAGCATGGTGCACCGGAGAGGTCTCTGGGCCGGTAAAAGCAGATGGTGGGCGGTTGTCGTTCCAAGCGGGGTGAGCCTTAACCTTGGTGGTTCCGCTGTGCTGGCAGCCCTCAGAATGCGTGAGCAAGATGTTGGCAGGCCACCTACCCCCTTCCTGCACATCGTTAGCTCCTGAGAGGTCTGAGGAGTTCTTCCAGGAATCTCCTCGGACACCGCCTTTGGCTTTGACGGCCTCAACCTGTGCCTTGTGCTTCTCGAAGTCGTCTTTGCTGGCGTGCTTGACTCGGGTAGCATCAATGTTGATCCCCCCGGTCCCGTACTTGAGCACATTCTCCACGAGGGTCTTTTCTACCGGCTTGCGAAAGACCAGAATCGGCTCCCAAGCAGGCTTCAGTGCACTGCCAAGATTCTCTAGGCTATCGTAAAAGGACTTGTCTAAGGAGCCACACCAGGAACAGACTCTTGCCCTCGCATGACCCCATCTACCTGTATCGTCAAGCAAGATTCTTCTAGAGTGACAACGACCTGTATCGAACTCAAAATTCTGGTCGTTGCCGCCTCTATCTTGTGATGACACGAATCGCACAGAGCTACCAAGTTCTCCAAATTGTTGGTCCCCCCGAATCGGAACGGTTTCAAGTGATGCACGTGAAGAGTCCTTTTTGGGATCTGTTTGCAGCATCGACAAGCTTTGTCCCGCTGTAACACCAGAGCCTTCAGAGCTTTCCACCCTCGCCCGTAGCGCAGACTCTCTGAATCCCGAGTCTTCTGCCCCATCGATGCACACGGGTGTGAACAGTAGTTTTTCTTGTTCTTGCGGATCTCTTTCATCCTCTTGCGGGCCTTTTTCCCGCAAGTCAGGCACACTATCACTACATGTAGCTTCGTTCTGTGAGCTGTTATACCTAGCGTGCGTCGATGATGGCGTACGCGATTCTCTGAACTCGACGTTCTGGGCAGCCCCATCTGAACTGCTAGCTGCATATCGGAGATTGTCCCCAACAGAACCTCCAATTCCGGAGTCCATTCTAGTTTCTTTGAGACACGTACAGTATGCATTTACTACTGTGTGTTCATCAGTAGGTTCTCGCGAACCAACCCACGAACCTATCTTTTTCTTGACAACCTTACCTGGGTTACTGCTCTTGGGCATCCCCATCCCTTGGACCCACTGAAGAACAGGAACGCCGAACTCATGAGCGATCGTGTCGCGGTTCTCGAACCCTGCGGCTCGGAGCCCCATTGAAATGAGGTCGAAGGTTCGGGTCCCCCCGAAGCAGAGGACATAAGCCCCTGGCTTGAGTATGCGGTAGACCTCTTTCCAGACGGAGACACTAGGAATCTCCCATCCCTTATTCATAAAGTCCTTTTGAGCAACTCTGGGAGAATGGAACCGACCCAAAACAACGGCTGGGATAGAAATGTCGAACGAGTCTGTCCGGTCTGTTTGATCGCCTACCTCGCTGCCCAAAAGTACTTGGACAAGGGAAAACAAACTACCTGCTCCAGGAAGTGCTCCTACATTCTTAGGGGGCAAGAGAAACAGACCAAAGTCAGCCTCTCCTGTGATGTTTGCAGGACGGATTTCACCCGTCATGTTTCCCACATCAAGAGTAAGCATGGCGGGAATTTTTGCTCCCCCACCTGTCATTATCTTGGTAGACGATTCGGTTTCAGTAAGAGGATCGTGATCAAGCCATACCAGTACACTGAAGGTGGTCGGACTCGATTGAGTAAAGCAGCGGCACGTCTCTATGCATCCGGAAAAGCACTGGCTTTTCCCAAGACTGAACTGGCCGTGGTTGAAGCTTTGGGGCTTCTCGGAGTGAGTTTCATTCACCAACATGTCATCGAGCTTGACGACAGGTCCTTTGTAACCGATTTTTTCTTCCCCGACAGAAAGCTGATCATCGAGTTGGATCGTCCCGGATGGCACAACAGGGCCACTCGCCACTACGATATGGAACGAGATCAAATTCTCCGGGACTTGGGAATCACTGTGATTCGTCTCAGGGACAACGGGAAGCTCGACCACGCTGTTCAAACAGTTCTTGCGACCCTGTTTGAGGGGGCCTAGCGAGTCGGCGCCTTGAAGATATGCCAGGATATCTTCAAGGGTGGGCTCTCTGTCGGCAAGGCCATAAGGCACGTCAGTGACGCAGCTGTCATATGTGCAGTCCGGCAGTTCTTTCAGACGAACGAGGCAATCACCTAAAAGGACCTGGTTGAGAAACTCCATGATCGGAGTCTATACACCGAAGTCAGAGGTTGCCTGAGACTCCCAGGGCGGTCACACGGTGGATATCGCCGTACAGCTCATCAGCAGCTTTGGCAATTGCCTTTGCTGAGAAGCCGTGCATCGAGCCTTCCTTGGCGTCGCTGAGGGCGTCTTCGAGCTTCTTCAAGCTACCCTTCATGTATCCGAATTCCTTGTCCGCAGACTTGGATTTCATACCCGACAACTTTTTGTGTAGCTGCACACCCAAGTCGTGTAGTTCTGAGCCGGCGGCATGGGTCTTGTCCAAAGCTTCTTTGGCCTTGGGTCCGTCCTGCTTGTCAGCCTGCTCCGCAAAACGACTGATTGCTTTCAGCTTCTTCTCAGCGTTCTGACCATGACGCATGAACTCTTTGGAGGCCTTGTCATCCCCACCTGAAGAGGGCTTGTTGTCCTTCTTCTCGACGTGGTGGTTCTTTGGATCCGCCCCTGGATGCTCGTGGAGGTAATCCTTCAGCTCCTCAGGCGAGCTGTGCTCCATGGCAAAACGAGCGGCCACCCGCTTGATCAGCCCTGCCTGGCGAAACCTTACGACCACGTTCTTCGATTTCATGCTGCGTCCCTCAGGTACTTCATGAGTATCTGCTTAACCAACGGCTCCACTAGGTTCTCGATCTGGATGAACCTAGGCTCAGACACCCCCCATTGGGCGGCCATCTCTTTGTTCTTGAGCCCTTCCAGCTTACCCTCGAACCACTCTACAGCTCTGGGATCGAGCTTTGAAAGTTCATCCACAATGCGGTGAACTTCCGACTGAGGGATCATCCCATCCAGATGCTTGAAGGCACTGGGGTCTGACAAGTCGATGGTCTCACCCATGTCATCGGTCAAAGACTCCGGAGTCAAACGATCGTTGTTCCGACCCTTCTGCTCACGTTTGATGTCGAGGACCGTTCGCAAAGCCGTCTTGTAGAGCAAGGCCTCAGACTGCTTGAGGTCAAAGCCGCCCTGGAAGCGGATCTTACCTCGGGCAATGTCCATCATCATCCGACTCATTACCTCTTCCGTGGTCTCGATGTTATGGGTCTTAGACATCAAAAAAGCGTAGATCCTCTTGCCGAATTCCGAGCCGTAACCCCTGGGAAGCTTATCTGGACCCCTAGGCCCCTGGACCTTGTCCGCGTAGGACTCGGCTGACTCCCCGTTGATGGGTGGCATGTCCGTGACCCCTGCCTTGATCATCTCAGCGTAGACCAAGCGCCCAAAGGCATCGATGTACCCTGAAGCGAGCTTCAGAAAGAGGTTCGCGACCCTGTAACCCCACGGAAATGAGGCGTAGATCCTACGACTTAGGGCTTCAGCCCGAGCAATTACAGGATGGTGCACAGAGATCCTCTGAAAAGGATCCCTGATAGAAGGACTAGTGGTCTTACTCCCCGACGCGGACTTTGGCCCTAACGGAGTCCATAGCCCCCCTCAGAGTCAGGTTCTTCCTGGAATTGGCCACCACACAGTCCAAGACGGCCATACCTTGTTCAGAGCAGGGGGTAATGTCATGACGACGGATCTCCGAGGCCAGGTCCAACATAGCTTCCATAGGCATGTCGGTATCATCAGGGATATTAGCCTCCCACGAGCTAGCCTCTTCCAAGAGCATGGTCTTCGAATAGACCCCGGTGGACCCCCCGGACAGGACAACACGGGAATCCAGGCCCCGCTCCTGATGACGGCGGTTACGATACCGGATCAAATTCTTGAAGTGATTCTTCACAGCGGTCGCCAAATAGGACTTGAAACCGCGCTCGGTCGCCTCAGGACGGCAACGATCTGGATCCCTGACGGTCGGCAGCAAGCCGCTGACATCCAACGTTTCGATCTGTGCCGTCGAATACAAGGCATCGTCAGCTAACTCCACGCCTTGAACGGGTTTGATGCTGAAGGGAGCCTTCTTCAGCGCACTAGAAAATTGCTTGGAAGTGATCCCCAAGAAAATCAGACACTGAGGGTAGGTCATCGTAGACGGGAGCTTCGACATCGCGATCTCGGCGAACTTGCGAAGCACGTCAGCTCTGATGAGTTTCAGCCAGACTTCTTGGCAGACCTCCTGGATTTCATCGGAGGTCTTGATCTTGGATGACCGCTGAACCTGATCATGGACGTAGGTACCATACTTGAGGACCACACCGTCGTAGTTCTTCGGTAACCCCTTGGGCCAAGGAGGGTCCGGGGTGACCGCCACAGGGATCTCTTGAACGGCCGGTGGCGGGACAACAGTCAGCTTCGGTTTTTCGACAACCTTCACCACCGGCTGGACGGTCGCCAAGATGTTGTCGAGGTATTCCTTGAAGGCTAGAGTCCTACGAGGACAGAAAGGCTTGGTCACAGCAATCTGATTGGAGCCGTCGAGGAACCTAGCAGCCTCCCACAGAGTGGGGCCGTAATAGACGATGTCCCGTGAGGTCAGGTTGTCGCCGTTACGAGCGGGCAGAGGTGCGATGTTACACCACTTCAAGCCATCGCCGTTGCTCTTGGTCATCGAATGCAGGGTACGACGCCAACCAGCATCATCGAGGCCCAAGAGGGCCAGGGTGTCCTCCCAAGACATCTCGTCAGGTATTGTCTCGTCAGTCACGAACGCTTCGAGGGCTTCTTGCTCCCTCAGCTCGGAGAGGACTTCGGTATTGGTGAGGCCACACCGTTTGGCAGTCGCCACAATCTGTTTTCGACACATCGCCCACAAGGCACGGTAGTCCCTAGGCAACCCCGCCATCGCCCTCTGACCTGTGACAGGCTGCCACAGCGGAATAAGACCCTGAGGCGGCACAGTGCCACAGTATTGTTTACGTGGCGTAGATAAACCGCTTGTACTCCCGCTGGCGGTTTTCGGCACGGAAGATGCTTTAGAAGAGCGTGTTGGATACGGCATTAACCCTCGTTTCGGTACATGTACGGACCCAACGGCCATGGGTCCGTGTAACTTAAGCCCCGTGCACCCCTACCTACATTGTCCCTTGAAAAAGACGTAGTTGGGGAGCCTTCCCTCATAATTGAGCTGAGGCGATCTAGTCAAGAGTGAAAGAGCACTCGCGAAAATAAGACCTTTCGCGAGCCATCAGCGCTGCCATTTGACCGTCAACTTCTGCGGTGTATATTCATGTGTAATTCCGAACAGATTGATCCAATGATCGCATCCGAACTCTCCAACAAGATCCGTAAGACCTCACAGAGCCGCAAAGCCCTGTCGTTGGCGCTTACGTATTTGGATCACCCGGGACTCGAACTTCGAAACGAAGTTCTGGCGGAAGTCGACAGGCTGCATTCGCGCAGCCGAGGCACAGCGGTGGAAGATGTGACCATTCGTTGCGCCCTCGCAAAGATTTTGGGTGTACCCTTCACCTGCCAAAAGGTTGAGGTCGTCCAATCCCCCACCGTTCGAAAACGCTTCGGCATACTTGCCTCGGCGTGGATGGAGTGGGCGGCCGGCCTGAGCCCTTGGGCACTGTTGCAAAAAGCCCCCGCTCACGCCGTGGAGTTTGGTGGCGCCCTTCAGTGGATGAGCCTTGACCCGTGGCAAGCAGCTATCGAAGCGCTGGCCGTGAACGATACGGACGAAGCCCGTAGGCTCTTCCGCCGTTCGGTTCAGCTCGGCACCCAATGCCAAACCGATAGTAATACGGTCGTACAGTGGGCGTATACGGCATCCTTCTTCAGATGAAATCATCGAGGTAGGTTCACTTTTATAGGGGCAGGAAGAGCTTCAACGAAGTTATCCAGAGCCGCTTGATCTGCTGAGGATAGCGCTTCGCGCTTCTCCACGAGGTCTTCCTAGCAATAGCTGCCTCAGGAGAACTCTGAGCAATGAGGTCTCTGGCTTTCATCAGGCAGACTCCCTACGAGTCCCGCCTCAGAACTAGGACTTGAGCAACTCGGAGTGAGTATCTCATCCTTACCTGACAATAGTCCGGCTGTCCAGCCTAACTACCCGTGAGGTATGACATTATCTGACCTACTCTGACAGAGTCCATTTGAGCTGTCTGCTACCGCTACTACTCTACCTGCTACTGAACTATTCCTTGATGCATGACTACTTGGTATTCCTGTACGACTATCGATACTGATGCTGTTTGTAGAGGGTTCTCAGACTTCGAAGAGATAGTAAGATCAAGAAGATAGAAAGAGAGATCTTGATCTAGTAGACAGGGAATGGAACACGTAGAGAGAACACTACCTGAGAAGGTCAGGGAGTGGATGCTCTGGGAAGTGTTCTGGATCATCACTGGCTATTCTTCTACTTAGCTGTCGGAAGCCCTTGGGTCATCCAAGACCTCAAGGAGTACCTAGCTAGGAGACCTCGTTGCTTTGACTCAGTGCAACGTAGGCGGGTTCCTAGAACGAGCGATCCTTCTCCATCGGAGAGAAGGTCTGAGCAGTTGGTTTTTATTTTCACAGGATTGTTCAACTTCGGAGTAAGCTGATCCTGCCCTCGAAAGGACACGGAACCTAGTAACCGTGGTCTGTGACAGTTCCAACTCACTGGCTAGCGAGCCGGAACCTTCAGTGGTACACCAAATGGGGCGAGGATGCCAAGCTCTTTGTGAGACAGGAGAGACAAAATGCTCAGTGTGCTAAAAATAGCTGATGTTTCAGGAGAGCCAAAAGTGAAGCTCGACCTACCGGGGCCTCTCAGGAACGGAGACCTCGTTGCTCTGAGGTTTTGTTTGGAGCGCAAGAATGGTGGTCGGTACGAAGTGCTCGACGTGAACGGCCGCTTCCGAGTTACAGCAGTAGGCTTCGATGCCTCTCTGTCGCCTCACAAGCAGCTCCTGAGCGTCGAGGCCGCCGAGGTTGCCCCAGCGTGGGTCGCCATCAAGAAGCCAGCCACAGCGCCTCGTAGGCTCTCCCCCGCTGTGTCGCCCCGAACCCCTGTCGTCTAGAGCTTCAAGGCCGAAGCTGCTTCGACGGCTTCGGAGATGATCTCCGCGAAGAACTGATCGAACTTCGAGAACGGGATCTTCAACGTGAGACGGGCACCGATCAAAAGCGGACCGGCCACCTTGTCGGAGTAGGCTGCCGTCAAACTCTTGCGAGTGACTCTGGTCTTGCGTAGGAGGCGTTCAGCTGGTCCCATGACATTACCTCAAGGGTCGTGTGGCGGGAGCTGCGTACGGAGCCAGCAGGGCCCGCCACGGACGCTTCCACCCAGACCCTCACGGAATAGGTCTAACTCTCGTTGACCTTGGCGCTTACCGGCTAACCAGCCGATGGTGATGCCCAGCAACAAGAAGACCGAAGCTCCAATGGCAGTAAGGAAGGCTTCGGTCATGACCCCATTTACACCAGGCACTCAGCGGCGTACTTAACTTCTCTATCCGCCATCCGTTATGAGGGACCATGGCCTACACGAAGATGAAAGCTGAGATGAAGGGCGACACCAGCCGTTGGTGCAGGCGTGCCGAGGCAAAGAAGACCTCGAAGAAGGTACGTCGCACCAACGACAAGAAGGCCATCAAAGAGAAGGCCTAGTTCATCCAGTCCTCTGGAGGGTCGAACGTTCCCGTGAGGGCTTCACCCTCGTACATCTCAAGGCCGCCGCACCAACGGTGGGTGTCAACGAAGGCGTCGAGGTCAGCCTCTTGGTGTAGATCTGCCTTCACATCGTGTTTGGGGCATCGTATTACGACTGGCTTATCCGACTCGCTCATAGCGTTTGAACCTTGTCAGTTGAATGCGCCGACCGTCATCAGTGACGACGTGACCCTCTTCAACAGCAAGTACAATAAAAGACGCTTTACGACGTGGGTCCTTCGGACGCCAAGTTTCCCCGACCTGGGGGCCGGAAGTTGTTTGAGCCACGACAGCTGAAACAGCCTTTTCGACCTTGGGTAGGGCCCAAACGTCGCCCACTACTTTTTCCAGTCGGAACGGATCTTGACAGGTCACCAAATATTTGGTGCCGGTGACGTTGAACAGCGTACCCACTCTCGTGGAGATCCGCTTCAGCACGTCTTCGTCGCTGTCTAAGGCGCCGACCTTAACAACCGCCATGTGGCGAGTACCGTCCGGAAGGCGGACCCCAATCTTCTCTTCGAAACTTTGATTCTGTGTGAGCATCGGCGCGGAGCATAGGCACTTTGCTGAGCAAAGTCGAGACCTTTTCAGCTCAACGGTAGTTGATTCTCAAGAATCCAAGCACGGTAGGCGTCAAACCCGATGAGGCCGAAGTTATGTAGTGCTTGTTGCTCTTTGGAAAGCTCGCACTTGCGGACGAAGCTATCATTCATTGCAGTCACCTCGGAAGGGTTTCCGGAAGCACTGAAATCAACGAATGTTTTGGCTTCGGTCTTCATGATGATTGATAGAACGGATCCCGAGGTCGAAAGTTAAGTGGGCCGAATCGAAACTACCCGCCTGGCGTCGTATACTCTTTTTGGAGACACCTGCCGATCAAAATAGCTAGGAGCAGGGCACATGTAGGTAGTCGTGGTGATCATTACCGGAGGAGTCACCTTCGAAGAGAGCAGCCAGTTAAAGGCTTCATTCAATGCTCTAAACAACAAGCCATCATCGCCGGGATGTCGGTCAGGGTGGTACTTAAAGGCTAGGGCTTTGAATTTCTGACGGGCTTCAGCCTTCAGCGAATCCAGCGCTTCTACAGTGTGGGTAGTCCCCAACCTTTCGGGAGTAGCTCCCAGCTCAGCCAGTAGTCGACTTGTCAGTCCCACGCTCAAGGCGTTCTATAGAAAGGGTCTCAATCCCGTCCTCAGCGAGCTGCTTCCAGCAGCGGGATCCCACGGGGCCCTTCGCTCTGTCCCCAGTGTAATTCCCGTTGTAGGGCCGCAATTCACCTACAAGCGTGTGGAACCGAATCTGACCAATGCGCATGCCCGGGTAGACCCACACAGCGTGGACAACTGTCACCTCCAGGGTGACCTGCCCTCGGAAGGACGGGTCCAAGTATCCAGCAGTCTCGTGGATTTTGGTGAAAAGGCGTCCGATACTGCTTTTGCCGTCAAGTACCGGCACGAACTCCTCAGCGCAGATGATCTCTTCAGTGTGGAGGAGATAGCCGATGCCTGGCTTCAATACGAAGCCACTCTTGGGCAGCTCGAACTGTAGGGTAGGGTTATCCTTGGCTGAGTCCAAGACCCCGTCCTTCGGGTAGAAGCTCCGACCACTGGGGTCGGACAGGTCTCTGTGCTCAACCACTTCCGAGTAGACGGCCCCGAGACCGCCTAGGGTCAGGTCAAAGCTGGCGGGGTTCGACTTCTTGAGATCCCACGGCGTGATCTCAATGTTGCCGCCCGTTACCTGTCGCTCTATTTCCGGCCCGCTTAAAATCATGGCCCGGCGTTACTACACCAGCTCAATCGCGGATGATGTCGTAGCGCGTAACATCAAGCTCGGGAGTGATAGAGTAAACGTATCCGCCTGTGTTGTTGATCGGGTCGAGATAGTTCGACGGGTTGAAGTCGGAACGCCAGACGGCATGCCCGAACGAGTTGCCTTGGTAAAGGAAGTACGTCTTGCCTACTCTCTGAGCAACATAAGCCGCAGCCAACGTAGCGCTTTGGAGATCGCCTTGGCTACGGGCTTTCAGCTTCATTTTCTTGAGCCCGGCAGAAGCTTGGGCTTCAGGGTGAGCTGGACCCAGCTTCAGGCGGGTTCCCGCTGTGCGGTCGTAGGAGTAAGCCACGATTTCCTCAGTGGTAATCGTACTGAACGCCTTCAGAACTCCAGGTGTCACGCAATGTGTTCATGTCCATCTTGTTGACCTTGGACAGATTCGTCTTTAGCCAAGTATAGAACAGGAGGGCGTCCTTCTTGTTCCTGGGGGAGAACAATGTGTCCTGATTGAAGGAGTTCCCTTTAGGGCCCATGTGCTTGACCGAGTTGACCACTGAGAAATCCAGCGGGTCAGCCTTGATCCGGATCCCTGTGTCCGTCTCTAGCTGGATGGGCGCAGAAGAAGCGGGTAGGACGTTGATCCCCTTTTCCTTGAACTCCGACATCTCGATTTCGTTCGGATAGTCGTGTTGGACATCCTTGATCAGCCTCACGATGGCGTTGTAGTCCCCTTGCTCAGGCAAGACCTTCCCCATGTTGTCCATCCAAGCCGCCGCGTCACCCTTGTAGTAGTGGGTGGTACTCAGGACGAATCCTTCGACGGATTTTCCACGCTTGCCGGCATTGGTCAGATCCCAAACCCTAAAGTGATCTCTCCAGCGCTGGATCCGGACATTGTCCTCAGCGGAGACGTAAACACGACCTTCCTCGATGCCAGCCTGTTTGATGTATCGTGCAACGACTCGTTTGGTGCTGTTCATGGTGTCTCCCGCTTGCTTTTCGAGTAGCTTCTTCATTGCGTTCTCTTTTACGTCCGCTCGCCACACCTTGAACAGGCCAAAAACTTTGTTGCCTTTACGGCCTTTTGGCACTGGCTCGACCTCTATTGTCGGATTTCCCCAGTGATCTTGGGAGAAGGCTACGATTTTTCCGGTGTGGTTCTTCCAGCGTCCGTACAAGACCGTATCTCCCACAGAGAAATACGAGGCTAAGTAGCGCCTTGCTACACGGTACGTTAGGCCACTGGGCATACTTAGGTGTTAGCTAAAAGACAATAATTTCGCCATACTTGGAACAGAGCACACCTAATGAGGATTCTTTTATGTGTCCATTCATTAGATATGTCTACTAAAATAGACCTAACAGGACAAGGAGTCAACCTAGTGGTCAACGGGCGTTAGACAAGCTGTCTTGGGCTCGCCAATTCCTACTAGAATACTCTTAAGCCTTGAAGTTCATGCCGTTGGTCGGGACCCAGATGTCCTCGGTCATGTTCCAGGTGAAGACCTCTTCCGCCATGATGCAGAAGCCATTCTCGCCCCAGTCCGGACCCCAGGAGTTCTTCACGATGAAGCCCTTGCCCGTGATGTACCCAACGACCATCATCGCATGACCACCCTTGACGGCACCAGCAGGCCGTTTCCAAGGGGTCATGTCCGAGATCCCCTCGAAGACATCGTCGACCTGGGTTCCGAAAACCACTGGATGGTGGGCTCGGAGGGCCTCCAGCATCTTGTCAATACGAGCCTGACCAGTTTCAACTATGCGGTAATAACTGTGGATTCGATGCCCGGTGGCAGCCCGCATAGACATCACATCAGGTAGGAACCCTACCTTGGCGGAATCATAGGGCCAGCCTCCCTGACCGCTGGCAAGGTCCTCCCGACAGATCCCGAAGCTGGCCAACACTTGGAAGCAATTCCGGATGTGGGTCCCCTCGTTCTTGGAGAGGTTCCCGTCCATGTTCCTGGCCAGAGTCCAGACGAACATTCGGGAGAGCTGAACCGGGGACAACCCCTGGATAGCATTCAGGACTTCTACTGAGTCGGCAGTGGCGTTGCCAGTGCAAGACTCCAAGTCGTACTGGTTGGTAACTGTGCAGAAAGGCCTGAGATCAGGGTCTCCTGCCGTCACCTGGGTTAGTTTGGGGGCTAACTGAAGGGAAAAGTTGTTGGCAGAGGACTCCCCGTCCGCTTTTACGGGGTCTGGGCGGTAGCCGTAGACGTGTGCCATATGTCTACGGTGGGAAAAGAAGAATCACGATTCTACCGATGAGTCCCCTCGAATAGGTACCCATGATCAAGCACGTCTCCCTTATCCTAGGTCTTTGGTTGGCCGTAGCCTGTGCTGAGCAACCAACAGCCGGTTTTCCTCCCCCAAATTCCGACCTATGCCCCAAGATGTGTGCCCACTTGGCTGACCTAAAATGCCCTGAAGCCGAGGCGTTGTACAACAATGACCTGCCCGGACCTCCTGACGTGCCCAATGAGACTTGCACGATGTTCTGCACGGAGATGCAGGACAAATATGTCAACATGAGTCCCAAGTGTGTCCTGGCAGTAACCTCCTGTGACGGCATTGAGCCGGCCAGGGCATTGGACCCCGTCACCTGTGCTGCCCACAAATAAAGACGATCGACCCTACGCAGCGGTCTTTCTGGACGAGGACGCTCAGGAGAAGCTCCTCGAATGGTGGGAGATCACTCTAGGGATCCCCTTCCACGCTCATGTGCTTGCCCATCACATGACCATCAAGTACGACCCGAACGAGGACGAAATCCTCCAGATTGATGTGGGTGCCTCCGCCAATATGGTGGTCATCGGCTACGCCTCAGATCAACATGGTCAGGCAGTATTGGTCCGTCCCAACGTTTACTCCCACAACACCCATCCTCACGTAACTATTGCCGTTGCCCCTGGCGTGAACCCGGTGTATTCCAACGAGCTGCTGAGCCGAACCCGTAAGGTCACCCTAGTTCGAGGTCCGACCCTTACGGGAGTGGTGGACATTCGCATCGACTGAAATGGTGTAGTATCCAGCCATGTCCATTGACGTGGTTGCAAAAATTGGCGGGATCTTCGCCCTTCTCGTTCTGATCCATTTCGTAGCTGACTGGGTCTTCCAATCCCATGCGGAGGCAATGGCGAAACCGAAGAACCATTGGGTTCGAGCACGACACTGCCTGATCTACACGGTCATCTGCTGTGCTTCGTTGATGCTCGTGAATCCGGCCTGGTACGTCATCGGCATGTCCGCGGTCATCCTCTGGCTGAGCCACTTCATGGAGGACACTTACATTCCCGTGTTCGTCTGGGCGAAGTATATCCGGAAGCCGGGCCCGATGAATAATCTCACGGACTTCGTGGTCTTCGCTGAGTCGACCCTTGGCAAGATCTTGCTCATAGCCATCGACCAAATCGTGCATTTGGTGTTCATGCTGCCGGTCGCGATCATGGTTGTATCGCCGCAGGCCTTCCCGGTGTGCAGTCTTGTCAGCTTCCTAGGTCTAGGAGGCCTGGGCGCTCTCTGCGTCGTTGGAGCCAAGACCTTCAAGCTCCCTTGGAAGCTCTGGCTAGACGACCAATTGGATGAGGTTCCCCGTCGAGCGGTACCAGAGGGGTACATCGGAGCCAAGTCCACGACCGAGGCCAGCCTCCTGATTGTGTCTAAGGGCTTGCCCGCTGTGATGGACCTGGACCACGACCTGGGTGGTGAGGACACGGCGATGGTGTTCCTCAAGTGGCTTGCGGAGAAGTTCCCCAATGGTCCGGTTCCGGAGTATGCCATCCACTCAGAAAACATTGAGGGGCAGAAGGCCATCCGTTCTTTCCTGGATAGCTGGAAGAAGAGCCTCACCCTCTGATGTTGGTTATCCAGATCCAGATGTGGCCCAAGGGCGACAAGACCAAGGCCTACTCCCTGGGCACTTTGAAGGTCGCCCTTAGCCGAACCCTGTCAAAAAACTTCTCGAATCGAGGGTATGACTGGGACATCACCAAAAAAGGTGATAAAGGTACCTGGAAGAAAGGCCAGATCACTGGCCACAATCCCCGCGTCCGAGGTCAATGGGACCTCGTGTACCGGATCCTCAAGCAAGCTGTTGGGGAACGAAACCCTTAACTTTATTGCTCCGTTGCCGTTAGAAACCATCATGTCAGGCCGTACGATCTACATCGGGGACATCCACGGGTGTATCCAGGAGTTCACAGAGCTTTACGTAAAGCTCTGTGTGAAAGAGTCCGACACGGTCATCTGCTTGGGCGACTTCATGGACAAGGGGCCGTCGCCTGCTGCTTGTGTCGAGTTCGCTAGAGTGAACGGACTGATGAGTATTCTCGGGAATCATGAGGAGCGCCACCTTCGATGGCGTCGTCATTGGGAGCGAAGCCAGGCTGACTCAGCTTACATTAATCCTATGACACGGCCTTTCAGCCCCCAAGATGAACAAGCGAACTTGAGCCTAGGTTCACGAAATCTGGAATGGATCAAGACTTTGCCAGTTGTACTGAAACCTAGGTTTGATTGGGTTGCAGTCCATGGTGGCTTGATGCCAAGGATCCCGTTAAGGAGACAACCAGAGGACAAGATCATGCGGCTGAGGTGGGTCAATGCTGAAGGAGGGTACATCCCTCTGGACTACTCTGACCTGTCCCAACCTGTGGGCGCGTCACATTGGGCGGAAGTGTACGACGGGCCCTACAATGTAGTCTATGGCCACGAAGCTCACAGCCTGTCTACACCCCGCATCGATGTCAGACCTCAAGGTGTGACCTGCTACGGCATCGACACGGGTGTTGTTTACGGTGGGCGTCTGACCGCTCTGATAGTGAGTGACAGCCCCTCCGTGGACTTCGTTCAGGTTCAGGCCAAGACTCGTTACATGGAACCCCACATACCGATTCCGGACTGACTCATGCATTCACTAGCCGTCAAAGCCATAGTCGCTTCAGTTAAGCTCCGTCAAACCCAAGGGGACTGCCCAACTGAGCCTCCTTTTACACGGGAGCAACTTGAGGACACCCTCGTGTCTTTGGCCGGGATGTACGAGAAGACTGGTGGGCAACTCCTCGCAGCAATAGGCCCTAAAGGGGATCCTGGGCCCCAATGTCCTGCTTGCGGTGGTTATCCTGAGACTCGTTTCTACGGACCTAAGTAAGGTTACTCAGGTAGGATCAAGCCAGAGTCACTTTCAACCCAGCCTGCTGGTAACGCTTTGGCCTTGCCCGCAGGCTTGAGGTTCTTTAGGACAGCTCGGAACTGAGGGTTATCCAAAGCGACCATGTGGTGCTTTTGATTGACCCTAGTCTTCTGCACTCGTGCGATGCATTCAGTTCCTGCCCAACCGTGAAGGAAGTGCAGGGTCAATGCGGACACTAGCCCTGACCGGTTGATGCCGGCGGCACAAGTCACAAGAGCTTTACCACCGTCCTGTATTTCCTGAGCTACCTCGTGGGCTGCTTCAACGGCTATTTGAAGCAGGTCCCTAGGCATTTTGCTAACGTAGTCATCGCTGTTGGGGGCGTAGATGATCCTGACGCCAGGGTAGTCCTCTGCTGGAGGCTGTATTTCCCCAGCACAGAACACCAAGAGCGTGAAGCCCGACTTAGCAACATGTTCCCCGTATCGGGGGTAGGAGCCCTGCCACAGGTTGGGAACTATCTCGTCCGCTTCTACTCGCCTCATCGCTTACCTTTTCTGTTAGGCACGCCACGCTCTGCCTGGAGCAGCTGAGCCAAAGTAGTCTCTCCTTTGGGAAGTCCTCTAAGGCCATAGTAAAGGGCACGGTCGTAGTAAGGCCATGTCACATCCTTACCAACAACTGGGCGTTTATCTGTGGACTTGGGCCACTCCCCATAAACGCTGAAAAATGTGTCTGCATCGGCTAAGATCAAGGCTTCTGTTAGTGGTGCACCTAGTCTAGCGTCCACAGGCATTTCTCGTCGGATCCCTTTGCGTAACTTTGCGTTATTGGGGTACCACTCTCCGAAGGCGCCGCAATCCAGCACCTGCCTGAGAGTGGGCACAAATAAGAGCCAAGCCTCATAAGGCATGTCTCGTCGGATATAGTTACAGCGCTCACAGGCAGGCACCACATTGTGTTGAGTGTGTCCCAAAGAATTGTCTACGCGATCTAGGCCCAGCCATCGTATGTCCGTCTCATCACAGTAGGAGCAACCTTTAGCGAGCTGCTCCTCCACAAATTCCTTTGTGAGGTCACAGGTCAATCCCTTATCCCTGTCTACCCTTGTGGAGTCTTTCACCAAGAAAGCCGCCTTATTGTGCCCAGAAGCTCGTTGTATTTTAGAGCGTTCTGAAGCCAGTCGAATTGAGTTCGGACTCTTGACTTTTGGGTAACACTCTTTACATCTGGACTTAAATACCACGGCGCCCTTAGGAGTCGTGTAGGCTACGTAGAAGGCCTCAAGTGGCTTAGGCCCACACTCAACACACACCTTCAGCTTTGGCGTAGGCTCGCAGTGCGGCAAGCTCTTGGACGAAGCCTCCTGAGAGGATTGGGAACCTGCACCATGTTTTGGGGTCAAGACTTTCTTCATCGACGTGGAATCCTGGGGAAAGCCGATCGCGCTTCCACTGATTCCTGGCCCATAAAAGAAAAAACCGCTCGATCCAGAGAAGAAGGTCCTTTTCAGCGTACATTGAGAACCTACGACGAACAGACCTGTAGACATCAGTTGGAGACTTCTTGCCCACAATGGCCTCCTTTTCTACTGCATCTAGAACTTCGTAAGGCATGAGGTCGGTCTCATCTGTCTGCGCCGAAGTCCCTGGGCGAAGCTCTGCTGTCGGCTTCTGCTTGATCACAGCTTCCAGGGAAGGGAAGTCTAGTCTTGCGGAGTCCCGTAGCCAACGGAGCAAGAAGGCTTTGCCGATACCACCAATCGGCGCAATACTGCCGGCGGTATCACCGTCCATTGTACAATACCCCACCGCCGCTTCACTTCGGTTGCTGGTAGTGATCAGGAGCTTCCCCTCGACATTTGCTACCATCCAGATGCTAGGCGCTCGGACACGGGCTTGGATGTTTTGTAGGGCCAGATCATCAGTCTCCCAGGATAGCTCCCGACCCAAAGCCGTCGACATCATTGATTTGTAGCCCTCCACGAGGCTGTCTACGGAGACGATCAAGAACTTGGCCCCCAGCTCTTCGGCAACGACTGTTGCTGCGTTTAAAGTCACGTCAGAGCTGTTCTTGGTGCCTTGGTACATGCACGTGAGGATGTCCTTGAACCCTGTTCCAGGTTCGAGTCCCAAGTGTTCGAGGAACAGCTCTTCCCCAAAGGTGTCCACACCGATGTCCCACATCTTTCGGACCAGCACGGCACAAGCGGCCGAGTCAGCCCCACCGCTGAGGGAGATCACAAACCCCTTAGAATGGGCTTTACGCATGTAGTCACACAAGGCCAAGGAGATGGCGTTGGTGAATTCGTCGTGGGTCTCGTCCTCCTGTATGGCATGCCCGTTGGATACCCCTTCTTCGGTGGCCTCCAGGGCCTGATACCCTTGCATGACACGACACTTCCCCAACTTAGGCGTGAAGCTGGCCGTGGCAGACTGCTGAGTCCTCGTGGCATCAATGTCGATGACCGCCGTCAGGAGTTCCACAGGTTTGAACGAAAATCGTCGCCCAAACCCTACGATGCTCCCTTTGGTAGCGATGAGGTTACCGCCGTCGTAGATAGCCCGCCCGGCTTCATTGCCCAGCAAGTTCGCGTAGAGATAGGTTGTGCCGAAAGCTCGGGACCCTTCCATGACGAACCTTTGACGGACCTCATACTTGCCGAAAGCAAAGTGGGAAGCCGAGGGGTTCATCGTGATGTCTACCCCGTACTGAGAGAGCAGAGCACCAGGACGGTTGGCCACCCAGGCGTCTTCACAGATTTCGAAGCCTACCCGCACGACGGCTGACTCCCCCGTGTGACGGAATTCGAAGATCATGTCTCCAATCGGGACGTAGAGTTCGTCGTCGATGAAGTTGGTTACGTCCTGATGACCCGCAGGCCAGGGCTTGAACCAACGAGGCTCGTAGTGCAGCCCGTCGCCGGCTAGATGTTGCTTGGGTACGAACCCTAAGATCCTGCCGGAATCGATCATGGCCACAACGTTGTACAGGGCGTTGTTGTGCAAGAACGGCAACCCTACACAGACCTTGATCTTCAGCTCTGCCTCGGAGATGTCCTTGGCGATCATCTTCAGAACTTGGAGCGCCGTCTGCTGAACATCGTACGAGTGAAAGTGATCCTCACACCCGTAGCCGGTGATGCACAGCTCCGGGAGGCAGAGGATCTGCACTCCTTCTGCCGCCGCCATGTTAATGGCTTCGACGATGTTCTCGTAGTTACCCGTCCAATCGAGAGGGGCCTGATTGACGGAAGCTGTCCCTACCTTTAGAAGGTGCATATCAGCACTCCTCCAGGATACGCTTCTTGGCGGCACGACACTCGCTCACCAAACGCTGAGTTTCTGGGGAGTACACCAACGATCCTGGACGGCCTGGGTATAGCGGAGAGGTCATCTCCTGGCCGCTCAGGCAGAAGACATCAGAGTTGGGATGATCCTCGCCTTCTTGGTAAACATAGCCGATCACATCACTGTGCACAGCCGGCTTTGGACGATAGATTTGCGGACGGCCGGGAATAGACTCCTTGGCCCCACCGGGCTCATCTCCGAACTTCATGACCGCACGATTTCCTGTCTGAGAGAGCTTCCACACTGCGGAGACGGTATCCCGCTCGAAGGACGGCCAGGGGGTTTTATTGAGGAACCCCCCAAAGCCATAACACTGGCGATCTTCCGGCCATTTGATCTGCTTTCGAAGTTCTTCAAATTCTACAGTCAGGTCGTGGTTCCAGCCACTTTCCAGGGCCAAGTTGGGTGTCAACCCAAGCTCTCTGGCACGGACCACGGTGAACATGTAATGTCCTCGGATACCTTCTTCCGAGTCGAAACGAATGCCCGCATTACGGTCGGGGGCTTCCCCAATCGCACGCAAGGCGGCAGGCACTCCAGAGCGAATAGTGTCGAAGGTGTCGGGTAAGTAGAACAAGAAGCCTGGAAAACGATCCCGCATAGTGGCAAAAGCACAGTAGTCCCCACCCATCCGCTGAGGGTGCTCGTGACCCATTGTACCTACGGGGGTCATCCCCAGCCTGCGAGCAAGTTCCATATTGGAGGTGCGAAGAATGCCCGCATCTTTGATTGCTCGGAGCGCGATCTCGTGCTGCTCCATGCAAGACACTCCACGCATACCGACTTCGAAGATGCGATCTGGATTGTGCACCACGTCAACGAGCTTTCGAGCACGAGCGTATACGGCGTCATAGTACTGCTGCTCGCAGACTTCGATCTGAAACCTTTGGGCGGCCCGAACGCCCAAAGGTTTCAGAGAATCCAGGGTTTCCAGGATGATCTCTTTCTCACGTTCGCATGTAACGTACCGAATCTTTTCGGCTAGAGAAGGGTCGGCGGACATGTACGCCGTCGCTACTTGGATGCGAAGATGCAGTTGCAGAGTCTTGGGCTCCAGCCAGCTCACGAGAGTTGAAGGCCCCCTTCCACTGAACGCAGCTTCACGGTTGTAGAACCATCCGCCTTGAGGTACGGATAGGATCTTCACTTGATCTTTCAGCGTGAAGGCCTTACGAGTACCAGCACCGGCCTCGTAGTTGTGTTCTTTCAGGTAGTTATAATCCTCTTCCGTCGGCGTCGGTAGGATGCTCTGAATGAATTTGTTGACATCAAGTGGCATGTAGTGCCAGCCTTGGGCCCCGCCACGCCGATGCGCGTAGTAAAAGTTTTCGTCTCGCAACGGGAAACCCGCTTCGGTCATCGAGGCTTTGTATGCGTCACTCTCTAAAGCTGTAGTCATGATCAAACATACACCGAACAAGCTAACTTTTCTTCAGGAATCGCCTCTTAAGTTCCTGGAGGGAGCGGTCGTTAGTACCTGGGACGGCCCTGAAATGCCGTCCCCAAAGAAAAGAGAAATCCAATGGCACCTAGAGTCGAAACAAATAGTGACTTCCGTGATATTTTGGCTGCTGCCAAAACCCAAGGGTGGAAAACAGTCCAAACCAACAGGGGGCATTACAAGTTCTTGGCCCCCAATGGCAAGGACATGGTCCACACCGCAGGCTCCCCCAGCGACATGCGAGCCATCAAGAACCTGACTGCTCGCCTACGTCAACGAGGCCTGAACATATGAAGTGGGATATTGACAAGGCCCTCACGGCCTTGGAGGATAGTCAGATACCTGGGACGACGATCAGCAGAGTCTTCCTGTACGGCGTCGAGATCATGGATAGGGCAGGCATTGTCCCTACTGCCGAGGAGCTGGCCAAGGACAGTATACAAGCCTGGTGTCTGGCTCTGGGAAGGATCCAAGAGCACAAGCTATTCATCCACGGCAGGACCCTCCGAGCTGCCTACCTCAAAGCTAGGAAGGTAATCAAAAAGCTTTCGAGTGAAGAACTGGTGCACTACGGCCTCAAAAAACCGAAGTACAGCAAAGGCTTCGAGGAAGCTCGCAAATTCCGAAAGAAGACCAAGCGTCGTGGGAAGCAAGATCGACAGTCTCATCCGACTAGCTAGGCGTCGAGCCCTCGAACTGGAAAAGCATAGAGCGCAAGAGGAGCTGGCGGAGGCCAAGAAGAAGATTCAGGATGTTACCTGGGCCATCTTCCACGAGCCTCAGCCAGAGCCTTTGGTCAATTCCTTCGAGGCAATGATCCGCTACAAGGAGAGGACCTCCCCTGGTGTAAAGCGCTAGGATGCCCCGCACAGCCCAACTAACTTTGGCACAGACCTGGTAGGAAGCGAAATAGGTCGAATTAAGGTCTTGGCGTTAGCTTCTGTAACGATGGCAGGGTCTTTAGATCGCATCGACAGTGGTCTAGGGTACGATCTGGGTAACATACAATGGGTACACAAAAACGTGAATCAGATGAAGTGGACCCTGAGCCAGGCAGCCTTTATAGAAATTTGTCTGGCTGTGGCAGGTAACATCAAGGAGGTCTCATGATTCCGGCGACACTCACTGGCCTGGCTGTGGGGGATAGTCTTGGAGGGCCCTTTGAAACCCATCACTTCTCCTCGGAAGCGTTGCTGGACTGGGATGGTTCCTTCCGCTCATGGGACATCAACACCCTTCAGCCCAATCTGAAGCCAGGGCAGTGGACTGACGACACGAAGATGGCCACAGCCCTGGCCACGAGCCTAGCGGCCAGCGGAACCTATGACCCCGTAGGGGCAGCTCAGAACTACATTGAGTGGTATGCCTCCAACGACCACAGAGGTATGGGCAAAGCCACCAAGGAGGCCCTGGAGCGTATCCTGAGTGGGCACCACTGGCTCGACTCCGGTGTGCCCAGCGAAGGGAACGGTTCGGCTATGCGGGCCGCCCCCCTGGGCTTGTTCTACTACAACAGCCCAGGAACGGCCGCCATCGCCGCCAGGATCGACTCTCGAATCACGCACAGCTCGGAGGCATCCGTCGAAGGGGCCGTTATCATTGCAGTGGCTACAGCCCTGCTAGTGAATGCCCCTCCGCCAAACTTGGACCCACGCTCCGACGACAATTTCATCCGAAGAGTCCTGTACTACACAACGTACGAGGGGGACATCATCTCGAAGCTCGTGGATGTCCAGGATCTCCTAAGTGAGCTTCCCACAGAGCCCGTCGCCCGCCTCAAGGAAACCTTGAAGGCTCTTTTGGAGATGGGGACCGGAGCCCACGTGGTTCAGACGGTTCCAGCCGCCCTCCTCTGTTTTCTGGCCACCAGCAACTTTGCCGATGCTGTTGAGATCGCTGTCCGAGCTGGCGGGGACACGGACACAACCGCCGCCATCACCGGGGCATTGGCAGGGACCTTCTACGGAGTAGGACAGGTTCAGCCCTACTTGAATGAGCTTGAAGACGCTCCCATTCTCCTTCGGCTGGACAAGGAACTGTACGAGAAACCATGATCACATTTCTCCTCATTGTCATCGCAGTACTTCTGGCTGTAATCGGCTGCTTTTGGAGTATAGGGCCATGTGGAGAATCTTCGAATCCCTTAAGTCTCACTTGCATTGGACGTAGGGAAGATCATGAAGACCTACACAATCACGTACGACGGCCACACCCCCAATCATTCCAGCCCAATTCCAGCGCCTGAGCGTGATGTGATCCCCGGAGACATCTACGAATTCACCCGGGAATATTCGACCTTAGCAGGTGTGATCTACAATGTTGGGGACCAAGTGGAGATCCTCGACAGGACAACCCAAGCACCTCATCGTCGAGCTTCCTCTCAGAACTTCGTGGTAAAGTGTAAACACTTTACCAGCGTCTGGTCTAACATTCCGTGGGCGGTAGCCGAAGGCAGGCTAATCTTCGTGTCGTCTACGGTAGAACGCCTAGCCGCTTCCTCGCAGCCGTCGCGATAGTGAAGAGATCCTCTGGGAAGGCATCTGCTGAAGTCAGCATAGATAACCAGGGACTATTACCAGCCTTGGGGAAGCGCTCTACAACTTCCTTACGGTAGGCTTCAATTGCGATCCTAGGCTGGCCTTCCAACACCCCTGGGAATTTGGTCAGAAGCTCGAATTCGAGAAGCATGAGGACCCCCAGTTCAAGAGCCTCGGGATCTCCAAACATAGGGCCGTGGCTATGGAACGCCTCAAGGCGTTTCGTCACAAATCTTTCGACCCGCTTCTTCATGTTTTCCATTACACCGATCTGGTGTATAGCCTAGATCAAGGAGTCACATGGCAAAGACCGTCAAAGACATCACCCCTCTTCACGATAACGTAGTCATTCAAGTCATCGAGCGCGAAGGCGTCACCAAGGGTGGGATCTACATCCCCCCGACCGCACGGGATCATGACCTCTCCTGGCGTGCCTCTGTCATTTCCGTAGGCCCAGGTCGCATCCTCGAAAACGGACGCCGCGTCGAATCTGACGTTCGCAAGGGAGATACTGTGCTCCTGGGTAAGTACATGGGTACTGAGGTCGAGCTGGAAGGCGTCAAGTACGTCATCGTCAAGGAAGAACACATCCTCGGAGTCGAGGAACCCGTCTGATGCCTAGCTTGCCCCGATGCCTAGCTTGTTCCCAGGAGAACTGTGCGTTCAAAGCGTGTGCTTGTTCTTGTCACAAGGACGGGGACGAGCCTGAGGTAAAGGGGTTGGATTCCGACCTTGAGACTATGAATCGTGCTGGGCTACTAGCCGAAGTCAAGAAGCTCAGGGCCGGAATCCGTACTCATCGAGATGCCACGGGACACAACCTCTGTTGGTTTGTCCCCGAGCTTTGGAGTCTGTTACCTGAGAGGGTCGAGCCCACCCCTGAGGTCCCCGCTCAAGACGAGTTCCTCCGTTGCTGTGCAACCTACCGCCAGACCCTGAACAAACCATGACACAACAATACGTAGAACGACCGATGATGCAGGCTGAGAGCTTCTCCCTCGCATCTGAGTTAGGTCTTTACGCAGGGCACTCCTTTTCTGCGGCCCCTCCTTCAAGGAAGCCCAAGAAAGAATGCCTATGTACGTATTGCGGACAGAAGCACCCAAATGTGCTCATATCCGTGTTGTGCTGCCTCTTCTCTCCCGCACCTACTGGGTGGTGCGCTTGGTGTGGGGACCCTGTGAGGGGTAAAGGCAAGGCCAAAAAGCGAAGCTTCTGTTCAATCCCTTGCGCCAACTCACTTCGAACTGACGCACTCATGAATCGTGGTTACAAACAACGTTCTTGAAATTTAGCCCATGTCGCTCAGTGGTCCAGAGCAGCAAATTCTAAATTTGCGTGAAATTCTAACGAATTCGGAACGTGGGTTCGAATCCCACCGTGGGCACGGATATGCTTTCGTATGGCATTGTCGGATACTCCAAGTTCTCTAGCCAGCACAGTGAACGGGGTTGTCTTGAGACGGTCTAAGATCGTCTCCAAGGGCGGCCATGCGATCTTTTTTGGGTGGGCCTTAGGGTCCTTATTAGCTCCTATCGCTCAGCGGCCAGAGCAGCAGATTCTTAAAACTGCAAGAGTCCTTACGGACGAAGATCGTGGGTTCGAGTCCCACCGTGGGGCGCTCAGTAGAACCGCCAGAGATCCCTGTAGACGGTTTTGGGCCGACGATCGGGAAGCTCGTCAAACCTTTCGAGGTCCATCAATCGACGGGTCAGGATGCGCCAGTCTCGGGCAGACCTGTTCCGCACTGATTTCAGTGACCTAGGTCTGTAGCTGTAGGCGTACTTGCGTCCACGGCGGCGAAGGGATTTGTGCTTGTTTTTGCGTCTGTAGTTGATGTGCATAACTACATGAGCACACCCTCCTTACTTGAACGCCAACGGCAGACCTCGGCACAGCTTCTTTGCTGCCGGGCCGAATGCCACTGCTGTGAGTTCGTTGTCACGATCAGGTTCCCTAAAAGGTGCCGCGGATATACCACACACCCTAGCCTTTTCCAAAAGATGATTCAGCTAGGTCTCGTCCCTGACCTCCAGAAGAGCCAAGGTATTGGACTCTCGATACCAGATGGCGTCTTCGAGGGGATACAGGTGGTTGAACTCACGGAGGGCGTGAGCGGCTTGAACCGCCCGCTGACCCACCGGGAGGTCCGTCCTGGTTACGAGATAGACTTTGGCGGGTTGCATCGGGGTTTTGCCCGAGTCTTGACTGCTCATTTAAGCCGCCCTTTCTCTGGACTTCGGCTGGCCTTGCAGGCCACGAACCTCGCTCAAACCGAGCGCTTTTATATTCAATGCAGCGTTCTGATCTCGATCCATGATGAGTCCACACTGAGGGCAATCATGGACGCGGTCCCGAAGTCCCTTTGGGACAACGGTTCCGCAGGCATGACACCTCTGTGTGGTCCCTCTTGGATCTACCGCCACCGCTAATTTGCCAGCGTTCTCAGCTTTGCTTTTTAGGCAGTGGATTGTGATTGACCAGGATGCGTCCAAGATTGATTTCGCTAGAGACGAGCCCTCGATCATTGAGTGGATCGAGAGGTCTTCGTAACAGACTACATCAAAGCGGTCGAAGAGAGATTTTGCCAGCTTTCTGGCGTGATCTAACCTCTGATTCTTGATGTGGGCATGAGCCCTTTGAACAAGGACTTTTGCTCGCTGGCGAGAGCGGCTGCCCCTGCGCTTACGTGATAAAGAACGTTGGCGCTTGGCTAACAACTCTTGGCCAGCTCGGAAGAGCCTAGGATTGTCAAGGACATCCCCGGAGTCCAATGTCGCGAAGTGGGTGAGTCCTAGGTCGATGCCGACGGAATTCGTGAGGTCGACATCAATCTTGGGGGCGACTCCTAGATCGCACTGGAAGATAACGAACCAACGATCCCCATCTCGCTTGACAATGATGTCCTTGATCGTCCCCTTGTGAGGTCGATACTGGTTGAACTTGACCAGGCCTAGCTTGGGGATAGGCACTTGAGCTGAGGAGCCTTTGACCTTGGAAATGACCTCACAGAAACGGCCCATCAACGAGAAAGAATCGTAACGCTTACTGCTCTTGAATCTGGGGAAGCCAGGGGCTTCACCAGATTTCACACGACGGAAAAATGCCTTGTAAGCAAGGTCAAGGCGCTTGAGGGGGGATCTGAGGATAGCTGCTGGGATTGCTCCGAATGCGGGGTCCTGAGATCGGATTAGGGTCAGTGACCGGTATTGGTCGTAACAGGAAGTCTCTTTTTTGAGCTTGACCCAAGAACCCTTCTTCTCTTCCAAGGCCCCGTTGTATAGGCTACCGCACGCTAAGAGCCAGTCGGCCAAAGTAGCCTCCTGGTCCTTCGTAGGATGTAACGGGTAGCGATAGGAGCGAATCATTCAGGCAATACTAGCACAATAGTTTTTATAGGACATCGGCATTTGTGCTTCGGGCAGGTAGGGGTGTTCACGTAGGGAACGCAGCTCAGATGGGTAGCGACTTCAGTGCATTGAGGCCCGGTGCCCACACTCCGATATTCGTCTTCATCGTCAACGGGGAGTCACTCCCGGTGCTCACATTTGGGCGCAATGATCTTTTTGGCATATGCGAAAGCCGCTAGGATGCTGTCGGCAGAGTGTTCTCGGAAGAACTTGTCCTCAAGGGTCTTCCCGTCCTTGAACAAGCTCAGCTTCACGGGGCCTGTATTCACAGCCCATTCGAAGTCGATTGTGTAAGGCTGGGTCGGAGTCTTGGAGGCAATGCGCTTGCAAAAGCGGCTCTCCTCGATCGTAAACTCCGTGTCCCAACCCTGATGGGTCCGGCCAACACTGTAGTGAGCCTCCGGATTCAGCAGAGGGTCTTTCAGCTCCTCAACGAAGGCCAGGTAGAGGGGGTCGTTGTCGAAGAATTCCGTCCACCACTGCTCGTGCTTCCTACGGCGATCAGCACGGTCAAGCATCGCCTCGGTCGAAACCCAGAGCTTCTCTGCGGCCTGACCTGAGATCATGTTGTAGAGCAAGTCCTGGTCATCGAAGTTTATTCGGCCCCACCAGGCCACCACTTCATTGCCCGAGAAGTCCAAGGGAGGCCGCTCTTTAGCTCGCTTGTAATAACCCTCTGAGTCCTTGCAGTGAGCCCCTATGGTGCGTTGCCCTCCCGTATAGTCCGTGTGCTTGCCTACGCTCTCCTGGAAGTCCTTGTGGCGAAAGTACAGCTCTTTGATCTGGTCATCATCGAGCTGGACGATCGCGAAGTTCCTCCCATTGAGGTAACCCTCTTCTGGTTCCGGGCTCAGGCCTACTACGCCGTCGAGAACGCATTCGATCCAGTACTCCCGGGCATCCATCCGGACGACACCCGAAAGCATCCCGTCCCAATAGTTGCTATGCCAAAGGACCTCGAAGTCTTTTCCCCGCTCCTTGAACGGGAACTCTCGAATCGCTAGGAAGTCAGCTTTGGCCTCAGCTAGGGTTGTCATCAGCCCAGGACCCTTCCGAGGCCTTGGCCTCGTCGTCGTTGCCGAATGCCGTCTGGATGATGGCTGTCACCCGGTAAACGCTAGGTTCCTCGTGGCAGGTCGCCTCCAGCACCTTGTAGGCCCGACCCCGAAGCAGGCCGTAGGCGATGTAGTGGGCTCTCAGGCTGAACTGGGTATTGATGACGTAGTGATTCTTGAGATCACAACGCTCCTGGCCTGTCTCCGGCCTGTGCTTGCCTGTGGCGTCGAACCTCAGGTCGAACAACTTGGCCCGAAGCTCTGGCTTCTCAGCAGAAAATGTCTTGATGGCCTCTCGAACGTGACTGATCGCGGCTTTATGAGAATTCATAATCGACTCCTGTAGTTAGATGGTGGCCTATATGGGTATATGGGTAGACACACGCTACGGGAGGGGCTCGCGATTTATGTGGCGGAGGCAGCTACAAGAACATGCTGGGAATACTAAGGGTTGTGGCACCAGCTGTCAAGGCTACTTTCGATGGACCTCGTATGGAATGACGGGGACTGCATTTTTTATGCGTCCGTGCATGTCCCGACTACCCTTCCCCAGGTTTGGATCCTTGTGGAATATCAGGGCCAAGTCGAAGTAGTCCCCTTCAATGTGCTCACGGTCAAGCATCACCTGGTTTCTGAGGGGTCCGGCCGAGGGCCAGGTCCTACCGTCGGCTTCAGCCGGGTAGCCCCGCACTACGAATCCTAGGCGTCGTCCTACGTCGGCGGCAATGCGGTCGGCCCCAGCGCAGTCCCCGTGGATGAGGACGGTACCTGGAGGGAAGCGTTTCAGAACAGCTTCGATAGGCTTCTGGTCTAACCATTTCCTCGACCCGCAGACCAAAACCTTCATCCAGGATTTTACACCGGGGTTATAGGCACATCTTCCTAGGCGGTGTAGGTACAGGGATGATTAACTCTGAAAAGTCCCGTGTCCTGATCAACGACTTCGCCAAAGACATCATCGAGCTGGTTCGAGAGAGCCTCCTCGAAGAGACCCAGAATATCCTTGCCGCCAAGTTCGAGGCCCGTCAGTTGCCGGCCGCAAGAAGCCCGAAGAGGCTTGGCAGCCCCAAGTCACGGGTCAAGATCTTGGCCGAGCCCACTGGCCCTCAGTTGCCAACCTCAGAGATCTGAGGTATGGGTTGAAATGAGTTGAAACGCTAGGAAGTAGAACCCTCAAAGACCCTGGTCGCCTTTGAGGGTTCTGCGCTATTTAGACTCCGGTTGAGCCGAAGCCGCCCGATCCACGATCGGTCTCGGACAGGGTTTCGACGACAATGAATTCAGCTTGGGTGACTGGGGCGATCACCAGTTGGGCGATACGGTCTCCCGGGTTAATCACATAGGGCTCACTGCCTAGGTTGATCAGTAAAACCCCGATCTCTGCTCGGTAGTCGCTGTCAATTGTACCAGGGCCGTTAGTGATACTGATGCCATGCTTCATGGCCAGCCCAGAACGGGGGCGTACCTGCCCCTCATAGCCTTCAGGAAGAGCGATGGCGATCCCGGTGGGCACTGCTGCCCTCTCGAACGGAGCGAGCTTCAGAGGCTCTTTAAGTGCTGCCTGGAGGTCAACAGCTGCCGCCCCAGAGGTGGCATAGCTTGGAGCTTTGGTGACGATGTCACCTAGGAGTTTTATTTCAACTTTCATAATCATACTTTCGGGTAGGGGTTGACTGGAGCGCTTCCGCCGATGGCAAAGTTCACTCGGATATTGCCCGCAGAGCAACCCTCGTTCCAGGTCTTGTGAGCGACCTTGGCTTCGAGTAGGGCGAACGCCTGAGCTGCCGTTGCCATACGGACGTAGGTTTCTCCTCCGGTACCGACCCTAACGTACTCGGAGGCAGAACTGGGATCGTCCCGCCAGTCGCCGCCGTAGGTGACTTCGTAAGCGAGTTCTCGATGGGCTTGAGTGGTCACAGGTAGAGCCCGTGCTTCTCGATGTATTCTCGAACAGCCCGGGGCAGGTACCTGCCGGCTGCATGGTAGTCCTGCTTGTGCAAGGCGTCCCTGACGATCGTCGAGCTGATAGCGGGAGAGATAGGCGTCGGATCTCCAGGAGCGAGAGGAGCGATTCCCGCTCGGCCGATGACAAGAGGCGGAGCCAACTCCTCGATGACATCCCAACCCTCCCATTTCGGTGCGTGATCCATGAGGTCAGCCCCCATGACGAAGCGGTAGTTGGTTTGTGGGTGGCGTTTTTTCAACTCCAGGATCAAGCGTGAGGTGATGCTCTCCCCACCCAAGTCTTCTTCGATGGGGGAAACATCAACCCTGGGTAGCCAACCAAAGGCATGGTTACACATCATCATTCGATGGTGGAACCCGGCCAGCTTCTTTCCCGACTGCTGAAAGCAGGGGACAACAAGGATGCCGTCCACGTCAGGGTCATTGAGTAGAAGGTGGGAGACCACCATGACGTGTCCCAGATGTACGGGGTCGAAGCTTCCGCCGTATATGGCAACGTTGCTCACTTGAAACGGTCCTTGTTGGCGTGCATGAAGGCAATGACGGTCTCTACACTGGTTTGACGAGGAAGCTCCTCGTTTTCGACAGCAGACGTGAGCTTACGCATCACCGCTCCCAGCTCCCTGGAGGGAGGAATTCCGAACTCCTTGGTGATAGTCTCTCCCAGGCCGGAAACCAAGGCCGGCAGAATTGCTGCAATTCGAGCAAGCTCATCTGCACGATCCCGAAGTTCCTTCATCGTCTCGAAGTGTTTCCTGCGCTTTGCCTCGTTCTTCGAGGAGATGTCCGCTCTGGCCAGAGCCACTAGGTCATTGAAGTGGGATCCCGCCAGCCGTTGGAGGCGAGCGACCGCACTGTCCGTCCACGAGGAATCGTACTCCTCAATGTAGCCCAGGTTGTAAATAAGGAACTTGATGTCCCTGACCTCGTCGGCTTCGAAGAAGTTGACACGTTTGGCCGCACCGGCAAAGAGTTTGGCACTGACCTTCTCATGGCCGATGAAAGACTGCTCTGATATGGGAGAACGCCAATTCATGGCTAAGTTATAACTGTAAGACCACCCTAACTAAGTACTGTGCCGCTATCATCCCCTAAACAGGCTTCACACCATTCTTCTGAATGGGCCATGCTCGACCGTGCTAACCGAATACTGGCATGTCGAACAATCGTCCCGTGCATGTCGGGCGAGTGCTTACAGGGACTTGATCGCATTGCAAACGTCATCACGAAACATGTGCCTCTGAGCAATAGGGTAAATGCGCATACGACGTTCAAGCATAGCTTTCACAGCTTCGATGAAGTCTTCCTCGTTAAGCTCGTGAAAAGCGTCGGCGGCATCTTCCATAGAGATCGAATTATTGTCCATGTCCTATAGAACGGATCGACCTCGAAGAAATTAAGTCGATGCTCCCCGAATCCGGCAAAGCAGAGCATAGCCTAGAATCCAGGCCATCATCGCCAGGCCCCATGGCCCAAAAAAGACTCCCAACAGAGCGATAGCAAAGTAACCGCCCGTGTAGGCCTCAGCGGCCCAGATGAAATCCCCAAGGTCTCGATACCGACAGGTAGGTATTCTGCGGGAGACTTGGTTGGCTTTGAAGATGAGCCAAGTGGCGAAAACCGTCAGTGTGATCAGATACATGGACATTAGGGTAATTTTCTGAGATACTACACCATCTTAGATGATCCGTTCTTATCGATACCCGCTGCATCCGACGAAGACCCAAGAAGTAATTCTGCTACACTGGCTTCGCTTGTGTTGTAGCCTCTACAACGGGGCGTTGGAAGAGCGAATCAACTGCTATCGTAGATTCGGCAAAAGTTTGACCAGATACGATCAACAGAAATCCCTGACCCTCATTCGATCCCAAGACCCTGAATTCAGGACGATTCCAGCCACTATCCTCAGGACCCCTCTCAAGCGCCTTGACCACGCCTACAAGGCATTCTTCCGTCGTCTAAAGTCTGGCGAAACGCCGGGATTCCCTCGCTTCCGTAGCTCTAAACGGTATAACTCTTTCTCGCTCATGGGACAGTTCTCTGAGCCGATCCCAAAGGCCAGTGGCTATTCAGCCCGAGTCAAAATCCCTAAGTTAGGCCTAATCAAGTTCAACCAGTACCGCCCCCACAAGGGAATGCTCAAGGACATCTCAGTTCGCAGAGAGGGTAATCGCTGGTTCGTGATCTTTCAGTGTGACCTCGGAGCCGCTCCCGAGGTCGTTGTCGACCCCACGAAGTCCGTCGGTATCGACCTCGGGTTGGCTCATTTCAGCACCCTCGATTCTGGTGAAACGATCGAGAACCCTCGCTTCTTCAAGGCCGGTCAGGATCTATTGGCCAGGCGCCAACGCGCTCTGCAACGCAAGCGCCGGGGCAGCAACAGTCGGAAGCGAGCTAAGATCCTAGTCCAGCGGGCTCACGCCCATATCAAGAATCAGCGCCTAGATCACGCTAGGAAGCTCGCTAAGAGTCTTTTCGAATTGAATGACATCGTCTGCTACGAAGACCTTTCAATAGCCCAGATGATCGAAGGCTCATATCTAGCCAAATCAATCACAGATGCATCCTGGTCAATCACCATTCACTGCCTAAAATGCAAAGCGGAAGAAGCTGGCAAGTTAGCAGTAGGGGTAGATCCAAGAGGGACCACACAGAGGTGTCATGCGTGCGGGTCCGTCGTCCCCAAGGGACTTCGGGACCGCGTCCATAGCTGCCCTGTCTGTGGTCTCGTCATGGACAGAGATCAGAACGCTGCATTGAATATAAAAGCGCTCGGTTTGAGCGCGGTCTTGGGGATGAAGCCCCAGCCGAATTCCAGAGTCTATGGAAGAAACCCTTTCATTAGCCGTTCGTAACGGCTAATGCGCTCGATCACTTTAGGTTTACGAACCTTTTTTCTTAAAGGCAGCCTCAATATCGGAGCGTGCAAGTAGCATTGAGCAACAAAGGGGATAGTGAGGGTGACGACTTCCCCCTCGACCACGACCCAGTCTTGCTTCGTCAAAAAGCTCAGGCTGTACTCGAAGTCCTTAGCTTCAATCCCGTAATGCATCGCGTAGTAGTTCACGAGATCCGTTATTTTGAACGGGCGCCAACTCTTCCTGGCCTGGCACAGACGCACAATCCAGAGGGCTAGTGTCTCCTGCTCACGTTGACCAAACGCTCCGATAAAGGCACTATCTCCGTCGATATCTTTGGGACGTATCGGGGTGTCGGAAGTGCGTTCAATGAGGAGGAGTGGCGTGGACATTTTCAGGCGGTCAGTTTAGGCCCTCGTTACGTGGAATGTATCCTAGAAACTCGGCATCTACGAGGAAGCATACATCGTGGGCATCGCTGATGCTAGGTTGAATGTAGAGCCGCCCGTGTGCCCATCCGAACCCGTCCCTGAAAGTGAGGGACATGACAATCTGCCCCTCTTCCCAGACAAAGGAATCGGTGTCGTATGCAAGGGATGCAGGATCAATCGTAGTCTCGACCTGGAGTTGTAATCCAGCCAAGATCACGGTTTTGGTCATTTCAACCATGAAAGGCAGATCTGTCTGCCCGCCCGTGTAGTCTGAGAGAGATGAAGGCATCCTACAAATGGGATGCACCCTAATGTTCTATCAACCCCAAGATCTATTTATGGTGGATTGGCAAAACCCGGGATTCGGTGTATACTCCTAGGAGCGCCCTGGAATTGCCCGTAGTTCTTTAGTTCTGCGATTTGCTTTCCGGGGCGCCCCTCTTTGGCACCTTAGTCCGTAGGGTTGCGAACAGCAGTCCGACTACGAAGACAATGATGAAGGTGCCGAAAATCATAGGGTAAGGTACGTCTAGCCTTAGATAGAGGATAAGGGGTCGTCAGCCAAAAGGTCCCATTTCGATGTGAACTTGATCTTTTTGCCCCTAGGTTTGAATTTCAGAAGAAAGTTATTCGCTGACCAGGAAGCTTCCTTGGTTTTGGACAGGCGGGTCCCACGCACGGTCACTGTGGCGTAATGCCCGTGAGTACCCGTATAATGGTGCACCCCTAAGACCTCGACAACGTAACCGGACTCTATGTGTTTCCAACGTCGGTAAGCGATCTCGAACGGCTTTTCGGACAACGGTCTCAGAAAATGCCCCTGTCCGCCCAGCTGGAGTCTTTCATCCGGATCAAGACTTTGGTGTCCGCAATCTCCAAGACGCCTGTGAGGTCAGGCGAACCGTACTTGGCCTTCCCCGTCAAGACCTTGAGGTTGGGGGCTGCGTCATAGATCCCGAAGCTGTGGGTGTGTCCACACAGAACTAGAATCCGCTTCGTGGGATTGGCTGAAGCCACTTCCAGGAGGATATCTCCCATAGCCTTCGAAGAGAACCACGGGAGGTAGTTGTCGTTACTGAGGCCGCCTTCGTGCCAGCAGGCACCTTTGAAGGGCGGGAAGTGCGTGGCGAACAAGACTAGTTCATGGTCTTTGATCGCCGCTTCCAAAATAGGGCGAGCTGCCTTAGCAGCGAGCTGGGCTTTAGCTCGGATCTTGGCCAAGAGGTCGTCTCTTGAGATGTAACTTTTCAGCTCCCCGATGAGAGACCAATCCGCCATATTGAACCTGGCGTAAGCGTGACCGTACTCAGCGTCGTACCAGCCCTCGTGGCCAACGAGGGCTACACCTGGGTCTATTTCCACGACCCCGCTCTTGGTGAGCCAGCCAGGCACCTTTGCCATGGCCATATCAACCTCAGCGAAGGAACTCATGTAGTAATCGTGGTTGCCCATTATGAAGTACACGGGCTTGACGAACCCTTCCTGTACTTGCTTGACGTGATAGACCACCTCTGGACCTTCTGAGATATCCCCAGTCAAGATCATGCTGTCGAAAGGCTGCTCCGCTGCCAGATACTCCCCGAAGGCCTTGGGGGCCTTCGGGTAGTGCAGGAAGTTGAGGTGGGTGTCTGTACTCCAAGCAATTCTGGGCATAGCGGCGGATAGTATCATACACCAACGAAAAAGACCGATGAGAGCTGTTCTCATCGGTCTTTTTGAGCCTGTCCGTCAGTAATAGACAGGTCGTAGTCTCAGCGTACTGAGCAATCAGTACGCTTCTTACACCAATTCAATACCAAAAACCCCAGCCCAGAACTCAGGGTGCTCGTAGGGAGTAGCACAAGCTCCTAGACTGAAGTCCCCTCGTTGCTGGAACCAAATCCATCGACTGAAGTCGAAGATGAAGCTCCCGTTTCGACGGTAAAACTTCTCGAAGTGTCCCGACTCCTTTCGGGTTTCTTCCCAGAAGATCACCGCAGAGGGACCTTGAGGGTCCGCACGCCTTTGGCGTCCAAGAATTTGACGGAGCCACCACCCTTGATGTGTTTGACGATACTGAGGTAGATCCCCAGTGCCCGTCGCTCGATGACCTCAGGGCTGTCAGTGGTCAAGACAGCTAGCTCCTTGACCACTCCGGAGCGTTCGTCTTTGGCCGCTTCAATCGTAGGGACGATGTCCTCTAGAACTTCTTCCACAAATTCGTCGAGGGCGTCACCAACCGTATCCCACAGCTTCTTGAGGCTCATGGCAGGATCCTACACCACAAAAGCAAAAGGGCTAGCATCCTCTGCCAGCCCTTTTCTGCTACTCGACTACGTGATCAGTAGTCGCGGTCACTGCGATCACGGTCACGACGCTGCTTGCCACCGCCACCCTTGTTGCGGCCACCGGTTGGAGGCAGCTCGGGAGGAGGGGAGGCTGCATAACCACCGCCACCACTGGAGTAGCCACCACTGGAGTAGCCACCACTGGACGGCCTGCTGGTGTAGCCACCACCACCGCCACTTTGGCGCGGGGGACGGGCTTCTGCCTCCTTGACGGCCAGGGGACGGCCATCCAAGAGGGCCCCGTTCAGGGACTCCATGGCGCCGGCAGCTTCCGAGTCGGTAGCGAACTCGACGAAGCCGAATCCGCGGCTCTGACCGGTCTCACGATCCGTGATGATTTTGGTGCTGGTGATCGACCCACACTTGGCGAAGATCTCCGACAAACTAGCCTCATTCGTGTTGTACGAGAGGTTTCCTACGAACAATCTGTTTCCCATTCTGACTTACTTGCTTTCTCTTTGCTGGGGGCATCATCCAGCTGTCTCAGCGTACTGAGCAATCAAGGGATTATACACCAACTCCGGCAGTGGGGAATAGCTTTCGAACGATCATGACCGTGAAAGCGACTAGTTGGAGGCCGTAGCTGTAGATCAGAGCACTGCCTACTTTGGTGTGGATGGTGTACGCACCCATGAGCCAAAAGCCCGTCCAGACTAGAAGGAGATACCACCAGGACATCCCCTTGGCCTGGCCTTCTCGCCATACTTTGATGACCTGAAGCCCTGAGGCAATCGTGAATAGCGTAGCGGCCGCCCAACCGAAGTATTGGATCACAAAGGATCCGCTACAAAGAAGGTTTCTGAGGTTTTGCTTAAAACTTCTAGCTTAAGCTTCGGCTGGCCTTGCAGGCCGTTGACCGCGCTCAAACCGAGCGCTTTGATATTTAGGGCAGCGTTCTGATCTCTGTCCATGACGAGACCACAGAAAGGGCAATTGTGGACGCGGACCCGAAGTCCCTTGGGGACGATCTCCCCGCACCCATGGCACCTCTGTGTGGTTCCCCTTGGATCAACCCCAATTGCCAGTTTGCCAGCATTCTCAGCTTTGCATCTTAGGCACTTGAGGAGTATAGACCAACCCGCATCCGAGATTGCCTTGCTCAGGTTTCCCTGAATCATGTTTGCTATCTGAAGGTTCTCGTAACAGACCACATCGAACCGACTGAAGAGAAACTTTGCCAGCTTCCTAGCGTGATCTAACCTCTGATTCTTGATATGAAGGTGGGCTCTTTGAACGAGGGTCTTAGCCCGTTGTCTAGACCTGCTGCCTCTGCGCTTACGCGATAGCTTGCGTTGGCGCTTCGCAAGGGTCTCTTGTCCCGCCTTGAAGAACCTGGGGTTCTCGACCGTCTCACCGGAGTCTAATGTCGCGAAGTGGGTGAGCCCTAGGTCAATACCGACGGACTTCGTGGAGTCGACAACGGTCTCTGGGGAGGTTCCCAAATCGCACTGGAAGATCACGAACCATTTACCGGCCTCATGCTTGACAACGGTATTTCTGATCTTCCCAAGATGTGGTCGATACTGATTGAACTTAACAAGACCTAATTTTGGGACTCTCACTAAGGCTGATGATCCTTCGGTCTTTGGGACGACCTTAGAGGCTGATATCATTAGCGAGAAAGAGTTGTAACGCTTGCTGCTCTTGAACCGTGGGAAGCCAGGCGTTTCCTCAGACTGCACGCGGCGGAAAAATGCCTTGTAGGAGTGATCCAAGCGTTTCAAAGGAGACCTCAGGATAGAAGCGGGGATAGCTTCGAATTCAGGGTCTTGCCCGCGAATGGTGGTCAAGGACTTTGATTGATCAACGTAGGTAATTCCCTTTTTTGAGTCGACTCCAAGAACCCCTACGTTCTTCTAGAGCCCCGTTGTAGAGACTACAGCACACGCGAAGCCAGTGAAGCAAGGTCGCTTCCTGGCCCTTCGTCGGATGCAGGGGGTATCGGTAGGAACGATCCATAGAAATGGGGACTCACTGTACTCTATAAATTTGCCTCTTGCAACAGTGGGCGTTAGCCTTTCACTCATGGAAAATTATAAGGACGGCTTCTGGCACGGGTTCATGGTAGCACTCTTCATCTTGGGACTACTGGCGGTTTTTGGCACCTAACAAAAGCTTCCCTTGGTCCAGGACCATGAATACTCCCAACCCTAGGAGGAAGAACACGCCTCCAATCAGAAGGGCTACGCCCGAGGCGATTGCGATCAACGGGTTGGGGCTGCAGGGATCGGCGTAGTCCTGTCCCCAGGCAAGAGCTGCTTCTTCATCCATGGGGGATACTACACCCTTTCCGGTGTAGTTCCAAACATGACCGTCGTTCACATTCTCAGGCATGGTAGGTCCTACTGCGGGATGCCTGGAGTCCCTGCGGAATGGCCGAACGGTCATAAATGGCTGTCCTTTGAGGATACGCTAAACGCCCATGAGGTGAATTGCCCTACCTGTGTTGAGCATCGAGGTCAGGTCGAACGGACTTTCCCGAAACATTCGCTTAAGTCTTCCATAGACTTGGCCGTATCAGAGGACATGCCCGTCACAACAACTAAAAGGCCTTTCCCATGAGTCGCCGTCACAGCGTTAGCGCATTCCCTGCGGCTCTAGATGCGGTCGAAGCTAGAAAAAGCTTCGAAACCGCCTCAAGCATTCTCGCAGGCGCCTCCCACACAGCCAAGTCAATGCCATCGCAAGAGAGTCTACAGAAGGCCTCCAGAGTGCGAGAACTTTCAACCAAGCTCGTGAACCTCTTAGAGCGCGGTATCACTTCGGGCAACGTCGGCCCCGTGGATGAGGCCGCTAAGTCTCTAGTGAACGAATGTCTAGCTGTCCAGCGCATGACCCTGCAAGCTCGAAAGAACAAATGATCCCCAGCTCGAATGCGTCAAATGCGTCAGATGCGTCAGACGTGATGGAATCCATCAGCAAAGTGGTCGAACAGTTGCCTGACGACAAGCAAAAGGCCGTCTGGGATAGATTCCACGAGGCCGCTACGCTTTTTCAAGAGGGTAGGCTGGCCGCAGATGAGTTCGTTCGACGAATCATCCCAGCCAACTTGTTCACGGCGGAAGAGCGGGCGATCTTGGAAGCCAAGGGAGCTTACCCCCAATACGCCAACAGCCTTAATTAACCTGCTGTCTTTGAGCAGGTTCGTGTCCGGGTTTTGCCCATAAAATCTGAGGATCCTATGGACTTCGGCTGGTCAAATCGACCACTGACCACGCTCAAACCGAGCGCTTTGATGTTACATCCTGCATTCTGGTCACGATCCATGATGAGGCCGCACTCTGGGCAATCATGGACGCGGTCACGGAGTCCCTTGGGGACAACGGTTCCGCAGGCATGACACCTCTGTGTGGTCCCTCTTGGATCTACCCCTACCGCTAATTTGCCAGCTTCTTCCGCTTTGCACTTTAGGCAGTGGATTGTAATTGACCAGGACGCATCTACGATTGATTTCGCTAGATAAGAACCTTCGATCATTGACTGGATCGTGAGGTCTTCGTAACAGACAACGTCAAACCGACTGAAGAGTGACTTTGCCAGCTTCCTAGCGTGATCTAATCGCTGATTCTTGATGTGAGCGTGAGCCCTCTGGACAAGGATTTTGGCCCGCTTCCGACTAGAACTGCCCTTGCGCTTGCGTTGCAGGGCACGCTGCCGCCGAGCCAGAAGTTCCTGCCCCGCCTTGAAGAACCTGGGGTTCTCGATCGTCTCACCGGAATCCAGAGTCGCGAAATGGGTGAGTCCCAGGTCGATACCGACGGACTTCGTGGAGTCGACAACGGTCTCTGGGGAGGTTCCCAAATCGCACTGGAAAATCACGAACCAGCGATCCCCTTCTCGCTTGACGAGGATGTCCTTGATCGTTCCCTTGTGAGGGCGGTACTGATTGAAATTCACCAAACCCAATTTGGGGATTTTGACTTGGGCTGAGCGTTCTTTGATCTTGGGGAGTACTTTAGAGGATCTCATCAACGAAAATGAATCATACCTCTTGCTACCTTTGATCGCTCCTTCGACGGATTCTTCCGACGCCTAAAGTCTGGCGAAACACCAGGCTTCCCGCGGTTCAAGTCGCTTAAGCGCTGATCTCAGCACCATCATTGGGATCACTTCAAAAGCAGGATCCTGAGATCTGATGAGAGTCAGTGACCGGGTCTGATCATTGTAGGAAACGCCCTTTTTGAGCCTGACCCACGAGGACTTCTTCTCTTCCAGGGCTCCATTGTAAAGACTGCCGCATGTGAGAAGCCAGCCCCTCATGGTCGCTTCCTGACCCCTCGTTGGATGCAGTTGGTAACGAAAGGAACGGATCATTGGGGTAGGTAGTCTAGCACTTAATTGAGCATCGTCTCGTCATAACCCATCAGTTTTTCGAATAGTTGCTGAGCCTGAAACATCTCCAACTCATTGGGGGTGCGATTTTTGATGGTGATGCGATAATAGATATCGATGTTCTCCGAATCGTCGGGGGATTCTTTCATCTCAACCCTGACCACCACCTCCGATGGCTGGAGCCTCAACTCGCTTGCGAGTATCCCGCCCAGGTACGTGCCGATCTCCAGCAGTTCTTCCTCAGGCAGATTAGCCTCCGCTCTAAATTCCATGGGGACCTCCTATCTAAGCCGGTGTAAAAACATCCCATGAAACTCTGCTGTGGAGAAGTGCCCTACACTAATTATAGCCTGCGAACGGGCTACTCCATGTACTGCACCATCTGCTACAAGAGGTCTGACAGGGGGTTACGGTCAAGGCGATGAGGCCGAATTCGTGTGGGCGCACGGGCCAGAGGGCCTTCCCGCCCAGTGCCCGTTCTGCAACTTCCCTGCACGAATCTTGGATCCCATGGGAGAGAACCCTAAGGTGGGGTGTGCTTTGAAGGGCTGCGTTCTTTACGGTCAGCTATTTCCAATCGAGAGGTGGTGTAAGCCAACCTGCTGGAATGTCGAGCGTTTGGCCATCCGTTGGGAGAAAAAGCCAGAGCTATGGAATGCTCTCAAGGCTCTTCGAAGAGCTGTTGCCTTGGATGTGCGCGGCAGATTCTTGGCCGACCCTAAAAAAGAGCCCTGTCGTAAACCGCGCAAAGCTGCCTGAAGCCTTTGCTTATACACCTGCTCGGATGATGGATCTGCCTTTCAGATACTGGGCCCTCGACCTCAGGGGTCGAATGGTCAGCATGTTTCACGACGAATTGTCTGCGGAAACCTACGTCCGGAAACAGAGTGAGCAGTTAGTGTCCCTTATCCTTAAGGACACTAAGACTGGCTGTCGGTTCAAGTACAATCCTTCAATGGCCTGCTTCGAACTAATTTCCAAACTCCCGAAGTTATGGTAGAATCCAACTAGGCTTGCCCCGAGCTAGACGTGGTCAAGCTTAGTCATCAGGTCGGCTGAGCAGGTGGAACTTTAGAAACCCCATTGCCCGCGCAAGCGGGCTAACCCCACACGTTGAAAGGCGTAAGTTGGAAATGGTAATCTAGGAGAACCGATACCCGGTGAAGACGCTGGCCTGGTGACGGTACTAATTTTCCAGACAGGGGCGGCGGTGTATACCAATATTTGATTGCTCAGTACGCTGAGACAACCCCCGGTGTTCCATTGTCAGAAGTGCGGCGTCTCTGAAGCACTGAAAATGCCGGCAGCTTTGAGCGGGGTCCTCGCCTCTGTGGACAAGTTCAAGGCCGAGCACCTGACCTGCCCGCAGCTATCCTTGCCATTCCCTGTAGCGTCCTCAACACCTTGTGGTCGCTGCGCAGGCAAAAAACAGGTGCATGTGCCCATGAACTCCAGGCTCATGATGGAGTGTCCTCACTGCGAAGGTAGCGGTAAAGAACCTCCACAGCCAAAACTCAAGCCATACTGCGCTTGCAGCAGTCCCGGCTGCGACCTCTGTCACCCCTGACGGAGCAGGTTCTTCACGATCGGTCGACGCAGCCAGTTCGTGTCGTCATCCCGGATCTTCTCGAATTCCGGGCGAGGAAACTTGATCCGCCCGACAACCTCAAAGTCGTCCTCGATTTTGATATAGATCCCTTCCATCCACGAGCTGTCGTCAGTTCCTTCGAGGGAACCTAAATGGGATCGCCACTTAGGCGTCTTGAACGCGGACAGTCCGACGTATTGCACGAAGTTGTTGACCTTGCCAAACACTCCTTCGAACAATACCGGCGCCGAGGGGACTCCCAAGGATCCGATGATCTCCGCTCGTTGAGGCGTCGTCAAGAACCTCTTGGCTTCCTTGTCGTACAGGTCGTACTCGATGAAGTACCCGGGTAATGCATCATAGAAGACCTTATGCTTGGCATAGAGCCATTCACCGAACAGGACGTAACGACTCCCTATGGCTCCGTAGAGGGCGTCGATGTTGGAGTGGCCCCATTGCTTGAATAGTTCAAACTGACGCTCTCTGGCGCCTCCTGTGAGCACGTGGCCCCGACTCTGAAGGATCAGCAGACCCTCAGGGCTGAAGCTGACTCCGGTGTTGGAACCGTCAAGTTTCTCACTGACGATGACCGTGCACTTCCGCCAAGCCTTCAAGAGCTTGTCGTCCTTGAGCACCTCCTTGAGACGCGGGGTCTTGGGATATTTTGATCATCGGTGTATATCCTAGCACTTGTCCGACCCCGTAGAGCCCAAGAGAACTCCAAAAATCCGCCGCACCCGCCGGGATAGGCGCTACTACGACATCGAGGTCACGCTCATTGAACGCCGCAAAGTAAAGCGGCGGAAAGTGATTCGGAGAAAATGAGCAGCTACCACCTACGCCCGATCAAGGTTCGAGGAGTCTACGGGTCCCCCTCAAAAATTGCTGAGGAGCTGGATGAGCTAGCCGAAGCTTTGGAGCAGGACAACCCCATCCTCGCCCTCTGTGAGCTGGCCGACTTATACGGAGCTATCGAAGGTGTGGCTGAGACTTTGGGGGTGGCTATGGTCGATGTCGCCAAGATGGCAGCCGGCACCCGCCGCGCCTTCGAGGCTGGAGAGCACAAATGAAACACGGCATCAACTGGGTCAATGTTGGCAGCGCTGTCGAGATGTACCAAGTCCACGGATACAGGTACGTGGAAGTACCCTGGATTGTCAGTGCCGAAGCCGTGGCGGTGACATTGCCAACCGGAGCCAAACCGCTGGGGATGGGCAATCAAGGAACCCTTGTGGGCTCTGCCGAGCAGGCTTTCATACAGAAAATGCTCGACGACACCCTAGACTTTGGTAAGCGAATGGCCGCCACACCTTGTTTCAGAGACGACACCCCGGACGAGCTTCATCAGAACACCTTCTTCAAGGTAGAGCTGATCGAGTGCCGAAAGACCGATTCCAAAGACGGGTGGGTACACGCCGCTCTGGGGAACATGGCCTGCCACGCTCTCGACTTCTTTCACTCCCTTGAAGGCGGGGAGGACGCCTATATCCGGCACACAGAGGCGGGCCTGGACATCGAATTGAGGGGCGTCGAAATCGGTAGCTACGGTATCCGGCGCCACAGAGATTGGGTCTGGGTCTACGGTACCGGATACGCTGACCCCAGGTTCAGCGTTGCAGTCAGTCTGTAGGGTCGGAGTTAGCCCACTCCAGTTCCTCGCAGCTCACGTCCATGCCCGCTTCGGCAGCAAGCTGGATCACGTGTTTGAGAGGGTCTTCTCCGGCAGGAACGTACTGGGCTAGCCAGGCGATGACACGAAGCCCGTCGGATTGTGCGTGACGTAGGGCGTTATGATCTGCCCCCGCTTGCATGAGCTTGATGGGATCTTCCCATTTCTCGTGGGAACGGACCGCCTTCTCATACGCCTTCATGGCATCTTCGTACTTCCAGAGAGTGTCAAGGTCCGCACGCTCGGGCTTGACGGGAGCCTCAGGCTTCTTGTTCGGCTTCTCCGGCACGAAGCCATAGAGCTTCTGGATGGCTCTCATCTGATCCGTGGTCAGGGCGAGATCCCGGTAGGTCTGTGCTCCCAAGAGTTGGATCAACATGGCCGCTTCAGGCGTGGTGACGGTCGAGCCGTTGTAAGTGGGTCGGTTCATGTCTGTTCTAACGGAGCAGGGCCCAGAAAATTAAGGACTGATCCGATGCCCTTCGGTCTGCTTGATGATGGCGTCCCGTAGGGATTGAGTACGAGCCCTGTACTCTGGAGGGGTCAACACGATCATCTTGTCGAACAGGTCGTAATATTTGGCCCTTGTCTCCTTGATCTGCTTGGCCTGGAATTCAGGGGAGGCCTGGCTCAGAGAACGCAGATTGTCGAGGCGGTCGCAGGCTTTGACCACATAGGCCCGCCAGTCCGTGCACATGTGGAACCGTTCGAGATAGCCCTCTTCAGGGCACTTAGAGAGGGTCTTCACGATCATGGCCACCTCTTTGCCGAACAGGTGCTCTGTCATCTCCGGGGTGATGTCCCGGGTGTCCTCCAGCCCATCGTGGATGAGGGCGGCGATAACCAACTCCGGGAGGACGATCTTGGCGTCTTGGACCACGTTGATCGCTACCCGGCGAACGTGTTCGAAGTAGCGGACGGGCTTTCCGTCCGCATCCGTCTCCTTGCGGACCTGGGCCCGATGGCCGAACTTGGCGAAGGTGTAGGCCACCTGGACATCGAGCAAAGTGGACGGGGCCAGGAAAGGCTCCAGCATGGCGAAGAATTCGGCGCGGTTCATGATCAGTAGAACGGACACGCCCCGAAGAAGTTAAGCTCTTTCTGATTCAGCCCACGACATGGGTACAGCGTCCAAACCGTAGTCACGTGTTCGTGGGCTGAATCAGAGAGAGAATTGCCCCTGGCGTGGACTGCTTGAGGGGAAAGCGCGACACGCCAGGGGACTTAGTAGGCGCCGGAAGCAGCAGGGAGGGGGGTACCTGCACATCGACCGGCTGTCCATTGCTACACCGACTTCTAGCCCGTTTTCGAAAAAATCAGCGAGGGGCGTGAAATAGTAGAGTGGCCGACATCAGCACGGAAAGAAAGAACAGGACCTCCAGGAGTGTCTCAACCTGGGTCGGTATAGCGATCATCTAAGCTCCACCTGAAGTCCTTGACCGGAGCGCCAATCGCCTGCCTAGCCAAAGCCTTCGTGGCCAAGTCTATCATATCTTGAGCCTTTAGTGTCTCCCAACCCCACGGGACTCGGACTTCCAGCTGTAGTCCGTTGTAGGACCCTGAATCAGGGGTAGCCCTAAATTTACGACCGTTCCCTAACGTGAAAATCCGCGGAGCTGAAGCAACCATATTACAGAGAGTTACTAAAAAGTGCCTTATTCGGTGGCACCCAAGGGGAGGAGCCTAGAAGGAATCTCGCCCTCTGGCAAGGCTACGCCACGCTCCTGGGAAGCTACGGCCATGAAGGCAGCGACCTCGGCCTTGGCCGTGTGCACGACCTTCTCGGTGGCCTCCTGGAACATCTCCAGGAAGAAAGGGGCGTTGGCAGTCAGTTCTTGGACAGCTTGGTCCAAAGTCTTGGCCGCTGCTTCGCGGTCAGCCTTGGTCAGGTTTTTCTTGGCCATGATCTCGGAGAAGGCCTGCCGCTTCTTCACGAGGTCCGTGGCCATGCCTTTGATGCGCTCCTTGAACTCAGCTTTGATGTTGTCCCCTTCCGTAGGGATGTTGTCGGGCGGAGCTTCGACGCCTTTACGATTGAGGCGTTGAATAGTGCAAGGCACGCCATGATCAAGCTACAGGTCAAACGAAGCAAGTTGCTCAGCCGGATCCTCCGACATGACCCGGGGGGTTTCGGGTTGACCCTGGACGAGGCGGGTTGGCTCGATGTCGCCGCATTACTGGGCGTCGTCACCTACATGTCCAGGCAAGACCTCGAAGATGTCGTTGCCGACAACGACAAGAAGCGCTTCGAGTTCAACGAGGACAAGACTCGAATTCGAGCTTCTCAGGGGCATTCGGTGGAAGTCGGCCTGGGGTACGAAGAGCGGGAACCTCCGGAGACTCTATATCATGGTACCTCCACCCGATTCGTGGAAGCTGTCTTTGAATCGGGTGGGCTCCAGAAAATGGCCCGGCACCACGTGCACTTGTCAGCGGATTTGGCTACAGCCCTGATCGTGGCCAATAGGCGTCGCCCGGCCATTATTCTGACCGTGCAAGCGGGTGTCATGCACGCGGACGGGTACAAGTTCTATCTCTCGACGAACGGAGTCTGGCTAACAGACTCCGTTCCAAAGACATACCTGATCAGCTATTGAGCTGAACAACCGTAGGACGATTGAAGAACCCGAACTTGGGGTCTTCCTTCGAGGGTACCACACGGGTCTTGATCGTGTAGGTGTTGCCCTTGACCTCCCCGCGGATCCCGCTGGGGAGAGTGCCCCAGGCCTTCCAACAGCCTTCGGGGGTACGCACCTGGTAGAGGGCCTTCAAGGTGGTGCCGAAACGCCCCTCATCCAGTCGCGTGGACAAGACCTTGACCACGAGTTGAACACGGTCCTCGAAGGAGGGCACGTCAAGGACTGGAGGTTGGGCACAGCCCACAATGTCCAGTTCCGCCAGCTCAGCCTTTTCGGCTAGGGAGAACACGAAGGCCACCTGACGCAGGCTCAAGGAGCCGTACTGGAGCAGCTTGCTGCCAATGTCACGGATGATAGGGTGCTCGACCTTGAGGGCCGTTTCCAGGCCAGTATGCTTGGCCAGGAACTGTGCTGCCCGCTCCTTAGCAGCCACTCGCAAGGCAGTCCGCTTGGTCTCAGCCTTGAACTCACGGCGGGCTTTGGAAACCTCGGACTTGAGGCCGGAGTCGTGGGTCTTGGCGACGCAATCGCAACCGACCTTGAATTCCTTGCCGTCGGCCGAGTTGATGAAGAAGGCCCAGCGGATGCTCGTGAAACAGAAGTCACAGCTGGTGCCGGCACGGGTGTGTCCGTCCGCAGAGGTGTGGACTATTTCCTCGACACGAACGCAACGGAATGGCGCTTTGCCGAGGAGAGCTTTTTCGAAGGGGTGCCTGTTGTCCATGCTCAGTAGAACGGAGCCGCTTCGAGGAAGTTAAGGGGAGCCTTGCGGATGCTCAGAAACCGACTTCTTGGTCGAAGACTTCCGTTCAATGAGCTTGTACCGTGTTGGGTCACTCAGTACCTCAACGGGGATCCTGAGGGCTCTGCCAATGGGCTGATTCGTAGCCACTGAGAACACAGTACACAGAAGCTTCTCGCCTTTGAAGGGGCGCCCAATCACCAGTACTTGCCTCCAGGCATGCCTTTTGCGAAGGTCCTGGTAGAGCTGCCCTGCTTCGATCATGACTCCGCCTTGAAGCCGATGTACATGGTCGACTCATCACCATGCCTGTAGCCGTCACAATACTGCCCCACAGCGGCCTGTTCGATTTCATGGGCCAATGCCCTAGCCCCATGGGCGCAAAGCAGCACAGAGCCTCCTGGGAAGCTCACACGCACTTCTCCGGTACCTTCCCGATTTGCTGTTATCGGAAACGGCTTCAGTTCTTCTTTTGCCACATCCACCTACCAGCTCCTAGACGGTAACCTACGATGATCCCCAGGAATGCCACAATCAGATGAACCATTCGGGGTCATACACCGGTCAGTACTTAGACTGGATTTCTTGCGGGGCGTCAATCACTTGATACCAGCGGGGACCTCTCAGGCCCAAGATCTGGTCTTCGTACATCCGGATGATGCGATCGATTCCGTCCGTGCGCCAGCCAGAATCGTGGTAGCAGATCTGTTCCCAGGCAGTGGTGGTCTTGACGTAATCTTTGCCTGGCTTCGGACAGCCATCACCGTCATCATCGAAGTCCATGTCATCCAAGGAGATGATGTCCCACGTCTGGCGACAGTAGACGCCGACGTAGTTCATCGGCCCGTAGACCAACATTTCGAGATACCGGTAACCGTCTTCCTTGTCGGCATTGATCGGAAGGCGAAAGGTCACGAGCACTTCCTTGTGAGGGTCGGGCTCGTCTCCGTACTCGATCCATTTAAAGCCTAGAGCTGTCAGAACCTCTGAGCACCAAAGTCGAGCGGCCTGAGCTTCGGCCGGCTCGACATGCTTTTCAGGCATGTTGGAAATGCTGAGCCGGTCGATGAGTGTCATCCAGAGCAAGGCGGCAAAAAAGGACATCCCTTTGAAGGCGAAAGTCCTTGAGGGTCCTGTCACTTCAATGAAGGCAATGTCGAACTGCTCTCGTGAAGGCAGCGTTCCGATCGGAATCCTGATGGGGTTCATGACGCTAGCAGTCGATTGGCTTGTGGGCCGGTTAGGGTCTCATAACCCCAAGGAGCCTTGATGGTTACTGTCACGTGCTCGGGGTTCGAGAAGATGATCGCCTCTACCTTCACGGGCATTGGCTGAGAATCTACCGTGGGGGCGTAGTAGGCCAGCTCACCGTCAGGAATGACTGAGCCGGTCCGGGTGATATACGCACCGCAGGATCCCTCAAACATTGGGTCCGCCCGTTCGGAGGTATTGGTCAATGGCGTGAGGGTCTTCTCCTTCGAGGTCCTCCAGGGTCTCTGCTTGAGGGGCCTTCCGCAGCCATGCCAGGGCTTCATCGAAGGTCACCAGATGACCAGCGATATCTAGCTCGTCGTTGATTTTGATCAACGTTTCTAGGTCAATGAAGGTATCTACCATTCTAAAGGGGCAGTACTAGTGGTCGACACCCTTTAGTAGGAAACCCTCTTGGGGGTCGATGAACACTGGTTTGGGCTTGTTCACGGAGCTTCCAAGACCTCTAGGATGGCCGCAGCGTTGACGGCTTCAAACTGGAACCTAAGGGGCCAGATCCCTGACGCCGTATTGATGCGACTCGATACGACCCAGTACAGTCCGTCCCAGAATCGAGCCTGGCCGGCGATCGGGGCTCGAATGGCCCACATGCCATTGGCGAGGCGAAGCATTGCCATACCGTCTTCACGCTCTAAAACGGTGGGTGTGATCGTGTGCTTGGTAGTTGCCATTTTAGACGGGGTATCCTTGGGAATTGACTTCGAGGGGGACGCCTTCGGAGTCGACCAATTCCTTGGTCACAGCGTTTTCTAACCGCCAGAGCTGTCCGCCCAGCGGATCTCTGACAGCATTGTGCTGCTGCTGTTTCTGGGTGGTCAGGACGTTGGCCTGACCGATAGCGGCTTGGCGACGTGCATACCAGGTTCGGGTAACCGTGACCGCTTCGATTCGTTTTGCTTGTGCCATGATCAATAGAACGGATCCCGGGGTCAGAAGTTAAGGGCAAACTACTCGCCCTTGATGAGAGAGACGGGGTATCCTTGGGAATTGACTTCGAGGGGGACGCCTTCGGAGTCGACCAATTCCTTGGTCACAGCGTTTTCTAACCGCCAGAGCTGTCCGCCCAGCGGATCTCTGACAGCATTGTGCTGCTGCTGTTTCTGGGTGGTCAGGACGTTGGCCTGACCGATAGCGGCTTGGCGACGTGCATACCAGGTTCGGGTAACCGTGACCGCTTCGATTCGTTTTGCTTGTGCCATGATCAATAGAACGGATCCCGGGGTCAGAAGTTAAGGGCAAACTACTCGCCCTTGATGAGAGAGACCTCTTGCATTGCCTTGATCACGCCGTTCACCATGGTGATGACGAAGAGATTGGGAGTCATGTCCTCCAACGAGCCGTTGAAGGCGGCGTAACTGATCTCGACCTTGTAGCCGGTGGTGGCGATGTTTCCGTCCGCCCAGTTCTTGGGTTCGAAGCGGACCCTGGCATAAGTCGTCAGGAAGTCCTTGCTGGAAATCACGAGAGAGACAGTCTGACTACCTACGTCTGAACGGATGCTAAAGATTTCGCTGGGCCAGAGGTGTTCGAAAAGAGCGATAATGCGTTCGGGGGCGGTTTGATTGGGCATGATCCATAGAACGGGTCGTGAACCCATAAGTTAAGGGTCAGACGTGAATTTCGCGAAGGGCCTCTTCATCCCAATTCTCAGGCAAATGAGCCTCAAGCCAGTAGACAGCCTCCTGACTGACCGCCTCTTCAATGAACTTGGCAGAAACCTCGAAGTATGTCCCAAAGTCGTGTAACTGCCCTTTAACGAAGAGCTGGCAAGGAAGAGTGTGGCCATGCCTCGCCTCGTAAAGACGCTGCAATTGGCCAATGAGGGCCCGGCATTCAGCCCTTGCGCGGGCTTCGTACTCAGGCTCCCCAAGCTGAGCACAGGATTCGGATACGGGAGCACTTCCTAGGCTGAGGTAGTTCATGCTGGAACCTTCATGTACCGGATGTAGGCTTTATTTATGCGTATGGGCACCTGATTTGACACGTCAGGATATGCTTGGATGCCAAGGTCTTCGGCTACCTGCATCAACGCAGAATATTCGCCGTACGCGATCAAAGCGTCGTGGAGGATCTCCTGATCGGTCCCGTGAAGCTCTCTGCGTCGTGCCGTGGCGACAGCCTCGACTTGGGCATAACCCACCCTGGGGTCAAAACCCCAGGTGTCTTGGATGCTCTGAAGACGCTTCTGAAGGGTTTCGTCAACGAGGTTTTTGCTGAAGCGGCTCATTGGGTTCTTTCGTGAAAACAATAGCGAAGACACTGGGGGAGACGGGTTAGTTCGGCTGCGAGAGAGGTTAGCTTGTTCATGATCAATAGAACGGATCCCGAAGCCGAAAGTTAAGAGCAAAACGGATCGGTGTGTTCAGGACAGCGGACTTCAGAGGCGCCGTAACTGCTGTAGTATGACCAACCCTCAGGCAAGGCGTCCGCCCGGTGTGCCACCGAAAGAAAGCGTCTAGCCTCAACCTCCTCAGAGGAGATCTCGATCTCGTGATCCTGCTCTACCTTGCAGCCGAGTTTGTCGCAAGCGATTACAGCCTTGATACGAAGGGACATCAGCTGGGATCCTTTGAGTACATTTCGCGATTGACTGTAAACCAATCCGAACCTACGTGAGCGGTCAGCCACGTGAGGTAGGCCTCCTGGGCCGCAGCTTCAGCTTGACGCCGATCAGACCTCAAAGATCCCCTCGTAGCGTCGTAATTCACAAGGCGGGGTTTCGCTTCGAGGATGAAGTCCACGGCGAATCGGAAGAGGAATTTGCCGCAGATTACAGTGACGTTGGCAGGAGCGCCGGATCCGTCACTATAAGGCAAGCCAGAGTTGGTAACGGCGTTTAGTTCAACAACGTGGGAGGTCATGCTCAGTAGAACGGAACCTGACCCCGTAAAGTTAAGGGCTAAACGTTCAGAGGGGGCGTATCTGCGCTCCGGATGGCCAAGCGTCGTATTTCGCGCCGAAACGTGACGTGGGCATCTCGTAAACGTGAGCGAACCGTCCCCAAAGAGATATGCAAAATCGAGGCAATTTCCGGCCCGGACAATTCGTCGCCTTCGTACAGAACGAAGACGGCTCGCTGCTCTTCGGACAGCTTGGCTAAGAAGCGTTCAGCTTCCGCGTGTAACGCCAACGCGATGTCCGGCGGCCGAACGTTCGATTCTCCCGAGATTCCTTCGAGCTGCACAGGATCCGTGGAAACCTCGTTGCGAGTGGACCACGATCGCCGATGACCACAGGCGACGCGATTGCAAATGCTGCACAACCACGTCGAGATCGTGGAGCGGCCTTCGAATTCTGGCAGCTTCGTGAACGCAATCAGAAACACTTTTTGGGTAAGATCAGGCACGTCCGCGCTGGGCACACCAAGCCGACTCAACATTCTCCAGACCATACGAAAGTGAGAGTTGTACAGCTCTCTGAAACCGACTTGCTCTGGAGGCATTGGCTGAGATCCTAGGCGTTAACTGCGGCGGAGATACGGGTCTTGAGGTCGGTGGGGAGTGCTCGTTGCAGCAGTATTTGCATTCGGTGTCCCTAGTGAGGGTAACTTCCGTGCCAATCCAAGCGTTCATTTCAGAAGGGTCTCAGCGATACCGTCCGCTTCAGCCACAAGCTCGGCGCTGACGAATTCGGTATTGGCACCGATCGCACTCACGGAGGTACCGATCAACTGCATGAGCTGCTCGTAGTCCTCTTTGGGCCATGGCATCGCCGCAATCTGATTAAGGTTGAAACCGCCGTGATGAACCAGAAAATAGACAATCTGATTCTGCTTGAATCTAGGAGTCCCATTCTGATCTAAGACGATCGGCTGCATAGGATGACCGCCTCTGGGCGGACGAGCAGGGTATCCTGGCTCTTCCTCGAAGTCCGGATCGTTCTCTTCCTCGAACTTGTCTGGCAGATGCTTCGCGGCGTCTAGCTCGGAGCGGAGACGGGCGATGACGGCCATAGCGCATCGGAGTTCATCTGTCCCATTGCAGTAGCCCGCCGATACTTCCTCGTGCGAAGTCCGTGCAAATGGGAACCTGCACTCGTTACACCTCGGTCGCGTCTCGGTCATCGGTTCGTAGTCGATTCCGCCTTTGGGGTAAATCATGTGGGTATGTACACCGAACGCACGGTTTGACCACAAGCTGTCCCAGACTTCCAGACCCATTTACCGTGAACGTCCATACGATAGACCTCGACGCACCCACAACAATGGTTGGTAACTCTCTCAGCTCCAGCTACAAGCGGGGTCATGGGCTCAACAGGATCGGCCATACAAAATAGGAAAGGGCCCACTACCCGAAGGCAGCAGGCCCTTTCCAGAGCAAATGCTCAGAGCTTCTGCAAGAAGACAGCGACGAAGGTGTCGGTGCCATCCACGTAGAACTCGTGGCAGATCACGTTGTCGAGGCCACTGGCTGCCGTCTCCAGCGCGTTTTCGAGGGCAGAGGCGTCGTCACCAAGTTGGCCTAGCACGACCGTTTTGACGGCCACCTGGTGCGTTCCCTGGCCTTCGGCATAACCCAGGGTGAACCAGACCTTGCCGGTGGACTGTTTGAATTCGACGCCGATGCTCTTGGCGGCCACGTTGTGCTGATCGACGAAGCGCGAGATCGCCACCGGAACGTCCTCATTGAGAAGGCCGTTCTTGCCGGGTTCCGAGATGAATACTTTGAATTTTGAATGTGATTGGGTCATTGGTATCTCCTTGAATTTCGTCACTACACCGGGGCCTAGTAAAGATCCTCTAAATTCTAAAGAACGTCTTTAGACGTGACTATGTGGAAGGTGATCGTGACTACGCCCATGATGGATACCAGGGTCAGGTAGTGCGCTCCACAGATTATTGTCAGGAAGCCAAACACCAAAAGGGCCAGCCCGAGGATGCACCAATGGTAAAGGGACACCCAGGCTGTTACACCGGATCCCTGAAGGTAGCCAAGTAAATTCGAGTACACTCCTCACAGGTGTGACGCTCGTGTCGCCCACTCAAAGGTACTGCCAAGTCCCACCCCTTCGTGACTTTGCCGCAAAGACTGGGAGTCGTAATCCCACCTCCCAGTTTGAGGACCCCATCAGGAGGTAGGCGACGCATGTGCCACTTGGAAGCACCTCCAGCGTGAATCGACTCCATGTAAGCGAAAATGGGGCGATTTACCGAAGGCTTCTCAACAGGCTTTCGCTTGTGCGGGCAGATGAACATCAAGTATCCCCCAACGGTTCCGCAGACCGCCCCCGCCAGGAGATACAATAAGGTGGTCACCCGTCGACCCTGGAGGGCACTGGAGGTGGGGCCGACGAAGGGCTCCGCTCTTCAAGTACTAGCTTCAGGAACCGCCCCACATGACCTCGAAGCTCGTTAGCCTCCACGTCACTCACGGCAATCTGAAGCCGTTCGTGCGTACCACGTAGGAGCACGAACGCCCCCTGCTTGTTGGCGTCGACACCGTCGACACGATACTGGCGAGAGAGGATCATGACCGGGGAATGCTTTCCATTGACGCTGTAGTGTACTGAAGAACGACCAGCACAGCCAAAGGAAGCGCGGCAACCATAGCCTCTCGCTCTGATTCGTCGACAGCAACCGTGGCCTGCCACTTCGCCACGAAGTTCTGGAAATCGTCTTCAGTTACTTCGGTTTTGCCCGAGTCTTGACGGCTCATTTAAGCCGCCTTCCTTTCGGACTTCGGCTGGCTTCGCAAGCCACTGACCGCGCTCAAACCGAGCGCTTTGATGTTACATCCTGCATTCTGGTCACGATCCATGATGAGGCCACAGACGGGGCAATCATGAACGCGGTCCCGGAGTCCCTTTGGGACGACGGTTCCGCACCCACTACACCTCTGTGTGGTCCCTCTTGGATCTACCCCTACCGCTAATTTGCCAGCTTCTTCCGCTTTGCATTTTAGGCAGTGGATTGTGATTGACCAGGACGCATCTACGATTGACTTCGCTAAATTGAGCTTGTATTTACCATCTCTGGAAGGACCTGAGATCATCTCCTGAATCGAGAGGTCCTCGTAACAGACTATGTCATTCGTTTCAAAGAGGGACTTCGCCAGCTTCCTAGCGTGATCTAGCCTCTGGTTCTTGACGTGAGCGTGAGCCCTCTGGACTAGGGTCTTGGCCCGTTGTCGGGAGCGGCTGCCCTTGCGCTTGCGTTGCAGAGCGCATTGGCGACGTGCTAGGAGGTCCTGCCCTGCCTTGAAGAACCTGGGATTGGAGATCGTCGTCCCATCATCCAAAGTCCCGAAATGGGTGAGTCCCAAGTCGATGCCGACGGACTTCGTAGGGTCGACAACGACCTCAGGGGCAGCTCCTAGGTCACACTGAAAGATTACGAACCATCGATCAGCCTCTCGCTTGACGAGGATATCTCTGACCTTCCCCTTGAGGGGTCGGTATTGGTTGAACTTGACTAACCCCAGCTTCGGGATGCGAACTTGGGCTGATCGCCCTTTGGCCTTAGGGGTGGCCTCAGAGAATTGCCCCATTAACGAGAAGGAATCATAGCGCTTACTGCTCTTAAATCTGGGAAAGCCTGGAGTTTCGCCGGATTTAACACGGCGGAAGAACGCCTTGTAGGCGCGATCGAGACGCTTGAGAGGGGCCCTAAGAATAGCTGCTGGGATCGCTTCGAAGTCAGGATCTTGTGCCCGAATGATAGTCAGAGACCTCTGCTGATTGAGGTAGGAGACACCCTTCTTTAGCTTGACCCAAGAGGACTTACGTTCCTCCAGTGCCCCATTATACAGACTGCAACACATGCGAAGCCAGTGAAGCAGGATCGCTTCCTGGGCCTTCGTTGGGTGCAGGGGGTATCGGTAGGAACGAATCATTTGGAGCAAACTTTCATGCCTCACTATACGGCAGTGGTTCTCACAAACCTAAGGGCTAGAAACCGTTTTGACTGTCCCAATGCTGGAAGATCTGGTGGAGCTTTGCGAGGATGTTCGCAGGGGTCATCATGTCCAGGTCCAGGTAGAACTTCTTTTCGCCATTGACGAAAGTACAATCACAGCGGTACTCAAGCCTGAAAGCACCAGAATCCTCGTAAAAAATAGCAACGGTCAAAGGATCCATCCCCGTTTCCCCAGGCTTCTCAGGGTGGTAGATCAAATTCAGGACCGGATTCATACCCTTCATTACTACTAGCGTAAGACGAAGGTACGCAGGGCCGTTCGTCCTCGCCTCCACGTAAGCTTGGAGGGTGGGGGTCACTACTTCATTAAAGAGCCTGCCCGTCTCTTCACGCATCACCGCCTGAGCATGCTCGATCTCCAGCTCTTTCTGCTTACGCTTTTCTAGGACGGACTGAATCCCGTAAGTGGCCTTGTTCGCCAGTTCTTGAACCCTGACCAGATCAGCTTCGGTAAGTGCCATTGCCGGGTAATACACCGGCTAGAGAAGGGGGTCCGTTAGGCGATCTGCAATCGTGGCCGGAGGGTCCAAGGACCAGCCATGCTGGATGTTTGGTAGATCCTCTGTAATCCTGTGAATGATCCCTGAGGGAGAGACGATCTCAATGTGGATGGAATGTTCAGTGCCCGCATTCCACGACCAGCGGCTGACTACCTTCCCTGGTGTCCCTCTCTCAAGGAACTCTCCCAAAGGCTCGTAAAAGACTGTCGAGATCATATACAGGATCGTTCCAAGAGGGTAGTACTCATCGAGGAGCAACCTTTCGGCTGACCTGTACCTGTCCAGGACCTTTTGCAAAGCCTCGGCCAACCTTGGCGTAGGCTTGTCCTCAGGCTCAAGGGGTGCCTGCACCCCGGCCACAAAGTCCTTGATGTTAGTGGGCATCGAAACAGTCTACCCCAAATTCAGGGTCGCAGTCAGGGTGTAGGTCAGGACCCGCCACTGCTTCAACTCGGGCTTTAGGTCCTTGGCCATCCGCACAACCTCTTCGTAACTCTGGTCCCTCTCCAGAATCGGACGGGGCACGTAATCGTGCCAAGAACCGTCATCCTTCATGTACTGAATCACAAACCGGCGTTCCACTAGTTGTTCTCCTTGAGGTTGTCGTAGATCTATCGTTGTTCACGTGGGGGATAATGGTCTCAATATTGGGGACTACTCCAAGGACTTCTGGACGGCTCGAAACCATCGTAAGTGGGACTGAGTCTACGGCCGCAGGCCGCGGTGGGTAGAGGGCCGAAATCAGCTCGGAAACAGATTCCTAGGGGAATTCACGTAAGCTCGTAGATGAGCCCCGAAAGGGCCCGGTTCAAGCTAGACAGATTGGCCATGACCTGTGCCTCTGCCTCTTCCAAGGTAGACCCTTTCCCGAAGCCGGCCACGCCACCGGATCCCAACACACGCATCTCCCAGTCGTCGTCAGATCTCAACAGCACAGATAGAAGAGGTCTTTCCCCAGGCTCACTTTGAAACAGTCTGCTGTAGCCGTCCGCCCTAGCTAGGCTAAGGACACGATTGAATACAGTAATGAATTTCACGGCCTACCTTACACCAGGGGAAATCACTCCTCCGGTCCCGAATCGTCGTCCTCGCCCTCATCAGACTCATCGGACGCATTCTCCCAGCGTCCCTTGATCTCCAACAACGATGTCAGAAACTGGCGGTGCTCCTTCCAGTTGCCCTCCTGGCCGGAGTTCGTCGTCGGATGCCACTGCCCGTGGAGTACTGAATACACCCACTGGACGTAGACCGTCTCCGCCAAGTCGAGAATGTAGGCACGCAACTCTTCAGGTGACGTTCCCTGCTCGATACCGAAACGGAACGCCTCCCGGAATGAGAATCCGGAAACGCCTTCGCTGCCGCGGATTGATCCCCGGAAAACATTCTCCCGGGGATTGATGTCGAAGTCGTCGTTCATCCGCATAGCCAAACGGAAGATCCTACTCTCGTCTCCACCGGCCTTAGCCACTTTCAGCTCTTCGGCCTTAGCAAGGTCCCCTTCCAAGGCCCTCAAAGCCTCGGACTTGAAACTGTCGATGTTGTAGTTGCCGTGCCAGGAATCTATGGGCGTATTCACAAGGATCTGCCACACATCCTCTCGAATCATCGCCGCAGAAACCGGCCTCGCCTTGTTGTAGTCCTCAACGTCGTGGTTCACGTGGATGTGAACCTTCGGATCGGTACTGGGCAAAGCCCCAACCAAGATCTCCGATCCATTGGTGTATGAGCCCCATGTAGGATCGGAAGGAGAGGCTCCAGACCCGGCTTCTCACCAATCTCCCCACGGCGGATGCGAACGAATCCAGAACCTACCTCGTCGACCAAAACACCGGAAGCGAAGCCACCGGATGAGACCTCGATCCCGGCTTCAGCCATGAGCTTCTCGATCCGCCGGAACGAAGGAATCCCTGTCGTTGGCTCATAAGCCTTCGGATCGTAGAATCCAGCCAACTGCGGGTTCGATCCCGTCAGCTCCTCAAGCTTCTGGTCAAGCTCCTTAGCCTCTGAGATCTTGCGATACAACGCCCTGTGGTCACTGACCTTGACCCGCCCCTCCCAAAGGGCCTCCAGCCACTGTTCCACGTTCATGTCCTCACGGACGGGAACGTCATGACACGAATTGTCCCCGACCCCGACCTCGACCACTGCCATCGCCAGTCCCTTGAAAAAGAGATCCGTCGTGAACCCCGGGACGATGTTTTCCACTGAGCCGTAGTCGTTGTACTCGGCTTTGATCGGAACCCCGTGGAGCTGCCAACGCCCCGTGACGTAACAGCAGAGGCCGGATCCGTCGACATCGTAAGCGTTCCGGGCAAGTGCGAGGTATCGAACTTTGTCCCCAGCTTCAATAGGAAGATTGGAGACGATACAGGTAGCGTTGAATGAGCCCATGGAAGGTCCTTACGGTCAGTGATTGCTCTTAGATAATAGGGTCGGAAAGGCGATCCCAGACGGAAAGTTTCGGAAATTCAATTCCGACTATCTGAAACTTCTCGAAGTGCTTGACCGTGAACACGGAACCCATCGTCACTTCCGAGGAAAATGCTCGGAAGGTAGGTCGTCCGCCTTCGACTCCAAGATAGTCAATCGCTTTCATGATCATGGATTCAAGCCCTAGCAATGTCGTAGTGCGAATTCGCACGCGACGATGCCCCGGGCGTTGCACCCACAGATATTGGCTATACGCCCACCGCTGTAGGTAATCGATCTCAGCCTTAGCGTCCTCATAGGCCTGAGAGAGCACGCTCACGGCAGAGGCAACCACGTCTCGACATCGGAGTCAGACAGGCAAGTTTTGACAATATACCTCGCCCAATGCTCGGCGACTTTTTGCATCGTCAACAGGTCCCGACCGAAGTTACCGTGAAGAGGAATCCTGTTCCTGGCAGAGATCACAGCCATCTCTTCTAGCTTCGCCCAAGTGAAGTTCTCCCCTCGAAAATTCGGGTTCAACATCGACACGAAGATATCGTGAGCGGTTGCCGCCCCGATGGCTTCAGCTATCCCCTGGCGTCTTCGAGAGAGTACGATCATGGGCTAAGGCTCGGACTTGAACACGCAGCAGGGACAGGGCTCGCCGGGAATGTACCGGTAAACCGGATTGGCGTTGAGGTCACACCTGGAGTCACACCGAGGATGACAACACCCAGGACAGATGGGTACCTTTCGCATCGCCTTCAATTCCGATAGGAATTCTTGTCCATGCAGGTCTGCCCACAGGTGAAGGTACTTCGGGTCCGGCAACTCCTCGGGCCCATCAACATCGAAGTATTCCCGGAACCACATTTCAAAGACAGCAAAATCTTTATCGGAGATCATGATCGGTCCAGGGTCATCAACCCAATGAGCCCAGCCAGCAGGAACAAGAACCAGTTCTCGACGATCCACGCCCGGCCGTAAACGGCCAGGGAGATCGCTCCCAAGACCACCACGATCCACATGATGGCAAAGCACGCGACGAAGCTGAAACAACCATCGAGTTCGTCCATGAACACTACAACCCCAAGGGAATACATCCGGCTCCGCCAAGCAGCTCCGCTTTGAAGTCCTCGGGGATGACCCCCACATGGCTCATGGGAACCTTGTCCGAGCTAAAGACAAAGGCTCCGAATAAACACCCCTCATAAGAGCCCCCACTGCCCCAGCTCAAGTGCTCCAACACCTCACGATGGGTCTCCACGTCGAAGCACTCGTCTTTGGCCAATACCGCCATCTCGTTCGGATTCAGGTAGATGAATCCAACCCGGATCCCCATGACCTCGAAGTGGTGGTACACCTCAGCGAGTGCACTGACAAGCACAGAACGACTTGGATCCGGAGGAGGCATTGCCGTTACTACACCGGTTCGAAACTGTGCCCGTCTTCGTGGCCCCTCTGGAGAGCACACCTAGTTCTAACACGAGGCATTCGATTCCCCGGTGGATTCATAATCCCTGGCACGAAGACACACCGACAGCGGTCAGTGACGATCCCACTCACTGTGAGCGTGACCTCCGCCCCCTCTGGGAATACCTCGGAATCCACAGGGATGTCGAGCTGAAGCCTAGACTCCACGACCTTGGCCAAGAACTGTACCGGTTTGGACATCACCCTGGATCCGCCGGAGGCGTGGGTGGACATTGCCGATACACGAGGAAACAATCCTGGCAATACCATCCGCTGACGTAGGCCGGCCGGGGAGGGCCGCCAATCCTCCCGTCATCCCTGTAGCTGATCTCAGCGACCACGGTCCCTGAGCAGCCTCGGCACGTTTCCGTCGGAGGGGCGTATTTTCCTCGCTTGCGGCGTCGATCCTCCTGGTCCTGGCGGATGTCTTTCAGTATTGGATGAAGGGGGAGCTTGTCGACGGGCATTGCCAATGACTGTCTTACACCGCCGGAGGCAGGCTGGCTATCGGGTAAGCCACCCACGTCGGACTAGAATGTCCTCTCCAATTTGGGCATGTGCTTCTCTGGCCGCCTGTTCCTCATCTGATTCAGAAAGGATCAGATGCAGCTTACGCTCTACAGCCTGCGAAATCGCCACTGTATTCAGGAGCATATAACACATTAGAGTGATACTCCCTGTGCGAGAGTTCACAGGGATAGCTGCTCGAATGAGGTTTAGGTCATGGTCTGGGATTTGACCCTCCGCGCCATGAGCAATTCTGTTTCGAATCCTATTCAAAGCCCCTATGGCTTGACTCACAGGGGATCCAAAGTTGGTGCTGAATGCTAATCGATGTAGCTTGTGAAAATTCAAGTCAATCTCTCTTAGGCCCAGCCCTGGGTATCTGGATTCCATAGTCTGGTAGAGTTGACCCTCAATCAGACTATGCGCTCGGAGAACAGCAATGACAGTGCTGTCAGCTACGGTTTCTCTGTGAAATCCCCTAGCAACAATGCCTGCTTCTTCAGCAATAGCGTCATGAATCTCACGTTGAGTGCGTGTAAGGACAGGCATCCCCGTTATCTACACCGCCAAGGCCAGCACCCGTTCCACCGACAACCCCTTCCGTAGCCGATTGCGGATCGTCTCGTAGTTGATGCCCGTCACCTCGGCCCACTCACTCAAGCTGCGCGTGACCCCGTGCAACGTGAGCCAGCGCGTCTTCCTGGTGTTCCGCATCTGCTCCGTCCTAGTAGCCCACTTGCAGTTGTCCAGCTCGTAATTGCCGTTGACATCCTTCCGCTCCAGACTGTACCCAGGACCTGGTCGGGCGCCAACATCAGCCAGAAAGTTGTCGAAGGATCCCAGCCAACGTTCGCACACCAGGATCCCTCGGCCACCATACTTCGACCAGGCAGGATGTTTCGGGTTCGTGCAACGATGTAGCATTGCTTTCCAGGCGTCACGTTCAACGCCGATAGTCCGCTCAAAGCCAGTTCTAGGCTTTAGTTTGGTGGGGCCAAACACCGCTTCTATTTCCAGGCCCTGGTTCAGACGGTTTGTAATTGTGTGCTTTGGAATTCCCAGTCTCTCTGCCCAACCGGCCACGGTCAATGTCTCCCCTTGATGGGTCAGCAGACGGCTTGCTCTAGTGTTTCGTGCTTGAGCTATGCGCGTAGCCCAGTGCGCATTCCCCGGCTCGTAGTTGCCGTCAGAATGCTCCCGTTCAAGAGAGTAGCCTTTGCCCGGTCGTGGCCCAACGTCCTCTAGGAAGGCCTCGTAGCTGTCCTGCCACCGCTGGCAGACGGTGATGCCTCGCCCTCCGTAGTCCTTGTAGGCTTGAGCGTTAGAATTCAAGCAACGCTGTTTCATCGAAGTCCAGGCAGTGTACTCCGGAGTCGGCTTGATCTTGGGTGCTGGCGGACGCTTGGGATGCAACACCTTCTCCCTGGGCTTGTAATGCGTCAGGTAGCTGCCCGTCCGCAGTATTTCCGAGCCGTCATCCCGTAGGCACTTCCACAGCATGTGCCCATGTGCGTCAGGTGAGGTCGCACCGATCACGGTCAGTTTCAGCTCTTCGAAGCGTTGGCCAGTGAGGTCCTTGAAGTTGATGGGAAGCATGTGCTGAGTATAGCACATTTGGGCTAAAATGGCGGGTCCAGGGAAAATTCTGAGCCCCTACCCCATTTTAGCCGATTTGAAATCGAGCCAAAAATAAGGGTAGGGGTGCTTTCCCAGGTTCCGAATTAGGTTTTACCCTTTTGCCGATAAAAGCGGGACGCATACTGGATACGCCATTTTAGGGGATCGCGGACCGCCGTTTGGTTAATGGGCCGGATTTCAAGGTCACTGGATTACCGGCGGTGGGTCATAGCATACCCAGGGTCGCTACGCTCCCGGGCTTCGCCCTTGCATGGGTCAGGCTATACCCTGTTGCCGTTCATCCTAGGTCGTCATCGTCTCCTAGTCTGTCCCACACAGAGCGTCTGTCAGGCTCGGGCGTTGGTGGGGTCACTCTGAGGACAGGCCCTAAGACTTGGCCATCTACAGTAGCAGCGTCTCTTCGACGAGTGATGGCCTCAAGGACTTCATCATCAGAGGGGGTTGGAGCTTGGGCAAGCTCTAGGCCAGAGCCGGGTGTGAGGAGAAGGTTTATGACTCGTTGGATCTGGGCGTCCCCTAGGCCGTCTGCTGCAAGAGAGGTTGTTATGGCACGAATGGCATTGCGTATCCAAGCGGGGCGTGCGGGTGGTAGCTCCAAGCCGGCTGTGGAGTGGTACGGTGTGTGGAACTCCTGCGTAGTGAGGGCCGGCCGTTCGAGATCGAGGTTCGGCTCGACCGGCGTGACGACCTCAATGACTTCGTCAGCAATCAGGGGGATGACGTGGCTGTTGACCAATACGATATTGAAGCCTCTCGGGGTACGGTACAGAGGACCTTCGGGCGTCGTTGGGATGAGCCAACCCCAGGCGATGTAATTTCTCAGGTTTTGGGCGTCGACTGCGAGGGCTCCCCGATTCGGATGTGTGACCCCTGGGCGAACGGTTGAGTACGTATTCGATTGCCGGATCGAGAATCTTGTTCCCAGGGCGAGGATAAACTGACCGAACGTGACGGGCTGAATGACCTCGAAGTGGGCGCGGGTGTCCACCCCCCCTATAACGATGTCGCCTCTGTCCATGGCCCTTTGGAAGTCGGCTTGGCCAACGACCATTTCGAGGCCGTGAACGTCCGGACCGGATACGGTCAAGACGAGCGTGAACGTGGGTGACGGTAGGGGCTCTGCTGGGCGTGCCAAGGGGGGTTCTTCCAGCGCCAAGCGGCTTCCCTCGTCACGCTCCAGGAAGAACAGATGATCGTTGTCGGGCATTGGCTACGGCACGAATACTAGCTTGAAACCGATCTTTCGGAAATGCTTAGTGAGGCGTGCCTTACGTTCTTCGAGGGGCGTATCAATTCCCGTGTGGAGGATCGAAGGTCTATCATTGATCCTGATGGCCATCTGCGTCCACAGGGTATCTTCTTGACGGCCATGTCTGGTCTTTAGGGCGCCTTTGGGCCATTTGATGTTGGGCACATCCTGAGGGCGGACGGCGGCCTCGATCTGCCTAGAAGTTGCGCCACAGGCTTGGGCCAAGAAGCCTAGGCAGCACATGTCCCCGGGGAGGCCCTTACCTTTAAGGCTCTTCGCATAGAGAGCCGATGGGCGTGTAGACCCGTAGCGAAGCCATCTTGACTCTTTGATCACGAGGGTCTTGAGCCGTTTGGCCTTTTTCTTGGGGGTTGCCATAGACCTTGATCTTACACCGAGATGGGGCGTCTCCAGAACCAGTAATGCGGAGCGTACTCCCACAGTTCCCAGCCGGGCTCGGGGTACTTCTTGAGGAGGGTAGAGGCCCCAGGATACGTGTAGTCACCCGTGACCGTTCGGTATTCGTAGTTCACGTGGACGCACTCAGGTGTGCTTGGGCACGAAGCCTTGCCATTGCCCTAGCGTGGAGCTGGGATATGCGGGGTTCGCTGACGTGCATCTCCACGGCGATGTCCTTGAATTTCATACCCTTGAAGTAGTGTTGAGCGACGATGAAGCGTTCCCGCTCCGGCAGCGTGTCAACGGCCAAGAGGATCGTGTCCAAGGTCTGCTTGGCAGCGGTGGCGGCTTCGCTGCTGGAGGAATCGGTCAGGCAACGATTCTGCTCCCATTCACTCACGTCATCGAAGCGGACGACAGCCGGGGGCGGGACGTACCCATCGGTACCGCTAGCCGCTTCGGCCGCAGCTCGTGCACGACGGGGAAGCCAGTCTTGGGCTCGTAGCTCATCGAGGATCGCCCCACGAACACGGACACGAACGTACCATTCGAAGGATTCAGGGGATTTGTTGAAATTCTGAACGGCTTGCCAGAGGCCGCACATTCCGGCCGCGACCAAGTCCTCACGGAGGACGTTGCGAGGGAGCTTCCTTTGGAAGCCTCCCGCTATTTTATGAACCAAGGGAGTGTACAGGGCGATCAGGGCTTTGGAAGCTTCGGGAGCGATGGGCTTGGTTTTCATGGTCATTTCTTCGGGGCGTTGGCAGCGTAGGCTTTGGGGAGGTAGGCGGCCTTTTTCGCGTAGTAGGCGGCGATCCGGGCTTCGTGAGCAGCTGCTTCGGGGGAGCAGGGGAGGAGGCCATTCTCGTTCGTCATGATCAGTAGAACGGATCGAGTGGTCAGAAGTTAAGTACCTGAATGATCAATTTAATGACGAGGGGTGTAGACCCCTGGGTTTGGGGCATCATCCAATGGGTCCGGGACAAGGAAAATGAAGAGGAGGGTGCCGAACGCAAGGGTGGCTAGGGCAATCCCTGCGTATTTGAGGAAGTTCATCGATTGCCAGGGAGTGGTTGGTTTCCGTCATCTTCGCGACCCCCATGAGAAGGCGGGCCTTGGCCTTGTAGCAGTATCTCTCTGCCATTTTCAAGGCCGCTTCCAGCTCGATGTAGATCTTGGCCGCTAAAGCCGCTTCCGTGAAGGACTTCACATACAGCTCGACATCGTGGTCCAGCTCACCGGCCGGGGTCAGGCGGATGCAGGAGACATGGTAGAGGCCGTCACAATGGGAGAGGGACAACGAGGCGGAGTTGGCTTCGATGTGCTCGACGACGGTCATCTTGTGGGGCATGATCAATAGAACGGATCGACCCCACTGAAGTTAAGGGTCAGGGCAACGAATCTTCGATCTGCTGCAAGACCTTCGGGGCGAGGGCGTAGAAGGCGGAGTCCAGGGTGTCGAGCTTTGAGCCCGCCCAATTGTCGTCCTCGTCCTCATCGAGCTTGTCGAGGTAGTGGAGGCGGTCACGAGCCGATTGGATGAGATTGAGCATCTCCCCGGCCTCTGGGGTGTCCAAGCGGATCAGACCGTGGAGGATGGCATCTAGGCCCACGTAATAGCCGTTGTCGTGCCATTGGGAGAAGCCACCGTTCTCGACCTGGTAATTGAGGTTACCAAAGGCAACCACTGAGCGAGTCCAGGGGTTGAGCGAAGCGTAGAAGTCCTTGAGGTCCATCTTTTCCGTGTAGCCCTCGTAGGCTTTGGTCATCGTTGCTTGGAACTTGAGGTATTCGGTCATTGGGTTCCTTGAAGAATAGCGTAGCGGCTTACCAGAGAGGTTTCCAAGGTCCGTCGCCTGGGAAGCCGCTACATCCTGCGGTCAGTGGGCTATCAACGAGGCCGCAGGACCCTCGCTGTTTTCCCGATCTTACACACTCAGTAGAACGGATCGAGTTCGAAGAAGTTAAGGGCAATCAGTTCAGTTGGACCGTCAAAACGATGAGGTCAGAGCCTCCTACGGGAAAGCTATAGGTGGTGTCGTTCAAACCGCCCTCCAGCAGTAGGAGGGGGATGGTACCGCCGCCGAAGCGGACGGTCTCCTCGTCAATAACGTCCCCACAGGCAACGAAGCGGGGCGTGGGAGGGCCGTCATAGAGTTGAAGCGTAACGGCTCCTTTGGTCGAGGTCCCGACACACTGGATTTGGACCCAGAAGTCCTGAGGCAGGTTTTGGCTCAGATCCTGGCAACTAAATACTTCGCCTGGACCACAAGAGCACCCCGGTGGAATCAGCCCACTCTCGGACTTGGTCGGGGGGTAGAGGTCCCGACATGTGAACCCTGAGGCGTCACAGGAACAGGATTGGTAGCCCCGGTAGGTTCGGTCTCCAAGAACATCCACCCCATAATCAGAAGCTCCACCTTGAGGCATTCCAGCTGAACCTCCTTGAGGGGATCCCGAAGAACCAGCGGTAGCCGTCCCGCCTGAGCCTCCCTGATGGGATCCACCTTGGGGCATTCCACCAGAGCCAGCTGTCATGGTAGGGACTCCTCCAGAGCCTCCTTGAGGGGCTCCAGCTGAGCCAGCGGGGACGATAGCTCCGGCAACTCCTCCTGAGCCTGCTGTAGTCTCGGACCCACCAAGGCCCGCCGTTGAAGCACTGCCCGCAGACCCTCCTACTGTAGATCCAGCCGAGCCACCGGAGGGAGTAGCGATACCGCCTCCTGAGCCGGCCTCAAGGGGCACCTCAAGGCTTCCGGCTTCACCACCGGCTCCGGCATCACCTGTAGCCAAGCCAAGGGCTCCAGTCGTGAAGGGAGCCGAGCAAGCCGCTAACGTTAACGAGACTGCGATCAGGAGTTTCAACTCGATTGTCATCATAGCGAATCCATGTAGTCGAGCTGGTCCTGGAGGGCCTCCTCGCAATGGCCACAGAGGCCGGTAGCCGACTCGAAGCTGGCGAGGCGCTTGCAAGTCGGGGCTGAGCAGACCTTGGGGGTACCATAGGCGAGATCCCTGAGGTACTTATTGAGGCCGGCGGGGGAGACGAATGCGTGGCCCTCGTCGATGATGATGATCTTGGTCATGATAAGTAGAACGGAGCCGGGCAGGGGAAGTTAAGGCCTAAAGATCGTTTTCGAACACGAAGCTCGTGATCCCCGTCTTTGGGTCGAACTTCTGGCTAACTAGGTGATCATTGAGCCCTTGGGCATCCAGGGCCAATCCCAGGACCCAAACACCTTTGAGCTGCTTGGGCGTGAGCTTCTTCATCCTCAGCCCCTTCAAGGACTTCGGACGTGGTGCGGCCATGCCCCCATGAAGACCTGGGAAGTCCTAGGCGAGGACGACTACGTCACCTACATGTTTTCAGTGGATGACGTGAGGAAAGCCTGTGTCTGGTTCCTAGGGGGCCACGTAGAGCGGCAAGATGGCTGGCACGCCTCGTTCCCCAAAGAGGCTGTCTACCAGCGTATGATCGAGCGTAGTTGGGAGACGCTGGACGAGGCTAAGAAGTCAGTCGAGCAGGATTACGAGGATAGACCATGGTAGAGTACGAGCCTGAAATAGACGCGATCGTCCCCATCCTGTCAGCTGCTGCCAAGACCGATCGCGTGGTCAGAGTCATGGTCAACCCCTTCAAGGTCAGTCCCGAGGACGGCATCTGGGAGCGTGCGAACCATCGAAGTGAATGGACACGGCTCCCACCCGGTCAGGTCCCCACTAGGGATCAACCCCTGCGTTCAGGGACTTTGAAGCTGTGAGATTGAGCGAACTCAACCTCTTGTCTCGCAAGAAGCGAGAGGCCTACTTGAAGGCAATAGGTACCCCGAAGAGGCTCCTACCCCCATGGCGGGCGAAGGTTCTCACAGAGCTTGAGGATCGTTACGGCATGGACTCTGCCACCTTCCTCAAGGCCTGGAGTGAGGGGAAGCTCCCCGACACCGCTGATTTCGCCCGCTGGCTCATTCTCGCCCCGAAAAAGGACGAGTTGGTGTAAAGTATCCCTCCACTAGGCCGTAGACAGAAGCAATGTCAATCATCGAACATCCGACCATCCGATACACCCATCCGGTCAAGGGCTACTCCGCCCCGACCTATGTGGCCCAATGTGACCTCTGCAAGACCATGTGCTCGCACACAGGGACTGAGCCAGGGGATGCCGCCGAGCAAGCCCACAAGCGTGCCTGGGCCACCCAGAAGGCCCCTAAGGCCCAAATTGGCGACCCCAAGATCTGGGTCTGCAAGGGCTGCCTCAAGGTCCAGCAGAAGTGAGGCGAATCAGCGCCTACTACTCCGGCCAGCCGATTCGAATCAAGGCGCCGGATGAAGCACTCTTCAAGTGGGCTGCTTCAACGGTCAAGAACCGTTATAGGGTACGGACTTACATCGAGCTGACTTCAGAGCGGACGTTGATAGTCACCGACGTTCCCGCTAGGTTCCTTGACTTCCCGCTAGTGGATCCGTTCTACTGGGCATGAACTACGAAGACAGCGAGCTGGAATACGACAACGACTTCGATTACGAGATGGACGGTGATCGTGACGAGGATGCGGACCTCGATGGCGAACGTCAGCTGGACTTCGACGCTGACCTTGATGACGACCTCATCGACGGCGTAGGCTTCGCCGACCCCGGTGGCAAGAGGGTGTCGTCGGCCCCCGATAGGCCCTGAAGGGCTTTGAGGAAGGTCATCGGCTATTGGCCGAGCGTTTGAAGTGGAGGTTGGTACGGCGACGGTTGCGATGGCAAACCGCCTCCATGGCCTCGACTTCCCAAGCCTCTTTGACAAGGCTATCGTTGCCGAAGAGGCGGGCTCGAATGGCCCTGTGGATGCGACCGCTCTTGAGAGGGGCCTTGAACTCATTGAGGGCGTAAACGCGGTCAGCAATGGGGGAAATGGTGGGCATGGTCTTCTTTCAAGCGGGGGTTATTTGGAAAGTTAAGGGGAATCAGAGCCCCTTGGCTCGCAGCTCACCGATGCGGTCAGCCAAAGCCAGCTCGTACTCGTCAATGTCCCAGCCGGCGTCAGCCATGATGTCCCCAATGACTTTGCAGTAAGCGATACGACCGGCCTCGGTCCGGGACATCGCCATGTCATCGTGGGCGCCGACACGGTCAATCAGTTCTTCGAGGGTGATCTTGGTGGACATGATCAGTAGAACGGAAGCCGAGGGTGGAAGTTAAGGGCTATCGGATCAGGTCCGCAAGTTCTTCCAGTTCATCGAAAACCTCCCAGATCCCCTCGTCGGCTCGCTCATCCCAGGCCTTGTCCCAGATCCGATCCGCCTTGGGATGGTCGGTGAGACCCACCTCTTCGAGAGCATCGGCCTTGAACTTGGCAATCAGCCCATCCTCTACTTTGGAGTATGCCCCAAAACCCTCGGGATTGGTCTTGAGGTCGCCCCAAGGAACTTCCAGCGGATTATCGTAGACGCCTGCCGTGATCTGGTCTCGAATGCCGTCTGACATGGGGATGTTGCTGTGAACTTCGTCGACAATGAGGAGTTTGGTCATGGCCACAGATACGGCCATGAGGCGGGCTTCTTAAGGCCCTATTTCCGAGCCTAGTGATCGCCGAAAACAAGAACTCTAGGACATGACTTTCGATATACGTGGAATTTACTCTGGTGTATGGATGGTGATGCCTCCCCAGACCACGCCCCATTGGGTCTGCACCGTCTGCAACACATCCGTGGCCCCCAAGGGCAAAGGGCTCAAGAAGCTGTTGCAGCTCCATAAGAAGAGTTGCCCTACACCCAAGCTTAGGTTGGTAGCCTTGGTGTAGACCCCCAAGAAGATGCACCTCCGAGTCGAACAGCCCCACCCCCTAGGTTGTGCCGTGGCAGCGATAGCCACCATTGTGGGACAGCCCTACAACGCCGTGATGAAGCGGGCCTTCGGACGGGGCTGGCGACAAGTGTCAGACCCCGGCCTCTACACTACGCATATGGTCAAGATCCTGCGTAGCTATGGGTATAGCGTTCGAAAGACCGACTACTTTGACTTCAGCTCAAGCGCCATCCTCTTCCTTGACTTAAAGGCGCACACCCCCTACTGGGAAGGCCTGTGGCATTGCCTAGTTTGGGACCCAGACAAGCGAGGCCGTATCATAGACCCCTCTTGGAAAAGATGTCGTTCCCAAGAATACCACGCCAAGGCTTGGGTCTACGGCGGATGTCAAACGCTGATCGTTCGTCCGAAAGAAGCCCCTTAACCCCTCCACGCAACCTATCGTATACGTTCAACTTTTCTTTGAGCGAAGGCTCTCAGGTCGGTGTATAGTAGGGGATGGGAATCACCATCGAATTGAACGCTCAAGCAAAAACCTACGAAGCCAAGGCTCCGGGCATGTTCGCCTGGTGCGAGGCCGCACCCCAACACGAGGCTTGGATCGCAATGACGGCCCTCACAGAGGCTGTATTACCCTGAGGCCACTATCGTCCAAGGGCCAGGCGTTCCTGAAACGATTCTTGCAAAGGGCCGAATGCTGATCGATATGTTGGCCCCAAGAGGTGGGGTCAACGTCCAGAAGATGTCCGTTTACTGAGAAGCCCCTTAACTTCCCCACGCCCCCGACCGTACTAGTCTGCAAGGTTGCAAAGTCTAGCTAGCGAGCGGCCCAGTTGAGGATATGCATGTCCTTCGCGGTTTCACGGTTAATGTAGTGGCAACATACCTCCTAACAAGGGGCATCACAGGTTCGATCCCTGTGCCGTGATCAAGAACCAGAAGCACCCCGCAGTCCATCCTGCCATTCTCCCTGCCAAATGGCAGGATGAGCCCTTAACTTCCTCTCATCCGATCCGTTCTACTAGTCAACAGGGCACGGGCCGATCGGCGACGCCTTTTTGACCCACGGGGACGGGATCCCTCGTCCAAAAATCGGTGTAAAGGACCTGATGTCCTTCCTCGAATACCTCCGAGAGCACGCCACCACCAAGTGGAACATCTCGTTTCAAACGATCGTCCTCACCGTGGTGTTCATCCGTTACATCCATGAGGGAGCCCATATCCCAGGAGCACTCCTAGGAGCCTTCGTTGTGACCGCCATCGCCTATGGCTTCGCCACAATCGTCATCTACGGGATCGAGAGAGCCTGGACTCAGTACTCCGCCAAGAGGTAGGAACATACCCAGTAGAACGGATCCGCCTAGGGAAAGTTAAGCCCTTCTGGAACGCCTTGGCTGCAAAGCCTTTTGATTGCTCAGTACGCTGAGACTGTGGCATACATCCCACAGTAGACAGGGCCTCTCCCCCTTATCTCCCAAGGCCGTTGGCCGTATACCCTGAGCATGAAGCGTCCAACAATCCTAGGCTGGCTCATCCTCTTCTTCCTGGGGGCTATGGGAACCCTAGCCTTCGTGTATCATGTGATCGCCAGTTACTGGCTCATTCCACTAGTAGCCTCGCTAGGCCTCATGGCCCTCGATCACCACCGGAGTCGGAACCAACCCGCTCAACGGAATACTCACTGACCATGCCCTGGAAAATCAAAAAGACCTCGAATCCACTCGATAAGAGCAACCCCATGATCCACATGTTCGACGGATCTGTGAACGTCAACATGCTGACTCACCTCGATTCCGGCGTGGTAGACCTCTGGGTCGGCAACAACGACCCACTCTTAGCCGGGATCTACATCACCATTGACAGTGAACGTCAACCCATCCTCAAGGTCGAGTCCACTGCGAACTCTCCACGAGGTCTCGACCTCGCTGTCATGACCACCGTCCTCGAAACCCTGGGCGTGAACCCTCAGCCGCTCTTGGGCCGATTCTACAAGAACAGCCGCAGAGCTTTCAAAGATCAGGGAGCAACCACAGGGCGGGGCTCATCCAACATCGAGGCGAAGCCGAGACCCTGAGCCCGCCAAGGTGGGTCGCTCCCGACCCACCTTAATTTTGCTCGGAATATGGACTGTTTTCCATAGCTTCATGTAAATGGGGATTATTACTGACGTTTTTGGGGGACTAGATCTCGTACCGTAATCGGGATTGTGAGCTGGGGGGATCATAGACCTCTCCCTGGCATGCTTCGCGAGCCGGTGGAGGGGGTTTTGGGCTGCTGACAATACTCAATGACATACTCACAGAAATCGTCGGCATGGACAAGGCATTGCCGTTCCCGGGGCTGTGGGTGGTGGTTGGGGAGCTTTTGGTATTACTACTGGCAGCGCCATCAGGTGATGGGTTATCCCCCGATGTCCTTTTCTAGGGCTTGGAGGTATGCGACAGCATCCAATAGCGCACATGAGGTTGTGCCTGTGCTTGCCTGGGGGGACGTAGACGATGTCTGACCTCGGTGTAGAGGAGGGGGGATGGACTTTGAGATGACGATGATAGTACGACCTTCGGTTAAGAGCGTCCGAAGCACACGGCCGGTGACGTTGGTGGAGCGGCTTGTTTGTACGGGGGCTTCCCCTTAAGGACGGCTGGGAGCCGGCCGTATCGACAGCCATGACATCCCGTTCCCGTTTATTCCCTGAGGTGGGGCTTCTGGCTTTGGGCTTTGTCTTCCTGGTTGGGCTCTTGGCCACAGCCTGGATATTGAGTCCTGTGCCGACCAATTGTAGGTCCTATAGCTGCGCTCCCTCTGGGGACATTGACCCGGGGATAGTCCCGGACACGAGTTCGGGGTATTGACGTGAAGATCACCTTCGTTTGTGTACAGTGTCATTGGACTGCCCGACGGGAGATGCCGCAGGGTAAGGCCGGATCACCTCAGGGAGGCTCCGTGAAGTGTCCTCTCGGGCATGGCCCGATGTTGAGTCAGTACGAGACTGGATTGGGTCGAAAGGTTAAGAAATGGGCAAGACGATGACCAAAGTCAGATACCGAAAGACGTTCACTTACTGGGAGCGAGTACGCATTGTCCGGCCTGGGAAGCGGACCATCTGTGTTCAGGTGAAGTCCGGTGCGGGCATTGGCTTTCGGGCAAGGTCAGTGAGGAAAGGCTTTGCGATGACAACGACATCGGCCAGGGCCTCGGGGGATCCGGTATGAGCCTTGTTGCTGACCTCAGGGCGCTCTCAGAGCTGTTTTCGGAGCCTAGTCGGCGCACTACCGGGGTGTATGCCCGGGACGCTTCAGGGAGGAGCGTAGAACCTCAGGACCCTAGGGCGGTTTGCTACTGTCTTATTGGAGGGGTGATCTCGGTTACGGAGGGCATTGACAGTCTTCGGTGTCATCATCTGCGTGAATCCCTTCGAAAGGCTCTACCGGAATCAGCCGGGTTTTCTTTGGCTGGGTTCAATGACGTAGCGCATCATTCCCAGGTTCTAGAGGTGATTGCCTTGGCATTGGCTAAGGAGCTTGAGGGTGCCTAGGCCGTACATTCCTTCGGCGGATGACTACACACACTTCCGGATAGTGTCTGAGCGATTGGACGATCCACCTTTTGGTTCCGCTCGTACTGTCCCTGATCCTCCACAGCTTCTTCGGATTCGTCTAGGTGGTGATGGTACGGAGAGCCACTACGTGTACCGATCCGAAGTTGAGCAAGCTCAACGACGTGGGGAATTGGAGCGGATGAATGTTGACCCTGCGCTACTGCAATTGCGGGTGGTTTCTGGGGTGTCCCTGACCGTTGCCTCTTCAACGAGGACCGTTCGTTTGCTCAGTATCGTTCGTTTGCTCAGTGGCGAGATCTATTGGGCATATCCAGTTGCGGCTGACGTTATCGGGGCAGACCTAGAGAGCCCTAGGCGGCAACACGAACTCGGGAATGCCTTGGCTCTGTACATGGGCGGGGCCATTCAGCTTCAGTCATTGCTGATAAACTCGAAGATTTTGGGATCGCCCATCTGCCTTGAGGTGGTCCCCGATGGGTCCGGGTTCAAGGCCAAGGTGATTATTCCCGAAGAATCAGAGGCGATCGGGCTCAGTTGGGGTGAACGTCTAGGGGATCCACTGGTTTAGGTCATGCCTTACGAACTCGCAACTTCGAGTACCTACACTCACCTACTGGTGCTTACGTCTAACATTACCCCTGTCACTAACAACATCGGCTACATCGCTCGATCGGCGTTGGAGGCTGCTCCCGGACTCAACTTCGGGTTCAGGACCGGATTCAGGTCAGATTCTGACATTTACTGCCAAGTGGGGTCTTTCGATACCCGCTTGGTGGATGTTATGGGGCGAGAGCATGTATTCCCTGCCCGGGGGGTTTTCTGGCTCCGAGCCTACGTCTACGTTCCTGAGCTGACATTGGCATTGCCTGAGGGTGCGCTCTTTCGGATAGAAACCCCTGCTATTTTCCATGTTGTCCGTGCTGTCCTTGAGCAGGCCATTGACGGCGGAGCCCTTCGAGTTATTACCCATGAGCGGGTAGACAACGGCCATGGAGCTACCTCCAGGGTTTGCCTACGGGCTACTCTTGATTTTGACATGAACGTTACAACCACCGCCATCTACGCCAGGTGTTCCATTCGTGCGGGCAGGGATTACTGGGTGACTCCGACTCCGGCCATTGACGATCCTCAGTTCCCAGCGAATCGGACGGTCCCAGTAACCACTAGTTTGGGGGCGATGATGGCTGTCCGGCCTGGAGTCAATGCCGTGCGTATTCTCGCCAATGGGAGACTCCACGACGTTCCCGTGAGGCGTGTTCAGCAGTACCTTGAAATGGGCTACGCTGAGGTCACTCCCCAGACGGACACGGGAATGACGCTCCTTGCTAGGCAGGCGCTCTACCTAGACCAAGTGGATGGCGGCCAAGTGGTCCTTGCCCAAGGATCCGCCTATGATGCTGAACTCATTGAGTATATTCCGCCTCCTCAAGCTGAGGCGGCTCCCGAGCCAGAACCTGACCATACTCTGGGTGGGCTGTTCCCTCAGGTTCCTTTCAGGTCAGCGATTGTCGTCGAGTACCTGGCCCGCCTAGCGATTCCGCCGATACAGCGGGCTTTGGTCCTGGCGATCTTGAACCACGAGCCGGGTTTTGAATCCATTGTCGCTGACAATGTCAACGTAAACGTGACTTTGGCAGTGGCTACAGTCCCGGGGACTGAGCCTGTTGCCTGGGTAGCACAGGCTGAGGAGAAGCGGCCTCCTAGTTCATGGCCTAGTTGGATCGAGCGACTAGACGATCCGTTAGTCTAGGAGTAAGCAGGATCACTGTGGCTCCGCACGAGATTGCACGGCGTTTACATGTCCTGCTTACCCCTGCATTCTAGTCCGATTTCAGTCGTCTTCCAGCCCGAAATCGGCTTTTTCGGCGTCACGGAACAGGGAAGCCATTGGGTCGTCATCCTCCGGCTCCTCAGTGAAGAGCGGCCCTTCTTCGAGGATCTGGTCTCTACAGTCACTTTTCTGGTCTTTAGTAACGGTTCCTTGACCTACAGTCACTTTTCTGGTCGTTAGTAACGGTTCCTTGACCTCGGTCCTCACCTCAGGGTTTACGCCATGATTCGTTGCTTTGTAGCCTGGAGGCAGCTTGGACTCTCTGGCCACTACAATAGCGGCTTCGGTCTCAGCCTGTATTTTTGCCAGGGCCTCGGGCTTGGCCGCTAATAGGGCATCGCCCATCTTCTGGGTGAGATCGTCCAGGGGCGCCTTCTTTGGAGCGTCTGGGTCAGCCATTGGCTCGATTCCCATCTCCATGAATCCACGAACGGCTGCCTCACCTAGAAGCTTGGACAGGGAGGCCCTGCCATCCTTTGTCTTGGCTCCACGTAAGAGGTCCTCTAAGGTCTTGGGGAGCACAACACTGACTGACTTCGGGATCTGCATAGCCAGGATCTACACCGGTCAGGAAGGTCGCAGGTCGCGGATCGTGGAGTATCACGTGACAATGGGTGGCCTAGTCAATGACTCGTGAACAAGGCCACCCATGATGTCAGGGGCTAGGCCACTTGGTCACTCACCCGTCTGAGGCCTTCACATCAACGCAGACGACGCCGCTCCAGGTATCCCCAGGCGCCTCGATGTTGGCGTAGAAGCATCGGTCTAGGCCTTGCCACCAGTCGACTTCGACCTAGTAGCCTGGGATCAAGTCACGGTGGAAGAACTTGTGGCCGACGACTTCAATGAACGAGCCGGAGCTGTTGTACTGAACGGTTGTAGTGGTCATGATCTGCTTCCGAAGGCCTTCTCGAATCTTTGGTCGAGTTCGCCCAGTTTCAATGAGGCCCACCAGGTGGTTAGGTCGGGGAACGTGTCCCAATCGAGGGTTGACATTTCGTATAGGACGCCGATCTCGATCGTTCGGACCACCTTAGATCTGCCGCCTCCCAGGACGTTGAGGCTGCGGTAGACGACCTTGATCACGTAGCGTGGGACTAGAGTGGCGGGGCCTCTTCGGTTGAGGCTGTAATCAGTGAACACCTTCTGGCCTATTTCGAATTTCATGACGCACTCTTGGGGTTGATGTAGGCAATAGCTTGCGGATCCAGGCCGGCCGTACGAGCCTCTAGTTCAGCGCCGACGGCGGTAGGGTTCTCGGTTGACCAGGAGGATTGTCCGGAAGCGAGGGAGACCCAAGCGAAGCCGCCTTGAGTGTTGTAGATGAGGGTGTCTTGCTGATCCGCACGACTTAGCGGGACCACGTGGTAGATTGCTTTGGGTGTGTTCATGATCAGTAGAACGGACCCGCTTCGAGGAAGTTAAGGGGCTTTGGCAATCACGGCCGTGAACAGTCCGTAGCCGTCCGACTTCAAGATGGTGTGGCGTTTCTTGTGGATGCGCTCGACGGCGTGGAAGTAGGGCGTTAGCTCGGGCTTCATCGAGTCACCTAAGGTGTCGATATCATCGAGCAATTTCCACAATGACTCTGCCCGTAGGTTCGCGGCTGCCAGCAGCGAATTCACCTGTTCTTCCAGCTCGTGGGCACAATGTTCAGTGCAGACGTGTTCAGCTTCCACTATCGTTGGGATGTAGGTCATGGGTTCTTCCTAGATTCTTGTGAGGCCTTCGAGCATCTCCTCAGAGTCTAGTGGGGCCAGACGTTTCATTTCTTGGGCTGGCCGGCCGGTTTGATCTCTTCGAGGTCGATGTCGGAGGAGTTGCACTTGGGGCAGCCGTTACTGGAGGCTTTTTCGGCTCCGGACACGGTTTTGAATCGGTGGCCGCATTCCATGCATGCGAACCCACTGTAGCCTTTGCAAGTGCTCATGACGCCAGCTCGATGTTGACGGCTTCGATGATGTCCCGTTGGTCCTCAGTCAGGCCGTCGTCTTTGCCCATGCCGTCTTCGTCACCGGGGTCATAGCCTGGGCCGGTAATGTCGGTGATACCAGGCACGTTATTGGCTAGGATCTTGGCGTAGAATTCGGAAGCGGGCTTGAAGTCCCAGAATTCTTTGGATTCGCCGTATCCGTAGCTGACAACGTATTTGTTGGACATGATCAGTAGAACGGATCCGGTTCGAGAAAGTTAAGGGAGAAAGAAGAAGGGCCCTCGAATCCTTCCCGGGGATGCTTCGAGGGCCCTTCTTGGGGTGAGTTTACTCGAAGACTCTGAGGATGTCCTCGGCGACTTGTTGGCAGGTCGTGGCTGCCAACTGGTTCCAGTCGTCTTTGGCTTCCTTTGACAGGGCCTTCCAGTTACTGGGGAAGTCCCTTATACCTTCGCCGCTGTTGTCGAACAGGAATTGGCCAGTGATCGTCGATTTGAACGTGGATTTCTTCTTCATGGACAGTGATTACGGCCGGGGGCTTGGCCAGCTTAAGGGGTCATTGCCTACGATTTCGAACCGATCCAGCATTTCCGCAGCTCTGAGCTGGCGTACTCAGCGATCCGCACACGTAGGCTGTGCCAGTTCTGGCCTACGGGGTCGATGAGGCCGGCGGTCTCAAGGAGGTCGACAATGGCAGTTGCCCGGTAGACATCGTCTTCAATAGTGAGAACGGCTTGGTCGAGGGTCTCGGGGCAGGGACGAGCCATGGCTACTTTTCTTCAGCGGGGACTAGCAGGCTTGGAGAGTTAGCTAGCATTTCAAGGCCGATTTCGGTAGCCCTGGCCAGCACACGGTGTTCCGTGACAACACCTCGATATGCCTTGCGGACGGACGCGATTTGGCTGAGAGCCTTTTCGGTCCTGGGGATTGAGGGCTTTGCCTTAGAAATGCCCTCTGCCCAAGAACCCTTCCGAGCTGCCCAAGAAAGATGTGCCACGAGCGAGACGGCACATCTGTGATCGAGCTGTCCGATGCTGCCGTGCTCCGGCGGTGTAGATCCGGCGATGCCAAACCTAGCGATCACGTTCATCGGGCTCGAACACGCCCACGGCCTTGTCGTCCGCGTTCGGAACGGCGCCGTGGAAATCGATGCCAGCGCACTTCCGGTTTACGGAGGTCAGCAAGCGCACTTTGATACGAGCGACGAGCCTTCGGTCGAGAAGACCCCCATCACGACTACAGACCGTTCTTCGTCAGCCAATCGTTGACCGACTCTTTGCCGTACCCAACGCAGCTCGTCACCGGGAAAACGTAGACGTGCGCCTGGTCGTTCGTGATTTGCCTGATGGCCACCTTAATTTGATCTGCGGTGTCGTTCGTGATGGCCACGTAGGAGGATTCCGTCACCATTTCGGCGCCCTCGGTTTCCCTCACGTAGTCGAGCAGAGCCTTTTCGTACTTCCGATCTTTCAGGTCGTACGTGATCAGGTAGGCAGCCATAGGGTCACGTTCGGCCGGTCCCTGGCTAGGCGTCAAGAGTACGAGAACAACCCGATCGTGCTCAATCACAGGGTCGGAACGTCACCGTACGGAACGTCTCTGAGGGTCACATCCTTCAATTCTCCGAAGGCTCGGCAGCCCATTTGCCGAAGTCGTTTTTGTGAAACTTGAAAGAGACGGGATTGGTCTTGAACGGGACGATGCCGGGCACGCAGCTCGTCCTGCCGACGCAGTTCATGAATTCGCGGCACGTACCGGCAATACTGACTTGGACCGGCCAGTAGCCATCCTGCTCGTTCTTCTCCCCTCGAAGGGCGACCTCGACTTTAGAGATGGTTTGCTCCTCCCCAGAGCACTGAACAGCGTCCTTGAGGGTCGTCCCAGATCCTCCAACCACTTGTCCGGCGATCGGCATGACAAGGGCAGAGACCTCCGCATCTGAGGGCCCGCCCCTGTGACACCCCGTCACCAACGTCGCTAACGTCAACACGAACAACATCAACACCGAGAAATACAGCCTCATCCAAGCCTCCTTGAGCCTGGCAGCTTCCGTCCGAGCCGGGACAAAGTCTACCTCAAAGAGGTGTGTTTAGGACATTGATTGGCCGCCACCGTCATCGTCCATGGCGGATATCCCGAAGCCAATCTATCTACGGGTTGGCCGTCGAATCGCTGAACTTCGGCGTAAAGCAGGGAGAACCCAGGAAGAACTGGCCGAAGAACTCGATCTGGGCTGGCGCTACATCAGCAAGGTCGAACGCGGGCTCGAAAACCTGGGGCTCGACACCTTGGAGAAGTTCGCGACAGCGCTGCGCGTGAACATCAAGGAGCTGTTCGAGGATGCCCGTGGCGAGGCCCTCCAGGTGAAGCAAGGACGACCTCGGAAGTCTTAACGAGAATTCTGACTTTTCAGACTTGTCGGCTCCGAGATCTCTGATAAGTTCCGAGTGTGGCTAGAGCACCCCTGACCCTCAACCAGCATTTGAAGCTGGTTCACGAACAACTCGCTGAAGTCAAAAAGGAAGCGGTTGCCGTTGAGCAGAGCTATGCCTCGAAAAAGGCCGAATTGGAAAAGCGTCGAGCCCAGCTTCTCGAAGACCTCGAAGAGATCGCGAGCAAGGCGGCTGACGAACCTGACCTGAAGCCAGCCCCAGAGAAAGCACCGAAGGCTTCAGATCTCCCGCCCCTAGAGAAGGGCGAGCGAGGACAAGGCGGCCGACTCGTGATGTTGCTTCAGGAACGCCCTCGGGCAGATCTCGACTGGCTGGCCGAAAAACTGTACCGCGACGCTGACAAGGGTTCCTTGGCAAGCCTCCTCGACTACCTGAAGCGAACGGGGCGTGTACGAAGGGTCGACTCTGGCAAATGGGAGGCGGTCTAACCCCACAAAACACTAAACCCCGCAAGTGCTTGCAACACCAGCGGGGCGAGTGCCGGTTTTTCAACCGGACTTGAGCGACCTCGAACCGGCACGCGGTGTCGAAGCCAGTCGAAGCCTTACCGTTTCGACAGTTTCATACACCGGAGGGGCTCGCGCAAGTCCATTTCCCCGAGGAAAGGACGATTTCGCGATGCATATGTATCTGCGAGAGGCGTACGTATGCCCTCAGGCCAGCGAGTTCCGCTGGTACTGGACAGTCGTAGTAGCGCCTCATCTCTGACCGACACGAGGTTTGGGTCGGGGCTTCTTCACCGGAGCCCCGACCCGGGCCGCTTCATCACGCCGCTTGGTGGCCCAGTAGGGCGACTTACAGCGTGGGCAGACAGTTGCCTGCTCGATCACGCTGTCTGGCATCTCACCCGGGTCCTCTGGCGCCAAGGGCGGGTTCAACTTCAACGGCGGCTTGAGCCCGCGTGGAACCCACCGATGCCCACAGCGAGTGCAGTAGTGCCCCCAGAGGGCGATCTTCGTAAGTTGCATCTCAAGTATATTACTTACGAAGGAGCCCCTTGACAAGGGTATACCTAATTAGTAATATACTTTCTATGGAAACCGCGAACAGCCTCCTCGCAACCGCTCTTCAGCGCCGTCAGGACAAGGGCCGCCAAATAGCGGAGTCGAACCAGGTGAAGAAGGTCGATGACGATCTTTGGCTCGTACCTTCGCAGACCCTCGCTGGTCGCACCTACCGCGTCGACATGCTGGAGCTGAGCTGCACCTGTCCCGATCACGCTGACAACCACTTCATGTGCAAGCACATCCACGCCGTCACCTTCACCCGCCTCCAAGTTCGGCGTGAACGTGACGGTTCGGTTCACGTCTCTTCCCAATCTGTGCGCGTTACTTATCCTCAAAACTGGCCCGCCTACAACCAGGCTCAGACCCACGAGAAGGAGCACTTCCAAAGGCTGCTCCGCGGTCTATGCGATGGCGTTGTACAGCCTCCCCAAACGCGGGGAAGGCCCCGTCTCGCCTTGTCGGACGTGATCTACGGCGCCGCCATGAAGACGCACACGACCATGAGCGGCCGTCGTGCAACCAGTGACATTCGTGACTGCGAAGCCAAAGGTTTCATCGACCGCGCCCCGCACTACAACAGCATCTTCAACTACCTTCAGAATCCTGAAATCACGCCGATTCTGAAGGCAATGATCGAAGAAAGCGCATCACCCCTAAAAGCGGTCGAGCACCAGTTCGCGGTCGACGGTACGGGGTTCAACACCAGCACGTACGCTCGTTGGTACGACCACAAGTACGGGCGTGAACAGCGCTATCAAACTTGGATCAAAGCCCACGCCATGGTGGGCGTGCGCACCAACGTCGTGACTTCGATCGAGGTCACCGAAGGCGACATGCACGACTCGCCGCAGTTCGTGGGCTTGGTGAAGACCACGGCCAAGCGCTTCGAGGTGAAGGAAGTGTCGGCCGACAAGGCGTACATCTCACACGCCAATTTGGCTGCCGTGGCAGATGCCGGTGGCATGGCGTACATCCCGTTCAAGTCGAATAACAAGGGTGCCGGCCCCGAGGCATGGCAGAAGCTCTGGCACTGCTTCTGGTACCGCCGAGCCGAGTTCGATCGCCACTACCACCAGCGGAGCAACGTCGAGTCGACGTTCTCGATGATCAAGCGCAAGTTCGGCGGAGCGGTCCGAGCCAAGAAGTTCGATGCTCAGGTCAACGAAGTGCTCTGCAAGGTGCTGGTTCACAACCTCGTGGTCTTGGTTCACGAGATGTACGAGCTGGGGATCGAGCCGGAGTTCTGGGGCCAAGCCTCGGGATCCACCCCTCAGTCGGTGTAAGAGGAACGAATGGCAAACATCAAAAAAGACGAGGAAATGCGGAAGAGGATCGCCAAACGGATTCTGCTTTCGATGGCGTACAACCGCGAGACCTTCAAGGACAAGGTCGAGGAGCACGTCAGCGGCGCCCTGCTGGAGTTCTACAAGGCCACCCTGGCAACCAAGATGGGCATCAAGAACGACCATTGGATTGACCACTGGTTCAAGGAAGTGGCGGGCTTGCTGGACCGAAACCTTGTTGCTGTACTGCGACACGGGGTTCGGGGATTCAAGGACCGTGAGAAGGCCCTGAACGAGGTCATTGCCGAGCTGAAGTCCAAGGAGATGGGCTACCGAAAGAGCGCTGTCTTGGTCATCAAGAAGGACTACAAGCTCAAGGATTTGGGGGTCGAGATCGAAGACAAGGACGCCGCTGCCTTCTGGAAGCGGGTGGAAGCGGCTGTCGAGATCGGTCTGGCCTGAGGCGTCGGTGTAAGGATCGCGGCTTCCAAGGCCCCGGTTTTCTGACAATAGCGGCGACCTGACCTACCATGGCGACCATGTCGGACAGGTCGCGCTTCTGGGCTTGGGTTATCTTGAAGGTAGTCCTGCCACTATTTGGGCCAGGCATTGTGGCGATGGCGATTCTCTTCCTCGAAAGCACGGGGAAAACCGTGAATTGGGACGGAATTCTTCGATGGACACCCGAAGCTGTTGAAGCATTGACGCAAATCAGCCCGATCACCTTGACCTTTTTCGCGGTCGTGACGGTGGCCGACGGAGTTCACACGCTCTATGATAAGCAGAGCGTCAAAGAGAGTCTGGGGATCATCGTTTCCCTGATTTCTATCCTGGCGGTTACGATAATTTACCACTCAATGCTCATAACGTGGCGTCTCAGCCCAGGTTGGACGCCACCGAGCGCAACGTATGTTGCATCGGCGTTGCTTGCGTTCTTGGCGTGTTTCCCTGGATACTCAGCATTCAAGGTGAAGGAGCCGAAAAAAGATGGACAAAGCCACTCGGGATAAGAAACGAGGCATAGTCTTGTCTGGCGCCGCAGCCGGAGCCGCCCTCGGCATCACCATCGAATCCGGCGTTACCATGGGAGCGATGATCGGGTCTTTTGGAGCCCCGTTGCTCGGGACGCTCGCCGGTGGCGCGGTCGGAGCATTGGTCGGAATCCTGCTCACCCACGCCTCAAGCCCGAGCCCGACGCCACACGTGAAGGCGGCGTCCCCATCGGGGGCTCACGAAAAAATCGCTGGATAGTTCTGAGGTCGTCGACCACGTCATGAAGGTCGAAGGCTACTTGCAGGCCTTGAGCAGGCTTCGTCCTAGTTGCAGTAGCAGCCCATGAATCCCGGCGGCTTTTTGCCATATCCGGCGCAGCAGCCTGCGGCGGATGCGGTACAGTTTCGCTGACAGTCGCTTCTCTCGCTTCCGGCTGGCTTATCCCCGCAGGATTTCTGGCAGTAGCTGCATGCGCTTTCGCAGTCGCGCTCAGAGAGTGCAATGGGCTCATCAGTCTTCTTGGACGAGCTGAGTCTCCCCTCGATTGGATTGCCCGGCGGCTTCTCACTCGTTGGAAATGAGGAACCCAATGCACCCGTTGTCAGCGCTCCGACGGCCAGCACGACGGGGCCCATTAGCGTCTTGCGGTTAACCTTCATGATTCGTTTCCCTTTTTCCCTGGCAAGTGTCGCGAAAGTCGCTCGGAACCAGTGTACCGCGCCTAGTGCGCGACTGGATCGAAGATTTTTCGATCGACTAGGGCTAGCTGAGAAAACCCCTAGATATGTGCCAAATAGGGTGCGCAGGTAGTGTCCAGGTTACATTCGCCGCATGCCCTACTGGAAGAACCCGCGAACCATTACCCTGCTCGTTCTCATCGCCGCCCTACTGCCCATCGCGGTCGGGGGGCAGTTAGAGAGGGCCAAGAAGGCGAGCTATCTGGCATCGTGTCTCGCCAGGGAGGACGGCCTCTGGCAGAAGTACGGCGCTGCCAACGGCGAGGCCGAAACATGCAAGGTCAAATTTGCGGAGACAAGCGAGGATCGGCAAATGTACCTCCACGCCTGGAAGGTTTGCACGTTCGGCGGCCAGAAGGCGTACGACTCGGTTTTCGGGGACGCTGGGACGCCTCACGCCCCGGTTCACGCCAAGTGATGCTTACGGTGAAGCTGTCTGTAATGAACGGCCGGAGCTGCACTTGACGCCTCTAAAGGCCATGGGCAGGCTGAAAGTAGAATTTGTTTTGCAGGGGACGTTATGAAAGTCATGTGCGTGCTTGGCTTGTGTTGCTGCCTAGCTGTGTCTTGCCGTGGTCCCGCTGGTGAAAAGGGGCAGCCTGGGCCTTCTCCCGATCCTAGCGCCGTGGCTTCGGCGATCCTAGGCTCTCCGGCGTTGCTCGCTGAACTCGAACAACTCATTGGAGATCGCCCCAAAGACTTGCCGTTTTCTAGGCCGATGAAGTCGCTCTCTGTGGCGGAGAAAGGCGCAGTTTGCAGTTGGGAGATCAGTACAATCGGAAGCCCGGGATCGATCATTTCGTGCCTATATCCGGACGGGAAGCGTCATGATCGTATCGTCGGATCCATAGGTCAATGCGTCGACAGAACGGATCTGTCCAAGTGCTCGATGACGGTCGGCGAATGGGTTGCTTGCTCAAAGGCGCAACAAGCAGCATCATGCGACGGTCGCGCAAATTGCCCTGGCTGTGACTTGGACGACATGGGTTCTACAGATTTGCGCTGAGCGTTGGCTTGGGTATGCGACCTAGCGGCTCAACCATGACTTCTTAGGCAGGATCGGCGGCTGCCCAAAATGTCGGCCGAGCTAGGGGGTTCTCGGGCAAAGCCGGGATTGAGGAACCTAATCTTGGTTACACCAGAGTCATCGTGTGTTCCGGAACAGCCAGGCGGTGAAGCAGAAGAGGCCGATCACGACTACGATGAGCATGGTGTAGGGGAATGTATTCTCCAAGAATATGAAGAGGGCCATTCCCAAGGCGACCAGGATCGTCAGGAGAATGGATTGCGTCCAGGAGCGTTTGTTCATGGAGTCTCTTACGGCTATGAACAGCAGGAGTTAAGGGGTATACACCGGGAAATAGCGAAACCCCCTCGGAGGCAGAAAGACCTAGCGAGGGGGCTGAGGGTAATCACGATGGGAGAGGGTATTTGCTCTTGGCACGGTCCTTGGGGAATACGTAAAAAACCAGGGAGGCGAGCCGCTTTGATACTTACTCTAACGGATCAGGGTGGAAGAAGTTAAGGGCAGCGGTGTAAAGTCTCTAGAGAATGCACTACGTCTACCAGCATCAGGTCTGCGTCTGTGGTAGCCATAGTCTGTACGAGCATCAACAACTTCAGGTTCAGGGAGGTGTTTGGTCGACGTTGACCATGCGCCAGGAGGACCCTAGCTTGATCATAAGCCCAGAACAGAGTTTGGTTGCCATTGGCGATTCCACCTGGGTTTCGTGCAGTGTCTGCGATGCTCGGATCGATTCGGCTCAAGCCCTAGCATGGCGCGATAAAGCGTGGGAAGGTGCCGACCTCAAGATTATGACAGAGGTGGGCTTGGGGGTGTTCAACCCCAGGGGTTTGGAACGCTTGAGGCTGTCCTCAAAATGAGTGACGGCGATGACACCAGTGACGGCATTGCTGGACGCATGCGCATCGTCCACGATTACATCCACTTCGACTACAAGGCCGATCAAGACCATAAGGAGGCAGAGACCGAGGCCCGTAACGAGCTGACCATGGCGGTGTTCTTAGCCGGCCCCGATGAGGCCTCACAAGGGGAGTGTCTTCGAGACTCCTGTGGGGAGCCTAGGTGGAAGGTGCCGACCTCGGAGAGTTGCCTCTGTCGGGATCACACCCTAGAGGTCCTCCGTGGGGAGGCTAAGGCTCCCCCGCTTCGTCGAAACATTGACTATCAGTACCCGGGTCCGAGGAAGACGTTCCTCGTGGAGCAACTACCGGACGGTGTTCTTCCGATCTACGACAAGGACCGATCATGATTCCATTGCGATGGATTCAGAACGATGTTGCGGGCGCTGTCCTCACCTTCGGAGGGGGCAGGTCCACTCCTGAGTTTACCTACTTGGGGGCACCTATCCAAGCCGACTTCGAGGTATCCTACGAGAATCTGGCCCCGTACGTGACATCGGTGCTAGACCAGGCGGGCCCTCTTGAAGATGCGGGGTTGCCTGTGAAGCTCGTTGAAATCAAACTAGGCGTGGTCAAGGTCTGGTAGGGCGATGAACTTTCTCACTAGGCTAAAGCTCTTCCTCTGTGCCATCGCGGGCCACCCTCAAGCGGTCATAGCCGGCGGTGGCTGGGGCATTCACTGCCCACGTTGTGAGCGCCTTGAGAACCCTCCAATCGTGAGGCGTTCCCTAGGGGACCGTCTTCAAGAGCCTTTGGTCTAGACGATGCCCTTCTACACGATCACTAGGATATCGCCGAACATTACCCTAAATATTGATGCCTTTGTTGTAAACGCAACCGCGATCGAGGAGGGTCTGAGATTGCGGCAGATTCTATACCGTATCCGGGAGCACCACTACGAAGCCCTTGTTACTATAGGAGTACAAGACCGTGATGGTGCGACCCACCGGCTTTGGACGGGAGATCTATTCACGGCCACACCTTTTCCTGATTTGGTGGAGCGGCGGCCGATTCCAGAGCCCCTATACGTTAGGATTTTCCACACAGGGCCAGAACGTACCGCTGCATTCGCGGTTCTGCGATATCAGTTCTATAGGTTAGAGGGGGAGGGGTACTTTGATCGACCTCTGGCTGGGGACTACCTAGTCCGGCAAAGGGTAACCCTCATTGACTCCAACGATATACGGCATGTTCTCGCTCAGGGCGATGTCTTTCGAATGGAGGATAGTCTCTTCGCAGGCCGTCCCAGTGCTGGAATGTCCTTAGGGTCGACGTTGGGAGTCATTCCAACGCCTCCAGCACCTTCCCCGATTGCCCCTGAGCACACTCACATCTTGATCCGTCTGACGGATTCTGGTGGCAGCTACGTGATTCCCAGGCAGGCCTTTGAGCATGCAATGACCACCGATAACGTGGTGCTGATCAACGGTGTACTGTACCAGGCTCGAAGCGAGATCCTCTTCTTTACGAATGACGGCCGCACTCTCAGCCTTGAGATGGGGTCTCACTTTATAGCGCAACCTATAGACCCTTTGAGCGTGGACGGGATTCAAGTCCAACTGGAAGCCGTTGATCGAGTCTGCGAGGACGTTAGGTTGAGCCCCCTTCAGCGTGCTTTGATCCGGACGATTGTGAATACAATGTCCGGCTACAGCATTAGCCCTGGGGACACCTTCGCGGCGACAATCACCGTAGGCCATTCGGAAATCTCTGGAATCGGCCTCGAAGGGGTCTTAACCTCTGAGCTTCCCCGGCCGTTAGGAGTGAGTGAGCATGCCCCGATCCGATCCCGCTATGAAATCCTTGGTGACGAGCCACTCCTATGAGGAGTTTGGTCCCACTGAGTACGCCATTATCGTTTCGATCGTAGGCTTCGCCCTCGTGTGCGGGCTCTACATTGTGATCTCGATATTCAGGGATTCAGGAGTGCATCCCGATGTGGACACCTTGACGATGATTCTCATGGGGAGCGGGTAGATGCCAGAGGAGCCTTTTACAGTGCCCAGGCGCCTATGGGTAGACCCCGGTATGGTGTCTACGGCGTTCGCACAGGGCTTGGTGGTCCACGATGACGACGGCTACTGGCGCAACACCTCTAACGGTTACGTCACGTTGAGGGGAACCCCTGGGTATGGGCTACGGGTAGCTCCTGGGGAGAGGTTCTTTATCGAGCCTCGTAGGTCCATTGAGATAGATCCTGACCTGTTTGAGAGGGAGACCTCGTGGGGGCATCTACAGCAACCGCCGCCCGAATACTTTGGCGCTCTTTACCTGAACGTCTCGGACCACGTCGTTACCGTGGGAGGGACGGCGACCATGGCGTACAACGTCGAGCCCGGGGAGATGTTCTACATAATACAGCCGGTTCAGCCGGTTCAGGTGTCTTATCGTCGCATTGTCTGTGAGCCAGCGCTCCTACTTGCAGCTTGGGAGCGAAACGAGATCGCTCCTCAAGGAGGGTTCCTCTGGTACAACTTCTCGCGTGAGTTCGTCACAGTCGGCCATGACGGCGACGACTTTCCCTACGTGGTCGAGCCTGGTCAGAGCTTCTACACGGCTAATGACCCGCAAATTCGGGCAGTGGATCGCCTGGCGTTGCTTGCAAACAGGCAGATGGTGCGTCAGGCCGTCGGATCAGGACCGTGGCCGGGGTTCGCCGACAACACCTGGAGGAACTCTTCGGATCTCGTTGTCAGGGTCGGGAATGAGGCCATTCAGCCAAACGAGGCATTCCATGCTCTGTCTCCTACTTGGGTCGGCACTGCTGGGACTCCAGAGCTGCCAGAGACTGACCCCACGCCTGAGCTGGATGCCCACATTCGACAGGAGGCCGTACGGATCGTAGCCTCGACCCCTATCGAGGACTTCACTGTCACTGCCCTGGGCAATGGCAACTACAAGGTGGAGATCCTGGTGACCGCAGACAGAGTTTCGCCCTTGCCTGAGGTCACCAGATCCAAGTGGGATGTCCTAGGCGACTTCTTGGTGTAGGATCGAGCATGCACCGACTTCTAACACTGACCCTGCTCTCAGTGGCTTGCAGCCCGCGGCCTAGGCCTCAGCCTCATTACACCTTTGGCACTACCTCAGCCAGCACCTCCCTGTTGGCGAACCTCGATCCCTTACGGTTTTCAATGACACGCACACCTACGAGGAAGTGTTAGCGCTCATTGACAGGGCCTTAAGTCGGCTCCCTCCAGAGCCGAACCTTGACCAAGGAATTTCAGAGTGCACCTCTTAACTCCTGACCAGATCAGTCGTAGGGAAGGTATGGCCCCAAGCAATGCCGAAATCGCTGCTGGACTGAAAGCTCTTCGAGGCCTCCTGGCTGAGCCCAGTCATTGGACGAAGGGAAGCTTCGCCAAGGACAAGGAGGGGGAGCCCTGCTCTTCTGGCGGGGCCGAGGCTACCTGTTTCTGTCTTGTCGGGGGTATCAATCGCATTACTCGTGGGAGCATTCCCTTGGGGAGGGCCTTGACCAAGGCTTTGATTTCTGTACCGGGAGAGGACCCGCGAACAGCCCGCCTCAAGGCTCGCCATGGATTCCTGTACACCTTCAATGACGGAGCCGCCCACGAGGAGGTACTGGCTCTCATCGACAACGCCTTAAGCCGGCAGCCATTGGTGGACACATGACCCACAACCGTGCGAACAAGGCTCCTTTGGGAGAGTATGGACCCATCTTCATCATCGAGATGTGCACGCAGGCGAACCCTCGTTGGCGCCGTCGTGGTCGTGAGCATCATCCGACCTTCGCCTCTGCTCAAGAGAAGAAAGATCGTATCGAGGAGAACAGCAAGAACTCCCGCAAGAAACTCTTTCGAGTGGCCACGTACTATCGGGACCCCTTTCACACCGAAGAGTGTGGGAATTTCATGCCATGACCTCGACCCAGAAGAAGGAATACATCGCCCAGTACTCCATGTGGAAGGGCAACACCTGGGGTCAATGGGAGAAGATGATCTCCGAGGTGACAGGAGTTCTGGTCCTAGATCGTGACTCAATAGTATTGAATCTGTTGACGGATTCAGAGCTGGATCTGTTGTTCACGTATTGCCGTGACCGCAGTCTTGCTGGTAACCCGATTGGGCTTCCATGAAGTTCCCTCCAAAGAGTCCTGTGGACGCCAGCTTCACTGCCTTGGACGTGAAGAAACCGAATCCGTTCCACGACCACCTAGACGTCGGTGTCGGAACAATCCGTTTGACCTCTGTCCTACAGGATCTTTCCTATTGGAGAAGGCGGCGACCGGTGGGACCTGAAGACCTGCGACAGATTGACCGCTTCATCGTCTGGGGCCGTTTCTGGGTAGTTGCCGTTGGAATGATCCTGGCCATTGGCTACTGGCAGGGAGTGCTCCTCTCAGCCGTCTACTCGCTGCTGTGGATGCATGCTGTGATCGTGGTGGTGTGTTTGGATTCTCCCATGAAAAATGGTCAATACGACGCACTGCTAATGTCCGAAGCCATTCGGACGCTGAAGTTGCTCACGCCAGAGCAGCAAGTTGAGTGTGTTCGCCGTGCGAAGCCTCCGAAGCTTAGCCATGAACCCGTTCCTTATGACGTGAGGTCGCCTCTTAGAGAGCTGATCGACGACGCCTACGAGCGGGGCCAAGACGCTCTGGCGGCAGCCTACGCCCGTCAATTGGCGAGGGCCATGCCATGAACATGGACCAGATAGCTCAGTTGATCTTGGCTGAGAAGATGCGTGAAGACGTTAGGCCGAGGATCGCACCCCCCTCAGCCGGGGGATCACTGTGGATACTGCCTTCTGCCCATTGCCTTCTATCCGGGACCACAGGATCACACGCCTCATTGCTTTGAGTACGCTCGGCGAGGAGAATCCGACCACTACATCTACTACCGTAATTGCCGGGACATTTACATCGCCAGGCTTCTACGGGAAACTGCCGAGCTTCGTTGGGAGCTTGGTCGAGAGGTTTGATCATGCCTAGCCCAACCCCTTCTCCCAATACCGTCAAAGCCAAAGAGCTGCGTCGGGTCGTAGCCATCCTCACAGGGCGGCGAACCCTTGCGTTGAAGCGAGCCCAGAAGGAAGTGAACCTTGAGGCTAGGGCATACTCGAACGGTGTAGCGGCTGGCTTCGAGTACGTGCTTGAGCGATTGCTAGTGGACGCTGGCCGATACGAGAAGAAGACATGAATCAAAGTGAGTGCTATCCCCTGGTGTAAAGGACTGACCCATGACAAAATTGTGTGCTCTAATTTTCGCAGCTGGCATCATGACGGCGTCAGCATCGCAGGCTGCTCAAGCAGACTTCCAGTACGGCCTGATCAGGACAACCGTTCGGTGCCTGCCCGTTGGCGGCTACGGCCAAACGACCAAGTTCTTCCTGTACTCCCATGTCGTTACTTATTGCCCCTACGGCCCGCAGCCTGATTGGAATGGGGATGCTGAGTCTGCTATTGAGCAAGCGATACAGGTGGTCTGTGGAGGTGGTGAAGTCCGCCGCGATCCGGCCTCTCCTTGGGATGGTGCCATGTCCGAGGACAATGCCCAAGCGAGGTTTAATGAGGCCGCGAATTGTACTAGTGCCTTCTGGAAGTACGACGGGTGCGAACTCATTGCTTGGATCCCCACTTTCTACAGTACGTACAACAATCCGGTGAACTGCCATCCCTGAGCCCTTAAGTTCGGGAAAAGACGGCCGTAGGCTCTGATCATGGAATTCACAACCGAACAACTCGACTTCATCAAGGCCTGCACTGACAAGGGCGTTCTATTGGCCCGCCAGAGCGTTTTTGCAGAGGCCTTGAAGCCTGTGCCCAACTTCTCCCCCGACCTCTCTCTAGAGGCTCTGGGGCGGCTTACGTCCAGTGGGCTGGACATATGCGGAGTCGCCCTCGTCATCGACGTTTACGAGACGGCCTACCCGCACTTCCAGGCGTTCGCCTTGGCCTTGAGGGCCCTGACCTCAGAACCTCGTGATTTCGGCTGCGCTCCCCAGCAGCTCTAGGGTCGGATCATGTACGAAAAAGAAACCCTAGCCGACCTCATGGCGGTGCGTGAGCTGATCTCGGACCATAGTCATTGGATTCAAGGTGACATGGCCTTGGGACCTGGAGGAGTTGGAGTTGACGCTACGGATCCGGCGGCTTGCTGCTTTTGCCTGGTAGGGGCGATGTACAAGGTGACTAGAAGGGAGACTAGGTCCGGTAATGGCAATGCTAGGTATTACCGCCTTCGGGACGCTTTCAGCTTCAAGGACTCGTTGAGCCGCTTCAATGACCGCTCACGCCACGACGAAGTCCTGGCGATGATTGACACCGACCTCGAAGCCCTGCGTCAGAAAGTTGCTGTCTGATGGATACCACTGAAATCTGTCAGAAGCTGGTCTGGATGACCCGAGTGTATGCCGGCTACAAGGTCGGCGCCCGTGGGCCGCAAGGGGTCCTGAATGACATCCTCAGGGAACTTTGGCCGGAGCTGGCCACTGCCGTCGTAACCGAAGGCGTAGAAGATGCCTACACGACGTTTTTCGACGAGAACGGCTCGGCCCACTTCAATCCCCCGGAGTCCGAGCTGGAGGAATTGGCCCTGAGCTTGGCCAATCAGGTGCTCAAGCTTCAGGAAGAGCTGTCTCCTCAAATGTTCGCCGACGCTTCGGCTATTCATGCGATGCTATCGAGGAATCCCCTGTACGTTCTGAGACACCGCCAAATCGAGCCGGGGATCTACATCGCACAGATAGCTGGATCCATGGGTCGTTGGACTCAAAACATTGAGGAAGCTCTGAGGAAGACCGAAAGCCAGTGGGCGGAGCTTCGGCACGACGCTGAGCACTACGAGCTGGTGAGGGTAGAACCGTGAGCGCTAGACAGGAGGCATACATGCGAGAGATGCGTGAAGAGCTGCTGGCTAGTGTTAAGCAGCAGACCGACGCCTTTTTCCAAAGGCGACAGGAAGAGGCTGATCACCGTAAGTCATTGGAAAAACAGAAGCACGAGACGATCGAATTCGTGGTGGATGCCTTGAGGCTCATTCAGGAGAACTTTGTTGCTGCCTTAACGCCGCATTACACCCAAATCACGATCGGGTCTTTCAAGATCGAAGCTATCACTCCGGACAATGACAAGTCCGAGGTCCTCTTTGACTACATCGCCGATGGCGATTGGCTACAGCCACGTCAGCATCATTCTTTCAGGGTCGGAGTCGGCACGGAGACTCTTCATCTGAAGGTCAATGGCGCGAGGGTATCCCTTAAACCTAGCCTGCACCTAGGCAAGGATACTAATATTATTGCTGTATCTGGCTGGATTCTACGGCACATCGAGGCTATGGCTCACGATTTTAAGCCGCCTGAGGCTCTAATTTCGTCAGGCCTTGGGGAGCTAGAGGGGCCGACAACCGTCAATTCCGAACCGCTCTACGTCCTCAGGCACAAGACAATCCCCGGCCCCATCTACCTAGCTGAATTGGGCCCCATAGGTCGATGCACCCTTCACCTCTCCGAAGCTCTGTGGAAGACTGCCGATGAATGGCATGTGATCCTCAGGGAAGTCCATGACAGAGACAAGTACTTCGTGGTCGTTAGGCCATGACTGATTTCGATCTCGACGGCTGGCGATTCACCAAAACCGATTGGTGGAGGGCTACGCACATCATCGATTCCGAGCTGTGGATCGAGATCCTTGATGGCGTCTTGGGAGTGGTAGATAGCAATCCCAAACGTTTAGGAGGGGACTACGGGATTCCCCTGACTGTGATCGATAAGCTCAGGGAGCTGGATGACGGCAGTTCTGTGGTCGAATATGTCTCCACCGTCGACCCTGAGGTGATGGCCTTAGAGCTGCTCATCGAATCCTGCGTCAGGAACGATGTACCGGACTTGCTGAAGGCCTATCGAGAACGGTTGGAGACATACCTCCGGTCTCCTGAGCGAGCCGCCTGGGAGGCTGCCAATGCCGTCCCCAAGTAAACGAGATATTCAATGGCTGTGGGCTTGCGCCTGGTGTGTTGTCCTCGGAGCGATCTTGGCAACAATGGGGCAAAAATGCTAACTCTACTCACCTTCCTCCGGCAGTAGCGGATCGCTGAGACGCTCCCAGGCAGTGGGTCGGACTAACTCTGCGACCGGCTCCGTCGGGGTTCTTCCTGGGCCTGGCTCGTCTACTATGAAGTCAGCGAAGATCAAGGTCTGAGTGGCAGTCGTTCGATGCACGGAAAAGCTTGTGGGGTGAGCCAGCACCTGCTTGATGACGAACGCCTGGTTTGGGGACAATTCCGCCCGCCCCAGGGCCTCATCCAGCTGATTCAAGCGAAGTTGACGGACCCTCTCCACTTCCTCAGTGTGTCGGGTCGCCCTCTCCTCGCGGAAACTATTGGCTAGACTCGATACACCAGCATCTACGGGATTAATAAACATAGCCCTGATCTCCAGGAGAGGGGTCGCTGCTAGATGAAGCCTTTGCTCGGAGTACTCTTCAATCAGTCTGGTAATAGCTGTTAGGCTATCTTCGAATGCATTCACTTCAGGGATGGTGCTGAAGGTAATCCCGACCGGCAATGTCTCGCGCCCCAGAGAATAGCTCATCCAGGTAATGCGCCTCAGAGTATTATAGGCCCCGCCATCTAGGCGTAGAATCGCCCCGCTTCGGTGGAAGCCTGAGAGGGTGGTCTCGTCCATTTGGACGTGACGAGGGCAAATCAGGTTCGAAAGGACAATGAGGGACCCTGGCTCTGTTCTCTGGCTGAACCATGTGAGCGGGGTGTTGGCGGTGAAACACGGGTAATCACCAACAGCAGGCACCTCTGTGATCCATCTAAGACCGGTAGCGATCAAATTCGCTGGAACGACCTCGCCTTGGGGACTCGACAAGGTATGGGCTCTGACGGTTGTGTAGTTGTCCCAGTTGATCGGCATTGCCTTAGATCCTACACCGATTCGATGTTGGCACGATCTTTTCCGAATAAAACATACACTGTACCTACATGTAGGCCTAACAATTCCTACAACAGCCCTTAAGGGCCACGGCCCTCAGCCGTAAGGACAGGTAGGCTCGACATGTTAAGCAAGCGTAAATTGGTTCGCCCCTCGAACGAGATTCGACGGGATCTCTAGTAGTCGCGAACAGGCTTGGGACCGCCCCATAAACGGTCGCCTTGGAGGGGTTAGCGTTCCTCCCGTGTAACGAGCTTAGAAACCCCCGGGCTGTGGCCACATCCTCGGGGGTTTCGCTATTTTGGTGTAGACCCTCTTAAGCTCAGGCCAAGCTGGACGTAGGAACTGATCATGAAGCTAGAAATCGAAATCACTAAGGTCACTGTCGTTCGAACCCGAGGTACGGACACGATTGTCATCGGATTCGACGGTCCTACGCCCTTTCCTGAGATGGGTTACCCAGCGCACTTGTCCATTGAATGCCGTCAGGGTTATGCTGAAAATTGGCTTAGCCAGATGGGGATCACTGAGTTCAGCACCGTTGGCGACCATCTCCCATGATCGATGATGCCAGGCGTGCTCTTCAATGAAGGCGGTCGTCAAACCTGGACGCTATTACCGCCCTACTGAAGAAGCTGTCCGGCGTTACGGCTGGGACCAGGCGATGGTGTGCATTGAGGTGGGTGACATCGCCAGTGTGTTCGTGGTAGCCAAGAAGAGGCAAGTGTTCAACAACGAAGATGTGGTGCCGGAATAATGACTATTCAAGTTTTCAAGACAGAGCAAGAGGCTAAGGACCATGCCTCATCGCCGGAATTCACGCTCTTCTGCCTGCTTCAATGGGGTATGTCCGATGAAGAAGCTGTTGCAACCATGAAGCGCCTCTTTGCAGGGGATCCGCTTTCTGAGGCCGACACCGAGTGGCTGCGAAAGCTGCGTTTGGCTCAGGAATCCTTCGTCAGAATGGCTCGCCCTCCAGCCAACTAGGCCTAAAAAATGCAGTACATCGTCAAGTTCAAGGACAGCCCCACGCCCCTCTACATCGCGGAGATGATAGGCGCTTGGAACCGGTGGACTCAGGACCCCAAGGAGGCGATGCAGAAGACTGCTAGCGAATGGGAGCAGGCGTTGGTATCCCGTGGGAAGAAGCGGGAGCATTACGAGCTGATCCCGGTGACAAATGCCTCCTAGGGAACTTGTCATATCCGAGCATGACCTGGAGCTTGGGTACGTCCAGGGATGGTTTCAACTGGCCAGGATCGAGGCCAATCGCCCTGTCTATGTCATGGAGAATACGAGTGCGCCTTTCATCGAGGACGGAGAGTTGGAGGCCCTGGGCGGTAACAGCATGGGCTGGTCGACCTTCTTCAGAGGGGCCAACCTCAATGGTGGCGATGAATTCCGGGCGACGGCCGATTTGGCTAGCACTCAGGAGGGCCCACCTATTTCAGCCCAGGTCCCTCAACGAATTCTTCGGGTATTGCTCAACGAAAACTGGGTAGCACCAGGAGCTGTGGACACCCTGTACCATCCGACTCAGCGAATCTTTTACGAATTCGAGGGAACTCCCTATGTCTTTCGTGTCGGGGATACTATCAGACTGGAGACTGATGGGCCGCACCCAGCTATCGCTCATGTCCGTCATCAGCACTATCAATGGCTCAGCCATAACGCCCTGATCCGGACCAGTGGCGACACCGATGGCAACGCACTTACTGTGGCCATGATCAACTTTGTGACTCGTAACGCGGCCGAGAGGTGGCTCACTGTCAGTGAGGCCTCCGTCATCCTCCTAGCGGTTGAAGATAGGGCCTCTTTCGGCGTACTGGGTACAGTCATGAGCGATGACACCTCTGATTGTCTTCAAGAATTCCTCGATCTTGCGAACAATTGGGACCTCTCTAGTGAGCAGATGGAGTTGATTGAGGCGGTTCTGAGCACCCCTGACCTGGTCCGTGTCGTCGAGCCTGAGTCGGCTACTCCCAAGGAACCTGTCATCGTAGGTCCCTCGACTTGGGAGCGATTGCTCGATGAGCCGTTGGTGTAGGCGATGTCTAGGGATTTAATTGCCTTATTTGTGGCTTTAGGCGTCCTTCTGTTTGCAGGCGGAGTTATATGGATTCAGATTCGGCAATCTCGTCAACAGCGGCATGAAGAGGAAGCCTCCAAAAAGGAGCAATTGAGGCAGACACATGCCTGGCTTATAGCGACCATTCGGGCTATCCCTGGTTTTGAGCGCTATTGTGTGGTGCGCAGGTATGAATTAGGCCGGTATGAATTAGGCACCGAGCTTGCGGTTGTATCCATCGATACTGGATTGGGCTACCCTATCCCGACCTCGTTGATGGACTGCCGTAGAGCCCCTCTTGACACTTTAGTCTTCACACATTTCCTTAGGGGAGCAGCGCTCACTGAGGCCGAAGACTTCAAGGCATACCTTGCGAGGTCCAGAGAAATGGGCACGGGGCTGGGCTGCAATGACATCGAGCCTGTTGAAGCTGACATTGTCGAACCTATTGAGCGGATTCCGTTCTGGGAACGTCTGGACAAGTGGGACCTATGATGTTCTAGGGCTCGTAAGTTCGCCAAGCTCAAGGCTTAACTTCCTCGAAGCCGATCCGTTCTATAGGGCATGAAAGCCGACCATGACTCTGAGGCCGCCTACCTCTCAGGGCCGGATAATGACATCAAAATCAAGGCCTTGAAGGTCTTGGTTAAAATGTGGGGCGGCTCCCTCACAGAACTAGATGAAGAGACCTTCTCCAAGAGAGCTGAAGCTGAATCTTGGGCTTTGGCGCCGTTTACGCACAGCGATCTCGGTGTGGATTACGCTGCCAAGGCAATCTATTACAGCAAGGGAACCCCCTGGCCCCACATTGTCCATGACATGGGCCATGTATTTGCCTGCCTCGAAGCTCCAGAGGAGTCGGAAGAGTACGCCTTCTTCGGTTGGGAGTGGACTATCGCACAGAACCTGAACGGCATTGAAGCCTACCTGCTCTTCAATCGAGATTACAGTGTGGGCGATGGGGATGACCTGGGAAGCTTGAAGCCCTTGGAACTCCTCAAGGTAGTCGCTGAGCGAATCGGCAAGGCATATGCATTGGGCTTGGTCAATAACGGGGCCCCGCAGCCGCTTCGGTGATTCGGTGTAAGGACTGGCTCAATGCCTGGCTCCTGCGAAACTGGCTGCGTGTACCTCCACGACGAGTCCTCTTGTACGGTCTGCGGCCGTTGTGAGCCCTTAGAGGGCACTGAAGCCGGGAGCACGCCCCTCCTTTTTAATGGAAGCGTGATCATGTCCAATACCCAAAGGAGACTAGACTTCCTCAAGGAAGTGCGACAGATTCTTACGGAGCCATCCGCTTGGATCAAAGGCCGATACGCACAAGACACTGAGGGACTCCCCGCAAACCCGGCCAAGGCTAGTTGCTATTGCCTCTCAGGAGCCATCTTCAAGGTGATTGGCGCTGTACCCGATGGGGACTCCGAGATGCACGACAACATCGTCCTGGCCATGTTCCCCAGAGGGCATGGGGGCTCAGCCATCGAATTCAATGATGCCCCAGCTAGGACTCATGCCGAGGTCCTGGCCAAAATCGATGAAGGGATCCACAGGCTTGAGGCTTTGGTGTAAGGAACCTAGGCCGGCGCCCACACCGCCTACGATCACGGTCAATGAAGTCGTGGCGGCTATAGCTGCTCCTAGGTTACATCCGTTACCTAGGGCGCCAATCCCCAGCATTGGTGGGGACCCCTTGAGACCCTGGCTTCCCCAAGCCGCCAATCCCGTCCCCCCGCCCAGTCCTAGAAGACCGCCGATACTGACCATGTCCAAAATGTTCGACCTTCTATGGTTTCTAATCCTGTCCGCCTGCTCGGCTGTGGGTATTTGGGTCACGTACAGCCTCATCGCCGCGAACGGCAAAATCCTAGACTGCTACATCAGCAAGGACGACACCTCGACCACCAAATACGCCCTTATAGGCCGGGTGGATTGGCGGACGGACGTTAATATAGGGTACTTTCAGTACATGGACGATGCCCTGGTCGCCAAGAAGAAGGCCTGCCCTTTCAAATGGGAATGAAACTCGGCTTAATCCCCTAGGGTTTCTTCTTATTCGGGCTCCCCCATAGGAGCCCGAAATGCCTGCTACAGCGCTAATCCAGTTCTCGAAGCAGAACACGGCTGGAAACGTCGTCAAAACAGACACGGCGTTCCCTTTTCCTTTGACAGCCCTCACAACAGAGGAGCTTTACGACGCTTTCCCAAACCACACGGCACCAATCTACACGATCCCATCGACAGGCGAATACGCCTTTCAGATGGTGGGTCGGCTGGACTGTACAGCGCTGGTTGGCTCACGTGCAGATACAAGAGCGTACCTACTCATCAACGATGTAGTGGTTGCCTCAACGCCGATTGCGAGTGTGACGGGGACAGCACAGACAGCGATCCCGACGTTCGCGACGACCGTAAAGTTGTCGCTAAAGGCCACGGACACAGTAAAGGTACAGTTCGGGGTAACCGCAATTGGCACGAGTGTAGCATTCGCAACATCGCCTGGAACCGGCAATCTCTCGACACTGACCATCACTCCGTTCGTCACCCAGACAGCCGGTTGGGCGGTCGGGCTAGAAAACAACGAAACACCGATATCGTTGTGTGTCAAGAACAGCGACGATACAGGGGTCCTCAGCTGGCAGCTAGACTGTGTATGGACTCCAGTTGGTGCATCACAAGCAATAACGATAGACCTAGCCCACTCGGACGATACAACGTCGAGCCCGGCTTTGGCTCAGTTCGTTCTGGTCGACATCCCTGGCAGCTACAGGTTCGTACACAAGGTATGGGGTGTGACATCTAGGGTGGGCAACCCCCTAGACACAGACATGCGTAACATCCTCTGCAAAGAGGTAAACGGGCTATTCTGCCCACCAACACAGATCTGGCCAAAACCACTACCCCCTCTCGCATCGGGCTTACCTGGGGCAAAGCCGAACGAGACTAACCTAGGGGGCCGCGAGGGCTTTGGTTGGGCTGGTACCGGGAGCGACGGACTGCTGGACAATGCCATAAAGACAGTAGGCACAGCAGGTCCTCCAGGTCCTCCGGGTCCCTCAGGAGCGTTGCCTGTATTCCAGACTCTGGCAACACTCACTACATTCGATGCAACTGGTCTAACCAACGGGTTGTTAGCGTCTGTTGTGACTCCCGACGATATCTACGAGCTGGTGACAATTCCTAGCTCGTCGTTGATTGCGGCGACGGATGGCGTGAACATCGTTCAGCCGACTACACCCAACACCGCCCGATGGGTGCGCCATGGATTGGGCGCTGCCTATGTCGCCAATTGGTACGTCAATGCTTCTACGGGTAACGACACCAATGATGGGACCATCACCCATCCGCTCGCCTCTGTCGAGGAGCTGAGCCATAGGCTCTGCCCAGGCGGCGCCAAGTGCATTATCCAGCAGAGTACTAACGTCTTCATTGCGGCTGGCTCGTATGGCAAGCTGACCCTGGATATTTCTTGGCCAAATATCGCCGAGTCCTCTAACGATTTCGTCATCTGGGGAACCATCTCACAAGCCGTAACTGGCAACGTGACCGCCGTCGTCAACACGGCAGTTCCAACCACTCGCGGGCAAATCACTGTTGCGAGCGGGACGCTGGTTGCCCACCAACGCCTATCCTCACCCCCCAATTTCTTGGCGCCAGGCGGGGGATGGTCTACCAGTGTAGCTGGTCAAGTCGCCTATTCAACAGGGCTCAATGCCAACGCTCAGAACAGTTTCGTTTCGACGTGGCTTGACGCATCTGGACACGCGGTCAATCTGGCCCCAGGAGGTCAGGTTTCTGTCGACACACTACTGACGACGATCTCTAGTCTTTCCATTTCCAACAACGGAGTAGGCCGGAGTGCCGTCGTTAGCTGCATTCTTCCGCAAGTTACAAGAGCAGAGTCTTCGTTCATCGACTCGGACTATTACCTGTATTTCGTTGGTTGCGAGATATCGGGGAATTGGTACGGTGTTCAGGCGAACTTCGAGTACAACCGGATCACAGCGGCAACTGTTTTCGACAACAGCAAACCAATATTTTACGGATTGGCGGTTCAGTCACCGGTCTCCTTTGAGCGTGGCTCGTTCATAGATTTTCGTCAAGGGAATGTCGTAGATGGTGGCAATATTGTACTAGCTCTAGACACGACTGCTGAATTGGGGGTCCTTGAGATCGAGAATGGCAGTTCAGGACTAACTGCTATTGAAGTCGCCCCAACCTGTGCTCTGTACCTGCTCTCTAATATCTGGGGGTTGTCGACTCCGTACGGGATTGGAATCGAGCTTGAGGCCGGCAGCAATGCCACGATGTACGGACTAGTCTCGTCCCTCCAAAACATACCGGCAACCGTTCAAATTGTTGCCGACGGACATAGGTTTCCGTACTCAGCGATCCCGTTCAATCTTCCGAATTCCGGGACTTCCTTTGCTCTCGATAACACCCCTGGCTTCTACAATATCGATCCCTATACGCTGATGTTCAGCGAGGCCGTAGCAAAGGTCCCCAACTGGTATGTTAATGCTTCGACCGGTTCCGATGCCAACGATGGCCATACTTCGGGGACAGCGTTTGCGACGACTGAGAAGCTATCTCAAACTCTTTGCCCGCTGGGGACAACCCTCACTATCCATCAGAGCACAGCCGTCCACATTGCGGCTGGGTCCTATGGCGCCATTGAACTAAGCATATCCGCTCCGGTGGGCAGTAACTTGGGGTTTGACATCTTTTGCGCCTTCACGAGTTCGAGCCCGATCCCTTTGGCAACGGTGGTCAACACCGTTGAGTCGGCGACTCCTACGAGGGGTGAGATCACGACGGTTTCCGGAACTTTTGCAGCCGGTAACCGTATTAGGTCTACCTCCGGTGCCAACGTCGGGGCGATCACCTACGTCACTGCCCTCAATGGCGGGTCAACGGACGCTTACGTTAAGACCTGGTTTTTGGACTCGGGGGCCACGGTCAACGTCGTCAACATAGCCTCAGGGACTACCGTAGTGGTCGACACCTTGGGAGTGACGATTGCACGAGTCCAAATAAGGCTGCCGGGCCATCCCAACGGCGGTCCGTCTGGAGATAACTTCGTTCTTCGGGATGCGATTTTACCAAACGGGGCCGAGTTCTTAAATACCGTTGCCGGATCCGACAGCAACTACATAACAGGATGTTTGGTGGGAGGCGTCAACGTCTCTCGCTTCGCTGGCAGCACCCAGCTCCGAAATTGCAGGATCATTGGCGCCGGAACCACGGCGTTTCTAGGATCGATTGAGTCCGTGATCATGGGCTGCCTCGTTGACGGGGCTTCCCTGATCGCAGGTATACCAATACAGATGTTCATTGGCAATTGCTTTGCCAATGGTGGAAACGCTCTTAGTGGGGGAGCCGCGGGCGGTGGCAGTGAATTTGCGGGGAGTATAGACTTTGCGGCCTGTGAATGGACCAACGGGTCTGGAACCGCTGTATCTGTAGCTCCCGATTGTTATATAAAGGTCTCTGGCCAGCAATATGGCTTCGGCACCAGCTATGCAGTAGGCTTCGCCCTCAGCGGTGGAGCGAACGCCGTTACCGATACGGAAGCCCATCTAGCGATCCCTGCGACTCAGCAGATTGTGATGGCAGGGAATAACGTAAACTATTCCCAAGTACCTATCTCGTATCCTAATTCCAACTGTTCTTTCGTCCTCCTCTCTGACACGTCCTCTCTGGTCTATGGTCAAATTCCACTAGGAGGCCTACTTCAGGACGGAGCCACACTAGGACAAGCGCTCATCTGGGACGGCACGTCGTGGCAGCCGGGCGACAACTTCTCTCCTCAGAATCTAGTAACTACAGGAGCGTTGTCGCTAGGAGCAACGCCAGCCAGAGTCGGTTCGCTCCGCCTTGGGAACGCTGCGACGGTCGTCTTCCGGAACGTAGCCAACACTGGGGATGTTCCGACGCTATTTGTGGGTGGAGGAAGCGTCATCCTCAACTCCGAAGTTGCGAACAACGGTGTCCAACTGTGGGGTGGGGGTGCACCAGTTTTCAGCGTTGGAAATAGCGGAACACAGGTTGTGATGGCGTTGGTGTCGGCAACTGGTGCGCAGAGCATCATGCAATTCGCAGACGCTTCCAGCGCAGGTAATTGCACATTGCAGATTCACGCAACGTCGTCAGCGACGGGCAGAGCGCTGAGTATCGTCGCCCAGGGCGCAATCACGACGGGTGGCGCCCTTTATCTCGCCTCAGGGCTTGGGTTGACGCAAGGGCGGGTCGCCATCCAAATGGGTGGGTTCGTCAACGGCCAGGTGTCTGGTGTCGGTTACCAGATGATCGAGCTGGCGAATCTGAACACAACTGCGTCACCGGCTGGCGTGTTGTCTCTCTGCTTCAACGGTGTGCTCTCTACCACGCAGATGCCCACGAACACGGGCGACGGCGTCATCTACCTCCGTGAAGCTGGAACGATCCCTAGCGCTAACCCAAGTGGTGGCACTATCCTCTACGTAGACCCCGCGGATCACAAGGCCAAGATCCGAGAGCAATCGGGTCTGGTTACGATCCTAGACCTCGCAGGTGCGCCCTACGCAGCGGGCACTCTTGGGCAAGCGCTGATCTGGAACGGGACAACGTACGCACCAGGGGACAATTTCGCTGCTCAGAACTTGGTGACGACCGGTTCGCTGTCTCTAGGAACCAACCCATCGGCAACGGGAACACTCCGCCTTGGAAATGCATCGACGATCAATTTTAGAAACGCGGCCAACACTGGTGATTTTACGGGTGTGGCTATAAATGGAACAGGGGGGATTCAGCTGCGTGGGGAAACCATAGTTGGTGGTTTTGCCCTCGGCGGGGGTGCCTCTGATATTATTACCTGTAACATCTCAGGAACGATTGGGAATCTGGTATTCAACGAAGTGGTCGCAAACCAACGAACTGTGATCGGTGCACTAGGAACATCGAATCTTCGGTCGATGTCATTTTGGATTGGAGCTACCGGAAACAGTACTGGGGCGCCCCTTTTTCTGAACGGTCAAAACGCCAATGTCACTGGTGGTGATGTCGGGGTAGTGAGCGGCAACAGTGGGACTACGGGGCCTCAAGGGCGCGTCTATCTCCAGATGGGTGGTCTCAGTACTGGTATCGTTTCCGGAACGCCAGCACGCCTAGTCGAGCTAGCGAACCTCAACACCTCTGCCTCTCCTGCAGCAGTTCTTGCCCTCTGTTACAACGCCTCTCTCTCGACCACTCAGATGCCGCCAAACACCGGCAACGGCGTCATCTACATCGCCGAAGCGGGGACTATTCCGAGCGCTAACCCTAGTGGCGGAACGATCCTCTATGTGGACCCAGCTGATCACAAGGCCAAGATCCGAGAGCAATCCGGTCTCGTCACGGTGCTTGATGCTGCTGGCGGAACGGGTCCTGCCGGCCCCCCAGGCCCAGCAGGTGGCGTAAGTGGCATTAGGACTGTCCCCACGGGTAGCCCTAACTACACACTACAGCTAAGTGATGCTAACGGAATCATACTGTGTACTTGGAGTCCAGACACTGTCATTCAGATTCCACTTAACTCTGCTGTGAATTTTCCTGTACCTGCTCGAATTGAGATCGTTCAGACGGACGACGACCATCCAGTACTTATTCAGCCATTGTCGACCGTAACGTTGATCACCAGCGCTGGTATTACCACTAGTGCTAGCACTGTTGGCTTAGCTGGTACTAATTCAAAATTGGTGATAGAACAGATAGTAACTGATGTTTGGCGAATTGTGGATAACGACGCTGAACACGTAAATCCATTGCGTTCAATGTGTTGCGGTTATGGCTTTGATGGGGATCTAACCGTTACGAATACCATAGTGACGCTAACTAGTGATATGTATTATCGTAATCTTACGATGGGCGTTAACGGTTACATAAAACCAAACGGTTATCGCATCTTCGTTCAAGGCACTCTTGACATATCGAATGCTGAACCAGAAGCCTTCTTTGTTGTTGCTAATGCAGGCGCCAACGCATCCGGTTCTGTAGGTGGTGGGGGTGGAGCTGGAAGCAGCGACGGAACAATAGCTGGATCTCTAGTAGGTTATGATGGTCCAAATGCTTTTGGAGGGTTCCCAGCACTGGGTGGTGAGCCAGGAACTTCAATAGTTGCTATCAAAGTTTGTCAAGGTGGTCCTAGTGGCCCGGGTGGGGATGGCGGAGCTGGTGATAATGTAGGTGGCAGTGGCGGTATTGGGACAACTACAGACCTCACAGTAAGCTATCATAGATGGGCTTGTGACTTTTTTGGTGCAATACGTGTTGCACCCTCTAACGCTAGCGGATACGGCTTTCTAACAGCCGGCGCTCCCGGTTCTTCTGGTGGGACCGGTGGTAATGACACGGGTAATACGTCAACAGCTGGTGCTGCCGGTGGTGGTGGAGCCGGTGGCGGCTTTGGTTACATCTCTTGTTATCGGGTAGTTACCGGAACTGCACGTACATCAGCTATTTTCCAAGCTAAAGGTGGCGCTGGTGGAGTTGGCGGTTTTGCACCAAATGGCCAACTTTCAACTTTTGTTGGTGGGGGTGGTGGCGGCTCTGGGGGTGGTGGCGGCTGGTGGTTCTTTAGTTATTTTGTCAAGTCTGGTGCTACCATTACGGGGGCCTTCGATGTCACTGGTGGCGCGGCCGGCGCGGGCGGCAACGGACTAATCAGTCAGAGTGGTGGTGGTGGGTCTGCCGGTGGTGGAGGTAGAGTTATTTTGGTAGACATGGGCTCTAATTTGGCAATGGAATTAGGACCAGGCACATATAATGCTGGTGGCCCTGCTGGGGCTAGTGCTGGAGCCGGTGGCGTGCCAACCAATTGGGTGCGTGACTTATGAGGCAGGTTCTAGGGTGGATCTTGGTGGCAGTCGCCCACCCCTGAACCTGCCCTAGCAACGAATAGGGTTTCTTCTTATTCGGGCTCCCCCATAGGAGCCCGAAATGCCCAAGCACTACCCACACCGCCACCCCCTGCACCCCCGATACGAAGTTGCCGAGGGTGAATTCACGGTTGTCCGTGGCCGGAACGAGCTAACCATAGTTTTGCCGATCGAGGAAGGCCAACCTTCAGAAGCAGATGTCAAATTCCTGCACCTAGGTCCTCCCCCGTGCGACCCTCACCATCACCACAGTCTGGAAGAGGACACCCTCCTCTGGAAGCTAGTGGTTCATGGTGGACAATATCGACTCCTGATCTGCTGGGACATTTCTTCATCGGAAACCAGGGTTGTATCGTGGCGAGCGATATATCGCTGAACGTCAACCGCTCTAAAACGGTTGACCAATTCATTGCTCAAGCCAAGGCAGTCCACGGCAGATCGTACGACTACTCAGACCTATCTTGGGTTAATGCAAAGTCTCACGTCGATATAGTCTGTCCTACGCACGGCCCATTTCGGCAGCTTCCTGCGAGCCATGTAAAGGGTTACGGTTGTGGGAAGTGCTCTAAAGAACGCCGTGCGCCCTCGATTGATCGATTCCTGTCAAAAGCTAGAGCTGTCCATGGCGACAGGTACGACTACTCAAGAGTAGAGTTCGTAGACAACGCTGTCCATGTGACCCTTGTGTGCCGAGAGCACGGCCCATTTCGGCAAACGCCCGCGAGCCATATAAGACCCGTTGGCTGCCCCTCTTGTGCTGTCGCAGATCGAACTAAGCCGCTGGAGCAGTTCCTTACTCAGGCTCGTAAGTCTCACGGTAGTAGATATGACTACTCAAAGGTGGTGTACACAGGGAGCAACAACCACGTTTTGATAGTATGCCCTGAACACGGTACGTTCAGTCAAAATGCTAATAGCCATGTCAGGTTGGGAATTGGTTGCCCTGCCTGCTCTGCTGTCAAAGCATTCAAACCGTTAGAGGAGTTCATTGCGGACGCCAGAGCGGTTCACGGTGACAAATATGATTACTCAAAGGTAACATATATGAACAACGACACGCGAGTCACAATTGTATGTCGTAAACACGGGCCATTCAAACAGAGGCCTCGTTCGCATACCTCAGAAGGTAAGGGCTGTTATTGGTGTGGCAGGGATGACACCCGGATAACGACTGAAGAATTCATCACCAGATCAAAAGCCATCCACAGAGTCGATTATGACTATTCTTTGGTCGAATATACCCATATTCTGGAGCCAGTCAAAATAGGGTGCCCTACGCATGGTGTATTTGAGACAATCGCACATAGACACCTCAGTGGCTTCGGCTGTCAGGGGTGCATCCGAAGCCAAGTATCTAAGCCAGAAATACAATGGTTAGACAGTCTAAGGATCTCCGAGGAGAATAGACAGGTCAAGCTCTATCTGGGCAATGGTCGACGGGTTCGTGTTGACGGGTTTGACCCAGTCACGAGTACTGTATATGAGTTCTATGGCGATTATTGGCACGGGCATCCTACACACAGGCCTAGAGAAGATCTGAATAAGTCGACAGGGTGTTCCTTTGGAGAACTCTATGATCGTACGATGCAGCGCGAGGGCCGTATCAAGGACGCCGGGTATAACTTGGTTACCATCTGGGAATCGGACTTCGAAGCGACATGACACTCAGGGTTCTTGTATTCGGATTCGTTGGAAAGTCCAATATTGGGGATGACTTATTTGAGACAGCTTTTCAGGTCTTGTTCCCCCAGTACCAGTTCACGTTCACGGACTACATCACTGTCGAGCAGGCGGCGAATGCAGATGTGCTGTTCGTTGGGGGCGGCTCCCTTTTGGACGGGGCCATCGAATCCGAGGCAGGGTCCCAATACCGCCCCCTACCTGTGCTGTATCTTGGTGTCGGCACAGAGACGGCAGTCCACCCCGATCACCAACACATGCTGGGTAAGGCTTTGCTGGTGGCTACTAGGACGAAGGGCACGACGTTCACACACCCCAAGCTAATCCACTGTCCGGACCTAGTGTACGCGCTGAAGGCCAACGTCGGCCCTCCGCCGACCAAGAAGCTTCTGTTCTTGCCAAATGCTCATGTGGTGCCTAGTCACAATGATCCTCACTGGAAGCACAAGGCTTGGGAATTCTTCAAATCAGAAGTTAGCCAATTCCTCGACCTGGCTGTAAATGACTTAGGCTATCAGGTTACCTTGTATGCTATGTGTCGTAACGAATCCACGAATGACCTACATGCTGCGGCCGAGATCCACAACATGGTGGTGGCGAAGCCCGCCGTCAGTGTCTCCACGTATCAGGCACGCTCCTTTGGCCAAGCAATCCACTTCTTTGGACAGTTTTCGCACGTGGTAACACAGAGGTATCACGGTATCGTTCTCAGCAATCTGGCTAACCGACCTGTGGTGTCCGTCTGGCATCACGACAAGCTCAAAGCAAATTCTAGCCTAGTCCCCTACTACGGTGCGACAAAGCACGATTTGCTGGTACAATTGGATGCGGCGAGAGCCAACCCTGTGGACTCAGATTTCACAAAATTCAAAGCGGCGGTCGAGAGAGCATGCGCTACATTGGTCTGACAGACGGGAAGATAGCTGTTGTATCCGACACCCCGTTCATCAACGAGGGGATGACAATGCTCAAGGTTGAAGATGACGCACTCTCCTACGCTGAAATACTTAGTGACCTGAAGATACGGGATGGGGCGATTGTCGACACCCAGGATCCCAAAAGTCTTCGCATCGCACTTGTAGGTAACTGGAAGAGCCCTTGTGGGATCTCTACCTATTCCGAGAACCTTTGGCCAGAAGTGGCCAAGCTGGTAGGGGACGTTCGTATCTTCGCTGAAGAGAACGCCGAGCCCACAGGAAACCCCCTACAGCTAGGGGACACGACCCTGGAACCTCACCAGGTAGTCACCTGTTGGAAGCGCGGGAAGCCTACAGACGAGCTTGTGAGGGCAATTAAGGCCTACGCCCCAGACATTGTGTGGATTCAACACGAATTCGGGCTTTGGCCCAACGCAAGGCATTGGCTTTCAATGATGACTCAGCTATCTGGGTACAGAGTCATCAGCTCACATCATAGCGTATTCCCGCACCACAAGGATAAAACCCTGTGCGAAGTGGGTCCTGAGATGATCGTGCATCTTGAAGGGGCACGACAGTGCCTCAAAGAGACTAAAGGCGTACTAGGCAAAGTCCACATGATCCCCCATGGCTGCTACGCCCGCTCTGGAACCAAGTATTGGAATCGCTACGGCTCAGAGCATACGATCCTCATGCAAGGATTCGGTTTCCGCTACAAAAATTGGGAGGCGGCTTTGAGAACCGTTTCAATTTTGAAGCAGACCTACCCCGATGTGTTCTTCACAGGGTTGTTCTCGGAGAGTCCTCAGAACAAGCTTGAGCACCATCGGTACTACGCTGAGCTGATAGCTCTCATTGAGGAGCTTGGGATTGAGAACCATGTGGGTTTAATCCGAGGATTTCAGACCGATACGGTTATTGACACCTTCCTGCGAATCAACAGAGTGGCCTTGTTCCCGTATATCTCGCATCCAGAGCACGAGGTCTTTGGTGCTAGCGGGGCAGCGAGGCTGGCTATGAGTCGTGAGATCCCTGTAGTGACCTCGACTGTCAATCACTTCTCGGACCTGCCTACAGTCAAAGCCGATGGCCCAGAGGCGATGGCAATCGAGATAGCCAAGCTCTTTGACCGAGTGGAAGCGAAGAAGCAAGTCGACCTCCAGAATGTCTACATCGACGAAAACAGCTGGGCGATCACAGCCGCCAAGCATGTGGACGTATTCTGTCGTCGATCGGTGTAAGATCGGGGCTATGCTCCTTCTAGGGTTCCTCTACGGGCTAGGCCTTGTCTGTTTTCCGATAGCGTATGGGATCTTGGTCCCGCCTGAGAACGTTCCGGATACCTTTGGCTTGTCCGTGAAGACGCTGTTTTGGCCAGCGTTGGTAGTTTGGTACATCTTCGCAGTCATAGCGGACAGAGGCCTATGGGGTTTGGTGGCGGTTGGCAGAGAGCTGCGAGCCAAGTGCGAAGCCTTCTATTGCCTATCGGAAGATGTGTCGAGATCAAGGTCTCATATGACCAAAGAGGAAAGTACCGTGAAGAAAATAGGCGAAGTGTACTGTCACGTAGGAAACAGCGGCGCGACGTTCTCAGTGATTGACGACGGCTTTGGCCCGACGATCCTGGTAACGTCTGCTAGCTTCGGTAATCTCCAAACTAGCTTCAAACTACTCACAGATCGTGAATCGATGAAAGCCATCGGAGAAATGCTCATCAACGCTGCCACTCGCTCCGAGGACTACAGTGCAGACTACTGCCACAAGGGGCGGATACTCAAGAATGACAACGTGGGCTCTTCCTCGGAAGACAAGAACGAGCAGGCATCATGAAGCACATGACCCGCACTGAAGACGAGAAGAAGGCATTGGCAGTCGATGTGATTGCCTATCTGAACGAGCTGGTAGCCGCTGACCCCGAGGCTATGCACACGTTAGTGGAGTCTCGTGTCGTCGTCAATGAGGATTTGACTAATCACCCTACAGCTCAGGTGATTCCAACTCCCAGCGGGCACTACGAGCTAGGGCTATTAGGCGTTGTCAATGGCATTGTTGGCATTCGTGAGGACGGCTGGGGCTACATCGTTGGTTGCTTTGATGATGACACTGGCCGGCTCCTCAGCTTTGATCTGACTGAGAAGTTCGCGAAGAAAGTCGACCCATGATAATCTTCCTGGTAATCCTCTATGTGATCGGGCTTGTGATCACTCCCATTGTCATAGGGTTCGTACAGCCCTCTTTCTGTATGATGCCCGATGTCAGTGACGGCCTCGACAACTTCGCTGTTTTCGTGGTCACAGTGTTCTGGCCGGTAGGGGCCGCTTACAATATTGTGGTCTCTGTGGTCAGCAACGTCCTCAGTGAGATGACTGACATCGGACAGCGTCTACGGGAGTGGTTCACATGAGCATTGACCCTAACTGGGACGAGCCCAAAGTAGCCATTCCCATCAGCGAAGCTAACCGGCTTCGACGGGACCCTGGCGAGATACGCTTCAAGGTACTGAAGCTGTTCCTGCTTCGTCTGATCCTGGGCAAGACCCTACTTGACGAGATGACCTGGGCTGTGTACGGAGACGGGCGTAACCGATCCGGCTACCCAACGTGGATGCAGCTGCTGGCCCGCCTCGTGACGATCTAGTTTCGGTGTAGGATCGACCATGTCTCAGTATGTGATGGCCTGGCCAAAGAACGAGCGCTTTCGCAAGATTGCCTCAAAGATCGCTGACAAGACCACTCTTGGCCTCTTCAAGGGAGTTCAAGTCAGCGCCAAGGACTCTGGATGTCATTGCCCATTAGGCTGTGCCGTAGCCTCCTTTCGCCCCACACCCCTTGCCGTTGAGGTCAGAGGCTTGATGAGCTGGCACGAGGCGGATGCGTTCATCTTAGGCTTTGACGGCAAACCCGTCACATTCAATATACGAGGCTTGTCCGCCTATTATCGTCTAGGCCTGGCATACCGAAAGCGCTTCCCGTGAACACACCAGGCATAGATAACGTAGAGATCACCATGAAGGATTCTCAAAGTGGTGATCCTGTATCCATTAGGGTCCCGAAAGAAGAGCTGGGGGGTATTGCTTCACCTCAAGAGGCTGCCAACTTCTGTGTCTCACAGTTAGTCTTCCAGAAGAAATGGACACAGGGGTTCTTACCGGTAATCGTGACCGAATACAGGGATGGCCGTCGAGTGTCCCATCCGTTCGTGGTGGACATCAGCAAGGTCGTTCAGAACTAATGATCAGCCCAGAATTCCAGAACAGGATCGACCATGAACCGTGAAGCACTGACCAAGCTCAAGGACGACTTGGCCTCGGCCCTTGAGGAGGACGACGCCTGTGAAGGTCGTTTCGAGGCGTTGGTCCCCAGGTCCATCATCCTCCTAGGTCTCGACGTGGCAGAAGTGTGCGAGTACTTCTGCTTGTCCCGCCCCAGCTTCGAACGTTGGATCGGCGGTCGAAGCGCCCCACATCCAGCCATTCAGCCGGCAGTGTTCCGGTATTTCCTGAATAAGGTGGTAGCGGCCCTCACTGCGGTATCCTTCTAGACCCATGCACTCTTCCCCTCTGTACACAGCTCTTTGGCACCACGCCCTGTACCTGGTGATTGCCGGATACCTCCTAGGCGTTCTCGTCCTAGCCTTCCAGAAGTCTAATGTCTCCTGGAAGTACATCCTCCGATGGCCCAAGTTCTTCTTCGATATCGAGAAGTTCGAGAAGTTCATGGCCCAGGGCCAACCGGCTTCTTGGCAGCAAGCGAACGATGCCAAGATCGAGGTTGTAAAGTTGTGGGAACCCTCAATTTGGGGCCCGGTCCTCATTGAGAGAAACGAAGCTGGTAGTTACTACGTCCTCATCAAAGTTATGGGAAAGCCGACAGAAGGTCTGCTCTCTGCCGCCAAGGCAATGCCCAGTAACATCAAGGGTGTAGATGTGGTCATGAAACCTAGCCAGCTCTGATGTTCATCAACACTTCTACTGGCACTGTCATCGACCCCACCCAGTATCCTGAGCCCTGAGGGGCTTCGACGCAATCCCTCCAACTTGGTATACGTTTGAGTCAAAGTCTCGTTTGGATTATCTATCGGAGCCCATCGTCTAATGGTTTTCAAAACTGAGTCTGGGTCAGCCTACGAAGTGGACCCCGGGGGTAAGTGTGTTCGCCGGCTTCACGGCGCCCTGGAACCTACATCTAGGACAGGGTCTGATGGCATCTGGAAGACCTACGAATCCTTGACGGAGATTAGGGTGGGTATGCCCGTTCTCATCATATGGTTCGGAGCCGAATGCACGGTTACTTCCTACGTCACTGAGATCCTCACTCCAGAGAGCATGAACTGACATGGCCGAACTCGACCCCGTTCATGGCTGTGACTACAGCTCCCAGCCCTACGTTACCCTTCGGTGCACTGGGGCTGCTCACTACGTCGGATGGGGTTACACCGAGCCTGTGCCCCTCCCAGACGGCGTTTATCGCTGTGACGGCGGCCTATACACCTTCGACAACGAAAACGAATCCTGTCCCGAATGCTTGGGCATCAAGAACAGCCTCGACATTGGCTGGCTGCATTGTCTTTTGCGAAGACTGTCCGATCCCGCCTGACCCCTGTGAGACTTGTGGGAAGGTCGAATGCGACGGCAGCTGCTGCCTCTGCCGGTACTGCGTCGAAAGACGTTGGCCGACCCTTAAGACCCATCAGAAATTGACCGTTGGAGCACGTATGATACTGCAAATCCTCGTAGATAGCGCGATACTGCAAATCCTCGTAGATAGCGCGAAACTCAAAGCTTCTCACCTGATGGATCGTTTGACGATCGGCCTAGGTGAACTGTACCATGAGGCATACCCTAAGAGTGCTGGGGGATCTGAACCGACCTCGGGATCAAGGATCGTTCCGGACCCCAAGCCGCCTGAACCAAAAGTCGATTGTGATCCCGAGATCATTTTCATATCCGCTCCTATTGGCGGTCAGATCCCAGGGCCAGCGAAGGGCCAGCGCTGGCGGACCAAGGACAGGCGTCGGAGCAGTGCCGTAGTCATCGTGGCAGTCCACGAAGACGATTGCTACGTACTCACGGACAATGACCGGACGATCCGTGTCGAGCGGTTGCTGAAGTTCTACACCTACGAGGGGTTCTACCTGAACTACCAGGTTTTTGGTGTAGACTGAGACCATGCCGACCGTCCCCGCCCTCAGAGCCTTCGAAGTCAAAGCCACCAACGGGGCTGTATACTACGTAGCCTCCCACACCCTCATTGCCGCTAACCTGACGGACCGCGTCAGAGAGGGAGACGAAACCCTTTCAAGTGGTCACGAGGGCTCCAGGTGGGTAGCTGAGAACCGAAACCTTGGTGTCAGAGAGGGAGACGAAACCCTTTCAAGTGGTCACTACTGTCATTGTAATGCCGGTACCGACGGTTGATGCCGAGGTCAGAGAGGGAGACGAAACCCTTTCAAGTGGTCACGCAAAATCGCGAATCAGGGATCAAATCCCTAAGAGAGTCAGAGAGGGAGACGAAACCCTTTCAAGTGGTCACGTGAATTGCTCACGAGAGGCAGGGGGACGCATTCGCTCGTCAGAGAGGGAGACGAAACCCTTTCAAGTGGTCACGAACATGTTCTTGGGGTCCTTGGTGGACTTAGCTTTGGTCAGAGAGGGAGACGAAACCCTTTCAAGTGGTCACTCCACGCGGAACGTGACTCGTGGGAGGGCGCTGAGGTCAGAGAGGGAGACGAAACCCTTTCAAGTGGTCACGGGCCGGAAACCAGGTAGCCCTTAACTTCTGGGTTATGGATCCGTTCTATTGATCATGACTCGCCAAGACGCCCCCTATATCGTTCTCACCTTCGTGTTCGCCATCGCCATTTTCGTGGGTGGCTACATGTTCGGCAGCTCTAGCCAGCCGAAACCTGTAGCCGTAACGGCGCCAACGGCCTCGTCCACTGTCATTGTAATGCCGGTACCGACGGTTGATGCCGAGGCGATGGCAGTGGTGAAGCGCTGGCAGGCGGCTCAAGTCAATGACGCCCCTAAGGTCGTAGCCGTCGAGACTCTCCTTGACGCGGGCGTCAAGCCGGTGGTGGTTCAGCAACGACCTGTCGCTGGTGTAAAACCAGTGGTTACCCCCACTAGCCACGCTGTGACGCCTGATCACATCGAACTAGAGGAAGACACGTCCGGTATCGCAAACCCCTACAAGTCGAAGCCAGTGGCCTCTAACCCTGGACAATGAACATGACAATTGAGACCCCTGAACAACGCTACCGCCGAGCGGCCTCCAAGATCGCGGATTCGGTGACTTACGCAATCAACGTCCAGAAGATGGGGGTCCAGGACGCCATCGGCGCTATCTTCAAAAAGAAGGGGCACACGTGCTGTCCCCTTGGGGCAGTTGAAAGCATGCTCTCAGGTCGAACGGCCAACTACTATCCAACGCCCCCAGAGGCGGCAGACCTCCTAAACTGCGAAGAAGCTGAAGCCTGTGCCTTCATCATCGGCTTCGAAGGCGTGTACAAATTCGACGAATTGTCCGTCTTTCAAGCAAGGGGCCGCTTTCCCAAATGGGTCGCCCTAGGTGAGGCTTACCGAAAGCGATTCGTTGCCACCCCCTGATCGCCCAATCTTTCTCAACACTGACTTCAGTGGGATCGAGGCCAGGGCCAGGGCCAATTTAGCAGTAGGGACCGCTGCACACACGGCTATCCAGAGAGCTATCGAGGTACCGATCCGCATAGAGCCCTACCTCGTTCACGACGAGAGACGGATCAGTGTCGACGCTGTTCAGGACATCCTCAGGCACACTTCTCAGGTTGTCTGGCAGTTTCCCAGTGGCTTGGTGACGACGACTCCGCCTGACCCCGATGCGGCCTCTGTAGGGACGATAAACGTGGGCATAGACCCAGGGCTGGATTCTTGGGCTACTGTGTACATGCCAGAGAGGCCTGCTGAGCCTAGATCCCTTTACGAGCAACAAATTATGGGTGAATTCCACCTTGGCGGAGACTTCATGCACGGGGATACACACGAACCCACTGAGGACCGTCGTGTGGGCTACCGTGTCGGCCGCCGTGGTGGAATGACCATGGCCAGTGCAGCTGCGATGCTTCAGGGGTTCTCTGAGAGACTTCCTGATGAATACAGGATGACACTTGATTACATTCGGAGCGAAACTGGCCGAACCATCGAAGAACCAGGGTCATTTTTTCAGAGAGAGCTGGCTGGCTTTTCCAAGATCAAGCCAGAGAAGCCCTTTGATGACGCCCTCCGTCCCTCCAGGCGGGCAATCATTGCAGCCGGCGGGATGGACCTCTCAGAGGGTGCACTCGTCATCGGTGAGGACGTAGGCTAGATCAGGCAAGCCATCGAGTCCTTTTAGGCGTGTGACCTCAGCCTTCAAGGCAACGTTCTCGATCTCTATCTCGGCTACTGACTTCCGACGCTTTTGACCCAGTACATCGTAGGCTAGGTCGGTCCAATCGGATTCGTAGTACGAATCCAAGGCCAGTTTGAGGATGCTCTCAGCCTTAGCTACCTTGGCTTGAAACGCCTGAATTACTAAGTTCTGCTCGTTGACCCGGACTTCTAATTCTGTGACCATCTCTTCCAGCTCATTCACCGGCTTCACAGAGTTCCGTTGAAGGACCTTAGCCTTGCAGCACTCGTGGATGCCCCGCCAATGGCGAGTGCCGTTGGTCTGGTACGTAGTCTCCCACTCGACTTTGGGGCCTCAGCCAAGTCCTCGGAGTCCAGCTTGGTGAAGAACTCCGAGGATCCGGAAATCCCTTCAATCACCCCATTCAACGTATAAACCACGTCAAACACGATATCGTCGATGGTAAGACGGTACCTAGAATCTCCCCGGTCTTCGACGGATTTTAATTCCACCTTGGTAGGTACACCGATCCGGTGTAAAGCCCTAGAGCATGAAGACTCTACCCCAAGAAGCTCTGGAGATTCTGGCCCATCGAGACAACAACCCCATCCACGGTGGCTTGGAGTTCGTGGTCTGCGGTCGAAGTATCGCTCATCTCCAGGCAGCTATCGCCATGCTCATGGCCAGGTGCATTCACGTTTCTCACGTCAAAACAGAGGGGTCGGTCCTGACCTTCTCCCAAGGTTACGAAGACAGCCTGAACACCTTCACGCTATTGCCATTTCCCTTGGACGTGATCGGGGTTATCCAACTGACCGAGAACTGGCTACGGCAATTGCCGGTTCAACAACGTCCTGAGCAGCCGGACCATGACGGTTCCAACTCGCCTGGCTGGAGGGTCGCTTCCGTGGGCTATTGGGACAACTTTCAAGTGTCCTTCAAATGGATCGAGCATCACAAGTGAAAGCCTACGTCGTCATCACGTTCTTGATCCCGGAATCGGCTTCAAAGCTGCCTTCTCTGCTGATATCCGAAGGGTGGGCTGTTCGAAGATGCGGTTCCCATCTTGTAGAAGCTAACGAGGAGTTCATTGGAGGGATTTCAGTATTTGAAGTCGAGGCCAAGGACATCACCGAGACGGGTCCGATACGAGACAGAGTCAGGATTCTGCTTAATGAGGCTGAAATCGGTTACTTCTCCTTGTTCATAGGCCCCGCTGGTGGGGCTGGTTGGGTCTGCGGCAATGTCCCTCTGTCCAAGGCTCTCCCAGAAAAGGAAGGGGACAGACCCACCGCTTGGCAACGCCTGGAGAATCCAGAGCTGTGATCATTTTCAAGTTCAGAGAGAGTATCCTGGCAAGAGTTCCTCAGGTCACCAAGTACCGTTGGGTGCTAGAAGCCGTGGTCAACCGTATACACTGGACGGGCTTCGGCTTTGAGCTGAACGTGCAAGTCAAGGACGAGGCCTCGGAATGGCATCTAGGCTACGACTACCGATCCGTATACCTCAGCACCGATTGGGGATGGGGATCCTACCACATCTACTATGACGGTTCCCACTGCGGCTTCTCACTAGGATTTCTGCACTTCAACTGGACGAACGCAGGCTGTAGGAAGTGCGAGATCGATGGCTTCGGCTCCTGAAAGTGTGCTAACATCGGCGACTATGCGACGCCGTACCTTCCTCCAAGCACTCACAGCGACCTTCGCCGGACTCCTCACTTGGGGTGCACCCAAAATAGAGAGGGTCATCGCCCTCCCCAAGCAGATCCTCGAAGTCCCGAAGAAGGTTCAGCGGTATTTCGTTGAGACCAGGTATGCGGAGCGAGTAATCACTCCCGTAGAAGAGTTCGAGAAAGTTGCCCTAGGCCCCACGACAATCAAGCGTTGGGACCTGAGCAACCCGATGATGGCCGTGCCAGTCGATGTTGAAGTCGAGCCGGAGTACGGCTACATTGTCGGCCGTGTGCTGAACCCTCCAGGTCACAGGAGTGTCAACATCGCTGATAGGGCTGCCTTCGACGAAGCCGTGAAGTACGACTCCGCGAAGTATAGTGAGCTAGGTGGGTGGGAGGTCGAGCCTTGGCCTGAACCTTCAGAGCAGGTAGCAACCAACTACAATTATGATGACTTGGCTGCCTCTTTAAGGGCGACCTTCCCCAAGAAGGTCTAGGCTCTCAGCTTGTAGGTTCCGTCTTCATTCCGACGGGCTACTAACCGTCTCCGAACCTCGGCTCTGATCTCGTCCAAGGGAAAGGTTCTCGCCACACGGTCCCAGACCTTGGCCACTCTCTGAGAGGACATCCCCTTACCGGCTTTAGCTGAGGCGAGGAAGGCCAAGGACTCATCCTTCCACAAGACCTCGGCAATCGCTCTAGGGGTCAACGTAGGGTTCCTCTGTGGCATTCTCAAGACAGCCAAGGTCTCAGCGTCGTACAGTCCCCACCAGGCCGGAATCAACGGGGTGGCCTTCTCCAAGTGTTTGGCCGGCACCACTAGGGAGGCGAAGTCGCAGACCTTGCTGTAGTACCTGACTTGCCGGGGAAGCCTCTTCAAGGTATCGGCTTCGGCCTTGATCTCGAACCCATGGAAGTCGGTGTCGATGGCGGCTACGTCAATCCTGACTCGGCCATGGCCTATCCCCAGTTCGTCAATCAAAAACGACGTGGCTTTGAGCAATTCCTTCAATCTAGGACGAATATCTGCATCACGTCGAGATGTCACCCAAGAGATAAATTATCGGTGTACTATGGGTGATTGCTGATTGCTCAGTACGCTGAGACGGTGTAGAGTGAGGCTCTCGATTGCTCAGTACGCTGAGACGAGGAGAAGCTGGAGCCTAGCGAACCGGTGTAGGATCGGGCCATGCCCAAGATCAAACTGGACCGAGACACTGCCTACGACTACAACTTCTCCGTAGATCCAAAGGGTTCGTACGATGTCCCAGCGGACACGTTGAAGCGTTGGGAGGCTGCCCAAGAGGCTTGGACGAAGGCTCAGGATGAGATGGCTGAATTTGATGCTATCGTCGCTGAGCAGGCCAAGGTCCGAGAGAACGCCAAGCAAGCGCTCAAGGACGAGCGCCACGCGGCCATGGTCAATGAGGCCTTCGAGAACGTTCCGTGAGATACTTCGTACTAATCACTCTGCCGTCCACCCAGCAATCGGATGCCCTCCTCGCCGCATTCCTAAACACGGGTTGGACGGTATCCCCTATCTCAATAAGCAATCGAGCCGTTGAAGTAGAGGAGGGCCGAGTAGGCGCAACGCTAGCAGTTCATATGGACAACGGCGACGAAGAGTTAGACATAGAAGCTGTTTCTGAGGAGCTTCGAGGGTTACTACAGGAATTACATACGGTATACTACTCGATACTTGTCTGTGAGTCCCTAGACGACAAGGATTGTGTCTGGCATTGTGGGAGCCATGTAGTCGACCAAACAGGGGACAGACCCACCGCTTGGCAACGCCTAGCTCAGTCGGAATAGGGTCATGGTCTGTACCGTCGTCATCACCATTCTCACCTCTGCCTTTGCGGACGCCATTATTGCGAGTATGGTCCACAAAGGTTACAGGGTATCTCCAGTGGTCATGGCTAATGACGGCCTGCTTACGATCGAGACCAACGGCACTTTGGGGGAGGGCGTATGCTTCCTGGTCGAGTCCGTTGGTGGAGACACCAACGTCAATGCGGTCAAAAAGGCTGTGATGAGCGTCCTCGAAGAACATAAAATCAGCTACTTTTCAGTAATGGTAGTGCTTGGCGTGGCTTGTGATTGGGCTCTGGGGAACATCCCCCGGACTACCGCCGAGGTCGTGCCCACCTCGTGGGAACGCCTCAGCTCGACAGAGGAAATCCCATGATGATCTATAAAATACGTAACTGGCTCAAAGCCAGGGCCGCTATGGCCAGGCGAAGGTGCGTTCTCCTATGTGGTTGCGGCGAAGTCCTCAATGACGAGGGTCAGGACTCGGTCTACGTAATAGCCGACATCTATCAGCATACCTGTCCAAAGTGCGGGCGTTGTCATAGCTTCGACTTCTCCTACCCCGCCAATCGTTCGGTGATGTTCGTGAGCATTGACCGAGTTGTCACTTTGGGCTCAGGGCTTCCCCATTGAAATCGGTGTAGGATCGATCCATGGCAAAGTGCGAATGCTGCGGTGCTAAAGAAGCGACGGCTGCTATCTTGGAGTGGGCTGATGATCCAATATATGGGGTGTCTGACCTGAAAGAAGCCGTGATCTCCTATGAGTGCTTTCCACATGCCTCGGTTCTCCCTGTGGATATCATTGAAATGGGGAAACGCATCAGGGCTCGCAGGTTGCCCAAGATCCTTCCAGAAACTCTCCCTGTTGGTACAAGAGCGGCTTTCTTAGGGGGCATCTTCGTCGCGATGTCTGAGCTTGTCCGTAAAGGTGCCTGTAACGCCTACTCCGGTAAGTGGAAGTGCGAAGGTAGGGCCAACGCCCCTGGGTATATGTGGGCCGAGCAGATTTTATGGACCGACATGTGGCCAGAGCAGATTTATGAGAAGCCAGCAGAGCCCCAAGTCAATGCTGAGAGGCCGGCTGAGCCTGTGTACAACGGCTCCAACCTAGAGCTGGATTCTGAGATCGCGATGAAGATGGGCGCTCACCCCAATCACAGGAAGCCTTATTTCCGACCCGAGCCGAAGGCAAAGCCTGCTGTCGTCCATGTTTGGCAAGAACACTGGTCGACCCCCACCTGGGAGAGCTGATCCATGCGAGTCATCATCCTCATAGGCCTCCCGGGCGCCGGCAAAAGCACCTGGATCAAGGAGAACACCTGGGGCGATGTCTCGATCTGCTCTGCGGATCACTGGCATGAAGGTCCGAACGGGTACGAGTTCAAGATCGAAGAGCGCCCGAATGCCCACCATGCTTGTCTTCGCAAGTTCGTGAAGTTGGTGACGGCTTCGCCTTACATGGGAGACCCACGGCCACTAGGTAAAGAAGTCACGGTCATCGTCGACAACACCAATGCCATGGTCTACGACCTGGCCCCGTACATCAATGTGGCCAGAGCATTTGGGCACGTCCCAGAGCTTGTGTACCTTGAGTGCCCCGTGTCGCTAAGCTATGCCAGGAACACCCACGGGGCTCCGTTAGCGATCATCGAGCACATGGATCGCTGCCTCAAGGGGATGTTGGATCACTGGCCCTCTATCTGGGCGGACATTATGCTCACCAAGGTCCCCCTGTCCCTTGCGCAGGACTCTGTGTCCCACAAGGATCACATTACGGCTATGTCCATTCGTTGCACGGACCACGGTGGGATCGGGCCAAACGCTTCGTGTGAGATTTGTTTTCCCGTTGCCAAGCAGGGAGTAGTATCCATCCGTGCTTTCAAGTCACCGAATCTCACATGTGAGTGCTTTCTCGCTGAGCAGGGCAGATGCGGACGCACACCCGCTGGAGAATACATGCTCGAAGGCTGGCCCGACTCGATAGTACTTTGTGAACGATGCGAGGCCCATCCGCATTCGCACATTGCTTAGAACTGGTGTATAGGCTCCACCATGTGCTGTACCATCGAAGCCGGAGTCAGTCTCTCTGATACAATCATCTACTCGGCTGAGGTCGAGAAACCTGGGGACGGCCTCGTTCACGTTCTAGGCTACCAGAACAGCGTGACCTCCTTCGGCCACGGACCCAACGCCATGATTCTGCCGATTCCGGCATTGGGTCCGCTAGGTCCTGAGAACGTGATCGACGCCACGGCCTTCAAAGGCATCCTCAAGGATTACCACAAGGCTGTGAAGGCGCTGAAGCCCAGAACAAGAAGATCCCTTGGGATGATCAAGGGCGTTATGCTGAATGACTCTGATTCTTTGAGTTATCAGATCATCGAGTCGGGGTCCTACACGATCGCCCTGGCATCTTCAGCCGCGGGGTTGAACTCGGCCCTCAAGGAGGTGCCGGAGAGTAAACGCCCAAACATCCGGATGCCGTTCCTGACGGTAATGGCCAAGCTCTACCCTGAATGGCCGATCGCCATCTGCTGCTTCGATATGAGCACTCTCAGGGAGGCTGAGCCCATCTTCTGGTGGTACAAGCCCCGAGCTGGTTTCGAAAACACCTTGTTCGCCCCCGCTGTTGACGCTCACGATGGGAGCCCGCCGAGGATGGATCAGCTTGTTCGGCGAGACCACACCCTGATTTTCGGCTCGAAGCGAGCGGAGGGTATTCGCCAGGGTGGGGGTATTCGCAATGACATCAACTACAGTGTGCCAAAGGAACACCAGTGGATGTTCACCTCAGGAATTCGAGGCGGTTTCGTCAATGACGGCGCCCGGACCAAGAACGGCGACTTCATCATGTCCTTGTCAGATATTTTGGACGACAAGAAAGAGTCGTACGTCGGCGGAAACTTCTCAGTCTATCAGCCGGCACAATGAACGCTGTTGTCTGCTATCGTCACCGCCTAGCTACCTTTCGTTGCTTCCCTGAATTCGACGACATCCCGCCTGAAAAGGTGAAATGGGTCAGGGAAGGAGTCTACGACGAAACTCCTACCGACAAGCTCAGGGAAGACATCCGCAGAGTTGCTCAGGCCATTGCCAATGCTGTCTCAGCGTACTGAGCAATCAAAAGGGCGGCTCACAGTCTCAGCGTACTGAGCAATCGAGAAATCGGTGTAAGTAGATACACCGATTTAAGCCACTTGCAAATAGAAATGTCAAATACGGCCGTTTCGACCAGAGAGCACATGAGCAATAAAACCACACCCCCTTCTCCATTGTCTTTGCTTTTGCGGGCGCATTTCCCAGGCTTGAAATTTGAGTCCCAGGATTACAAGATTGCTGGCAAGAAGCTGAGAGATGGCGGACCCGAAGCCGTCATCAGCTACCTGACTGGCAAGGGTCAGGCAAAGCTCAAGGACGTTAAACCGCCCGCCAAAGCCTTCGTAATTGCTCAAAGCAGGCCCTTTATCGAATGGGACCTCGTTCGAGTTTCTCGTCAAATCCAGGAGAAGATCTTCGGGATCCCCGCTACCAAGGGTCGTCCCAAACAAGATGGTCTGTCAGAGACGGCCTTCAACGAAGCGGTAGCCTCCCTAGAAGTTGATGGCAAATCCAAGCTCAATGAGGAAACCCGAGCTGCCTTCTATGAAGTGTTGGGACTGGACGCCCCTAGCCTCCACGCTCAGGCACAGAACGCCCTCATCAAATCGGCTATCAGCATTCGAGAGGGCGTACTCAAAAAGGTTGAGAACCGCAACGAGAAGAATCTGTCGAAGACGAAGCGCCGGAAGGAAGCAGGAGAAGAGGCTACCTTCGTGGAGGAGAAAGCCCATGATGAACGAGGATACTTGATTCATCCTCCGGGAGTGAACCAAACGATTCCAGGCTATCAGGCAGTAGTGATCAAATCCTGCCCTAGTGACTTTATTGGGTTACCTAGCGGATGCCTTGCCAAAGAGTCCGCTGAGGCCCTCACGGACTACTTGCCTCACGATCGCATGACCATTCCAAAGGGACAGCCGGGGTATGTGCCCGAGTGGCAGCATCCTCTGCTCAATCGTCGCAAGAACAGGCGCCGTCGAGATTGGTACTCGGCAAGTCTTAACAAGCCTAAGGCTACGTGCTCCAAACGGTCCGGAACACCAAACCGGAAGAATTCGAGAACAGATCAGATCCAATCGGGGCGCTTCAAAGGTGCGATCCCTGTATTGATGCGCTTCCAAGACGAATGGGTCATCATCGATATTCGAGGGTTGCTGCGAAATGCTCGCTATCGGAAATTGCTGAAGGAAAAGTCCACGATCCCTGACTTGCTAAGCCTGTTCACGGGGGACCCCTCTATCGACATGCGGCAGGGCGTCTGCACTTTTATCTACAAGGCGGGTCAAGCTTGCTCTGCCAAAATGGTGAAGACAAAGAACGCTCCTGAAATCCTGTCCGAGTTGACAAAATCGGGGCCTGTGGTTCTAGTATCAATTGACCTGGGTCAAACCAATCCTATTGCCGCCAAAGTCTCTAGGGTAACCCAATTGAGCGACGGCCAGCTATCCCACGAGACATTATTGCGAGAGCTACTGTCGAATGACAGCAGCGATGGGAAAGAGATCGCTAGATATCGAGTGGCCAGTGATCGTCTACGGGACAAGTTGGCCAATTTGGCTGTTGAGCGACTATCTCCAGAGCATAAGTCAGAGATCCTAAGGGCTAAAAACGACACCCCAGCTCTCTGTAAGGCTAGGGTGTGCGCCGCACTAGGGCTCAATCCGGAGATGATCGCTTGGGACAAGATGACTCCATACACAGAATTCCTTGCTACGGCCTATCTTGAGAAGGGCGGCGACCGGAAAGTAGCTACCCTCAAACCCAAAAATAGGCCCGAGATGTTGCGACGAGACATCAAATTCAAGGGAACTGAGGGTGTTCGAATAGAAGTGAGTCCGGAGGCTGCCGAAGCATATCGGGAGGCACAATGGGACCTTCAGAGGACTTCTCCCGAGTACCTCCGACTCTCAACCTGGAAACAAGAACTGACGAAGCGCATTCTCAATCAATTGCGACACAAGGCAGCAAAATCCTCTCAATGTGAGGTCGTCGTTATGGCCTTCGAAGACCTCAATATCAAGATGATGCATGGGAACGGAAAATGGGCTGATGGCGGATGGGACGCTTTCTTCATCAAGAAGAGGGAGAATCGTTGGTTCATGCAAGCCTTCCACAAGTCCTTGACCGAATTGGGGGCCCACAAGGGGGTCCCAACCATTGAAGTAACCCCCCACCGGACCAGCATCACCTGTACCAAATGTGGGCACTGTGACAAGGCCAATCGGGACGGAGAACGGTTCGCATGCCAGAAGTGCGGCTTTGTAGCTCATGCTGACCTTGAGATCGCGACGGACAACATTGAACGAGTCGCTCTGACCGGCAAGCCTATGCCTAAGCCAGAAAGCGAGCGGTCCGGTGATGCCAAAAAGAGCGTAGGCGCTCGCAAAGCTGCTTTTAAGCCAGAAGAAGATGCTGAAGCCGCTGAATGACGGTGTAATACCCCCTGCTGATCTCTAATTTACCGAACCGCTCGCAAAGCATTCGGTAGGTCTTTGAAAATTCACTGTTTCTGACGTGCGACCTGCGAAACCTTTTGATTGCTCAGTACGCTGAGACAGGGGATCCCTGTAGTTGTGATCGATGAACACGACGCCCTGCGAAACCTTTTGATTGCTCAGTACGCTGAGACAGGATCGATCCCCAACATGATCCCGTGGAGTCGGGGCCTGCGAAACCTTTTGATTGCTCAGTACGCTGAGACGTACGCTAAGCCAACCTCATCGACTCCAACACCCGACCCTGCGAAACCTTTTGATTGCTCAGTACGCTGAGACTCTTACTTATAGGATCCTCTAAGAGTCCCACTAAGGAACCTGCGAAACCTTTTGATTGCTCAGTACGCTGAGACTCGTCCGGGCCAGTACAACGGCCCGCCGGCCCCTGGCCCTGCGAAACCTTTTGATTGCTCAGTACGCTGAGACAAGAGGGACGCCCAAGGGAACCAGGTCTATGGGCCACTCCTGCGAAACCTTTTGATTGCTCAGTACGCTGAGACGTACTTGGTCTGATGAATCTGCCCCCGCCGCCCCGACCCTGCGAAACCTTTTGATTGCTCAGTACGCTGAGACGAGACTTTGCCGACGATAGCATCAAGGACTACCGCCTCCTGCGAAACCTTTTGATTGCTCAGTACGCTGAGACTGATGCCACTTCCGTTGTAGCGCCTGGTAGCTCTGGATCCTGCGAAACCTTTTGATTGCTCAGTTCGCTGAGACAAGCACGTCACCGTATTGGTCCAGCTCGCGACAGACCCAGCCTGCGAAGCCTTTTGATTGCTCAGTACGCTGAGACCCTCCACCTCAGGGGCTTAAGTCCCGCCGCCCCCTGCCGTTAGGTTCATCATGTACAACTTCGAACTGCAAACCGACCTCCAAGGCAAAGTCAAACCCTGTTACGTAGACGGCCAACCAGTGATGTTCACCATGGGTCCGGTCTCTGGGACAGGCGTCATCTGCGGTCTGGCTTCCCGCCACCTTCTCGACATGTGGATCGTGAAAGTCACTACGGCCTTAGGTGTCGACAAAGAGACCTACCCGTGGAGCTGCCTCGTTGTCCCACACAACGGCATCACCCCCATCGAAGTCACCGTTCCGGGGGTAAACCAGCCTAAGCCTTTTGATTGCTCAGTACGCTGAGACAGTCCAATGAACCATCTACCGGAAAACCACTCCGGAGCCACCTCCGATGAACAGCTGATGAAGCTGTGGCTCAGCGGCCGTCCCCTATCGTCCGTAATCGCTTACAAGCCAGTGGCCATGGCTTTCCTCATGGAGCTGCCCGACGGCCTCCAGGGGGCGACTGTGGCCCAGGTAATGGCCTGGGCAGAGACCCTCAACGGGAAGCCGGCCACGATCGCTAGGAAGATCAGCACGATCAAAAGCCTCCTCAGTTTTGGATACCGGACGGGGTACCTCGTCTTCAACGTCGGCCGAATCCTCAGGACTCCGAAAATCCCGGATAACTTGAATGAGAAGATCTTGGAGGAAGATGCTGTGGGAGGCCTCATTGGAATCGCCGACCTAGGTCGAGACAAGATCCTCATCCGGTTCCTATACGCCTCCGGGGCACGAATCGCCGAGGCCGTCAGAATCAGGTTCAAAGACCTCAATGACTTCCGTGTCACCCTACAGGGGAAGGGCACCCGAACTCGAACCCTCATGCTTCCGAGCACGATCGCTGACGAGCTGAGGACACTTCGTCGCAATAACGAAGTCGATGAGGCACCTGTCTTCAAATCCTACCGTGGGAAGCAGCTCACGGCCAGGGATGCCCGACGGATTGTCACGGACACTGGCAAAAAGGCTGGGTTGAAGCTTTGGCCCCATCTCTTGAGGCACGCTCATGCGTCCCATTCACTTGACGCAGGTTGCCCGCTGACCCTAATTTCAAATTCGCTTGGCCACCGGAACATCGCCACAACTTCCAGATATTTGCACGCTAGGCCTAATGACGGGAGCAGCCGCTTCCTCAGGCTCGTGAAATGACCGCGAGCCCACAAAGCTTTTTTATTGCTCAGTACGCTGAGACTGAAATGACCAAACTCCCCGAATGGCTTGAGATCTCTGAAATGCACACGCAACGGGCGGCCTACACGATTCGTCGCAAGAACTTGCCCAAGCACTACGGAATAGCTACTTTGGTTTTTGCATTCCTGTTTTTCGTAGCCAGCGTGGCAGCGAACTTGCCTTGGGCCAAGACCGCCATACCCCCGTTGCTAGCCTTACTGGTCCCGTTGGCAGGAGTAGTCGACTGGATCTGGACAACTTCCACGATCGAGACGTACACGTCCAAGATCGCTAAGACGGGGATTGACCTCAGGATTTGAGGCGCTGCATTTCTGAGCGGTTTCCCGTCCAGAAGTAAGCCCATAGCCCGACGACGTAGGCCAGCATTGCCGATAGCTGAGGGACCCATAAACTTAGGCCGGCTAGGAAGAATCCGAACCCGAGGAAGTTACGGGTGAGGTGTCGCTGATCGGTTTGGAGATACCTTAGGCGATTTGGCACGGGCTGTCCTTGGGGAAAATAGCCGCAGAGACCTTGTCCCAGCCCAGTTGCTGGCTCATGTAGCAGGTCATCTCGAAGATGTCGGCCGAGCCCAAGCCCTTGCAGTCCTTGGACATGAAGCCCTTTTCTATCATTGATGTGATTGTCTGAGGCTGTAAACGTAAAAACGGACGGGGATAGCCCAGAAAGCTCAGGTAGCGTCTATACGTGAAGTAGTGTCGTAAGTCTTTCAACTGATTCGAATACGATACTTCATTGGAATGTGCTAGGGTCGGAGCATGGACCTGCGAGAACTAGAGCCCGGGAGCACTTACGAGGACATGCCATTGGTATCCTGCCCGGTTTGCTCAAAAACCGCAATCCATTTGGGACTGCACATGTACGACAATACCACACAAGAAACTTTTGCACATGTGGTTCTATTCACTGAAGCTACCAGTGAAATCCTAGTGGCTTGCGATTGGGACCACATCTGAGGCGCTTTCCCCCACTTGGAAAGCTCGGATGAGGGCCACCACTAGCATGTCCTCAGGGCGGTACCAAGCACCACAGCCACCGCAGAGCCGGCGCTCGATGTTGCTGTCCACTGTCATAGCCTCAGTGGACTCACACTCGGGACAACGGCAGGCAATAAGGCCACGGGCGAACTTCCGAAGCTCTTCCGTCCCGTAGTTGGTGATCACTGAAACTCCCTCTTGGGGCTTCAGGTACTCTATTTCAGAAAGGATGCTATCGGCCTGGGTTTTCATTTACGACCTCTTCGATTGGGTGTTCAGCGCCTGTCTTCCAGGCAAAATCTACGCGAGCTATCTGATCCTCTGTTTCAGCCTTGAGAAAGGGAACATCTGAGAATCTGGCCAGGCGTTCCCCGCCGTAGCCGACTCCATGCCACTTGTGGGTATCACAGCGACACTCGCTTCTCAGTTTGCCGAAAGAAAGACATCGCCAGACCGCCGGTTCCTGACAACGCTCTCGCCAGTTGCAGCCGCCGGCTAGTAGCCGCTCCACGTCTCCGCCAGCCGCCTCCCAGAGGCGTTGATGGAAGTAGTCCAAGTCTTCTTCATAGCCCCCGCCAGAATCCCCTAGGCGGCTATACGTGGTCGGCGGGATCTTGAAGGCTGTGAACATGGCCCTGAGGCACTTCTCACAGATGGAGAACGTGTACGTGGTGCAGTCGAGGAGATGAAAGGAGTTGTAGCCTCCACCTACAGTCTCTTCAACGAGTCCCATCGGCCATCCTTGTTCGCCCTCCCCGTCGCTCATGGTCCCGCCACAGTTGTTGCAGGCGTATGAGGCAGCCGTTCGGACGACACCTTTGCCGTCACAGTTGCTACACTTGAGGGCAGAATCCCAGTCTCCGTTGGCACGGTATTCGGTACAACGATAGCAAGGCTTGTACTTATGAGTGTCGGTCATTCGGGGATTTTCTTTGAACTATAGGAGTAGGAGACACTCAGGGTCACTGTGAAGTTCTTCTCACAGGATCCACATTCGTAGGTGGTGCTGTCTCCGTCGTGTTCTAGTTCCCGAGGATAGTCTGTGAAGTCCACGTCTTGATCGCCGCAGAATGGGCAGGTGATGCGGTCTTCCAACGTGGTGTCGAAATCCCCACCGATCTTGCAGGTATGGCAGTAACTACCACCGGATCGGTAATCTAGTTCGCCAGGACAGTCCTTCGTCCAATGACAGTGATCAATGGGGCGTTTATTGCGGTCCATCAGGCAAGCACTCCGGAAACGGTTTGAGCTGTTGAGGGTCCTCTGCAAGCTTCTCGTGCTCGTTGGAGGACTTGAGGACCCCCAAAAGACCTTCCAAAACCGCTCGGGAGATGGTCAGTGAGAAGTCGTCAGGCTTCCCCTTGAGGAGAATCTCAAGAGCCTGGGCGTACCCAAAGGCGTCATCGCCACGAATGAAGGCTCCGCGCCAATCGTTGCCGAAACGCATCGCCCCTGTCTCTGGACGATTGGCCGGAACCTTCTCAGGCATGGCTCAGCCGACAGCCTTCTTGAGGGCCGGAAGGGGCTTGGCCTTGATGGTCTTGGAGGCGGGCTTGGCGGCGATGGTGATGGTTGCCTTTGTGAACGGGTTGATCCCCATACGCTCTTCCGTAGCGGGCTTGGCTTTGGTTGAGATCTTGACGAGCCCGGGGATAGTAAACTCGTCTCCAGCCTTGAGGGCGTCGATTCCAACAGCAGCGAGTGCGTCCAGCACTTCGGAGACTTGGCCCTTGGAGAGGCCGGTTTTTGTGGTCAGGTCGTTGATCAAAGCAGTTTTCGACATGGTCACGGCCTATACACCGGACAGAAGAATTGTCGGGCAACTTTACTGGTCAGTTCGGCTTCCTGGACGGGCTGACATCCCCGTCGTTATTCGACATGGGGCCTGCGCTTATCACATGAAGCCTCCCCCGCCCCTTCATTCTCTCGATTTCGAGCGGGCTGATGATGGCGGAGGGGAGCTGTTCCGAGATGAAAGCCAGGATCGCGGCTTCTTCCGCTCCGGAGTCCCTTAGGGCGGTTGCCTCGTCATAGACCTTATTGAAGTCACTGCAATCGATGGCGTTCGGGGCGACTACCTTCATTATGGTTTGGTGAATCTCTCTGTCGGTCATCTAAGGGTCTACACCAACATAACCTGGGCAAGGACCGTCGCTTTGGTGTATTTGTCCCATAGCCCTAAAGCTATCCGAAACCCAGCCGTTAGAGGAATGCATGACCAACAACACGTACCAAGCCAATACCCACGCCAAACCAGTCTGGAATGTCACCCACACCTGTAAGGAGCAGAAGTCGGGCTACGCAGTCGAAATCAGCACGGCTCCCGCCCGCGGCTCCGAAGTCCTGTACTCGTTCCGCATCGGCCGCATCATCACGGACCGCAACTCCCCGACGCCGATCGAGAAGTTCATTCCCCATATTCGGGCCAACAAGGACCGCACCTCGATGGTACATGTGGGTCTGGAGACCCCGTTCGCCTTGATCATCTCCACTCTCCTGGAGAACGCCGAGGAGTGGATCGTCACGGACATGGCCCAGCGCCATGACACGGACATCGACAATCGCATCGAGAAGGAGCAGAAGAACGCCAACTTCGGCAAGACCGTGACCAAGGTCACTGGCAAGACCGAGCGCAATCGCAATAAAAAACGTGGCGCCGTGGCATGATCAATGGGGTTGACTGGACGCTTGATAACGTACATTATGTGATCTACACCCGCTCAGGGGTTCCAATACTGTGACAAGAAAAACGCCAACCTTCCTGTGAGAAATCGGCATCAATACCGAAGGCATCTGGCCGAACTGGGAGTACTCACTACAGAGGAAGCCTCTTGGGTGGCTTACGAGCACCTGACCGAAAAACAAATCGCCAAGGCTCGCCGACGGATTGAGAATATTCGTTTGGACATTCTCAGTAAGGCCGCCAAAAAACTGGCGGCCATGTATGTGGCTATCGGCCTAGAGGACCTCAAGAGCACACAGATGCGTGCTCTTGATACGGCCTCGGAGAGTTCTAGGCGTAAACGTCAGAACCGAGATGTTTCTGCCCCCTACCTGCTCAAACAGATCTGCGAGCGGTCGGGTGCCAAGGTTTTTGCGGTATCCGCTCGCAAAACGTCGCAGGTGTGCCCCCATTGCATAAAACCCACTGGAAAGCTTGACGGTCTGATCCTTGCTTGTCCTAATTGTGGGCGCACTTACGATCGGGATTTTGGAGCCTCGAAGGAGATTTGTCGACGGACTGGCGAGGCGCTCGCAAAGTCCGGTGTAACTACTGGATGTGATGAGGCCGCTCAATGACCTCCAACAACACCCGCTCAGGGGTTCCAGTACTGAGACTGGGTACGGAATCGATCTCGTTTGCGTGTCGGTCCTTGCCAACAACACCCGCTCAGGGGTTCCAGTACTGAGACTGCTGTTCGACGAGGTGGAGCTGCTCGACGTAACAGGGCCAACAACACCCGCTCAGGGGTTCCAGTACTGAGACTTCTCGGACATTAGGGGATTTACCGCACGCGAACCCCCAACAACACCCGCTCAGGGGTTCCAGTACTGAGACGAGACCTTTGTGAGCACGTACTTGGTCCATAGCCCTTCCAACAACACCCGCTCAGGGGTTCCAGTACTGAGACCCGAAGGCCAAGCAGGCCATTGCTCTCTCTGTGATCAACGCCTGGGGCTTCCTGCCTGGGTAGCGGCTGACATCGCCCCCGAGCCTGTAAAGCCCGTTGAGGACCCGCCTCCGACTACGCCCTTGGCTGAGGGATGGGCCTGGAAGCGATTCGGCAAGTCCTGGGGTGCTCACAAGCAGGCCGGCAAGGACTGCTGCTACGCCCATTGGCAATACCAACTCATCGCCTGTGTTGGGACCGTCCCCTACTCCGTAAGGGTGGCCGTAGGGGATGCCTCAGGAGTTTCCCCTATCTGAGTCCTACGTTGGAGGTCGTCGACCAGGCGATCCCACTCTTTCGCCTCTCTGGAGGGTATGTGTATGCCCAAACTGGCTTCGACGGCCTGGGCTTCTTTCAGGGGCAGCCAGTAGCACTCATACCCCCAAATGTGCGAACCATCCTCCAGGCGTAGTCTGGGCATTCCAAGGCCTCTAGGCCCCTTGTAGCGTCGTCCGGTCTTGGAATTGAACCGCCCTTCGTAAACGGCTTCAGCCCCTGTAGCAGCCCCTTCTGGACGGTGTATAGACAGGGGATGCCCGCTCAGGGGCTCCAATACTGAGACTGGGCGGCAGTCCTTGGCAATGCGAACGAGCATCCCCGGATAGAATCGACGCTTACGTTTTTTCAAGGGGTTTTCCCTTTGCCTACGAGAGTCCTAGAACAGCTGGGGCACCAATATACTTGAACATTGGCATAGTGGAAGATGCCCCAATCTTTAGGCAGCTGAGGTCCTTGAATCCCTACGGATTCGTTGGCGTCAAGTATGTCCTCAGTCTTTTGAACGACCACCTCAGAGAAACGGCCGTTGTCACCGCCTCACTGTGGGTTGTCACAGGTGAAAGTGTCTTTGAACTCACGTACGAATGCCATGTCCGATTATACACCGTCTGGGAAATCCCCAGGACATGTTTCGGGTGTGCAGACTACCATCTCCGATAAGGTGTCGTCTTGTACCCAACACTTCCCACAGTAGGAGTGACCCCCAATCGCTCCCGGGGGTAAATGGGGATTGTCCTCGGCTACGATCGGCTGTGGGTGATCACAACCGAATGGGCAGTGTGAGTGGTCCATGGGTCAATGCGCCATGTTATCGGCGATGCGTGTCTCCCAGTCAAGCCGGGAGAGGACCTCAGCACGCATCTTCGAGATGCCCTCTATTTCACGCTCGATTCGGGCCAGGCTCAAGGTGATGAACTTGGCCTTGGCCTCGGAGATGCGCTTGTCAGCTAGGCGTTCTTTGTTGTAGGCGAGTTCCGCGGTCAGTAGTTCCAGGGCAATGTCGAGGTTCTTCAAGGCTTTGGCATCGGCGTTATCGGACATGGGCGGCCTCCTCAGGGTGAAACGTCTGGCTACAATAAGGGTCGGCTCAGAGGTACTTACTGAAACCGGCCAAGAAGCCGCATGTGGCACTACGCCTCAGGTGGCTTTGACGGTGGCGGTGTAGGTTTCCTGTTGCTGACCTCGGTGTCCCTTTCGACCTCAATCTCAGGGGTTGCAGGAAGCTGCATGATCAGCTGGGCTTCGGTGATCAGACCCCTGTAGTGGTCGCTCGCCAGGTAACAGATGCGGACGGCCGCGGGATCACACTGAAATGAGTCAGTTTCAGCATCGTCAGCCATGACCTTGTGGGCAACGTCGTACAAGACGGCCAAGCTTATGAGGCCGGCCTTATACAGCTGCAATTCAGTGGCCAGGCGTAAGTTCATCGGCTTAGTCTACACCACTTTGGTGTAGAGGTTTAGGCATGACCCTCACCGAATTTCATGGGCCAGCCTCGGCTTTGCCCATGAAACCATTTTTTGTGTTAGAATAACCGAATGATTCGCTCTTTTCGTTATCCGCTGTATCCCACGAAGGACCAGGAGGCCAGAATGGCCAACTGGCTCTTCATGTGCAATAGCCTCTACAACGGCGCCCTGGAAGAGCGGAAAAGTCACTACCTAAAGTTCAAAAAGAGTCTGACTCTCTATGATCAACAGAAGTCCCTGACCATCATTCGATCTCAAGACCCTGACTTCGAAGCGATCCCAGCCACGATCCTTCGATCTCCGCTCAAGCGATTAGACGATGCCTTCAAGGCATTCTTCCGCCGCGTGAAGACGGGCGAAGCCCCTGGCTTCCCGCGGTTCCGTAGCTACAAGCGCTACGACTCGTTTGCTCTTCAGACTACTACGAAAATTGAGCCTAAGATCAAGAGGGTTTCCTCTGCCAGAGTCAAGATCCCCAAGCTAGGCCTAGTCAAATTCAACCAATATCGGCCCCATAAAGGAGAGATCCTTGATGTCTCAGTTAGAAGAGAAGCCGGTAAATGGTTTGTGATCTTCCAGTGCGATTTGGGAGTAGCCCCTGAGGTCGTGATCGACCCCACGAAGTCCGTCGGCATTGACCTAGGACTCACCCACTTCGGTACCCTTGATGACGGAACAACGATCGAGAATCCTCGTTATTTCAAGGCGGGGCAAGACCTTTTGGCCCAACGCCAACGCGCTATGCAACGCAAGCGCCGTGGCAGCTCCTCTAGGAGACGGGCCAAGACCCTAGTCCAGCGGGCTCACGCTCACATCAAGAATCAGAGGCTAGATCACGCTAGGAAGCTGGCTAAGTCCCTCTTTGAAACGAATGACATCGTCTGTTACGAGGACCTCTCGATTCAGGAGATGATCTCAGGTCCTTCCAGAGGTCCTTCCAGAGATGGGAAGCCGAAGATCAATCTAGCGAAATCAATCTCGGATGCGTCCTGGTCAATTACAATCCACTGCCTAAAATGCAAAGCGGAAGAAGCTGGTAAGTTAGCGGTAGGAGTTGATCCACGAGGAACTACACAGAGGTGTCATGCGTGCGGAACCGTCGTCCCCAAGGGACTACGGTTCCGCATCCACAATTGCCCCGAGTGTGGTCTCGTCATGGATCGTGACCAGAATGCGGGGTGTAACATTAAAGCGCTCGGTTTGAGCGCGGTCAACGAGAACCTACAGGCCTTACGGCAGGTAGGTTCTCAGCCGAAGTCCAGAGAAGAATGGGTGTCTTTATGAGCCGCCAAGACTTTTTGGGCAAAACCGCACCTTCTTCCACGCCCAGACCGAATACGGCACCTGGATTTGCTCGACATTGTGCGCCGATGTTAGCATGGATCTGAGCAATCCGCCCAACTGGATCAAAGCCACGGCCTTCTTCGTGATGGCAACAATCGCCATTGGCTTGGAAATAGGGCGAGTGAGTCTCAGAGCCTTTGGTGTAAGGTCCAAAGCACGCTCAGAAGCTGGGGCGGTTTCCGGCGAAGTCCGTTGTGATTGCCCTAGTTGAGGGCAAGTGGGTCCTGTACAGAGTCTTGGAGAACAAGGACCCAGAGATAGCCAAGCGGGCTGAAGCCAAAGCCGAAAAGAAAGAGAAGAACGAGCGGCGGCGTCACGAACGTCGGCCAAGTCTTCTCGAAAGAGTCTTGTCAGGATTCCTTCCTGAGGACTGACTTCCCGGTGTAAAGCCAGTGATATGGCCTACGAAAACGAGCGCATACGAGAGCTGGAGGCTCAGGTCTCTGAACTAACCAATAGCGTCACCCAGTTGACCGCGGGGTTGATGCTACTTGCTAGTGATGGATCCTACGCTGCTCAAACAGCGGTGGATACCGCTGTTTGGAGCGGTCTGAATCGATTAGTGCCGGTGTTGCAGCGCAGGAATGCGACGATGGATCCTTTGGGTTTTGCAACAGCCAATACATGGTACCCCTACGCACCTCCTCCTAGCTTCCAACTGCCTTCGACCCCAGTAGTGACCATCCTCGAAGAAGGCCGCTCCGTCTGGGACCGGCTGATGGAGGACCAAATACTGTGAAGTCCTTAGCCTTGAGCTTCGGCCTCTTAGGGGTATTGCTCGTCCTCGATGTCTGTGCGGACACTGTCGAACTGGTCCGCGCTCCTCTGGATCGCTTGGTGAGGAAGAGGCTATTAGAGCACCATCGTCCAGGTATTCGCTAACTCCCAATCAACTTGGGTCTTGTCTTCGAACACGTACTTGCCCTGTTGGTAGTTGATCTCTCGAACGACGTGGCGATTGGTCAGTACATTGTAGCGATTGTAGCTTCCAAAGAAGGGCTTTTGGAAGATGTCTCCGATCTTATGGCACGGCTTTTGGGTTAAGAGCCACCATTGGAGCAGCTCCTCGTGAACCCGCTTCCTGACTTTGTAGACATCGGCCTTTACGAGGTCGATTACGAAGAACTCACTGATGTAGGAGCCACAATTATGCATGACCACACCAATTTCGAAGGCGTCGTCAGACTTGGCTAAACCCTCGGCCAGATTATCGAGGAAATCCATTTCCTCGTCTTTGTCGAAGCATTCTTTCAGTGGCTCTAAAAGTTCCACTGCCACTTGAATGCAGACTCGGTAGCAATTTCGGGTCGGCCTATCCATCATCAGGCTAATACACCGGAAAAACAGGGAATGCTATTGCTCTTGTGACGTGCCAAAGTGGAGGTCCCATGACATGCATTGCCGCCATCGTTGAATCAGGTCGGGTCTGGATGGGCGGGGACAGTGCTGTCAATGACAATACCGATGACAGCATAGACCTCCAGGCTGATCCCAAGGTCTTTCGCATAGGTCAGATCATCGTCGGCTGCTGCGGCGATGCTCAGTGGGAGTCCATCTGGCAGCGGGTGAAAATAGGGGACGTGCCAGAGACTGACATCACCCAATGGGTCAGCACCCACCTGACCGATGCCCTGAGGAAGGCGCTCAAGGAGCTAACCAAGGACGGCTTCCTCGCTGACTGCGAAAGCATCATCGGGATCAAGGGGAACCTCTACTCCGTCGAAGGGGATGGCTGCCCTTGGCGAGTCCGGAACAAGTACTACGCGATCGGCACGGGAGCGCCTCCAGCCAGAGGGTCTCTTTACGAGAGCAGCCTTCAGAAGAAGGTCGATGCCCCGGGGAAGCGGCTCCTGCGAGCCCTCAAAGCGGCTGAGCACCACACCAGCATCGTCCGTAAGCCCTTCCACATCATTCATACTTGAAATGGCTGACATCTACCGCAAAGCTTCGAGGAAACTCCACGGGGCCGGATTCTGCCATGTTCACGGACAGAGGAGCTGTGAGGTCGTCGTCACTACGGACCCGCCTAGCAAGCGTGAGCGGTCGAAGCTAGCTCGCAGACGCCTCAAGAAGATTGAGCTGGATCCCTGACTCAGAACTCCATGTCCGGGACGATGTAGGATTCATAGGCTTGGCGACGCTCACCACTGATTGAGATCTCGATCCTGCGATCGGCTCCGCTGGTGCTGACGTATCTGACGAAGGTTCCGGCTTTGGCCTTGGGAACGTCGGGGCCATCAACCCTCTTCGTCGCAGCTCTTAAGGGGGCTGGCTCCCATTGGATCGACCACATCGAGGTCTTTGACCCCGAAGCCTAGGGCTCTTCGAAGGTGCGGTCGTGGAGTTGAACCTCGAAGAAGCCGGCCAGAGCCAGTACTTCCCCCATGATGTGATGCTGGATGCGAGCTTCGATCACAGACATGACTTTGGCATGGCTGTTGATCTCGACGAAGAGGCGGAGCCCGTTCTTTTGACCCTGTCGAACAGTGACTTCGGCCACGGTCTTATGGGCCATTCGGAAATTGGCCTTAAGCATTCCGCCCTCGAAGGTCGAGACCTGAGTCTCTACTGGGAAGGCGAAGCGCAGGTTTTTGATGTCCGCAGACATCTCTTTGAGGGTTTTGCTCATTGAGTCTGTTTTTAGACAGCCTCTTTGGACTTCGGCCGGGCACTTTGCCTGACCACGCTCAAACCGAGCACTTTGGCCTGAATCTAACGTCTCAGAGGAATTTGTCAAGCTTTTGAGTAGAGTCACTGATTTCATGTGATTCCTAACGGTCCTTCGGTTCAAAAAATTAAGACCTCACGCCTTCCAATTCATTTTCCGAACTTTTCCTTGTCAGGACAGTTGCCGTTGCAGATTTGGCATGAATCTATGGACTCCCACACAACTAGGGCGCAATTGTTGATGGTCCCTTCAGGAGTGCGCTCGAACCTCTCGTTGAAAGTCGGCCTGAAGGTTGAGGCCCGTTGAGCGGCAGCGGCTTGGTCAGTAAGACCTCGAAAACTTGTAGGTTCGACCGGTTCCGCCCCTGTCACACGGTCGATCTGAGCCTGTAGGCGGATAGCCCTAGCTTTCTGAGCTTCTACGGGAGCATTGGCTAGAATTCTTTGCTTTAGTTCGTGTGTGCTAGCATGACGCTCCAGGATCTCAATCGCCTCATAGTGCTCGCTGATAGAGGCGATCATCTTCGCCCGCATTTCCGCAGTATCCGCCCAGCCGTCAGCGGGCAGGGCCTTGTAAATTAGCCTAGCTTCTTCACGGAGCGTCGCGATTGCTTGTCTCATTTTGCTCTTGGCTCTACACCATTCGTAGCCGGGACCGGTGTAAGTAAAATCATGGAGAGTCGAGAAGAGAAAATACGCCTACTTGAACGAGCTTGGGACGATGGTCTTGACTTTGCAGGGGCAGCCCTTCGTGGAGGGTGCAGTCTAGACGAAGCCGCCAACGGCAACCCCTATCGCAAGAACCCTCTAACGGGCAAAATCGCTGCGGACGACCCGAAAGATCCTGCCTACATCCCTTAAGTCTTCGATTCTCTAGCCGTTATGGTGCTCAGTGGATTACATAATCGAACCCCAGAAGGGCAAAAAGGGCCGCAGCTTCCAGGCCTCCAACGTGGCCTTGGTAGTGGCCGATGGCCTTTGGGAGTCCAGCGGCTCTACCGAGATCCGGCCCGTCTGGGCAATGTTCTGCGGCTCCGACAACGAACTTCGCCCATTCATCATGAACCTTCGCCTAGGCCGCAAAGCCGAACCGGCAAAGGGCGGCTACCGTCGCTCGAATGCGGGTGAACGCCTAGAGTTCCTGAAGTCGGCTGGCTCCTACGTTTCCTGGCAACGGGAAGCTGAAGGCAGCTTCGCCACTATCTACCATCCTGAGCTGTTCCGATTGGATCCGGGGATGGTGGACCCCGAGGGTATCAAGTTCGTCATGCTCGTCCCCAACCACTGGGTGGCCAAGCAAGAGGTCGACGTAGAATCGGCTGTTCGCCACATGAAGCGCTTTGATCAACCGCTTACGGATGAGGGCTTGGCCGATTTAGTAGCGGTTTCCTGCCTCTTTGCAGCCTACATTGATCGCCGAACCCGCTGCCCTCTCCCAGCCGATGGCCGATTTTACATGCAGCTTTTGGTGGCGGCATTGCAAATGCACATGGCGAGTATCGCCGATGAGAGGATGAGCTACCCTGAGCGGGACCGGAAGTTCGGCTACAACCCCGGCCACGGATTCCATGCGGTTGGCTTGAAGGATGCCGGGATCCACACAGCACTGTCCTTTCGGGCAGACCACACGGACTTCGAGGCATTCCTGGCCGAACAAGTGGCGTTGTTCTTCGAAGTCACTGAGGCAAAACCCAAGCTCGTTCGTAAGGGCTTAACTTTCGCGGCCTGAATCCGTTAGGTACATCAAATGGCGAGAAATGAGGCACAGGCGTTAGCCGGATTTTACCCAACTCCTCCGCACCTGATACCGGCCATTGCCGCGTTACTGGATACGGCCGAGCACACCAACTACACGGTCGCCGATCCCTGTGCGGGTGAGGGCGAAGCCGTCCTAGGGATTGTCAATGCCGCTTTCGGCACCTCCTTGGGCCTTCTCACCCTCTACACTTGCGAGCTAGAGAAGACCCGTCACGCCACGTTGAAGGTCAACATCCAGGCCTCGAAAGTACACTGGCGTAGTCACGAGTCAGCCCTGAGAGGGGACGCCTTCCAGGTCGTCTGGAACAAGCCAGGGATCGACTTCCTGTATTTGAACCCACCCTACGACCTAGACCACGTCCACGGCCGTCTCGAACAACGCTTCCTAGACCGCTTCCAAGGAGCTTTGACCGACGGAGGGGTTCTGGCCTTCGTAGTGCCTCACTACGCTCTCAGGGCGTCAGCCAGGGCCCTTGCCATGGGCTTTACCGACCTTGCCTGCTTTCGATTCCCGGATCCGGATTTTGGCGCCTACAAGCAGGTGGTTCTCTTCGCGGTCAAAACCACTGACCAGCTGAGTCCAGACCCCGCTATCATCGCCCAAGTAGAAGCCTGGGCGGAGTCGGTTGAGGACATGCCGATCTTGGGGGAACCCACTGAGATCGTCTTCACACCGCCGCAGAGCAACGTCTACACGACCGATTGGGGCATGCGGGCCTTCGACCGCATTGGGCTATTGAAGAAGGTTCGTCCTTGGACCCAAAGCAATCGCCTGGGCTCTTACGTCCCGGTGCCTCACATCATCCCTGAGCTTCCCGTAGAAGAGCTGATGTTCCGGACGTACAAGTTGGCTACGCCCCCTAGGCCCGCCCACATTGCCGCGGGGATCGCCTCAGGGCTGTTCAATGGTCGCCGGGTATCTTCAGAAACCGAAGGCCTCCCCGACCTCTTGGTCAAGGGAGTGTTCGATCGGGAGTTCGTCACCGTCGAGGAGAAGAAAAACAAGGACGGGGATGTGACCTCGGTTGTTCAGGTTCAGCAGCCGAAGCTGATTACGACGATCTTGGACTTGAGTACCAAAAAGTACACGACCCTGGGATCCGGTGGGGAGTCGAAAGTCCTCGATGTCGAGAAAATGACCATTGAGGACTTGCTCAAGCACTACGGGCCTAGCCTCATGGGGGTTATGCAGCAACAGTGCCCTGTCATGTACGATCCCAAGCGGGATGCGGACTCGGTGACCTTGGCCCCAACGGCGAGAAAACTCTTCAAAGCTCAGGAGCACTCAGCCAAGGCGTTGGTGATGCTTTTGGGTGGGAACAAGGCCAAGGACAGAAAGTATCGATCTGCCCAGCTTTTGGGCGAAATCGGCAGTGGTAAGAGCTGCCTGGCACTAACGGTCGCTAGGACAATCGCCAAGAGAATGCTTGTCCTTTGCCCGCCTCATCTTCTGACCTCTTGGACCAATGAGACCTCGGCCACGTTTCCTGACGCTGAGGTGCGGGTCTTGAAGGACATTGGAGACATCGAGGCATTGGCTGACATTCCAGCGGAACGCTTTCTGGTGGCGATTCTGTCCCGGGAAACGGCCAAGCTAGGCCATGGCTGGGAAGCCGTTACCAAGAGCTGCCCGAAGTGTGGCGGTGAGCTGCCCAAGGAAGATGCCGTCAAGAAGCGCCTTCGTTGCGAGAACAGAGACATTTCGATCAAGGATGATCTGGGCCTAGCCGCCTACTCGTTCGGCTTGCAGCTTCTAGAGCACCTCCCTGAGAGTCATCGCCTTCGGGGCATTCTGAGGACGGTGCACTTGAACAGGATCCTCGACAAGAACGCACTGGTTCCGAAAGACGAACGCCCCGAGTGGGTGTTCCAGCCAGCCAACGTCGAGCACATGACCGATCTCGTGTTCGCCAAGATGATGCTCAACTCGACCAACGAAGGTGAGCTGCCCAAGCTGTTCGCCAAGCTGTTGATGGCCGCCTACGACCCTGCTCGAATTGCTCGCTATGTTCGGATCCTGTCCCAACACCAGGAATACTACATCAAGGACATGGCGAAGAACCTGGTTTACCTGCTTGAAGAGGGAACGGAACTCCAAAAGGAGCTGACCGGACTATTTGAGACCAGCAATTGGCAGAGCTGGGACATGTACTACAAGGCGGCCAGGTCCTACGGTCACAACACCCATTTGGGGATGCTCAAGTGGACTGACGGGGTTTTGACCCTAGATGCCAAGGAGGCCAACAGTCTAGACCTTGCTGAGGCCATCCTTACGGGGCTTATTGCTTGTGGTAAGATCTACTTGACCCCAGAATGCGGAGAGGCTTTGTTCCAGGCGGTACCCGAACCCCGTCGAGTGGCGTTGGCGAAGCACATCGCCAAATACTCTCCGAATCTGTTTGACTTCATATGCTTAGACGAAAGCCATGAGGCAGCTAATGCGGACTCAGCTCAATCGCAAGCCTACCATTCTCTAACCGGCCTTGGTATCCCCACCCTGTTCATGACCGGCTCTGTCATGAACGGCTACGCGAAGTCCTTGTACACGAACATGTGGGCGCTGTCTCCGGACTTCCGGCATGAGTTCGCCAGGGAAGATGCCCAACGGTTCATTGACCGCTACGGCTACCGGAAGCGAATCATTTCTGACAAGGATAAGGAGTCTGGGGAGGTCGTAGCCTTCGGGGCCATGTCCGATCGTGTGCAGCGAAGCGAACGCACAGCCGGAGATGCCCCTGGCATTCTCCCCCTGTTCTTGTTCCGGCACCTCCTGCCCGTGTCTGTGACCTTGCACAAGGCAGACCTAGCCATTGACATCCCGCCCTGCACTGTCACGAAGCATGTGGTGGAAGCTGATTCCGAGCTACTGGGCAGCTACAAATCCCTTCTGGCCTCATTGAGGGATCAGATCAAGAAGGATCGCTTCGATCCGGACCTGTCGGGGAAGCTGTTCGGCCAGCTGTCAGAGCTGCCCAGCTACTTGGATCGATCAACGGCGGACACTGGCAATAACGATGACGGGACCTACGAGATCCGGTATCCCGAGTCCGTGGGCGCTGGGATCGTGGCGACTGGTAAGCAGTTCTCAGCTTCCGAGGTCTCTGCCAAGGAGCAGTGGATGCTCGACACCCTCAAGGCGGAACTGGCCGAGGGTCGCAATGCCATGGTCTTTGCTTGGCACACGACGTTGCTTCCTAGGATTGCCCGCCTCATTGAGGAGCGCCTAGGGGTGAAGGCCCCGATCCTTTATGCTGACCGCGTCCCCACGAGTAAGCGCCAAACGTGGATAGAGCAGCACGTAGTCAAGAAGAATTCCCGGGTATTGATTGTCAACCCCGCCTCCGTGAGCACGGGTTTGAATTCGTTGGTCCACTTCTCCACAGAATTGTGGATGGAGAACCCGATGTGTAGCCCGATCATGTTCCGGCAGGCAGTCGGTCGAGTAGACCGTATTGGTCAGAAGAAGGACACCCGCATCCACTTCGCTGTCTTCAAGGACACCCTACAAGAGCAGATGTACGAGTTGCTCATGCGTAAAGTCGAGATCTCGATATCGACTGACGGGCTCGACAATGAGAGCATGCTGGCCTCGGCGGGTGTGGGGAGCCAACATCTGTCGGGGATGAGCATTGGTCGGCAGCTGTGGGCTCTGATCAATGATGATGACTGAGGAACTTGCAGAGCAATAGCTCTGGGATCTGGTCACAGTATTGGAACCCCTGAGCGGGTGTTGCTGGGTCATATACACCAGGCCGGAGAATTTAGTTCGCCCCTCGGCGTCCTAGTTCATTCAGAAGCGTCTCAGCTTCCTCGTCTTCGTCATCACTTTCGGGGTCCAGCTTCTGGGCCTCCCTGAGGAACCACTCCTTGACCGCGGATAGTTCCGCCACGGGGATGGCGTAGACTTCTTCGATGATGCCGTGGAGCCTGGTATCGGCGTCCTCGGGGTCTTCGTCGAGGCCTTTTCGTCGGTCGGCCACTTCCTTCATGCGACTGAAGACAGCGGCCTTAGGTATTTGCGAGATCCTGGCTATTTTGATGAGCCCGGCGATGCTATTCCAGTCAATGTTCATCAGATACCGATCCCTTCTATGAGGCGGGCTAACGCGGGCCTTACTTCAGCGTCGTTCAAAATCCAGCCGTTTTGGATCAAATAGCGATCGTGGGCGGCTTTGCAGTCATCCAAGTCAGCGAAATTCGGATGTGCGGATCCCGTGGCGGGATCGTAGCTAGGCCCACGGTAGAGACCATCTTCATTGAGATTGATGTGGGCGGCTTGAGCATAGCCGTATTCTTCGCAGTCATGGCGAACCCACGACGGCGTTTCAGGTGAATCAGAGTAGGGGTAGTACTCGATCGTCCAGGCGTAGGCTATCAGCTTGGGAATCGTCCTAATGGCCCCTGCAAACTCGCTTCCGGTCAAGGAAGGCCAGTCAGTGTGGGGCGGGGGCAGAGGCGTTCCTGAGCCATCGTCGGCGGCTAGTAGCAGCCAGCCGGCGGCTAGGTAGTACTTGTCCCAAGAGGCCTTAGCTTCTTCTAAGGTAGGGTACGGCTCATCGACACCTTTGGCTGTCTTCCCTCTGAACAAGCCAGCGTCATTGACGGTGAGGATAGGGTAGCGGTCGGTGTCATACTCCCAGGCAGAACGGCGACACCAGGAACCGTTCTCGTTCTGGCTCCAAGCGTACAGGATCTTCTGCTTGAGTGCCCTCATGGCAGAGGCCAGCTCTTTGGGAGAGAGGTCAGACCAGTTGATCACCTAGTGTTCATACACCGAACAGAGGTTTCCTGGTGCAGTCCAATAATTCCTTTATTGTCTACACTTAAGTGTGAAACGCTCACGAGTCCTTTTCTTTCACCCCCAAGCAAACCCAGGGAAGATCCGTGCGCTCGAAGCCCTTCACGTAGAATACCTTCTGTATCTCCAGGCTTGCGTCGAAGCTATGATCTCGTCCATGAGGATGGGGATTCCTAGAGGAGAACTTCTCAGGTTCTTTCCCAGGGAGAGGGTTCTTTCCACTAACATTGTAATGGCTTGCCAGCAGCATGCCATCGAGATTGTTTCAGCTTGGGTTACAACCACCTACGTCAGGAAGCTCAAGCGACACATCAAGGGATTGGCTAAGGAGGGCTTGATCACCGAATCGACCAAAATCGCCCTTCTCACTATCGGAAAATACAGTTACGACCATGCCACTGACCTGATCTCTCAGGAAGTTCTCGATCAGTACTGGTCGTTCCTTCTTGACAAGGACCTAGTAGGTAAGACCCCCACGATCTCTGATCGAATTGGAATACGCCTTTCGGTGCATACTAGTGCCATCCGCAAGATCGATGATACCAAAATCAGTGCCTGGTGGCTGGGCTTCTCCAATCTCAAGAAGGGTCGTAGGATCCAAGTCCCGATCGTCGCCAACCCTCACGTCAAATCCCCTGACGAGATCGTCAATGGCTGTATGATCCGCAAAGACCGCCGGGGCCGATGGCGAGTCGAAGTCCTTGAGAAGAAGCTAATTGAGGAGCCTAAGCTTGACCTGTCAGCACCTCGCGTAGGAGTGGATGTCGGCCTCAACGTGATCGCGGCTACGTCGGCCGGTCGAATCTACGGAGCTGATCTGAAGCCCAAGTTCGATACCCTTTATGCCAAGGTCAAAACCCTCAGAGCCAATAGGCAACGTCAGGGATTGAGGATCAATTCTCCTCGCCTAGATCGCTTGGAAGAGCACCTCAGCGGTCTCATCAAAACAAGCACAGGGTTCGTTGCCAACTCGCTCGTTAGAGACTACCCAGGACATGCGTTCGTCATCGAGGACTTGGATCTCAGGGGTTGTAAGGGGCAAAAGCGATTCGCTTATAAGGCTCTGCACAAGTCGTTAGCCACCAAGGCTCCGGTCATTGTTGTGAATCCGGCATACACTTCTCAGATGTGCCCATCCTGTGGCTACGTTTCACGATCCAACAGAAGTGGGATCAAGTTTCAATGCCGTGGGTGCGGCAGGATTTCTCATGCGGATGTGGTAGGAGGTCGCAATCTGCTCGGACGTTCCGAGGACAAAGAGATTGGGATCTATGATCATCCCTCCGAAGTGAAAACCCTCCTGAGTCAGCGATACCTAGCCCTTCGGGCCGGGGACAGTTCCTCAGGAAGGTCTACTACCGAGCTAGCAGCTTCTAGCCGTAGGCTTACTACCAGGGCAATCTCTGCAAAGAGTACTGGCACAGCCTCAAACGCCGAAGATACGACTCCCTGAGTTGTATCAGGCCGTAGCCCGATGCCTTCGACCGGACTTATAGCCCAATTCCATCAACGAGCCGTTCCCAGGCGGACTTCAACGGCGTGGGATCCGGTGGGAAGGCGATGTTCAGCTTGTATTCGTCGGGCCCGAGGATGATAGCGCCTTGGTTCCCGTCACGGTTCTTTTTGACTACGACATCGAGCACGCTTGGGGCCGATCTATTGGGGAGGATGTCCAAGGTCAGGGAAGACAGGTAGCTCAGCTCCAAGGTCTGAGGAGGGTTCACGAGGATGACCGCCGGACCTTCGGGAGAGTCGTACAGATTGCGCTGAATCTCCCTGCCTAGACGGGACACAGCAAGTGTCCCAGCAGCGGGGCCGCTGTCAGGGGGAGGCGGGGGTAAGAACCTGCCGATGTCTGAGATGAGTACGAGGTCCGCCTGTTCCAGGAGGGTCATGAGATTGGGGACTCCCGCACTGGACTTGAGCCAGACGACGACTTTGCCGGCTCGTCCGGAGATGTCCACGCATTGCTTGACAATGTCGAGATTGCCACTGACAAGAGAGATCGCCTTACGTGGGAACCCGCCTCCTAGGAATTCGTCCAGACGCTTGATGTAGGTGGGTACGTATTGTTCAGTCATCGGCGGTCAGGCGCTCCCAGGAGGATGTACGAACGGGCTCCGGCTCCGCCACTCGATTCACGGCAACCTCCCCTAGCTGAATGGGCTCTGGATTAGGGGCGTCGTAGGTGCCTAGAAGCAGTCGATGCAGCGCTTCCTGGCCGACGATGTCTCGGATGCGACTCCGGAGGTTCCCTTGAAGGCTATCGGCATTGCTCATGGGAGCGGCTCTGAAGTACCGAATGTAGTCATTTAGCAGAACTGCGTTAAAATCGGGGTACTCGATCCATTCCCCAAGGGGCTGCGTGAGGTTGGCTCTGATCAGCTCTAGGTAGATGTGCTGTGAGCTGATGCGTTCTATCGAGTACAGCCATCCATTGCGCGTGTCCTCTACGTAGGTGGAGTGCAGGAATTCGTCCCCCAAGTATGTGCAGGAGTCTCCAAGGAGCAGGAACTCCAGAGGGATTCGGTAGGTCTCCCAGTCAGCATCGTTGAAAATGGCGAACTTTTTGGTTACATGGGAGACTCGACAGAGGGCTTTCCCGGAGATAGCGTAGCCCATCCTTTTTGGATACTTCAATCGCCCGTCTTTGGCCCCGTCTTTGGCCGTGTCAATGAGCCAATAGCTGTTGATCAAGCGCTTCGGGTTCTTGGTGAACCTCTTGTAAAGCTTGGCCTCCATCGAGTTGTTGGGCCGGACCCTCATAGGTTACCGTCAAGGCGTTCCCAGGAGGAGATTCGGATGGGCTCTGGAGCAGATGTGGGAGCTGGAGGTAGCTTGGGACCCTCGGAAGCGGGTTCTACCCAAGAGGTGTCACAGATCTGGCGGACAGTGGCTTCCGACTCTAATAGGCACAGTCTTGACCATGCTGTCCATCTAGCGTAAATGCCCGCCGCCTCTTCTGCTTCGTCTGGGGTAGCGGGACGATACGTCTTAAAGAAATCGACCACTGCACAAGATATGATAGGACGCCACAGATCTGTCGTGTCCCACCCGGACATGTCTCCCTTGACTATTGACAGGCTTACCTGGGCTTCGTCAATGTTAGTGACCTCCGCCACAGTGCCGCTCATCTTGTCCACGACATAATCTGTTCTGGTTGGTACTTTCGTACCCACATACGAGAACTGATGGGTAAGGGTATGGGTGTCCGTTAGGAACGATTGTAATGCCGGGATCGTCACGCAAATCACTTTCCCTTTGGTGACGTGAAGGACCTTCACCACGGTACTGTGGGCCCAATAGGTCCCCACCAGACGCTTCGGATGCTTACAGAAGGCGCGGACTTCTTTCGGAAGCTTACTCATCGAGGCCGGATCCTACACCGATGACGGGCGCAGGAATTTTTCGAAGTAAGCCTCTGTTAAGCCGTCGGGTTCTGAGGGGTATTCCTCAGCTAGGATCCCAGCAATGTCCGCTACCTGATGAGGGCACTAGACTAACGTCCCTAGAACGAACCGTTGGCGAGCCGTGAGGCCGACAGCGATAGCAGCGCTATCCATGAGTTTGGCCTGTAATACCCGTGCTAGACGCCTGTCCTCGGGCTCTTCTGGGTGCAACTTATGAAATTCGAACGTCTCTCTCAGCTGGTATGTGGTCGCTTGCTCTACAGCCTCCATCATCATTCGCTGTTCTTGCGGGATGCCGTAGTAGACTGTCTTTCTAGATCTTCCGTTGCGAGTGTAGTCAGCATAGAGGTCCACTCCCTCGAAGGTCCAGCCTTCTTCCGGGAAGTCCATCCAGTAACCCCCTTCCACAGTTTCTCCAGACGGAGAGGTGAGGTATATTCGACCTCGACGGCCCAGTACCCCTCCCGTTTTTTCCGTTGCCTGATCGGGAGCCTTTATCGTGATAGTGAAGCCGTCTTTGTCAGTTTGCGATACTTCTAGCATGCGGTGGCTCCTAGGTTCTTGTCCCGCAGTTTCATAGCGAAAGTCTGTGGATTTATCGGGATTCTGCGCTTTATTGGGTCGATCAAGACATTGGCCTGACTGTCCTTGAGGCAAAGGAACGCATTGCTTTCTGGGCTAATCGAAGGGTGAACAATAGGTGGGCGGTGAGAGAGTGGGGCAAATCAGAGGGCACACTCTACACATTGTTCTTCCAGATGCCGGACTTCAACGAACCAACCCAGAAGCATGAGACCGTCCTCCTTGTTCGTGATGAGGAGACCGCTCGCAAGATTCTCCAGGCCGTGCACATCAGCCATTACTTTGAGGGCTGGAACAGAGGGGAGCCACACACGGACACAGAACAGTATCTCAGAGCCACGACGCTGACGCTAAGCGACCTCGAAGCTTTGCTAGTGCGCCCTTGAGGGTGGAGGACGTGCAGGCCCCAGGATTTAGGCAGACCGCGTAGGGTGTGACCGCAGGCGAGGGGCCCGCACGTATGCCTCTACTACACCGATGGAAGGCGAAAGCCCCTCGAAGGAGTGTTTCCTCGGAGGGGCTTTCGCCTGCAAAGTGTGGGAAGGCTAGTCTTCTTTACCCAGCTTCAAGCCAATCCGTCTCTTGAGGTGGGACAGTTCATCGCTCCCCGCCCATAGCGAGAGGGTGAGGCCCATAGGGCTCAGAGCCGCAATTTTGTCCTCTTGGTCCCAGGGTTACTCTTGGCTGGCCTTGAGGATGTCCTCTGTCTTGAGGATGTCCCATTGGGAACGTCGAATCACCGGCTTTTCTTGTGGTGGTGTAGGATCGATTTTCTCGGTGAAGGCCACCAGATTCCCTCTGCTATCGGCTACAAGAATGTCCGCCCCTTCTGGATAATCGTCTGTATTGACGCTGCACACGAACACATCTAAGCCCCTATACCTTGCAAGGACTGCGTTGGACCCAGGCTTAACTTGGGCATCTTCGAGGACAATCAAGGTAGGCTTGCCGTCTGCATCCAAGGGAGGTGCGTCAGTCAGCTCGTTGTAACGATCGTAGCTCATCCACAAAGAATCAGGAACCTTCCGATGAAGAAAAGCAACGAATAGGAGTTCGTCCAACGCCTCAAAACTTAAATCATACTCGCGTGGAAGGCTCGGGATGTCTGTTACCTCAGCTATGTCTTCACTGAGCACTTCAGTGGTCGTTTCGAATTTGAAGTAATCACTTTCAAGGTGCCCGACGAAAGTGTCGAAGAAATTCGGGTCACGCCAGTTGTCGTCGGGGACTTCTTGCAGCATCTCAAACAAATTTTGGGTCATGCAGCCTATCTACGCCCACTCCGGGGCGGAAGTTAAGCACAAAAGGCGAAAGCCCCGTAAGTCTTTCAACCTACGGGGCTTTCTAACCTAACCAGAAACACCAAGAAACAAGCAACCGAAATCACCCAAGAACCACCAAGGGGCCCAGCCAACAGAAGCCGAACACCTATCTATACGGTCGACCGACGGTGGGACATAAGGGCGAAGATCAAAAAAGTCCTGGGCCCCCAGTTTCGAAGCAGGGCGCCCAGGGAGATAACCGGGTTCAGTCAAGTGCACTTGACTAGGGTTCGGCCTCTGCCCTGATCATACACCGGAAAAAGAATCAATTTGGAAGACACAGAGAATGGGTGGATTCCTTCTCCACTTTCAGAGTTTTCGGGTTCATCTCGCCGGTCACGAACGTACCTGCTTCGACGGTTTGGTCAGCGATCACAGCAGCCGTCCAGAGGCGGCCATTTTCCTGTGAGAACTGGTCCGAGCCTTGAATCAAAGCCAAATCTGAGGGGTTCACTCGAATGGTGCCGACCATGAAACCTCCGGCTTCTACTAGAGCGAATGCGTCCGCTATGAGGTGCGTGATCTTCATTGGTCTACAATTACACCGGAAAAAGAAAAGGCCGGATCCCTTTTGAGGATCCGGCCTTTTCTTTTTCCGTGGTGCCTGTCTGTGAGGTCAGTTCTTGCGCTTGCCGTAGCGCCAGGCGGATGTCCCGTCCTCAGCAGCATCGTCTAGCTTGCGTAGAAGTCCTTGGCGAGTTAGAACGGCCAATGAGCCGGCCATCTTCTGGGGACTCACCTTGAAGCGATCTTGAGCTTCCTTCGAGCTGAAGGTCTTCTCTTCCTTGGCGTAGGCGAGAACGTCCTCGGGGGTGGACTCACCGTTCTTACCTGCCCAGCCTTTGACGGCACGGCTGATCTTGGAAAGGGACGCATCGATGGGGCTCATCTTGATCTCAGCGAGTACGTTCGATAGGATCTCGATTTCGTTCTTGCCGGGAAACAAGGGTTGGAGGTTGATGATGGACCGCTTGATGCGAGCGGCCTCGGACTTGAGAATCGAGCTATTGAGAGTGGGCATTGGTTCCTTATACACCGGAGGGAAGTGTTCCGGATGTGGGTGTTGTTACGGCCTAGGTAGCTGGGGAGTTAAGGGTGCGTTAGGTTGTAGAGTGAAGTTTCATCTTCGCTCATCTTGGGAGCTTTACGGATCACCCCTCGTTTGGTCAGGACGGCCAAGGAGCCCGCCAACTTCTGGGCAGTCACCTTGAAGTAGTTCTGGGCCTCTTTCGAGCTGAAGGTCGTCTTGGCCTTGGCGAAAGCAAGGACCGCCTCGGGAGTGGAGCCCCCTGACTTCTTCAGGTGTTTCTCGACTTTGATCGAAGCCGTGACGATGGGAGCAGAGTCGGTCTCCTCAGCGAGAATCGTCAAGATCTCGGTGTCGGTCTTACCAGGATACTCGTGACGGATCACCTCGATGAGAGTTCGAATGGTCTCTGAGGTGGTGGCCTGACTGTAGACGCAGGCTTTGATGGCTTCACGAGCCATTTTTGTTTGGATTGTGCTCATTTGATCTCCGTTGAAGGTAGGCCTCGCATACGGTGGTGCCCGTCTGCGCTGTAGATAGCTCTGAAAGTCACCATTGAGGTACTTTTGGCCTTGTAGAATTCGAGACTCTCGAATTCGCCCAGTGGGTTGGAGGCCTCTACTACTGTGTGGTCTTTGATGATGGCCCCTTCGGGCACTCTGAAAATGTCCATCAGCTTCTGCCGAAATATCTTTAGGTTTTCAACGTGCTTTTGATGAGTGTCTAGGCGGCCTCTCAAGCTCATTGTCAGTAGGAGAGCGACTTCCCCAAAAGCTTTGGAGTGCCCCTTAAGAGCTTCTTGGAGCCGGCGTCCCTGACTGGACCACCATCTACGGTTGCCCATAGAATTTGTAGAGTCCCATATGATCACGCTGGCCGGTTTCTTGCTCCAATTGGACACAAGGTACTTACTGATCTCACCGCGCTCCAATGGAAATTTGTATGGTTGGCCTGATGTGTCGAGTTTGTCCCACGCATGATAGAAAACCTCGCGAGCCCACTCAACACCAATGAAATCGAGGTCAGGATTCGCTAGATGTCCCTTGAAGGTTTCGTAGGACAGATGACCGGATTTGCCGATCAATTCAATGACATGGGGCTTGAGGATACCGCCTGGGTGGTCTTCCCAGATAGCCTGACCGTACTTGATCAAGAAATCCAAATTCCGTTGTCTGGACTTCTGCTTCTCAGGGTTGTCGTGCTCCGAGATGTCATCCTGCCTCTTTGCAGTTGTCTTGGAAGCCCTATTGTTAGACGCCATCTAGCGCCTCCTGCACAGTCATGTGCTGAAGACGGCCCTTAAAGGAGGCGTATTGCTCCTTAGTCCATTCTGAACGACCAATGCGGACCGCTTCGCCGACAGTCAGACGGGCACAGACATCCAAGGGTAGACCCTTCAGGAGATTGGTGATAGGAGGCCCGAAAAAGAACCCCAAAGGGTGTTTCTTAAACTCTGAAGCGAACCTCTTTTGACTAGTCCCACCCTTTAGCTGGTCCAGATGAGCTGATGTCACCCATTCCTTGGACCACGAGCTTCGCTCACAGACCATACCGCCTAGGCCGTCATCGTGCCTCTCCAGGCCACGTGAGCCAGCTCGAATGGCCTCGTCGTATGCCCTGAAGGTGTACCCGTCAGGGCTTGCGGGGTCCGGTTGATCCAGCAATTCTGAAATGGACAGGTGTGGATTCGAGATAACGAAGCTCTGAGTGTTGTTAATGACTTTACTCCGGTACAACCTAGGAGGACACTCCTTAAGCATCTTGTCCTTCAATCCCTCAAGAACAGGGGCAGTCAACTGGAGTAGTCCCATATCCTCCAGGTCCATTAGGGACCCCGCTCTAGGGAGCACCTCAGTTGAGTTCAGGAAGTGCTCCAGGAGTTCATCCAGGACAGCCTTATGGGCCTCGCTGAAGCTCTCCGTTTGAAGGCGTCCCCTCAATGCTTTGCGGTATTTCTCTTGATACCCAGGATACTCCCCTAGGGCAAAGCTTATGCCAAATCGGCGCTCGGGTCCGTCTGGAAGAGTGGACAGATGCTTCTCGATTATCCGTTTGCGCCTCTCGTGAACTTCGGAGTTCTCCACCCTTTCCTTGGTATTTTGGAACTTTTCAATGGTTTTTGACAGCCCCGAAATACCCAGTCTGATCTCTCTCTCACGTTCCGCGGGGACCGCCGTTGCCTCTTCACGAGCTGGTTCCAAGATCTGTGGGTGTTCCTTGACCAGCTTCAAATGCTCTCGGAACGTAGACCATTGAGCACCTAGAGTGTAGTTAGCTAGTGAGCACCCTACCAAAAGCATGGTAGTGCCGTGGGTATTACGAAGATCAGAGACACCACCCACAAAGAACACGATCTGAGTGGTCTCGCACCATTGCTGCGGGTAGTCTGAGATACCGGTCCTTAGACGAGTGGCTCGCCCCAGTACCTGAACAGTGGTCTGACAGTTGCCGGGCACGCCCCACAAGTAGACATGACTGCAAAGGGGCCAATCGGCACCTTCAATCATTGTGTTGAGCGTGATGATCACGTCGCACTCGGATTCTGAATACGACCGACGGCGCTCCTTAGCCAGCTTTTCTGAGAGGTCCTCGGAGGAAATCAAGCCGTCAATGCGTTTGATTTCGGATCCTGTTTTCAAGTTGACATCAGCTCTGACGGCAAAAGCTCTCGCACCTACGTCCTCAAAGGCTTTTTTGGCCATAAGAAGCATTTTGATGTTGTGCTGAGTGTCTTGCTTAGGCTTGATCCGGACAATAGTCTTGGGACGACCAGCGTCATTCCAGCGAGTGGCCATGTCCTCGAAGACATTGCGCAACTCGGCCTCAGTCCCGATAGGAGCACAATGAGTCCCATCAGCGTCTTGCTCGGAGTCCTCCGCCAACCCCGTATCGATGAAATTAGATAGGATCCTTGTGGGGGCACACGGCGGGAGGTCGTATGGCGGCGCCATTAGCTCAGTGAGAGTGCGTTGGATCAGTTTGGCGGTCTCAGGGATACCGTCTCCCGGAGTGGCAGTGGCGTACAGTACGTGCCCACCATTGGCCACCCAATAGTCGATGAAGGCTCGGATGTTGTTGCCCAGCTTGGCGTGGTGCCCCTCATCCACCACCAATAGCTTGCCGTGGAAGTCAGCAGTACAGCAGTGGTTCTGCAAGTTGCAGAGCAGCTTCTCAAGTGCGAATTTGGCATGAGTCTCTGCGAACCACACTTTTGTTCCAGGTTTGGGCACTTCTAAAAGCTTGGTATCGAGATCCCCCGTTTCGTCCAGAGAAGTCCTCGAATCCAGATCCTCTGCGGACACAAGCTCATAGCAGGCCTCTCCTGGATTGACTTGGAATTGACGGTTCTCCCCCTTATTGCCTTTGAAGCCATCGCGGACGGTCTTCTGAGGGGCGATGACGTAGACTTCGGAGAAAGGTGGCTTTGGCTGCTCGAACACCCAGGCGATGAAAGACAGAATCAGCGTTGTCTTACCGCTGCCTGTAGGCAACAGCAATGCCACCTGTGGCTCTGAGGGCACTAGCTCTGTCAGCTCCTTGAAGACATCTGGCTGATAGTATCGAGTATGCAGACAAAAAGGCACCGCACCCACGGAGGGCTGGTGTCGAGACGGTAGACAGCGAGTCATTTAAATCTTTCGTGTGTGAAAATAGAAGGAAGCAGGGGGAAGGTGTCATACCCTCCCCCTGCAAGAGCCGTCAGGGGATCAGTACACCTTGACGGTTACACCGGCAGGCAGATTCGCCTCGTCGATCGTGATCTCGTAATCCGAGTAGGCACGAGCCGGCTTGTCGGGGTTCTTCTTGACGATCTTGACCAGATCGAAGAGATCGGCCGCCGGAGCGCAGCCCAAGTGGGTGCTGTGCTCGAAAGCGATGATCTTTCGGGTAGTCCGAAGCCCGCTCGAAGATGTTCGACGATTCTCGAACAGGTTCTTCATGGCTTCGATCAGCACTTCGTAGTCGCCCCAGGTGAATCCCGTCTTCTTGGCCCAGAAGGGGGACACGAAGCCGTTTCCGTGGAACAGGGCGTACGGGACCACGTACTTGATGCTGAAGTCCTGGTTGAACCCGGCCATGCTGTCCGAGCGCTCTTGGTTGGCGACCGCCACGCGGGTCCCCTTGATCTCCATGGTGTCCAAGGGATCTTGGCTCCAGAAGTGCGTGAACTGGACAGGGCCAGTGATCTTGCCGGAGTTGGTGGCGGTGCTGTGGGCTACAACTTCGCCGAATGCTCGGACATCGAAGTAGCTTTTGCACATGGCGTCGCGGACACGAGTTTGATTTGCGTCTTTCTGGGCATCCGCGGGCTTGATCCCGAGCTTGGTTTGGGCATCGAGAACGCCCTCTGACAAGATCGCTTTCTGACGGATGTGGATGTCCAGACCTTCCTTGCCCTCGTAGGCCATCATGATGTAGTCACGGATGTGGCGTTTCCAGCCAGCATCCGTGAACATGCCGTTGCCGGTGTCGATGTCCTCACGAGGACGGTTGTTGAGTTGAGCAGGATCCCCTTGAGGAGACCCTGCGGTGATGTCCCACACGATGAAGATGTCGATGCGACGATCGACCACGGTGTCGGAGTGGGATTTCTCGACAGCTGTGTTGGACGGGGTTTCGAGAATTGCAGCAGCAGTAGCTTTTTTCGGTGCCATTTTGTTCCTATTTGTGTTTTGAGAGTCGATCAAACGGATGACGAGGTGTTCTCGTCTCCATCAGTTGTGGGGGGAAGCGGGGCACGGTACCCCTTGCGATCCTTAAGGTAGAGTTTTTCGCTGAAGTAGCCTTGACAGATGTCCTGGCGTTGTTTGGGGGTGGCCCGGCCAGGGGTCTGATGCAGAGCCAGGTGAAACGTCACATCATCCAGCTCTTCCCTGACCACATTGGCGCTGGGTCCAGAGCACCCTCTCTGGAAAATCACGAGTACACTTTGGATGGCCACTTTTGAACGGGTAGTATTTGTCGAGAATTCACTCAGCTTGCTGCCAAATGGCGTGCCGACTTTTGCTGTGGTGCCAGGTTTTTGGCCGGCATAGATGTACTGATACTCTTCGGCGCATGCCAGGAAGCGCCCCTCATGAAAAGCAGGGGAGGCGTCCTTCGGAATGTAGTTGCAACGTTGCGGGCCCTGGGGGCCGTCAGAATTTGTGGGCTCAGTCATTGTGTCCTTTTGTTGTTGATTCAAGCTGATCCAAGCATTTAGGATCGCCATTTGGCGGAACCATCCGTGCTCGGAGGGGTATGAGTTGGGGTTGCTCCGCACCATGCGGTTGACAGCGTACTGGTAGACAGACTTTGGAATGGGTTCCCCGAACAGTACGGCCTCGTAGAGGGAACTCTTAAGGGTCTCCGACAGAATTTGCTTCGGCAGGTATTTCTTCGGATTCTCCATCTGAGGCTTTTCCGAGCTGAGGTTCTCCAGCAGCTCGTACATGCTGGGGAACTCCGAGAACTTGGCGAAGGCTTGACGATAGCTACGCAGGTTGACCAGCAGCTCCGTGAGGGAGACAGTCGTCCAACGATTGATGGAGATCCGACCCCTGTATCCGACTAGTAGCAAGACGTGGACCTCTGCCTCAGACTCCTTGAGGGCTTCAAAAGCGGCCCAAGTCCTGGACACGACCTCGCGGTCCTCCTTGTTGTTGGAGGCGTACAGGACATCAATGAGAGGCTGTACATCCACCTCTGGGTCGTTGGACCACAGCACCAGAACGGCACCACTGGGAAGATTGATCCCGTTCTTGCGACGCCCCGGGCGATCGGGGACATAGAACAGCAAGTCGTTCAGGGCGTTCGTGTACCCTTGGGCTACGGTCGCACTGGTGGGAAAGTTAGCCCCTTGTTCGAGACCTTCAAATTCGTATGCAGTGCCGTTGTAAGAGACCAGTGGTACTGCATCCTTTAGCACCCCTTTGATGGCGGGATGCAATCGTGTGGGGTTACAGGCAACTCCCGATACGGCACAAATCCCCGTTGTCTCGAAGACATCAATATTTTCGATGTCTTGCCTAAGACCTGGAGTATTGTGCAGATAGCCGTGGCCTTGAACTTCAATGACAACCCACTCCCCGCCCTCGAACACCAACTTCGGGTCCGCCTCGGTAAATGCTCTGGTGCAGGCCAGGGCCGCTTCCCTCCACGATTCCCGCGTGTCTTGGAAAGCTTTGACAGCGGTGAGGACTCCTTCCGGTGCCCCGGCCCGGGTCAACTGCTCGATTGTGTGCTTCCAGAACGCTGGGAAGCGCTCTGCTCGTTCTACGAGGCCAATGCCCAAAACGTAGCTGATATTGTCGTAGCCCAAATTTGGCTTCGTCTTGTTACCTCTCATCATGACTTGTGGTGGAACGCATAGTGCCTGGTTCAGGATCTCCAGGCCAACGAAGCCGCTCTCGTTCAAGACCAACTTGAGCGGGAAGTCGCGCTCTTCTGACGGAGCCTCTAGAGAGTGGGCCACCGCGTAACTGTATAGGCTGCTGAGTAACTGGCTCATGTTTCAATTTCTCCGAAGATCTCATCTCGCGATGGGTAGTTGACGATGCCTCTGACGATTTTGGCTTCCCAGAACTTACTGGAAACGACTCGACGATCACGATACTGGTGGCCGTAGAACATCCGACCGAAGTTCTGTGAGAACGGGATAGGCGTGAACTGGCTCAGGTCGTCCACCAAAGCGTAACGACTGACCGCGAGTTCCCGTAAGCCGAAATACGGGTAGTATTCGAACTGCCCGCCTTCCATGCGACGTTCGAACATGGACTCGTACTTGACGATGTCCCTGGTGAAGGCATCGGGCCGAATCGTCATGAAGACCGAGAACACGTAGTGCACGTCCTTCAGGTACAGGGTGGTGCGTTGGGCGCGGTTGTTCTCAATGTAGACAGGATTGTTGCCGAACTCCTTCAGCTCATTGCGACGAACGGGCGTATGCCTGATCTTGGAGAGCACGCGGCACTGGGACAAGTGCCATTGGATCTCGTGCTTCCCCATGACGCCACTCAAGGCGCCCTCTACTGCTGAGGGGGTGGGGATGGGGTACGAGACCCGCTCGATCTTCGATTCGACGGCTGTGAAGCAGGCCAAGCGGCCTCGCATCTCGATGTTGTACATTTTGCTTTTGATTTCGACCATGCTCTTCCTAACGGCTGGGGCGCGAACTGCTTAAGGCCCCATACACCGAAAGTTCATTCTGGGAGTACCGGGAGGAGGCCCTCCCGGTACTTTTGGTCAAACTCCAAGAATATTTCAATACACTTCAGGAAGAAAGTCGGCCCTGAAGCCGAATTCTATCTTCTCTGCCGACTACCTCTGTTTCAATTCACCTCAGAGATCCTAGACCTCTGAGGTGTTCGGTCGCGGTTGAGAGCACTTTGTGTTCGCTCACGTTTCAATTCACCTCAGAGATCAGAGACCTCTGAGGCAGCCACCCGCGGTTTGCAGTCCCACACCAGACCGTTGTTTCAATTCACCTCAGAGACCTCTGAGGCCGCTCCTGGAGCGCTTGTTCTACGGATTCCTGACCCGCGTTTCAATTCACCTCAGAGATCATAGACCTCTGAGGAGTGGATCGGTTTGCACCCGTACGGCTCAGCTCAGAGGTTTCAATTCACCTCAGAGATCATAGACCTCTGAGGACCGATGCAGCCCATCGCACCCCAACGTTTCAATCCACCTCAGAGATCAGAGACCACTGAGGTTTGATCAAGGCTGGCGACTACGCGCCCACCACGGCGTTTCAATTCACCTCAGAGATCAGAGACCTCTGAGGTTGCCATCTGGTAGCATTCCCGGGCCGTCGTCGATGTTTCAACTCACCTCCAGGATCCAAAGACCCTGGAGGCCAATTCTGACGATCACTATAGGGTTCCGACCAGACGTTTCAACTCACCTCCAGGATCAATGACCCCAGAGGACTAGACGACCTTCGACCTTCGCAGGCCAGTTCTGATGTTTCAACTCACCTCTGTGAGCCAGAGGATCCGCGGGGTTGTCAGACACGGTGAGAGCAGCTCGCGTTTCAACTCACTTCTGAGATCATTGATCTCAGAAGCCTTCGATACCCAGCAGTCCAACGAGGTTGGCTCAGGTTTCAATTCACGAGATCCCCGACCTCAGACCTCTATAGGTACACCGCTGAGCGGCCTGGTTTCAATCCACCTCTGAGATCAATGACACCACAGAGGATCCGGCGTGGACGCAGCGTCCACTGATGGAGTCGTTTCAACTCACCTCAGAACCTCTGAGGCCCCGCACATCAAGGCGCTGGACGAGCTGGGCTTCATGTTTCAATTCACTTCTAAGATCAGAGACCTCAGAAGTCCCACGCCAAGGGGTACGTTGGCCGTACCTGGTTTCAATTCACCTCAGGGATCAGAGACCTCTGAGGGATCCGGAGAAGCCTAGCTGGCCTGCCGCTCCACGTGTTTCAACTCACCTCAGAGATCAGAGACCTCTGAGGCACCAAGATCGCTATTGACGATCTGCTTCAGCAGACTCCGTTTCAATTCACCTCTGAGATCAACGACCTCTGAGGTGCGTTGTCTTGGAGCATCTGTCGAAGCGCCGCCCTGTTTCAACTCACCTCAGAGATCATAGACCTCTGAGGGTAGTAGACATGTGACCTCCAAAGGCCGCCTCCGAAGTGTTTCAATTCACCTCAGAGATCATAGACCTCTGAGGAACGATGTTAAAGCCCAAGAGTGTCTGTGTTTCAACTCACCTCCGGGATCAAAGACCCCAGAGGGACCTCCGGGCATCGTTCGTAACGGTCGCGCTGGCGTTTCAATTCACCTCCGGGGATTAAAGACCTCAGAGGATGGCTCTGACCGTCGAGTGCACACGCTCCATCACGACGTTTCAACTCACTCTGAGATCATTGACCTCAGGTAGCCTCTCTACTCACATGGCTATTCGCTACGGCTGTTTCAACTCACTTAGGCTACAGGCATCACGATTCAGCAGGAATTTCAACTCAACTCAGAAGCCAATAGCCTCTGAGTTCTCCTGAAGTTTCAACTCACCTCCGGGATCAGTGACCAAAGAGGCCGGGGCTGCGCCCGTGGCCTCTTGTTGCTCGTGAGGTTTCAATTCACCTCAGAGATCATAGACCTCTGAGACAGCCTTCGCGGAAGCGTCAAAGACTCGCAGTGCCTTGTTTCAATACACCTTCAGAGATCATAGGCCTCTGAGGCCGCCAACCATCTTAGTGCATTCCAACGTGCCCATTCGTTTCAATTCACCTCAGAGATCATAGATCCTAGACCTCTGAGGTTGAGTGTCCCCCGACCTGGCATGACCACGAAGCAAGTGTTTCAATTCACCTCAGAGATCATAGACCTCTGAGGTCAAGGTCGGTCGCAAGCTCTGTGACCCCTGCCTGTTTCAATTCACCTCAGAGATCAGAGGAGTGCGGACTTCGAGGTATACGCCACCGGCTCTTACCAGTTTCAATTCACCTCAGAGATCATAGACCTCTGAGGTGCGTCCGTGATTGGACGTAGCGGGGCACACGGGAATCGTTTCAACTCACCTCAGAGATCAGAGCCTTCTGAGGCGCTCGACATGAGCGCTTAGGGGGAGCGGCAGAATCGTTTCAATTCACCTCAGAGATCAGAGACCTCTGAGGCCATCGACCTTCTTTTCCTCGGTCACTAGGTGAGCGTTTCAATTCACCTCAGAGATCAGAGACCTCTGAGGGCTTGTCCGCACGTGGCGACCACGACCTGGATCGTCTCGTTTCAATTCACCTCAGAGATCAGAGACCTCTGAGGCTCCCCATGACGACGCTCTGCCGGCGTGAGCATTCGGAGGTTTCAATTCACCTCAGAGATCAATGACCCTGAGGGAAGTCAACACGGAGCATGAGGTCCGAATCCGTGTGTTTCAATCCACCTCAGAGATCAGAGATCATAGACCCTCTGATAGCACCTCACGCTTTCGATCGTTTCAACGCACCTCAGAGATCAGAGACCTCTGAGGGTCGACGACGACCACCAGTGTCGAGGTCTTTGTTTCAATTCACATCAGAAGCCAAATAGCCTCTGAGGTTAAGTGTGTAGGTTCCATACCGTATTATATTACATGTTTCAATTCACCTCAGAAGCCAATAGCCTCTGAGGGGTCGATGGCTGCCTCGAATGGCAACGCCAAGGACTGTTTCAATTCACCTCAGAAGCCAATAGCCTCTGAGGCCGGGAAGTCCCGACACTTCGGCGAGGGTCGTTGGTCGTTTCAATTCACCTCAGAAGCCAATAGCCTCTGAGGCTCTACTGGGCCATCCCAGGCAGCTCAGTTGCAGCTCGTTTCAATTCACCTCAGAAGCCAATAGCCTCTGAGGGTCGCTCAGGCTGTCGCTCCCTTGGCCAAGCAGTTCGCGTTTCAATTCACCTCAGAAGCCAATAGCCTCTGAGGCCTCACGGGATGCTCCGTCCCCTCAGGGGCTGCCCTAGTTTCAATTCACCTCAGAAGCCAATAGCCTCTGAGGTGGTTCATTCGCCAGCTAGCCTGGATCCTCGTAGCGTTTCAATTCACCTCAGAAGCCAATAGCCTCTGAGGCTTGGTCGGAGGACATCCAAGAGCGGCTCCGAAGCTGGCCGTTTCAATTCACCTCAGAAGCCAATAGCCTCTGAGGATGTCTTCTTGAGCAGATTCATGACCCGACGCTCTTGGTTTCAATTCACCTCAGAAGCCAATAGCCTCTGAGGTCAGCCGCTGAGGGTATGCCCCCCGCAAACCCCGCGTTTCAATTCACCTCAGAAGCCAATAGCCTCTGAGGGTGCTCTCCCAGGTCTCCGGCAACGTGTTGTAAGTGTTTCAATTCACCTCAGAAGCCAATAGCCTCTGAGGCACAGTGCGGATCCGATCAAGTTCAAACGCTTCTTGGTTTCAATTCACCTCAGAAGCCAATAGCCTCTGAGGATGCCAAGGGCAAGCCCAAGACCAAACGCATCCCCCAGTTTCAATTCACCTCAGAAGCCAATAGCCTCTGAGGCTGTCGAGCCCGCTGGGATGTAGAGCGGGAAATAGTAGCTGTTTCAATTCACCTCAGAAGCCAATAGCCTCTGAGGCAAAGATAGGCACAGGGCCAAGACCTCAAAGGCCAAGTTTCAATTCACCTCAGAAGCCAATAGCCTCTGAGGCTCCGTGTGTTCGGCCTAGCTGCCGACCGACGTTACCAAGTTTCAATTCACCTCAGAAGCCAATAGCCTCTGAGGAATCGTTCACTCTCGTTCCGTCCCCTGTTGACGCCCCGTTTCAATTCACCTCAGAAGCCAATAGCCTCTGAGGCTCCCCAGCATACGGCCGGCGAAGCAACCCACCATGGTTTCAATTCACCTCAGAAGCCAATAGCCTCTGAGGGGGTTGGATCCGCGCGATCAACTTGGCATTCCCCGCCTGTTTCAATTCACCTCAGAAGCCAATAGCCTCTGAGGATCGATCGCATCAGAGAAAATCGAGGAGCTGCAGACGTTTCAATTCACCTCAGAAGCCAATAGCCTCTGAGGCTAATCCACTACTTCCTCTTGGCTTTCTTGGGCTTTGGTTTCAATTCACCTCAGAAGCCAATAGCCTCTGAGGCTGCGCACGCAGCTGGTGTGCGCCTGCCCCACCCTGTTTCAATTCACCTCAGAAGCCAATAGCCTCTGAGGCTCAAGCCAAACCGCTGGGTCAACCTCTCGATGGTGTTTCAATTCACCTCAGAAGCCAATAGCCTCTGAGGTCGAGGTAGCCCGCCTATACGTCAGTCCTGACTGTAGGTTTCAATTCACCTCAGAAGCCAATAGCCTCTGAGGCTGAGCGGGGATCAAATCGTTAAACGGCTTTCCGTCTCGTTTCAATTCACCTCAGAAGCCAATAGCCTCTGAGGCGTTGGGCCTTAGATCATCCCGACAAGCTCACGCTGTTTCAATTCACCTCAGAAGCCAATAGCCTCTGAGGCTCCGACATTGCGTCCCAAATCAAGCCCCGGCTAACGTTTCAATTCACCTCAGAAGCCAATAGCCTCTGAGGGGCAACGGATTTGTAGGCCCCGATGTAGAGGTCATGATGTTTCAATTCACCTCAGAAGCCAATAGCCTCTGAGGGGCCCTGACAGCGGCTGTGATCTCGCTATAGGTTTGGTTTCAATTCACCTCAGAAGCCAATAGCCTCTGAGGGGCAACGGCTGGCAAGTACACATTGCCGTGTCCATGGAGTTTCAATTCACCTCAGAAGCCAATAGCCTCTGAGGTTGGCTCGGTCTGCTTGAGCGAGCTGATAGCCGTCCAGGTTTCAATTCACCTCAGAAGCCAATAGCCTCTGAGGCTGGATTAGGAGGCGCTCAAGATCGCGCACCCAGTAGTTTCAATTCACCTCAGAAGCCAATAGCCTCTGAGGGCCCTAACCGTCAAAGCGGTTGGATCGGTAGTGCTGGCGTTTCAATTCACCTCAGAAGCCAATAGCCTCTGAGGCCCCGTAGCAATCGAGGCGACAGTGTCCCCGCTCTGGTTTCAATTCACCTCAGAAGCCAATAGCCTCTGAGGATTGGAGACATCGAGGCATTGGCCGATATCCAGCCGGTTTCAATTCACCTCAGAAGCCAATAGCCTCTGAGGGAGCAAGGCCCAACTGCAATTGGATGCGATTGACACGTTTCAATTCACCTCAGAAGCCAATAGCCTCTGAGGCTTCATGGTATCGGCCGCGTCCCGCTCAACTTCCTTGTTTCAATTCACCTCAGAAGCCAATAGCCTCTGAGGGGCGGAGCCGGTCTAGCTGTGTTTTGCGAACAACCCGTTTCAATTCACCTCAGAAGCCAATAGCCTCTGAGGCGGAATCGGTCACGCTCGCCACGAGCACCTACGCAGACGTTTCAATTCACCTCAGAAGCCAATAGCCTCTGAGGACGTATTCAGATTGGTCGTATGAATACGAATACCTGGCACTGGTTTTGCGAGAGCCTCCGGTTTCAACTCAGTGAGAGTCTACACAGAGAACGCACCTCGGGCCAGTGTCGGTAAAAATCGTTAGGTTTTCAGAGAGCTTGCGGTTACTGCGAGCGGTCCCGGCCTTTTTGCTGGCACCGAACCTCTCGCAAGCCGTGTCATGGAATACACCATCGGTACGTCCATTTCCTGCTCAAAGTTAAGGGATATCGTAGGTTTCGGCGTAAACTCCTCCGAGGCCCTCCTTTTGGTGTAAGGACCACGCATGGATCGTCGAACCTTCGTCACCGCCCTCGCTTCAATCCCACTGACCTTGGCTGTAATGCCCGAGGTTGCACTGGCCTCGTCAAAGAGTCCCAAGTCCTTCGACGAGGTCCTCGGAAGGAGGATTCGTCCTGGAGACCTGTGGGTGCATGGCGCATCCCCGGGGTTACGCAAGCCTTACGGGGTGGGCAAGCCTTACGGGGTGGGGGTACTTACCCCCACCCTTCGCTACTTCCCAGAGAATGCGGGGTCGGAATTGCAGGCTGCGGAAAATATTCGAGGACTCGAAGTACAGCCGGATTTCAAGCTGGTGGTTCTTGAGCTACGTTTCAGTAACTTGCACCAATTTCCAGTCGTCTACATGGAGGCGAAATTCCTTGCAATACATCACAATGTGCCGGTACTCGTGGTGACGGACCTACCTCACGACATGCCCGCAGAGGAGGTCCGCCTCAGACACTTCCTCTGGCATAGGGTAGAGAGATTCTCGGACTACATAACCGCACAGGGTTCGGATCTAGCCTTTACGTGCCTGAAGAGCCGGGGCTGTTCACGAGAAGCCACGTTCAACACCTCTAGGCACACTCTTGCGTAACACCGTCCATGAGCCTAACACTTCTGGCTGTGCTTCAAGATGACAGCACACAGCGATACGAACTCGTCTGTCATGAGGGTGTGCTTCATCGAGTTGATCACAGGCAGCACCCACTGCATATTATCGAGGGTGTTGGAGCCACCAATGGCTAGGGCAACGATGTGATCCAGTTCCATGTTCGGTGGCTCAATTGACACTCCAGTAAGGGCACAGCGACAGTCTTGAGATTCCCATATTTCTCGTAGGCCAGGCGCAAACTTGACTGATTGGAAGTACCTGTTGGCAGTTGCTTTCCACCAACAATCAAGACACTCAATCCGACCCTGTACGGCCATCTGTTTGAAGCATCTCGCACAGGGATGTTCAGCATCAGGGTTAGCGGCTCTGGCCTCTCGATTCAGCCTGTACCTTTCCTTCACTCTCTCGTTAGTCCTCGCTAGGCAGAGTATGCACATAGAGCGTTCAGGGGCGGCCTCGTTAGGGCATCGATCGCATCTCATTTTCGACCTGTCTTACAACCTACATTAGGTTGTTTAGCGGCCCCTCTGAGAGCAGCCTCTTCACTCACTTTGCCCTCGTTGTGAGCTACCACCAATCGGCAAAAAGCAAACAGCTCGTCTTGACGCAAATGCGCTTTTATTCGATTCACTATGGGTAACATTAGCTGCATGTTTTCCAGCTCCGTGCTCCCTCCTTGACCCAAGGGCACGATGTGATCCAACTCTATGAATGGGGGCTCCAAAGGAAACCCTGTTAGGGCACAGCGGCCCTCCTGAGATTTCAACAGGCTCTGAAGGTCTGTCGCCCTTGAGGCCGACAGAAGATGGTGCTGTGCCATTACCTTCCACCAGCACTCCTCGCATTCTGTCCGATCAGGCATTGCCAGGTTATCACAGCGTTTGACGCAAATCCCTTCCTTGGCATGACGCTCTAAAGACTTGGCATACCTAATCTTATCGGCTTTGCGGCCGATACTTCGACAAGTCGCGCAAGTACTAGAAGTTCCCTGATCAATGAGCCTACCACACCAGCACACCTTTCCAGGGACGGCTTGAGCCGCTAATCTGTCACGAACTCTTTTGGCTTTTGCTAGGCACTTGTCGCAGGTAGCATAAGTCGGTTTAGGCACACCCCCACACGCACACTTCCCTTCAGCCTTGTATTGAGCGATCCTTTTTCCCCGAGCCTCTTTTTTCGCTTGTGTCCACATACAATGGTGCGGACACAAGCGAATTACCGGAGTACCGCCTCACTATCTTTAGAAATACGCTTTGAATCTGGTGTAAGGTGATCGAAGATGCGCAATACGGTCCTCATCGGGTCTGCCCTCCAACAGCTTAAACTCGTCCCCTCGGAACATGCCCATTGTGTGGTTACGTCACCCCCATATTTTGCACTTCGGGACTATGGAGAGCCTTCGGCTACTTGGGGCGACGGCAGTCAGATTCAACTGGGCCTAGAGAGCACCCCCGAAGCCTACCTCGATCATTTGACGGAAATATTCTCCGAGGTACATCGAGTACTCAGGAGTGATGGCAGCCTTTGGCTTAATCTGGGGGACACCTATGCCAACAAGGAACTGCTACAGATGCCGTCGAGGTTCGTAAGCAGACTCCGAGAAATAGGGTTCATCCTCCGATCAGAGATTTGCTGGGATAAGGGCTCTGGCATGCCAGAGAACGTCCACGATCGGCCAACCAGGTCCTTCGAACCGCTATTCCTTCTGACCAAAGGCCGGAAGTACTACTATGACTCCGAAGCGGTACGCGAGGAGTCAGGTGCCAACCTCAGGAGTGTCTGGCGCCTGCCAACAGAACGCTACGGAGAGGCGCATCCGGCGGTATTCCCTCCGGCACTGCCCAGGAGGTGCATCCGCCTATCAACGTCCCAGGAAGGCGCCTGCGAAGCCTGCGGGGCCCCTCTAGAGAGAATACTCGAACGAGTGTCGCCGCCATCCCCCAAACGGGAAGGCCATCCCGGTAGCTATGCTGCTGTCGGGACGGGATCTTCAAAGGGGTACTCGATGCCTTCAATCGCCCCTCCGGAGTATTTGACCAAGGGCTGGCAGCGAACCTGTAAATGCCCCGAAGGCCCCATCGAGTCTTGCCTGGTTCTGGATCCTTTCGCCGGCTCCGGAACCACCTTGATGGAGGCTCAGGGATTGAGGCGGGACTACCTGGGGATCGAAATCAATCCCGAGTCAGCCGCTGAAATCCAAAAACGCCTTGAGACTACGGAAGCCCAAGGCGTTCTGGAGCAAGCACGGCTTGCTGGGATCGATATGTGCTTTTGAGGGTCAGGCCTTCTTTTTACGTTGGACCCACTTGGGCGTCTTTGTGACTCGGAGGCCCCTTTTGTCTTCAGCGATCCCCGACCCCTCTTCAATCAGAATAGAGGCCTTGCAGATAGTCGCTCGGAAGTCATCCTCCGTTGGCTCAGAGCCAAAGGCCATCTTGATGAGGGCATCTCTTTTGAAGAAAGAGCCAGGCGAAACAATGGCCGCCTGGCTTAGAAAGGACGCGATACGAACGTGGGGAGGCGTTCCCGCTTCACAATCTGAAACGGGATCAGCCATCAGGTCCGATTCTCTTCCGGCAGCTTTGCCTTCAGTTGGGGCAAAGTCAAGCTGCCCAACTGGCCTCCGATGTTGGTCAGGGCTCGCCTGGCGTTCGCCACTTCCTCTCGGATGGCCGCATTGTGGATGTTGCGAGGCTCGATTGCAGTCGCTATCCTGGTGGTCCGCGTGTGCTGTGCCACCAAACGGGCATTGTGAATGCGGAGCTGGGTCTTCGCCATGTCCTCATCCCCATGCGTGGCGCGATAACCCGACGCCCGCTCAGAGTGGATGGTGCATTTGTGATCCCTTTCGAGAATCAGTTTGGCAGCCGTCTTGATGCCATTGAACTCCTTGAGCTGCTTTTCCCCACGAGGGAGGCTCGGGTCAAGGTTCGCGATCCGTAGGAGATGCGCCTTTTTGAAGAACATCTGGGGATGGTCCTTGGCCGCTTGCAGCAAAAATTGCGCCATCCGTTGCGCACGATTCATCTTGATGTCCGGGGTGTGTTCGAGCGAGTACACCTCCGCAGTGATAGCCGATTTTCGAGTAGCCATTTAGTTTCCTTAGATTTCAGATTTGTTGTAGATATTGGTAGGCTTCTTGGATGGCCAAGTAGCGTTCTTTGTACTGAGGGTCGTCCCCAACTTTGTCGGGGTGGTAACGGACAGAGAGCTTCCAGTAGGCTTTCTTCACCTTGTCTGGATCAGGCCGCCAACTTCCACGACCTTTGGTGTGGGGTGGAGGTATACCGTCCAGGTAAAGCATTTCGCCCGCCCAGAGCACCTTTTCTTGGCTGACCCCGCTCAATTGAGTGGGCCCGCGCCTTTGCATATCCCGGATCTTTACCAGAACGTTCTGGTAGCAGACATGTACACCGATCTGGAAATCCTCCAGCAATTCTGTGATGGTGTTCTCATTGATGCTTCGATCATCCAAACGGTCGTGCACCAATTTCGTTAAGGGCCCCATCACCGAATCCTGAATATTTAGCCAGAGATCCTTGGACTCCTTCATGGCCAGCTCTGTAGCAGAGGAGCGCTTGCTCTCCTTTGGAGGGATAGCCTTCGGAGCGGGCTGCGGCTGGACGATCGGAGGCTCTTCCTTGACGGATTTGGGGGTCTTTGGTCCAGGTTGGGACCGACGTTTATTGCGGATTTGCTTGGCTAGTGGTGCTTTCGCTACCCCGTTAACGAATGTCTGAAGGCATTGGGCGGTGTCCCCGTTTTTGATGTAATCCCGCTTTGCAGCGTTGATCACATCCATTGTGGAGGATTTGCTGACTAGATCCGGGTGCTGATCGAGGTACTCAAAGATCAGATCCGTGGGGCACCCCTTAGAGGCCACTAGAATACGGGCCCGATTTCGAAAGGGAGTCAGGGTCGTCTCGCCCTTCCCCACTAAGTCTGCGGTCACCATCGCCACGTACCTTTCGTAGCATTTATCCCCCAACGGCGAGTTGCGGATGGCGTACACCAAATCCTTCGGAACCGCCTCCCACAGTTTCTGTTCAGCTTCTGCCAGCCCCTTTTGGGTCTGAGGGGGGTTTTGCCTGTATTCGTCGATGGCAGACTGGGTTAGCTGTTTGGCATCCAGGATGGCCTGGTAGTAGGGTTCGTAGTCGAGTCCCCCCTTCTCTTTCCGATGCCAGTTGGGGTGGATTCGGTCTTTTGCGCTCATGACGTTGGTCCTAGCTTCTTCACATACACCGCCAGCTGATCAGCAAGCTTCTCGGTCTTGAGAGACTCCTGTTCGAGCTGGTTGCTCAGGCTCTTGCGCCGGGATTGCATCTCGGTGAACTTGTCGGAGAGCTGGAGTAGATTCGCCCGATCGTCATTCTTGATGGCTTCCATCAATTGCCCGAACGACCCCGCCACCGCTTCTTTGAGCAGCCCCATGTCTTCGAGGCGGGTGTCTAGAAGCTTCATCTTATCGTCGAATTTGGTGTTCAACGACTGGAGATTGTCCGTCATCGTTTGCAGATGTTCGGCCACGCTCTTGAGCTGTGTCGTCAGCTCCTGAATCAAATCCAGGCCCTGGCCATCAGCCTGCTCTGATTCATCGGATTCGCCGAGACTGGCCAATTCTTGACCCGTCGGGAATTCTTGGGGCCACAGAATGCGCTTGAGCTTGACGCCTTCAGATAGCACCGCATCCTCGATGATTTCGAAAAGGTCAGCTTTTTGGCTCTCGGACACCTGGTAGATGATGACTACGCCCGATTTCGTTTGACTGAATAGGCCAAGATTGACGCAACTATTGAGGAATGTCGAGAACCAACTCCCCATGTTTTCCTTCTGAACGGCCTTCGCGATCTTACTCTTGGCCGCAGGAACGGTCATGAGAGTCTTCCTATCAGGGCTGTCCTTTCCTAGAGCCAAAATTCGAAGTGCGTTGAAAGCAAGCACATAACGTGCCTCATCTCGATCCGTAGCTCCTGCCAGGCGCTCCTGTAAGAACTGTTCCATTGCGTCCTGAGTCATTTGAGCAGCATCCTCTTCTTCTTGTTGAATCTCTTCCGTCTCTTCTTCCTCTTCCGACGCATCGATCGAGGCGTAGTTCTCCGGCCAGATGAGCTTCTTCAGCTCTACCCCATCGGCATACAGACAGTTGATGATGAGGTCCTTGATCGTGTTCCGTTGCTCATCCGTGGTCGTTCGGAAGTAAGTGCTGGCACCAGAGCCTTGCCTGGAAACCATCCCGCTCGCCACCCAACGGTCCAAAAGGGCCCGGGACCACTCTTTGGAAGCAACCTCCTTCTGGATCTGCCTGTGGACTTTGGCCAAAATGGTGGGAGTAGCCAGTAGGTTCCTCCGGTCATACGCCCTAGTTTTTTGCAGGAGGCGATCTAGGGCCGTGAACGCGATGATGAAACGCGCCTTGGCCCTATCGTCTGCTGATGCATAACGGATGCGGACGAAGGCCTCCAAAGTGCGTGCTTCTTGCGGGACATCCTCTGAGGAGGCCACGAAGGCGTCGATTTCGAAAGGATTTTGTTGGGTCATTTTGTAGGTTTCTGGCCGTAACACTTGCGAACCATTTTGATACACCGCGTTGTTTGAGATCGTTTGAAGTAAATTCTTCTGCTCTGTCGTTGTGGCTCGATAGAGCACGCCAGAGTCCTGGACTTGCGTGTCGATTGCGCCGGCATCGACCAGCATTTCCAGGAAGCTACGGAACCATTCCTTTGCCAGACGCTCCTTTTTGATGTAGGCGTTTGGCTTAGAATAGCTGCCTGGATCCAGCAGAAGACTGCGAGCCCAGCCCTCATTGGAGGGGGTGCTGAGGCGCTTCAAAGCTGAGATAGCTAGAGCTACCTGTGCCTCCTCACGTGAGCTGGCCTGGGTGTGTAGCTCCCCTAGCTTATGGTAAAAGGAGCTGGACTCTACCGTAGGGTAGGGAGTAGCCAGCTCTTTTTCAAGCTCAGTGGGGGATTCATCCGTCATGGTTACTATCCCTAACGGCCACCTAGGGGCGTACTTAACCCCTAGGTGAAATTAGGTCTCAGGGCCGGAACCTATTCGCCTGAGCAGCAATCAGCCTGTTGTTGAAGACGTTAAACGTAGCCTCAGGCACACGCCTCAGCTCAAAATGCTTGTTGGAGTCAAGGATTTCGAAGACAATCCCGGGCGGGGTCTCACCACGCTTCAGGACAATGAACCACTGGTGGGACCCAGGCTTGTCACCCTCGCCATCGACATGACACCAGGTTTTTCCACTGACGCCCTCTTGAAAAGAGACGTAGTTGATGAAGCAAGAGGGAAACGGGTCCATCCTCGCCTCGATATGCATCAACTTCCCCATGCCGGACTGGTTGATGGGCCCTCCCCCGTTGATGCGAATGAAGCCGTTTGTTTGGATCGCCCGCATGCCTCGCTTTGGATCGTAGTAGTGGATGGCCGCCATGAGGAACCTACCCTCATAGAGGCCTACGCTGGGGTATCTGCAAAAAGTGGGTGCAAATTCCCGCCAATTGCGCTCCTCGCCAATGTGCACGATGGGGTCTATCACCAGTGTATCTTGGATCCTAAGCTCCAGGAACTCCTCTACGGTCCGCTCCCTATGTACACGCGGAGGCGGAAGGGGCTCAGGAGTTTTGCTGAACCCTGCCATCACATCCTGGACCGCAGCTTCCATCGACTCCACGGAGAGGTCGGATTCGACTACGGGAGGCTGCTCTTGAATGATCGTCTCCTCTACCTCGTACACTGGCTGAGCGAGCAGCTCCCAGTGCTCCCGATGAGGGTCCGGCACTGGAAGCGCTACCGGCTCCGGTAGAGCCAAGGCCAGTTGAGCCGGGGCCGTCTTGGCTGCCTTGAAAGGGACAGGGCTTCGATACCTCTTGTTGATGGGGTCAAAGGCTTCCTTGAAACGAGACACGAAGACACTGCGCTCGGGTTCATCACTCACACAGGCCAAGTATGCTTTGAGCCAATTGGCGAGGAATTTCGCTACCGGCTCACGTTGGGAGTACCGCTGGTCGTAAACATCGAAGAAACTCCCCAGAACATTCTGATACCACTCACTGCGGCAGCTAGGGGCCTTAGACTTCGGGGCCGGAGGGTCCTCAGCCTCCAAGATGCTGGTCAGGCTGCTGAGTATGGGTGAGACGCCTTGGGTGAAGAGAAACTCCTCGTTCGCCTCTAAGATCACATCTTTGGAGAGGCGTTTGAAGCGGAGGATGTCTCGCCCATTGATAACAGACTCATTCAGGACCTCGCTCACTCCAAAGAACATGAAGGTACCGACCGAGCCTAGATTGAGCTTCTCGAAACCGTCGAATAGGGCGTGGAAAGCTAGCTTGGCGTAGATCGAAACGTTGGGCTCAGGGGCATTGGGCATGCCCCGTAGTTACACCGAGCAGGCGTTTTCGCAGGTCGAGATCCATCAGCCAGTCGCAGATTTCTGGGGTCTCTTCGATATCCCCATTGGTCAGCCTGGACAGCATCGTGTCCGAATTCAGGCCGTGACCCGCCTCGTAGGCTTCGATCTTGGCATCCAACTCAGCGAGCTTAATCGGCGTCGGGATCGGAGTGATGGATCGAAGCTTCGCCCTGTACTCCTCCTTGGATAAGCCATCCAGTTCCTTGAAGTCCAGGGTGTGCTTCGTCTCGTAGAAGATCTTCATCAGCTCATAGGCTGATGGGCAACTGGGACAGGGCGATCCCGAGGCAGTTGTCCCGTACCCGCCATTGCAGGTGTTGTTACGACAGGCCCCACAGCGAACCATCCAGACTTGGCAGTGTTCGCAATAGGCCCATTCGTGCTGTTTTTCGGGGATCATCTTGGCATCAAGAGGACGTTGCCGGGTTTTACCCAAAAAGTCTTGACGGCTCATTTTAAGCTGCCCTGACTATGAACTTCGGCTGGGACTTCATCCCCAAGACCGCGCTCAAACCGAGCGCTTTGATGTTACATCCTGCATTCTGGTCACGATCCATGATGAGACCACATGCGGGGCAATCATGAATGCGCATAGAAAGGTCCTTACGGACGATCTCCCCGCACCCACTACACCTCTGTGTGGTTCCTCTTGGATCAACCCCCACTGCGATCTTGCCAGCTTCTTCCGCTTTGCATTTTAGGCAGTGGATTGTAATTGACCAGGAAGCGTCTGAGATTGATTTGGCTAGATTGAGCTTAGGCTTTCCGTCTCTGGGAGGTCCGGAGATCATGTCCTGGATCGAAAGATCCTCATAGCAGACCACGTCGAAGCGATCGAAAAGACTCTTGGCGAGCTTCCTAGCGTGGTCTAGGCGCTGGTTCTTGATGTGAGCGTGAGCCCGCTGGACTAGGATCTTAGCACGTCTCATAGAGGCACTGCCCCGGCGCTTACGCCCTAGAGCACGCTGCCGCCTAGCCAATAGGTCTTGTCCGGCCTTGAAGAACCTAGGGTTCTCGATCGTCTCACCGGAATCGAGGGTTGCGAAGTGGGTAAGCCCTAGATCAATGCCGACAGACTTCGTGAGGTCGGCCGCGACCTTGGGTGCCGCTCCGAGGTCGCACTGGAAGATCACGAACCATCGATCAGCCTCTCGCTTGACTAGGATGTCTTTGACCTCACCCTTGTGAGGTCGGTACTGGTTGAACTTCACGAGGCCAAGCTTGGGGATTTTGACCTGAGCTGAGGAGCCTCTGGCTTTATCGACAATGACTCCAGAATAGAAACAGCCCATCAATGAGAATGAGTCATATCGCTTTTGACTACGAAACCGTGGATAACCAGGGGCCTCTCCAGATTTCACGCGACGGAAGAATCCGTCGAAGGATCGTTCAAGTCGTTTGAGAGCAGATCGAAGGATAGTTGCGGGTATCGCTCCGAATTCAGGGTCCTGAGAACGAATGATGGTCAGAGACCTATACTGCTCGTAACAGGAAACGCCTTTTTTGAGCTTTGCCCACGAGGATTTCTTCTCTTCTAATGCTCCGTTGTACAGACTACCGCATGCTAGGAGCCAGGAGGTCAAAGTCGCCTCCTGATTCTTCGTGGGGTGCAGTGGGTATCGGTAAGAGCGGATCATCGAGCTAAGTTTAGCACAAAATGGCTTTTTGAGCAAAAGCTATGCGCTAGCCCATTCCCCAGCAGACGACGCCTTCAGCAAACTCTGGCCGTTTCACAGCGAGCAGGCTGTACTTGTGGGTATCCGCTTCGAAGAAAGCTCTGACCCAGATGGGTTCCGATGGTGCATCGACCAAGGCCATGATCCCGGGGCCGCACTCCTCAATGACCAGATAGTCGAAGGTGCCGCTCTCACAGAACATGTCTGTGTTGGCCTCTAGGTCCGTCCAGGCGTCGTCTTTGGACGGGTACCACCCCCAACATCGGTTGCCTCCCTCACGATTAGAGCAAACGGCTGTGACTAGGAAAATGGTCTTCAAGTCTTTGAGCATTGTTTGCAAGTTGTCTTGTGTTTAGGAACCGCCATCTCAGAGAAGTCCTTCGTATGACCGCACGCTAGAGTACAGAGGACTCTGAACTTCTGATTGTAGTTGAAATGCTTGGCCGACAGGCTAATGCTTTCAATGCTACGGGTCTTCCTGGAAACAATCTTCTGAAGCATTTTGGTTGCTTACACCAGAGGGTCGTCGAGGCGTTCTCCAAAAGTCTTCGGGACGTACTCTTCATGCCGCCTGAGGATTAGCTCACACTCTTCTTTGGTCAAGGAGCCGATGCCCATAGCCAGCTCATGGCCGACGATGGCCTCTATGTAGTCTAGGTTAACTGACCGTTGTTCCATCAGAAAGAAGACCATCCGACGGTGAGTCCTGGTGGCTTTGTTCGCGGGCACTCCCTTTGGGGAGCCATCATCAAAAGCCGAAATCGCTCCCGGACAGACCCGGTAGCCCCTCCTACAACGGTAGAACCTGCCGAATTTGCTCTCGGAGAGCCGAACCGACCCGAAACAGTCAGGACAGATGAGCGTGCCGCTCTGGTCCACGTCGTCTCGTGTGTCCCGAAGGTCCTGAATTTGATAGGGTGAAAGCTCGGCCACCTATCCAGACTATACACCAACCGGCTGGTTTAGGTGTGAGCGACAGCCACCAGGGCCCATTCGGTCACGCCCGGCGTGTATACATCATTGGCCTCAAAGTGGTAAATGCCGTGGTCACCACCGCCAGCAAGTGAGACAATTGTCGCCAAGTACGCGCCCGCGCCAACGCCAACGAAGGTCGGCGCCCATGTCGTCAAGCTGATGTTAGTGAGGTTGAAAGTGAACCGTTGGCCTTGGAATTGTATGGAAGGCAGGATGTAGCTTGGAGCGGTTGTCGAGGACTCAACAAACGTCAATACGTCATATATTGATTTCAAAGAGGTAGAAGAAGAGCTGTTCGGGAAGCTACCGTAAGGCAGCAGTTCGATCTTGGACCCATTGCTAAGTACATGACCTCCGGTACTAAGCAGGGTTGGGTACGTGTCTTGGTCGTAGAAGTTGTCTTTGGCGATCAACCCGGCGCCGTTGGCGTAGGTGTGTGCGACAATGGCCGTAGTGTCTAGGTTGTAGAACGTGTTTCGGCACGACTTCCCTGTTGCAGAAGCCCCCAGGTCAATCCAAGACGCTCCTGGATTCAGACCCGACAAGAACTCAGTGTCCGTGATAGCGAACTGCCCTGACGACAGGTTGAACACGGTGGCGGTTCTGTTGGTAGCTGTGATGACCTCGCAATGGTCCAAGCTCAGGTCCGCGCCAGTGCTGTCTTCAGTGATCAGGTGGGCAGCCGCGCCAGTTGCATGCAACCTGCAGTTACGTAGCGCCAGCCTGCCAGCAGTGCTGTTGAAGCCAAAGAGACGACCATTCAGATTCCCAGAGACATTCTGGTTCAACGTCACGTTGTCGAGCAGCAAGTTCATCAGAAGGCCGCCAGTGAAGTCGAGCACGTTGCCCGAGTTTGGTTGAATTCCGGCCAATAGCAGGTTCGATATCCGCGACTTGGTCTTGTAGCTACCCTGTGTCGTAGTCCACGAGAATATCCCACGTGTGGGATGGTCCATGAAGATAGCGGAACCGTCTCCGCCACCGCCAACCCCAGCGCCAACCCCTGAGAACGAGACGCTTGCGTCCACGGACAGCGTGTTCGTTATGCGGAAAGCGCCATCCAGCACCACAGTACCGCCATTTATGCCGCCGTTGAAAGCTTTGGCTGCGTTGATAGCGTTTTGAATCGCGACAGTGTCGTCAGTGTTCTCGTCACCCTTGGCGCCGTACACGCGCGGTGAGATGTAACCGTTAACCTGGCTACCGTTGGGTGCAATGAGTGGCGCGGTAAAATAGGGCATCTAGGTTTCCTCGGTGGTCTCTCTAAGGAAATCGAGATAAATGGTTTCTGCCGATTCAGACCCCAAGAGAGGCTGCGGGGCTCAGGCAACTTCCGTTGTGGGCGGAATTATCAGGGTCTATCAGCGGCCTCCTTCAAAGCCAGGGCAACCAAGGAAGATTCGAACCTCTCGCCCTTGGGAATCCTCATGACCTGAGGATGACTGTAGCCCTGGTTCCAGGGTTGGTCGAGCATCAGCACTTGACCCCTAGGGCGATACTTCAGCCAAGGTTCGATGTACTTGGGCCAGTCATCGAACAAGACCCGACCGTAATGACGGCCTTTGACATGGACTATCGAGACATCCGCGTCAGGGATGTGGCTCTGGATCCATAAAAGTTTTTCCGTCCAGGCATTGGTGGCTTTCCTGGGGCCCTTACTGAGGATGTTCAAGGTAAAGCCAGCGTCACGCATCATCTGGACGACTCGCATCCCCTCGGGGATCTCCGGGAGGTCCTGCCAGAAGCCGGGTCGCTGCTTGATGTAGTCCATCCTCGTATCGAGCCACTCAGGAGGATCTTCAATAGTGGCCTCTGTGAGAAGCGGCTCTCCGGGACTTCGCATCGAGTTCAAGGCAGTGACCAAGGCTGAGGACATGTTCGCAACGGTCCCATCCATGTCGATGAGGGCAATGGGTGGTTCTAGGTCAGGCATAGGCGGTTATTACACCGAGGTTTCAGAACCGGCACCTAGGCGTTACCTCTCATGCGTAAGCTATAGTAGGCCAAGGAGCGATCATGCACATTGCCGTGATTTCGGATTTGCATCTGGGAGCTGGGGATCGGGCAGATAGCTTCGGGCACAGTGATACCGAATTCCTTCGGTTCCTGAGCTTTTTGGAGGCTAACTTTGAGAGGGTCGTGCTCTTAGGGGACATCTGGGAAACCCTTCAACCCCGCATTCCCGGCAATCCAAAGTTCGAATTGGAGTTGGCCAAGATAGCTCATCCGGAGATAGCCAAGAGGTTTTTGCTGCCTCGCTATCACTACGTTCACGGCAACCACGATGTTGTTGCGGGGTCCTTGGGCGTTCCCGAGGAGCTGACCCTATCCGTGGACGGCACCCGCTTCCTATTCACTCACGGCCATCAAAACGACGACCTAATTCAAACTAGACCCTGGCTTACAGACCTAGGCGTCTGGCTAGGTGGTTGGATTCGACGGATAGGACTCAAGGCCTTCTACGATTTCTGTGCAAGGCTGGACGAAGGCCGCTCTGGGCTATCCCTCGACGGAGCCCGGTGTGCCTTCCAGCGTTGGGCCATTGGCGAAGCGTCCATGCGTGAGGTCGACGTGGTGGTGACAGGCCATACCCATGTAGCGGCTAAGCATGAGCACGGTCAGCGGCTGTACCTCAACAGCGGATCCTGCTCCGAGGGAGAGTTCAGCTTCTTGAGCCTAGACACCAAGAACGGGTCCTACGCTGTCAATCAGTCGTGGTGATCGTTGTGCTCGACGATTCTCGCGCAGAGAGATACAAATTCCTCTGTTCGGAGGCTGTATTTCATTCTGTTGACAATGGGGAGCACCCATTGAACGTTGTCGACAGTACGGGCCCCACCTCTGCTCAAGGGTACCTTGTGGTCTAGTTCCATGGCTCCTGGTTCAATGAACAAGCCAGTGATTGCGCAACGATGGCCTTGAGCCGACCACATCTTCTGTAAGGCTGACACCACTTTCACTGACCTGAAGTTGGAGTTGGCTACTTGAGTCCACCAGCATGGCACACATTCTGATCTACCTGGCATAGGGTCTGCTTTCAGGCATCTCAGGCAAGGAGCCTTTTCGGGTTCAGTCAACCAAAGCTCTTTGGCTTTCTTGTATTTGGTTCTCCCTGCTTCACTGCCCCTTTCTAAGCACAGGTTACACACAAGGCGGTCTGTTCGCTCTATTTTCCTACCACAACGACAGACTTTGGAGTCTCGTTTAGCTTCTCTGGCTTCGGCCCTTTTTCTGTCGTCAGCTCGACACTCGTCACATTTGACGTGAGGCGCCATAACAGGAACTCCACACAGACATACTCCCGCCGTTCGGCAGGCAGCGTAGCGTGCTTTACTATTGTATGTCGGCATCTTCAAGTTCCCTTCTGCTTACGCTTCCAAACTCTGTTCTGGTGCTGAGAGGCCCCCTCTAGAAGGGCTGCATCACTTACAAGGTTTGGCTTAGCGGACGCCACCGTTTGGCATAGTTCCAAGAATTCCTTAGGAGTCAGACTTCCCTTCATGCGATTGACAATGGATAGGGTCCATTGGACGTTATCCATTGTGTTTTCTCCGCTACGAGCCAGGGGCAGGATGTGGTCTAATTCCATGTAAGGCACATCAATGGGTAAGCCGCTGAGAGCACAGTTACGGTTCTGACTCTCCCACAATTGCTGTAAGGCCTTGGCCAAAGTGACCGTCTTGAAGTGCGCTAGAGATTTCTTCTTCCACCAGCAGTCCCTGCACTGGGTGTAGTCAGGCATGGTCTCGTTATCGCACGATCTGCACACCCCAAGATTGGCTGTAGTGGCTAGAGCCCTGCGGTAAGTTCTTCTTCCGTGGCCACGGCAAGAGGAGCAAGTCTTACGATCTTCGCGATCGATAGCCTTCCCACAACGACAGACCTTCCCTGGAATAGCCTTGGCGGCTTTTGCCAGAGCTGCCTGGTTGGCTTTATCTAAGCAGGGCCGGCAAGTGACCAGCCCCGGTTCTGGCACCCTGTCACACCGTATGCACTTCTCTGTTTCCATACCCTGGGTGTTGCATAAGTAAAACTGCAAAACCCGGTATAGCGGACCCCCCTTACTTCAGGTGCCCATGGGCAGTCAGCCGCTTGAGCATGCCCTCGGCCTCGTCATCGGAAATGGCAGGCGGTTCCGATTCATTCATGAACGGCTTGCAGATTAGCCAGGCATCGTCGATGCTGAAGCAAGCCATGGCCAGCCGATGCCCAGCTTGATCAAGTTCCCCTGCCAACTTGCGCCTGTCTTTGAGCACGTCGTTGTGAGATTGTTCTTGCAATTCGACGGACAGAGCCTCGACGAAGTCTCTCAGGGCATCGTAGCGCAGATTCCCTACGGCCTTGGCCAGCTCTTTGGGGGTTAGGCCGTCAACGTGAATGGGGTGCATGGCCCCTTCTACACCGCCTGGTGTATGGAGTCTAGGTGACCGAATCTGACGACAAACCACTTACAGAACTGGACAGCGTACCCGGGGATGTCATCGAACATGGGGATGGTAACCGCTTCCTCGCCCTACCCAACGGAACCCTGGCGTTCATCGGCAACAAAGATTCAAGATTAGACGGGCTCATCACGAAGCGTTCGACCTACTGCAAGATCCTTCGTCGGATTCAGCTCCCAGAGTACCGACTTCCCAATGCCCCCGTCAACATGGAAGACGATTGGGATGCTATCCGTGGGGTCACTCGTTTCCGAGCACCCTTACCCAAAGGATGCTCCTGTACTCATGATGTCCTGGAGCAAGTCCTAAAGTGCCAGATCCATCGAATCAGGGCCGAGGCCACCTTCGTGAGCAATTCGATCATGGTTGGAACGGCCGGCTTATCCCTCGATGCTTACGATGAGGACATGGTAGTCATCCCTCAAGATGATGATGACGACATCGACGAACTCTAGGCCTCAAGCTCACCGTAGTACGTAGCTCCCAAACGATTCAGGATCTTACCGAGGATGGTGCGATGGCAACGCTTTGGGGTAACGCAGAAACATACCAGGACAACTCGTTCCCTGGCCAATAGCCTGTCCCACTCACCTCTATTGAGCTTGTAAGACCTCGACATTTCGTCCAAATACGCCTTGGCGTAGATGCGCCAGTCACGCTCGGAGACTTCGAGTTTGGCCTGATTCAACTCGATGATGGGACGCAGGGTCCCCCAGGACGGGGCAAAAGCGGTGGTCCCGCTCTTTCTCGTGATGTCGAACGCATCTTTATCCCTTGTCGAGATCCTGGCACTCCAGACTTCTAGGCCCATGTCACCACCGTCCTGTGTTGATCGTAAGCCCATTGTCTGCGGCCCATTGAGCCACGATCTGCAAGTCTTGTGCTCCGCCCTTGGAGTTGCAGATCCCTCGGAGCTGGACGATTTGCTTCGATATGTTGTTGACCTCAATAGTGAGGTACCGAAGGTCTTGGCCCCTGGATTCGCCACAGAGCGACCAGATGGACACCTTGCCCTCTTCGATACGAGGAGCATAGGAGTAAACGCAGTGCCGCATGGCCCGCCCCTCATCCGCCAAGTCATTGGATTTGAGGATTTCGAAGATACGCCAGACGATTTGGTAGTGCCCGCCCTTTCTGCTGTCAGGGTAGGTCTTCGTGTACTCCCTAGGCTTGAAGCCAGAGGGAGCGTACGTCTGCTTCTTGAGGACCTTGACCCGAGACAAATGAGTGTGCCATTCGTCCCGGTCTCGCATTAAGGCCAACATCGAACGACCCTTCATTGAGAAAGTGGGGTCTTCACGGTGTCTGTTGTAGATGTAATCGATAGTGGGTAGGATTTGCGCTGGATCCAACATCGTGGTTTTGGCGAAGAAGTGCAGGACCGTGGCCGAGAAGGCTTCTTCGGCAACAGTCCCTAGACGAAGAGCGTGCCTAGTCTGATGCCAAATCTGAAATAGCCTACGGTCACCTCCAGCGGCTTCCACTTGGATTTTGCGAACAGCCGACATGAAGGCATAGTCGGACGGAGTCTTCAGGAACTCGTGGCAGAGCTTCCGTGTGAAGGGTACAGGGAAGGAACCGTCCTGGACTTTCTCGTAAAGGCTGCCTCCACCAGCTACGTGGACCGCGAGGGGGACAGTCTTCTCTGCGTGCTCCCTATCGAAGAAGGCCGACCACAAAAACTGAGGGGTCTTGTACTTGGACAGTAGGTGCTCGACCAAGGAAATAAACTGAGTATACCTGGACTTGCCCAAGGGCTTCCAGGTACTGATGTCCCGAATCCAACCGGTCCTGGGTATTTTGGCCACCGCTTCATTGTACGGGTAGTCAAAGAGCTTGGGGGCTTTGAACTTGACTTGGCTGATGAAGTCTTCGCCGATAATAGGCTTGACATATGTGCACTTACGGATCTCGACAATCCGTTTCTCGACCGCTTCGATGGTGGCGATCTCGATAGCTCTCTGTCTGGCTTTTTTAGAGTCCGCATTCTGTTTGCGAATTGCCTTTTGATGCTCAGCATTGAGCTTCTTATGTACTCTGTCACGATTCTTCATAGGGTATCAGCGGGACCTCCTCTCCGCTGCCTCTAGTAAACGCTGTAGCTGATACCACTCGTCCTTGACATAGCCAGGTCCGTCGTGGGCTTTCCCCCAAAGGTGATGGAATAGTCGATGGCCTTCGGCCCAATCGACTTCTTCGGGTTCTAGGAGTAATAGCGTGTCAGGAGGTCGGGCTGATTCCGCCATCTTCCCTTTTACACCGAATCAGTTCGTTCGGTTCTTGCCATCACGGAATTCTGCGACGTTTTTGACAATCAATTGGTTCCAGTATGCCTGATGGTCCTCCACAGGGTCAAGACCCCCTGAAAGAATTGTGCGAACCCCTAGTTCGCATAGGCGTGAGGCGTCGGTATCGGTGACCTCATGAAATTGTTCGACAACTTCATAGGGCGTGAGGATTGGGTAGCCGATTTCAGCATCGGGTTCAGGGTTTGGGCACTGTTCGGGATCAATTGCATAGATCATGAATTCGTACTCCGCCTGTGGGTAAGCCAGGAACGCTGGTTCCGCGCCTGGAACGTCTCGAAGATGGATCACTGCTACCAGCCACCACGCCCAATCTACGTTTAAGCCCGGCCGATTGACCAGCCAGGTCGCCAAGCAAGCCTCATATTCGGGCTCGACCTCATTCGCAGGCTTCCTAAAAAGCCATGCTCGGCCCACCGGCCCTCGGAGATCGGGTTCTCGCACACCCTAGCGATTCAATAAAGGAATTTCATGGTTCGGCCCTAGGGCCTGGTGTATACTTAGACGATGGACCTATACCCCGGTCTTGTGGCCATTTACGACGACGGAATGGGGCACGCTGCGGTCATCCTAACCGTTACCGATGACCAATGTGAGGCGCTTTTCTTCACTTCGAACCCTGGCTGGGCGGAAGCTAGCCGGCGTGCGTCAAAGGAAGAGCTGGCGATGGCGGGGTACATCACGACACGGACTACCTACCTTGCCTACGTTGTGCGACCCAAGTGGTACTTCGTCCCCACTGATCGGGAGTTCTCTAGGCATTGGACAGGGAACCTCCACGAGGAGTTCCTGACGCAGCGAGCCCGGGTCACTCAAGGGAGTCGGGCATGACCAAGTATTCGGGCATAACCAATCAGATCCATATACAGGGGTGCGTCTGTGACACCTGCTTTTACGCCAAGCAGGATGAGATCCTCAAGACCACCCTCTTGGAGGGCAAGGAAGATGATCGTGGCTGCCCCTGCCTCCTGACCACTCCCTGTCATAGTCAGTGCACATGCGCCCACCCTGGCATGAGCGCCGGCTGTAGACGGTGCTGTCGCTACGGCTCGGTTGAGCAACGCAAGTCAATGGCCGAGCACATCGCAGCAATTCTGGATGAAGCCTACGCCAAAGCCAAGGCTATTCGGGATCCCATTGATGTCGAACTCCAAGTGATTCACCGTAAGTGCCGTGGGGCTTTCATGGCAGGAAACTTCGAGGACGTTGCGATGATGCTGGCCCAACTACTCGTAGAAGAGGAGGCTGCTGACATCCTAGTTGGTTGGCTGTCAGCGACAGTTGTTGCCAAGGAGGACTTGGGTCAGGCCCGAGCTGACTTAGTATCTCGCTGCCGCCCATTCCTTGTAGCTGAGCTGGGAGAAGCCAGGGTCGTCAACATCTACTCTCGCCTGGGCTAGACAATTGGATCGGATAGTCGCTTTACGAGGGCGACACCCTCAGTCTCATCACGCCTGATCGCATAGAACAAGCGGATATGATCTTTCTCGAAGTACCAGTCACTGAGGATATGCACTAGGTGCCTGTCAGTCCCTGGCCCGATGAAGAACAGTTGCCGTGTCGGCATGTGGATGCCTACGTCTCCTGGTAACATGTCCCAAGGAATGAGGGCACGGTCTATGTGGGTTTCGTGCCAAAGCCATAGGAGACCCGTAGCAGGTAGTACGAAGGTGTCTGGGTTAAAGTCATATCCTGTCCAGGTCTTTATACTGACGGTGCTGTAATTGTCTCCAGGCCAGAATTCCGTCACGTAGCACAAGCAGGTGTCGGCTTCTCTGGCCCAGTATTGCCCGGGCTTTGGGGAGGGCTTGAGCGCAGAGGTCATTCGTACGTCCTAACATATTTAGCGTCTTCCGGCTGCAACACCTCGAAGCCGTCACTAGACCGTCGGATTACATCGAGGATCTCTGAGTGGTTCTCTTCCCCATAGATGCCGCAGGCATAGGCTTGGTTGGCCTCCACTGCCGCCCAGCCGCGTTCTTCAATGTGTCCCACGTCTATGACCACTGCTGAGGGCAAATCGTAGTCAGGCTCATCGAGGATGCCTTGGCCAAACGCTTCGGCTCTGGCAAGAACCACCTTTGGCTCGTGATCCCCAACAATGCGGTAGAATTCGGAGGCCACGACTTTGCGGTCAAGGATCCAGAGGCGCACTTCTATATCCCAGGCTACAACCTCGGAGACAAGGATTGGACAAGTGCTAGCAATATGCCTTGTTGGAACATCCCGACCTTGCTCGTAGGTCCCATACTGGAAGACCTTGTCATTGGCCGGTTTGATGAACGCCTTTGACTTGACCTTGTGGAGGTCGGCAACGGTACCCGCCCAGACATCGCGTAGGAGATACTCCCTGGGTAGGTTGGCGAGCCAAGCATCCGGAGGGTCCAGAAGTCTCAAGCCTACTTGCTGAGCGATAATGTCGCAGAAAGCTAAGGGGCCGTGAACGGCTAGGGGTCCGGCAGTGAACGGCGCCTGGTACCGAATCGCCCGATGAACGTTCCAACCCCGAGCTTCAGCCACCTTTCGGAGGTTGTTCGAATCGGAGCTGTAGCTAGGGGGCAGGATCAGCGTCGGATGAGACCACTTCCCAAAGGAATCGTCTAGCGTTTCTTCTTCTCTCGTGCCCAAAGGATTACCGTGTGGGAGTGTGGGTTGCCGCTCATGGCGACGAAGAACCAGTCATCGCCGTCAGGTGGTTGCACCATGCCGGGGTTCTGTATCTCAGTGGAGGCGTATTCGTAGTGCTTGATACTCAGGGTCAGCATTAGTCGTCCTTACTACCAAAGACACTCAATAACCGAATAAACAGGTTGAGGATATCCAGGTACAAGGCGATGGCGAACGCAAGGCTGCTGACTAGGGTCCGCTCGCTGCGAATGGCCTGATTCATGTCGTATATGACGAATCCGCTGAAAAGGATGATGCCCACCCAGTCGAAGAAGGACAGGGCCGATCCTACGGGAACGCCAAAGGCCGATAGGAACAGGAGGCCAAACTGGCTCAAGATCAGGAGAATCAGGCCGGCGAACAGGACAATTCCCCAGGAACGCAGGGATTTCGGGTAGATAATGCCGATGCCGCTGAGACCGACGCTGAGGATACTGGTGATCCCTAGGACGTGGGTGACGCTGGCCTTCGTGTAGGTGGCAACTACCGGACCCAACATCAGCCCAAATGGGAAAGTGATGAGGGCGTAACCGATCAGGGCCAGTGGTAATATTTCAGAGGTGGCTACGAGGACTCCAATGAATACTAGAACGACCAACCCCGCAGTACCCCAGCCGGAGAACTTGGAATGGTAGGTGATCAAGGCTCCCCAGGTAGTGCTGGCAAAGCCGAGCATCGTCCAGATCATCAACAGCGTGAGGTAAGCTCGCTCGCTGAGCGTGTGGGCGGTTCCTTGGTGCGCTTCGCGGATTTTTGCAGAGGATGCCATGGTCGCTGTCTATACACCGGACCGGTGTACTAGCTGTACATGATCGTGAAGGCCCTATCGTTAAGACAGCCCTGGGGAAGAATTGTGGTTGATGGGGAGAAGCGGATCGAGAACAGAAAGTGGAAGACGAAGCTGAGCCTCCCGCTCCCCTTCCTGATCCACGCCGCTTCGACAATGACCGTAGCAGACCACTCTTTCGCCCAGATATGGTGCGGAACCCCTCTACCCGACCGTCACTCCAAGGTGTACCTCAAGGGCGGGATCATCGGAGCGGCGGTTATCACCCATATCTACCCGCCTGGGTCGACCGAGGGCGGAATCTGGCATATGCGCGAACAACATGGCTATAAGTTGGAGCAGGTCATCCCCCTACCCTTCCGACCTCTCAAAGGAGCCCTGGGGTTCTTTGATGTAGAACTGACGTCTGAAGAGGAGGCGCTCTTCAGACCCTTGCTTCCTCAGCAAATCGTCCTTCCACCAGACCCCAACCACGACCCCGAACAACTTCCCTGGACGTACTAATGAGAACCGTATTCGGACTGACTGGCGGCATCGCCTCGGGCAAGAGCACCGTCGGCAAGTTCTTCGCTGAGCAAGGCGTCCACGTCCTTGATGCGGACCAGCTTTCCCGTGAGGTCATGGAGCCTGGAGAGGCCTGCTACTACGAGATCAGCAACATCTTCGGGGTCAACTTCCTCACCGGGGACGGGCACATCGATCGCAAAAAGCTGGGAGAATTCGTGTTCAAGGGTAAGAACCCCTTGCTGAGAACCTTGGAGCAGATCCAGTGGAAACACATCCAGCAACGCTTCGTGGACAAGTCCCTGGCATTGGATGGGCTCATCTGTTATGAAGCCTCTCAGATTGTCGAGTCTGGGCAGTGGGCCCAATTCCGCCCGCTGGTGGTCGTGGAGATTGATCCAGAGCTTCAGCTTCAACGCCTGATGGCCAGGAGCGGCTTCACTGAGGAGTATGCCCGGGTTCGTCTGGCTTCACAGAGCCCTGGACGAGCGGTTGCCCACGCCGACTACCTCATCCGCAATGACAGCGATGTGGAGCATCTCCGTGGACAAGCGTTGGATTTCCTCGAAGCACGGGAGTTCCTCGACCGGTGTAGATCAGGGGATGCTCACATCTATTGAAGCTCGCCTCGCCAAGTACTTCCTCAGCCAATGCTCCTCAGTGCTTGGCCAGCGAGGTTGCACTGACATTGACCTGGTGAAGGACCTGGGATTGACCCCAGAGGAGTCCTTCGCTCTTAGGTCAGCCATGCGTGAAGCCAATGGGGATGCCAAGGAGAATCCAGAGAAACCAGATCAGCACTACACCCATACTTGGTGGGTGTCCGCCTACTTGAGCGGTCGTGTCGGTGAGGTATTCGGGATCCCCAAGAGTGAATTCAAGTACAACGAGTGACCGGACCATGACCGAGAGATTGACCCCAGGAGAGCAGGCCATCTACGCAGCAGTGTTCGCAGCGGAGGTGGCTCCGCTCTTCAAGCCATGCGGCGTCCCACTTTACATCATCCAACAGGGCACTGAGGACAAGTGGCGACAGGGTCAGGCAGTGTCAGCAGCCGAATTGGCCTGGGCTGCCGTCGAACAGTTCAGAGAGATTGAACTGGACCTCCTGAAGGCCTTTGGCACAGGAGACCTGGTCAACATGTATCGGAACATGCGAGGGTATTAATCCTCTCCCAAGCGCTCCCAGCTGGTTGGGAGAGTCTCGTGAAGCTCAGCCCTACGGCGTATCCTCTGACGCTCTGCAACAGGAGCTAGGGCTGTCTGAAGCTGCTTCCTCAGAGTGACCTCGGGATCTCCCTCGAAGAACGAGGGCCACCCTGTCTCCTCCCAGAGGATGTAATCCAAAGAGGTGTCATCGAGGACAACTTCGAGCTTAGCTGCCTCTTCTTGGGCAATGGCGAGTCCGTTCATGTAGTCAATTCCTCCCAGCGAGCTTCAATGAGTTTGGCGTATGTCACTGCCGGCAAGCCGTAGGACCCCAAAGAGAATCCGTCATTGGCTTCCACGAGCTTGGTCTCTCCCGTAGAAGTCACTCCAAAATCTAGGGAGCATCCCCTAGGTCCGTTGTATGCTGCGACTGCGGCTTCGACAACTGGGCGATAGGGGACTTTAGACCAATCCCCTTTGTAGTGACGAACGCCGACGATCTCCCTGTCTTGAAGAAAACAGCGATATTCCGACTCGAAATCAACTACCTCGGAGATCCACAGCTCCGTGTCTGAGCTGCAAGTAAGCGTGCGCCAGCGGCTTTCACGGGAACCGTCCCAAACGTACCCCGTGAACAGCTTGTGGAACACTGGCTTGATGAAGACCTTGGCTGTGGACTCCCGGACCTCTTTGAGGGTGCCCTTCCAGATCTTGCGGCCAATCCAGGGTGTCAGTTCTTCTGGATAGTCCAGGGCTGCTGGTAGGGGCTTGCCCAACACCTTGAGAGCCGCCCAGATGTCTCCAATGAATCCGACCAAGCCCACCTCAGGACTAAGGTCAGTCAGCGTCTCGATGTCCCCGAAGCCGTAGAACGGGGCGATCTCCACAGCCAGGTCCCAGAAGCCTTCGTAAGCTGTGAAGGTATTGACGTTGGCCGGGTAGCTCTCCTTGTGGCGGATGTAGACCTTACGTAGGGACATGCATTCCATTTCCCCAGTAGTGGTGGGCAAAAGTCCCTTGAGGGCCGGAAAATGGGTTGCTGACCACGGACTCTGGGATGTAGCCTATGATGTCTTCGTAGCAACCGTAGAATGCGAACAGGTCTTTGAGGGCTTTCTGCTCCCAAGGCCAAGCGTCCTCAGTGAAGGAGTGTCGGTTCAATGCCTCAAGGAAGATCCCCAAGGTTCTATAGGTCCTCCTGACCCCAAAGAACCCCGAACACAGCCCGTCCTTGTCTTGGGAGAATACGATCTCCAGCTTGGGGTCCTTTGGCCAGATGTCCTCCAAACGGACGCTGGGATCGGTGATCTTGATGTCAGCATCCACCCAGACGACCCAATCGTTTTCGGTACCGATCAGAGCCATAGACACAGCGGGGATCTTGCTCCAGGCCGGAGCCATCTCCTTGTAGATGGCCTCCGTGTGTTCTGTGAAGGCGTACCCCTGCTTCTCGGCGTAAGCCCTCACCGTGGGGACACAGCTGGAGGCTGGCTTGTAGTCTGGGGTGTACAGCGTAACAAGGCGGAACATCTTTGCTAGTACACCAAAGAAGGCCTGGAGCCCACCCTCTTCAAGGCGGCCATGACCTCGGCATTGGAGGGGTGTGGCCTAGTCTCGATGGCTTCGAGAGTACCTGATATTGCCTCTGGTGGCAACTTTCCGTAGTAATGAACGGGGCCTCGCCCTAGCCGAAACAAGGTTTCGTCCATCACGTAGGTGTTGTGGGAGTGTCGGATATAGCAGTAATCCCTTTGGTCACCCGTCAAGGCCACAGACTTGCCAGCGGCGATCATGGCCTGCCACCAAGCGTGATCCTCTCCAATCACGACATCCTCAGGGAACGGCAAGGCGTCGGCTAGGACCCCCATGAGGGTCCCCCCACTGGGCAATATCGTCTCGACGTGGTCGAATCGGTAGAGGCCGTCGGAAAGAATCGTCCAGCCTTGGGAACGCCCGGCGGCGGACACCGGATTACGGATCAAGAAGTTCAGGCACCCTCTGACGTAATCAGGGCCATAGTAGTCGTCGGCATCGAAGAAGAAGAAGAAGAAGCATTTCTGACCGTCTTCACGAGCTGCCTCAATGCAGGCGTTCCTAGCCGCTCCTACACCTTTTGAGTCGATCCTGAGGACCTTGCCCCGCCCCTTATAGGAATCGATTCCTGGGCCATTCTCGACGACGATGACATCCGCCCGAATACTTTGGCGCTCGATGTTGGCCGCTAGATTAACCGCGTCCTCAGGTCGATGCAGTGGGGCTAGAATGACGGACTTCAATGGCCACGCCTGATCTTGGAGTGCATCTTCAGTGCGACACTGGGAAGAACGTAGTGCTCCAAACGGGCCGCAGTATCGGAGTCTTTAGCATGCTTGACCAGCTCCTTGGCCGTGCTTGAACTCACGTAGACGTGGGGCGCCTCAGCGGGGATGAATATAGTCTGGATGGTCGGGTCCATCTTGTGATTGATGTCGGCGATGGCCATCTCCTGCTCGAAGTCGGATACAGCTCGAAGTCCGCGGATGATAGTGGGGTAGACCCCAGGAGTACGCATCCGATCACAATAATCGATCAGGAGACCCTCGAAGCTGTCCACGGTCGCGCCAGCACACTGGAATTCCTTAAGATATTCCACGATGATGGCCATACGTTCGTCATTCTCGAAGAGGCCCTTCTTGGCGGAATTCACGCCAACGGCGACGATGACGCGATCGAATACCTTGAGGGCTCCATTGAGGATGCTCAAGTGACCAAACGTGAAAGGATCGAAACTGCCGGCGTACACACCTAGGGACATCCCCGTGTTTACACCAGCTCGGTGTAAACACGTCCATGGCATACATCACGGGCGAGGAATGGCTTGCGAAATACTGCGTGGATAACGGGATCGACCCTAACAAGCTCTCGAAGGCCGAACGCTTCCAGTTGTCGATGGAGATCCCCTGCACTGTCCGCTGTTTCAGAGTGGGCGGCTACGTCAATCCGATGGAAGTCGGCGAGAAGTGCCCTGAATGTGGACGGGTTCACAAGGAAGACCCCTACAAGCCTAAGTCCGCTTGGAATCGCCTAGACGAACCCGTCGTTTGAACCGACGGATGGTCAGAGCCCGCTCTCGTTGACGGGCCTTGAGAAGGCGCTCCCCCAGGTGGACCACGATTCCCAGCAGCAGCCCGTAGACTAGGGTCATGCCGTGAAACGTTCCGTGGCGACGGAACAAGCTGAACATACAGCCTGAGTAGAAGCCCAGGCTGTACAGGATTGTGACTTTCCAACGAAGCATCAGATACGGAAGATTCTGGGGCTGTTCAGGGAACGGTTGTGCTCGTCCCTCAGTACACCGCGGGTATCGACGATCAATGTCGCCTCTTGGATGAGGCGCTTGAGGTCAAATTCCTTGTGGGGCGTGGTCACGACCACAAGGTCGAAGTCCCCATAGTCCATAGGTTTGAGAGAGCCCAGAGTCAGGCCGTGCTCGGAGAACTCCGGAACGTGGGGGTCTTCGTAGGACACGCTAGCACCCAAGGCCTTGAGCTTTTGGATGATGGGGATGACCGGGCTCTCACGCATGTCCGCCACGTTCGGCTTGTAGGCCACCCCAAGCAGTAGAATCCTAGAGCCTCGAACCGCCAGCGACTGTGAATTCAGGGCCTCAGTGCAGATCCCGACAACGTAGTCTGGCATCCCGCTATTGATGGTGTCTGCCAATTCAATGAAGCGAGCTTGGCCGTTCAAAGTTCGGAGCTTCCACGACAGATACAAGGGGTCGACGGGAATGCAGTGTCCACCCAGGCCGGGCCCGGGGTAGAAGGGCATAAAGCCGAAGGGCTTGGAGGCAGCGGCTTCGATGACCTCGAAGGGATCAATGCCCAGCTTCTTGCTGATGAGGGCGACTTCGTTGGCCAGACCGATGTTTACTGCCCGGAAGGTATTCTCCAGGACTTTGGCCATCTCCGCCACCTCAGGGCTCGACACCGGGATCAAGGCCTCATTGATCTTCATGTAGAGCCTCTGAGTCAACTGAGCACAGAGCTTCGTGATCCCAGAGACGATCTTTGGGGTATTCGTAAGGTGGTATACGGGATTACCTGGGTCGATACGTTCGGGGGAATACCCTACGAAGACATCTTCCCCCAGCTTGTATCCTTGGGTTAGGTGAGGCACCAGTAGCTCACGGGTCGTGCCTGGGTAAGAAGTCGACTCCAGTATCACCAGCATATCCTTGTGTTGGTGCTGGACAATCTGGTCAATGGCTTGGTTGACGATCGAGAGGTCCGGGTCTCGAGTCTTACTCAATGGGGTGGGGACACAGACGATGACGATGTCCGCTAGGTCTAGGACACTAGCGTCCCAGGTGGCTGTGAAACGGCCCCTATCCGTAAGCATCTGGAGTGTTTCCGAGGTAGGCCGGTCAACGTAGGATTCGCCGTTGATCAGACTCTCGATCTTGGACTTGTCGGGGTCTAAGCCAGTGACTGTGAACCCCGCTCTGGTGAATTCCATAGCCAAAGGCAGGCCAACATAGCCTAGGCCCATGACCACGATGTGTGCTTGGTCGTCTCGTATTTTCTCGTATAGAGGCATTGGTGGCTGTTCTTACACCAGCTTAGGGAAGCTTCTTCATCTCTTCTAGGCGTTCTGAGAAAGACTCTGCTTCAGTCTGGAACGGGATATTCGTCGGCTGGTTTCCCACCCAGCGATGAGCAACGTAGGTAGGACGAAGAGCCTCGGATGGGCAGGGTGCCTTGTTAGGGTCTTTATCACCCGTGAAGTTGACGCCGTCGGATATGCGTTGCTCCTGACGGGCGGAAAATTGATCACAAAAGTCACAGGATTTCGGCGAATGAAGAATATTCTGGTCGCAATGAGGATGGTCTGCCATGTCTGACTCCTTCGAGATACCCGCAATCGGGTCTGTATGGGTTCATGTTGATGCGCCAGGGGTGCGCTGGCAAGTCCAAGGAACCGAACTTATCGAAGCAATGCGCATGCGTTTCATAACCCTAGAGGTAGTGAGTGAGCACCCACGTTCAACTACCTCAATCGCCATCGAGTCATTTAGTGAACAGTACAAATCCCCTGCTTCTGAGCATCGTCCCACTCAGTGGGAGCGCTTGCTAGGCGAGGAGTTCTGCTGAAAATACCTGATCTCCGATGGGCGGTCGAGCAGAGGTATCAAAGATCTATCGCATTTTGGGCTGATTTATTAGTCAACTTATGCTCCAACCCTGGTGTAGTAGTCCTACTTGATTGCTCAGTACGCTGAGACGGAAGGTGCCTCATCCATGGAATGGAACGACAAGCGAGTAAAGACTGCCCAGAGGATTTTGGAGAGCGGTAAATACGACACCGTTCAAGAAGCCCTCGTAGAAATAGGCCGGGTCCTTCAAGAGGACATTTCCCGATCTTCTCTGCTCAAGTCGTTCGAGCGCTTCAACTTGAAGCCGCCCTCGGAATACTTGCGCTCTCCTGAAGAAGAGGAGGAGGACGAAGAAGAGTACACCGATCCGGTGGAGCGCTTCGAAGCCAAAGATCGGGATAAAAGGCTACGATCTGAGCATGCGGACCTCGTAGACCGTCTTCGTGAGTCTGAGGCGCGTCACCGCTTTATCACGGAAATAGACCGCCCCATCAACATCCCGAAGATCAAGCGTCGGGAGACGAAGTCCGGTATTCGTGAGGGCACAGCCGTCATCATGGCATCTGACTGGCACGTAGAGGAAAACGTTTACGCGGAGGCGGTTGCGGGTAGGAACTCCTACAATCCGAAAATAGCTGAGGCTAGAGCTGAGCGCTTCTTCACTGGAATAGAATGGCTGCTCGACTTTGGCCGGAACGAGTTCTCGCTTCGTGATGTGATCCTATGGCTTGGTGGTGACCTCATCACAGGCTACATCCACGACGAACTAGAGGAGGACAACGACCTGTCCCCCATTGAGGCCGTCCTCTTTGCCAAGAGGCTCATCACGAAGGGCATCAAGACTCTGCTCCTTGACCCAAAAATAGAGACGATCACTATCCCCTGCTCATTTGGTAATCATGGTCGTTGTCACGATGACCAGACAGAGCTTCTAACTGTCGACGGCTGGAAGAAGTACACCCAGATCGCAGTTGGGGACATAGTGGCAACCTATAACATGGACACCTCTCAGACTGAATGGCAGCCTCTTGAGGATGTCTATGTAGCTGAGTATCAAGGGCCTATGGTTAAGGTCAAGACAACAACTGCCGACTTTATGGTGACACCCCACCATAGGATGGTCGTAAGAAGCGGGTCCGCTGGTCGGGATCGGTTTCTTGAGATTCAAGAACTCGCTAAGAGGGGCACGTTCGGTGCAAACGGTTTCCCCAAGTGCTCTTTAGGGCATACAAAGGAGTACACGAAAGTCTCAGACGATGAGCTTCGGTTGCTTGGGTGGATTATGACTGACGGGTCTTACGCCACTTTGCCTAACGGTAAACGTAGTCTTCGCATATATCAAAGCAAGAAAAATGGGATTGCGGTTCTGACTGCACTATTGAACAGGCTGGGCGTCAAGTACAGCGCCCATACAAGGACACGGAAAAAAGCAGTCATTTTAGGGAAGACCGTCAAAAGGATACTTCCAGACACTACATTTCACATCGAAGTAGACAGCGGTCGTAAATTTATTGAATTGCTGCCCAATAAACGTGCGGTGTCTGGTTGGATGTACCAACTTTCAGAAAGGCAGTTTGGCTGCTTCCTAGAGGGCTTGCTAGGTGGGGACGGCTCTGTCAGGCCACCCAGAAATGTTAGGGACGAAGAAAGAGTGATCTACGGAGACTCCGATGTGCTTGGCTCAATTCAAACCTTGGCCGTGACAAATGGAATTGCCGCCCGAGTAAGGCAGGATAACCGGGGCAATCACATCTTGTCTCTACCTGCCTCTAGGCAAGGCTTTCCTAAGAAAGCCCTTAAAACAGTACCCTATTCTGGAGTGATCTGGTGTGGGACTGTCAAGAACGGCACCCTGATTACTAGAAGAAATGGAGTACCTCTAGTAAGCGGCAACACAACGGCCAAGCGCCGGATCAAGACCGGTGCCAAGAACTCCTATGAGTGGCTCCTCTACAACGTCCTTCAGCAGGACTTCGCTGACGAGAAGCGCGTACGCTTCGTTGTCGATAAGAGTGCTCACCAGTACGTGGAGGCCTACGAGTTCGATCTTCACTTCCACCACGGGGACGAGGTCAAGTTCGGCGGCGGCATCGGCGGCCTGTCCGTACCACTCAATAAGCGCGTCTTCAAGTGGGATGGCGTCAAACGAGCGGACTACCACCACATTGGACACTTCCACCAACTAACGGACTTGGGTCGAACTGTTGTCAATGGTTGTTTTCCAGCAGGAACTCTTGTGACTATTCCTGGGGGGGTCCTCCCAATCGAAGATGTCCAAGTAGGTACCCCAGTAATATCTAGAGACGGTACGCATCAGACTGTAGAAGCCCACCTAGAGCGCGACGCTGAGAGCTTAATCGACTTGGGGATCAAAGGCTTCTACAAATCGTTGCAATGTACACCAAACCATCAAATATGGGCTATGAAAGGGTCTGACATAACGTGTGTCTGTACAACCCACGGTTACCATAAAGACCCAGTTGTTGAAGCCCCTAAATGGATTGCTGCTGAATTCCTGTCGGCAGGGGATTGGGTACATATCCCACATTTGACAGGTGAGTCGACTAAATCCATAGGAACAGATTTAGCTTGGGTCTATGGGCTGTTCTTAGCCGAAGGCCATACAACGATTGACGGCGGCTTTGATAGAAAACATCACCGTTTGACTTGGACAATGCATATAAGAGAACTGCCAATCCTGGAGCGCGTTAAGACAATCTTGGATCCAATTATGAATAACCCAGGAGTCTTGAGTGTACGAGAGTCCCGGAATACTAGTTGTGTGACTTTCTCATGTGGACGAGAAGTCGCATTGGATTGGCGAAACAGTTTTGGGCACAAGTCCATCGGCAAAAAGCTCCCCAACTGGGCATACTCTCTGCCAGTAGAAGAGAGGGTGGCCCTCGTTAAAGGATGGATTGATGGGGACGGTCATCAGCGCATTACAAAAGATGGAAACCTATACCTGACAGCCACCAGCATATCCCAGCAATTAGCTTGGGGCATGTTCATGTTGGCCAACGGCACTCATTATGAACCCACGGTAAAGAGTTTGCGGCCAGGTGGTAGGCGAAAGAATACTGCCTACTCGGTATTGTTCAACCAAGGACAAGACGTGAAGTGGGTGGCTGGTGAAAAATTCGTAAGAATTTGCCATCGTCGAATGGTACCCGGTGACATCAAAGTCTACGACCTTCAAGTATCAGGAGAGCACACCTTCATTGCAAATGGAGTAGGTGTCCACAACTCCCTCATTGGTTACAGCGAATACGCCATGTCCATCGGTGCGGACTATGAGCCTCCACAACAGGCCATGTACATCCTAGATTCCAAGCGCGGCAAATGCATGAATACGCCGCTTTGGGTTGATGAAGCGAGCCCGTTAAAGCGGAAATGACCCTGTGAATTGAGGGGTTTCGTTCAGGCCTTGGACAGAACCCCTCAAACACGTCAGGATCAACCTAAATGACCCTCATTCTAGCCCTAGAACATCGTGGCAAAGTCCATATGATCGGCGATCGTATCTCCGTGGACTCCAGTGACGCAGCCCGTGTTGTCCGAGATGCCAAGGTGTTCAGGTCTGGGGAATGGCTGCTAGGGGTGGCGGGTTGCTGGCGGGCTATGTCCCTACTCAAGTTCAAACTGAGGGCCCCTAAAATATCGGCAGCGGATGACGTAGACCGTGCTGTAAACGTAGAACTGGTCGACAGCATACGTTCGTTGTTTACCTCTGAAGGGTATGCGAAAGAAGCTGCTGAGGCTGGAGAAACAGAATGGCAGCTCCTAGCGGGTTTACGTGGAAAGCTGTACTTCGTAGACTCGGAGTTCTCGGTTTGGCGGTCAGCCGATGGCATGGACGGTGCTGGACACACGGTGGCCATAGCAGCGGGGACAGCAGCCCTTTCCGCTCAAAGACCCATCAATAGGCCGGAGAAGGCTTTGCGTAAGGCAGCTCAGATTGCGGCGGATGGGTGCTCGGCAATACGTGGCCCGTTCGACTACCTGACCACATGAACCTTTGGGTTGCCACTCCCCTGGCCTTCGCTAGCGGCTTCGTCATTGAGACCGCCTGCGTCTTCTGGGTCCACTTCTCGGAACGCAACAAAGCCCTTCCCACTGCCTTGTGCTCGATGGCCATTGGCTGTGCCCAAGTCCTTGGGATCGGTGAGTCCATCCGAGATTGGCGAGTAGCTGCCTGCTTCGTCCTAGGTTACGGCGTTGGAACGTTCACAGCCGTGAAGTTCAAGTCTAGTCGTTAGCTAGGCCGTCTGCGCCGGCCGGTAGATAGTCTTGATGGGGGATGACCTCTCCGGTCTCCAAGTTGAGGAAGCCCCAGTTCTGGGACCGCTGGAAGGCAATGAACAGGGTCCAGCAGCCATTCTCGGTGTCAACCAAATCGACCCTGTGAAAGTCGTTGGCCTTGATGAAGTTGAGCCGGAACGGTTTCCGCATGATCTTGCGGAAGGCCTTGAGCTTGAAGTCCCAACGATTCTCCAGGTAACCATTGGTGAGGATCAGACTCATGGAATCACACCATGGGTGATTATGAGGCCACCTATCAGCGTCCGAGCGGAAGAACCGATGTAAGAACACTCCTGGCCACCAACTATCCCCGCTACGCTTGGGGGTCAAGTAGACCCGTAGCAAGTAGGGTGTGTTGTCAGGGCCCTCTATTAGGACCCTCCCAAAGGTGTGCACATGATTGGCGACCCAGAACATGAGGTCATCAAGGGCTTTGGCATCCCGCTTGAGGACCCCTTTCAAGTCTATTTTACCGCGATTGGCGTATGGCTCCATGCCATTAACTACACCGATCCCGACAGCTTCAGGTCCAGCTGGCTGAAAATCACGCTTGCCACCACGGGTCCTAGGAGGCCATCTAGTTGGTACCTGCAACGAGAGACGAACTCCTCCCACTGCTGGAGTTCGTCCCGGCCAGGGTAAGTAGAAAGGATCAGTCCAACAATCAGGTCTTCCCCGAAGTACTGCGGGTCGATCATGGCCAACATCGAATCAACGACGGCGAATTTGCCCGAGCTGAACTGCGTGTTAGTCCACTGAAAGATGTGGTCAAGGGTCGCGTCTATTTTAGACTCGCCTTCACCGTTCATCTCATACAGGGTCTCCAAGAATTCAAGCTCAGACATTGATCAACCCGAGGATAGCATAGGCCGAAGCCTGATGATCTCCGGTTCGCGTCGTTTCACCGGCTTGATTGGGATCGGCTTCTGCCTCTTTGGCTTTGACTTACGTTCTACACGGCACTGCCGGCAACGCTTTGGGGGTTGGAATCCTTGAGCTTCGTAGTATTTCTGGTCCGCTTCATTGAAGTTGAAGGGGGAGCTACAGCCCGTACAAATAATGCGCCTATCCATGCTTTCTACGTAGTTTCTTTCGTTTGACAGTCTTGTGTTCCCGTATGACTTGGGGATAGGGAACGTTGAGTTCGGGGAATTGGAGGAGAGTGCCCCCTCGTACTGCCTGAATGAGGAACCCCCTATCCTTATGGTCTACAAGTAGACCATAGAAGCGGAGGGCCTGGCGGATGAATGCGGCCTTGCTTGGGATCTTTTGAGTCTCTGCCAGACGTTCCACTGAGGCCAGTTCCTCTGGATTCAGGTCCAAGGACACTCTGGTTGTGTGCACATTAGGGGTCAGCGGCGCCAATCCCTTGATGTACTCTAGCAAAGACTCGGATGGCTTATACCAGGAGCCGTTAATGAGATCTGGTCGGAACTCCTTTTCGAGTTCTTCGAGCTTTTCAGCAGTCCCTTCCTGCAAGGCCATAATCTTTAGGCCGAAAGGCATGGTGTCCTTCCAAGCAGCGATTACTACCTCCGGATTTCGGGCGACCCCCAGGCTGATAGCAACGATCTTGTCGTTCTTGCCAATGCCTGCAATAAAGTAGACGTAACTCATAGGTAACTACCGTTGACATGGGACCACATCTCATCCCAATACTCGTGGTGCTCTTTGGCACACTCCCTACACAAGTAGCTGGGAGCGTTTGGGTCGGGGGGATCCAGTGGATTGTCCAATGCCAAGCGTTCCCATTGACTCAGGGGTGTGACCGCATACATAGTTCGAGAGTCCTCACACTGTACATCTTCGGTCGAGTCACAGCGCTCGCACTTGGTCGGGATGGGAGGGGGATCGTATAAAGCGCCAGTAATCGTAGATGTCGTCATTGTGTGGCTCTCGTAGAGTCAGCTGCCAGACGTGCCCCTCTGGGGTGTATACCACTTGAACTTTGGCGATGATGTCCCTCCCGTAGAAGTCCCATACCTGGTAGGGGCTACGCTGAAGGAGCTGCTCGGAGGTCTCAGGGTGGTTAGTGCAGAAAGTGGAGCCCTTGCCATTATTTAGGCTCCAATCACCCGGGGATAGCCCACCCCAATATATCTCAGCGGGTAAACGCACGACCTTTGGACCAAGGTTTACACCAGGAAGGGGGAGTTGCTTCATCGGTCTCTCACGTGCCAAGGTACCGCTTGCAATGACCACCAAGGGTAGTTGGCGCCTCATTTTGAACTGCCCCAATGAGGACGGGGTCCCTTTCCTTTTGGATTACCCTCATCTTTCAGGAGAGGGTATACGGAAAAGTTCTGGGATCGGCAGTCCGACCTTTTCGAGGAAGGCTCGTCCATTCTCCGGCTTCTGGAGAGACGGGCCGAAGATGCAGCCTAGCTTCTCACCGATGTAAGCGGCTTCGAAGGTGCGCATGGGAAGGGCAATGCCGCTGTGGGCGTTGGCGTTCGGGAAGTCGATGCCTTGGGCCTGAGCCTGCTCGCACATCTTGATGTACTCGTTTAGAAGGCCGGTGAACTCGATCCATGGATGATTCCCGATCTTGACGGCGTTCGAATAGAAGATGTTGGACGCGAGCTTCATCCGCGTGATCATCTCCGCCCGCTCTTCTACAGAGTAGTCAAGCTCAGGTGTTGGGTTGTTGTGCATCGTAATTGCTTTCGACACGCCACTTCTGGGCTCGGACACTGACTTTGGTTCCGTTGCAGCCACCACAGGGCCTCACCGCTCCTGTTTTGACGGTGGTCAGATGCGGTAGGGTAAAGTACCCGACATACTGGACCTCTTCGAGTTCACCTGTGCCACTACAGCACATACACCAGGCTTCGGGGCTCAGTGGGATTTTGAATTGAGTCATGGTCGTACTTTCACAGGAATCGGAATTCTTCTTTGACGGCGTTGCAGAACTCGGAGAACTCGCGGGTAGCGCTGATCCCCTCATGCCAGGCAAACCCCAGGTCCACCAGGTTGTACTGCTTTTTGATGTAAGCGCCTGGGACGGGGTTACCCGCTGCGTCCCTGTCTCGGCCAAAGAGCCAGAGCTGGTCGGATACGGTCACGAGGGATGCAATGTCGTGGGCGACGATGAACAGGGTGTTCTTTTCGTCCAGGTGCGAGACCTGAAGGATGAGTTCACAAGCCAAGTCCTTGTTGATCGGGTCAAGCCCAGTGAAAGGCTCGTCCATGATCAGGAAGTGCTCGGAGGAAAGAAGCTCTTGGATGATGCTCACCCGCTGCTTTTGGCCACCTGAGAGCTGAGCAGGGTAGAGACGAGCCTTGTCGGCTAGGCCAAACCTGTTCAGGTACTCGTAGACTTTGAGCAGGCGGTCCTTCTTCGAGGCTTTGGTATGCTCGAGGGCTACTAGGAGGTTGCCCTCGATTGTCCTGTGTTTGAACAGAGGGTAGTCTTGGGCCACCATGCCCACGAGGCCGGCTCCTACGGTCTTTTGGGCGACCCCGCCACCTGGAAGGTCCACTTCGACAGTGACCGCGCCTGTGGTCGGTTTTTGAAGACCTGCGAGGATCCTGCTGAATTGTGTATTGTGAGTTACAGTGAAGTCGCTCAATAGAAACAATCCATCACCGTCCAGTTCAAATCCAAAATACTCCCCATACCACTCGTTGTGGACAGTAAAGCCTGTTCGCAATACATCCTTGATCTGCTTACGAGGCTTCGCGATTTTACGGGCAATCCTTACAGGGATCTCGTCCACATGTCCGGAAATAGTAACGCGATGGTAGATACCACCCTTGCCAGTTTGGCATTTCTTGAAGGCTGACTTGCAGTAAGCGGCAAGGCCTAAGGACCTAGCTATATAGCAGTAGTCGTCTGCCAGATGCTTGTGCTTGGAAGACACCTCGTAACAATTGGCACCAGCGATACCCCCATCGCTATCGATGATTCCAGCTAACAGTTGAAGGCGCACATCACGACTGTTAGCCTTGTACTTCAAAGGGACATGCTTGTTGTTCAAGGCACCTGTCAGTCTTAATGCTTTGAGTACAGTCCCAGGCTTCTTACTGTAATTGTTGTGAACCGAGATCCGTGAGCACCTGTTTTTCGGGTCAACCCTGTGAGACTCAGCCCCTACGGCTAGCGCGAACGCTTCAACGGCTTCAAAGACTTCTGGGTCCTGATTAGTAATGGCAGTGCTGTCAGAACTTCCATCTCCTAGCCACAGGCCAAAAAAATAAGGATCAACAGGGACTTCTTGTTCTGGGAAGTCTATACCCACGCGATACAGGCGGGTCCTGGCCTTGAAGGTACGGCTCTTTCCCAGGTAGTCGGCCACCGACACTTCTACATACTTGGCTTTGCTTCTCTTGCTTTTACCCAAGTGTAGCGCGAGAATGTGTGGAGAGTTGACAGTGAAGGATTCCCCCTTTGTGGGTTGAATCCTATACATGTTGTGGTCGTAACCATGGCCTAAGTCTAGCACGTTCCTAGGCTTTGAGTCAGGTCCCATTAGAGCGTCCCCAATGCGAACATCTTCGACTTTTTTTAGAGTGCCGTCGAACATGAGTACCGAGGTGCCCTTGGCTAAGCACTTGCCAATCCCGCTTGGGCCCAGGATTCCGATGACCTGTCCCTGGCAGACCCCTGTTCTGACGATGTCCCTGACCTGCATCGTGATCGGCTTGAGGATGACCTTGTCGTCGAATTTGAGCGAGATGTTGTCGATCGAGACTAGGACGTTCTTGAGATCGTAAGCAAAAGGGGCCATCAGAAGGGCCTCGTTAGGAAAGCTACGACGGGGTTGTGCGGGTAGACTAAGCTCAGAGACAGTAATCCGCCGGTCATTACCAGAGCCCCTAGAATCTCAAGCTCAGAGCCGACTTCAGATCCGCTGAGTCCGGATCGCTTGAACACGTACTTCTTGATGAAAAGGTAGCCTGATACGATCAAGAGGGTGGGCCAGATTACGGCCAGAAAGAGGGAGCCAACCACCGAGTCGCCTCGAGTCATGTTGGTCGGCCAGGCTACCAACACAACGAAGATCAATAGAGCAATTGCCATGTAAGGGTTCATCACCGACGCTCCGTGGTCAGAAGAGAGTAGGGGCAGAAGACGTTCTTTAGCCAGGAGATGAATGCGTCCTGGGCTGTGCCAATGGCAAAGATAGAGAGCTGGATGGCGAAGACCTTGTCCAGCATGAAATGCTTGCCGTAGTCGATCATCAAGACGCCGGCCCCACCTCCAGAGCGGACTAGTCCCTCGACGACCGTCAACATGACCCATCCCATGGCGGCATTCTGACGGATCACCTCGAAACCCTCATGGGCTCTACTCAAGATGTCAATCTCCCAGACAATACGCCATTCGCCCATGCGGAGAGACCGGGCGTGATCGAACTCCGAGCCAGGGATCGAAGCAACGACTGCGCACATTGATGTTACCTGGAAAACGGCGCTTCCGAAGGTGAGCAGGGCGATCTTCAAGCCCGTGCCTTCGCCGAATGCGAGGGTAAAGACTACGACGAAGCCGGCCAACCCGAAGAACCGTGCCTTTCCCAAGATAAGGGCGGCGGGTCGTAAAGCTGGAACGACCATCAAGTACGAAAGAGAGAAGGAAATAGCTGTCGCTATACAGAGGGCAGCAGCATTCACCTTGAAGCTGGCCCACAGCTCAAAGAGCAGCCCGTCCTCTTGGATGAGACGCCCCAAAGCGTACAGAATCTGTAGCGGGGATGGGATAAGATAAGCGGCGCCTAGAGACCAGGCAATCAGCAGCAAAGCAGTCCAGGTCAAAGCCACGATCAGCCAGGCTTTCCCGGTTATCGAGCGGTTGGGTCGTAAGGCGTCAATCATTTAGTCCCTAGGAGGTCACAGTATTGGAACCCCTGAGCGGGTGTTGTTGGCGTGTAGTCGAGGGGACGCCAAATGATCCCCACGGAAAAGAGGAGCCCGGAGTCGGCTGTCCAACTCCGGGCTAGGTCCTCAGGTACCCAGCGTGATCTCGACACGACGGTTGAGCGCACGGCTCGCCTCGTCGTTGTCGGAACCGGGCAGGGGCTTGGTGTCGCCGAATCCGTCGATGTTGACGAAGCGGCGGGCTGGGAAGTGTGCCGTCGATTGCCCCATGAGCCAGGCCTTGACGGCTTCAGCGCGGGCCTTGGACAGCACGAGATTGTTCGCGGGATCCCCAGTATTGTCGGTGTGTCCGCCGATATTGATGGACAACTCATCAGCGATGAGGAGGCCGTCACGCAACTCGCGAAGCTGCTTCATCGAATCGGGTGAGAAGTCCGCTTTGCCCGTGGCGAAGTTGATGTGCCAAGAGCGGGCCGAAACCACGTTCTTGATACCGGTTGTTGCCGTTGCTTGGTATACCGGCAGGTCAGCAACCGTCTTCGACTCCGAAGTCTTCGCCACATCTTGAATGAAGGACGTATTGAGGACATCGCTGATTGGGGGGTAGCTAGGAACGAGCTTCGGATACTGGATGTGCACGATGTCGCCGAAAGTCGTGTACACTGCCGCCATCACGTTGGCCGACCCAGGGACCATGCCGAAGAGCTGCATTGTATCCTGGAGGTTGTTGATGGCTGAACCACCCAATTCCACCATGACACCAGTCTTGTCCGGCTCAGTCGCACCCTTGTAGTACTTCAGCCAGTATGCCGGGCTTTCTTCCTTGTTGTAGACCTCCCAGGAAGCAATGGCAGCACGTTGCTGAGCCTCGGGGAATGCCTTGATCTGGTCGGCCCCCTCGAAGCAGGCCGCTACGAATCCGTCGATCTCTTTGCGATTGTCCAAGTCGTACTTCTTGATGCCGATGATTACGGCCGGCATTTGACTGCGGTACTCCTTGGTCGAGACGATCTTGACTAGACCACCCTTCTGCTTGGCCACGTTCACATCGACCGGGGTCCAAGACGATACGGCGTTCACGCAAGCATGCTTGGTCTCGCCGTTTCGTTTCCCGTCGATAACCACTGGGAGATCTACGCAGACGCCTGGTAGTGGAAACGCGCCGCCATTGATCCAGGCTTCGCCAGCCTTTATGAAGTCGTCAGCCGCGAAGAAGTTGATGGCCGACGGATCGTACACCTTCTCGTTCGGATTGACCTTGATCTGGTTGTCGCTGGCCCACTTCATGACAATGTTCCAGTCGCCGCTACGAAGCGCTACCGAGATGAGCGAGCCACGAGCTGCTTTCGGATTCGTCAACCACTCAGCCGGCCCCATGAGCTTGTCCTCACCACGGGAGAAACCAAGTGCGTCGATGATTTCCGCGTGATATTGTGGACCTAGGCCCAGCTTGTCGACCAAGCTGTTGATGTTGGCCACGATCACTGCCCCGCCATCGCCCATGTCGGACATGAACGGGTAGCCGGCAGTCGGCTGTGGATCTCCCTTTGCGAGAGCAGCAGCAAAGTCCACCAGGGCCGTCTGCATCTTCCCGTCATCGTCTTCACGGAAGAGCTTCAGGTTGACCCCGTGCTTCTCCATGAGGCTCCCCTGAGTGGTGAGGGGGCCACCATTGGCGTAGGGGCCGGCGAACTGGGCGTTCCAGGCCATGAAAGCCACCCGAAGCAGCGGAGCATTGACGACCGCGATGGCCTCGCCGGGTTGCGGGAGAGGCGCCACGTTCAGGGCTGCGGTGTTGACGGTTTCCGGCGCTGTGGGCAGTTCCGGGAGTGTTGCCACCTGGGGGATGGAGGCCGATGCCGCCGTAGCTGGGCCCAAGTAGCCATGTGTGTATGCGTAACGACCGCCGAAGATTCCGACGACGGCGAGAAGCACTACGGAGAGTGCTCCCTTTTTCACTTTGAATTCAGCCATTTTTCTCTTTTTTTGGTAAAGGTAGGGGTTCTGTCTTTTTCAATCGAGCTTGGAGAATACATCCGCAAAGGACTGCTGTTTCTTCTCGCCTGGCTCTTCTACGGCCGCGTCCTCATCCTGGTTAAGGGCGGAATCGCCCCCGATGCGGAATTTAGTCTTGCCGCTGCCGCCTTCGAGGAGACCATCGGCACGCTTGTCCCATTCGTCCAGCTTGGCCATGGCATCGACATCGGCCACGCCGTTCGCAAGATCCATCGAATTGACGAAGTCCTTGCTGTCTTCCATGAACTGGTCGATCTCACCGAGTTTGGCGAAGTAGTCCGCCTGGACACTGCCCAGTGCCTGGTCGTACATCTCGCGATCCTTGTCCGCCTGGAGGATGGCCTTGGAAGCAGCCATGGCCCTGTAGCTGGCACGGATGGTCTTCCGCTTCTGAGTCTCTTCCTCGACGGTGTCCTCGATGTCCGCGATCATGTACTTGCTGGCCTCTTGGATTTTCTCCATCAGCGCAATGTGAGCCTTGATCTTGTTGAGTAGACCCTGATAGGTCAGAGCAGTCTTTTCGAGACGACCCGCCTTCCGAGTTTGAATCAAGACTTCGGTCTTCATGCCTTGTTGCCCGCTCTTCGAACGAGCCTGAGCCGCCATCTTCATACTTTGATCGTAGGCAGCTCCCTTCGTCTGAATGAGCTGAGTCAGCTCACGAGACTGTGCCCGCAAAGTCGACAGGGCTTTGGTGATTTCGTCGTACTTCTGGTGGAGCTTGGTGACGTAGCTTTGGAGAATCGAAATGGGATCGATGTCGATGACCATCTGAGTGATGTACCGCATGACCGTCTTGTAGCCGTACCAGGCGAGGCGGTGGAAGTCCTTGCTGACAATGAACCAGCCGAGGACTGCGACCACCCCGGCAAGAGCTGCCGTGTAGATCATGTTCTCCAGGACCCGTTCGATCAACGGAAGAATGACATCCAGGCTCCTGAAGATGATGTAACCAATGACGGCGAGTCCACCCCAAGCGACCAGGTTCTCCGGACGCTGCCAAGCTTTCTTTTGAGATTCTTCCATGACTCAGAGTCCTTTTCCGTATTCGACGACTTTGGTTTTTTGTGCTTGAACGCTAGCTAGCGTATCGTTGTAGGCGAGAGTGAACCGTGCCTGGAGAAGCTTGAGCTTGCTGTCGGCCTCGGAGATGCCGCCTTGCTCTGCGGCCCGTTTGGTGGCTAAGTCCACCAGCTCTTGTTGAAGAGCTGCGATCTGTGCTTGCTTGGCCGCGATCAGGGAGTCGTAATCAGCGACTGCCTTGATCTTGGTCCCAACACGAGCATCGTACTGATCCCTGGCTTCCTTGCCAAAGACCTGGCTCTTCTCCTGCAAGGCGCCCTCGTACAGGTCGTACTCGCTGACGATTGCCGAAATCGGCGTACCTTTTGCCGTGAAGATCTTCAAGGCAGTTTGGAAACGTAGCGGCTCTACGGGGATAGCTGATTCCAGCGTTGACAGAAGCGTCTGCAACTCAGGGATCAGTCTCACATCGACCTTCTGAACAGCCTCCAAGAGAGTGGTCTTCACAGAGGCGTCATACTTGGCGACCCGTTCAGCATCCGCCGAAGGAGCCGGGGCCGAGGGGAAATTTGCTCCGCCGTATGGGGCAGGCAACGAGGATTGTGGGACAGGAGCAGGGCTCGCATATTGCGGAGTCGCTGCGGATTTGGTTGTATTGTCGGACGGGACTTCGTCTGCTAGACCGATCTTGGTTGCAGCCCGTCCCAAAGTCTCTTTGAGATTATCGAACATTGGTTCCTTTTGCTGCCGAAAAAGAAGGCAGCGCTGTCATGGTGGGCTTATACACCGATAATCCCTTTATCGACCACACTAAGTGTGAAACGCTCACGGGCCCTCTACTTCCACCCTAAAGTCAATGAGGGGAAGATCCGTGCTCTCGAAGCCCTTCATGTAGAGTACCTTCGGTACCTACAGGCCTGCGTCGAGGTCATGATCTCATCCATGAGGATGAGCGTTTCGAGGAAAGAACTTCTCCGGTTCTTCCCCAAGGAAAAGGTACTTTCCACCAACATTGTAATGGCTTGTCAGCAGCACGCCGCTGAAATCGTTTCAGGTTGGACTACTAGCCTTTACACCAGGAAGCTCAAACGTCACATCAAGAACTTGGCTAAAGAAGGCGAGATCACTGAAGCTACCCAGATCGCCCTCTTCACCGTCGGCAAGTACGGAGTCGACCGCCCAAGCGAAACCATTCCCCAAGAAGCCATTGATCAGTACTGGTCGTTCCTTCTTGACGAGAGCCTAGTGGGCAGGACCCCAACGATCTCCAATCGAGTGGGGATGCGGATGTCAATCCACACAAGTGACATCCGCGTGGTTCCTGAAGTGGACTTGACTACTTGGTGGCTAGGCATCTCCCATCTACGGAAGAGTCATCGCCTATGGGTTCCAATCGTAGCCAACCCTCACATCAAGGATCCGTCCGAAATCGTCAATGGATGTATGATCCGGAAGGATCGACGTGGGCGATGGCGTGTCGAAGTCCTTGAGCGGAAGCTGATCGAGGACCCTAAGCTTGACCTGACATCCCCAAGGGTAGGTGTGGATGTGGGTCTCAACGTGATAGCTGCCACGTCGACCGGCAAGCTTTACGGAGCTGATCTGAAGCCCAAGTTCGATACCCTTTATGCCAAGGTCAAAACCCTTCGAGGAAATAGGCAGCGCCAAGGACTTCGCCTCAACTCCCCTCGTCTGGATCGGTTGGAAGAGCGCCTCAGCGGATTGATCAAATCCAGTACTGGATTCGTTGCCAACTCACTTGTCCGGGATTACCCAGGGCACGCATTCGTCATTGAGGACCTAGATCTCAGTGGATGCCGTGGACAAAAGCGGTTCGCTTACAGGGCTCTTCACAACTCCTTGAAGACCAAGGCACCGATCATTGTTGTCAACCCGGCCTACTCTTCTCAAGAATGTCCTTCTTGTGGTTACGTTCACAGAGGTAATCGATCAGGCACTAAATTCAAATGCCGCGGATGCGGTAAGATTTCTCATGCGGATGTGGTAGGAGGGAAGAATTTGCTCAGACGTTCTGAGGACAACCTCATTCTTCTCGATGACTCCCCGTCCGAAGTGAAAACCATCCTGAGAGAGCGATACCTAGACCTTCGGGCCGGGGTCAGTTCCTCAGGAAGGTCGGCTACCGTGCTAGCAGCTTCTAGCCGTAGGCTTACTACCAGAGTTAATTCCCCAGGGAATGCTGGCACAGCCTTAAACGCCGAAGACCCAGCAATGGGTCAGGCTTAGCCCGACGGCTAACTTTTTCGGGACCCTTTTTCGGGACGGGCTACCAAGGGAACGAAAGCTGATTCGGATCAGGCTTCAAAGGTTCCGGCTTCGCAGGGTAGCGTTTGTGCGTATCGCAACGGTCAGGCCACTCCACGTCGCATGTTTCATTCACGGATCCACACCAAGCACACCATGAAAGACAGCCGTGGCATCGTCCAGAACCTGAACAAGGCTCTGGCTCAGGTTCTTTGGCCTGTAGGATCTCCCTAAGGATCCCATATCGGGATTGAGGGGCTACAGTTGAATTGAGGCGGTATAGGACCCACCACGGCCAGAGTTTGTCGTCGTCGAAGATCATGCAGAAATGAGCGGACGAAGCGAGTACAGAACCTTGTGAGCCTTTGGGGACAGTATCCCATCGGGGAACTCAGTGAGGGTGTTGGCTTGGCCGATGATCGGCTCCCATGCAGGCGTCAGGCCTCGTACCGTATTCAAGTACTCCGCCTCATAGGCCCTGGCCCGGGGCAAAACACTTGAGCGCTCTCCCAGGAACCGATCATTGGCGTAGTCCACTGCTTGGCTTCCGACAGATACCAAGGACCCCAGTTGCGTCAACGGGTCTTGCCTGACCATCTCCACCCAATCGGCGGGGGTCGCGATCATCGCTTGAGGGGCGGTTTTCACACCGGCTATGATGAAGGACAACGTAGGTACTTTCAGACCTGAGCAAACAGGAGCTACCCGCTGTTGCACTACATCCGAAACAATCCCCATGAGGCGGTTGATAGCAGGGTTCGGAAACTCAGACCGAAGAAAGTCGACCCCTAATGTGAAAACTCGTTCGATACTCTTAGCCTTACGCACCTGGTCATCTTCTGGTACCTCCTCAAGCTGTCTCGCATTGAGGTAATCCAGAATCTGAGTCTCCAGGGTATGAGGCTTCATGTTCATGCCATATCGGTATCAGGCTGCGAATACGTCACGCCACGGGGGTTATCGAGAAGATTGAGGCAGTCGGGGCAGAGAGGTACTGTATTGCTGCTAGTTGCAGCAGCAGCTTTGACACTACATGAGAGACACATCAATACAGGGCCCACTTCGGTGCTGTTCGATAAAGGATTAAGCAAGCGGCCAACCCCCTCAATCCCATTGTCCGGAAACGTCCCCTCGGATACGAGGCTACGAATGTCTTTGAGGGCCTGTAGGTATCCTGCCGTGTAGTGCCCACGTTCAACAGTATCCTGGATAAGGTACCGTTTTTCCTCGATAACTTTGGGGTTACCTACATAGAGCTTTTGCTCTAAGATGCCCATGCGCTCGAAGCATTTGCGGGCGACTACACGTAACCTTTTAGCCGGATCTGACATCTACACTCAACTGACGTATTGATCAACGATGAATTGTCCACAGCTAGAGCCGATGTCTCGGCCCGGTGGGGAGTAGACCTCTACTTTGAACCCTAGGGATTCAAGGCCGGTTTTGAACCAGGGGGTTCGTTGGGACCCTTGCATTGTCGGTTCTTGCTTTTTCTCAGCGAATCGCAGCAATTTGATCGTGGCGGCTCTTCCTGGGAGTGCTCCGAACTTGATGAGGTCTTCTTCACGGTCGTTCACACCATGAATCAGGGTGTAGTGGACTTCCGTTGGCTGACCCGTCTCCTCCGCATACTCTGCCAGCATCCCCCAGGATTCAGCAATAGGAGAGGCCGAGGGCATCAAACTACGGCGAGATTGGGCGTCGAGGGAGTGTAGTGAAAGATGTAACTTGAAGGGCAGGCTATGGAACGTCACGGCCTGCTTGAACTGGTCGAATCGTTTCCGACTGGGGAGGATTGTGGCTACGGCGAACCGTACCGTCTCGTATCCCGGCCAGGTTTTCAAGGCCAGAGCCGTCCCAATTACTTGGTCCACGTTCAAGAGCGGTTCCCCTGCTCCCATAAATGAAACTAGTAGCGTCTTGTTTGATGGGGGCTGGAATTTCAAGGATTCCTGAATGAGTTCTAGGATCTTGGTGCTAGCCAGATTGGTAGCTGAAATGCCCAGGCCAGTCAAATGACAGAAAGTGCACCCCATGTTGCAGCTCGTCTGAGTGGGGACTACCAAGATGTCCTTCCCATCACCCTTCCGAAGGTAGGTGACTTCATGCACTGACGTGTCCTTGAAGACAAGCTTTTTCACATCCTCCACAGAAGACGTTAAGGCTTCGAGGAGTTGCATTTTACTCTCGCTCCGACAGAATCTTCTGGGGATTTCTGCACAGTTCCCTGAGAGCTGCCAGCCTGAAGGCATCAGGTTCTTTCTCAGGCGTAGGCAAAGGAGCCATGAGGAAGGGTCCCTTTGCTCGCTCAACAGTAACGGGCTGAGCCGCTACACCTGAGTCTCCTGGCGGGAAGATCAGAGTGTTCTTGAGGGCTGCCTGCTTGAGGATTTGCGACAGGTTGGTGACTTCGTTGTCATCTCCGTCTGGCCATCCGGGCTCTAGAGGCCAAATGCGGCCGTCCCAGCCGAATCTTTCCAGGGCGTTGAGGACCCCCAGCTCGGTGTCCTCCAAGACAGGTAACTCGATCTGAATCATACCGACAGGTGCGGGCTCTTCTACCGACTTGAAGAGCAGCGCCCGTATCATCACCAGCGGCACCTTAGTCTTTTGGCGGAGGCTGACCCAAGCGATCAATGGCAAAGCCATGAACTCACCCTTGACCGGCTCTGTCAGGATCTTGCCGACAGGTAGCTTGTGATGGTTGTCGGGGATCAGAGAGTCCTCTTCTTTTTCGGCGTTACGCTGTATTTTCCGTAGTTGGCTCATTTTGCTCGCTTATTCAACGGTTTAGGGCGGCCGGTCAAAACCACCTGGACTTGCGGACGATACTCTTCGGGGATTCGACCTTCAACAGTCTTTTGGGTCTGTTTCCCCGAAACGTACACAATGACTGTCTTAGCCCCTACACCGATTGTGATCACTTTTGGGTGAGTAGTCAGCTCTTTCAGAACATCCTGGAGCTTTTGGTCGAGGTCTTTGAGGACGATCATGGCTGTATTACCATAGCAGCGACTTTGTCGTAAGCTGCCTTCAGTTCAATGAAGGTCTGGACGTTCCCCCCTCGATCGGGGTGGTGCTCCAACGCAATTGCCCTCCAGCGGCTCTTGATGTCCTGGGGGGTACAAGGCCAGGTCAGACCAAGGAGGGCTATCTCAGGGGCAACACGGAGCTTCTGACGACGACCTTTAGTGCCTGACATCTGGCGGTGTGCCTCATAGCGCTTCCAAGCCCCCTTCGTAGGCTTAGGCACCCGTTCTTCCAACAGCTCCTCAATGAGGTCTAACTGTTGAAGCAGAGCCCGGGTGACCTCATGGTCGGCTAGACCGATCTTGCTCAAGTCTTCGAATCGGTTGCGAACCTCCCACCACCAAGCGGCTATGGCCAGCTCGGACTCGTCTTCGAGGCAGCACTCACGAATGGATGGGCCCAAGTACCAAATCGAGCGATTTTGATGAATCAGTGCAGGCGCTAATGTCCAAGGTCTCGCCACTTCGTGGTGGGTGCACAGAGATTCCCCCGTTTGGCGGTTAGACAGGAGTTGTCGTCGATTCCAACGAAGATGCATCGATCCACTACTCTCCTATACACCAAACACGGATCGCTAGAATGTTAATCAAACACACCAGATATGACGCCATGCAGCACTTGTAAATTGGCCGCCCCGGCACCTGGAGGGAGGATGTGTCTTCCCTGTCGTACAGCTTATGACAAGAATTACAGAGCCCTGAATAAGTCGTACATATTGGAAATGCATCGGGAGTGGAAGCGAGAGAACAAGGAACATGTGCGGGCTAGTAACGATGCCTATGACCGGACACCTTTTGGTAGATGCGTAAAAATGTGCGCCGCTGCAAAGAATAGAGCAGCAAATGGGGGCATCTCGCACACCTTGTCTACAGCAGATGTCTGGGGGATGTGGGAGTCCCAAAAAGGACTCTGTGCCCTTACGGGTATACCTTTAAGATTACCACAGGAGAAAGCTAAAACACACTATGCAGCACCCTCCATTGATCGCATCGATTGTAAGCAAGGCTACGACTTAGGCAACGTACGCATAATTTGCTTTGGAATGAACTGTTGCTTGCATGACTTTGGAGAAGTTTTCTTTCGAGGACTGGCCGAGAATGTCTTAGGGCGTACGTCTGCTAGACCAAAATGGCACGGTACCCTAAGAGGCGACTTGACTCCGAAACAACAGCAGAATGTGAACTATCACAGCACTTTCACAGGGACTGTCAACTGTCTGCACCGAAGCGCTAGAATTCATGCTAAAGCCCGAGCCGTCCCATTTCTACTGACGAAGGAATTCATCCACGAGTTGTTGCTCAAGCGCACCACCTGCACCCTGTCTGGCAACAGCTTCGATTTTCAAACAGGGTTCGGACAAGTGAACCCCCTCAGGCCCTCATTGGACAGAATTGACTCTAATCTTGGCTACGAGCCTGCCAACGTACGCCTGGTCTGTGCTGCCGTAAATTTCGCTTTGAATGAATTTGGCGAAGATATATTCCGCATGCTCTGTGAAGCTGTGCTCAGTCCTTGAAAGCTTCGGGTGCCGTCCAGAGCATGTGCTCAGTCCAGTCGTTCTCTTTGCCCACAGTGGCGACAACGAACTCTTTGAAGGTGCTCTTGAAATCGAGGACGTACTCTTCAGGGCTGACTTCGGTCATGATCGCGTTCAAGGTCTTTACAACCTCTTGGCGGACCTTCCGCATGGCCCAGCTTCCCCAAGCGTTTTCAGGCTCTGAGAAGCGGATCACACGACCCTGATAAGAGATCTCGAAACCGTAGTCTTCGCCGGAGTCTAGACGACGATTTGTTGCTTCGACCCCCAATCGCTTCGAATCAGGGACGGACACCAGCCAACTAGAAAGATTGTGCCAGGTTACTTTGACGGCTGTGCCCCAGAATTGACGGACAATCTGTTCCAATAGCTCGTCAACCAGGTCTGGCGTGAGACGGTTCTTCAGCTGTACTAAGACCAGGGAAGATGGCATGTTCGCTAATTTACCCCGTGGATGTCGTCATCACTCAGCTCTTCGAGGCCCGCACGCCCTTCGTCTGGATGCCCTGCCAGCAGCGAAGGGCAGTCTGGGTCATTAAGGAGTTCCCCCGCTTCTCTGGCCATCTTCAGGAATGCTTCCTTGCGTTCGGCCTTGGTCTCAGTCTTGAAACCTGGCAGAAACAAAACGCCCACGGTGGGGACGATCGCTAGCCTGAAGGTCAACCCACACTTTTGACAACTGTGGGTATGATGAATTTTGGTCTTGAATTCGCCTTCGTCGATATGACGGTGGTGGCACAGTGGGCACCAAATGAGCATGGGGATGGGGGTAGGTTCGTTCACAGGTTATCCTCGATCATAAGACGATCATAGCGATTGGGGATCTCTGCGTAGGGTAGGGGAGGAATCACTTCCCAAATCAGCTCGGCTCTACTCCAAGCGCAGGACACCACACCTTCGGGGCCTTGCTTGGCATTGTCCTGCACTGCCATCGACACACCGGTCACGATCTCGATGACTCTGCCCTCGATACCGCGGTTACCTTCGCCAACACCAATGACCCAGGTCCCTACCGCAAAGGTTTCTTCCAAAGTGTCCTGGCCAAGGAAGCCGGTCCTAGCGAAATAACGTAGAACTGGGAGCAGGTCTTGAGCTAATTCCTGAGTGAGCAACATGCGATAGCTCTTGCCTGGTTCGTCCGAGTCAACCCCAAGCCAAATCGCCGGCTCTGAGGGCGATGACGCTTCTTGAATACTACACTCTCTTCCGTGGCGATCCTGGAACTCACCCATCAAAGCTCCGCGGCCGGTTATTTTGAGATGGATCATCCGCCAGATAGTACACCATCTGGCGTGCCGCGGTGTAATTCCCAGGTATGAAAGTCATCTACGCTCAAAGTCCTTTTCCTACTAGCGTCACCAAGACTCTCTTTCTAGCGGGCCCGACTGAAAGACTTCCAGGCCCAACGGCTTGGCGACTCGACGCAAGACTTGCACCGATCGAGGATATCCGTGGTCATGGTGCGTAGCCATCCAAATGGGTGGGCCATTGAGGTTACCCTTTAGAGAAGGGTAGACTACTGGGGAACCAGCAGCGTCTATGCAACACATGGGGTACGGGATTTCTCCACGACGTTCCTGTTCGCGGAGAAATCGAAGATCTTCGGCCTCATCTGTATCCTCGGCGTCCGGACCTTGCGCTTGAATCTCGTGAAGGCGTTCCCAGAGTGTGCTCATGCCTTGGATCTACACCAGAGAGGTGTATGAACGAGGATGCCGTTGAACCTGCGTCAAATAGAAGCAATTCCCGTACTTGACTGGCTTCTGGATACGGGGGACGAAAACCGTAGAGGGGGTCGAACAACAGCTTTTGCAATAGGCATCATCCGGGCCGCTTGCCGAACTCCCGGCAGATCAGTTCCCCTTGTGGACCACTACGCAACCACTAGAGAACAGCAGGAGATGCTGTTCCACGTTGTCGAAGCCCTTGTCAGACAAGACGATAACTTGGCACCCTACGCCACTTGGCCGAATGTGCGTAGATACCTTCAATTGGCCCTCCCACGGCCTTTGGCCAATTGGATGCCACCAGCTTCTTGGTTCGGCCCAATGCCAGCCCCTCCGATCGTAGGACTTCCCTCTCTAGCATCCCCAGTACCGGAGCCAGAACCCTACCGGCCCACGGTCTGGGAGCGCCTCATGACGCAGCTTTTGTGAGATTCCCGGGAGGTGTCCCTGGAGGGGCGGCCGGTTCTGGGCCTCCTGGAGGCGGCGGAACCTCGTTTTTCTTGGATAGCCTGTGCATCTGTTTGATGGTGGCCAAGACCTCAGCCACGGATTCGCATTGAAGCTGGACGGCTAGCTCCCTGAGGTAGGCTGGGGTAAGTCCCTTCGTGGCCTTAGCGAGCTTCTTGAGATCCACTCCTGGCTGGGCCCCGAATTCGTTGAGATAGCCTCGGAGTATCTTTTCGCGCTCGTCAGGACCTGGGTCCTCAAACTCGATGATCTTGTCGACACGCCCCGGGCGAAGGAACGCCGGATCAAAAGGCTCCAGGCTGTTGGCAGTGAGCACGCAGGTCACCGAGCGGTGCTTGTCCTTGAGCTTAGCCATGACCGCTAGCAGCATCGGAATCGTCGAGGTATCGGAGACGCGGTCGATGTCATCCAGGATCAGGAAAGTCGGTCGCATTCCACTGATGATGAAACCGATGTCTGTAGCCCCCGCCACCGTCATCCCTTTGGTGTCAATACGCAACGTTCGGTTGCCACAGGCTTGGGACAGCCGGGTAGCAAAAGTGGACTTGCCGCCTCCCTGTTTGCCAATGTACAGATAGGTCCGTGGGAACCCCCGGTCTACGTAGCTCTTATGAAGCGCCAGCGCCTTGTCAAAGCGTTTTTGGGCATCCCCCAGCAAAGGGTCGGTGGTGAACTCCAAACCCTCATAGGCGGTCTTTATGCGCTCCCGTTCAATCCTCAAGGTGATGTCGATGCCACCCTGGTAGATGGCCCACATACGCTCCAGGGCCTTCTCAAACTTGAAGTCGGGGCTGTACCAGAAGTCCGAGCTGGGCTCCGGTTTTCCACTCCAGCGATACTCGATGAAGTAGAGGGTGCCTATTTCGCTGTCTTCTGCGATCACGATGTCGCAGTACTCGGAAATCGACAGCTTTTTGATTTTGAAGGTGTTCCTCAGGGCCGTCGAATAGAAGAGGTCGACGAACTGAGCATTCTCCTTGTTTTCCGCAGTCACCTGCGAAAAGAAGGAGGAGAGCGCCGAATCTTTGGCCAAATTCTTGTCTAGCGAATCCGCAATCGACATGAACTTGATGAAGACAGTTAGAGCGCTGTCTCCCCGCTGAGGTATTTTGGGGAGTATTTCGGTAGAAAAGGTGAGAATTTTCTTCCGGAGCTTCTTCCAGTCTATGGACATGCACCCGTACTACACCGATTAGGCTTGACCGACTGCGGCACTTCCTCCGAAGATGCGATCATAGCCAGTGCGGTACGCCTTCGTCGCCACTTGAGCAGGCCCCGATCGGGCAGGCTTGTAGGAGTCGATCACGTCGTAGACCTCTCCTTGACGATGCGAGAGGGCCAGGATCGTGCTATCTGCTTCCAGAGGGCGCCCATTCACTAGAGGCACCACGTGCACCTCTTCGAGGCTATTTTCCCGCTGGCGAAGGCCCAGTCTCGTGCCATCTGCTGCAATCTGCGGGCCCAGCGTAATAGTGTCGGTTTTTTCGCTCATGTGCCTCCAAACGGCCAAGACGGCCTTGACATTATACCCCACCAAAACTTAGGTTCTGCGGATGTCCAAAGTACGCGAAACTAAAGCAGAATTGAATAAAGAAATGATCGAAGTTGGCTAGGCTCCTCAGTTCAAATATTCGAAAAGACGAGCAAGAGGCGGCCCGCAACGCTGTGAACGACTTGAACGAGCAACGACACCGTCTGTGGAAGCGTCTTCATCGTAAGCCTAGGACGGGTTAACTTTCACTGTCGGGATCCGTTCTACCTGGCATGAAAGTAATCCGAGCAGTCTCGTACCGCCACAATATGTTGACCGCATACGTAGAGGTGGTAGGCCCGTCCGAAGAGGAGGCGCATGCCTCAGCTAGTATTGTCCGATCGGCCATGAGTCAAGGGCTACCTGATGCCTTTGTGATAGCCCCGCGGTATAAGGGCGTCGAGGATGACGGCAAGCATCTTTTTACAGTGCCGGCGATCATCGCTAAGTGCCCGGATATAGCCAAGTCTTTCATTTCCAGTATGGTGTTATCCGGACGAGTATAACAATTTTAAGTCTCGCTGACCTGAATCTGAGGGATCCGGTGTAAAGCCTTGGGGAATCGACAACCCTAAGGAAATGACGCATGGCTCTCAAAGTACATCTAGTTTGCATCGACGATCAGAACGACTTCACCAACCCCAACGGCGCCCTCTTCGTCAAGGGCGCAGACGAGAACATCAAGCGGATTGCCCGCATGGTCGAGCGTCTTCAGGACAAGCTGTCCGACATCACGCTGACGATGGACTCCCACCACAAGGTCGACATCAGTCACCCCATGTGGTTCATGGACTCCAATGGCAATCCGCCACCGCCGTACACCGTCATCTCTCCGGAAGACCTGGAGACTGGCAAGTGGACGACTCGCAAGCTCGGCGCCAAAGAGCGTACCCTAAAGTACCTCAAAGCCCTTCGTGCTACCGGTCGCTATCCGCACACGATTTGGCCGGAGCATTGTATCATCGGTGACGAAGGCCACAACATCGCCCCCGTCATCTCCGCAGCGGTTCATGGTTGGGAAGAAAAGCGCTACGCCATGTCCGAGGTCCTCACCAAGGGTTCCAACCCCTGGACGGAGCATTTCTCGGCGGTCAAAGCGGAAGTGCCCGATCCGAATGATCCTAGCACTCAGATCAACCAAAACTTCATCCAAGCGGCAATGGATTGCGACATCATGTTGTGGGGTGGCGAAGCTCTCAGCCACTGCCTCGCCAATACCTTCCGCGACACTGTGGACAACTTCCCGGACCCGTCCTTTTACGGCAAAATGGTCATCCTCACGGACGCGACCTCGCCCGTGGACTTCCCGATCTTCCACCAATACGCCGACACCTTCCTCAAAGACATGAAGGCCAAGGGCGTGAAGACCAGCACGACCACCGACATCCTCGCCTGATTCCAAACGACGAAAGAAAATACCAAAAATGCCGATTTTCGATGATGACGATGCCAGTGGTTTCAAGACCACTGGGTCCGGGTTCCAGTTCTCTGGCACCAACGTAAACACCCTTCAAAACGCTTCCGAGTACACATTGGTGGTGATCGCCGCCGACGTGAGCAGCAGCGTTACGTCCTTCGCTCAAGAGATCGAAGGCTGCCTCAAGTCCAGCCTGGAGGCCTGCCAGAAGTCTCCACGAGTGGACAACCTCCTCACACGCTTTCTGACCTTCAATCACAAGGTCGTAGAGCAACACGGCTTCCGTCCGCTGTCGGATTGCCATCTCGACAAGTACACTGGGTCCATTCACCCTAGTGGCTCAACGAGTCTGTACGACGCCAGTGTCAACGCTGTCGACTCCGCAGCAACCTACGGCAAAGCCTTGCAGGATCAAGAGTACACGACCAACGCGGTCGTTGTGATCCTGACCGACGGCATGGACGTAGGCTCGACGCTGAAAGCCCACCACGTGAAGGAAGCCGTCGCTCGTGCTCGTAAGGGAGAATCCCTGGAATCGATCATGACGATCCTTGTAGGCATCAACGTTACGGACTCCGAGGTGAGCCGTTACCTGACTGCTTTCAAGGACGAGGCCGGCTTCGATCAATACGTAGAAGCCAAGGACGCGACCCCGAAGACGTTCGCCCGCATCGCAGGCTTCATCTCGAAGTCTGTGTCGAGCGTCTCCCAGTCTGTTGGCTCGGGCGGCCCCAGCGCACCCATCACGTTCTGAAAAATTGAAAGGGTCCTGAGGATCTTCTTTAGGACCCTTTCTGAGTTGAAATATGAGCGCTGATTACTTCTTCCGCATGGGCAAAACCCACACCATTTGCCAAGACTATGCCATTGCCGGGTCCAGGGAATACAAGATAGATGCTGAGATGGGTGCATTCCAATACGCCATCCTCTCTGACGGCTGTTCTGGCATACCCAACCTCAAAGCGCCTGGTAGCCCCTATACGGACTTCGGGGCCGTGTCTACATGGCCGTTCGCAAGACTCTGAGGGATATCAACTTCAAGCCATGACCTGGAAAGCCGGAGACCTGGGAAGACTTTCCAACGAATCCTCGAAGCAGCCACGCTTCGAGGTCGTAGGCGTTTCCGACAACAACGTGGTGGTTTGGTACGGGGGCGATGCCAATCCCACACGTATCCCCATCGACGTTTTCAAAAAGCAGGCTGTGAAATGGTGGGAGCTGGACTTCCTGATCCCACCCCGAGCTTGGATCGTCCCAGGCGTACGCTTCTATATCGGGGACAAATTCAGAGGCAACATCAGGCAAGCTATCCTCACAAAGGATGCCGCCGATGTCAGCAAACGGCCAGTTACCGAGAACATCGTCCTCACTAACATCTTCGGCTCTACCCTGAAGATTAGGACTATCCAAAGGGACTATACGTCCTGTTCAATTGAAGACTCGAAGCTCATGATCCTAGTACCTATACGAACGATCCATGAGCACGGGACTCAGGTGAGAACCGTATGGGATCGGTTGGACGAAGACTTTTTGGAACAGCCCCCGGACCCAGAAGCCGAACTTGAAGCGTTGATGAAGAACTTACCTTAGGTCGATTTCCAGAGGTTTTGAGCTAGCGACTGCCGGGGCCGTAGCTGTGGCCGGCTTCTTTGCCTTCGCTGGGATGACGATCTTGGCCCTGCCTGTTCGGGCATCGACTTCGACCTTGGGGGCCGAATCCACGACTGTGTCAACCTTGGCTTGGGTGGCATCAATCTTCTGGCTAGTCGAATCCACCTGCTTCTGAGTAGCTGTTGTCGACTCCTCGATGCGCTTCTGAGACATCGAGAATTCGTCCTGATGCTGCTGGATCTCAGCGACCTGATTGGAGACTTCTAGCACCTTCACGGTGGCGACAATCAGAACTACCAAGCAGACGATGAGCACGAAGCCGATTGCAATGAGGGCAGACGTGGCTCGGGCGAACTTCAGAACGAGGATCAGAAGAACGTCCACGACTTTATCCAATCCCGCCTGGAACTTCGTGGCAGCTGCAACATGCGCAGCTCCGCTCAACTCGATTTCATCTTGGAAGCGCTTACGCATCACATCCAGTTGAGCAGGGGGTAGGGATTCAAGGATTTTGGTTAGTTCGTCGGACATTTGGTTCCTCATGAGCTGCTGCTCAATGCTTTTCGGAAAGTAGGGGTTGTTTCGGCCGAGCGTTCTTCCCTGGCCTTTTTCATATTGGCAGCTGCTTCAAGGAGGTCGTCCTGAACAAGCATCGCCTCTCGGAGTTGATTGCGGAACTCCAGGTCAGTCCTAGCTTCGGCCTCTACCCGCTCACGATGAGCCCACGGCCACAAGAACTTCAGCCAGCTCATTTGGGGTCTCCCTTGGACACAGTCAGTGATATGAAGCCCACATTTACCCTGAGATCGGTGACTTCGCTCTTCAGCTCATTGAGAGTGTCCGCGAAGTTGTCCATCGCCTTCTCTTGAGTTTGCAAGGCTGACTTCATAGCATCCTGGCTTCGAGAGGCCTCCAGGACGAGATTGGCTGAACTCTTGGCGGCCTCCACCACTAGCACGTTGAAGGCCTCGTTGAGCTTCTGGAGGGTATCCGCCATGGCCTTCTGGTCACTGTGGCGATCGTCCTTGGCCTTCAGCAGTGCCTTCAAGGTAAGGAAGAGGGCAATGATCAAGAGGACACACAACGACCCCAGGATGCCTTGACCTGCGATTGTATCCAACGCCTGGGTGGCTTGGCTCTGACCGACGACTGCTAGAAGCATCGCCTATGCCGGTTGTTAAGTGGATTCGTACGGTGTATGGTCTTAGTGGAAATGCACACCTGGTACCTCATTTTGAGGGTTTCGGACGACGAGGGCGAGCTGAAGCTACGCCATCTAGCCCAATCCCTGTCTGAGGACCCCCACGTGGAAACTGTGCTCTACGATCTAGACGGAACGGATATCGTCTCCATGGAGATACGATTCCGTCTAGAGCATACTCAACCAGAGAACCCTGATCTCCACCACTTGGACCAGGTCTACGCCAACCCGAATCCGCCAAAGCCACCCATAGAGCCCCCTACCTGGGTTGAGCGGCTGGTTCACAGTATCTTCGATGACGATCAGTAAGGATTGACCAGGCTGGGATCAATCTCGAAATCGTCCTCTACCTCAGCGGGGACGATAGTGTTGGCGTCGAAGTAGGGCTTCAGCAAGGACCCTATGTCTAGGCGTCCGATCCAGGGACGGCTAATGCCGCCGGCAATCAATTCGAGGCGACCCCCCTGTGGAAAGATCGTTCGTACGACCTTCTTGCCGCCATGCTTTCCCTGGAAAAACTGACCGTAATCGTAAGAGGTGACCTGGTTCCCAGAAACACCTACGATGATGAAAACGTGGGCTTCTCCACCATCGCCGATCATCCCCATGTCCCCAGGCTGCCCATCAAATGGGGTGCCAGTCTTCCAATGTGTGAAATTCGAACCCGTGCTGTAGACAAGCCGCGAGACGTTCACGGACACCTGCCAAGGTATTTTGCCGTCATCGTCGCTGCGGTTCTCTATTTTTTCATCTCGGAGGCCCGCCCGTCGGAGCGACCAGTGAATGAGGTCTCCGCAGCTGGAGTAACCGTTGAAAGTCTGTCGGTTCTCAGTTATTTGCTTGAAAACCGGATCCGTCTCGACTCTTCCCAAGTCCCCATTGACGGCGAATTTGGCGTTTTCGATGATGACACGATGCAGCAGGGCCGAATCGAACTGTCCCTGGGCGTCGTGTAGCGAGATGAACTTACTCATGGTGGGAAATCTCCTACTAAAAGCGAAAGCTCAAAAAGAAAAGTCTCTCATTGTGGCGAAAACGTTGAAAATACTGGTGTTAGGGTGTGTGACGTTAATGTGCTCCCTGAGCAGAAAGCCTACTGTGAACTACAACCCACCACACTACAGCCCGCTTCTTTTGGTAAGATCCCCATGTTGATGGCCAATCAAGATGAGTCGTGCCCTGATTGTGGTGGAAAGCACTCCCAAAGTGTCTCGAACCGTATGCTGAAACTCTTCCAACAGTACAAGGAGACTGACGACCCGTTCGACAAGGCTGGCATTGCCAATGAAATCGCCGAGGTCGCTCTTCACGAGCACGACTTCACAGACTTCGCGCTGAATGAGGGGTACCACAAGTACTACGAGGACTTTCAGCAAGCCAGAAACAAGTACGACGAAGCCAGCCTGAAGCTAGCCCGTCTAGCTCTCAACGTCATCGAGGGCTATCTCGAAGTCCACGAGATGACAGTTGAAGCCGCCATCGGTGAGGCTCCCAACAAGAACGCCAACTAGGTCATTCGTCCAGAACGCTGGGGCCCAGGAGCCTCTCATACGAGCTTTTTCGTACGAGGGTGTCTTGGGCCTTACTGCTTTGTGGGGCCGCTGTCGCAGCCTGCTGGACCCTCTGCTCACGGCGCTCAGATACGGACACGATTGGGGGCGGGGCCTGTACAAATCGGCCCCCGTACCTACGAGCTACTACCCTAGTATCCTCTCCTGCCGAGGAATACTCGAAACCGCGTGCGACCCGGGGAGATTCGATCTGAACCGAAGCCCATACTGAATCCCCGTTTTCGAATTCGATGTCGAAAACACCCTCAGCAGGAGTTTGTAGGCCAGTCGCCTCGATTTCACGCTGAGCCTGTTCCATGAACAAGGACGCCAGGATCTCATCGAGGGCCATTGTTGGAGCTGGAGCCAGGGCCTCAGCAGAAACGGTCGCCTCGTAAGGGCGGGCCGTGAATCTCGAAGCTTCGCCAGCTCGCTGAGTCTGGATAGAGGCCATTGCCCGCATGTCAGCCTGAGCACTAGGGGACAGCAAGGCCTCTGGAATCAGGTCTGGGAGCGTGGACACCTCAGTGACAGTCGCTCGGCGGTGCTGATCGAGCATCACCAGCAGCTCTTGTTCTAGCTGGGTTGGCATATAAGGCCGAATTTATCGAAGGATTAGCTAGAACAGGTAGTTCAGGAGCGTCCCCATGGCCAAAAACAAGCCTAGAAAAGTGAACTCCAGCCAGTATGTGCGTAGATACTGGGTCATTCCCAGATCCCTGCCTGGGTCAACTGGAACTTCAAGGCCACTCGCTCGGGCGAGGTCAGTTTCAAGCCGAAAGCCACCCTCTTGGAGGAGGCCGCCCGCCCAAAAGGGGCAATGGGGATCGACACCATCACCTTGCGTTCTCCGGAGTCCCCACCCCAGATAGTTAGCTCGTGAGCGCCCCATTCGATAGGCGAGAACTTGATAGGCTTGATCGGGGCTTCAGCCCAACTTAGGGTCACATGCGGGCGAAATACCGGGAACTTTTTGCTGTATTCCAGGCCGGCATCATCAAAGGCCTCGCATAGTTTGGCCCACAGCTCGTGAAGGGCCTCCGACTCTATTTCACAAACCACGGGAACGCCGTTACTACCCTCTGGGAAACAGATAACCTTGGTGGTCAGCACTGTGAACGGGCGTATTTTCTGAACCACGTCATAGGCAACTTCGACAGCCTTGGAGACAGTACCAATAGGGAGTGCGTCTCCCAGGTGAAGGATCGTAATGTGCAGATCGGTCGCAGGCTCACCTGGCAGCTTGATCTCACTCAAGATCCCAGCAGTCTCTTGAGGTATTTTGAGCCCGATCATTGACATATTTACGCCATTACCTTTGCTACGTAGTGCCCAATAGGGTTTAGCCCATGACGAGGCCACACTCTGGGCAGTCATGAACGCGGTCCCGGAGTCCCTTTGGGACGACGGTTCCGCACCCACTACACCTCTGTGTGGTCCCTCTTGGGTCTACAGCCACTGCGAGTTTGCCAGCTTCTTCCGCTTTGCATTTTAGGCAGTGAATGGTGATTGACCAGGAAGCGTCCGAGATTGATTTCGCTAGGTAGGAGCCCTCGATCATTGTCGCAATCGAGAGGTCCTCGTAGCAGACAATGTCATTCGATTCAAAGAGTGACTTAGCCAGCTTTCTGGCATGATCTAGGCGTTGATTCTTGATGTGGGTGTGAGCCCGCTGAACCAAGATCTTGGCTCGTTGACGAGAGCGGCTGCCACGGCGCTTGCGTTGCAGGGCGCGTTGGCGCTTGGCAAGGAGGTCTTGGCCAGCTCGGAAGTATCGAGGGTTCTCGATCGTTGTTCCGTCATCAAGGGTACCGAAGTGGGTGAGTCCTAGGTCAATGCCGACGGACTTCGTGGGGTCGATCACGACCTCAGGGGCTACTCCCAAATCGCACTGGAAGATCACAAACCATCTGTCAGCCTCTCGCTTGACGATGATGTCTTTGATCACACCCTTGTGAGGACGGTACTGATTGAATTTGACCGGACCAAGCTTCGGGATTGAGACTGTAGCTGAATGCCCTTTGGTTTTCTCACTCACTTTGAAGTATGCCGCCAGCGAGAAAGAGTCGTACCGATGACGACCCCGGAAGCGTGGAAAGCCTGGGGCTTCTCCAGACTTCACTCGCCTGAAAAACATATTGTAGGCATGATCCAAGCGCTTAAGGGCAGATCTAAGAATCATGACCGGAATCGCTTTCCACTCCAAATCCTGAGATCTAAGAATAGTCAGCGACTTCTGTTGCTCATAATGAGTTAGCCCACGATTGAACTTCCAGTAGTGGCTCTTCCGCTCTTCCAATGCCCCATTGAAAAGCTGGCGGCAGCTCTCAATCCAGGAGACCAGGATCACTTCCTGGTCCTTCAGCGGGTGCAGTGGATAGCGGTAAGAGCGGATCATGCCATTATCTTTTCGAAACGGTCCAAAATAGCTGATCCCAAGGTCCGGACAAATTATAGGCACCAATAGCGAAAAGCTCAGCAAAGGATTCGCCCTCCTTGGAGCTGTATTTCGAGGTCCACCATTCTGGTTTATCGAAGTCTTGTGGCACTGAATTCTTATGTTCGTATCGATGGCCTAGCTCGTGGACTACGATATAATCAAAGCTGGCGTACGTTCCCGCGTCCCGCTTCAAAATGACCGGCGTAGCTCGAACCATCAAGGTGTCCTCTGAAGTCTTGTACTTGCCACCAGTCGCCAAGTCTCTGGGGCTGACAAGCATAACTTTTACACCACCCTTGAGGGCTTTGGCTCGCCATCCTCGAAGGGATTCAATCACGGTGTTGAGTCGATGGGCGTATTTCTCCAACGTCTTCTCGTCGAGTCCTGCCTTGTTGAGATAGGTATTGGCACCAATCTTCAGCTCGTTGGGGACTACCCTCCCGCCCTCATCAGAGAAGTACTTGACTAGGTCTCCAATGTGGAGCTTGACATATGTCCAATGGTTCTCGACATTGCTCTTGTAAGCGTCCGGTCTGCCCGCGTACATCGTGCTGCCGTACGCTAGAGCCCAATGGAGATGCTCACAATTTGTCTTGAGTTCCTTCTGGCCTTTGGGAGTCTTCGGAGACTTGAAACGGAAGTTGGCTTCAAACCACTCACCGATCTTCTTGGCTTCATTGCCATCGTAGGGCTCGGTGTTGATCAGGTGTTCCATCTTGTGCACGAGGTCCTGTTCAAGACCGGCGACGAACACACGAACACCCTTGGCAGTGATGTCCCAGACGTGACTGCCTTCAGCTGCGTGGACCTGATTGACCAGGGCTTGGTCTCTGAGGTCTAGCATCCAGTAGTGATCGTCTGTGCCTGTTGCAGTTGTGATCAACGACCCCGTCCGCATGAAGTCGAGGACGCTGCGTTGGTAGTGGCGCATTGCCTCAGTGTGTGACACATCTGCGCTCGCATACCTCAGAGCTACAGCTTGTACGAAGGACTCATTGTCTTCCGAAGCATTCTTCTCGTCGTCACCCTTCCACTGCCCACCGAACCCCTTGTACTGCTTTATGGCCCATGCCACTGCCTTCTGACTGGGCCACTTACGGAACCCCTGACCTTCATTTGGAGCGTTGATGGTTCGATCCCCGTTTGGCCCGCCTCTTGTAAAGTCGTGGCGTTCCCCCTTGGCAACCTGCATCACTATGTCCCACAGGTTCTTGTCGACAGCCTTGTACTCATCGGTTAGAGCCGGCTTGTCGGGAGCGTTCTGCGTTGCCTGGAGATCTTCAGCCCAATGTTCGGTCATCTGGTTCGAAATAGGGTTTCATTTAGTAGATTAGGCATAGGGACACCTTGGGTAGTTCCATGAAAAGAGATGTCATCATCACGGCTTACGCCAGCTCCTCTCAGGCGCCTTGTGCGACCTGGGCGAAGCAATTTTTCATGGAAGAGCCGATTGTCCTGGTAGTCCCGGGGTCTGATGGCAACTTTTTCCGCAAAGGACGCCAATGGGCCTCCTCAGGAGATGCCTTCCGAGCAGCTCTTCAGGAGCTGGCCCCTAAATTCAAAGATGTCGAAATCCGCCGGAGGGGCCTAGTGACTCTCAGTGGTGGTTGGCAGCTAGCCAACCAGATTCTACTTCAGGAGGAATCAAGGGTTGATGCCTACATCCTGGAGGACGGGCTCCACACTAAAGAACTAGATCCTTGGGTTCAGTTCGCCAAGCGGGCGGCCTCAGGAGACGCCTGGATGGTGATGGCTCACACCCAGATCAAGCCGCCCTACATATCCGCAAAGGAGACCAACAGTTACATCTTCAGGGAGGCGTCGGGTGAAGGCATGCTGTACAAGCAGCTTCCAGAGTACCTCCTTAACCCCGTAATCCCAGCGGATGGAGTTAAGGTCACCGTGCAGGCCATAAGGGACGCCAACGGAACTATCATCATGCCTGCTCAGACCAAGATCTGGACGAAGGACAGCCTCGCGCACTGGGAGAACGTTGGCAACCTCTACCGCCTAGAGTACTCAGGCGATGACCGGCCAGACCACGTGTACATCGCCCACCACACCGCTCCTAGGCTTTGGAGGATGCTGGGGGAGCATTGGATGGGCGTATCTCAAAGATCTCTCCCCCAGCCCTGAAGAATTTCTCCGCTACCTTGTAAACGGGAGTTCCCTTGGGATATTCCTTGAAGGTAAGCTGAAAGTGGTCGATGTTGATGGCCCGCTTGACGGTTGTGACCTTAGGGTCAATGACGAACCCGATCTTCTTCGAGCGCTTTTGCGGAGTGTGTCCAGGCTCTTCAAACTTCTGCTTGTAAAATGCGTCCTCGACCCAAGCCACTTGCTTTTTAGATAGCCCCCCGTAACGATGAACAGCGTCCCACATGCCCTCGAAGGTCTCTCTGTCCTTGGCCGTCAGCGTTCCGACCTTCAGGAGCTTTTCCAGCATCGCCTTTCCGGATAATGCCGACATCAGCCTTGCCTCCTAGTGCGCCACAATGCTTTGACCACGGCCGGTTTCGTCTTGAGCCACTTGATGAGATCTTTGGTGACCCCAGCTCGCTCTTCGAGATCGGCTATACGAACGCCCAGAACTCTGGCAAGGGTCTTCAATTGGTCGGTCTGGCGTTTACCACACTCGACGGCGCAGTAGAAGGTAGCGATCATCCCCGCCTTTTCAGCGACCTCCTTCTGAGTCAGGCCCCGCTCATGCCTGGCCCAGCGCAAAGCTTCTCCAAATGTCTGTATCTTCGTTGGTATACGCAATGGGTTTCGAGGCGGCATCGTTTCCTTTTACACCGAATGGTGTAGTACTTTGCGTGCCTGGGATTACTCACACTGTCTGGATAGTGATCTCTGTAGGGCTCGCAGTCTCAATTGGGGTTTCCCTGTGGGTCACGAACAAGCTGAAGCAACAGATCGCTTGCTTGGCCTGGCTGGCCTTCGCTGTGATCCTAACTATATTTTTGGACAGGACTCTTCTTCATATAGCCCCCGATTTTTGGGCGGGCATGATCTCGGTGATTACGTTCCTTCTGAACTTTGCAGTGTTTTTGAAGGACGACTTACCACCAGACCCTATGTTCCGTCTGTATGAAGAAGAGGCTCCGGCCCCTAGACCGATTATAAAGGGTCGTCTTGAGCGCTTGAGGGATGACGACCTCGTGGTGTAAGGTGTCGTCATGAAGAAGTTAGGATGGGCGCTCATCGCCCTGCTGATGATTGTAGGCCTGGTCACTATCAAAGCACCCCTAGTTCGAGCTTACATTGCTAGTCACTATCCTGGCGTTATCGTACGAGGCTCTGTCCGCGTAGGTCTGCACGCGATCACGCTCACGGATGTGTCCGTGGACCGCCCCGGCATCAGTGGCACGCTGAACACTGTCACCGTCGACCTCTCGAAGAGGGTCCACGTGGATGGGGGCAGCCTCGCGGTCATCCTCAACGAGAACACCGTTCATGAGAAGGGATCCGAGGCCTCTGACATCTCCGGAGAACACCTCAGGGCCGTGGTTCGCAAAGGGGACATCGTAGTCGAAACGCCTAGCCTGAGCTTCGACTCCAAAGAGGTCTCCTTCCTCATGGGTACGGTCTATGTTCACGGGACGCCGGTCGACCTCGACGGCTTCCGCCTCGATCGCCTCACGAAGAGGGTCACAGTTGATAGTGTCTCCGTCGTTGTCCCCCTACCCTTCAACATCCCCAAGCTGGATGCCACGCAAGAGATCGCCCTCAGAGGTCTGGGAGCAGATCCTGAGGCCAAGATCCTAACATTCGAAGAGGCTAAGCTGGGCACGTTCGTCAGTGTCAAAGGCCGATCAACCGTCAAGCTCACAGATGAAGACGTGCTGGTGGACTTGGCAGCCACTTCAGTCGACCATCCTTGGATATCTTTGGATCTAGTGACCTTCCCGACTGTAGGTTTGGTAATCCCCAGGTCCGTGTTCAAGACTAAGGCAGGGACCATTCTAGCTACCATCGGACCGGCCACTGTCCGAATCGATCCGTCGACCTACCACATTGAAGGAGACGAAGAGTGCAACACGTGGGTCCAAGCCCTGCCCAAGCCAATTCCCGATGCCCTAAAGTCCGCCGCTGGATACTTCCACGGACGGTTGTCGTTCGAAGTCCGAACAGTACCCGTCCCCTCCCTTAGCATCAAAAACAGCTGTAAATTCGAGTGCGGGTCAGAGCTGATCGCTTCCTTGAATGGAGGCCATTTCGAATACATGGCCTATCGAATGGACAATACGCTATTCCCTCGAATCCTGGGCCAGTTCAACAAAGATTGGATCCCCATCTCGTCTTTGCCCCCGACCATCCCCAAGGCGTTCGTCACCTTGGAGGACCCGGGCTTCGAGAGCCACAACGGGATCATTCCCCAGGCGCTGGAAAATTCCCTCAAGGCAGACCTCAAGCTAGGACGATTCTTCCGAGGCGGAAGCACCATCTCCATGCAGCTCGCCAAGAACATCTGGCTTCAACGTTCCAAGACCCTAGGACGCAAAGCTGAAGAGGCCCTACTGACGATCGCTCTTGAGTCCTGCCTCACCAAGGCGGAGATCTTGGAGCTGTATCTCAATGCAGTCGAGTTCGGACCAAACCTCTATGGCATAGGTCCCGCCGCCCAACACTACTTCCATAAGCCAGCGGCGGCCCTTGAGCCTGACGAAGCCTTCTACCTCGCTAGCCTTATGCCCCACCCCCGGACCGCACTCCCCCCTACTCCTGGCGTTATGGCTGGCGTGAGGAAGCTCATGACCGTTCTTGCCGAACGCGGGTACATCTCCGACCAAATCATTCCGATTCAGGACAGTCAAGTCGATTCGACGGGCTGGGAAGCAGAGTAACGTTATCAGTTCACAGACTGAATAACGGTTAAGTGCGTGTGAACAGCCCGTTTTCGACGCCAGATCACGGCCTGGAACCTATGAGTTATACCAACCTATAAACTACTATCCAGCATGATTTACGCCGGAAACTGGCTCATAGGATATTACGTATAAATTATATACTGGTCGCTCATGTGAACACCCTAGCCTGAACATCACTTTCCTGCGCAGAAACGCCATCAAACGTGCTATCCTACTCAAGTATGAAAGTTACTATGTGAACAGCCTGAGTGGGTCTGCAATAACCCACCTCTTGCGGCTTGCATGGCTAGATTCAGCTGTAGTTGTACAAAACCTATATAGTAATGGTGCCGCTAGTGAACAGCCTACTCAATTTTGACGCCGACTGGGACTCACTACGCCGCATACGTAGCCCTAAGGGTAAACGCATACCCATGGAAGGTCGAGTATTTACCCGACTCACCGTAGGCGAGTACTTAGGCACTGACAAGAACCGCCGGGCTCTGTGGCAATGTAAGTGTATCTGCGGAAACACAAAACCCGTGACCAGCAACGCCTTGCTGACGGGGCAGGTGAAATCCTGCGGCTGCCTCATGGTCGAACACCAGCAGCGTAAGCGGAAAGCCTAATCTACCCATAAACGCGGCAGGGTATGCTGACCGCAACAAGTAGTACCATAGGCTGGGGTTCGTACCAATCGTTTGAAGGCCCGTATTGTTGGGGCACCGCACCATTCCAACTCCCTGCCAATCCCACAGAGAACCAGAAGATTTTGGCGGTGACGACGCAAACAGAATCGGCCCATATGGACGCCGTTAACGCCTACGACCGTTGCATTGTTTCTTGCGGACTCATTCAATGGTGCGAAGGGGGTCTGTTCCTCACCTCGAACCTATTGGCAGGAATCGTCTCCAGAGAGCCGACACTGCTGGCACCCCTTCAGCCGGCCCTGGAAGCCTCTGGGGCGTCATTCAAGGCGACCGGCCGAGGTAACTACCGTTTCTTCATCGGAGACAATGAGGTCGATTCTGCGGACGAACAGAAGAAGCTGTTCCTCTTGAACTCGACCGGCCTCAAAGGCTCCTGGGATGACGCCTCGAAGGATCACATCAAGCTCTGGGTGGCGTCTTTTGCCAACACGTTGTCCCAGCCGGCGGCAATGAACGTCCAGACAGACTTCACAGCAGACCGAATCAAAACGTTCGCTACAGCCAAAGCCAAGGCTATCCTATTCGACGGGGCCGCTGCCGATGGCTGGGTGGGCGCTCTCCGAGCAGGGTTCTTGAGCTTCGCCGCCAACCTCCCAGCCGTTGCCAGCAAGTACCTCGAACAGGCGGTGACTACGACCAACGCCCCCAAGTGGAGCGAAGACTGGTGTGTCCACATCCTGAAGGCCCTGACTTTCGGGCCTAACATCACCATTTACCCGGGTCGCTACAACAAGATCCGGCCGATGATGGAAAAGCTATACGGGGTAGACCTCCCCGACTTCGCCCAAGAACTACAGGACTGGCAAGACGCTCACGCGGTCATTGCCCCGGTATTCGCTGGCGAGCCCACCTTCGAAGACCCGAAGGACATCCAAGCGCTTCTTATCGCTCTTGGTTACGACCTGGGCCCAGCCGGTGCCGACGGAAACTTTGGCCCCAAGTCCAAGGCTGCCCTCATGACCTTCCAAGGGCTCAACAAGCTAGGATCCGATGGCAACCCTGGTCCTTTGACCAGAGCTGCCCTCAGCGCTGCTTGGAGAAAACTTCACTCCTGAGACAGAAGGTCGGTCCCTTTCTTCTCGTCCGAGTCCAGAACCTTCGGTGCAAAGAAGCCGGAGTGGTTCAACATTGACATGACCTTGTCATCAGCCAAGTCCTTCTTGTAGTTTTTGAAGAACCAGTTGATGGCCGTGTTCATGCGGTTGTGACTGGCAGCGGCCCCTTCCTCGCAGTTACCCGAGGCATAGGACCGTAGGCGATCCTCGATGGGGAGCTTGCCGCATTGGCCGAACGATAGACGAAGGATCTTCAGGCCTTCGCTAATGCACAGCTTTCGGTCTTGAATCAGCTCATCTCCGGTGTATCCTCGGAAGATCTCTTCCTCGCGGTCGTTCCACTTGATGGGGCGATCCCACACTGTGTTCCAGGGCATAGTCCTTCCAGCCCCGACCTTGATCTGCATCATGCACACCGAGCGCCCACCGTCACCCTTAGCGTATTTGCCCAGGCCGTAGTCCACATTCTTCATGAAGCTAGACTCGTGAAACATGATGCTCAGGATCACCGACACAGTACGGGCTCTCCCGTCGGGGCCTTTGAAGAGGGGCTTGGTTGCTGGGTCGTATACGACGGCCACAACGTCATGGGCAATCGACTGGTATCGAGCGACGCTTTCTTCTTGGGTTTCGACAGCATCCTGGTAGTGGACCTTCCGTCCGGGAGGGGCCACCAACATGATGAAAGAGAGAATCCAGGCAAACACGTCCATCAGTCACTTCCTTTTTAAGGGTCGTCCCCAAAATTAGGGATTGGGATCCTAGGCGGGCCATAAAAGCCTTCTGTCTTCGGTGTATACACCAAGTGGATGTCGACCATCGCTAAATTCCACAAGGACCTCTTAGGGTCGGACCCCACCCCTGAGCAATCAAAACTCTATGAATCCACGGAGATCCACCACGGATATTCCAATGATAGTCGAGATGCCATGCTATTTACAGGCACTCTAGTACTGGGGTTGCACACGGCTTTTGAGCCGGATCCTGGAATTTTCCACGAGGTCGTTTTTGCAATTCCAAAGACATTGGAAGGCTTCACCGTGGAAATCATGAACCGAGTGATCCAAGTGATCTCCAAACGAAGGGCAGGATTGGATCCTAAGACTCGAAAAAAGGGTGGCAAGCTCATCGCTGAGGCTTTTAAGAATCTGCACGTAGGTCACAGAGCACACACCTTAGCGGAAGAGCCCCCTCGTTGGGTGGCCTTTGGCTTCGTAGTTAACAGCCCGGCGCCTGCTTGGCTACGAAGTGGTCTGCTGGTGCTATGACCGACGAACTCCTCATCGACTGGGACGCTGTCCGTAAGAAGTCAGCGATTCGTATTGCCTCCACTCGTTCCTCGGATCTGGAGTCGATGCTGGACGCTGCCTGTGAGAAAACCATCTTCGATCTAAAACAGGTCTTCCGCAAGCACTCCCTGCCTCCCGAAGTTCTCCAAGAGATCGTGACGGAAATGGTGCGACGTTTTACAGGCCACTGGAAGGAGGCCCTAGAGAACCAGAACCTGGCCGGCTTGATAGAGATAGTCCTCGAAGGGCAACACCTATCCCCCAAGGACTTGAGGGCGTACCTGGTCGCTCTTCCAGACACCTTCATCGAACGTGTCTGTGATTCTGCCATAGGTGGGCCCGCCTCTGGGATCCACGCGGTCATTGCCATTGAGAAGGCCCGAAGGCTCCGTAAGGTGACCTACGAGATTATTGAAATCGCTGGACGTTTTTGTCTCAAGTGTGTTGACTTGGAAAAAGATGTTGAGTTCGACATCTTTTTAGGCGACCCCATCGGAGAGATCCGGTAGGATTCCGATGGAGATGTCTGAGACAGATTTGGAGGCTTTTTGGGCGGAATTGCGTCCCAGTCTCAAATCGCCGGAATCCTCCGAGCGTGAGGTAGCCCCGTGGGTAGCTGCCTGGGCGTCCAAAGTCGGCCAGGCAGGGACTTCCCCGATTTTACTCCTAGAGGAATCCGACCGGAAGAGCCTCGAACTCTATGAGCGCGTTGAGGACCCGGCATACTCCTCTGTCGGAGCTGAAACGTGGCTCGCCTCGGGACTGGTCGAGAACCTTACTCAGCGTTTCAGCAGCCTGAAGATGAAGGGCTCTCTGATCTCCCACCCGTGGGACCTCATCTGGAGTCTACTCACCCTCACCGACTTCAACATCGAGACCAACGACGCCTTACGGGTTTTGATTGACCAAGGCTCATTGTTTACGGAAGCCTTCCGAGCTGTCTGGGAAGCACGCTTCCTCCTGACTGAAGGTCATATCGTCGCCCCGGTGGTGGAGCTGTTGTCCAAGTGGGTGTCTCACAGGATGTTGTTCATCAGAGAACGTGAGCAGCTGATGCAGCTGAAGATCACGAACGAGCTGACGACGCCCAGCGCCCGTTTAGACGTGCTGTTCATGCTCCTGACCCTAGCCAGTCAGAACAACCTCCTTGACCGCCTGGTGCTTCCCCTGGAGGGCCTGGACAAGGTCTTAGACTTGGGTCTGGTACAGAGGAAGGCGGGCCTTCAAGAACTCTATGAGTTTGTACTAGCCGCTGACCGTTGGGCGCGTCTAGGAAGCCCCGTCGGATTCGTAATCACCTACACCCACCCAGACACAATCGCTCGCATAGGGCGGGCACACAGACAGCTTGGCAAAATGCTCCTCAGAACCACAGAAAGTCGACCCAAATGAAAGTACGTGCCGGCACGTGCACTTGACAACCTAGACAGCGGATATTACCATAAGTTATGGCTGATAACGTTCGTGATCTCATCGAAGCTGAGTGTGATTCGTTGTGCAAATTGCTCCTCACGAAGAATGCTGCATACGGGGACAGCGCTACGGACCCGCTCAGGATCTTCAGCAAAGCTGACCCCGAAGAGCAGATTCGTGTTCGGCTGGATGACAAGCTATCCCGGTTGTCGCGGGGCAGCGCGGCAGGGGAAGATGTCGAGCAAGATTTGCTGGGTTACTTGATCTTGCTCCGAGTCGTTCGAAAGATGCGAAGACAGCCGTGAAGCATTGCAAGGATTGTCGCGTTGGACTAACCGAGGATAACCGCCGTGGTGGAGGCAGGTTCTGCGATAAATGTCGTACACAACGTGGTATGTGTGCCTCCGACGACCCCAAGTATCTAGTCCGCCTGGCTGGATTGCACGAACGATACAACATCAATCGTGAGCAACATGCTGCTTACAACAAGACACGCCGCGAGACCGATCGTGATCAGTTTCTTCTAAAGCAGAAGACAGCGGCCTTCGGTGTAGATTGTGCAGCATTGTGGGCGGCACAGAAGGGTTTGTGTGGTGTTTGCCAACAACCCATGTTGCTAGGGGGTAAGGGTTCCCTAGGTGCACAGGTCGATCATGACCGTTCTTGTTGTCCAGGGGCCTTTGCTTGCGGGAAATGCGTACGTGGATTCGTGCATGGGCATTGTAATCGTGTCCTCGCTCAGTCCCGAGAAGACATAACAATTCTACAGGGGGCTATACGCTACATCCAAGCATGGGGCGAGCGTCCTACCTCACCCTCACTACAGAGAGTGGTACCTACCACAGGTCCCCCTCCCAAACGGCATTTCCCCCCTCGCGTACATCCAACGCTACAAACGTCACAAGACACGTGTACGTGCGGGCATATTCGGGAGGAGCACATTGGGCGGGGCCGCAATCGTAAATGCTGGGGTGCCGGTGCTACGGTTGGAACACCTTGGCAACCTGTGTGCGATTGCAGGACCTTCCACGGGAGGCCTGCCTCTGGGGGGAAAAAGGAAAAGACGGATGGCAAATAGCCACTCTCTCGTTTCAATGAGCAGCGCGTACGATTTCCTCGCAATAGTCAATCCAGCCGGTGTGTCGGTCCTGGTCGCAGCCGTCGAGGCATTTCTCGCGGAGAGCCTCCTCGGTGATCTGCCCAGTGCGCACATCGTGGTAATCGTCGGTCCAATCGATTCCGGTCTCCTCGATGTTTGCCACGGCGAGCGCAGTGAAATCGATGGTCAGGTCGTTTCCGAGATACGATTTGGTGAGTTTCATGCTCAATAGAACGGAGACCGCCCGAAGAAGTTAAGGGCGTTTCCTCAAATAGTACGAAGCTGGTTTACGCCCGATGATGAACCACATCGCCACGGCCCAGGGAACGGCCAAACCCAGGAAACAGGGCCAGAATGGGGGAATGTAGGTCATGTTTCTCCCAACCCTTCTGCTCCACTGTAGGTGGAGTTCTCGTTCTCCTGAATGACTCGCGGGATCACTGGAGGTACGGGAGGCGCCGGGATGTCCCTGCGGGCCATACCTCGGCCAAGTTCGATTGCTTCGTGAGCTACCATTTCCAAACGACGTACGGCCAGCTCGGCCAATTGGGTAAGCTCTCTGGCACGAGTTTCGTCAGTTTCTTCGGCAGCTCGACGACGGAGGTCTTCGGCCCGTAGGTCAGCCTGACCCAGACGAACGAATACAGCCTCCATGTGGGCGAACAGGAGAAGCCGCTCCTCCATCTCCAACCGCCGTTGGCCCATGACCTCCCAGAATTCCGCAGCGACTTGATCGGGAGTGTACCCTGGACGGATTGCAACACCGCCGTCTGGCCTGATGATGGCTAGAGGGTTGTTCTTGGAACCAATGACAAGGTCTTGTGGTCTCGCAAAGGACGAGAAGTCCGGGACTGCATCTGGACCATCGGCTTCCGTCCTGGGGACGCGGACCTCTGCCCAAGCTGCCTCTAGGGGATCGTCGATTTCGGCCATGCCCCTGGAGCTTACACCAAATTATTCGGTTGGGGAGGCTTAATCTTGGCGGCCACGAACCGTTATGGTGTCTAGAACAGTATGAGCCAAGACACCCTCCTCAAAGACAACGAAGGCAACTGCTACTCCTTCGACAATCTGGCCACCCAAAAGTGGTTGGAAGGGCATAAGGCTGGTGCTCAGACAGTCGCAGGATTCTTGTTGGAGAAAGCCACGAAGGCTTTCTCTGAAAAGCGTGACTCCGAGGCGATGCTGCTTCGCAAACTGTCCGATGAAATCCTGGCCACAATCGTCCCCAAGATGGAAGAACGTGCCAAAGAGCATAGTGTCAACCACCCCTACGAGATCAAATGACCCCTGAAGAAGCAATGCTACGCCTCCTCGCTGAATCAGCCCTAGCCGTAGGCATGGGTCGGGACAGCTACATCGTGGGTGGGGCCGTTCGAGACTTCGTCCTAGGCTTCGGGGTCAAAGACCTCGATGTGGTCGTGGAACCCGCCGAAGGCCGAACCACAGTGGTTCTCGCCGAAGAAGTTGCCAAGCGCCTTCACGTTGGCTGTCACCCTGACCAGTACGGGGTCGTCCACCTGGGTCCCGTGGCTGAGGACATCGTCTTCCAAGGGGTCAGCCTCCGAGGTCAAAAGGTCGAGATCGTCACTTCTCGCAAAGAAAAGTACAACAAGTCCAAGAAGGATGGGCATAAGCCGTCGGAAGTGGCCGTCGGCACACTTTTAGAAGACCTAAGCCGCCGCGATTTTACAATCGGTACGCTCATGTGGCGTCTAGGTGATCTCGTGGAAGGGCCGGAATCGGCTCCGATCATTGATCTGCTGGGCAAAGGCCTCTACGACTTGCAGGAGAAGATCTTGCGTACGCCTTTGCATCCCGAGGAAACCTTCGACGAAGACCCCTCAAGGATTCTTCGTGGCATTCGGTTCTGGGCCAAGTACGGTCTCACCCCTAGTGCAGACACCTGGCTTGCCTTCAAGAGCAAGGCGGAAGAGCTTCGTCGTCTGCCCTACGAGGTAGTGGCCATGATCTTCATCGAGAAGATCTTGACCCTACCCAAGCCCCAATTGGAGCTGGCGCTGGATGCCATGCACCACCTAGGCTTGTTGGAGATCGTGTTCATGATGGTGCCCCAAGGTCGAATGAGGCGTGGCATCAACAACACGGTCAAAGACACCAGTACCCTCCTCAAGCTGATGAACTTCACCAGCCCGTTGATGGTGGGGCACTCCCTCAGCCAAGAGGAATACCGCTTGCTCCAGGAATTCTCCTGGCACCACTCCGATGCCGAACTCGATGCACACTACCTGAAGTTCCTGAAACCGCCCTTCGACGCCTTGAAATTCATCAAGGATACAGGGCTGAGCGGTCCTGCCATCTCCCAGACGGTGGCTAAAGCCCGGCTGATGGTCCTCAAGGATCCTGCAATCACTGCGGAAACCCTCCAAGAGGCCCTCACTCAAGAGTGTGTCCTATGAAAGCCGCTATCCTATTCCTGCTGGTTGGGTTCGCCTGGCCAGCAGGAACGGCGGCTGACATCAGGAGTTCCTGCTCGAAATGCTTGGTCCGCTGCCACTCCCAAATCGACCCGGGAGGGTGCCGGAACATGTGCTACGAGCTGAAACGCGAAGCCTGCAGTGATCGCGGCAAAGGTCCGGGGCCAGAAACCACCTGCTCTTGTACTTAGCTTAGGATCGGTGTAAAGGGTTCTATGGAAATTCAAAATCTGACTTTAGAACAATTGCGCGAGATAGCCCTACTATTTGGGATGAACACCTCACGTCGACTACCAATTGAAATTGGGACGAAAATCTTCGTTAGAACTATCACAGCACACTATACAGGTAGAGTGACAGCAGTGTCCGAAGAAGAGTTAGAGTTGGACGAGGCCGCTTGGATTGCTTCTGACGGCCGCTTCGCAGACCTGCTTAAAACAGGGGTCTTCGATGAAGTCGAGCCATTCCCAGATGGGGTGAAAGTAACCCTCAATCGGAGCACATTTTTGGATCATGTGAAATGGCCTCATGAATTGCCTAGGGAGCAGATATGAACCCTTGTTTAATGTTCGAGGCATACCTGGTGAGCGGGAGCGGGAGCCGGAGCCGGAGCCGGAGCTGGAGCGTGAGCGTGAGCGGGAGCCGGAGCGGGAGCCGGAGCGGGAACTGGAGCTGGAACTGGAGCCGGAGCGGGAGCCGGAGCCGGAGCCGGAGCCGGAGCTGGAGCGTGAGCGGGAGCCGGAGCCGGAGCGTGAGCCGGAGCGTGAGCTGGAGCGTGAGCGGGAGCCGGAGCGTGAGCGGGAGCCGGAGCCGGCGATGACAGCAGAGGAATGGGTTACTAGGTATCTGACTGAGAGGACCCTAGACCCCAATTCATTGACTGTATCGGAATTGATTACGATCTCGAAGAAGATCCCTTGTGCGATTAGGTGCAGTGAGATTGGCAGAGCCGGTAGGGTAGCGGGCGCTATCTGTCAGGCCTGCCGTAAAAAACAAGATAGAGATCCCTATGGCTCAAAGTCATTTTGGGAACGCCTGTCAGACTTCGACCTGTAGTATTCGGTGTAATAACTGTGGATGAAACCCACGGGCGTTCCTGAAATAGACAATTCGACCGCCTCTTGGGTGGTGGGCTCGGACGAAGTTGGGTTCGGCTGTTGGGCCGGAAATTTAGTAGTCGCAGGCACTCGCCTCCCTAGGAGCTGGGAAGACCCGGGGGTGGGCGATTCCAAGAAGCTCTCCGAGGCCAAACGAGAGGCCGCTTACAAGAAGTGGACGGAGACGACTCCGGTCCTCTACTGCCGAGTTGCTGTCAGCTCCCAGACCATCGACAAGGTAGGTATCTGGGAAGCCCTCATTGCAGCGCACAGGAGGGTCCTCACGGAGCTTTTGAAGGGGACTACGGCCGCTGACACCTTGGTCATTGTCGACGGCTTCAAAGGGCAGGAGAAGAGATTCGACATACCCGGGCTCATAGGTCTCCCCAAAGCTGATGACCTCATCCCCGCCGTCTCCCTGGGCAGCATCATCGCCAAGGTCTCCCGGGACCGGTACATGGTCGAGATGGACAAGAAGTACCCCGGGTACGATTTTGCGAAAAATTCTGGCTACGGAGTTCCGGCACACATCGCTGGACTAGAAAAACTAGGGGTGTGTGACATACACCGTCGCAGCTACGCCCCCATCCGTAAGATTCTGGAAGCTCTCCCTTAAGCCGCCCCCTCTTGGGCCGTACTGTAGAACATGGCGATGAAAAAGGTACTAGTCGTAGACGACAGTCCGGAAGTGGCTGAGGCCCTGTCCAGGACTCTGCGTCTTTCGGGTTACGATGTGGACACCTACATCGACAGCGAGAAGGCCCTGAAGGGGCTCCTGGCGAAGGACTACGATTGTGTGGTCTCTGACGGCGAGATGCCGGTTCTGTCCGGCCCCGCCCTCATGCAGGCTGCTATCAAAGCAAAGCCCAAGATGGCTAAGCGCTTCGTATTCAACACAGGGTCCCCTATAGCCGTCATGTCGGCTTTGCAAGACATCGGAGAAGCCAAGGTCTTGTTCAAACCAGCCCACAAATCGGACTTGTTGGATGCAGTGGAGCGAGCAATCAAATCATGAGGATCCACAAAGCTTACGTAAGTCGAATCTACCCTACAGCAAGGCAAGAACAAGAACTGTCTCGTTGGTGCAGGGTCACTCGACGAACGTATAACCACGGTGTCGCAGTAAGGACAGCGGAGTACAAGGCATACAAGGTGCAGCTCTACCTACTGGGACTACGCCGAGGGTGGGTGGACCTGTCCGCAAAAGAGCTAAAGGCCAAGCGCCCTCAAACCATTTACGATGTCGAAGCTCTGTTCACAGCTCTTGGGTACACGCACGAGAAATTCCGAGAAGAGGGCCAGAAAGCTAGCGGTTGGAAGTTCTCCGGCCCGCTAGGGGATGTCCTTCTAACCCCCAGTATCGAAGGTTCCCTAAAGATCGGTGACAAGTACAAGGGTGTGAACCCAAACAATGCGATTCGATGGCTCGAATCGCATCTTTCGGAGTTACAACCTCAGGCATCACGAGTCCTAGGTCTAGACGCATGGGAGCCTGGGGCCGAAGACCCCATAGTCAAATTCCCTAGGAATGCCCAAGCACTGTACGGCAAAACGCCCCTGAAGGACCAAGCTACTGCCTATGTAAGTCGTGAGGCACTCGCGGATGTGGACTTTGCTTTTGATCGCATGGTAAAGCCGCCCCCAGGAGTTCCAGCTAGTGGGTACCCTAAGTTCAAGGCGGCTGGGAAGAGCCCTCCTAAATTCCGGATGAATCAGCCAACATTCAAGGAATTGGGGAAGGTGACGGCTTTCCCAATAATTCCAGAGGAAGCCTATACGACGGAGGCTGGTGCTGTCCGAGTGTCTACGACAGTTACCATACAGGGAGATCGGATCAAAATCCAAGGAGCTGGCAAGTTCTTTGGAAAAGGTCACGAGTGGATCCTATTGGCTCGTCCAAAGTATTTCCCTATTGGGGTTCATCACGTCAACCACACTCAGGTCGCCGTCCAAAAACGAGGGACTCATTGGTACCTGTCTCTGACAGTCGAGATCGATGCCCCGGACCCAAAACCTCGCACTGGCGAGACCTTAGGCATCGACCTGGGCAAACGGACATTTGTCGTTGACTCCAATGCCAAGATTTATGCTCAGGAATTCTACCTGAAGGCTATGAAGACGGTCGAGAAGCTCGAACGCAAAAAAGCTGTCCTCCAGAGGAGACTCTCCAGAAGACAAGGTCGAGTCGCAGTCGAAGCCGCGAACAAGAACGGTATCGTCCTCGTCAATCAAGGCAGCGTGCGCCTAGACCCCAAAGGCAAAGCGATCCGTCAAAAGCCCTCCAACGGCTACCTTGATGTTGAGAGCCAAGTCCGACGCATTGACTCCAAGATCACGGACCTGTTGGGGGATCTACGCCATCAGGTCACTCGACGCCTGATTGATCAGGGCGCAAGCACCTACCATGTCGAGGACTTGGACATCAAGGGTATGATGGCGAAGCAAGACCTTGGCTCGAACGCATCCAAGCGCATGCGACGGGTCTTTGCCAAAATGTGGGCCAAGATCGGACCTTATGCAATTCGCCAGCAATTGACCTACAAGGCGACCTGGGCAGGAGCGGTAGTCCACGCCAAGGAGCCTCAATACACATCTCAGCAATGCCATGCCTGCGGGGTCCTCAACAGGAAGTTGGGTTCTAACGAATATTTCCGATGCCAGAGCTGCGGCTTCGGTGTAGGATCCGTTCGAGAGCCTCGTAGGGGGCACCTCCCAGAGAATCATCGAGATGCGAACGCAGCTATGAATCTCCGGGACTTTGACAATCCAGAATTTCTGGCCATACGCCAAACAGCGTGGGCCGAAAGGTCTGCTCGGGCAGAGCAGACCCAAAACTCAGTAGCGAAAGCTCCTGAGCACAATAGGAAGAGCGCCAAGCGTAAGCAAGGCAAACCGGAAGGCTGTGTCGATAGCGGCGCAGTGTCGGTGGCTCCTCTAGGGACGACAGCTAACGAAAGTTAGCTGAGTGGGGCTCGTGAGAGTACCTACGTATTCCCAACTTTGGTGGTTGAGTCCACCACACTTAAGAGGGTTTCTTCTCTCACTCTGTTCTCTGACAATTCGTCTTCCTCGTTGCGAGAGGTTCGGTGGCGCCAAAAAGCCAGCAGGCTCTCGCAACAGCCAAATTAGGCTCCATCGTTGATGGAGCCAGGCGTTTATTGCCAAATCGCCCTCCCTCAAAAAGGGTCGATTTCGCGACCTCTCGCAAAGCATTGTGCAAGGTCGCGAAATGCTTGAGGTGCCTAGGGGTAAGGTCAGAGAGGGAGACGAAACCCTTTCAAGTGGTCACCACCGATACCTGGGTGTTGGTGACGCCGCCCGTTTTTACAGGTCAGAGAGGGAGACGAAACCCTTTCAAGTGGTCACCAGGTAAGAACCAATGACCATCAAAATCGGACCCAAAAAGGGTCAGAGAGGGAGACGAAACCCTTTCAAGTGGTCACGACAACGTCAAGGAAGTATCGTGCGAAAAAATATCTGGCTAACAATAGATTGGGACTACTTCGCTATTGAACGAGAAGAGTGGAAATGGGCTCACGCAGAAACTGAAACCTACTACGGCTCTGTATGGGAAGTTCGTCTGGCCTTAGCTAAAGCACAGGGGCTCGACCTCAAAGAGTCAGCCAAGTTAGACGACCCCCACCCACGAGACTTCTGGAAAACCCTTCGAGGTCTGGGCTATCGGTTCGATGATCTCTGTGAGGTAATTGTAGGGGACAGTCATCAGCACGGGAACAAGGTGTTTTCCCGTTCGAATTGTGAGGGCCCGTCCTTAGCTGACACCCGGCTGGTGAACTTTGACGCTCACCACGACCTGACCTACAACATGGCCCAGTTCGAGCGGGACGCCCTTCGAGGCAACGTCACCTGTGAGAACTGGCTGCTCATGACCCATCTGACGCAGCTTCAGCTCAAGTCTTTGATCGTGTTTCCCCCGTGGAAGGGGATGGCCGATTGGACTAGGAGCTTTGGAGACGGGGGCTTCCCTGAACTGGATGCTTCCCTGAGGCGGTACACAGAGCCGTGTGTATGGCCTGATCCCAAGGTGTCGGAATACGCGGGCAATGTCGAGATGGTGTATATCTGTCGGTCAAGTGCCTGGTCCCCACCCTGGCATGACGCCGCCTTCAACGACTTCGTCCACGGTCTCAAAGTACCGATCATGACCCCTTTCCAAGAATCCCTGAGTCCTCTGGTTCAGCGCACTATCGACTACGAGAAGGTGGATTACCTAGCGGGCCTTTCCGACATCGCTCAGATCTCACACCAGCTCGAAAATCCTCAAACGTGGTCGCTTTTACCCAGGGCATGAATCGAGCAATGTCAATATGTCAAGTCTAGCAGAACCCACCACAAGAAATAGACATCCTTCCACGGGAGTACCCACGTACATGACCCCCTCTGACTCAAATACTTTGAACGAGATGAAAAGCACTGCGCACAGCAGGGACCACTTCAACCCCCTCGATTTGTTGCGACTGACCAAGACCTTAAACGAGGTCGAGAGCTGCAAACCAGCTGATTGCTGGGGCGGCGGCAACATGATCATGGGGAGCCCCAGAGAAGCTGGCTCGGGCCTTTCGATTGACGAATTTACTCAGCACATGAACAAGGCGATGGCGATATGTCAAGTTTGACCGAATTCCTCCCTGAAATAAGCTCAATTCCACGCCCTTTCCTGAAATGGGTAGGGGGGAAGTCCAAGCTCATCCCTGAAATAGTCAAGTCGTTCCCAGAGAGCATCGACACCTATTTCGAGCCGTTCGTTGGGGGTGGGGCCATGTTCTGGCACCTAGCAGGCAAGAAGGCCTTCAAGGAAGGCTGGATCAACGACTGGAACACCGAACTCATCACCTGCTATCGAGTGGTTCGGGACGACCCCAAGGCGCTGATGGATGCCTTGGGGAAGATGAAGAGCGGATCCAAGGACGTGTTCCTTGCCCAACGGGCCTTGGTCCCCAAGGAACTATCTGACGTGGCCCGAGCCGCAAGGATGATCTACCTCAACCGGAATGGTTTCAACGGGCTTTACCGAGTCAACAAGAGTGGATCCTTCAATGTCCCTTTTGGGTCCTACAAGACTCCACCCACTCTCTTCATCGAGGAGAACATCCTCGCCTGTCATCGGGCACTGCAAGACACCTGGATCAACAACGGAGACTTCGAAGATAAGCTAGAGGTAGCGAAGAAGGGCGACCTCGTCTACTTCGATCCGCCCTACGTGCCGCTGAACATCACCTCGAACTTCGCCTCGTACACAGAGGTGGGCTTCGGGCTCGAAGCTCAGAAGCGCCTTGCCAATGTCGTCCACGAGCTTGCCGACCGGGAGGTCAAAGTCGTCCTCTCGAACTCGGACACGCCTCTGGTCCGTGAGCTGTATCAAGCCTACGAGATCCGGGAGATCATGGCCCGTAGAAACATCAACTCCAAGGGCGATGGCCGAGGCGCCATCAAAGAGCTGCTGGTGGTGACGTGAGTATTTGAAATGACAGACCTAGATGTAGTCGGAATTGTCGAGAGCTTTGGTCTTCCAACTCATGTCCTTCTGAGCACTTCCAATGTAAATGCTTCTTTGCTAGATAAGTGGGGCTAAGACAGGACCCACCCCGGCTAATCGCCAGCGCTTGCATATCCTCGATTGTGTATCTTTTCGGCATAGCTCAACCAGCCAAGAACCTAGCCACAATTGAGGCAGCTTTCAAAGATGGGAGGATGGACTTGAAGGATTCAATTTGATCACGACTCATGTCCTTGTCCATCACATAATAGGCAAAGACTTCAGCGAATGCCTCCGAAATGTTACTTCCGCCGTAATCCGAGACAGGAAGAACCGAACGTGGATCGCCATCCAGCTCCGTCTCCCACTTCTTCGTGGCCTGCTCAACTCGGTCGGCTTCAGCCTTGTTGAAGGCCTCCACCGAGGCGTCAATGTAGATGTAGGCTGTGGTGACAACCGCTTCGATCTTCTGCTCGATCTCTTTGATCCAGTTGTCACGAGCCTTATCGAACACGCCCCACCAATACTTGTCCAGGCTCTTGGGACGCTTCGCCGGCTCTGGCTCTTTGTGCAGAGGGTCGAGGATACCCTCTGACATGTTCTGGCAAGCCCTGAGGAGTTCTCCCCTAGCTTTCAGAGCGTCATCAAACAGACCCTTGACCTCAGCGTTGATGGTTGCATTCGCACCTGGCTTGTGCATTGCATCGAGGACGGTGTTGTTCATATCCCAAGCGAGGTTTGGAATCAACGTCTCGAATTTGGTGTAGGCATCCTTCCACCACTTGGGTCGTTCCCCAGCGAAGTCCTTCAGGGCCTCCCGTAGAGGGGTTACAGCCTTGTCAACCGCCCACTTGCCCTCGTCAGGGTACTTCTTCTTCTCTCGCCATTCTGGCTTAGGACCCTTGCGGACCCTGATCAAGGCCCGGAACTTCTCCCGCTGGCCAGAGGACATCTGCTTGTACCAGTACCGGTGTCCCAGCTCGTGAGCCATCAACTCGACGACGAATCGGCCGGGACGATTGTAGACCTGGACGGTGTCCTGACCTATGCGGTAGTCGCCAGCAACCCCCAAGTCGGCCCCGTTCGAATTCTCTCCCCCACATGATTCACAAGATATGAAGACCGTTCCATACCAGGCTTTGGCAAAGCCCTTGATCTTCATACGGGCATGGGCCTCGTCCAGGAACTTGATGTATTGCTTGATCTCGGTAGGAGTCACAGTGCGGTCGTCCACCACGACCTTCATCCCGTAGAGGTCGAATTCCTTGTAGACGGAGGTGTCTTGGAACGGATCCTCTGGAGTCTTCGTATCGTGGTCGACAACCCTTTGAGCGTCTTCCCGTAGAAGCTTCAGAAGCTTATCGAACGTGACAAGCATATCCTTACCGCCAGCCGTCTCGAAGAAGCTGTTCTTGTAGAGGCTATACATGTGCTCGCCGTCTTCTTGACGGAAGCCTGGAAGGATGTTCCTGCCATTGGCAGTGCTGTCCCAATGATCTGCTTTGCTGCTCTCGTCTGAGACTTCCCGTAGAAGCTGGTCAATCAGGTCCGAGACCTTCTTCCCCTCAGTCATCGTCTGAGTACCCGTGTAGGGTCCACGACGGGCATAGAAGAGCTGCTCCTTGAGATTGAGCAAGAACTGCTTGAGGGTCCGGAACCCTTCGTGGATGCCGTGCCAGTCCCGGGGATGACGCTCCCAGACCTTTAGCCAACCCCTCCTCAAGCCTAAGATCCACCCCTTAGTTAAGACTGAGGCCGTTCTCACAGAGGCAAGAGCCGTAAGGTAGCGATTTACTATTCGTTTGCTGGGCATCAAGAAGCCTTTGCTAGGCCCAGAGTCTGCCCCCGAATGAAAGCCGTGATATCCTTTGTATGCCAAGGCACCTCGATTAAAGTGACCCCATTGGCTTTACATAAAAGACGTTTCTCCTGATCTTTTTGCTGCTGCCAAGCGAAATCCTCAGGCCCTGAATGCCAATAGCATTGTTCGTAATGCTGAAATCCCTGGTACTCGAAGGCAATAGCGAGAGAATTAGAGTATCCGTCTAATTCCATCATGTTTCCACGAGAGTTGCGAAGCCAAGGTGGGCGGGCTTTCGCAAAAGTAGTCTGAAACAAGGTCTCAAATACTGCCCTGCAAGCACGTTCTCGCTTGTTCTGCTTACACTCCGGACACCACGCCCCGTGACGTATAGTCAGAGGTGCTGTGGACCAAATATGCTTATTAGCACACTGCCATGTTAAATGTTTCTGACATGTAATGTACTTAGTCGAGAGGCACCACCCCCCATTTGCATGGGCAAGCCTCTGCATGTCCTCGATGGTACTACCACGCCCAGCACAAATGGGGCACCATGAACCCTGCTTTAGCACATAGGGATAAGCCGTCCATGTGTGCTCATATTGACATTTCCAATTAAGCTTAGTATTAGGGGCATACTTTTGAGATACGCATTTTCCGCCATATAATGCGGCCAATTCTTGCATATCATCCAAGGTATTCCGTTTCCCAGCACAGCGGGGGCACCATTCACCGCGACGAACTTTACCTAAGTAGCCTTCCCACTCATGTCCTTTAGCGCACCTCCATTTAAGAATAGGGTTGGAAGTTAGAATACTATCAGATAGGCACTCACCATTGTTGTATGTCGCTGCCTTACGAGCATCCTCAATAGATACGGGTGCATTAGACGCGCAGTTAGGGCACCAACTCCCGGCCTTTATGTGTTGGGGCTTAGCTAGCCACTCATGCCCTTTATGGCACGTCCACAATAGCTTGACACGATTACTAGAGTATTCCGAAGACAGACACTTACCACCCTTAGCTGAGGCCAAGGATCTCATCTCTTCAATGGTCAGTTTGCTGGGCACGGCGTCTCAACCCCTGAACCTAGACATGACTGAAGCAGTCATCTTAGCACCGACAGACCCATCCTTCAGGTAATCCTCTTCGATGGAGTCGACTAAGTACTGATTTTGGAGCGTCGAAACGGTATGACCTCCGACCTCTTTTGCGACGATCTCTAAGCAAGACTTGAACTCTTTTTTGAGTTTGTCTTCCCTTTCCTTCTTGTCAGTGGGAAGCTTGCCGCCCTTGGCTCGGGCCTTCTTGAGTTCTTCCTTCATCGCAAAATTTGCATGAAATCCGCGAAGATCCTTCGCCGTGATTCCTAGGTCCAGGTCCTTGAGGTAGGCGTTCACCTTTGAAGCGTCTATGGTCACCTCGTCATGACAGAATAGATCCTCTCCAGAGCATTCTTTATGAGCCTTACGAAGCGCTGTTACGATAGCCTTGTCTGTCACTTGCTTTTTCTGTGGAACGCCACTCTTACCCACATAGGCTATGGTAGCTCCGGATCCCTTGAAGCGGACATGACTCTTCTTCCATGTAGTCACACCATAATGAGGCTTGCCATCTTCGTTGTCCCCCTTGGTGCTCTCAACGCCGCCGACACGTTCCGCCGTTTCGTCGATGAGGGCGACGGCCAGGCTAACCAAAGCTGTCTTTAGGTCATCAGACTTCAGGTCTTTCCTGTACTGAGTACGAAGCTTTTCGATGTTGCCCGAGAGCTTTTCAAGCCGCTCAGCCTTGGCTTTATTTCGCTTGGTTACGTCCCCCTCCGAGTAGAGGTAAATTGGGTCGCCGCCATTCGGGTTCTTCTTCTTCTCTTTGTACTTGGCCACGACCCTACGAACGGCGGCAGTGTTGACTCTGTAGAACCCGTCAGCATCCGGGCCGGTCCATTTATAGGACTGGTCGTCCCCAGGCTTGGGGCACACAGAGTCATTCGGCCCCAAGAAGCCGCAGCTAAGGCACGTCCAGGCATCCCTACCGTCATCGTAGGTCAGATCAGAGCCGCAGCTTGGGCAAATGCACGACATCACAGGAGCTTGGCGATAAATACCCTAGCGCCCTTAACTTCCCCAGGGAGGATCCGTTAGATAGGGCATCAACCCCTCAAAAGGAATCTGCCCCATGCGCTCGACTGCCAGTGTCTCTATCGTTTTCGGTCTAGTTTCCGTTCCAGTGAAGCTGTACGTTTCGGCTTCGGACGAGGCCCTCAAATTCAACCTCCTGACCCCCTCCAAAAATCGCATTAAGCAGCAGAACGTCGATTCCGTGACCGGAGATGTGGTCGAGTACGATTCCTTACTCAAGGGCTACGAATTCGCCAAAAGCCAGTTCGTGACCTTCACCAGCGATGAACTGGACACTCTGGCTCTGCCTTCGACCAAGACGATCACCATTCAGGAATTCGTCCCCGCCTCCGATATTGACCAAATTCAGGTCGATAAGTCCTATTACTGCGGCCCCGACAAGGGTGGCGACAAGGGCTATTGCCTCCTGGCCCAGGTCATGAAGAAGAAGGGCGTCGTCGCCATCGCCAAGTGGAGCACCAAGGGTAAGGAGCACCTGGTTGCCCTTCGCCCGTACGGGGATCGCCTGGTGGTTCAGGTCCTGTTCTACGCCAATGAGGTCCGGAACTTCGAGGAAGTCACGGTCATCCCCTGCCTGGTGACGCCCTCTGAGATGGAGCTGGCTGAGAAGCTGGTGGCCCACCTCACCTCCAAGGCGTTCGAGTCCCACCGGTACGAGGATGAGTACGCCAAGGCGGTCAAGGCCGCTGTCGAGGAGAAGGTCGCCGGCAAGGAGATCAGCGTCGTCACAACCTCCACCCAGGCAACCATCGTCGACCTCTTCGACGCCTTGAAGATGAGCTTGAACGACGCCAAGAAGACCTCGCCGAAGAAGAGCAAGAAATAAGATGTATCAGATCAAGTACATGGAAGGTAAGCAGGACTCTGCTTTCTACAGCAGTGTCACAGCGGCTTTGGAATCCATCGAGTATCGCTACCCAAAATATGTATTTTCCAGGGGCACTGAGGGTACACTGGTTTGGGAGAACGAGGCCCATTGTGGACACCCTACCCTGGCCGTTGCCCACATCGAGGGGAAGCCTCTTTGGTGAGGCAACCCCTTATCCCCGCCGGCATCTAGCCGTTAGGATAGGAAATGACACAGTACGAATACAAGACAACCCACGGCAGTCTCTACCATGAGTACATGGATCGGGATGGTGATTCATACGATACGCTACCCTCTGATCCAGTTCCTCCAGAGGGGGCTGATTGGGAGATGGTGGGGTTCACGGCTAGCAATAAGAAGCGGAGCTTCGCATCTTCAACCCCAATGCCCTGGACGATGAGGCCTCAGTTTGCCAGGACGAGGGTTGTAAACTGCACCCGATCGTCAAATACATCCCGCCCCCAGACCCCGTCCTGTTCAACAAGATCCGGGGAATGGAGGTGGAGATCTTCATCGGAGCTACTGCCGATGAAGAATCAGAGGGTAATCCTTGAAGACCCAAACCGGTCATCGAGGTACTTCGTAACCATCTTCTGGTAGGTGTCTTTGGGTAAGGTCTTGTTCTTGTACTCCTCGGAGTTGAACAGGACCTTCCAATCGGCCTCCAGACCCTCGTAGATCTCGAACAGGCGCTGAATCAGGGCGAAGGGCTGCAAGTCCAGGGGCTTGAGGTCACGGCTGAAGCCGGCAGCTTTGGTGTGCCCACCCCCACCGTAAGCGGCGGCAAAGGCGCTACAATCGAAGTCCCCTCGGGAACGGGTGGAGAAGATCATCTTCTGCTTACCGTCTTCCACGAACAGGGCGAAACCGATCGTCAAATCGTTGTCGGCTCCCATCTTCTCAGCTGCGTCCGAGGTCGGCTTCGTGCCTTCGAACACCGTGACCTTGCGACCCTTCTCTGAAGTGAACTTGTAGGATCCTGCAATCGCCTTGTCGACGTGCTTGAGGCTACGATTGTAGAGCACCGGGCCTATTTCCAGCAGGTGTTTGGACCAGTCCCTCCAGTTGGTGCCGTCTATTTTCTCCCAAGGCCACCAATGCAGGGCGTCAGCTTGCTCACAGGCTTCGCGGAACCGTGGGTCCTGCTTCTGCCAGGTGTCGCGGATGCCCGCCAACGTGGCGAGTTCTTGCATGACGCGGACTACACCTGAAGTCCCTCGGCCGTATGTACTAGGGGTGTCCCCATAGGGCATTCCCAGCATCCGGGTTCGATGGTGGTTGTATAGCGCTTCCACGTGATCCCTAGCAGCATTGACTGTGGTGCCTATTTCAGCCCGCTTAGGGGCGAGCACAGTCCCCAAACTTTTCAGAATCCCAGTCATAGGCCCATTTTTGCCCAGCAGAAGCGTCCGAACAGACAGCAGGTCCGCTTCAGTCTCCGCCTCATCTAGGAGGTCTTGAGCCCCCTCCAAGAAGTCGGCGACATGTTCCCGAAGTATTTCGTCAGCATTGACGACGGACCAGACCTCACTAAAGGCCAATACCGCCCCGCACACTCCTGGGTTAGCTATTTCGTCTCCGAAAGCTCCCAAGCCCGCCTCCACGAAGGGCATAACAACGCCTTTGGCGGTCTTGTGATGGTCAAGCACGATGGCGCCGGCCTCCAAGAAGGCCTTGTAACGGTCCCTGTGGGGGCTGAGATCGCAGAAGAGCTGCCCAGGCTCTGGATCCAGCGTCTTGTGGGCTTCCGTCTCGTACTGCATGAAGGTGACCTTCACATTGGGTAGGACGTTCCTGAGGATCATAGCGCTGGCAGTCCCGTCCGAACAATTGTCATGGACGAGGATGTGGTTGACTGCTCGTATTTTATCTATTTCGATCATGGGTTGCTTTCGGGAAAGGTAGCGAGGAAACGCTCACCATTCTCAACAGCCTCAAGAATAAAGCTGCTCAGAGTGGTAAGACACTTCAGGCATGTAACTTTGGCGTCCTGACGCACCGCTATCTCTAAGGTTGGATCGGCGCCGCACCAAGTCGTAGGGATCTTGGCACGACGGCCATCTTTTCGAAGATGGATCACGCTCGAAGAGCCTGAAGTTCTTCCAAGTTCGAGTGAATCTTGTGGAGCTTCAGGCTGGTCTCCAGCATCTGGTCTAGAGTCTCCACCAGGTAAAGGTTGGACATGCCCATGTTCTTGAGATGTCCTTTGACGAGAGCCCGACCCCTAGTCGAATCCTTGGCACGAAGTGCATCTGCCTTGAGGGCATCGGTCACGTCATCGTCGATGAGTACCACGAAGGAGCGGTACTTGTTCTGACGTAGAGCCCTCAGGGGTCCAAAGCCAACCTCGGATAACGAGCCCAGGCCGTAGGAGTCCTTGAGGATTGGGAAGAGAATGATCGGGTCCTCAGCGAGGTGCTGGGCTTCCAATGGGACCATGCCTGGATGCCAGTTGTCGACCATAGGGTTGAAGTACGAGACTCCCTTGGCATCGTAGGCGGCCATGAAGGGGTCTCGCCAGCGTATCTTGTCGCAAGTACCGAATAGGCCGATGCAGATTTGATTTTCCATATCCATCTTTCAGTTAGAAAATGACCCCTTCAAGTCACGGATACGATCGAAGAATCCATTGCGGTACTTTGGGGACCGAAGCTTCTCCATCTCCTGGCGCTTGTCCCGATACCAGATCTCCAAAGCTTCCTTGCTGGTGATCAGGGCCATTTCGTACATAAGTTGAGTGTACGTGTATTCCTCTTGATCGGGAGCATCCACGAACTCCGAGGCGGAGGCGCTACGTTCTTCTGCCGGGATCTCAGCTACTTTCTCGCTGATCTCGGTGGCCTTTTCAGTGGCATCCCAGATAGCAATGACAGCATTCATAGCCTGCTTGGCTTCTTCCTTCTTGCCAGCAAACAGGCAATCCATGGCCAACATGTAGGCGTCAGCGCCCGTCACCAGGAGCTGCATTTGCATCTTCGTCTTCAGATTCGGAGTCTTGGCCCGAAGAGCTGCCATCATGCTCTCATCGGTGGCAGAAGCTTGCCCCTTGTAAGGTTCCAGATCCAAGTCCGGGAACACCGTCTTCAGAAAGTCCTCACCCCTAGGTGTGTTGACCAGCATCCTCACGAGGCTGTCCCGAGCAGAGATGAAGGCGGCTTCACCGCTCTTCTCGCGGATTTGACGCATCTGCTCTATGACTTCGTCAACTTTCATTTGAGGCATCGGTAATCCCACGCAAAAGGCCAGCCTTGTACTTGGCAGCCAGTTCCTTCGAGTTACTTACACCAAGCCGCTGGAGGTGCATGAGCATAATCCCGCTCATCAAATCCGACGCAGTCGACGGATTCTTCATAATCTTCCAGCAGGGGTTGCAGTAAACGTACTCATCGAGTGGATTTTGCGTAACCGAACGTTCGGCCGAGGTCAAAACAATGACTTTACAGGCAGATCGGTTGCGCTCTCCAGAGCAGATCAGACACTTAACTTTGGTTGATGGCATCGATGTCCTTACTGAGGAAACGCTGAAAGTCCTCTAGATCCAGCTCTTCTTTGACGATGCGTTCCCCATAAAGCAGGGCCGTCGACAAGGGGACTCGTACATGAGGCAGATTGTGCCGATGTAACAAAGCCGCTTCCGTCGAGGCAATGGCGTCGAGGATAGCCCGTTTAGGGATGAGGCTGACACTCGAACTCACTGCATGTGGCTCGCATTCGGCAGGATCTCCCACGGAATACGTGACCTTGCAGGAAAACGGACGGGCAGGGTAGGCCTGGCAAAGGCCCTTGTCTGTTAGTAGCGGACAAGGGATCCGGCTCATCAACCATATTTCTAGGGAAAGTCCTAAGGTCTTATCAGAGTGCTCTGTCAACGACTTCTTCAGGGCGCCGCTCCAAAGACGATGCTCTGCCAGCCATTGGTAGATGTGAAGTCCTTCGAGGATCGTCAGCAACAGAGGGTGGGAGCAACAGTTGCTACAGCCCTTCCGACAGGAGATCGAATCCCCTGTATCGCTGAGCTTTGACTGTATTTGAAGCTCGTAGCTGCTCGCCAGTTCCTCGGAGGCCAGGCGTAGCTCACTCACCACTGGAAGGCGTCGTTTCATACCGTCTCCAAGGCGGAAACCCGACCGTTCGGGATGGAGCGCAGACTTGTTACGGCTTGGCTTGCTTCAAGTATAGAAACTGCTAGCATTGTGAAATGAAGCTCGTGGTGCAAGTTCAGCTCAAGCCGACGGCTGAGCAATTTGCTGCGCTTGAGGCTACGATCCGTCGAGCTAATGCTGCTTGCAACTGGATTTCCGACCGCGCCTGGGAAGGACAGATCTTCCGGCAATTCGCCCTCCATAAGCTCGCTTATCACGACGCTCGCTCTGAATTTCCAGGAATGTCCTCGCAGGTAGTCGTGCGATGCATCGCCAAGGTCGCTGACTCCTACAAACTCGACAAAATCTGTCGTCGAACGTTCCGGCCGCTGGGGGCCATCTCGTACGATGCTAGGATCCTGTCGTGGCGGGGAGATTCCACCAATATCTGGACAGTCAACGGCCGTCAACGTATCCCGTTCGTTTGTGGCACCCACCAGCGAGCCTTGCTCAAGTACGAGCGTGGCGAAACCGATCTCATCCTTCGTGACCGAAAATTCTACCTGTTTGTCACTGTCGATGTGCCTGACACCGAAGAGCATAAGACGCTTGGCTGGCTCGGGGTAGACGTTGGCATCGTGAATATTGCTACCACTAGCGACGGCCAGAATTTCAGCGGAACACACCTTAATGCACTCCGCGGACGGGCATTCCGGTTGCGCAAAAAGCTCCAAACGAAAGGCACCAAAAGCGCTAAACGGCTGCTCAAGAAGCGTCGTCGCAAAGAATCCCGATTTTCTTCGCATGTGAATCATGTTATTTCTAAACAGATTGTCGATGCTGCCGAACGCACCGGACGCGGTATAGCCATCGAAAACCTCGATGGCATCCGCTCCCGGATCCGAGCTTCCAGGTCGCAACGACGCTCTCTGCACTCTTGGGCCTTCGCTGACTTGCAAAGCAAGATCGGGTACAAAGCCAAGCGTGCTGGGGTTGCTGTCTGTTTTGTCGATCCTCGCAATACTTCCCGGGAATGCCGCGTTTGCGGTCATATCGAGAAGGCCAACCGTAAGACTCGCGATCTGTTTGCTTGTCTTGCATGTGGGCACAGCGCGGATGCCGACGCCAACGCGGCTAGCGTAATTGCTAGCCGGGCCACCGTAATCAGGCCAAACGCGGACAGGGTTGAAGTGGTTGTGAGCCATGGACTTGATCTGCAAAACTCCGCCCTTTAGGGATGGGGTTGATTACTTGTCCTCAAAGATGTCGCCGGCCATAAGGCGGTCGTAGACGGACATGGGCTCTTTCGGAGGGGCGCTCCTATTCTCAGCCCTAGCTATCTTACGCCTCACTGTACCGAAGGCTTTGGTAATAGTGATTCGGCTTAGGGCCCCGCTTTGGTGGGTGGCCACTAGGATCTCGCCCGTGCTCAACCGTAGGGCGGGATTGAAGAAAATTGCTCCCCCTGACCTCAGGAAGTCGCTGGGCATCCAGTCGACCATGGGACGTAGCAGCGTTGTACCCCTAGACACTCTTCGAAGAGGTCCTGCCTTGATTTTGTCGGGGACTGAAGTGAAGGGCCAAGACTTCGACGGATTGTATAGCACAGCCAATTTGTCGGACTTGTCTAGGTCATCTGGGATCTCGACTTTGTTGCCGTCAAAGTCCGTGATCACGCACGTGCGGAAGTTCGTGTTCCGTGTAACCAGCTTCCAGTACTGATTCTGGTAGAGCGTGACATCACCTATTTCCATTTTTACTCCAGAGTCGGGCGGTAACTGCGGATTGAAGACTTCAGCCACTTATCGTCCACCTCTGCCTGGAACAAGTCGATAACATCAAGCTTAGCTTGACGGTAGGCTTGCTTGGCAGCGAATTCCAGCATGGCCTTCGATGTAGAAGAGGTGGCCCAACACCCGCGGACGTTACGCCACGCTTGCTTGGCCTCCTCTTCTACACCTTCTTCGAAGGTGATGACGGGTTTCCAGTTTTCGCCATCCGGCCCACTTTCCATGATCCGGCTCAAGAACAGCCTGAGGCGGCTTTTGAGCAGCCGTCTGGCGATCATTACCGTGGTCCGAAAGAGGAGATCATCCATGTCTCAGCGTACTGAGCAATTGAATCTGAAAGATCCCCAATTTATCAGGTTCTGGCGTGGTAGGGGTTCCCAGCAACTTCGCTGGTTTGGCCCACACCAAGCAGGTCAACAAGGTCTTCGTCCAGTTCTTGAGGGGCTGGGCCACTAGCTACGGAAGCGCTCGGAGCCGGAATTACCGCCTCCGAGCTTCCGTTTTCGCTGCTAGAGACCCCTGCCGCTTTTCCCAGGTTGGCGTCCTTGATGACCTTGTACTCACCACGATTGACCCGCTCAAAGATGTCGGGGTTCGAACTGAGCAGGTAGCTGACGTAGTTCTGCGGTTTTCCTGAATTGGGGAGCCAACCACGGGACTCCAGGCCGGCGACCACATCCTCCGCCTTCATCGTGGCATTGCCCATGACCGTGGCCAGAGCATCGACCGCCTTCGGCCGTTTTCCGCCCGGGACTGTTCCGGCGTTAATCACCGGGGCTGCTTTGGGTGCCTTAGCACCCAACTTTTGGGTTTTCGGAGCTTTGGCCGTTTTGGCAACTGCTTTCGGAGCTGCTGCCTTGGGAGCAGTCTTTGGCGCTTTTCCCAGGTTGGCACCCTTGATGACCCTGTATTCGCCGCGATTGACCCGCTCAAAGATGTCGGGGTTTGAGCTGAGCAGATAGCTGACGTAGTTCTGTGGCGAGCCAGAGTTTGGAAGCCAACCACGGGACTCAAGGGCGGCCACCATACTCGCAGCCTTCATCGTGGCATTGCCCATGACCGTGGCCAGAGCATCTACTGCCTTCGGCCTAGTCCCGTTTACGACTGCTTGGCGTCCCCTAGAAACAGCGGCACGAGTGGCTGCGCTGACAGCTTTGGGAGCTTTGGGAGCAGCTACCGCCGTCGTCGTCTTGGGCTTCGCCCGTTGTGGCACTGGAGCAGCAATGGCTGTCTTTGGCTTCAGACCTCGCTTGGCGGGGCCCTGGCTGGTGCTAGCCATCAGATTGTTGAGGCTGCTAGCAATCGCAGCATTGAGAGTACGGCCGGCTTTGGCGATCTCTTCGTCCAAGCCCTGCCCAATTTGCAGGAACACTTTCGCTAACGTCATGTCTATCTCCTATGATTTACATATGGGTGCTGTGGTTCGCAGAGCACCCTTGATATACCTAACACCTAGCTCACACCAATGCAAGGGTCAACCCAGGACACGGAGGATGCGAGCCTGCTTCGGTGTCAGATCCCCCTGCTTGAAGTTCGTGTAGTAGCATTGATTCACCTGAACACAGGTCGCCACAACCCCAGGACTGACCTCCAAGCCCTCACAGCTCAGACAACGTTTAGAGCCAAAGTTAGCCTTAAATCTGGCCTTTGCCGCATCTACCACTGAACTAAGAGCCAGATCAGCCAGGTCGCGAACGAGCTGGTACGCAGCCTCGGGGTCGCCTTGCTTAAATGCCTCAAGCAAGGCATCTTCGATTACGCCTACGTCGTTGGGAGTGGCAACTCTCTCTGCACGTCGTTTTCGCAGATGATCCCCATTTGACGAAGCACCTGCTCGGTCTTGCCCTGAGGGATCGCCGCCTTCAACATGCTCAGACGAGGATCCGAGATCGCGGACGCCCTTGTGAGCACCACCTGCATCAGCCTCTCCCATTCGATTGGGGAGGTTGGGGCTCGTCGAGCTGTCTGTGGAATCAAAAGGCGGGTCTTCATGTTCGGTCACGATGCCTCACGTCTACAATTTCAAGCTGAGGGACCTGAGGCAGTTCGTCGTCATCGTTGAAGCTGAGCAACTGGATCGCCTCCCCATTCCCCTTGGCCAAAATCTCCAGCACCGCTCGATGATGAGCCAGCTCTCGGGAAACGTTCTGAACGTCTTCCGAGGCCAACACCACCAAACGGTGTGTCTCCTCGACTAGTGGGGCAAGATCTCCTAGGTTTCCCAGAGCTTGGATCTGCCCAAGAGCCTCAATCGCTTTCGTTAACTGCGTCGAAGCGCCGGCAGATTTGGGGCGATTCTTTCGCTGGGCCTTACGTCCGAAGCTGCTCATTGGGAGAAGGGCGGCTGTCCGCGGAATTGAGTGTAAAACGGGATCGTTCCCGCATTCATCTCCTTCTGGAGAGTGTCCCCGTCGTTGGTCTTCGGAAGATGTGGCACAGTTGCTGCCAGTTCCAATAGACGAGGGTGGGTCGTGACCCGCACTAGATCCGCTCTAGCCCGGTCGTCTCGTTGAAGGACATCGACGATCTGTTGCTCACACAGAGTGTCCAGCAAACAGATGCCTCCAACGCCGTTCGAGTCCACGGGACCCTCAACCCACACGTTGTTCTTGCGGTCGAGATTGCAAGCGGACCCACCCTGAAATTCGTACAGTTGGTCAGGACTAACTACCTGCACGCCGTCAATAGTGCACCCACAGGTATCGTGGAACTTCTCTGTGCAGCTGCCGCTACATGAACAACTAGGATTTTCACACGCCATCTGGGATCTCCTTTAGCCAATCAAGGCGAAAAACCAAGACTTTATCCGGGTTTCCCGGAGTCCCTATCAGAGTCCGGCAGTACATGTGAGGCCGGCGACGACGGAGTTCGTACCGGATAGACCTACCGGGTAGGGCCTCTGCTACCTCGCCTGCCGATGCCAGAACGAACTGCGAGGTAGCCGCGGGGATGGCGTACTCCGCTTCTTCTGCGGTGAAATCCTCAGAGTCTTCCAAAGGAGGGGGCTTCATGGCCCTATCTTACCACAGGGAGGCTGCGAGTAGTATTACGCTTCTTGGGTGTTAGGCTCTTGTCGGAGGCGTAACAGTAGGCACATCCGTAGTTGCACGACTCATTCAGTGTGAACGGATCCACAGCCATCACGCAGCCACAGCCCTCAGCCGGGGGCATATCCCGTGAGGATAGGGCAAAATCCTCTGGTTTTGCGCAGACTCCAGAGGACAGGTTCGGATAGTCCTGCTCCCCCGTCAATAGGGAGTCCTCATTGCAGAGCCGGACCTCTATCCCATAGCCCTTGGCAATGTCAGATAGGCTATGCAGGAGGGCTTTACGATCGCTTTCAGACCGGGTCTCAGGCACCAAGTCATTGGGTTGTAGGAACGACAGGTAGGCCGATTGTACGCCGGCCTCAGCTGCCACTGAGGCAATGGCCTTGAACCTCAGGGCCACACTCTCCAGGATGGGTACGGGCGAGAATCTCCAGGTCACGTTCTCACGCCCAAAGGCTCGGGCCGTATCCCGAAGAAGGGTCGCCCCCTCTAGAATACCCGGGGCCCCCTTCTCGACCTCTTCCCACCCCGTGACAGTGACGTGCACCTTCACGTTGTAGGGCTTGAACAGCTCCCGATGGTTGAGGAGGTTGGTAGCGTTCTTCGTCCAGAACATCAACCCCAAGGTGTCCTCAGGCTTGAGACTCCACTTCTGGGGTATAGAAGTGCGTTGGTCGAAGGCTGTCATCCAGCCCTGCTTCATCTGTTGGAGAAACCAAGACCATTTGTTCGCACTTCCAGGGACATCCGTCCACCTAGACAACGAATAGGGGAGGTTCTCGACTTTACCGCTGCGGATCAGGTTCACCCCTTGATCCTACACCAGGGGCCCCTCACCAGCGAGTACTGATTCGAGCCAACCCCGAGATCTTGGTAAGGGACGACTTGGCCCAGACCTCTAGAGCTTTCGACCACTCCCTGAGTACTGGAACACTGTAGGAGATCCCCTCCCGACCTGTGTCCGGGTTGGGGGAGAAATCAATATCCGAAATGGCGTAGGTAACCAAAGCCTTACGAGGGAGAATCAGCGCTCCTCTAGCATCGTTGGCCACGTCCGCCTGTGCTGGGACATCCAAGTAGATGTCATCCAAAGAGTCCGATACACGCTCAAGAATGGTCAGAGGGTGCTCGATCCCAGTGAAGTACTTGACCCAGGATGTCTGCCACACACGATCCTCTGATAGGCCCGTCTGACTTGCATTGTGCCTGGAAAGTACCATCAACCGATCGAAATGTGTCAGCACTGCCTGCACTTCTCGAATGGCCGTCGCTGCTTCGGTTAACAACTTGGGCAGGTCACTAGAGGTGGCCGTCGTCCGCTTCCAAGACAGCTTCTGCTTCTCTTCCGAGGCGTCTTCCAGGGCTTCTCCAATGTCCTCTTCGTTGAACTCAGCCAAGGCATCTGTGATACACTTCATCACCAACGCGGCCAGGGCTTCTTCAGGAGTCAGCTCTTCGTCACCGGTTTCTTCCTCAGCTGCAAACTTGTCCATCAGCTCGACGATACCATGGATAGCTTCATGGCTGATATGGTGAAGTTCACCTAGGATGTGGACCTTCTCCATGGCCTTCAGAGCCGCTTTCATCGCGATCTTTTTGGCCATGGCCTTGCCCATGAAGGCGGCCCCAGCAAAGATCCCTGTGGTCGAGATGGCCGCAGCTGCTGCTGTGATCGCCATATGGATGGCGACCTTCTTCACAGCTTTCTTCTGGTGATCGTTGAGTTTCTTACCCGAGATCACGTCCTTGATGGCAAGCCCCGCCTCTTTGAACTCGTGGACCTCCTTGGCCACATTCACCAAGTTCCGAGCATAGCCCTTGGGTGACCTCAAGACGGACTTAGCCGCGTCCATCATCACCTTCTCACGGTGCTCTGCGTCGACTACGAACTTCTGGACCACAGCTGGGGCATTCTTTACGAGCGCCTTAGCCTTGTCTGACAAGCCCTTGAAGACGTTCTTCACCTTCTGCTTGTTGGAGACGGCTGTCTCTTCCTTCTCCTCGTGCTCGCCATGGCCCCCGTGCTCGTCTTCCTCCGCAGACCCAGATTCATCGTTCTTCTTCACGACATGGTTCTTCGGGTCCGCGTGAGGATGGAGATGAAGATAGTGGTTCATCTCCTTCTCGGTAGCGTGCTCGAACGCAAAACGATATCGAGCTACTAGGCGCGTGGGGGCAGTCATTGTCTCAATGCCAGGAGGAGAACTGCATGTCGTAGCCGATCTTGTTCTTGTTCAGCCAGTCAGTGAAGTTGCTCCAAGTGACGTTGGACAGCTGCTTGGGGTCTTCCTTGTGTCGGGCTACGATCTTGGCGGTCAGGCTCATGTGGGCTCCCTGCCTAAGTGTACCCAATAAGTGTCTCAGCGTACTGAGCAATAAGAACCCATATAGCCCGTCAAATCGACGCGGTCAATACCGTAAGAACTTCAGATTGCTCCGAGGATTCCGTCAAAATAGCGGCCGTTCCCGTCCCCTCCACCACTTCCTTGGTGACCCTGATACCCTTGATTGAGGGGTCGCTGGGAGAGTCGTAGGCATAAGGTTTGAGGATTCGTTCGACAATGCTTCGTAGGGCTCTAGCCCCCGTTGGCCGTTTGATAGCTTCCCGGCCAATCGCTTTAAGGGCTTCCTCGTCGAATTGCAGGTCGATCCCGTCCATCTCAAAGAGGGCCTGGAATTGCTTGATTAGGGCATTCTTAGGCTCTGTGAGAATCCGCACCATCTCGTCCTCAGTCAGGAGTACAGTCGTCGTTCGCACGGGAATGCGACCCAGCATCTCCGGAATGATCCCGAAGTCCAGGATGTCGTCCTCTTCCACGGCCATGTAGATGTCCGTTCCCGTGAACTTTGTCCTGGATTGGCCACCAAATCCCAGGGATGCCCCGCTGTTCTTACGGCGATTGACAGATTCTTCGATTCCTGCAAAGGAGCCGGCGCAGATGAAGAGGATGTTGCTGGTGTCGAGGATGTCGTATTCCCCACCCATACCTGACTTGCCCGCTCGGGGAACAGAGACCTGGTTACCTTCGAGCATCTTCAGGAGCGCCTGCTGGACAGCCTCCCCAGACACGTCTCGGAACCCAGAGTCTGATTTACCGGACTTACGAGCGATCTTGTCCACCTCGTCCAGGAAGACGATGCCCCATTCAGCCTTTTCCACGTCATTGCCACAAGTGGTCATTAGACCCTGGAGCAATGACTCAACATCATCCCCCACGTAGCCCGACGAAGTCAGCTTTGTGGCGTCTCCCACGAACAAAGGCACTTTCAGCTTCTTGGCGATGGTCCGCGCCAGCTCGGTCTTGCCGCTACCTGTAGGGCCCAAGATCAAGATGTTGCTCTTTTGAATCTCAACCTCGAAGTTTATCCCATGCTTCAAGGCCTCGCGGCGCTTGTAGTGGTTGTATATGGCGACGGAGATATCCTTTTTGGCGTGTTCCTGCCCTATCACGTAGTCACTTAGGGCAGCGTGGATCTCTTTGGGCTTGAGCAGAGGAGCATCCTCCTCCTTCTTTTGCTTAGGAGATGCACCTATCAAACCAGCGGCTGTGGCAACGCACCTGTTGCAAATACAAGCACCACCAGTCATCTCGACTAGCTGTTTGACTTCGTTCTCAGGACGTTGGCAGAGGCTACAGCTTCTCATTGGTTCCAGGATCCTACACCGAAATTCCTTTTCTCACCCCGTCCTTGGTGATGGATCCGCTAACACGCCGCGTCGCCGCTGCCTGGGCTTTCAAGAAGGCCTCCGAAGGCGGGTCCCCAATCCCCAAAGAAGTCCTGCAATTCTTCTTTGAAGGCCGTACGGCCTATGCCCTCGATTCCGAGGACGGGTTCGAACTCCAAGAAGCCCAGGAATCCGTCAACCTGTTCCTCCCCAAGATACTGGAACAGCTGTTTCGGCATCAAGGGGATCGCTACTACATGACGGCTACCGAAAGCAAGGGTAGGATATTCTACTACTTTGCCCCACGTCAGCCCCTGGATGCGTTCAATATGGGCGTTTCCATCCGCAACGGAAAGGCCGCGCTCTTCTTTGGCTATACTCCGATGAAAGTGACCGGGGGTATCGACCTCATGCACATGGTCAGCGAACGGGCGACCTCAGATACCGATGTTGCTGGATTGGCGATGATGCGCTTGGTCCGAGCTGTATTGGCCAGGGTCTGAGATCTCAGGGTACGTCAGCGTAGACAATGCAGGATTGGCTCCAGACAAGACCCTCACAGTAGACTTTGCCACTGGGAGAGATCACACAGATCCCGCCTTCACCGAAATTATTCGGAACTTCGAGGCCGTAGCGATTTGAAACGGCCAACCAGACCTTGTTTTCCTTGGCGAAGTCCAGCCAAGAATTGCTGGGGAACCCGCCGTCCCCAAAGTTGGAGGAGAAGCAGACGATGTCGGCATCACCAGGCTCGTAGAGGTCGGTGAACTTGTCAGCTTTGTTGCGGATGTCTCGACAGATCAACAACCCTATGCGCTTCCCCAAAAAGTCAATGATGGGAGGACTAGCAGTTCCCGGTGTAAACCAGAGGTGGTCGTTGGAAAATCCGTTTAATTTTCGCGTAGTTACATACGTTTGGTTGGGAAGCATCAAGACTTGACTGTTGTGAAGGGCTCCGGTCACGTAGTCTTTTTCCATCACACCCCAAGCAATCGCTACCTGATGTTTCCTAGCGATTGCTCCCATGACCTCCATGGACCTGGGTGGCGCGACTCCCTCACGCATGTAATTGGAGATGACCTCTGCGTAGGGGTCTGCCTCAGCGGTAGACATGTAGCCATATCCGGAGAGAGCCATCTCGGGGCAAGTAATTAGCTCAGCCCCTTTTTCTGCGGCCTCAATCACTAGCTTGGCCAGAGTCCTGAGATTGCCCTCAATGTCCTTAAGGACCGGCGATGTCTGTATTACAGCGACTTTCACGAGCCCGCCTTTCGAGATCCGTCTCGTATTTCTTTGTAGGTCTTGCCGTATACTTTCGGGAAACTGACTGTATGAGGATACCTTGTGTCTAGTCTCTTTTCTTTCTTGAGTCTCACATACTCTGTCTGAGCCATGCCTGTAATAGCCAGCTTCAACTCCGACTCTGTGACGAACAAACTTCGCCTAAAGCCATCACGTACTTCTTGAAAGGTCTTCCCATACACTGCCGGAAAGGCACTTTGCTTAGGTAGCCTGGGGTTGCTCCGTCTCTTTACAACGTACTCCTTAACGGTTAAGCCTTGGATGAAAGAGCTGGTCTCATCCTCTGGCATCCACCCTCCCTGCTCTTCCCTATGCTTAGACCAGCGGCGGAGTCCAGTTTCTTTGCCAATAGAACGTCGTTGAGCCCTTTGTTCAGGAGTCCAAAGTCTGTTCAGTTGACCCTCAGACATACGTTTTCTGACTACCGGGTCGGAGAACACCTGACGTGCTATCTCTGAATGTATAGCTCGTCCCTCAACACTTTGATTGAAAGCCCTAGATATTTCAGTCAGCCAGGCACGATGAACGGGATTTTCAGCACGACGCTTCTGTTGAAGCGAAGCAAGCTTCCTAGTGGCCTCTGATACAATGCACCCCTCTCCACCACTGGTACAGTTGTAGCCGGAGCCTTCATCGATATTAGATTTAAGGACCGAGATCCAGCGAGCCTCCGCTGAATTCAACGAATTCAGATCGAAGCATTCTTCTAGTACGGTCACCTCAAAGCGATCCGGCCCGTATTTCCGAATTGCTCTATGGAAAGGCATAGTCCCACCGCGTCTTGCCTCAGATTTATGTTGGACCCAGCGCTGGCGGACGCTCTTCGTAGTTTGGCCAACATAGCGCTTTCCGTTGGTCAGGTTCGTCACCAGGTAGATCCGTCCAAAAGGGGTCATACAAGACCCCTTTAATCAAAGGAAATTCGAGGGCTAACCTATCCTGAAGCCCCTTAACTGGGCATAAATTGCCGATCCCAGAATTGGATGGCAGTACCCTTGTAAGTCCTCTTTAGGGTGGGATCCCCGATGGATTGCATCGCTGATGCCGATGCTGGGCCCTTCTTGCCAGTAGGCAGCTTGACTGCGTACCCTCCCCCATCCTGGTGAACCACGCCCCTACCTTCAAGCAGAAGCTGCCCTAGTATTTCCGGCACGTCTTTGCTGTCTGTACGGAAGCGAAGGTACTTGTTCTTGCCAAACAGGAGGACCCCCAGCACTTCGAGCTGATTGAAACGGGACTCCTTGTCAGCCGAGGTCTGCATGAAACGCTCCACTAGTTGGTGGGCGGTTTCACTCTCTTTGAACTGCACTGCTACGAATGTCATTGTCATGTCCTCTGTCGGTTTGCATAAGGGGGTTACACCGATTCCAACTAGGCCTGAAAAAATACTCTAAAAATTCCCTTAACTTCTCGCTTAAGGATCCGTTGTACTAGGCATGGACCTCAATCAAGAAACGACTCAGACCGAAGACCTCACCCACCCCCTCCGTTTGGCCGTCGAGGCTGCCGTTGCCGCGTTAGAAACGGCCACAGATTTCGTTGATTTGATGAATAACGACGACGAAGTCTCTGGCGATGACCCTCTCTATATTGCGGCCACGGCGGCCCAGGACGTTGCCCAGACGACGCTCGATGCAGCCCGCGAAGCCTTGTCTGGCTCCTACTGCCCTAGGGAGTGGCGGCTATTGGAGGGCGGTCACGAATACGATACCGTCACCGCAGACTCCTCTGAAGAGGCTCTCGATGCAGCCCGCGAAAATTGCGACCGCAGCAACTACTCAGACTCCAAGGGTACCCTCTGGATTGACGTGAAAGCAGTCTGTGACGAGACCGGAGAGGAGGACGAGGATACCGTGACCCTGTATGAGGGAAAGCCGGATTGCTCCGAAAGCGAGCATGACTGGCAACAGTCCCATGAGCTGTTCGGCGGCTGTAAGCAGAATCCTGGCGTTTGGGGACATGGCGGCGGAGTTGTCATCCACGAAGTCTGTGCCCATTGTGGCTGCAAGAAAGTGACCGATACCTGGGCCCAACGCCCCGACACAGGTGAGCAGGGTCTCATGTCCGTGAGCTACGAGCCCGAAGCTTTCACGGTCGATCAACTGATTGAGGCTGGCCTACAAAAGGCGTGAGTCAGGCCGACAAAGGCCCCTCCCAAACCGAAAGTCGAGAGGGGCCTTTCCGTGTCTAAGTCTATTAGACTCAGATTTTTACCTCTACCTCACGCATTTGGACTTTGCCCTCAATCTGTTGGCCGTCCACGGTGATAGTCAAAGTATCTTCATCCAAACTCTTGAACTCCGTGAACCAGATTTGACCTACCAGAATACTAAATTTCGTGTTGGCGAGGTCGAAGAGCAACCCCCGGACGGTCTTCGTGGCGGTCTCCGCTTTGTCCTTGGCCCACTGCTCCAAGCCGGCTTCGTTGGCCTTGTGTTCGGGACTGGCTAGGTAATCGTCGACTTCCTTAAGATACGGGGCCATGAGGGCTACCGAGGGGGTTAGCTTGCCTCCGGCTGCGATCTTTTTCTTGGCCTCGTTCACGGACGGGATCGTCGACAATCCCTTGAGGCTGGTCTTCAATTCCTTGCCCATGTACACGTCAGTCGATTCTGCCTGTACGCTCTTGGGGTTGAAGCCACCATCAGTGATTCCCAGCTCCTTGAGCCACAGGGTTGCTGGCTCACCAAAAGACTCAGACAGGCCAGCAGACACCTTGGGGAACTTCTCCTTCAAGAAGCCTGAGAAGACCTTCTGGGCCGCACGGGCCTTGCACAGGGCGTATTCTTTCTCGAATAGCACCTGGGCACTGGCCTCCTTGATCATCTGACGATTGATGATGGGGAGGGCCTTGAGGTCGAACACCACGTTGACATCACGATCGTCCGAGGCCTTGGCAGCACGGATACGTGCAGTCTCAGGAGCCTCGCCACCGACACCGAGGATGGTCTCGATCGGCATCCCCTTGTCCTTGAGGGTGCGAATGGTACCAGCCGTCAAACGCACCGGAAGTTGCTCCACATTTACTAGGCCATCCTTGATGATCGTGTAGTTACGCCAGATGTTGGTGTCGATGACCGCGGGGATCTTGCCTAGGTCGCCATTGCCAGCATTGGTGGCCTTAGCCCTACGTTCTGTAAGGTCAACTAAACCCTTGCGGAAGACCTTGACACTGACGTTCGGGCGTTCCTCGTTGTAGACCAGACCACTGATCTCGCAACCGTCCGGAAGCGGGGTCGCCTCGAACTTCAAGGGAGCGTCCTTGGAGCTGGTAATGGTGGCGATCTTGGCAGCGAAGTCCGCCACCTTCTTGCCGTCCTTGGTCTTGGTCATTTCCGCGGTCAGGCGAGCGACTTCGGCTTGCTCTTCATCCGTGAGCAACGAGCTGGAGTCGATTTGACCACGGCCAATGCGGTTGTACTTGAAGTCCTTGCTGTCAAGAAGCAGGCGATTGGATTCGTCCGAGGACAGTACACGGAGCAGGTCCAAAACCGTGAAGGCGTCATCCTTGGGGATGCGGTTGAGGTCACGGCCATTGGTAAAGCGAACGCTGGGATCGAAGGCGGCCTTCTGCGAAGCCTCCACGAATTCACTGTACTTCTGCTTACCAAAACACGTAGAAAAAGCGTCGATGAAGGTGACATCGCCCATCGACTTGAGCAGGGACAGGACCACGTCCGACTTCATGCGATTGGAGAACAGGGAGATCGCAGCGTAAGTAGCCGCCATCACCGACGAATACGAGGCCGGGGCTGTCTTAGTCGAGCCTGTCGCTGCCTCGGAGAATTTCACAAGGTCCAGCTCTTGAGTTCCGACACTGTTCGAGGACAGGTACCAGACTTCTGGCAGGTCCTTTGGAGCGTGGATGGCGCCACCTTCTACGGCGAAGGTCAAGAGGTCGTTTCCGGAGAAACCGAAAGCGAACCCACAGATGGAGTCACCCGTGATCTTGACTTCGACCTTGGGAGCACCCGAGGTGCGCTTCTGGAGACTGGCTTCCAGGGCCGGTTCGAACTGGTCGAAGTGCTGAGCGAAGATGGTCGAGCCGCCTGCCTTCTCTGCCATTTGGGCCAGGAGCTGGCGATCGGCGTAATAGCCGTATTCGACGAATGTGGCAGAAGCCACCGACTGGCCAGCGACTTCAACGGCCTTGATGATCTCCGGACGGGACGAACAATTATCACAACCATCGGACATAAAAAATATCGAAAACACGCTATTGGGGCGAGTCTTCGAGATCTTCGCGGTCAGGCCTGGGATGAGGTCCAGTGGGTCTTTGAAGCCCGTGAGCCCCACCGGCTTCAGCCAGCGGTCGATGGCCGTTTCGACGGCTTTGAGGTCTGTCAGGGAGGCTACCGGTTCCGCTTCTAGCAGAATCCCGCATTCTCTCCGGCCCGAGAACCAGATGATGCTGATGGTGTCTTCGGCCTTGAGGAGCTTCGGGAGCTTCTTCTTGAGCTGCTCACGAATCTTTGGCAGCTCGTAACTCATCGAACCGCTGCAATCGATGACCATAATATGGTTGGTCGGGACTTCCACGACAGCCGGCTTCGACTTTTCGGTGGAAACGGCCTGGCGAACGAGGAATAGAGCGTCTGCAACTTTGTAGCTGAACATGGGTTTCTCCTTTGGCGGATCACTGCACACACAGACGAACGATGGGGTGTGCTGTCATCGTGCACCACATACTACACCAACCGTCAGAGACAGGTGGGTCAGGATATGTCATAGGTCGTAGACGTAAACCGGCCTCGAAGCCAGCGTTTCCTCGACCATTGGGCCGATCACATTCCACGACCCACCTGCGAGGCCACAGCCGATCCTAGGAAGGCAAATACTAGCGCCTAGTTCAATAGCTTTCTCGTTGAGCTGTACGAGGCACTTCCTGAGCGCCTCGTAACGAATTGGCGGGCCATTCTTCTTGGTGGTCAAGTAGCCCTGCTGAGCGAGCATGTTGCACACCCATAGTTCGGGCTCGACTTCTACGACCTGGATCGCCCCTAGTTCGAAACCGACTTTGGAGGCGTACCATCGACGGTAAGCATATTCGGGCTCCTCCCAGCGTTCGGAGACAGCGAGGACGAAGCCGCGACCCCAACCTCCCGACGTGTTGACCACCTGTGCGATCACCGTGGGGCCACCTATTTTCGGGCGAGTAGCGTCGCCCTTCAAGTACGTAATGGGCATCTCAGCCCTTACACCGTTACTTGGCCTCTTTGGGTCCCAACAACGCTAGGCGAGCGGCCATTTGCTCAATCAGCTTCTGGCTCTCCGTAGAGCAGGCCGCCCAATTCTTCACAAGCTTTGCGGCTCGGTGCTCTTTGCTGAAGGGAATTGTCGGTGGCTCTGTCTTGAACTTGCCGTTCACGTTGGCATCCTGAAACGCTTCACGAGCACATAGCCGTGGGTCACGTCGTGGGATTGCCGTTCGGTCGAATTCAGTTCTCGTATTTCGCCCTCTCCCACAAGTTCGTGGAAGAGCGCCTCTGTCTTGTCGATAGACCAGAAGCTTCCTAGATGAAGAGCTGCTGTCCCAATGAGCAGAGGGCGCATACTGCGGTTGAATAGGATAAGGATCTCCGCCTTGGCGTCCTCTTTTTCTAGTTTCTGCCTAGGAGGTGCAGAATCATGTCTCGACTTCGCCATCAAAACTCCCATTCAGGGCGAAGAGGTCTTCACCCGGTAATTGAAGATCACTTGAATCGCCCGCTTCGAAGTCATCGAGGCGATTCATTGTTTTGACGACTACGCCCTCATCCTTGAGTTGGATCAGGAAGCCGTCGAGGTCTGGAATCTCAGCAGTGAACACATTCAAGCCCTTGTCGAGCATGACCATGGGATCAACAATGCCGCTAGGCTTCTGGGCTATGACGATGAAGCTATACAGGGCCATCCCCTGTGAGATTCAATCAAAGGAACGGTCAGACCACTTGGGCTTCGTGAGCCTGACCTGTAATTGTCAGGGGTCGGAGGGCGTCTAGACGGAGCCAGATCTGGAATTCGAGGTTAGCTACTGTTTCCCAGCGGCTGAAGAATTCCCTACTCTTTGCCTGAAACTGGGAAGGCACGTAGATGTAACCGGCAGAGCCAGCCAATCCCATTGGGTGGGCGTCATCTACAGGTAGGACAGTTATCTTTCGGTCAATGTGCATGAAAGGGCGCGTCAGCTGTGGGGGTAGAATCCAAAACTGTGCGGGCAATGACACAATGTCATCTAGCTCAGCCTCTTCGGCCGTGGGCGCGTATGCGAACTGAGAAACAGCTTTGGCCATATCCCGGATCCACCCCTGAGTCACGGCACCCTGGAGAACCCTAGGGCGGTTGTAAGACAGGTTCGTGGTCAGCATGTCCTGGATACCCATGGTCGATTTGGCGGAGGTTGCTCCTTTCAAGTGGGCATGACCAGCCGGGACCTCTGTCAAAGGCTCGTCCACTAGCTGGAAGAACTTAAGGAACGCGGCCGAGGTGCCGCCAGCTGACTCCAAGAGGGCCTTGGGGGGTATCTGAGCCAAGGACTCGACTATGTGTTTGCGGCCCGCCCTGGAGGCAACCAGGAGCCGGGGATCGCCCAATTCCCGTAGAAGCTCTGTTTGGTGCCCTCTGGCAGCCAACACCTCCAGTACTTGAGCTTCCCTGGCATTGGTGTAGTTCCAAGTCACCAATGCCGCCGACAGATCCGGCCGGATGATGGGGAGTGGAGTGGCCATGCCGCCGCCCTCCCTGGGAACTGGTGCCGGCTGATGGATGTCCGCCTCAGTCAGGACAAGGGTCACCCGACCGGTCTCTGTGGAAACTAGGTGAATGCCCTCTCCTAGCTGGCGGTACTCGTCAGCTAGGAACTGAGCCGCTTCCGTAGGATCCCCGTGAGGCCAGATCTGACGCAGGCCGGCGGTCACCTCGGATTCAAGGCGACCATCCGGCCACTGCTCAGTCACGGACTTTCGGAAAATCTCCTTGAGGGATTCCACCCTTTGAACGTCTGCTCGGGCTTGAAGGAGGTCTACAACCTCCGGATTGGCCTTGGACAGTACCTGTGGATTCAGTCGTTGAACCAAACCCGAGTGGGGGTGTTCGGTCGTTACGAGTTCGTCGGGCATATTTATTTCAATTCACCTCTGAATACTCAGAGGCATCAGGCTTTGTTTTGGCGGTATAGGGAAATCCGTTCGGAGGACGCAAACCTAGCACGGATTCCGTCGTTTACCTCGTCATCGTAGCCAACCCAATCCGTGAGTTCCCGGATCTCGTCACTCATGGTCTTGAAGATGCGGGGCTTCTGCTGGAGTTCATTCTCCAGGATCTCCCCGTCCAGACCCTCCTTGTTGGCGTCAAAGGACTCCGTCATTGCCGCTTCGATGGCCTGCTCGATCTCACGACCCACCATGTTCTTGGCGGCTTCCGAGAGGCTGGCCAGATTGTACCTGGTGGGGTCTTGACCTTTGGCCTTCAGGTGGATCTTGAGGATATCGACGCGCTCCTCCTCGGCCGGGAGGTCGAAGAAGAAGCGCTCGTTCATGCGGTTGACGAATTCTGTCGGCAGATTCTTCAGGGTGTTGGCGGTCATGGCCGTACAGACCCTGGCCTTCGTCTCCTGCATCCACGTGGAGAGAATACCGATCATGCGGGAGGTCGTTCCAGAATCGCTGTGGGACGAAGAAGCGCTGCCTGACAGGGACTTCTCAGCCTCATCAATCCAGAGGATGCAAGGGGCCACCGACTCAATCAGATTGAGTACTCGATAGGTGTTGGCCTCGGAATCACCGACGCCACTTGAACGAAGTTTGCCCATTTCTAGCTGAACCACTGGGAGCTTCCAGGCATTGCCAAGAGCTTTCACCGAGATGCTTTTGCCACAACCCCAGAGCCCTGCCAGGAGGACTCCCTTGGGTGGCACCAGGCCAAACTTCTGCCCAGCATCAGTCCAAGCAGCTTTGGTCTTGTTGGCCCAAGCTTTGAACCGATCGGCTCCTCCGACCCTGTCGAAGCCCCACTCGCTGGTATCGATGTAGCTGACGAGGTCGGTCTTCTTGAGCTGGCGTCGCTTGAATTCAGCGATGTGCTTGGCATCAATACGCTTCTCGCTATTGCCGGGAACACGGTTGAGGATGACACTCTGAGCAATGGCTGCGTCAACTTCCCAGGAATTCAATCCCTTGAAGGTCTTCGCGATATTCGCTGTGGGGGCGATGGTCAGCTGCTTACAGATCTCAGAGACAGTGTCTTGGAGCTGATCGTCAGTCAGACCCTTATCGTGAACGACTTCGATGTACCTCTGCAACTTCTGCGGGATTACGAGGCGGGGACCAGCGAAGATGATGACCTTGATGATCTCGTTATTGTTGTGGAGCTGGTGGGCGATATTGAGCAGGCGCCGCACGACATGGGGATCCGTCAGATACCGATCAGGATCCGTAATGACGTAGTAAAACTGAAGCTCTCTGGGGTCGTCCTTGTATACCTTGATGAGGGCTTCGTTGATATTCGTGGTGTTGGTGTCGACCTTGTGCTCTCGGGACTTCCAATCATCAGCTAGACCCTTGAGGGCTTGCAGCCCAAAGGCCGCATTGTAGACGAAGGTGGCGGCCTTCTTAAGCGGACCCAGGGTCTTCTCGATATCCAGCAAGAAGCGGTCTTCTTCCTCCGTGACGAAGTAGATGAACCGAGTGAGGGACCTTAGGTGGAATTTGAGTTCTTCGTTCATGATCGTGCTCTGCTTTACACCGGGACATGGAAAAGAAACGGGCCCTAATCCTAAAAAGGACAGGGCCCGTTTAACGACCAGAGCTAGAGATCAGCCGTACGAAGAGCAAAGCATACGAACGATGCCGTTGGTTTCCGTACGACTTTCGATGGTGAGACCCTCGATGGCCGCTTGGCGACGGAACTCAGCTTCCGAGTATGCTTGACGGAATGCGCCTAGCTCATCCTTGCGATGGTAGTCCGTATCACCAGTCAGCTCGCCCGTGTTGGCGTCGAGCGTGGCGCGGTTGAACGGGCCACTGGTGATTGCGAACACGTTGCCCGTTTGGTTGAACGTGTACTTCTTGGCGGTGAGGGCATTTTTGACCAACTCCGCATCCTTGAACTCTGACTTGAAAGTCACTTTGTGCGACATGATTATTCCTTTCGTTTCCTTGTTTCTTTGTTTCTTTGAGAATCAGTTGGTTTCTTCGACTTTATCGCAGTCGGGGCCGGTCCGTTCATCGGACACCATCGTGCCGGCGTTGAACTGGAGAATCTTCTCGCAGTTCTCACCCTCCGTACGTTCGATCACTTCGTGGGTGCGCTTGCCGTCGGGGTAAATCAAGACTTCGAATTTCATGGGCTCATCTCCTTAGGGGTAACTACGGTTCATACACCGGCTGAGTCAGCCTCCGCCGAGCTTGATTTTGGCGCCAGGTGTTACGACCCGTTCGCCGCTAGGGCTCAGTGAAGGCTTTGGTGCCCAGGGATCTAACACCGAAGTTTGACTCGACCTGAGCCCACCGTCGATCATTTGTTGAGGTCTGACTACCGTATTTTGGAGCGCAGGTAGGGTGACCGGCGCCTTTTGTACCACAACTACAGGCTCGGGAGCAAGGACTGTAGGAGCCTGCGCCTCGACTTCTGCTGCCTTAGGCGCCTCCACCACGACCACAGGCGGGGTGTAAGGCGTCGGGACTGGCATCACTGTTACCGGCACCTGCACCATTACGGGTTCAGCACGGGTCTGCCTGGGGTCTATCCAATCCGAGGTCGGAGACCCTGGGGTCCCAGGAGCGATTGTCAAGAAATTCTTCGCAGAAATGAGACTGAATCGAGGGTCGGTCGGATCCAGCTTGGCAGGATTCAAGAACAGGCGGTCTTCCCAATGGATGACCCTGTCCTCAAACTTGCTCTTCCCCCATTGACTACGGGTACACCCAGGATTCACACACCTAGGGCACCACCCCTGCAAGATCTCTTGCAGGGGCACCTTCTTCTCATCGCATTCTTGGAGAAGATCTCGACGCGGGGGTTGGCTAGGCATGTTCGGCCTCTAATAGGAGGATCATAAAGGATCTTCTTTGTACATATGATCCCCCGACCCCAGGTTCTTGTCCCGCAGCTTCATAGAGAAAGTCTGTGGATTTATTGGTATTTTCCTCTTTGTCGGGTCAATCAAGATATTGTGCTGACTATCCTTGAGGCACAGAAACACCCTGCTGTCAGGGTCGATAGAGGCCGCTAGGGCTTCAAAAACCAGATCGACCGACCGACGGGTCAAGTAGGTATCGTTCAAAGCGAAGATGTAAGTTGGAAGGGTTCCCTTAGTCGGATTGACAGGCCCCGAGGGAACGATAGTAGATACCGTTAGAGGGGTCACCTGATGAGGGGGTACTGCCTCTGGAGTATCGTGCTCCTCTCCAGGCTTGAGGGTGCCTTCGAGCCACTTAGGCACCGGCACAGGGGTTCCGTCCGCTTTCTTGCCGGCCATGACTTCGTGCCAATCAAGCTTAGCTTCCCAGGTCTGGCTGATGAGGGGTTCTACAATTAGCGGGACCCGCCATTTCGCCATCTTAGAAGGGAATTCCATGGTAGCGATAATGACGGGCATGGCCTGAGCAAGGCGCTCATGCTTGACCTCGAACACGATTTCATCGTGGACCGTGAGGAGCATCCGAACAGAATCGTCCCCACCATGACGTAGCCAGCCAAACTTTGTGAACTCCTTCACAAGCTTGACCATGGATATCTTCATGATATCTGCTCCCGAACCTTGGATCGGGAAATTAGTGGACTTCCGCTCACAAGCCGCCCCAATCTTACGGGCGTCGGCCTCAATGATAGGATTCCCCTTGTTATCAAGGTCTCCTGCCTTCACATTAGCGTCGGGAATGGCAATGAATCGACCGAAAGCCGTGAAGACACCCTTGGTCTTTTTCACATTGGCATGCTGAGTCTTCACCCAACCAGCGAACGTTGGTACGCTCTTGTCAAAGTTGGCCTTACGTCTAGTCCCCTCGACTTTGTCACACCCAGTTGCCCGCATGATAGCTTGAGGTCCGCCACCATAGATTAGAGCGAAGTTCGCGGTTTTCCCCGCAGTACGTTCGACTTTATCCTCTTTAGTGATGTGCTGTCCGAAGAAGGCCTTGGCCGTGATAGTGTGTAGGTCTCCTGTTCCGTTAAGGAACTCGTCGATCCACACCTTCTCACCGGAAAGGTTGGCGACAACACGTAGTTCCTGGCCGGCGTAGTCGACCTTGACCAAGGTATACCCTTTTCTAGCTACGAAGGCTCGACGCAGGGAATGGGCAACCTCCGGCTTCTTAGGGTCGCTCCTAGCAGGGATCCCGTGAATGGGGATACCCGAGTAGCCGTGATCTGGCATACCCGCCGAAGCTGTAAAGCGACCGGTCGCAGCGCCTGTCTGATTGAACCCGAACCGTAGCTCGTCGTTGGCGTCGCAGTTCGTGGACATGCTAGTCAGGTATGTCCCAATGATCTTGTCGATCTGGCGATATTTGACGATCCAAACTAGGACCTCCTGAGCGTCCGGATTCTCGGACATCTTCTCAAGCGTCGCGGCATCCGTCTTGTACTGCCCTGAGGCGGCGTTCTGCTCGGGCTTAGGACTGATGTCCAGACCTTTACTTGTGAACAGGAAGTCAGATAGCTGTTTGGTGCTGCCTACATTGAAGTTCTCAAGGCCTCTTTTTTCGGCCATACTAGTGATCAGAGCCGAGTACTTGTCCCGTTCTGCCTCAGCCCTAGCCAACAGGGCGACGATCTCCTTCTTGTCGATCTTGACCCTAGGGCGCTCCATGACTCGGGTTGCCTGAGCCGTTTGTTTCTCCAAACGATAGGTGAACGCGAACTTCTTGTCCGTAATGGCTGTGAGTACTTCCTTGTAGTGGACCTTTAGATTGGGTTGCGTTAACGCCCAATCGACCTTCTTGGTCTCACAGAGAGCCTCTGTACAGATAGCGTCAGAACAGGCGTACTTAACTACAGCACTCCCCTCCTCTGGATAGAGGTCGGCAAAGTGCATGTCCTTGTTGCTCTTCCCCTTGCTGAAAAGCTCTTTGAACTTGATCATCTCATAGGGATGCCGTACGGGCTTCCCATCGACTTTAAGTTCAGGGTCCTCTATTTGAAGACGCTGAAAAGCCTTGTCCTTGAGGCCCAAGGAATCGTCATCCGAGAAAGTCGTATAAGCCGCCAACATGCCGTCTTCAAACGAGGCTGGGTGCCAGAAGTCTATACCCGTGATGGGGTATAGGAACTCCTGGTCAAACTTGGCGTGCCAGAAGTACAGCACGACCTTAGGAGGTACTGCTATTTTGGGCGAAGCCAGAGTGTCTTCTTGAAGGCCCTCCTCAGTCAAGACAGGCTGAGAGGCCAGGCAAAGGCGTCGTATTTCCGACTCCACTCCTGCGGACGGCACATTCGGGTCCTTCTCTCCGTAGAACGTGTCGAACTTATGTCGAACGGGGATGTAGTGCCCTATTCCCTTGTAACCTAGGCAGAAACCTACGATCTTGTGCACCGTATAGGGCTTGTCCTCCTCATCGTAGTAGATGCGGTTGTCCAACCCCTCGGTCTCCAAGTCTATAGCCCCGCGACCGTGCTCCAGCATAGAATCAACTATTTGGCGCACCTGCTCTACCGTTTTGACGAGCACAAACTGGTGGAACTTCATCCACGGCTTGGTCAAATCGCCGACAGCGGTTTCGCCCTCAGCTACCAAGCTCTCTCTGAATTCGTCTAGGCGATCCCCAGCGATCACCGTGGCTTGTCGAGGGGTCGGCGCCCTGGTCAAAGCAAGTGGAGCCGCTTCGAACAAGTCCACTGAACTGTCTATTTCTTCGAACTCTACGTCTTCAGGCATATGCGTCCTTCGGAATCAGGAAAGAGAGGGGTTCACAACTACTGAATCACGACCAAATGCACACCGTCACGCCACTCTTGAATGGCTCTAGTAGCCGTCTGACGAACCGTTTCGTCATTTACACCGTCGGGCTCGTAGCACCAGGGCATTGCCTTAGCCTCTGGGAAACAATTCTTCGCTTCGTACTGGATGCAATGACTGCGTTTGATACACTCTCTGGATACTTTCGGAATCTTCTTGAGTGCGCCCGCCGGAGGAATTCCTAGGGCATCGACCAGCGGCTTAGACCACCGATGCAAGGCATGGTCTAAGACCTCTTTGGAAATGACGCTGAATTGGGTGCCGAAGGGAGTCTCCCGTAGAAGTTCCCACTCGTCCTCCCAGGTGCCGCCCGCCTCTTGCTGTATCAACAGCAGACGTACTTCACCCATCTCACGGGTGGGGAGCTTAATGTGCCTCGCCACGAATCCTATCGCCGATCTTGTCGATCAGTTGCTTGAGTAGCTCGTTGGCCTTCTCATAAGCGAGCTTACCCTCCGCGATTCGAAAAGTCAGCTTATCCAAGATGGAGCCGGCTATTAGGAAGCCCGCCATGTCCTCCTGGGAAAAGTAGCTGTCCCTAGCTGTCCTCAAACGATGCTCGCAAAGGTCCAGCAAAGTCGTGAACAGGTCCTTGGCCCTAGTATCCACCTGTGGGAGATCGTGAGTGCCCTCGGGAACCTTAGGAGGTGTGATACCTAGATGCTTCTCCATCTCCGTAAGGATACGATGATGCCCATTCTCGTCCCCTGAGTACTTCTTCCACAGGGAAATGGCATCCCAGCTCTTCTGGCACACGTAGCACCAAACGTGTGATCGGCTGTCCGCTTTGGCGGGGTACACACGGGCGGAAGGCTTGGCGTCCTTACCGTGGAACGGGCAGGAGAACTGCTCCTCCCGATCCGAAGTGTGCCGGAACGTAACCCCATTCATGCGTAGAATGTCGTGAGCCGTGATCTGCTCGTGGATCGTGGCCCGCCGCATTGCGTACCACGCCTTGATCATCTCCTCGTTATTGGCCATTATACCCCACAGTAGTCGTCTTGAGACATGTCGGCCCCGAAGCCGGCAGCGTGGGCATCCCAATTGCGAAGTCTGTGACAGGACATGTCCACACCAATGCGGCCACCATCGAACTTCTGGTTGTCGCGATTCTTCATGTTTCCGATGATCGCGTAGCCCTGCTCGATGAGTTCCTTTGGAGCATAGGTCGTCGTGATGTAGTCCGCACTGCGCTCCGCCTGATTCGCGTAGGACAAGTCCCTGTACTTGTACTGCCCCAGTTCCTCGGGAGTCTTCTTGTTCTTCTCGTTGTTGGTCATACCCGTACGATTGATCTGGTGAAGATCTAGGATCGGAACCCCCTCGCCACCGTTGAAGTGCATTGCCATGAGCTTCATCTCACGAATGACGGCGTTCTGCTCCGAGGTCGTGTCGTTGTACTTCTTCGGGGGTTTGACTAGTTCGCCCTGGTCGATGATGACCAAACCTATCTCTAGCTCCTTGTGTAGCTGCTCGGTGTACGCTCTAATATCCCTGACCGTCACATCATGATCCGGTACCCACACATGCATACGGCAGTAGTTGGGGTTGGTAGACAGGTCGTTCAGAGCTGCGTCGTAGAACACTTCTTCTTCAGGGGTCAGCTCTCCGTCACGGATTTTTCGGTAATCCAAGGCATTGTAGCCTTGCTTAGCGAACGCACCGTTGGAAGTATGCATGGCGCACATGATCTTCCGCAGATGCTCGTACTTCATCTCCAAACTGACGTACAAGGTATTGTATCTGTACCGGGTAACTCCATTGTAAGCCCAGTTGGTAGCGAAGGCAGTCTTGAGATTGCCGGGCTCTGCGGCATGAATCCACAGCTCCCCCCTCTTGATACCGTGACACACCTTGTCAATGTCATCCAAGCCTGTAAAACAGCCGTAGACTTTGGACTTGTTGTTCTTGGCGGTCTTGTAGGCGTCTTTTTCTGCCTGAACGTCCCTAGTGATCTCACCCCTAGTTACTGCATTGGTGTCGGAGGGCAGTAGTTCGTAGGCCTTCTGTTCCAAGTACTTCAAACCAGCGGCTGTCCCCTTGAGGGTCTCTTTCTCGACAATGAGGCCCTTAGTGACGATCCCCTCGACATCCTTGAGTAAAGCCAAGAACTTGGTCTGGTGCTGCTTCTCTAGCTCTGCCTTGAGTAGGTTGCGGTAGTCCGAGCGCTGGTAGATGGGCGCCGCGTGAATGTCTTTGATGCGTTCAATGACCGCCAAGTCGTCGGCTCGATTGAAGTAGTCTCGAATGGTGAGAGCACTCGGAGGCTCCAAGCTTTCCTGGTGGTAGGCAAGGATGTACTCAAAGATCTTGCGCTCGTCTGGGTTGTGCCATTCGAACTTCGCCGCTTTGATGGTGTTGAAATTGAGAGTGATGGATTCTTCGGAGATCTTCTTGTCTCCGTAGTCGATGATGCCACGTAGTAGGCTAGACATTACCACTTCCCCTTGAACTTCTTCTTACGGTTGCCGTCGGGGCCCCCACCGGGACCAGACAGGTCATCGACCACACCACCAGAGGGCTTCCAGGGAGGCTCGTCTCTATAGATTTCTCTGGATGCCGTACGCTGAGGCTTCCTGGGGCTGGGAGGAGGGGGCTCCTCATCAACCTCGTGGGCAGCGGGATTCAGGTCCGGCTGCTGAGGCTCGTGCTCATCCACTGAGATCCCGTTCGCTTCGTAGGACCAGTCACTAGAGTCATCGTCAGACTCCAATTGGATAGGTCGAAAACGTTCGACATAGAGTTCGATGTCCGAGTCCTTGGAGAATTTCCAGGGCATCGCAGGGTCCTTGCTTTCAAACAGCCAGGTGGCTTTCCCCAAGGACTCCCGAACCATCAGAGCCTCTTTGAGGATGCCTGGAGCTGCGATGTTCTTGTAACCCAGCGTACCCAAGATGATGATGACTAGGTCGAAGGCTTCCCCGACTATGTCAGAGATGATGTTGGTGGTCTCATTACGCTCCCGTTGTGTCGGGGTACGGTTCCTGAAAGACTCGCCACCTAGATACACGTCCTTCAGACGATGGTCTTCCACTATCTTGTAGGCATAGGTTGGATTGGTCCACATCTTGCCGGCCAGAGCTAGCTTGAGGTGTGGGTGCAACCCATTCTTGGTCACCCCTCGGATGAAGAGGTTCTGAGTGGTTAAATCGACCAATGGAGCCCCCTCTTTCACTGAAGGCGTGAATAGCGGGCTAGTCTTGATTGATGTAGCCTTACAGAGGATGCCTAAACGTTCTCTGATGTTGGCTATCTTCAGCTTACGAGCCATGTTGGGGCAGTGACGCATGCGGTCTTCGGCATCTTTGATAGTGCCGTTGGGCATGCAGCCCTCCACAACATCGAACCCGCAGCGGGTACAGGTTTCAGACATTACGTTGCTTTTCCTTGCATTGCACGGACGAGGTCTTTCAACGACGAAGAGCCTTCGCTGTCGAATTCCAGGGCGCCGATAGCGGCTTCGCCCAACACCTTGTCGATGAGGTTTTTCTTTTTCCTGAGCATGCCCAGGACGTGATGGTCTATGGTCTTACGGTCTTTCTTGGCCACTTCCGGCAGTTCAGCCAGAAGGTGGTAGGCCATTACACCCGTGTGGGGCGAACCGATGCGGATCATGCGACCCAGACAATTGCCTACAATGGCTACTTTCCCGTTTCGACGAGTAACTAAAGTCCCCACAGGATTCTCCACACACCACACCCTCTCCCCCTCCACATGGGGAGAAACGTCAAACTTAGGTCTGCCTGCTGTCCTACCTCCAGACAAGCTTCGATGCGTGACCTCTTTGATACGGATAATAGTCGTGCTCTCACGAGGCTCATATAGATTGCAATGATACCCGCGCCTCAGGCATAAACTCTGAAGTCTGTTCGCAAATACCTTAGACCCTGTAGAAATATGGTAGGTTCTTTGTGTCCAAGACGAATCGTAATTCTTTGCCCCATCCCCCAAATGGAGGGCCTCTAGAAACACACCCAATTGCCTAGGGCTCAAATCCTCCATGATGGGGGCTAGGCCCTTATCCAGGTATGCTGCCAAATGGTTCCAGCCGTTCCGTTTCCGACTCCCTTTTGCGACACCCTTAGGAATGGCAAATTGGATTTGAGGTTTGCCGTTAGGATAGCACCCCTTGATCTTCGAGGGGTCCCTGCGGTACTCCTTCCAATCAAATCCACACTCTTGTAGACAGGCCCTCAAATCATGAATTTGGGGTTGGTGCTCAGCTTGTACAATCTGGATCTGCGCTATCTTCTTGTTGTAAGTGCCATCAGACATAAACCAGCCAATGAATCGTAATTCTGAGTCGGTCACGGGGGCTTCTGTCGTAGGTAGGGCCTCCAGCCCACTCACTGGCAATCTGAATTCAGACTTTTCTTTTGACAGCTCTTCACAGGTAACGAATTCCCACTCATCGGGCCAAACAGGTTCATGATCTTTGGATGTCTTTCTCTTGAAAACCATGCGATGACCACCTGTTACACGTATGTCAATGTGCTGGTTTTTTATAGAATACATCGACTCTCCCGGAGCCAGGGCACGATCTGTCAGTGACAAGATTGGCTGCCACGTAATGCTTGAACTGATAGGGTCAAGGGCTGCCACAGAATCCTCCACTCCAATCTCGACCCGTTTCAAGAACCCCCTTTTGGTTAAGACCTCAGTGTCCATATCTAGACACTGGACATAGTCACCCCACGACCACGGCTGGTCGTAGAAAATCATGCCGGCGGCTGCTTGGAGGTTGATGGCCTCGCTGCCAGCGGCTGTGATGAAGATGACCTTGACATCTGACTTCAGGTCTTGGAAGGCTGCCTTAGCCTTCTGGCGATCCGTGTCCTTCTCTTTGCCTGTGATTCGAGCGCTCCTGATCCCATTCTTCTTGAGGATCTCCTGCAATCTCGCCACGAGGCTTTCAAAACGAGTATAGACGATGACCTTGTCACCCTCCAAGTCCTCGGTGAGCAGGTCCAATAGGGCCTGCTCTTTACTGCAAAGGTTGCCTATTTTCGCGACTTTCAGGTCTAGGTCGAACCCGCCGACTTCGTCACCCTCATTGAACTTGAGGAGGGAGAGCGAGTTGACCACCTGTTGGCAGTAGATGAGGCTCGTGAGGGCCTTCGTCTCCTCGAACTCTTTGACCTGGCCGTCCCCTAGTTCTAGAATCCCTGTCAGAGCCTCACGGTACTTGAGCACCTCGGCTTCATTCAGCTCGCAGGTTATTTCTCGTGTGGTCAGTACAGGCAGTTCCTTGGACACGACGTGCTTCTGTCGACCTAGGAAGTACAGGTCGATGGCCGCCTTGAAGTGGTCCAGGTTCTTGTACCCCTTGATTACTGGCACTTTGGCCCTACCCACGGACTTCAACTCATAGAAGGTGTAGTCCTCCATGAACTTCGTCTTGGCTCCAAAGAGCGTCGGTAGGATGGCCTTGTAGATGCAGTAGCCCTCCATGAGGTTGTTCTTGAGAAGGGTGGCTGTCAACGCATAGACACGGTTCGATCGATCCGAGAGGAAGCGAACGACCTCCCAAGTCTTCGTTCGCATTGACTTGAAAGCAGTGGCTTCATCGAAGATGACAGTCAGATTCTCGGCCACCTTCTTGGTTATTTTGTCCAACAACCCTGGCAAAACCGGGGCCTTCGGGTCCGGTTGCCCGTTGGGTTTTAGGGGCTGGAAACCCCCGTGATTCCAGTCTCTGATCAACAAGGCGTAATTCAGAATGAGGACTGCCTTCGGGTCGTTAGGCCCCGAGGGAGCGTTAGCCCAAGCCTCGTAGATGCGTTCTCTCGCCTCAATGGGGGACTCTCCCTTCTCTTTGGGGGCCGTGGCGATGTAGACCTTCACACCCTTAGTAAAGCGTTCTATTTCATCAGACCACTGACGGATAGCCGACTTGGGGGCCACGACGATGACCTTGGTCTCTGGGCGCTTCTCCCAGAGGTATGCAAGAGTACCAATTGTCTCGATCGTATTGTGATTGATGAAGCCGTTCCCAGAGAAGCAGTGGGAATGGTGCTCAATCTCTAGGTCAGCCACCTCTGCTTCACTCTGTTCTATTTTGACTACAGGGTCGTAGAAGTAGTTGTTGGACCTAATCCTCTGCACCTCTTGATATTCTGGCTCTTTTTCTAAGCCCAACTCACTAGCAACAGCCAGGAGCTTGTCCAGCCATTGATAAGTTGGGTCTCGGACGCCCGTTAGGATATGCGTAAAAGTGGATTGGAAAGAGTGTCCAAATTGCTTGATACCAGAACCCTTACGATTAGCGTTAGCCCCACTCCTAGAAGTAGCCTTAAGTAGCAGTGCTTTTAGGGCGCCCACATGATCGATAGAGTGAGGGATTACATCCTTATTTGGATTTGAGTCCTTCTGTAGAGTGTCTCGGAAGGCCTCCCGTTTTCGGGTAGAGATCAGCCCGATCTTCTCCTGGAATGTCCTGGCGTCATTCGAAAAAAAGGACAGGCGCCAATAGGTGTGCTCATAGCCTTTTACGTGTTTTGGGGACCTAGTTGATACCACCCCAAAACGTAACAGTAGGCCTTGCACCTGCTTAATCAGCTTCTCAGAAGCCGAGCTGACCTCGAACCCACAAGAGGCCACTGACCCCTCGGCCTCCATGTATGCACTAAGAAACCGACGGACGGACTCCCTGGATCCCCTAAGGACACACTCAGGGACCTCTTTACCAGCCGCCAGCACTTCAGCTAAACCACACCCAATCAGGAATCGACGTATGTCCTGAGAGCAGACGTTAACCTTCTCCAGGTCCCTTTTATTCAAGTTGAACCACCCGAACACAACTTGAAACAGGCGCTCTATCTCCGCATGACATTCAGGGTTGGAGTCGATGTACTGAGCCACATTCACGGATGTTGGGTGTCTACAACCTTCAGCTATGTGCCAACCCAATAGTGCAGCTAAGTCCGGAGTGAGTCGCTCAGGGTACTTGAACCCCCTGTTAGGACTGACCTCCTTGTCCAATGCTTTGAGTTCTGGTTCTGTCTCTGGGAAGTACGCCTCATTGCGATCGATGCAAACAAAGTCCCCCTCATTGAGGGCAGGTAGTTTGGAAAACACCTCTCCAGTGGCACTTCTTATGAGCACAGGATGTACTCGGCTGCCCTCCAATACGAATCCGTTTCTAGTAGTCACCCTAACCGTGGGCTTGATGCCGCCCCAATAGAACCGACGGACAGGGGCAGTTTCTAGGCCAGTCCAAACATTAACAGGGAAAGGGAGGTCATAGAACCCCTCGACTAGGTCCCCTTCGGGCTTCAAAGCAGCCAAGGAGATCTGCCCCCTGTCCGTAATGAGCCTAGTATCAAGGGTCGTACACTTGCCCAAGCCAGTGCTGTCCCCTAGCACCATACGCTTCAGGCGAAGCATGTGGTAGATGCCCTGTACTTGGTAATAGCGGAAGGTGAAAGGCTGGAGCACACCGTCCAGCCCTGCTATTTCCTGACGAAGAATGGGAGAGGGCGGCAGCTTCACATCTGTGCGAGCACGGACGGCTTTCAGCTCCTCATAGAGTTTCTGCTGTTCGGGACTGAGCTTGATATCGTCGGGCATCGGTGCAGGTATCTACACCGCCGAATAGAGGATCCCTGCGAAATAATGCTGGATTCGTGATCACTAGCTGTTGGGGACTGTGTCTCAACAGAGCCCAACGAACAGCTAATCAACCTATTCTTCTGCGCTCAGAAGAAAGAAAACCAGAGTGCCGCTTCAGGATTCTGCCTGAAACCGTCCCACGTGAGTGCGTAGCCGGCATACACCCCAAAATTACGAGTCAGATCTACTCCAATGCCAGCGCCCACAGCTCGGAATCCTACGTGAACGTTGAGGTTCAGGAACTTGTAGTACAGCGGGTCGAGCATGAGGCCCGCATCCACTGCGCTCCTTGCGTTGTTGCCCGTGTGGAAAGGCTCCAGGGGCAAAACACCCATGTAGGCTTTCGGCCGAAATCGGAAACCCCAGTCCGGCGGCTCTTCGACAGCAGCCACAACAGTGACTTTTCCTTGGGCGGCCAAGGTGTAATTGCACCAAGACATCTTCAATGAGTATGGGTGCGGAGCCGAGCCTGTGAAGAAGATGCGCCCCTGGCGATCGATAGTCAGTGTGACCGGATCCATCGTGATGGTAGGCTGGGTGCTGAGTAGGCACTGCTTCTCTCTCGCTATTGTGAGAAGAGTGTTTAGGTCGTCTGCGGACACACACTTGCTGCCAGGAGCACACTCCTGAGCCTGAGCCCCCATTGGCGTGATGCCCAAAAATAGCGTCAACAGGATCAGGAGGATTTTTCTCATTGATACTTCTTCAGCAGGTCGTCGATATGGGACCCGGTCACCGAAGAAGAGTCCTTCACGGTAACCGCGTAGATTTCGGGCTTCACTATCACGACCTTGTCCACGTCGGATGACTTTACACCGGTAGGCAACGCCACGACCACGGGAGCTGAGTTCGGAGGCGTAATCGTCACCGTGTTCGGGTCAGAGAACATGGTGGGGGTAGCGATCGGGACAACCACCGCCTGGGTCTGCCCTGTTGCATCCGGGGTACCCACCGGGATGATGGCACCATTCGAATCCACCCGATGAGCCGGAATGGTGTTGGCTACGTCCACAGCTTTGCTGCTCGCTGGATCCTTACCGAACAACTTGCCCAATAGACCACCGATTTGGATGTTCTTAGCCCCTAGAACGACTAGGACGATAGCCCCTGCCATCAACAGCAAGGCCGGAAGGGGAGCGGCCACCATGCGGGCCGCTTTCTTGGTCCAAACCCAAGCCGCTGACCAAAAGGTAGGTTCAGTAGTAGGCGCCATGGGATCAACCACTCTTCGGAGGCTCTTCGCCACCGCCTAATGCAGTAGGAGCTGGGCCCGGCGGAACTTCAGCTGGAGCAGCAACAGGAACTACTGTAGCTACGACTTCTACAGGGGCTGCTGGAACCGCAGCAGGAACTGGAATAGTGGCAGGCTCCGCCTCTGGGACCGGCTCAGGAGTCTTCACCGTCACTGTCGTAGTCGTGGTTGCGACAGTCGTTGTGGGGGCATCCTCGTGGTGTTCCTTGCGCTCTTCGTGAACGACCACAACCTCGGAGGAGGCTGATCCCAAATCATTGGCACTGGGCAAAGTTACACCCGTGCTCTTGTACAGGATCTTCTGAATCACTTCGTACAAGAAGTCCGCGAACCAACCCACGACTGCCGCATAAAACACGTGACCGGACACTGTCTTGATCGAAGGATCGAACAAGAATCCCAGGCCTTTGACCAAACCCAAGTTCGCACCAATGACCACAGGCAAAGCGTAGAGGCCGATCTCGTTCCACCACATCGCTGCAGTATCTGCGTACATGGCCTTCTTGTCCATGGCCCCGCCAAGAGGCTTAAAGTCTGGACGAATCAGCTGGACAGTCCGCCGAATGAAGAAGTTGATGACAACGACAAGAACCGCAAGGACGAAGGTCCCTTTGGTCAGAAACGCTAGTACTGCTTGGTCCATGACTCAAATCCCTTCAGGAGCAGGGAGTGTCCCCTGCATCCATTGTTCGATGCGCTTGACTTGGGCAGCCATCAGCTCACGCTGCTCAGCCGACACCCCGACCTCGTTCATGCGCTCCACAAGTCGGTTGATGGCCTTGGCCGCGTTCGCTTGGCGAGCGGCCACCGGAATATCAAGATAGGTCATACTCTCAATGGCCATGATTAAACGCTCAAAATGTCGGAGGGGCGAGCCAGTTTGATAATCGTCGGATCGACAATCTCACGACTGGAGTCATTGGTGATTGGGTGACCACTAATACGGTACAGGTCGACGGCACTGTAACCCTCGCCAGTGCCGGAAGTGCTCACCTGAACAGTGTTGAGATTAGCGCCACTATTCTGAGCCCTAGCCGTGGTAGCGATCAGAAGCATCAGTTCCTGACCTGCACTGACTTCGGTAGACCCGATGCTGGTCGGTACGTTACGAACCAACATCGCAATACCAGAGAGGATGCCACCCGAGGTGGTATTCCCTGACGAACCTGGAAGGATGCCGCCGATATCTCCACCAGCAAAGCCAGAGGCAGTGAAAGCGGAGCCACCACGATTGGTTCGGAAGTTGGTGACTACATTGTAGTTACCGGCGTCGCCGTCAACATGCACCACTATTTCTCCAGCGCTGCCGGAAGAGATAGAGGCTGTATGGGCTGGGATCACCGTGTATTCCAGGTTATTGTCTGGAGCAATGCTTGCACCCATCAGACCTGGAGCCCCATAACCCATCGAAAGTGGGCCATTGACCCCATTTTGGGTGAGGGTCAGACCACTGACGTAGTTGCCTCGGAAGTCCTTGTCCCGGAAGAGGGCTCCCAAAGGCAGGCGCTCAATGCACCCCAAGTACTCCGTACCCAAGGTCATGACACGCTCTAGAGCATTCAAGGCCGTGGGCTGAATCGTTGGTCGCGCATCCACTGGAGTTGTCGGCAGAGGTAGCCAGCTTTCGAAGCCTACGTTCCTGAAGTCGTCATTGGAGGTCGGGACAGAACCAGAGAAACGCCCTGTACCCAAGGTCGTGACGAAGTGGACTCCCGCCAAGACTTCAAGGGTTTTCTGATTGGGGCGAGTCAGGTTGGCCTGGTCTAATACCGAGTTCAATAGCTGGTATCGAACAGAAGTTGCCAACGGGCCAGGCTTGTACCCTATGTCAGACTGTGCTTGCTGAGAGCCCCAAGCATCACCCTGGTAAGGAGTGCGGCTATAGTTGATTGCTATTTCGTCGCCGATTTCCGGAGCACCCGGCAGTACGAACGAGGGGTTCGTAGCCATTGTGACTCCAGCAGTCGTACCCTCATTGCGAGTACGACTGAGGACAATGCGGCAATCCTGGGACAAGTCGAACGCCCCACGGTCACAGCCGAAGATCGAGGACTCGATCACATAATGGGCCGAGTTGAACGCGGAGATCGCATTCGGGGACTTCGTGATATCGATAGCGTCTGCGTTCAGGATGAACGTAGGGTCGCCGTCTACATCGGACTCAATCCAGAAGGTCGGACCAGAGAAGTTCTGGCGAAGTAGGTTTGTTGCGCCCGTACCCACGAAAGCGCGAGTAGTGGGGTTGTAAGCACTGCCGTGCGCCTTGTAGTCCTGAGCCTCGTATACAGCGAATAGGCGAGCAATCCCGTAGAATGGCGGTAGTTCTAGACCCTGGCGGTTCAAGCCCCGTGTATCTGTGAAAAACCTCATGCCAGCGATGAGGAGGCCGTCTGTGTACGCCGTATTGTAGGCGACTGGTGTGCTGTTGGTGAGGTTCAGCGTCGAGAACACACCGTAGGTTGCTGCGCCGCTGCCGTCCGTAGGAGGCACAAAGTTCGTATAGTCATTACCTGGAGTGCCTCCCTTGGGAGCGCTGAAAGCGAAGTTGATACCTTCAGCGAAGTTCCCCGAGTCTGAGTACAAGATTGGAACACGGACTTCACCGTAACCTGGCATGAGGCGCCTGGGTAGGATCACGCACATGTTGGCCCTAGCTGTCGTCGGGTCAGAGTATCCAGAGAACACGCCTAGAGGGTCCGTTGTCGTCCACTTTGGAGAACCCCCTGGAGTATAAGCAGGCATAGCGCCGAACTGGGCATCTGAGGGGTTGCCGGTATTCACGTACTTCTGGGTGCTCTTGAAATTCGGCCCACTGAAGGTGTGCCGACGGAACGGCGTCAAGATAACACTCTTGCTGCCTGGATCCGCGTAGGCCTCAGCAGTCGACGCAAGATGCCCGTTGAACGGTCCAGCTTGGAACTTAGACCATAGGGCGGCCCATGTTGTACGAATTGGCTGATTGCCAGCTGGTAGCCCCTGCTGCTGTACCAAGATGTTGGGTGAAGCAGAGAGGTAAGCCACGCTGTGGATGGCGTCGGGTTTTCGGCTCATGCCACGTCCGGCACCATACTGCACATACAAGGTGATGAAAGCTCCTAGATTGCGAACCGTGAAGCCGCCTCCAAACGTGATGAGTAGGTTCCCCGATCCGTCGTTGGATAGCGAATATGTCGTGTTCGAGCAATCTGTTGTCTCACCCATGAAGCGTATTGAGAAATAGGTGTTGTCGGCCAGTAGGTGCAGTTGATCCGAATCGCTGCCTGGTAACGAATTCAGGAATAGGCTCCGTGAAATCGTAATAATATCCCCAGGCTGGAACCCTGTGCCCGCAGGGTGGATGGCTGTGACTCCAGTGTTGAAAGCCGCACCCAGGGTCCCGCCAATTGCTTGAGGGGATGTACTAGTTGAAGCAGGGGACGAAATTGGGATGATGACCGGCTGCAAAGACGCGGGCTCTGCAAATATTTGCCGGATACCGTCCGGAGCATCGAGCTTGGTGACACCCAGAGCACCCGGCGTAGCCGACACCTTGTCCTGATAAGCCACGAAGGTGCCCTGTGGTCCGCCACCGGAGCGCTTCCAAGTCGAGTGCAGCTGACCCCGGAGGAGCTTGTCGAGGTTGCCCTTGAGAAGGGCTGCGTAGTCGAAGCCGTTTGGACTCACGACATGGCGGAGATCCAAAATGTCCGTCTTTGCAACCTGGTCTGCAAATAGGCCGTCCGGACGACCGGATACGGTCTTAATGGTAGAACCCGTCTTGTGGGCTTCAGCCTTGGAGCCGAAAGCGCCACGAGCGCTGAGCGTCATAGTCGTGCCTGTGATCACTGAGTAGTACAGGATCTCATCGCCAATCTGAATCGCAACTGGGGTCACGGGAGTCAGAGGTATCGAGAGGTTAACGACTGATGAAAGGGTCAGGCTCGTAGAGGTAGCTGTGATCCCGCCTACAATCGTCGGGGCCAGTGCGAAAGTCTTGTATCCCGTTCGGTCCACGGCCAGTGGATTACGGTTGAAGGCGCCGTTGAGGTTCTGGCTAGGGTCCCCCGCCCAACCCACACTGTTACGGCGGAAGACGCCGCAAATAGGGATTGCATAGGTATACCCGTCGACAGTCCCCAAAGAGTTTTGGGTGCCGTCGCCAGCACGCCAGAGACCGGGGTCGCCCAGCTCGGTACGCATATTCGTGAACACGTAGCTCGAAGGCGTTGTTGCTGTGCCCTGACCCTTGACCACTGAGGGGTCGAAGCCGTCTGGGTAGCTGGCCAAACCAACTAAGCCCGAAGCTATGCGGATACGATATTGGAGCTGAATCCGCTGGCTTGTCTCAAACCCTATTTGAGGGTCCTGCATGTCATCTGCAATGAAGCTAGCGCCACCTTCGACGTTACCGTACCGGTAGACGGCCGAGGAAGCGGGCTTGTTCGTGGTCGACGGATTCGGAGCCACACGAGCCTGCCAAACCTCAAGAAAGGCGAAATCGATACGAGCATCCCCTGTGTTGGCGGGGGGCGGGGGCAAGGTAATTCGGTTCCAAGTGTCCGAGTCGTTGGGAGAGCCCGGGGGAGCACCTGTCAGGGTTCCCGTGACTGGCACTATCCAACCGTTGACCACAGCCCACATGATGGACTGGCGTTCCCCAGCCTGTTGGTCGCCGTACTGGAACCAGTTGGAGTAGTTGACGCTGGTGACATACGAATCTTGAGGATTGATGGCATCATCGAGCCAGCCCGACGGAGTCCCAGTCAGAACGTGTAAACGGTCCCATTCTGCCGCAATCTGCTGCGCAAAGGACATCTCGCTGTCCAATGGAGGCCGCCCCGCCTGGAACACTACAGTCTTGTAGGAGGCTTGCGCGGGGCTCAGAACTCGTGAAACATTCGGCCCGAAATTATCAGTCATCACTTCTCCACATTTTGAGCTACAGGGGAGACCCCTTGCTTGTAATCGTCAATCAATAAATCAAAGCCCAGGAGCCTATCCAAACCGGATTCGTCGAGGTCTTTTGGAAGCGAAGCTGGAAGCTATTGCCTTGGTCTAAGCTAGCAATGGCCGCTGCTACCCCGTTGGTCGCGAGCTGGAAGTTGCCGTTGAAGGACGCATAGACCGTGACCTGAGCCGCGATGTCCGTGGTTTCTGAGTATAAACGCTGGTACGGGCCGCCTACAGTGTCGTTGTCCTGGTACTTGTACAGCTCATACCGAAGTATGTAATTCGTGGGGGTCGTGGCCAAGGTCGTGGCCAGAGAATGCATGGGTAGGCTACCAGCATTGATCAATTTGGTGGTTTTTCTAGAACCAACGGTACAGGCCGTGCCATTGGTTGCAATCGCGGTCATGTCCCACCCCGTGCCGTCCAACTGCTCATCATAGAGGATGTGGCTGTACCCGGGGTACATGCTTAAAAGGCCCGCATACTTCTGGGTCACCAAGCCGCTCACAATCGTAGGGGTGGGGCCTTCCAAAGGCACGTCGAATGGAAGATTCACGGGGAAACTACCTCTAAGTTCGCGGGAACCGCTAGTTAGGATATAGGTGTCCTTGATCGCAGAGGATGCGAGGGTCGGATTGTGTCCGTCAATCAGGTAAAGAGTTCCCATCTATATCTCCCACTTTAGGGTTGGTAGTCGGTACGTGTCATGAGGAATTTACTATTGAAGTAAGTGCCGTTAAACTTCAAGGTAGTGCCCGTAGGGGAAGGGGTGTTCGCATCAAAACCAGAGAAAAGGAAGTTACTGGGCCAAGCCACTGTACTGAGTTCGCTGTCCGAGCCTATAGTGCCGCCGTAATTGATTGTTACCGTGATCTCGTCGCCTTCGAATGGCACGTAAGATCCTGCCATTACGATCGTCCAAACACAGGAGGTAGTGCCAACGAAAATGTTCCCAATCATGCTGTTGGCCGTTGGGTCCCATGTCGTAGTAGTGTTGCTGTTTATGACACTTAAGACACTTCGGTTGTTCTTGAGACCAATGTTTCGCCCACCGAAGGTTATGATCGAGCCATCCCCCCAGAGTTCCCCATTGATAGTACGTTGGCCTATGTTCGCAGGGGCCGCGCCTGTCTGGGTATAACCGCCCCAAGTGAATGCCTTGATATTCCAGTTGCCACGGCTTAAATCCGCACGGGTATTGTCTATAGTACCTGCCGAAAAGAACGGTGGTTCTTGAGCTAGTTCAGCCGCAGGACTTGTGGTAATGGCACCCTGAACCAAATGACTGAAGCCCTTGTAGTAGTGTGGGTTAGCTGTCCCCGCATCATTGTCCCCACCTAGGAAGGCCCCTGTACGAATCCATTTCAGGTGGACGTTGGTGAGAGTAGTCGGGAAATTAGCCGTAGCTCCACCCAATGTCAGAAGACGCGCTCTATGCACATCCGTGGCATCCAGCGACCCAATGATGAAGACCTCCTTCAGCCCTGAGACGAAGGTGATTTCCAGCATGTCCACCCCACAACGAATGGCAGTGAGGTGGCTGGGACTAGTCAGACGGAAGTAGTCTGCCGAATTCAGCTGAACCATATCAGCCGAACCTGTGGGGTTCACAGTAGCCGCCAACGAGGGGTCGATCTTCGTATAGACCGTCTGACCATTCAAGGTCCCTGAAGTGATCTCCTTCTCGTAGACCGCTAGGAACGCGGACGCCTGGTGTCCTGCGAAGGACACGTCATTGGCATCAAGAACGTTCTTCTTGCGACCTATGTTGACGAAACCGGCCGAACCAGACGCCTGAGCCGTATACGTCGCTGCCGTCCCACGGAGCAGGGACTTCCACTGAGCCATGTATGGATCAGGATAGGGATTGGCCACGATATCAAGAGGATTGGCCACTGATGTAGGGGCAAGTCCCGTACGAATGTTCTCTGGAAAACGCACTCTCTCAGCAGACCTGCGAATCGTAGGAAAGCTGGCCAATTCCTTGGGCAAAGCCGATAGAATCGTCTGCTTGCTGAAGAATATCTTGTAGGAGACGCCAGCGGGTACTGACGTATTGAAAGTCAATGTGATGGGGTTGTTGTAGAACCCACTTCCAACTGCAATCGACAGCGACGCCACGCTCACATAGGTGTTCGTGATCGGGTTGAACACGTCAGTGTCGTCCGAAGAGTTCACAACCTTGAAGAGGTCGTTTAAGCTTTCGCTACCACTACTTCCTGTCCAGAAAACGCCGTAGGTACCATTTACGATCGTGTAACTAGCGTCACCTGTGCTGACGTTTGCCACGATGGGGGCCGTGACGCTAGGAGCCGCCAGAAGCTGTGCCAGAATATCTGGGGTAACGCCACCACCACCACCGCTAGCACCAGACGTAAACAACTCAGCAGCCGCCGTGACAACATCCGTGTGAATTTTGCCAGGTCCCGAGGTAACTTGGCTTGCATCAAATTGTGATGGCATTAGCTTCTCCTGTTGCTCAACAGGTTGCCCTTGAGCCTGTAGACACTTGCAGTTGTGGAATTATTGGCGAGGTTGGTGACGAAGCCCACCGAGTTCGAATCGTCGAAAATGGCCCAACGGCTAAGTAGCACTAGGACCAACTGACCCTTGGGGCCTAACAAGGTGTCGGCAGATAGTTCACACAGCATGGCTAGGATATTCTTGTGCTTCTTGGGATCGCTCAAAGTCTGAGCAATGCCGGTGAAGTAGTACGGAGTACCTGACGCATTGAAGAATGTGCGCCCTTCGATATCCTTGGCTCCTGGGGAGCGCACAAAAGTTACTGCCTCTGGGGCTGGGGTTACGGGAACCTGCACTGAAAGCTGCATGAAACCTGTATCCGCAGTCAAAGTTGTCGTCGACAGTCGAAGATCACCGTCCAATTCATGGTCCCCTGCAAAGGATCCGCCAGACGTGGGGTATACACCACCTGCCTGAACGTACTGATATGGGAACGGATAGGCCTGACCGTCTGTACCGCTACCTGCTGTCAGAACGTAGAGGTGTTGAGCAACACTCCTGGGAACGACACTGAGAGAAGTGCCCAGTAGAGCGTCCCGAACGGTTTGAGGTACTCTGGCCTCATAATACACCGTCAATTGTTCATTGTTCTGAGGCATAGGGCGAATCGATTGGTAAGTGATCACAATCGTCTGACCACCTGTGACTGCCCCACCCGCAACCGTGATGAAATAGCCGTCTCCAGAGATTACTTGGGATCCACCATAAGGGACCGAATTGATCGTGACGGTCACCGGCTGACTGCTGTCGATACGCTCTGGAATGAACAGTGTTGTTGTTGCTCCAGTGGAGTAGTAGTTCCTAGTGTGAGCCACCGTCTGGTAGGTCAGCTGCACTTCACGATTGGCCTGAGTGAAGACTGGAGTGGTCAGAGCGTTGTAGTATATAGGCGTAGTCGCGGGCAATTGCCCAGGATTGTTGATATACACGCCTTGTACCGTACCAGCGGTACCATTATTCCCTAGGATGGTTGTCGGGGTCTTGGACAGGCCTACCCCCGAAGGGTAGGCTACCGTGATCCAAATGAAGATTGGTGACGAGCCACCGGCAGCCGCGCCGGCCCCTGTCAACTGTACGGTGACTGCCCCCTGTGGAGTAGTCCCCAAACCTGAGGAGAACCACCCAGAGTGGGTGATGTCCGTGCTGTTGGAGCCCCCGGCTTCACCCAAAAACGCAACCCTTGTGATCTCGACGAACGAGATGTTAGAGGGTGCGTGGGCTGCCCAATTGGTGTTTGCGTACGGCCAGATGGGCAGATTCGACGGACTGATCGTGACGACCTCATTGGTAGCCCACGAACCACCCGAAGGTAGGTACTTGAGTACCACCGTCTCGTAGATACCCCTGTCGGAGAAGCTTCGACGAACAGAGTCGAACTCACCAATGAAGTCGGCTCCAGGAGTATCACCTGTGATGACGCCGTCGCCACCGTTGGCATTGGAGACACCGATCTCATCCGCCTGAATGATCGTGTGGCCGTTCATCCCACCGCCGAACAACGTCGAACCAATCTCCGTCTGGTTCACATTGTCGAACAGGAGGTTCACGTTCTTCTGGAGGACTTCTGTGAGATCCCAGCCCGTGGGTGAAGACCCCGAGCGCATATCCAAGACATCCCGGGCACTGATGATGTCGTAGAACAACCCGTCCGGACGATCCGACGATCCACCGAAGGCGATGCCACCATTCTGATTGGTGTTCCTAGCAAAAGCCGTGGAATTCCTACGGAAGATAGCTGCCAAGGGCAATGCAAACATTCGCCCATCGACAGTACCCAAAGTATTCGAGGGGTCCCCGTCTCCTGCTAACCAAAGGCCTGGGTCACCTACAGAGGATTGATTCACGTAAGTGAAAACCGTAGACGATCCGTCAGGAGTGGCCGCATTCGGAGGGACTGACATAGCCACTACTGTAGGGTCGCTGATCCCAGCAGGATACGTGAATAGATCCACGCCATGAATGACCCTAAGGCGATACTGGATCTGGACACGCTTGGTAGTTTCAGACCCAACCGCTCCATCCAAGATGTCATCGGCATAGTTCAAGGTCATGTCGTCCGAGGACGCGATCTTGACGTTACCGTTCTTCCAAATACGACCTGCTGGGCTCTTGCCCAGAGTCGAAGGCGAAGCCGGAATCAACCGACGCCAAACTTCAAGGATAACCAAATCCGTCCTCGAAGCACCCGCTCCTGAGGGGGCCGTCCCCAGATTAAGAACGTTCAGACCGGTGTTGTTCCCCGTATCCGTGACATTGACCCACCACCCGTTGACGTATGCCCCCAAAGAATTGAGCTGGAGGATGTTTGAGGTATTGGTCAGTCCTGCGAACAGGGCCGAAGCTGAAGATGCCAAGTAGTCGTCGCTGACCCATCCCGAAGGAAAAGTGCTGCGAAGGATCTTACGAGTGGCATCCTGCTCGGCGTCCTGGAGTAGGTTCAGCTCTTTGTCCAGTATGGGCTTACTAGCTTGGTAGACAGTCGTCTCCCAAGAGCGCTCTGCCGGATCCAAGTAGCCAGAAGTCCCTGTACCGTAATTTTTGGCAGACATCAGAAACTCAACCTCCACACGATCTGAAAGGTCGATGTAGCTGGTTTGTTGACTACTGGAAAAGTCAGATAGTTGACCAGAGTGTCAAATTGAGTCAAGTCGACTGTGGAATCGTAGGTTCCGTTTGGAGGGGTGACCGGATCCCTGACAGAGAGGTTAGTGCTGACGTTGCCGCCGAGGAGGCCCATTTCGACCAATGGCCCGACCGCTTCGGATTCTGTGAAATTCGTAGTGAAGTCGACAACTTTGGTGGGGTAGGCTACTGGAACACCGTTGCCATCCACGAATTGAGTGTCCGAGAAAGTCTTTCGCGTTATTTCCGAATACAACGCCCTTTGGGTGCTGGTCGGAGCTGGAGGAGACATCACGTTCCAACCGCTGTCTCCGGAGCCCACAGCCAGGGCAAACACGCCATGGGGGACCTCCTGGTTGTCCTTCATCAGCCGGGCGATGAGAATTGAGGCGTCCATGACCACAAGATTCCGGAGTTCCGACTCCCATTGGAGTTCTCCGGTCTTTCCATCGTGCATCTTGAAGAAGACATCCCCGCGAATGTAATAGCCTTTTTCGCCAAAGTTGTCGGCGGGACGCACAGCGAAGGCTGAGGATACCTGGTTCCGCGGCTTGGGGGTCTGCTCGGTCATCTTCATGCTCATATCCTCTCGTTTTCACAAGAGGCTTCCCATAAAGAGAACAGGGCACCCCTAAAGCCAATCAGGCCATATACGTGAACTGAGGCCAGACATTAGGCGCTCAAATCAATGGTGGGAGGCGTCCAATTATCAGCACTCGCACCTGGAAGCGCGCGCAACCCAAGTACGCGCGCAAGCTCTGCCGCTACTTCAGGATAATGATCGACTGGGTGAATTTCGTCCGATGTAAGAATTCCGGATTGGTAGAACGTCCACCAGTCAGGCCCTTTGAATACGACTCCACCATAGTCGGTGTAGATCTGAGCGATCTTGGCGTTTAGCGGAGTGGCGTTAGTATTGCGTGTGCTATTTGTAGACCACGGAATCGTAGGAACCCAGGGTATAAGACCGTGGCTAAGACAGTTGTTGATCAGTTCTCGCATGTTCGAGTCGAATGTCGCAGCAACACCCGGACTTGCATCATTCGTCCCGAAAGCGATGTATACGTTTTGACATGCGGTCCCGTTCAGATAGGCGAGCCATTGAGTGTTGTATGAGCCTCCAGAAGCAAAATCGGATGCCTTGTATCCTGGCGCACCGTTGATTTCGAATAATGCTGGAAATCCGGAGTACCGTGATTTGTACGCTGCCCCAAATCCCGTGCCGTCTGCGCGCACGGTCTGGCTGAGGATGGAATCACCCATCATGAACCAGCTGCTATAGTTGCCCGCGCTCACATCGCTCACATCGAGCAAATTCAGCGAGGCGTCCGAATTGCCAGGGTCATTCTGGCTATTTCCAGCAGTAAACAGTACACGAAGCCAGTTGTACGGAGTGCCGCCGACCGCGGCCGCGAATAATAGCCGATGCGAACGTGATCTCTGTTTATTACCGGTCACAGACAAAATGTCTACCCAGCCCGAGCCAGGCACCGACCCGCCTCCAGCTCCTGCATTGCCTTGAATTTTGTAGTCGCTCCAAGCGCTATATGTTGGGGAAACGAAAGTAGATGAATCACCTTGGTAATTTGAATTGGACATTGCAAGCGCGATATTTGTGCGCTTCGACGCAGTGACTGCTGAAAGATCTAGCGATACTGATGCAGGATATCCAGAAGATCTCCAATCGTTACCATCCCAGTTGCTCTGAGTGATTCTGGTAACTGCTGACCCGGTGCTCGAACTGGCGAAGATCGGCTGGCCTGCACTGATATTCGTATTTGGAATTGTGATTCTTCGGCGGGCTCGGATGTACGGAAGCACGAAGGCACCTTCACCAGCATTCGGCACGACTTCGTATGGCTGCGTGCTAGCGTTGTAGGCCGTCAGCAAGACGTTCTCTGGATCACCAAAGTTGTTAAATGTCCAAGCCGCGTGCGAGAGGCCGTTGCGCTCCGCCCATTCAAGCAACGCTGGGGCGTAGGGAATGAGCGAGCCGACCTTGTCGCCGTACTCGCCAATCAAGACAGGATAGGAGGCAGCGACGGTAAGCACTGCCGCAGCCGCTGTTGTTGAGAAGGGTTGATCTGCTGTAGCTGGTATGCTTGAATAAGGCTGCCCTGAATAGAGATGGCAGCCGGCCATTAGATTGCCTGTCGCGTCTGTTGGTTTGTGCGAGAGCCAGCCTAGCGAAGGGTTGCCAGTAGTGTCGTATTCGTCTTGACCTAGCGCGTTGGCCCAGCCGATGCCATTGGCGACACAGACGTTCGTAGCGCCCGTAGCGCGAACCGCGTTCAGCAGTTCCTGCATACCCGCGGTCGTCCATGAGAACGCTAGAGTGCCTGAGGCATCGCTCAGGTAGTTCGTTTGCGTCGCTCCACCACTGAGCCACTGCGCCCACGTAATATCATGGGGCTCGTTGTAGAGATCAAAGATGACACCTGTATCAGACTTGAACGTGTTGGCGACCGAGGTCCAGAATGCTCGCGAGTCCGTGGTGCCACCAGTCGCGTCCCGGTTAGCCATAACCTGTTGAGCGGCAGCATTAGGCGTAAACGAGGCTGTGGGTTGCGGGTCGTTCCAGTGCAGATCGACCAAAGCATACAGCCCATATGCACGCACCTGAGCTACGAGATTTACTATAGCACTGCGGTACGGTGCGCCGGAGATCCCAGCGTTCGTGACCGTGCCAAGCCATGCGGCTTGGTTGAGCGGGATACGCATAAAGTTCGCACCTGCACGCGCCCCCAATCCTGCAATCGTCGGAGCGATTGGCTCGTAGAATGTCGAGGTCTGCACCGGCCTAGTCTCGGTTGACGAGAATGAGAAGCCGCGCAGGATCACCGTCTGCCCCTGCGAATTCACCAGCTTGTTGCCGGAGACCTGCAACACTTGGGATACGAGTCCGTTGTCGCTGATCGTTGAATCTGTGATCGAAATCGAATCCGACCCTGACTTGTCAATGATTCCGTGGGATACGATAGTGATCGAGTCCGTGATCGAAACCGAATCCAACATGAATATGTCAATGACAGATCCGATCGTGATCGAGTCCGAAGTCGATACTGTGTCGTTGGCAACCACACTAAAGACCCGGGACGTAGTGAGGCTGATCGAGTCCGAAGTCGATACTGTGTCGTTGGTGGCCACACTAAAGACCTGGAACGTAGTGCGGCTGATCGAGTCCGAAGAAATGTCTATTGCGTCCGAAGCAATGATATTGTAAGTTTGGATCGCGGTCTCAGCAACGTCCGTTGTGAAAACGCTGTCGTTCGCGAACCTAACGTATTGGGTGGTAGGTGTGAGCACATCCGACACATTGACAACGTCTTCGATATCAACAGCTAGGACACCTGTGGTTACCACGTCTGAGACAGAGATTACGTCATTGAGCAGTGGGTCTAGACCACTTCTTAGATTGACATCGTCGTCGATGTCAATCTCATCGCCAATGACAATCTTTGGCCAATCCAGAGTTCGTAACGAAGTCGGCCCTGGGCCTATGCTAGTCTTGTTGTCTGCAGTCCTAAATGCGATAGAGCCGGGGAAGGTGCTCCAACGCGAATCATTCAAGAACGAGGCCCTAGTGATATCGATGGTCTCTACCAGAGTTCCATAGACAGGCCCATCATTAGCTGACTGTATCTGGTCCACCTCGTTGCGTCCCAAGGTCATCTGAACCTGACCTAGCCGCCACGCAGGAGCCCACAGAACTGTGCTAGGCCCAATGACAGACTGAGACCCAGGAGAGAAGGTCATCAACGGGATGGGGTCAGGGGGAGCGGGAATCGTGTATTCGTCGTAAGCTTTGGTACAGACCGATAGCTGCTCAAGCTCGATCGTCGAGGTCGCTCCGACCGTCTCAAACGCAGGCGAGAAGAAGACCTGACCATCGGGATTGCCTAGAAGACCCCCATGTATTTCCCCTGAAAAGTCCTTGACTGGTATTTCAAGAGGTGCAATGAAAACAGGCTGAGTCATATCAGCCCATTGCATGATGTACATGTTGGGGACTACGTTTAAGCCCAAGACGTCAGTCACGGTATTTGCGACAGTTACCGCGTAGTACTGTTTCGAAGTCAGGGGAGTACCCAATATAAGGGTAACCCTTTGACGAGGCAAAGGGCCCGAAACAGCAGCTGACAGGATGGGAATGATGGCATCCCCGTCTGTTGCCTGAATCTTGTAGCTGGCGGTCGACGTGAGGGCGGAATTAACCGTCATCGCCGTGGAGAAGATCAGTTCTACCTTCGTCGAAGATTCAGCCCCTGCCAAGAAAGTGGGGATTAGAATGAAGCCATTGAAGTCGGCATGGTCATCCACACCTAGGATATCCCCATTGAGGGAGACAGCATCCCCGACGGTGACCGTATAAATGATCGGTAGCTGGGCTGGAGTTGTCGCCAGTAGCACCTGGGAGAGGCTTAGGATCGTGACACTTAGAACTGTCAGCCCAGGGATGGTGTAGTTCGAAGTCAGAGACAGCGCTGGGTATGTAATGTCGAGGTCTTGAGAGAAATCTACCCTTACCGAGAATTTCGTTGTCCCTACGGCGTCCTGTACACGAAGAGGGACGCTGTAGGAGTCTGTGATCGTAAGCGTGTCCCCACTGACTACGTCGATTGTGCTGCCACTACTGACATCATCGAGCGTACTTCCGCCCCAGGGCCCTTCACCCCATCCGGAACCTGCAAAGCCGCTCACAAGCGCCCCATTTGAAGGCCTGGAGGCTGTTCGACAGTCTGGTATTTAGCAAGCGTCAGCATCTAAATTTAGGCAGCCCCTGGTTAAGAGTGAGAGAACGAGAAGTACAATACCGTGTGCCAGGAGAAGTTCTGAGAACTGGCGCAAAACTCACTCAGGACAATGTTGTTAGAATTCGAAGAGAAGTTCAGGGTGGAGGCGTTATTACCGTACTTTCCATTGGAGCCGGAGTTCCCGGCTCCTTGACCTCCTACAGACACGCTACCGCTGGTTTTCAGGAATATTGCCTCCCACTCATAGATGCTCGTGTACCCTGTGGAGAAAGCAGCCACAACAGCGCGAACGGCAATGGCGACCTCAGAGGGCAGGCCCCTAATATCTAGGGTCACTAACGGGACCGTGCCCGTTGAGGTGATCTGAAGTGTGGCGCCCTCAATGGCCAGCTCATCTCCGTACAAGCTACGGATATTGTTGAAGCCATTGTTGACGGCTACGTTGTGCGCGACGATTGATGCAAAAGTCGGGCTGTCTATAGTCAGCGCACCGAATGTGGTGAATCCTGTGTTTATCTGGACAGTAGCTCCGATCGTACCCGCGAACAGAGTGTTCCCCAATGTGATATTGTGGGAATAGATGCCATCCGATGTGGTAGTAGACGGGCAATAGCAGTCCTGGCAGATGATCTCCCCAGTATCAGTGGCAGTTTCGATACTGTTGAAGCTGGAACCTCTCAAAATAATATTGCCAGTCGTGGCCCTAATCTCTCCGAACTGACAAGTAGTGCTGATGTATGTGTTGGTCGGGTTAGCAGCCATCGTCCCATAGGCCAAAATTAGGACGGGGTCACTTGTGAAGTCTGTGTGAATGGTGCCAGCAGTAGCAATGACATTGTGGAATTCGATGGTGTGCGTCACACCCGACTCAGTCGTACTAGCAAACGCATCTAGCTTGATGTTGAGGGTCAGGTTGCTGAAAGACAGTGTGTTGTTAGCGGCCTCTGAGGACGACCAGTAGAAAGTGTTAGACCCCCCACTACCAAGGACAGTTCCCTTAGAGCCCTCAACCCAGATGTTCCTACAGATCGTACCATTTCCGCCATTGATCGTGGTACCCGATGAGGGGTACTGTCCAGGCCCGACCATGACATACCAATTAGTAGCCGTGCCAGAGTTTGAGCCTATCAGTGAAAAGGCGTCGTCAATGCTTGAAAACGGTAGACCCTTACTGCCTGTTTGAAGAGCGAACGGCACCGTTGTGTCCACGTCCACGTATAGAGTGTGTGTGCTTTTGGTGTTGATCGCATCAACTATCCTGAGAGTGTTGTTCAACAATCCATCATTGGACCCATTCCCCGCCCAGCCAGCGCCGTTCGGGACGCCATCGAAGTTGTACTCCGATGGCTTGGCCCCCGGCTTACCAGAGGCGGGCACAGGCAAAGGCTGAGGGAATACCTGAGCCGGAGGTACCAGAGTTCCGTTGGCTTCCTTTACCCCAAAGATACGGATGTCCAAGTCCGTAGGAGTACCCACACGATTGGCCACACCCCACACCTTTAGGACGAGGCGATAGCAACCCGACACATCAGGAGTGAAGGTTAGGGTAGGTGTGGCACTAGAATTGTTGAAAGCATAGGGTGTGGCTGGGACTAGGGCACTAGAGGGATCCGCGTAGACAAGGTCTATTTGCCAGGAAGCCACACCCGTGTTGTCCGTATTCGAAAGCGTCACAGCGGTCCCGACAACGCCAATCAGGGACTGGCCGTTCGGACCAATGTTGGTAGCTTGCGTTAACTGGATTAGAGCAGTGGCGGTCATGACGGGTCCTATTGCTTACGGGCGTAAGTCCTAGCCCTATGACAGTTGGCACAAATAACTTCGCATTTCGCAGCTTCAGCGAGTATCTCTGCTTCTGCGGTTAACCACATTTAGTCCAGGATTTCATGAGTCGATGGATACCCGAACCACGCCCGCCCCAGGATCCCTAACGATTCTGTAGGTATGGTAGGCCCCATCGAGGAAGTCGAAGCTAACCGACCCCAGATTATTTCCGTTATTTAGGTCAACAGCCATGACGTACCTCTCAGCATGAGGCGTGGTCACAAAAGCCAGGGCCAAAGTTAGTCCAGGAGCCGAAAGACCAAAGCGTACCTGAGTGTCCCCCGTGCCTAAGGTGGCGTCGGCCAACAGCTTAAGGCGGAACTTAACCTCTGTCTGTAGACCCGGGGCATCCGGCAACGTCGTGTTGTTCTTGTAGACCGTGGCCGAGCCCGTGGTGCTGTATGTCAAAATACCACCAGCCACTGAGGCCGTAACTTGGCCTGGGTTATCGCTTTGACGAATCCAGGGAGTTGGGGCCGCAATATCGTTCTCAGGGAGAACATTGGCAGAGTATTCAAGGCAGACTTCCTTCTGGTAGTTGAATCCGCTAAAGCTATGGCCGTCCTCATCTCCAAATGGAGTAATCAGAGCCTCTTCCCCAGAAGACTCTTCGATCACATCCAAGGCGGAGTACAGGACCCCCTCGGGTACGATGAGGCGGTATCTAACAGATCCGTCATTGAGGGTGAAGCTGGCTGTATTGAGCACGTCTTGCGGCATGTTCAGAGCTGACACGAACTCCTTGACGGGAGTTGGGCTCCTGACCTGGTAATCCTGCGTGCTAGGCACCAAAGGAGTCCCCTCATTGAGCCGGGTATAGGCAGGGAGATTCGTATTAGTGAGGAATTCCGGGGCTTTCTTCGGGACAATACCCGTAGAGCTTGAGGAGAAGTCTGTAAGTGTGTGGGAGAGCAGAGTCGTCAAGCGCTCTGGGGACTCCATGACATTCCTCTGATTGAGGAATTGGTGGTGTGGGGCCGCAGTGATCTCGGTCGCCGACCTAGAGATGCCGTATCGTACGAAATCCCAAGAGGATTGGACAAGGTTCTCCGAGTTGAAGGAACCGAATACAATCGACGGAATCCCATTGGACACCGCCTGAACAAGACCCGTGCCACTGGCCGGCAAATCAATTGAATTGTACCCAACCTGGATGATAGGATCCGTAGCGTTCTCGTAGAGCACGCTGACCAAACCCGAAGAGTCCTTGATCAAACGGTACTTGTGCTGGGCAGTCCAGTCGACTTCGCTGACAATGCGGTAACTAGTCAGTGTGGGGTTCAAGGGCCACGTTCCAACGATGGTCAGAGTCGTAGCTCCCGAAACGGCTGCAATGGCATACACGCCTTTATTGGGCCCCTCGTCAATGACTAGGGTGTCCCCAGAGGTGACCCCGTCAGCAATGAAGCTAGCAAGGCTGTCCCCTAAGGCATTGCCTACGATTTGAGCGCCTCGTCCTGAGGTTTTGAGAGGGAGGTGGTACCCAGTCAGACTGTCTGCATCATAGCCCTTCCAGAGGCCCACATAGTGCTTCAAATCGGTCCGGGTTCGCCAGACGTTGCAGTAGTGCCAGTCCACCTGCGAAAGAGCCCCCGCACTTAGAGGCGATGACGATCCGAATGAGACGGTGGCCGTGCCACCGGTCGCCGTAAACAAATGGTATGCCACCGTGCCGACGAACACAGCATCAATGAACAGCGTGACTAGGTCTCCACCCGTGCTCTTAACGAAGCGATAGGTGTGGGGTTGACCGTCATTCCAATTGAATGCGAATCTGGCTGAACTGCCCAGGGGCACTCCTTCAGAATTGAAGGTTACGTACTTAGTCCCTGCTATGACTTCGAACATGAGTCCTAGCGCTCTGGAACCGTCATCAACTTGACCGAATACGCCAGCAAATCCCGCACCATCCGTGGTGTAGCTTACCACCTGCACACGGAACTCAAAAATGTAGTCGGTAGCTGAAGACACTACACGGCTATCAGAAACAGGAGGGGAGAGATCGTCGATAAAGTAGACCTTGCCATCACCCACGGTCGTATCTGAAATCCTCAGGACTCGCCCCAGCATAGAGGCTGAGCCTCCACCCATGGCACTCCAGACATAGGGTGAGAAAGACTCCGGGAGAGATCGTCCGCCGTAACTAAACTTGGGGGTTGCGGCGCTAGGGAAGAAAGCAAGCTGCATCAAACGATTGCCGTCGTCTACAGCTACCGTCAACCCATAGGGGTCTACGCCGTAGGTGTAGGTCCGCAGCTGCGGAGCAACGTCCACCACAATCTCAGAGGCTGAGGACAGCAGGGGTTCTAGACGAACAAAACCTCGGTAGTCACCGCCTATGCCGCCCACTTCAGAGGCAGTGAAGCCGTCTGAGGCTGATGTGGAATCCAGAAGCAGTAGTTGACTGTTGACGATGGACTCTGTTCCGTGGAAACCGATCGGAGTCCAGGGTCGGCTAGCCACTTCTGGTAGGATATTGCCCTCATAGCTGACAAATGACGAGGGACTGGTCTGAAGTGGGTTGGTTGGCAGAAGAAGATAGCGAACGAAGTCCCAGACGGATACACTCTCAGCTTCCCTAGAGATTGAGCCGAAGAATACTCCCTGTAGCTCGTTGAAAGGAGCGTTGACTTCTTCCAAGAAAGGGACCTGATCCGGGGTCACCCGCAAGGTAGCCAGGATGTCTCCATCTACGTACAGAGAGATTGTGCCTGTTCGATCACGGAATAGACGGTAGCTGTGTAGAACGCTCCAGTCGAAAGTCACAGGCAAGCCCGTGGAAACACTTAGGTTGTCTAGGCCGCCTATCCACGAATCAACCGTCGAAGCGTCGTCAGCGAAGCCTCGCTTTAGGAAACCGATCTTCTTGACCCCAGAGACCTCAATGAATCCGATCGCATAGGCCACGGCGTCATCTGAGTAGCCTACAGCAAGGCCTGAGAAAACCCCGTTGTATGCGGTAACGCTAGCTCCGTAGAATCTCCACGAAAGAGCAAAGGCATGCGGGAAGGTCAGATCCAGCTCTTGAGTCCAAAACAAAGTCTGACCTACGGGATATGGCCCAGAGGTGTTATCGGTGGCCGTGAGTAGACCAGCCGATGTTGATGTCAGTCCGGCACCGTGCTTCACCCAGGCAGGCGTTGCAGCCTCAGGGAGAACCTCGGCCTCATAGGTGATGAAAGCCTCGTTGATGGTCCTTTGAGCTGATGGGAAAGCGATCTTGTGGATTGGGCTGTTGAGGAGCAGGGATGACGGGTCATTGAGTGTCGCCGTGTAGGCTCGTTCGAAAGCCCTGTAGTACAGGTCTCGGGTCTCGGGTTGATCGAGGGTCGCCAGGATATCCAAGGGCGCGTATTCACTGGGCCGAACCAATGTGTTGTTGTAGCGATACCTGTGTTGGCTCGTGCTCTTTCCGTACAAGGTGTCAGCGTTCCAGGAATTGAGACGAAACTCCTTGGAGTTCAATCGACGGAAGTCCACCGTAGGATTCGGCATCCAACTGTAGTTGACCTTAACATCGTCATTTGGTTCGGGAGCTGTGGGCAGCACCACCTGACCCAATAGGCCCACTACAGCGACTGGCGTCACAGGAGTGCCGTTCACTAAGACCCCCACATCCGTGGGGTCATCAGCGATCTCACCGTTACGGGGATCAAAAATCTCCCAGACCGGAGAGCCCGCCGAATCGGGGAGCACGAAACTTGCTTGAACGCGGAGCTTCGTCGGAGAAAGCACCCCAGTAATCTTATAGGTCCCGTCGTTGTGAAGGGTGCCGCTAAAATTCAAGTATTCATTGATCAGATCAGGAGTCAGGGTCGAACCCGTGAGAGTGGCCTCTGCACCGCTGTTGAACGTAACACCTGTACCCGTTTGTAGCGAAAGGGCAGGTTTTGAAATCGGGCCCTTATCCGTGAATATACTCCGATTGGTCAGCGGCACTGACCCAGTGAACACTGCCTGATTGAAAGCAGGCTCTAGAGGATTGCCAGCCACGTCCTTTGGAGTACCCGCAATATTGATCGTGAGTGCGTAAGAGCCACTGCTCAGGCCATTCAAATCGAGGGCCACAGTGGATGGGCCAACGGATTGCACTTGGCGCACCGACACACTAGACGGACCGGTCACAGTATACTCGGAGGATAGCACGATATCCCGGTCAGTTCGCATGGGTTGGTCGTAATTGACCACAAGCTGACCCTCATCAGAAAGTGTCACCCCCAAGAGCTTAGGTCCAAGAATACCCGTCGTGATAAAATCGGCTGCAAGTCCGAAAGGCACTCCGGCTTTGGTCACCAAACCTTGAATTGAGAGGGTATACCCTGCTTGATTGGTGACCTTGTTAGTAGTCCTGAAAGTTATAGCCTGTATAGCTGTGGTGAAAACCCAAGAAAAAGTGCCGTTAGCTGGATCCGCTAGTTGTAGTGGGCGATCCAGCTGGACCCTTGTGGAGCTGGGCACACCAACTATCTTGTAGACCCCAGGGACCCGTCCATTGCCGATCGCCAGGTACCTACCTACATCCGTGCCGGCATTGAAGGTTGCCGATCCCACTTGAAAGAGATTCGTAGTGAAGTTCGGGTCATTCACACTGATCAGCGTGCCGGAGCCCCCAGAAGCTAGGGTCGTTGTTACAGGAGTTACACCTTCAATCTGGAAGGGCACTCCACGACTACCCAACAATGGTCGGAAGAGGTAGTTCCTTAGGTCCCCTGTATGATCGTAGCTGATCTCGCTCTGAAAAGGGACCGTGATGCTGAATCCGTCCGCAGAAGCAGCCACCAGCGTGGTCCCAATCTTCTCGACCTGGACAATATCAAAGACATCTAGATCGTCATCGAAGCCGGGCCATAGGATCTGTTTGACAGAGTCAGTCCCAAAAGTAATCGTGTCGATGAGGTCGCGATCAACTAAGCCACCGCGAGCAGCGGATACAGCGTCTGTAACTGATACTGTATCGTTGAAGACCCGCAAAATAGTGGTTTCACGAGCAATGCTGTCGAGCACTGCGAAAATCGTGTCAGTCACCACGACATCGATATTGATCGCTTCGGCTAGACTGAAGTCCGATACCAAAACAGAATCCGTACCGATGACTACATCACGAGTCTCTCCTATAAAGACCTGGTCTAGGATAACGATCGTATCGGCCGGGCTTCGATCGACGAATCGCGTGACCGCCAAAGAGTCCGTGATCCCTGAGACCACGTCCGAAACGAGTACCCCGCTAGTTGGCTCAGCGGCCACTGAGTCAGAGACTGCCAAGATGTCTGTACTCAGGGACACTTCACGAGTGGTGGTGGGGGCGGCGCTATCAGAAACTACCAGGTTGTCCTGAAGTACCCTGATGTAGTAGATGTCCGTAGAGGCAGCGTCTGCGATATTGACCGCGTCGAACGGGTCTGCGCTTTCAATTATACCCGCAATCGAACTGTCTGATAGAGAGGCAGTGTCACTCAAGGCTACGGAATAGACCAAGGAAGTGTTGGTGAGGTCCCCGACCGCTACAGAGTCCTGAGCGAAAATAGTCTCAACTAGGGTCTGGTCTGTGACACCGGCAGCGTCCGAAACCGAGACATTGATGATCCCGTCAAAGACTGAGTCGGTGACAGAGACAGAGTCAGAGAGGACCATACCGTATTCGAAACTGGTGGCGATACCGTCTGTGACAGCTACAGAGTCAGAGAGGACCATACCGTATTCGAAACTGAGTGTGACACTGTCTGTGACGCCGACGGTATCCTGAGCGAAAATAGTCTCAACTAGGGTCTGGTCTGTGACACCGGCAGCGTCCGAAACCGAGACATTGATGATCCCGTCAAAGACTGAGTCGGTGACAGAGACAGAGTCAGAGAGGACCATACCGTATTCGAAACTGGTGGCGATACCGTCTGTGACAGCTACAGAGTCAGAGAGGACCCGAGCGAAAATAGTCTCAACTAGGGTCTGGTCTGTGACGCGGATGTCGTCGTCCAGGATCTCCGCATAGCCGGAGTTTGTGATGGTTCCGATTACATCTGTTGCCAGTACGACATCGATCACTGCTCACTCCCTTAGAAATCGTCCGAATGATCCTCGTCCGACACCTGGCGATTCATCTTCTGGCCCAAACGGTCACGGTCTCTTATACCCGTCCAATAAGACCTATAATCCTCATAATGGTAGTCCGAGAGTCGCCAACGCAGGGCATCCAAGATCTTCCCTGAATTGGGCTTGTAGTTATCCTTGAAAATGAACCTGATCTGGAACAGGGTGTGCGCCGGCCGGATGATATCGAGGATGATTCGAATCGAGGACTGCAGATCGAACAATCCCGGTGGGAAGGTCCCATCGATGTTGATGTTGATTTGGAAGCCGAATTGATCTGAAATATCGAGGCCGGAAGCACCCGCTCGGGTCAATAGAAAGTTCTCAAGTACTTGGAAATCCTCAGAAATGAACAGAGACACGGCATCCTTGATGGACTCTGGTATCGACCCTTGGAAGTAGATCCTGATCAAAGATAGCAGGAAAGTACGGAATTCAGTGTCGTCGAAATCAAGGGTTGGAAGCTTATTGCTCAGGAACGCCAAGTACCCAATGATGCTGTAGAGGAATTCAGAACGGGTGCGAGTGAAGTCCCGATCCATGTCCACGTCTTCTAGAGCCAGCTCTATGCGGGCCATTTCGACCGCGACCGCTTTTAGCTCCACACTGTAATTCGGGCCGCAGATGGCACTGACGTAGTTACTGGGCAATAAATTCAGTAGAGATGTAAAAATAGACTGAGAACGTTGCAGGACTCTGAGATTGTATTCCTTGCCGGATCTCTCCACAGAGAAATTTATCCGGTTGGGGTCGATTGTGAAACGAGCCATCAGGCGCTCCTGAGCGTCAAAGTCAGAGCACCTAGGTCAAGTGCCTCAACCTGTGTTGCCGTGATGTCGTGCGGCCCGATATCGCCACGAATGGTGTAGCTGACAGCGTACACGTGGTCGGAAGGGGCGTCTGGCGGGATCCCTGCTCCGGAGAGGCTCAACAAGACGTGGTTCGCCGTCAAGCTTAGCCTCTCTGCTGCGACGATGGTCGCTGTCGTGAACCCTGCGGCGATCAAAGTGGCGTCGTCGCTGTAGCCGGCAATGATTGCACCTTCCGAACCCAAGATGTAGGCCTGGTTCGAGAACTGGCCCACAGAAGGCATAGCGCCAGACAGAACCAGGGCCTCATCGTCCGAGAACACTCCACGGTGCTCTGTTACCAGGCCGCCACCGTCTGTGGTGGGGAACTTCAACGAGTTGGTGAGGATAAAGACCTGGTTACCCCCGATGTCCAGGCTAGGGGTTCGGTTGGCGGTCGAGAGGATGCTCTCCCTAAGCTTCCTCGAACCATCGGCGTACCCCATTTTAGCCATGGGTATCACCTGGAAGTCCACGCCATCCGTAGAATCCACGGCATTGATGATGTCCGATTGAGCTACACCCTGGCCAATGAGCTTCTGATCCAACTCTATGGACACTGACGATCGGACGGCCGGGTCCACCTTGTCTTTGGTAGCCCCTGGCTTGAGCTGAACCGTTGTCTCCAAGGCTACGTCATTGAGGATGGACTGCTTCACGAGCACGTCGGCAGTGGCGTGCCTGCGGCTACTGATCGTGCGTTGGAGCTGTTGCAGGAGGTCATTGATCACGTAGGTGGCCGTGAAGTTTTCGTCGTGGGTATAATCCACCGACACCGTCTGACCGCTCACAATGTTCGAGGGATTAGTGCGCACGATCTTGACAGGCGTCGTCGAGGTACCTGCCACGATATCAAAGTCAGGAATAGCCGACCCAGGACCCGCGTATTCGATTGAGCGGGCCTGGTTGAACACCCTGATTGTCGTAGTGTTGATACCGATCGATGCTAAGGACTCCTCGAAGAAGCCTATGATCACGTGTTCTTCGTCGTTGACTGGGATCGATGCACCCGTAGGCACGCCACCTATTTGGTTGATGACTAAGTAGTCACTTGCGATCGTGCTCTCCCCGTTGAGTAGGGGGTCTTCCGTCTTGAACAAGCTGAACCCGGCGGTCACATCAAGGGCACCCGAGGCCTCGCCCACCACCGAGATCACCCTACGAACCGGCTGAAGCGTAAACTTGAACTGGTTTACAGAACGGAAACGGTAGTCAGCCGTCACGATGTCATCAATGGCAGTGACCGGTTGAGCTATAGAGGTATTGACCTGGAAGGTCTGGTAGTCGATGATCACTACCCCCGACAAATTGTAGTTCAATCCCTGAGTGGCGTTTCGAACGCCCTGGTTCTGGCTAAGATTGTCCAAAATCTCTACGATAGGAGAGTTGGGGGTCACACGGCTGTCAAGGACTCGGAAAATCAAGTTGGGTAGGTCTATGATCTGGCATCGGATGTCCGTGGCCAGATCGAAGGAGAAGGCGAACCTCTCCACGACAGTGCGCTCCCGAAGACCTTGGATCCACACGTCTACCTTGCCGCCGATGTGCTTGTGGCGAACTTCGTCGTAGTCGCGCATCATCAAGGGGTCGCCCGACTTGACGATCTTGTTCTTGACGATACCGACCTGGCCCGCAGCTGTGGCGGTGTATCCGCCCTCAGTACCTGTGTCCACCGACACGAAGCCAAGCATTGCACGTGCGGCTAGGTCGCCGTTGCTCTCACGATCAGTACCGAAAACAGTTGATTCGGTGTTCGTGACCTGCATCCCACCAACAGAACTGACGATGTTTACGATCTCGCCGGCTGAACGATTGCCATCACTGCCGATAGTCTGTGCGACCACATCTGCGATGATCTCGTAACGACGGGTGCTGAAGTTGTAGAAGGCGCCTGCCTGTGCTGCTGGGAGCACAAACGTACCACCAACCAAGTACCGCACTGAGGGCAAGTTGTTGGCTGGATCCGCGTCCGTAGACACGATAGACCCGGAAGCAATCGTGATATCCAGAGTAGGCCTAGTTGGCGTGTAAAATACTACCTGACCCACCGCAGGGCGTCCCGGCAACCTAGGCTTCATGAAGTTGTTGGCCAACTTGTCGAACTGTACGTCAATAAGCTGTTGAACGGCGGCGTCGGTCTGAAGGCCTAATGCGGCTCTCAAAGCCTGCTTGTATGGGCTGCTGACAACCGGATCGGACACTCCGTCGTTGTTAGTGTCGTCGATTTGTAGGAGCGTCAGGAAGCTCGAAGACTTGTGGACGAAATCGATGATGAACCAGAGGCGCTCAGCCTCACTGGCAAACGGGTCGATGGTGATGTCTCTGACGGTCGAGCCAGGAATCAAAGAGATCAGTTGGTCCGACGCTTGAATTCCAGACACGAAATCCAGTAGGATCTGGAACTGAGTCCGCCCAGGGAGATCTTGGATTGAGGCGTCGATGGTGAGGGGCGTCCCCAATATTTCCTGACTGTAGGGAGTCTCCAGTTCCTGTGCCAAGGCCGTGTCATAGAAGACGCCAGTCACTACGTAGTAAAGAGGGGCCGAGGCGTCCACGTCAATGAACTGGTCCGCGTTGGCGCCCGTCGATCGGATGTGGTTAAAGTAGATGAATTGAGTCAGGGCACGGCTCTGCATAGAGCCAGTAAACTTCAGGGAACCGGTGAGGCCGAAGGTGTTGGCCGTATTTGTGTAGACGGTCGTCGGTACCCCTGTGGCATCCTGTGTGGTTACGTTGACAGTAACCTCTTTTTGCGCAGTGAACACAGTGTTGGCGTCGAAGATGTCCAGCAAGTCCTCTTGGAACTGCGTCGACTGTGTGGTGACAGGGGTGGCATTGACTTTGAAGTATCCGTCAGTACCGCCAGCAGTGGCAGAAGCATAGAAGTTGAAGCCGACGAACTGAAACAAACCGCTCGAAGAAACCGGAACGGCAGCAAGGATGTCGACCGAGTCTCGTCTGCGGTTCGAGCGGATACCCGTAGGAATCAGAGCGTCAGAGCCGCTGATTTGAGCCACCATAGTCACAGTCGCCAAAGACACGGGGCTAACCCCACCCACAATGTCGATGGCTCGGATGGCAATTGTGTTTACGCCAAGGTCAAGGGTCAGACCGTCTGGGTAAGAAGCCGGGTTTGGGATCGTGAAAACTTGCCCATTGAGGCCGACCAAGCTGGGGTCTGACACGAAGGACGCCCCATTGATCGACACCTGGATATCCACGGTATTGATGTCCACCGTGCCCGACAGGGAGATGAACTCAAGATTGGTAGTCAGAACCAGGTTTTGAGTAAACCCAGACCCGTCTCGAAGAGCTATTTGAGGTGCAGTTGCCATGGGTTACTTACCAAAGAGCTTGTTGTTGGGGATAGGCTGCTGAAAGAAGCCCTGTTGCTGCGAAGAGCCCAAGATGTTGGCGGGGCCAGGAATTCGAATCCCACGATCAATCTGAATAGGCTTGCTGGACCTATTCTGAATGGTGGCGTTGATGAAGATGACCGTTGGATCTTGATCACTTTGCTGCAAGATCACAGACGTGATCCTGAATGGGTACTCCTCGTCCGTCACCACCTGACCCACGTCCTCTTCCTGCTGGCGTTTGATCTGCTGCCAACGTTGAAAAGCGGTGTAGACCTCGGAGATAATGAGGTTCTGAGACACCCCTGCGGCGTCTTGTTTAGAGGCAATAGAGTTGACGACGTTGGTCCCGTACCAGGTGTGGAAAGGATTAGACCCCTGGATGGTGTACGTAGCCTTGAGCATCTCCTGAATGAGGAGTGTCTCGTTCTGAGCTGTAATGAGCTGACCCCTGCCGTCGTAGCGCCAGTCGTTCTCAACGCCTAAGCCACCACAGCGACGGCATTCTTGCCGAATTGTCGTATAGTTGACCTCGACGTAATCCGCGAATCCCTTGAGGGGCTCGTCGAAAACAATGAGTCTGGTAGGCCGATCACTGAGGGTGTTTGGATCGTTGACGATAGACCAGCCAGGAACTGTGCTACGCCCCTGCCACCCACGATTGGTAGAGAAACCTAGAGTCGCTGCACCCGTGCTTCCCGTAGAAGCGATGAAGATCTTAGACCCCATACCCGTGTTGGACGTTACCAGGCGAATCTGGTTCTTGGCGGTGACTGAGAACAGAGCGTCCCTGGTGATGTTGTTTAGGGAGTCCGTGATCGAAAGGGCGGAGATCTTGTTGCCAGAAGGTAGGTGCAAAGTCTGAGCTTGGCGGTCGTCCACCTTGATCACGAGCTGATCGTTGACACCACCCCGGATAGTGAACGGAGCCGACTTGAGCCCTGTTGCCTGAGCAGGGAGGTACACACCCTCCGAGGGCACGTAGTCCGTCCCGTTGTAACGCACCTTCACAGAACTGACTGCTGCGATAGGTCGGAGAGGCCGCACCGTCTGGCGATCGGGGTTGAAGAACAGAGCCTCTTCGAGCACCATATGCGGACAGATCTGGTCTAGGCGACGATCGTAGCTCATGCTCCGCTCTCCCCTGGTCCGACGAAGCCCGAGTTCTGGCGCTGTGCTGAACTCGAAGTGCCGTTCAAGACATCGTAAGAGCTGAACGGGGCGTAAACATTGAAGCCGAAGGTGTCCCCGCCCGCGTCATCAAAGACGGCACGGTAGTTGTGATCCGTAAGGAACTGGTTGATCTGTACGGCGATGTACTCCAGGGAGCCCGAAATAGACGCTGCCATCTGGATGGTCTTTAGGTTGGCTACTTCCAACTGGAGCTGGTCAGAGTAGTCCACTGCCCTACGGATTTTCCGTTCAAGAGAGGCGAACCTGGCTTGCAGTGTATCGTCAATCCAAACCTGGGCCGATCGCATGAGTTCAGCGGTCGGGCTGTCGGACAACCCCTTGGCACCAATGACCTCGCCATTGCTCATGTATTGGGGGCCGTCGATTTCCGTCCCTCGAACGAGGAACACAGGGTCCGTGCGAAGTCTGACCCTAAGGTCGATGAAAGGGTTACCGCCCAGGACCTCGTAGGCACTAAGGAGCTTCCCCAAGTAGGACCCTGGATGGTCTGACTTGAATCCTTTGGGTACGCCCTTTTCGTATCGGAACGTGATCGTACCAATCCTAGCGATTTCAGCTTGAAGATGCTGAATTCGATCGGCGGCCAGAGGCAGTTGGGACCTCGCAAAAGCGAGGAAGCGTTCGAACTGACTGCGGTTGAACGTACCCAACAGATCATGCGCCATTGGTGGGATATCCTCTACATCTCATTGAAGGTACCTATGGACCCTCAAAAGTGGACTATGGGACGAAGACTTACCCGAAGATAATGGAGAAAGCGTTCTTAAAAGCCGTGATGTCCGTAGCCACGTAGGCCAGACCGACACCCGAGGAGTACCCTCCAGGGCCACTGGGAGGGATCGTGCCACCGGCTGAATCAATGGCAGAGACCCAAGATTGGGACCCTCCCGTCAAGGACGGAACACTCAGGACGTAAGCCCCTAGTTGTAAGTTGGCGATAGTATTGAGTATGTTGATCAAGAACTCGATGAATCGCTCTAAGGCCGCAATTTTTCTCTCGATGAGGTCGATAAAGGTTTTGATTTCAGTCATGACCCCGCCAAAAGCATCCAACAGAGCCTGGATCTTATCCATGAGGTCGTAGATCAGCTGCCCCGCCCACGGGATGATGTCTCGTAGGGGTTCCACGGAAATCCAGTCGGCGCCTGTACCTCCCAGAGAGTAGACCTTCACGAACTGAATCCCAGCCAGAACATTGGAACGCACGCCCGCATCCGAGTACCCCGCCGCAAAGGTCTGGGCTCCGTTTGAGTCGGCATTGCCTTGGGCATCTAGGATTGTGAATCCTTTCACGAGGCCCTCCAGTGAGGTGACGCCTCGCAAATTAAATCCGGTAGAGACCGCACCTGCTGGTAGTGGGCCCTGCATGATACTTCGGAACCCGTTCAGGGCCTCTGGACCTGCTTGAAGCAAAGCCGAAGCAACAGCGTCAGCCAACCTGGCAGACTCCCTACGCAAGGCCGTGACCTGCCAAGGCAGGACTGGGCTGAGGCCAGTGATGGGGTCTGGACTGAAACCAAGGACTACCGTTGCCGCAGAGAGCAACTCGCCTACAACAGTGAACGCCTGGTAAACCGCCATAGACGCGGCCATAGCAGACAGGGATCCTCTACCTATTTGCGTGGGCGCTGTGCTCCCCTTGTCTGCTTGTAGTTGGAAGTCAAGCGAAAAGGCCGTTTGAAATAGGGCGCGAAGATCTCCGACAACATCAAAGTTTGCAGGGATTCCGATAGGCATCGTAGCCGACACCACCCCCGAGGACTTACCCACGATGACCGACTCATTGGGGACTGAAGACGGCCAGTAGAGCACTGGGTACGTTGAGTCAATAGCGGAAATCGGCCAAGCTACCTGGTCCCCCGCCAATGCCAAGGACCCACTGTAGGCCCGAACACGGTAGTAGTAAGTTGTCCCAGGGGTCACGTCGTGGTCGATGTACCTGAACGTCCCTAGATCCCCTAAAATAGCGGTAATAGACGTGTTGCTCAGGACCCTGTATGTCCTGAATTTGATCACCGGATCCCTGTACTCGTCCAACAACGGACCCCTGCGCATCACGGGTTGTGACGAATTGCCAATATTGGTGTACGTCACCCTATTGAATGTGACCTGCCCCGATGCTGTAGCCGTGGCCATGTCAGAAACGTCTATTTTTTTGGACGCGGGATTGACCACAGACCTCTCGATCAGATAGTTGGGGGGGATGGCCTCCTCAGCCACCTTCGTGACAAGGTCCGTAAACCCGGGATTCGGGGTTTCTACGCTACTCGCCAAGGTCCATTGTAGTTCGATTCCAGAAACAGCGCTGCCAGCGAATATCGAGGCCACCTTGAGGATGGGGTCCCCGTTGGACCCAACCAAAGAAGCCTTCAAGTTGACTGGAGGCTCGAATCTGGGCGATGTGAACTCGCGACCAAAGAAGCGCATCAACTGCTTGATTCGAGCCAGCAGAGCGTAAGGACTCTCGGCATCCACCACCAATAGAACGAAGCCGCTGCTATCCGACCCTATCTGAGGTTGAGGGCGATTGAAGTCCTTAGCGTCGAACAGGCTAGCTTTGAAGCGGGTGGTGAAAGCGGGGAAACCACCCGAGTAGTGATCAAAATTGGGGTCCGAGGTGGGGTCCGGCACGTCGAAGTATGCGAACACCCCGGATTGCTTCAGAGACGTGAACAGGGACTCAATCAGCTGGATCAGAGCTTGGACCAAAGCAACGACAGGGTTGCCGAAATCGATCAAGAACACCTTGATGGTGTCCAAAATAGCCTTGAGTACGTCAAGGAACACCAGCAGTGTCTCAAGGGCACTGTCCACAGGTTGCAGCAAATTCTTGCCAGGTACCTGTATGTCGAACGATTTCCAATTGGCCATTTTTAGCTACCGTACTGCAATTTTCTGAGCTTCTTCCGCGAGGCCCCCAGCTCTGCCTTCGCCGCCTCCAAGGACAACTTGACCACTTCGGTCATGCGATCGTGGATCCCAAGCCGTTCCTTGTACTCCCAAGCCGGAGCGGTCACGTCTGGACCGACAGAAGCTTCGTCATCTGGAGGATTCTCAGTAGATTCCGACATCGTGTCTCCCTTTGTGTGGGTCTTCACGTCTGGACCGACAGAAGCTTCGTCAGCTGGTTCAGGATGTCCGCTTGGGCCTTGATCCGATTGACCCTTGCTATGTCCTTCTTGGCTAGGATTCCGTTCGTCAGGTTGATTCGAGCGTCGAGCCACACATACCTCCGATCATAAAGTCTGTCGCCAGAGGATAACTCGGCCTCCAAAGAGGCCACGTATCCTGTCGCCGATGTGATGGCTGTCCTACGAGCTGTAACCACTGCTTCCCTGGCGTTCAAATCCGTGGTCAATAGGCGCACAGCGTAGGCACCTGCATCCCCTACGACTGGGGCTAGAACAGTCACGAGGTTGAGAAACGGAGAAAGAGTAGCGTAGAAGATGCTCGAAGCCAAAGCCGTAGACAATATTCCCTGTAGAGGCTCTGCCGTAAGCCCAACTGTGGCTACGATCTGGAAAGTGATCCCTGTTGTATTGGTTGGAAACGTACCCTCAATGAGCAAAGAGGTCTGGCTCAGCACCTGCTGGACCTTGTAGACCCCAGCTGCCGCCCCGTTTCGAATGAACAATAGGTCGGCGGTAGTAATCCCTGCGGTGATGAAGGTCTGGCCAGCTGACGTGAATGTGGACGTAGCCGACACGCCGTTCGTAGCCGTTACCAGAGTCGCCATAGCCGTGTTGAAGAAAGAGTCGATGGAGGCTGTCTGATTGGCCACAACCACACCCTCCCCAGAAATGGCAGGGACCAGTTCAGCCACGACGATGGACTCCGAGACGCCCCCAAAGGTGCCTAGGGAATTGACTAGGCGGTAACCTTGAGCCGTGGCTGTGCTCGGGAAGGCTGTCACAGCCAAAACATGAGTAGAGACCACTGCCGTGACTTGGCGGCGAAGGCCTGAAAGGGTGCCTGAGGTGATGACGATCGTCTGCCCTGGGACTACGCCCAAGGCAACGTAGTCCGCCGCGCTGTCAGTCAAAGTTGTAGTAGTGGACACGTCTCCCGTGCTCTGAACCAGATCGTTGCTCACCGTTACCGTGAACGAAAACCCACTGTCCACGGATGCAAAGGCTGGAGTCACCGTGGTCGTGTTCGAGGTATTGGCCGTGATCCTATGGTATCCAGAGAGGGCGTTTAGCCCAGTCCTAATCTCAACCAGGTCACCTATTTGAGGCGAAGGGCTGGGCCATGTCACTGAGTTCGTGATGATAGTCTTAGTCCCGTCCAAAGAACCCGTTCCCACGAATGTAGGAGTGGTGTGTACCCGCAACGTTCCCGTAGAAGCGTTGATGACATTGAACTCTGTCGTTATGTATCCAGTGAGCCCATCCTCGGACACGACATCGGGGTTGAGGATCTGGAACTGCCTGTTGTTGTCATCGTCTTCGGTGCCACCGTCCAGGGCAGGGAACCTGTCAGGTGCCGTCAAAGTATTGACGATGGTTGCAGTCACATCCAGAACTTCACCGCCCCCAGAATTGGGGGGTGCTGGTTGAAGGGGTGTTGGCACCAGAGGATCGTTCCAAGGAGCGCTGGGAGCTTGATAGGTCAGTAGGCCCGCGTCCAGGTCCACCCCAATGTCAATTCCTAGACGGTATTGCTTGAGGTAGGTCGTGTCTGCGGTCGACAAGCGTACCGTGGCTCCAATGGGGATGCTCACACCGACTCCAGCCGTCAATGTAATGGTGGTTGCCGAAAATCCTGATACCGTCATACCAGGGCTGTCCGCCACCAGGACCGCCCCATCCTGAGCGGTGATTGCTACCTTCATGGTGTTGGCAAAAGACGGCCTAAGGAGGTCTGTAGAGCCAGTAGCGGCATCTACTGTGAGGACCGTACTACCAGCTCTGGCCAACTGGGTGGTCACAGCCCAGGGGAATCTCCGTTGGATTAATGGCACTGCCTTGAGACTCTTGGTCCCCGTATCCAGGATGGGATCCCCAGTCTTCAGCCCCACGGTCGGAACCGTAGCCCCGAACATGACCCGTTGTGTCGGGTAGAACCTACTGGTAGGTGCCGCCTTGTAGACTTCTTGGAAAGTGCCTACCGAGGTCACAACAAAAGGCGGACCCGTCACCGTATACGGGGCTGGGCTGATCTTGAAATTGTCGTCGATCTGGTTCGTCACAGCCGCGAAAGTTGCTCTGTACGGATTGTCAATGTTCCCGTCAAATAGGAAGCGGCCGTCATGGTCCCCCACTACCCTACCGTCGAAGTACTGGAGAGCGTCCTCCAGAGCATTCACAGAATCGTTATAGTACTTGAGGGTAGGCCGTGCTACCAAGTCCTCGTTGGACAGGTGACCTTCTTGGAAGAACACGGACTCACGGCCCTGCTCGAACAGCTTCGGGGAGGACGAGTTCTGTAGGATGGGCCCTCCAGAGGGAGTGCTCGATTGGGCGTCCGACTCGTATTGCTGAGCTAGCTCTCCCCGGAAGTTGGTAAAGGTCTCCACACGCCAGAAGAAAGTGTCCGGAGCATATGTCGTGTAATCCGCCTTCAACGTCTGGTTCAAGAGCCCGTTCTGCTCAGTCGGAACGATTGTAAAGGTGTAGCTAGCTCGGAGCGAGCGCCCAGCATCAACAATAAGGTCTCCTGTGTAGAAAATCCCAATCTCCTCGTTCAGGCCCAGGGCAGAAACCACCGCCACGGACCCTGAGGCGTCGATCGTGTAGTCCGCAGGCGATGACAGGACTTTGCCCGACTGCCCATCGATCTTCCGAAAGACAGTGTAGACTTGCCCCAATTCAGGACTTCGCTTCGTCTGAACCTTGACTAAAGCCGTTGCCAGGATCGGGCGAACAGAACGCTTCAGATTCACACCTGAGTATTGCCTAGCCCCATTGGCGATGAAGGTGATCGTCGTCTTCTGAGCCTTAGCATCGTAAGTTGACCCAGCCACTAGATTGAAGTCCAGGAAGGTCGCCCCGTCTGTGATTTCCACGATCATTCCAGAGACGTAAGTCTTGGACACGTCCCCTGACATCAGCATCTTAGCAGAGCCCCTGGAAATGGGGGCATAGGCTGTGATCTCAGTGGTGAAATAGGCCGGAAACGCTGTTGACCCTGTTAGGGGAGTCACTCCCGACGTAACTGCCAGCACCGGATTCTGGAAGTCAGATCGAAATAGCTGAAGGCTGGACAGTGTGACTGTGGTCAAACCCGTACCAGAGACGTACGCGGAGGACCCGATCAAATAGGTCTCAGTGCGATCCACCAACAGGAGGTGATTAGCCGCAAAGTCGGAAGTGCGATCCCCAACTAGAGTAAACTGATTCGTGTCAGAGTTGACGATGATCGGGATCGTTTGGATCGGAGGTTGCAAAACCGTGAGATTTTGCTCTCCACCCATTGCCTGATAGATGTAGTAGTCAACGTATACGTTTTCATTGGGGTTGACCACAGGTCCAGAAGGCAGAGCATCTGTAGCTGTAGCCGCCCCAAAGAACGTGACCGTCGAAGCCGTCGTATCGAAAGTGACCTGAGCAGAAGTCTGCGGCCGCCCACCACGATAAGCCTTCGGCGAAGGGTTGGCTGCTACTTCACGTGCATTTGGATTGAACGACAGCACAGCAGTGGGGGTCGGATGATCTTGCGTCAGTTCTTTACGAACCAAGAAGGTAGCTCGTTCGGAGATCAGGTCTCCGTTCGCATCCTTGTACGTGATCTGTGCTTCCTCTAGTTCAAGAAAGCGATCCGAGAATTGAATGAAGCCTAAAGGAGCTTGGAGAGTGTAGCCCACCCCCAAGACTAGAGCCCTAGATCCAAATACCGCGCCACCGGCCGTGACATCCACCTGACTGAAGTTCAAGTGTCCTGTTGCCAAGGAGACTTCTACCGTTCCGGAGGGTAACGACCCTGAGGCTGTGAAGCCGGCGTCGTTGCTGACGAGGGTAGTTGTCGTCGAGAACGTGCTGACCCCATAGCGAAAACGGTAAAACGAGGCCTGGTTAGGGTCAATACTGAGCCTGGGCGAGTTCTCTATGGTGCCCAGGGCACGGATTCGTTCGACTTTAGTGTTGGGGTCGACCGGAGGGACCTCACGGAAATATCGATCCGCAAGGATTTCCACACCGGAGACGACTTCGTAGGAAAAACCAGATGAGGTGGCGCCGACAGCGTCCAAAACCAGGGTCGTCGTCCCTACGCTCACAATCGTGTAGACGCCTTTAGCCGGGCCCCCCTGAATGATTAGGAAGTCGCCTGGGGCTACGCCGGCTGTGGAAAAGTTCTGAGTAGCGTCCGTGAATGACGCCCCCGAGATAGCGCCGACTACGCCAGTTACGACCTTTGAGCCGTCCGTAGACACCATCGTCACCAAGCCAGATCCAGCATCGAACAGGGCGTCGGTTCCAACCGTCAAGGTAGAGTACAAGCCGCTGTTGGGTGCCGTCTCCAATTCCAACTTCAGCCCAGCAGCAAACACCAGGGGGTCTGCTAGCTGCACGCCACCGTAAGGAGTAGGTGCCGGAATCACCACATTGTCCTTACGCTGAGCGTAAATCAACTGCTTGTTGTCATAATCGAGGACGTAACCCAAACCAACTGGCGGCACCGCCACGTCCAACCTAGGCAAAGGCCCTACGAAAGAGCCCGTGCCCTGCTCAACATTGACGTTCAAAGTATCCGTATCGACAGGGATTGCAGGCAGTACCACGGTCGGTGAAGCGATGATGGGTTGTGCCCAAATCGCTCCTTGGCTCACATAGAAGGCTGAGACATCTTTAAGGGTCGGGTCCGAGTCGTCCAGATTGACAGGATTCCGAAACATCCTCAAGGAAATGCCCCGCTCAATGATCAAATCGGCTGTGATTGCTTGAGCCGTCTGAGCACCGTACTGTCCGATGTCCGCATTCGAGAACTGTACGAATCCGTTGCTCCTACGAATTTGGACTACACCCTTCTTGCCAGGGGAAGTGACAGCATCGACGAACTGAGTCTGCTGGAATTGGACTACGCCAGGCACTCTGAAGAACGTGTCACTGCCCTCTGGGGGTACGGGTGACAAGCTCGCAGGGCTTGCGACTGTTCCCAGGCTGGTCGTGGGCAAGCTTTGATTGAAGGTGAAGGCGACCCCGTCGTAGTACACAGAACGTGCAGTGTTCGCGGCAATGTCCACTGAATTGAACTTCAGTCGGCCCGTGGCTACAGACCACTCCACGTGGCCAGACGCCGGATTGCCAGAGAAGGCCCCGTCCGAAGCGACTTGGACGGGAATCAGATACGAGCCGTATCCGATCCGAATCAATGGGAACTGGCCCGTGGCGGGAAGTGGGTTCAGAAGTAGTGTGTTGTCGATGACGCCGATGTTGCCTTTGGAGGCATCGAAGGAGTAGAAGGTCTGGCGCTGAAAGAAAACCGGCTGCCCAGCGAAAGTCGTGAGGTCTGCTGTATTCCAGTTGAGATCGCCCGTAGCCATCGAGACTTGTACGGTCCCTGAGACAGGCGAGCCAAAGTCAGCATCCGTGAGAACGGTGGATACGATGAAAGCGTTACCCGAGCCTACGGTCCCCAAAAACAAGCGTACAGGGTAAGCTGTCAGGTTCGAGTTGATAGGGGCGTCTACCTTGAGACGGGTGGTGTTGGCTGAGGCAGTGAGCGTCCCCACGGCAGTGGGGACAGCACCCGGCAAGGCCTTGAAGCGACCGTCTACCCCTGAATAATCGAATCTCTGCAAGACCTCGTTCTTAGTCCAAGCGAATTTGACCTCGACGAACGAGCTGTTATTGTTCGGGCCAGTGCCAGGGGTTCCTGAATCATTGAGGACAAGAACGCAATACTCCGTCCTCGGAACCGACTCGTCTGATGGGTACGCCGTATTGAACGCCGACGGATTCGACACGTACACGTTGGGCGTGTACGTGTACGGGGAGTTCGATTGCCCAATGCGGGGTGGTTCGAGTAAAAAACCTTTGACCGATAGGCCCATTTAAGTGGCCTTTCACGGAGCGAAGAAGTTGTCGGCTTCTTTCGGGGCGTCGACCCAGATTTCAAGGGTTTCCCCCATAGTGTTCTTCAGCTGAATCTTGAAGCGGGTCTTCATGTCCCCAGGTTCAAGGGAAGTGATAGTACCCTCTTCATCCAGAACTCGCCGAATCTCACGAGCTTCGTGTATTTCAGTCACCACGCCAAAAGTTGCTTTACTCATTTGCAATCTCCATGTTTTTTGGTTGATACGCGACATACGGTCGCCAAGACTTACAGTATACTCCCAAATCCTACGCCAACCCCAGGCGACACAGATGGCGGGCCTACTATGGCAATGGGAATCAGTAAGCTAGCGAAAGTCCTATCCAGCCCGCTGGCCAAAGCCCTTGCAGCCCGTACCGAGCCAGGACCAGTCATCCCAGCCGCCGAAAATCCTGCTGATATAGCTGCAAAAGCTGGAGGAGCTTGCATTCTTGCTACACCGGATCCGATGCCCACTACAGGATGGTTGGTCTTAATCAGCATCTGGAAAAAAGAAATGGCCAGCCCGGTCGAAAGGCCTGAAACGAAAGCGGGCATCATGATTCCGTGAAATCCTTGACTTAGCATGCCACTCAGCAAGTTCGCGTACAAAAGAGGGGTTGGCACTATCAAAGGCAGAGGCACGTTGGTACCTACCCCAGCGGTCCCTCCGTCTACTGTTGTGACTTTGACAAGGGGGATCCAGCGAACTAGGCCCTGAGCAACCCCGTTCGCGTACTTGGGAGTCCCCACTCCTATACAGGCACAAGAAACCAGGCTAGGGACTATAGCCCCAATGATGCCAGGAGGGGAGACGGGCATCAGAGAGACCTTACTAGGGCACTTCCTGGAAGTGGGATCCCAGTGATGATGTCCAAAGACGGAGACCCGGGTGGCATTGCCGGCACCCCTCTAACAACCCCTAGGACGGCCGCTGGGCCGCCAAAAAGTATCTGAGGGGCTATCATCGAGATGATGGTTGTAGCCGCCAAGTTAATGGCCAAACCAGCCGTCATCGATATGGCACCAGCCCCTGCTGCCAAGGACATGACGCCCGCTCCTGTGGAGATGGTGACAGCCCCTGCTCCTGTGGTCATGGACATGGCCCCTACTCCAACCGTGACCGAGTAGGCTCCTGCCGGGGCTGCAATAGAGACGGCTCCTGCCAAGGCACTATAAGAGATTGCTCCCGCAAGGACCGTCTGAGTCAAGCCACCAGCCAAAATTGTAGAAATCTTGCCACCCAAAGCGATGTTCTCTAGAACCTGAAGTGCAAAGTTCAACTGGGTCTTGCCGCTGACCATCTGATTGAGTTCACCGAAGTTTAGCGAGGCTCCCTGGAATGCATTCACACTGTAGCGGTCGGCATTCACCTGGTACTGGCCGCTAACGGTCGTCTGCTTCGAACCTTCGATGACCTTCCGCTCTGCTCCAGATATGTTCGATTCTTTGATGCCCCGTATTTCAAGGCTGGCTGTCACGTCGTCTTCGTTGGGATTTCCCTCGTAGACCGTTTTGGTCCCCGAGTGGTACCTCGTGGTGATAGCGTTGCCCTGGGCATCCCTACCGATGTCCAAATGCAACCCGCCTTCAAGGGTTATGTGTGCGGAGATGCGGTCAGGGTTCGAGGCTCCAATGAAGGCCTTGAGGGCGCCTTCTAGGCTCATCTCAACGGACACCTTCTTGGTACCGCTAGGGTAGTCTTCAACCGTAGAGGCGGGGACATTCAAAAACAGCTTTCCTTGCTTGCTGACAGCCGCTACGAAAGCGTTGTCTCCAGTAGACCTAGGGGGGCGCACCTTAAAGTAGAAGGCCGCCGCAGAGGTTGCTACTTCAAGGTCTGGTGCCGTAGGGTTCCGATCGACAGCCTCAAGCGTGAATTTGCCTAAAGCGATAGACTGAAAGTCAGGGAAAAGCTTAGGCTTCAGGATTTTGCCGTACTGACGCTGCCCCCTAGTAGTCGATGAGTCATTGCCCACCACTGTCCCCATGACTCTTTCGATGTAGGGTGTATTCCGATCCAAGGAGAATCCGTCAATCTCCTCAATCACTTCTTGAGTCAAATCAGAAGTGTGGCCAAGCTCTAGGCGATCTTCGACGAAAGCGTCAGCAGACTCATTGGGATCTTCGATACTGACTGCTGGAGATGTCGGCGGATAGTGCACCCGACGACCATTGGAGTAGGTGACCGGGGGAAACGTGGTCGTGTCATTGAACAAACTGAGGGGTTTGCCAGCAGCGTTCGAAAACTTAGCCGCAGACCCCGAACCGATCCCTGGGCCCGCTATCTGCAAGGTGTCTCGGCCATAGTAGGCTGTGTCTGTGTCCCGTAGTGTCCCGTCAGCTTTGAGCAGGTCGTTCGGAATGAAGAAGGTCCCACGTCGGATAGGGCCTGAAATCCTCTTGATGCCGGCGTCACTCTCGACCCTGTGGATGGTCTGCGAGATGAGGGTGCGATCGGAGTCTCGTAGCTCGATGGAGTCCCCGGCGCGGTTCGCCATCCTCACATCTTTGCTGAGGACTAGCTCAGACCCGGAAGCGGACATGCCACCCACATCACCAGGACGAAGGTTCAGACGCTTAAGACGCCTGGTCGTGCCAAGGACTTGAGCGAAGTTGTCCCTATCCTCAGCGCTGATTTCCCCAGGGTCTTCCGGGGAGTGGGGATCAAAGCGCAGGCCGGCACGATTGCCCGTAGGCAAGTAACCCAAGATCACAGCATCGTACAGATGCTTGTGGATTCGACGGTACCCAACGACCACCAAGGAGTTGACCTCGGGGATACCACCCCAGAAGCTCCGTGGCCCTGCGATCCCCTGGGTCAGATCGATTTCGTACCGCTCACTGCTGCTGCTGAGAATCTTCAGATCGGCCTTCATGTTCACTTCGTCGACACGAATGACCATACCGATCTTGATCCCGCTGATATCCGCGGTATCAACAAAGTCCTTGCCGGGGGTAGAGCCCTGGACGTGTTTAGGGGTCCTGCTCATAGGCATTACGAGGGCACCTTCTGGCTGAGGACGCTCAATTGGGCCTGCTTGTTAGCGAGATCCTGCTCTTTCTGAGCAAGATCCGCATTGACCTGAGCCAATTGAGTCGTAGCGTTAGGGGCTCCAACGATGACACTGTGCGTGGCCACGGCTGCCTCAAGGCTGAACTGCTGCGCTTGCAGGGTAGTGATGTCAGTCTGGTCCTTGTTGATCTGCCCCTGAAGAAGTGTTTGAGTGGCATTCGTCTTCAGCTTATTACCGAAAGCTGACCAAGCATTAGAAGCTTGGTTCAATGAGGTTTTTGCCTGAAGAGCTATGACATTGGGGTCTCCACCTGCCGCTCGCTCAGGAATGGAGTATGGAGGAGCGAATGGAGACTCTGTAGATGGGTTGGAACCGAATCGGACATCTCCAGGGGAGGCCGTCGGAACCACCATGAGTTCACCACGCAGCTCCCTTTCGAACTGCTGGTGCGGGTCGTCCAACGCCTTGTAGAGGTTCGCCAGAAAGGTCTCTACCCTAGTAGCGAGCTGGTCACGACTTGGAGTGACCGCTGAAGCTGACACAGGTGTGCCATCGTCAATAGCCGTTTGGATCAAATTCTGACGGGCTATTTCATTCGTAACCGGCACTGGCTGTTGTGTGGTATCCGCTGTCGTAGGCCGAATCACTTTGACCTGGTAACCGATGTTCAAGAACGCCAGATCTGCGCGACCTGTCAGGCATATGCAGTCGTCTTTGGGGGCTAGGTCCTCTTTGACTTGCATTTCAGCCAGGGTTAGTGCCCTGGACAGCTGAGAGACCTCAACGCTAGGTGACGCCCCCTTTTGCTCAGGAGAGTTCAAGGTAGCGGTGTCTATGAAGGATGTACTCGTGTTCGTGAACTGCGGCTTATGGGTATCTGGATTGATCATACCCGCTGTCTGAAGATCGTCCGGAGCCAAACGAGCAATAGCATCCGCCGGATCCAAGTACTGATTGGAGATCGTCGTCAACCCCTGTGACTGGGCCTGCAAGGTCTCAAAGAGGCTTCCGCCCAATGCTATCTGTGTTCCGATGTTCGCCTGTGAGTTGGGCCTGTTGGCATTCAGAATCAGTGACCCGTCTCGCAAGGACACCCCGCGGCCGTAGCGATGATGTCCGATGACCTCGAAGCCTCGCTCGTCCGAGACGGGCCTGATCATGCCTGTAGAGCCCTCAAACTTCAGACTGCTCTTACCGAAGTCAATATTTTTACTGGGGAGGAGCAACATCTCCTTCACTACCTTGGACGTATCGTGGAGGTACGTGTAAACGCCCGCAGAGTTTATGCCGTAGCTGTAGCGATTGTTGAGGTGTTTCTCCCTCAGGGCGTCTGTTGCGTCCGCTGTATGAGAGGCGTTAGCGATATCGGTGAGTTGCTGCGGAGCCGCTTTATTGAAGTCCGCTATTTTACTTTGAGCCACACGTGCTGCTTTGGCGGCGGCCTGACCAGAAAGTTTTGCCATGGTGGCCTCTGGCACATTCTGGAACGGACGGGTATAGGCCATCACCACATTAGGGTACCCTACTAGACGGCCCGTCTTTGGGTGCCTCAGCTCAAGAGGTGCATATGGATCGTCATCACCAGGATTGACTGGAGCATTGACTGGAGGCAACTCAGCAGCGGCACCTACCTTTGCTTGGAACTGCCCTCCAGCCGACAGCTGCTGGGTGGTCAGGGTGACCTTCTCCGTAGCCAAGATCTTCCTTGCCGGCGTAGTCTTGTCTCCTTTGAATCCCGTAAGAGCTATCGTGCCGATACCTTTTGGGGCAACGAATTTGGTGCGTTTAGCCGTAAGGCTCAGAGTAGTTGTGGCCCGGCCGCCGAAAGTGACGTTGTGGTTGATCCCTTGGATGTACCAGACCTGATCCTTCGGAGCCAAGTAGATCGGGAATCCCAGACGAAGCTCGGGACGATGGGGGATGGTGATGTTTGCTCGGAAACGCTTAGCATTCAAGCGATCCAGCAAATCCAAGCCCACGTAGAACATCTGGATAGGGCTCGCCATGAACTCCGAGTTGTACGGCTGGGAGCGCCAACCGTATTTACGAAGCAGGTGGTAGTCGGTCACGGATGTGAAGGGTGTCGTCTCTTCAGTGGACCCGTAGTCCACCGCCCCATTCATGTTGCCCTGCAACTGGATCTGCGTCACGACCTCAGCCTCCGACTCCGAGAGGTCCCAGTCGATGATGTCGATGTCTTGGATCCAGGAGATGGGCTTGTTGCTGATGATGTCGAGGTTGTAGAACGGAGGCTTGAAAACGATATCTCCTGTCACGTCCATGTAGAACTCGAAACCGATAGCTTCCTTGGCAGCGTTAGCTAGTTCTAGCTTGGTCTGGTATTCGCTCTGCCAGAGGTTCACGACGCCTGCCTTGGAGAACTGAGTGCGAAACGCCACTACAGAGGGATCCGTAACGTCAATGTCCATCTGAGCCGAATCGTTGCCGTTCGCTTGGCGAACTAGTTGACTAGCGAACGGCTTCTTGAAGGTGGACTTGCCCGACTGATACGCTGCCTGGATTACATCGCCTCGAACGGCTGTGCCTGTGGTTCCGTACAGGAGGAGGTTCGAGCGTATTTTGCTGAACCTTTGGTTCCAGTACTGCATGATGTCGTTAAGGACGGCAGCGAACGTGGCCTTTTGCTGGGGCTCCTTGTGGAAGCTGATCAAAGAACCGGTACCTACGATCACGTCACCGAATGACTGCTGGGCGAGCGTCCAAATGATGTCGTACGGGTTCGTGCCGAAGAACACGTTTCCGAAGATGCTCTTGCCCGCCTGACCTGTTGCCTGAGTAAAGGCAGGGTTGATGTTCATCTTGCAGATTTCCCACCACTTGAGGATATCTGAGCAACTGATCGAAAATGAGTGCTCTCCGGCCGAGTAACTGTCCCCTACCTCTGTGACCATCCCCCAAAAAATAGGGTAATACTGAGGCAATCCCTCTATGGTGTAGTACCCCTTCGAGTAGATCTCAACTTCCATCATCGGAGAAATGAGCGGCACACCGTCATAGTAGAATTCGTCCACCGAATGCCTGGGGACAGAGAGGTTGATGGATGCCGAGCCTGGAGAACTTTCGACGCTCAAGTCCACGGTAACGGATGTGATGTACTTGTTCCAGTCGAATCGACGGCGACATGACTGGCACCCAAGGATGTCCGCTTCGCCATTGATGAAGACAAGCGTGTCCGGCGCCGTCACCACTGTGGGGCGTATCCCTTGCTGCCACGTACCTTGATAGGGGCCTCTTGCCATTAGAACGGTCCGTTGATTCCGGTGAGTGCTTGAGCTGTGATCGTAGTGGGAACAGTCGGCTGAGCAATAGCGACAACGTCAGCTTCCGCCCTCGCGTCAGCCCCTAATAGGGTCTGCGAATTCGCGGCGGAAGTCGTCTGAATCAACGAGGCCGAGTTCGGGACAGTGGACCCCGCATTCGGGTCAGTAACTCTACCATAAGTCAGGGTGTCTGGCTGGTCTAATAGGAAGGCTGCCCTAACAGTGAAGTCGTAGCTGTAATCCATCGAAAAAGGAGCGGCATCGTCCTCTGAAAGGCTGAAATTGTCGAAGGACCCGATGTACAGGATGTTGTCGTAGTAGATGTAGATTGAGCCCACCAAAGCCAGGTTCACCTGGTTGCTGCCAGAGGCGAAGTCCTTGGTGTAAAGGGCACCGTTGTTCTTGTAGAACAGGTACAGGCTCTGGAAGTTCTGCCAGGCTTGCGAGAAATTCCTAGCCATCCTGGTAAGGCCAGGGCCGCCAGCATCCTCGATGCTAACCGCATAGAAGCCAGAGACCTTGCCCGAGGCAGAGATTTTATCCTGGTTGTTGCCCCAGTGCTCGATGATCGGCCCGTTGCGACCCCAGCTACCGTCAGAAACAATCTTCTCGCCCTTCACGCTGAAGGACTTGGGATTGACCAGCATCCTCAACGGAGGGGAGTTAGCCATGGCGTCCAAAGCCCCCTTGACAGCTAGGTATTGTGCGCGTTGGGCCGCCTGAAAGGCCTGACCTGCTGCATCCGCAATCAGAGGGGTATTGGCAAGCTTCTGCTGTTGCTTCCTAGCTGCGTCCGCCTTGTCGCCGGTCCAGGCAGTTGATTTGCCGTCGGCGGCAACCCCATTTTGGGCATCGTTGGGCAAACGAATATCATCAACCAATTGCCCCTTCTTCGCAGCATCGGCAAGAACCGAGGCTAAGGGCAGAATCCGCTGAATTTGGCGCTCACCCATAAATGGGGTCGAATCAGGGGTGCCCGCCGGCACTATGTCCCCGTCACTGTTCTTGTAGGTGATGTCCCTAGTGAACTCGTTGCCCCCTGGCTGTCCGTATTCTCCAGTCTTCAACTGTGTGACGTTGCCGCCACTGTCCACAGTCTGGCTGAGGACTACGATGGTGTGCAGGTCGTGGGCCGTAGGCTTATTCCAAATGAATATGGTATCCCCAGTGTTGTACTGCGTCTTTGAGCTGATTCCCTTACTCAGCCTATTGAAGGCTAGATTCGTGGAATTTTGCCCTGGCTTGTAGGTAGCGTCTGTGTTCTCTACCCTATTGATGATGTCCGACCGAACACCTAAATTGTACAACATCCACTGAGGCAGTTCCCCACAGGAGCTGTACGCCTTATTGGTGTCGTTGTTGCGACCCTCCACCACCGTCTGATAGGTGGGGTCAGACGTGCTTCTGCCTTTAGGCGGGTTAGTAGCCCAATCCACCATGTCCTTTATGTAGGTGCTGCGATCGGCGGCAACCCCAGCGACAGTGCCCACGTACGTCTGGCCAGCCCCCGTGGTAGCATCGTCGACCGCAGTAGAGGCAGTACTAGAGAGCTTCCTGTCGAGGAGGTTGCCCGTCAGGTTCACCGCGGGTGGGATCACCCCGATGGCAAACAGCTTCGGGTTGACCCCTCGTTGAGCGACGGCCGACAGCGGAATGTAATAGGCCGCCAGCGGGTCCTCAGCTACGGTCAGGTCGTTGTAGTAGGTGAGAAAAGTCGAGGGACTGAAGGCGTAGGTACCTGGAGGATTGAAGTCAGCAGTCGACTCAATTTGGGCGTATACCTTAGGATCCGGCATTAGGGCCTGCCCTTTGGACGTGTATCAATAGTGAATGAATCCAGCACGTTCGGATTATGGGTCAGACTATTGATTTGATTGAATGAGTCAATATCCTTAAACGTACTCTCGGATAGTGTTACAAGTCCAGGGGATGGGACTACGGGCTGAGTATTGGCGAACCCCGCTGCTGGAGGCGGAACTACCAATTGCTGAGTAGTCGGAGCCGGTGAGGGGGAGGTTCCTTGTAGGGCATTCTGCTTTTGGAAGCTCGGGCCAGTCCCTGTGCTGAACTGTGGCGCCATATACAGCAGTGTCTTCTCCACCTTGAAAGTCCAAGTGATGTGGAAGGCAAATGGGGTATCGTCCGTCTCCTCCATTTCGAAAGTACGGAAAGTGCCCAGATAGTTGCCTCGGTCGTACATCAGCAAGACATTCCCTTGGAGGACGATGTTGCCGTATGGGTCGTAGACAGATCCGTTGTTGTAGAACAGGTCGTGCAGGTCTCGGTAGCGATCCCAAGCAATCGTCTTTTGCCGGAGGATACTGGTGAGTCCAGTATAGATGTTCATGAACGCTCCCGTAGAAGCGTCCGCTGAGATCTCGGTTAGTTCCGATCCCCAGTGCTGCTCGACGAAGCCGCCTCTGGTCTGAAAGCGCTCTATTTTCTGAGTGTAACTCTCTTGGAATGAAGACGGATTGACGTGCATGACCAAGGCGTGCGGCATCAACAACGTGCTTCGATTGAACGGAGAGGTCACCTGGAAGGCCATGGGAATTGGGCCCTTCCGCGTAGCCGCTGGGTGGACGTAGGCATCCTCAGACGAAGGGGTGTTGATCGCCTTAAAATCAGCGTTGGCGGAAGCAATTCTAGCCATTAGGGAGTGAATCTCTCACGGCGCTTGTACTCGTAAATGCCGTCGATGACCTTGGCCTGGATGACCTTGGCCAGGTCGTCCCCACCGACGCCGTTCACGTTGACAGTGATTGGGCCAGTCCCACCACCGCCAGCGCCCTTGGGGATGATGCGCTCGCCCTTGCCGATAGACGCCAAGCCTTCGCCAGCTGCCGCCGTCACAGCCATGCCATTGGCAATGCCGGTGACCATACCGCCCGAGGCGTGCGCAGGGGCAGCGGGAACTCCGTTCATGAAGTTCACCTGCTGCTGTCCAGTCCGACCTGCATTTGCACCTGTCGAGTACGACTGGCTGTAAGAGGCGCCATTCATTCCTCCAGACATGGCCTTCACCACATCCTCCTGCTTCAAGTCCTTGTACATGTAGTACTCGAACAACGCCGTACGCACCGCCTTGAGAACGCTGTCTCCCATGGTATCCTTGTAAGGACCCTTAAGGAAGGTGGTATCCATCTTGAACTTGTCCATCTGATTGTCGATAGACCTCAGGGTCTTAGTCTGTTCTGTAGACATGCTAAGCGAGTCCGTAGCCGTCTCCGCTGCCTTGGCCGCGGTCGCTGCCGGAGCCGCTGAAGAGGGGGCTTGCTGGGCTGAGGGAGCTGGAGGACCGTAGCCAGACGATGCAGGTGCCGCGTCCCATGAGGAAGGTAGGCCCCCGCCAGTGCTTGCCTGGGCGTCCGCGTTAGCGTCAGCTGCCGGCACCACAACTTTACTGAACAGCTTGGGCAACTCCGTTGGGCTCAACATGCCAGCTATCTGATGCATGAATGCCGCTCTCTTATCGTCATCTATATTGAGGTTCTTAAGTTTGTCAACTAGGTCTATTTGGTCAAGAGTCGCTTCACTGAGTCGCTCGATAGTCTTATCGTCTAAACCGGCGCCCTCAGCCGCCGAAGTGACCATGTCTGAAGTGCCGTTACGCTTAAAGCCTTCGGAAATCTGTTCTTCCACGTCTCCTTTTTTGTCCCCCTTTAACGCCTTCAATAGGCTGACACTGAAGGTCGACCCCTGCTTGAACAGAGCCTTTTGGAAATCGGCGTTAACCCCTGCCGATTCCTGCATGATCTTAGTCAGTTCAGGCGACTTCGCTGCCGCGACATCGGCCTTAGCCCCCATCTCGCCGGTCCCAAACAACTTCGAATGGGCTAAGAGTTCGTAGATGTCCAACAACACCTGGAACAACGAATTCATGGCCCAGTCGACGAACATGTCGAACTTCTTCTGCCAGGACTGAGTCAGGTCATTCTGCTTGAGGGCAGCGTCCAAGATATTCTGCTGATCAGTCTTGTCGGGCTTGTCTTGATCGATCTCGTTCAAGGTGTTAGTCAGATCCCCCACGCCAGCTTTATTCACTTTCTCGATCAGACCTTCGAGACTATCGGCTTCGATGCCCGCCGATTTAAGAGACTCTTTGGCCTCATTCTGATCATTTTTATCTGACGATGTCAGCTTCTTCTTGAGCATCTTGCGCTGCATTTCCGCTGAGTTCTCAAGCTTGCCGAAATCCATTACCGTGTCGTTTGAGAACCCCTGTCCATTGTTAGCCTGAGCGTACAGCCCTAAGCCACCCTTACTCATGGCTTCTGTCAGATTTTTCGCATTCGACAATTTTAACAAGCGGTCGTAATTAGACTGAAGAACCGCGGTCGTATCCATATTACCAGAGGCGTTCGCCACTCCTACAGCGCCCTTAGTAGCATTCTGGGCCTTCATGATTTTCCGCTGATAGAGGGCGCCTCTAGCCTCCCCCCGCTGCTTAGGGTCGAGCGCCTTGACGGCGTCCTCCAGCTCGTCCTCACTCATAGTGTTGATGTCTCTGTCCCCTAACTTCAAGGTCTTTGCGAGCGCTTTCTCTGATCTCTTGATGCTCTGGGCGTTCAACTTTCGTGTTTCTTCGATACCCACCATCATAGTCTGCTGTACTAAGTCTACCTGATTCTTCCCCTTGTTTCCTTGTATCAACGTAGCCATGAACTTGCTGGCATTCCTGGGGCTCATCGCAGTGCCTAGTTTCCCCAGCAACTTCACAGCAGAGTCCATGCGAGTCGTCCACAAGGACAAGTCAGAACTCACCCCTCGGATCATGTCGAAGAAGGTGCCCACCGCGATATCAGACTTGGAAGCCTCCTTGTACATCTCCTCGAAGGCTTTGCCCGTGTGCTCCAAGGAAACGCCCATCTCCTTGAACATCTCACCTTGGAGCTGATTGATCGCCTGGAGGGGCACGCCGAAGGCACGTGAGTACGCCACTGAAACGTGGGCCAACTCGGTCTGGAAGTCCTCGACCGCTTTCGTGTTGCCTTCAAACGATTCCGTGTAGGTCTTGTTGGCCTTAGCTGCGTCGATTGCGCTGCGCTCAATCGTCTGGAGGCTGACGCCCTCTTGATTCAAGACGTTCACAATGGCTGTGTGCTCTTCAGGGCTGATGCCCCACTTGATGTTGTCGAACGATATGGCGGCTTTGCGAATACCCGTCAAGGTAGACTTCACGTGGTCAAAGGCGCCGTCGACATCACCGCCAGAAGCTGCCAGGAATTCGGCATTGCTGGCCGTCTTCATGATGTCAGCATTGAAGGCTTTAGACTTCGCGTCCAAGTCCAGGAACAGGGCGACAATGCCCATCACAGCCGTTCCTACCAAGCCTAGTATTGGGCCCAGCTTGGACAACCCCTCTACTAGCTCGCCCACCTTACTTGCTCCAGCGCCAACACCCTTCAAAGCAGAACCGGCAGCACTCATAGCCTTGCCAGAGAGCCCTCCCCTTGCAGACCCCCTGTTCTGTAGTTCCATCCCCTTATCACGAAACGACTTCCCGCCCACTGACGCTAACTTCAGACTCTTGACAAGAGTCTTCATCCCCGATTCGGCCAGCTTTTTGAAGTCCTTGTGAAAGAAGGCCTTGAATGCCTCCTTAGCTTCCTCCCGAACGCTTTCCTTGCCCTTCGAGAACTTCTCGTCGTTCGCGGCTCGGCCCTTAAGGCCCTTAGCCTTCTCAGAGCGCATCTTCTTGAGTTGCTCGACCTGCTCCTCAATGTTGGCGACCTCTTCTGCGCTAGCCTTGTTGGCCTTCTTGCTGAGGGCCGTCATCATCGCTTCCATCTTGGTGATTTCATCACCCTCGGACTTGTAGGCTTTCTTCAGGTCATCGAGATTGTCTGTCCATAGCCGTGTGTCCTTCTGAGCCTGCTTGGTGACATCCTCGTTCTTTTTGCCCATAGCTTCGACGGCATCCCCAATGCCCTTCATCGCTACAGTGAGTGCACGCTCGAACTTGGAGAAGTCGGTGATCGCTCCCTTGGTATCAACCCCGATCTCTAGGATCTCTTTGTTCTTGTTGTCAGCCATGGGTCATCACTTCTTCCTGCCAAATGGCACGCCCGGAGTTCGGGTAGCCGTCGACAATAAAGGTACTTCGGCAGGGTCCCGATTAGACATAGACTTGGCATTCCCCCACTTGTCCGTAAAGTCGGCTGCCTTAGGGTCCAGTAGTTCCGGGTAGACCTGTTGTGACGAAAGGCGTTGGGCTAGAAGCTGGCGGCGGCGGTCAATCTGAAACTTAACCTCATCCGAAGTGAGCCCGTCCTTGATGTTAGTTCCACCAGAGATGTTCTGTGTACCGTACTGGTCGTCATAGCTCTGCTGCATCTCACGAATGTGGGCCTCCCGTTGACGGCTCTGCTCCTTCACTCGATTCTCGTAGGCTTCAACCACCATATCGTGCATGTCCTTCTCACCACTAAGATCCTTGTGGAGCTGGGCCTGCAATTCTTCTACCGTACGAGCAACCTTGATTGCCCCTACCTGGGTGCCGGCTTGATCCATGGACTCACCTAGAAGTGCGAAACGAATGATCCTGTCTCGTCGTTCGAGCTGATCGGTCTGTTCCTGCTCGCGCCTCCGCCGGTCCTGGTTGTGGATCTTGGTCATGCCCTTCCCAGCCATGGCGGATGCCACGAATTTGGCGTTTTCCCACTCCCTTTCAGCCCCCTCCTTGAGGTCGGCGTAGTGATTGACCGCTCTCCAGGTGAGCTGGGCCCAGTTCATCCCCAGACTAGAAGAACCCTGAATCCCAGTGACCGAGGTGGATGTCAGGTCAGCCCCCTTGAGCTGAGCCCACCGTAACCTGGAAATGGTGTCTAAACAGAAGGCTTCGGTCAAAATCGTAGCCTGATTGGCTCGACGATTGATCTCGCTGAGGTAGCGTATCACCTTCTTTTTAGGGCCATCTTCCATGGTGTCGAAGAAGTCGATGAGCTGCGGTAGCCACCGGTCGCGATCCACTAGGATGTTGTCATGCCCCAACATGAACACCCCATATGCCAGAAACATCGAGTAAAATCGATTTACAGCCTTGTGACTGACGGCCTCTTTAGGGTTCATGAGGTTCAGCATCGAGAATTCGTGCTGATTCAGGGACTTGAATATGAATTGTACCTCATTGATCTCGCCAGGCATGTGCAGGAACCCCTTGAATAAGAGGGGTTCCACATCCTTGTAGATCTCCGGATTGACCTCTGGGATCTTGAAGGAATCCACATGGAGGTCATCTGCTTCCCCTTCAAACTGTCCTCGGAGGCGGTCCTGATCCTGATCGTAATCGGGATCGGCCATAGATTAACCCCTCGGAATTGGGCGGTACTTCGGATTGAGGCCTACAGTTGGGGGCTGATTGAGTATAGTCTTCACGCCTTTGCCATCAACCGCTGCCTGGGGACGGTTCAGTTCAGCTACGCCTTTGGTCAATTGAGCCACTCGCTGCTCTTCCACGGCACCCAATAAACTAGGATCCAGTTGTGCTTCCAGAGCCGCTATTTCCGTAGCCCTGTCAGAAGCTACCGTAGTCGCGGCATCTCGTATTTGAGAAGGTGCTCTGACGGAATCAGACTTTGACACCACTGGGACTGGAGCCGTGAAGCCTCCCTGGTTCATGGGCTGACGACTCTTCATCAGTTCCGCCGCTGCCTGTCTAGAAGACCCTGCAGCCCTCATAGCAACCTCAGGGTCTGGTTGAAGCTCTGGAGGCAATGCCCTCCCCTCACGCAGCGGAAGAGCCTCCAAGAGTGCCTCCTCTTCTTGCTCTTGAGCCTGTTCGGCAGCTTGAACCCGAGCGGCCTGTTGCTCAGCGAAGACCCGGGCGTTCTCCTTGATCTGATCCAGCTCAGCTTCAGTGGACAGTGGTGAATACCCGACATCGTCCAAAATCTTTCGAATCATGTCGTCAGGCAAGTCGCTCTCTAGTTCCTTGGCTTCGGCCAGAAGGCGGCGGAACTTCTCCTCCGCGCTCTCATCCAGCATCTGGAACTTAACGCCCTCTTTTGCCTTGACTTCAGCCTTGACGACAAGCTCAGCGTACTTTCGATAGGCGACAAGCAGAGCTTCCCTACCCCAAGAAGCCACTCGCTGCCTCATCCACTCAGCTTTTTCAAGCTTGACGGTCTTGACTTCGCCTCCCTCTTCTGGAGGCTCTACTGTCAATTTGATGCCGACTTCAGCCAAAACGTCACGAGCCTTATTGGCCTTAACTTCATTGCTGACAGTAGCTGAGAGAAGGTACGCGCCAGTCGGCACATCATCTTCAACGAACTGGACATCTCGAAGATCAACCCCTTCGATCTCAACTACAGACCTACTCACGTGAGCGATCTGGTAGGCATGCAAATACTCCGCACCGTCGAGGTCTGCTGTCTCCTGAGTGATCAGGTCGTAGTCCTCAGGGGCCAGATTTTGAAGGACTAGGGCACAGCCATCAATGGTGACCGCCTCCTCAACTCGCCCTACATTCCGTGCCTTTTGAAGGGCGCCTTGAAGCCTCTTCGCTTTCAGTGTTGCCATATTTATCTCCTTTAATTTGGGTGTATTCCAAAGAGAAGCCTCTTAGGCCTGTTACCTAAGAGGCTCTCTTCTTCGACGCCTTGAAGGCGCTTAGTATCAGTGGTTCGGCGTGCCGACCGACGCGCTGTTGCCAGCGAAGCGGAGGGAGTATCCAGCACCTGCCGTACCATTCGCTTGAACCGGCGACAGACCGGTGTCAACGAACTCGCCGTATTGGCTGCGACCGTCGATGATGTCGGTCACAGTCACGCTTGAGTTCTCTGCGATGATAGCCGCATCCGAAGTCGTGCTCTTCGAGTAGCTGTTGATCCAGCAACCTTCGAAGAAGGTGAAGAGGGCACGAATTGGAGTCAGGAACTGATCTCCGTTCGCCTGAACAGATGCATTCGGAGCAGCCGAAACGGTGACACCATCGAGGTCTTGGCTCGAAGCAATCTCCGAGATGACCATCTCTTGCTTGATGTCGAAGGGCCAACGGTGGTGCTTGAGCGAGCGCACGAGGCCGCTCACGCCGCCACGGTAGCCGACAGCTTGGAACACATCCACCGCGTAGAGGAGGGTCTTGTTCACGGTCAGTGTCATCGGCTCAGTCACCGACGGCACTAGTTCGGCAACCTGATCACCGAAGCCGACGCCACGTACCGGATCGATGGTACGGGACTCGTCTTGACCGAACTCCGAAAGAGCACCGATCTGACGGAACTCTTTCATTCCCACCATGAATGAAAAGACCTTGTTTTTTTGCGAAATTGCAGCACGAGTGGAAGGTGCTGTCCCTTGGCGATATATGTAGTTTGTGCTGTCAGATGGTTTGCCCATGACTAATCTCCTTCACATTCAGCATGACCCAAATAGGTCTAGCGTGCTTAGTACTGTTGCAAGACTTACAAGCTGGTACAACGTTCTCTGCCGTATGCGGGCCACCCTTTGATACAGGGATCACGTGGTCCATTGTGAGCTTAGTTTCAGCGAAACAGTAGGCACACTTATGATCGAACCATTCAAGGATCCTCAACCACTCAGGCGCAGTCAACGTTTTTTCGACACGAGCCATATAGGCTGCACGGCGTGTCCATCCAGGACTCTTAACCTGATAACGCTTCTGGATCTTTCGGAAAGCTATCGGATTAGCAGCAATCCAAAGAGCATTTGATTGCCGATGACGCTTCTGATTGGTTCGGTACCAGCTCCTAGCTCGCTCCGCTGCTTCACGCTTTTGTTCGTTTGAACGTGAGGTCGAAGCCCACTGATCTCGTCTACGCTCAAGAATCTCTTCACGTTGAGGCCCATTAACATAGGCCTTACTAGCTTTGCCCTCGCACTCAAGACACCAACTGGATCGTCCATACAGCCCCCTGGCCTTCACTCGGAAGTCCGTAAGAGCCTTGTCGACATCACACTTAGGGCAGACCTTGTGGTCTGGTATCAGCACAAGCCGACGGCGCCTTCGACGTTCGACTTTCAAAGCCTCATACGCTACTGGGTCTTTCTTACGAAGACTTTGAGCGATCATAGTGCAAGACTTGCAAATCGATGCCGCACCAGTCCTAGGGTGGCGATAGAAGTCGTCCTTCTCGGACTTCTCCTTCAGGCAGTCTTCGCAAGTCTTCATCTGGTTTTGGGATAGGCTATCAGACCTTGGCGGCTGCGAACAGACCGTGGAGTTCTTCGGCGCGAGCGGCGAGTTTGGTGAGGTCTGCTTTCACCCAGCCAGCAGTGAGGTCGGCCTTGAGGATGCCAGCTACCTTGTCGGCAACGGACTTCACATCAGACTGCGCCTTGGAAGCGTTGAATTTGCGACCCGACTTGGCGAGCTTGGCAATCTTCTGCGAAGTCTCTTCCGACTGGGCAATGATGGCTGTGGCCAATTCCGTGTTCGCTTGGTAGGTGTCGAACGACAACCCAGTGCCCTCGGAAGCGGCTTTGTCGCCGACTTCGTGAACCTGGGGAGCACCCAAATTGTAGTAAGTTTGGTTTTTGCTCTGATTCGGCGACTTGATCTTGCCGGCCAGCTTGAACAAGAGCTTGATTCCGTCCTGGAGGTTCGAAGCCTTCTTGGCTCCGGCTTCCTTGAGGGCGGCCATGTGGGTTTCGAGGGCTGTCAGGTCTTCAAAAATCGTGCTCATGATAGGATTCCTTGTGGCTATGCCGGACTTTGGTGTAGAGATATCCAGATTGCTCAGTACGCTGAGACTATGGCCCCTCAAGAGTGGGGTAATGATAGAAGAACTAACGTCCGCAGACCAACGAGCCCTATGTGGGGCCAATAGCGTCCACATCTTGTCGGGGTCGACGGACAATTGGGCCTCTTTCCCAGACAGGAAGGTGTCCAGGACTCTCTTGGCTTGACTGCGAGGCACAAGCCCAGAAACCAGCCGTAGGGCTGATACCGGGCCCAAATTGAAGCGCTGTCCTTCTGTTTTGATCCAATCGGTAACGCCATCGCTACCAATGGTCACAGTCGTTCGTGTAGACACTACCTAGGGTAGGGCACGAAAGCTCTATTGGAGGTCAGTCACAGTATTTGAACCCCTGTGTGGGTGATTGAGCATCTTACACCAATCAGAACGGAAAGTCGTCTTCGTCCAGATCAACATCAGGAATTTCTTGGGTTTCTACCCACCAACCAAAGACATGGCCGTGGGTCTTCCCCGAACTCTTCGACACTGACCTTTTCGACCAACTGTTCCATGTCCCTATAGAACGGCTTGGGACGCCGAAATTTAAGACTACAGTCGGACTAGAAGTTGCGTCAAGGCCGAAATAGGGATCAAAGTCCCTTCCGGTGGGGACTTCAACCACAGCCCCTTCTCACAGGACCACTCAGCAGGCTCCCCAATGCTGTCCTCTGCCTCATTGAGGGCCGAGGCCGCCTTGTTCAGGTCCAAGGACAAATACAGGCTTTTACGAGCCCCTAGCACCAATCTCCGCTGGGTATCCTTGTGCATTGGACTGAAGGTGGCTCCCCGTAGGTATCCCTCTCGGTACAGCTCCTCCCAGCCAAATTCTAGGGACGGCCAGCTCCAGCGTTGTATTTCAGCCAGCACGAAACCGTTAGTCCCACGATCGATGATTGAGGGTTGAGGCTCGTCCGGGATCAAAGCAGGCAGAGAGCCTCGATCTATGTATTCAGCCAGCCATCCCAAGGCAGTATCCAACTTGATCTGGGACGCTCCCTTTGGGATCTCAGACAGAAACGACTTCAGGACTCGAAAAAAGCGTGCCAAGTCTCGATCGACGTGGGCCAGCCCGCTCACGCCGTAATTGTCCACTAGGTCGACTGCCGCAATCAGCCCTGGCATTGCAGGATGAATAGCCAACTCCCGTCTGAGGAATAGGGCCATTGCCACGAAGACCCCTAAATTGGGGATCCCCTTAGATACAAATTCCAAGGGTAGGGGCCGTCCCAAAATCAGGTCCCTAAAGAACCTGGGTAGTTCCAGTGGGTTGTAAATAGCCGTCTCAATAGTCTCATCCTCGGTAGTGAAATCCCCAAAAGCCACTACCGACTTGACGACTGACCCTATGGCCGGGTCTAGGACGACTTTGAGCTGTATTTCTTCCACCTACACAGTCTACACCAATTAGGATCGGTCGTAGTCCTGATCCGCGTACCGTGGGCCGCCGCCACCCCCCGCCATTTTTCAGCAGGTCAATCAAGTAGCTCGCCTGTCGACCGGTCAGCCGCCGAAGGCCATCCTTCGTGAAAGGGAAAGGCAAGCTCGGGAACTTGGAGGCATAGGGTGCCCATTGGTCCTTCGTCTTGATTCTGGAAGCCAAGAACCAAATGTAGTTGACCTGCTTGTCTGAAGGGCCCTGGCCACCAGTAGGAGCGTTCTCAGAAGAGGGTGGTCAGCTGGATCCGGCCGTCCACGCGGGCCGCCAAATCTAGCATGAAATGGTTGGCGCAGTAGGCATCGCGGGCGCCGATGTACCAGGTGATCATGAGCTTGGTATCCGCGTCGATCGCGGTCCAGGTCCAGATTGAGCCGACGCCGGGCGTGTCCTTGAGTCGAGCCGGGACGTTCTTCTCTTTGGCGTAGCAGAACGACCAGATTTCGTCAGCCTGCACGCGCTTCGTAGACAGCCCGCGGAGCGCCCCGTCCTGGAACGCATCGCAGGCCGCGCCAAGCTCGGTCAAGAGCTTCAGAACCGTGTTCATGGCCACGCCCGTCATGCGGCACGTGGAGCGCAGCGAGCAGCCCTCGACCAAGCACGAGATCACGCGGGCGCGGGTTGCTGTATCGAGCCGGTTCATGCTCAACACTATGCGTGAGCGGTCGCGCATGAGCAACCGCAGCTAGGACAGGTAATGTCCTACTTGGCCAGTCCCCGAGGCGCCTTTTTGGCGGCCTTTATAGCGGGTGACTGTTTCGCTCTGGAGACGATAGCAGTCATCAACGAGCGAGCGTCCTTGCCGTCAGCGGCCAATGTGGCGGGCGCCAGAACGGTCAACGAATCGGCAGCCATCGGCGCAAGGCGCTTGATAGATGTCAGGATTGCATCCTTGCTGTTATCCACGCCGACCCATCGCCGATCCAATGCTTGCGCTGCGGCAAGAGTGGTCCCGGACCCGCAAAAGCAATCCAACACCAAATCCCCCTTGTTGGTCGATGCGCGCACAATTCTGTCCAATATCGTTTCGTTCTTCTCGGTTGGATAGCCAGTAATCTTCACGTTTTGATTGTGAGCATCACGGCAATCCATCCAAAGGTTGCTGACCGAAACACCCTTGCTTTCGTCTAGGTATACCTTCTTGCGCGGGTTTCCGGTGGAAGACCAGTAGATCTCGCCCTTGGCGTCCAGCGCCTCGAGCTTCGCTGGAGTAGTCTTCCAATGCCTGCCTGCCGGCGGAGCCATGCCGCGCCATGGCTTTCCACAAGGACCATTGCGAACGCCAGGCGCATGCAGCGGCACTTTTTTGAAGCGGCGTTCCGTAGTTTCTTCAGCGTACGGGTACTCTCGGTCAGCGTGCTCATCGGTCCAAGGGGCAACCGGTCGGTTCCATACATATTGCGCGCTCTTCGTGTAGAAAAGAATGTAGTCGGAGACATCACCATATGTTTTATGCGTGTAGTTCTTCGAGCTGCATTTCCGGCGAGTGATGAAGCTGCGGAAGTTCTTTGCTCCGAAGATCTCATCCATCATCACCTTGGCGTGAAACACCATAGTCTCGTCCAGATGGACGTAGATTGACCCATCGTCAGCCAGCATGCCCCGAAGCAGCTCAAGGCGCGCACGGAGGAATAACAGATAGCGCTCGCCCGTCAGCACGTCCGCGTAGGCCGGCTTCATTGCCTTGGACTGAAATACGCTGTTCGTGGCGTAAGGCGGATCAATATAGATCAGCCGGACCTTTCCGCAGATAGAGGAGTCGTTGCTCAGGCTACTGAGCACATCGAGATTGTCTGCCCAGTAGAGCCGGCTCTCTAGCTTTCCAGTGGCGGCGCTTCGCAGCCGAGTGAACGCTGGATCGCCCTTGCGTCGCGATCGCTCGCGATCGAAGTCAACGAGCTTGCCTCGCTGCCCGGATAGAACGACGGAAGGGTCATTGAGCCACTCAATTTTTGGTACGCCGGTTGCCATGATTTTAGTTCCAGGTGTTCAGGACCGCAGCCATTCGACCGATAGACGTGTTCTCAGCATTTTGAGCGTTGCCACCAAGATCCTCTTCGGCCAGCCGAGTACCGCATGTACGTGTCAAGAGCCAGCAGGAAAACGATGTACTCCGCGACCTGGAATTCGCCGATCTGCTCTTCTTCTGCCGCTTCAAGCCAACGATCCATGGTCACATCCTATACGGCTAGCCATTACGGGACTTTAGCCCTGCATCTCAGATTTCAGATAATAAGACTACACCAGGATCCATTATCCTGGATCGAGAACACCTTCGTCCATGAGGCGAGCCTGAAGGTAGGCCACGTCTGTGAAAGGTTCGTCCTCGCGCACCTCAAAGTAGCGGAGGTCGGAGTCAAGCCCTTGGACCAAGAGGGCCTTCCTTTCATGGCTGCCGCTGCATTAGCCACTCGCGGGTCGGTTTCCTTAGTGAGCCCACGGTTCCAGCCAGCACCTGCTGACATCTTGGCCCGTGTCTCGGCACTTCTGACTAAGCCCTTAAGGGCTGTTTTATCTCGAACCGCTGACCGTTCTGCGATTATTCGGCCAGGGTAACATCCCACCAATTCAGGGTGAACACTCCTGATGTGGCTCGTCAGATTCTCCGCTTTGTGGCCGCAGACACAGATAACGTAGTCCAACCCTTCGGTTTTAGTGGCCCAAAAGGCTTCTTCCTCCTTAGCCTTATCCAAGATCCTACACGAAGAACACCTAGGATCCTTCACCGCCGAAGTGCGACCCACCTCATAGGAGAGTCCACACGGGCAGACTACCGTTTTCTTCTGTCCTGCACGCGAGTTCTCTGCGTGGGCTTTTACTAAAGCAGATTTACGCTTCTCCGTACCAGCTTCGGAGAGAACGTGAGCACCCGGGTATTGGGCCCGATATGTCACAGCCGTGATCCCATGAACCGCTTTGATGTGGCGGCCCAGGGTCACGGCTGTGTGTCCGCAAATCAAGCAACTGACAGTGTTTTCCACAAACCCAGGTTAACCCAGGATTATTAGAGTGTCAAGTGCTATGAATTCAATACTGATAGGACGTTCAGATCCTTGCCCTGAGGTTGAACGTACAGACAATGTAAAGAAGAGGAAATATGGGCTGGAAGTAAGAAACGAAGTTCATCACTGTTGGGTCGATGGCGTCGATAGAAGCCGAGATCCCCGTGAAGGCACCCACGATTTCAGCCTGAACCAGTTGCTTGAACAAGGCCGTCATCGAGACTTCGACTTCGTTCGTACGGCTAGCCAAGAACTTGGTACCAACGAAGGCGTCCAAGGTCACGCGGCTTTGCTGCTGGACATAGTCCGAGATCTGGGTAACCGTCGGGAGACGGGTCAGAACTGTGGAGATGTCCGTGGTGAGGCCCTGGCGGATGCGGATGAGGGGGTCCAAGTCCTCAACCAAGGTGATGCCCGCGACTGCCGTTTGGTTCGCCGTAACCGGATCAAGAATCCGGGGAATACGGGTGAACCCTTGAATGCGGCGACGGGTGTAGGGGGTCGCCACGTCCACTGCCGGAGAGCAAGCTGCACCAGCAATTGCTGCTGCGATGAACGAACCGTCCACCAAGCTCTCGAAGCTGTCCCCCAGTTCGTCAGACAGGGTGATGACGGCCGAATCCGGGTAGAAGGCAATCATACGACTCGAAACAAGGCTCCGTGCCACTGCCTGAGCGGTAGTCGGAGACGTGCCTGAAGCAAACCCGACGAAGCCCATACGCTCTGACTGGTTGCGCTCATTAGACTGCACTTCGCAGTGTTGCATGAGAACCGAGAAGACAGTCGAGCTGTTCGTAAGAGGAACTAGCACGTCTGGCTTAACGTTACCGGGAAGCGGGATGGCCAGTTCGTTGATCGCTTGGATGAACGTCTGATCATTGGCTTGGTTCGTGTTCGGAACCTTGAGCACCTGCTTGATACCAACGAGGACGGCCCCGTTGAGAATCATGAGATAGGCACCCAAGCTGACCTTGTTTTCGGCAGTAAGCGGACCGAAGTTGGCCTCGATCGTCTTGAACTGCTGGTACAGCTGCGTCGAGAAGTCCTGCTTCATGAAGTTGTAACTCACGAAGTAGAAGTCGCCGATTGCAGGCTCCAATCCAGCAGGATTGAAGGTCTGGACCGTCGCAGTGTCGTTGACGCCGATACCGACAGTGTCTGTGACCACAACTTCCGTACCGGGAATCGAGAGGTACGGGACCGCGGGATTGACCTTCCAGGTCGGGCTGACTTCGAGGGTGAAAGCACCCGCGGAATCATAGTGGCCTTCCTTGGCCGGAAGCACCGTGAAGCGGAGGCTGGTGACGGCATCCGTGTAGGTCTGGCCGGGGATGCCCGTGCCCGCCGAACCACTTGCGTTGTTCGAGCTGACCACGAACTTGTCTTGAGCGTCCGCCCCGTTGTCACCACTGACCCCTGGGACAATCCCGGTGCCTGTGGTGGTGTTGAAGGCCGAAGCCGTACCGCTGACGAACACGATAGACGAAGTCGAGGCACCTGTGGTGAGCGACTCAATCGTAACGTAATCCGAGCCCTGAATCGAGCTGTCGTACGCAACGCCGTGGGTCGAGAAACCCGAGGTAGCGTTAAGTGCGTCAACCACTTCAGAAGCCAGCACCAGCGTTTGGCTGGCAGTAGCACCTTCAGTGTAGCCCAAGACATCGTTGGCAGTCCCTCCCAGAATCACAATGCTGGAGCTGGGGTCGGCAACGCCACTGGTCAAACGGATCTTACCAACATGGGCGAGAGTGCCGTTGGAGGCAACCCCACTCAAACCTGGCACTGTGTTGATGGCCGTGACCACTGCCGAAGCAGCGACCGTAGCGCCCGTAGGCAAAGACACCGTGTAATCGATGCCATTGAGACGGAATTTCAACTGGTCGTTCAAACCAGAGGTGATCGAGAACGGGCCAGCGACTGTGCCCAGCATGGTGGCCGGCTTGTTGACAGCGCCTGAAGTGCCTTGAGCCGACTGGAAGGTGCTGAACCCAAGGACGTTCTCGACAGTGCCCTGTGCCACAGCAACCGTCGACACGTTGTCGAAGCCACCTGGCAAAGAGGCCGGAACCGAGTACGACTTGACGATGAAGAACACATCACCGTTGACGCCACCAACCTGGACGAAAGACGCCAGAGCGTTCGGTGCCGTGGCGCTGAAAGCGCCATTGGCATCGATTGCAGTGTTGATATCCGCAACAATTTGCGTCGGAGTCCGGGTACCAGCCGTTACGGCCACGGCAACAGCCACGCCATCAATGACGAGATTTAGTACGTTGGCCGGAGATGCTGGGATCGTGATGGTGTTCGAACCGCTTGTGGGAGTGCGATCCGAAACCAGGTAGCCAGCGACTGCCGCGCTCAGGTCGGTGACCAGAGCGGTTCCGTTTACGGTCGTCCTCCAGTTGTTGGAGTACGTGCTGAAGAAAGAGTACGGGGACGGTCCTTCGTTGGTGTAGACCGCGTTCTCCGCAACCGTAGACCCAAAGGTCACAGTCACAGTTTCGGCGACCGGGGTTCCGGCTCCCGTGTGGAAGCCGTCCGTGACTTGCTCAACGCCGCGGGGCCACTGAACGATCTCGGAAAGAGCCGATTTGGTTCCGAATCGAACCTGGTGTAGGTTCTTAGCGGTAACCGTGTCCAACACCTCGAATTGACCCGTACCGACCGGCCCTGCGACCTTGTTGGTGAGAATGAAGGTGTCATCCGTCAGACGGCTGTACCAGAAGGTGCAGAATGCCTTGTGATCCGGGGGTACATCACTCTTCAGCGTGATCTTGCGATTGGGACCATCCACCACAGTTACGACCGCGGCAGCACGACCCATAGCATCCACGTAGTCACGGCCAGTGTGCACCGTTACCAGGTCCGGACGATTGGTGTCGAGACCAATGCGACCGTTTGCGGCTGCATTGTATACGGTGGCACCCAGAGGCGTGTCACGACCGTTACCAGTGGTGGGGACCTCGGGGAGCAGAAACTGGTTAGAGGACACGAAGGCCGGGATCACCGTTGTATCGACAACACGAGCCGCTTCGACAGACCACAGACGGTCATCCACCAAAGTCGGGATGATCTGGGTGTCGTCGAAGGACGTGGAACCTGCCGTATGAAGGGCAGGGGCAACCACGAAGCTCGAACCCCAGTGAAGGATCGAAACGTCCGGTGACGGGTTCGAAACCACGAAGTCCTGGCCCTGGATGTAATCGTTACGGCCCGTTGCGAAACCGCAGCGGATAACGGATGTCACCAAGGTGTTGGGGAGGTAGTCGAACGTGTCCTGCCAGGTGTTGGCGAAGTAGGTAAGCTTGACCGTCGAACCATTCGCCGGAGCGAAGGGCAGGGTGACCAGACCGTTGGTACCGTCAACCGCCGAAACAACAACTTGAACGTTGTTGACAACAGCAACCACCTTCGTGGGGTCAGTCGTGGTGATGCCACCATCGGTACCGTCCACGATCGGACGCTGGAAGACACGGAACACAGCATTGCGGGCTGTGGAGGTATTGGCAGAAAAGCCTAGTGAGCCGTTCGCATTACCCGTGCCGATTGACAAGCTCTTGGCGGCCGTCAACATGAGGTGGTCGTGGCCCTGGGCATCCGTCGAAACGGAAGTAGCCAGACCAGAGACAGCGGCTGCGTCGATGAGGCTCTTGAGCCCAACGGCTGTGTAAGAACCGGCGCCGAAGCGGATGGTCGAGGGAACGGCGTCCACACTGAGCACGAAAGTGTCAGTCGAACCAGCCACGACCACGAACGGGGCATACCCTGGAGTGGTCAAAGAAGCTGGTGTCGGGGTCACCTGGCTCGACACATCATCCGTGAAGCTGGTGTCCGAACGGTGGAAGAAGTAGGTGCAACGGACGTTGTCGCCCGGCTGGGGTGGGATCTGGAGGAAAATGGAACCGCTGGCGCCTTGCACGGAACCTACAGCCACCGGCACACCATTGACGGTCACCGACACCGAGCGAAGATCATTGGAGACCTTGCCGATACCCTGGCCCGTAACGATGGGGGAGTTTCTGACCTTGAACTGGGTAACCACTCCATTGACCACCCCAAGAACTGGGATGTTGGGGTTCGTCCCGTCCACTACGAAGCGAGCACTCACGTCCTCGTTGACGATCTGCTGATCCAGGTTTGCGCTAGAACCACGAACCATCTCAAGGTCGAGCTGCGACAGCTCCTCTTGGCCTACCCCGATTTCGACGGGGATCCGAAGACCCGCTACGAGGTTCGCAGCATTGGCATCCGTGAGGGTGCGAGTGTAAACGCCTGGAGGCACATAAGTTGTGTACGGCCCAAATGACATGGAAAACCTCGAATTGATTAGGGTTTTTGTTTTTACATATGGGTAGCTTGGATCTGGGTCTGAATCTGGTTCTATCTAGGGTTTGAGCACAAGAGGAGTAGCGACAGGAAAAGCGTATCTGTATTGTCGAGTACGATTTCTCTCGGACATCTTAGACTTCTCCTGAATGAGCCTCTCTAGGTCCCACGTCCAGCGTCGAATAGTTGGCCTAGGAATACCGTATTGCCGTTCGGCGGCTCGAAAACCGTGCTCTAGGGCATATGCCGTAACTTCAGTGACTACCTCATCAGAGTACTTACGCTTCGAAGCGCTCAACTTTGCCCTGGAGGCATCGGATAAAGGGGGCCTATTACGACTCCCCTCGGCCTGCTTCAACCTAGTCTCAAGACTAGAGACAGACCCTCGTTTAGTGTGGCTGACTTTCTCCCGCAATGCCTTGGCTTTCTGGTCATCAGATGCATGCCAAGCCTTAAGAGTCTGGCTAATCTGCTCCAAGACACTGTCGGGAGCACGCACCCCTAATGACCCCTCCCCACCACTAGTGCTGTTGTAACCTTTCTGAGGATTGCGTGTGTCATATTGCTGGATAAGTGCGATTTCCCTAGCACAAGCAGCTTGCCAGGTTGGTACATGGGCCACTACTTCCCAAACAAAGGCATTGGCACCGTACTTCCGCAAGGCTCGATGGAAGTAGTAGGGGGAACCCCTACTAGCTGAATTGAGGTGTGCTCTTTTGCGCACCTTCAGATTTTTGGACGTAATGCCAATGTAGATCTTGCCGTTAACAGAGCATGTTGCCACGTACACAACAGCCTCACCATCGGCGGCCCCTCTCATCAAGTCTCGCCTTTTTGTTTGGCACGAATCTCTTTGACCTCTTTGGCCAGACCCTTTCGGCCCTTGATGAGGCCATCTGACCCGGCCTTGTATTCGATGTAGTCTTTGCCGGTTTCCCGAATCAAAGCGTGGGTTCCACCCTTTTTCCGTACCTTGGACTTCACCACTTCCCTGGCAGCATGCTCCTGCCAGCGCTTATCCGCGTCACTGCCCACAGCATAATCCGCCGTAGGATAGTCATGCTTGGACACCCCAGAGTTGGCCGGGGCCTTACCTCCTGGGGCAAAAGCGAACCCAAAGCCCTCCCAAACCCTAGTGGCGTCTTTGCCACAAGCAGGGCACTCATGGGTCTTGTGCTCACCCATCTTTAGGGTGCGGGTAAATTGGGTCTCGCAGGCACACTCAAAAGTGAATTTCGGCATCAGGCAATCCTCTCATAATCATCATTTCTGCCCTCAAATACCGGGTGCGTCTGGAAGAACACCTCCGAGGCTATCGCCTGAATACCCGAGGGATTGTTTGAGTCACTCGCAGAATCTACGCGGCTAATCACTAGGGGTAGAGGCACATGGACTTCCCAATCCGCCCGCAATTGAAGGGACATCGAAGCCTGGTAGAAGAAGTTCTCCCCCGTTTCGTCGGCTATTTCCTCACCCTCACTGCCCATCGAAATGTCAAGTATTTCGATCCCCTCAAATTCAAGCCGACTCTTCTTGTCAGAGATTAGGTACATTGTCACAAGGTCTGCGATCTCTTCCATTTGAACGGGATCCCTTGCGATCACATCAAAGTCGAAGGAGACCTCGAACTTGCCGCCAAAGGCCTGGGCAGAGTCCACACGGTCCTGATACACGACTACAGCGACCTTCTGGCCTGCCCTAGATCGTTTACCAAAAGCAAGGACAGCCCCGGGTAACGTCTTCCAATCCGCCTGATTCCAGAAAAACTCAATCGGGCCTATAGAGGTACCCGCCCAACGATAGTCCGCGGTCACCTGAGTCCCTTGAGGGAGGCTTGTCAAGAACTCTACAGACCCCGTCGTGTAATCCACGGTGTAGTCCAAACCCTCTTTGAGTTGGAAATTACCGTTCGCGTAGAGGCGAAGGGTGTGATTGAGTGGCACGTGCTCTAACTGAGCCTCTTGGAGGATGCCCGAGCGAACGACAGACAACAGACGATCCAAGACCGTGTACATGGGGTCCATGGCGTAGTGCCCCGCCTCCCCCACAACTGTAGGCGCCGTCAAGATCTCGATCAGATAGACCCCAGGAGGGACGGGCATTTTCCCCCCACTTGCACGCACAGCTCGACTGTCCTCTCGAACCCATTCAATGGGGTATTCGGGTTGACCTACGTACGCCAACATCACATGGCTTTCAATAGTGCCCATGTAGTTGTCGGCAGCTAAAGACACCTTGTTCGTGCTGGAACCCTTGACTACAATCCCGTACTGGGGTCGCTCGTCAAACGCAAAACGGTTCTCGATGAAGGGAACGATCTTGTTGTATACGGGGTGATTCGAAAAACTGTCCTTGAGTTCAAGGATGACTCTGCGCTTCAGGGCCCCTACGAGATTAAAGTACATCCGGCCTCACTTGTCGGATTCGTGTTCTTCCGAAGCCAGTACTAGCATGCCCTCAGCCACCGCCGTCATCGGGTCCTTGGCGATACGGATCTCGCTGATCTGAATCGGGAACCTCTTCTTGACGGTATCGAACTCTTCCTTGAATATTTCGAGAAAGCCTGCCGCCTTAGTGGTACCGCCGGAGACGATGAAGGGGATGGGCTCTGGAAGGCTGACATCGTTCTGCACCTTCTTGAATTGAGCCGCCACGTTCTGTAGGGTGTAGTTGATGAGGGCCCTCACGTAGAGAACGATGGCCTGCTCCTCACGTCCGTTGGGCGTGCGAAGGTCGACACCCTTCTCTTTGATGGCGCACATCTGGGAAGCCGTCTTACCCATGGCCTTGGCCGACTGAGCATCGATCCAATCCCCACCACGAGCTAGGGCGAACTCCAATGCCTTGTTCGCCTGGTAGGACAGGGCGATGTTCGCCATACCAGCACCGAAGCTCACGGCCAGTCCGGAGAAGCTCTCCTCGGCACACTGGCTGTAGATGATGGCCATGGCCTCGTTCATGGGGTGGGCCGAAAAGCCCGCGTCACGGACGATCTTACGGAAGACTTCCGTGTGATAGATCACGTCCTGTGAAGGGTCATCGATAGGGGCCGCAGGGACGCTGTAGAAGCAGTGTTCACTGTCCACCTGAGGGTCGCCCAAGACCTGATTGATCAAGAGGCTCAAGACCTCCTGGGCGTCTATTTCACCAGCGGCGATGAGACCGCGGCTGAGGGGTCGACGAGCCTCCCGCTTGAACAAGTTTGCCATCGTCAAAGCTGAGTCACCCAGTACCAACAATACGTTGTCAGATTCTCGCTCCACATAATCGACCTTGGACATCTTCAAGCTGCGCTTGGCGTCAGGGTCGAGGTCCAAGAAGGCGTCACGGACACGCTTGGTGACAACGCCGTTTTCCTTGGTCCTGGCGGACACAATATTCATTGTGCCGATGTCTAAGCCAATTCCTAGAGTGTTTCCTGGCTTTGCTTCATTTTTCATGTTCTTTTCCTATGGGTTTGATTCAACGGAAGTCGTAGGACTCCGTCTTAGAGCGCTGACTGAGCAAATACACGAAGGTCTCGTGCTTGTCGGCAATGTCTTCAAGGAGCTTAGAAATCCCATGACTTAGGGTTCCGTCTGCTGTTTTACTTGCAATGAGCTGTGCAACTGCGGCCACACAGGAGGTCTCTGCGGCCAGACTGATTGCGATCATGTCCGTAGGGAGGCCCCCTACCCCTAACGAACCCAGGATACGGCTCATGATGCCTACTTGAAAGGCGGCACCGATGTTCGGAGTGTCCCCCGAACCCACAATTCTCTCCGCCAACTGATCAATAAGTTCGAGAGACTCGTTGTAGAGCCTCTCGAAAAGCAAGTGGTCTTGGAAGAAGCTAGCGCCCGACGTGCTCCAATGATGCGATTGATGGAGCATGGCCAATGCCTGAAGCATCGCCAGCATCGAGGTCATAGACGTTTCGTATTCGGCCGTAATTAAGGCCGCCTTCTTGACCAGGCCCTGGATTTCGCCACGTTGCTGGCTGCTGAGTTTTACAGGCTCGTAGGATGCCTTGGGAAGATAGGGCGGGCCGTGTCGCAAGGGGTCGAACTGCGTCGGCTCATGCCAGACCACACGAACGCTCTCTTCATGAGGATCCTGGGCATTTACACGTTTTGACATGGCTTACCCTAGTGATTTCGAATCAAAAGAATCAGCCTTTAGCCTTCTTACGGAACTCCCGAAGCTTGCTGGCGGCCCCTCCGACACCCTCGGAAGAAGTGCTCTCCGTGATGTTGATTCGGGCCTCCCCCAGGTCCTGGCTCAAGTCTGGCAAGAACATGGGGGCATCTCCACCCACCACTTCGCTGACCGGAGTCATAGGGCTCATTCCAGGAACTGTTGTACCTACCGTGTTCACCACCTGCTGAATGACCTTTGGGGCTGCCTCGATACGACCCAAGGCTAAGAGCACGGCTGACATTTGATCCTGTAAAGCCCCCATGCCCGACTTCAAGTCGGCATTCTGCTGATTTGCCTGCTCCAAGGCTTCCTTGAGGCGGGCATTCTCTAGTTCCAGTTGAGCCAGTTTATCAGCGTCCACGGACGACCCCACGTTCTCTTGCTGACCCATCACACTGTCGAGTTTGAAGATCATGCCCGAATTGATGGCTCGGTGCAGATCCTTAGACTTCAAGTACTTCTCGATCGGGACATAGACCCCGACTTTGTGGGGGATCATCATCTGGATGTCCGTCACGAAATGGCCACCTGAGGTCAAGCCCACGACTGATACTCCGCCTACATCGTTCATTTGATTCTCGCTAGGGAGGTTTGAAGTTGTTTTCTGAGCTGCTTCCCGAGTCTGTCCTTGATCACCGTCCTGGCAGCATCTTTTGCCTTGTCAAGGATGTGTGTGGACTCCCTTTGGGGATGGTACCAACGACCTCGGGCCATAGACCTGGGGGTCGCCGACCTGAAGATCAACTCCCCTGTATCCGTAATGATAGGGATCGGCTTCTTAGCCTTCGTAAGCCAAGTCATCTGCTGCCTGGACTTGCCCTCCAAAAGAGGGAAGAAGGCAGGATGGTGGGCAGTCACCGTAATACTGCTCTCAGCGATCTTGGTAGAGAGGGCTTTCTTCAAAGCTCGTTTCGCCCTAGGAGAGAAGGCGGACTCTTCGATCTTACCCCGAATCTCTTCAAGGATCTCCCGCTGCAAGGACTTCAGGACCTTCTTAGGGTCGAACTTGTCCAGGGCACCCTTGGGTACCAACGGCTTGTAATAGATCTTGAATTTAGGCAAAAACATAGTTAATATACGATGTTAGCCCATGTGATCGTGCGGCCGCGAAGCTCCCGTTCATCAGGGATCTCAGGCTTGTCTGTAATCTGAGCTGGGGAATTCAATGGAGGCACCGACAACTGAGCCTGGTTAGGCAGGCCTCTGCTAGGGTTGTCCATCGGGACTAGGTAGCGAATGTCCTTCTCATCCAAGTGGCCAATGTTGAAGTGTTGCTGCAACACCATACCACGATTAGTTGGCATCCTCACAGGGCCTATGGCATAGCGATCTCCGTTGATCTTGACAATGAAGTCTCGTTGGGAGAGCAATGGACTAGGGCCGCTCCAAACTTCGTAGGCGTGCTCTACGGTCCTACCAGTATTCTGCTGAGCGACCTTCCGCTCCATGTCGTCAGGAGCAATGATCAAATCGTAGGGCCCTTCGTAACCTCCCACAATGCCTGTATAGTAGCAGATCTGGCAGTCCCCCAGAGGCTGATGGTGCGTAGTCGTGTTGTAGCAAGGACAGATAGTGCCAACGTTCTTCTTGATGAAGACCTTCACGCGCTCGCCACCTTGATCCAAAATCCAGTGATTTCTGCGAACAGCCTCCCGCCAGGCCCAGTCGAGCTTTTCTATTTCCGAGTTGCTCGTGAAAGCAGCCCTTGCCAACTGCGTCTCAAGAAGTTCCCGGGGATCTGAGGGTCCCGCACCGTCAGTGTTGATCATCGTACCCACCGTGGTCACTCGGTAGAAGATACGCTGAGCCAAGTCCGTTCTCAGCAACGACCTACTGTACCGATAGCTCACAGTTACGACACTGCTGGGGCCAGGTACTGTCCCCAGGTCTTCGGTCTGCGTTGTGACGTTAGGATACGGGTTCGGGTCTATCTCGACCTCCCAAGCCTCTCCAAACACTCTAGCGAGCCTCGCTGTCATCCCGTCGATCTGAACCTCCACATCGGAGATGGCGTTCGCATAGACCGCTTGAGAGCCTTCCTTGACGATCGGCCCCAACTGTGTGCGGAAGACGTACCTGGGGGCGTTCATCCCCGCTGCAACGTCTTCGCCACGCATGACCCACATGTCGTCAGTCACGACCTCATCAATGACCAAGGCGTTCTCTGTCTGGTCCCTCCAAAATGTACCCCCTAGAGGGTATTGGTTGATGCGGGTGTACGGCCCAAACTCGGAATCGAACGAGCGATAGATGTTGACGCCGCAAATCTGGAAATTGCCGTTGACGGCCAACTGAGAGGGGTCAGTCCACGACAGGTCGAAAACACCTGGCTTGTAGCCGCTCGTCATGAACAAGTTGAGCGGGGCCGCAGGTTCGGCGGCCTTTGTCAACTCAAGCGTGGACGGATTCCGGTCTCGGTTTGAGGCGTAGGACATGGCTGGGTGGAACCTCTCCATCCAGCCAACCAATAAGAAAATCAGGCCTTACGAGTGGCCTTCCTTGGTTCATTGGGGGTCGCTTCCAGGATTACTTTGCCCGTCTTGGCGTCTATTTCCGCCCTGGCCCCGGCGCTAACCCCCCGATCAATGAGGCACCTTTCGAATAGACGGCCATGCTGGTCGTCGATCTTCCTAGCTGCTGCAAGGAGATGTATCTCCTCCAACCGCAAAGAAAGGAGGTTATCTGCGACGCCAGCCCTGGCTTCTTGGAGGCTCCGTAGTTCGTTGAGGGTCTCGGGGTCTACGGGGTCTTCCAAAGTCAGTCGCTTGGGTTCTTCGGTGCTCATCTGATCTCCTGTGTCACTACTCTTCAGGCGGTAGGCTGCCATTGGATCAAGGTGTTCGAGTCAATGTGTCAAAGGACTATGCACAATTTGGCGGTAGCGTCTAGCTAAAACACGCAACAACACCTCAAAGTCAGCAAGAGGGATGTCATGCCGTTCTAGAAGCCGCCTGCGATTCAAGTCCTCACCCTCATTTGGGCAATCCTGAACGTGCCGGTAGTAGCGCCTCTGACAGAGATTGCAGCGTCCTACCTGATTCTGCCAGACGGTACATGTTTTGTGGTGTGCAAGCAATTCGCTGTAGCTAGAACACTTGAAGCTACACGCGCACTTGCGTATTTGATGCGTCATTCACCGGATCTACACCGAATCGTCAGACGCTGAGGAAAGTGTGTACCCGTTCGTTGACTTCCTGCGGATTCTGCTTGAATTCTGACTCCCAGACGATCAGACACCGGTATCCAGATTCCGCATAAGCTGCAACCAGCTCCTGCTCGTGGTCAAAATCGGCCTTCCCCGTAAAAATCTTGGAGTGCCAGTAGTCCCCAAACAACTCAACAATCTTGGTCACACCCTTCTTTGGATGCTCCGAGTCTGGGCCGGGCAAGATGAAGTCAGGGTTCTTATGGTGCCCCAGTTTTGGTAGCCACCTCCAGTAGGCACCGTTGCCGACATACATCAAAGTGGGGTGCGCTGAGGCAAAGCGACGTTCGAGAAGATTTGGGCCTGGTCTCGACATCTTCTCTAAATGAGCCAAGGCGTATTCGCGATTCATCATCGGATGAGGTACGCCGTACTTTGCAATATTGTCCTGTTTATGGGTATCTGAGCTAAGAAAATAGGGGCGGCCGTACCTATCGGTATTGGTCTGTCTTGATGCCTCTTTCACAAACTCTGCTTGAAAGACACAGTCAACCCCATATCGAACCCGCACTGTCTCAATCAAACGAGCGTAGACTTCAGGGCTCTGTAGGGGATTGTCGACGCCGTATCGTTCTTGACACGTTTCCCTACGTGCCTCTAAAAACTCAGCCAAAAGCAAAGGATGGGTGACTCCATACTTACGAACGAAGGTAGCCACCAACCTATCCCAAAAGCCGTCGATCTTTGCCGAATGATCCACACCATACTTTTCAACCAGGCGCTCTCGAATTACTGTACGTCCCACCTCTGAGGCAAAGAAATGGGATCCGTAGTTCTCAATCATCGTCTCCAATTGCTGCCTACGAATCTCTGGGTGCTGAGCCGTCCACTCGACCCCCCACCGCTCAAGATTGGTTTGCCTAGCCCTCTCCACAACCCCTGGTGAGCATGATGGGGTAGGGCCACCATAGAGAGCCTCATTGGTAGCTTCAATTCGGCGTCTAATGGCCGGGGCTGCCAAAATCTCCTCTACGCCATACCTCTCCAAATTAGTCGCCTGAGTCTTTGAGCGTACTTCAGGACTCTGTTGAGGGTTCTCAACCCCAAACTTGTCTAGGTTTGTCTGTCGAATTTTCTCCTGAACCTCTGGCCAAGAGAACGGGTTAGCCTCTCCATACAGAGGTTTTCGATTGGCATCACCTGCCTCACGGACTTTAGTATACAGAGAAGACTCTCTACTGAATACGTTCTCTGCCCCATAGCGCTCCTTCAACGTTGCCTTCCGACGTGCCTCAGCCTCTGCAAGCTGCCTAGGATGGGCAACGTCTTGGCCATAGTTTGCTTGAAGCGTCTTAGCCAAGCGGGCCATCTGCACCTCGCCCCTATCACGAGATTTCCACGAGGAGCACGTGGAGCGATGCCTCTTCATCTGAGTCATCGAAGTGGACTTGTGCCCGCACAGGCACGCCAAAGGCTTGACGGAGCCCACCTCTGATTGCCAGCCGGCACATACAGCCTTGTGGCGAGAGTTTACGATATCGGAGTTAGGAAAGTGCTTTTGGCAGTGTTGGCAGACAGAAGGCATCCTGCATAGTAACCAAAACTCCAATAAAGTCAAGGAACTAAAAAAAACCTTAGAACCCTACGAACTGCCTGGGGCTTAGCACACCCCCACCTACATAGGGGCCAAAGCTGGATCGGATGCCAATCCCGAACTTGGGCTGCTGCAAGCCTCTGACGAACTTGACCGTGGCCTTGGCTTTGTCGAGCTGCGAATCGAACTGATCCTTCAGCGTCTGGTAGAGAGATTCATACTTGGATGCTTTTTCGATTTCCAGAGAAACGCCTCCAATAGAGTAGGAATTGTGGGCTAGGATACCGTTCGCAAGCACGAAGTTCTCTGGCCCGGGAACAGACAGATCGTAGGTGTGCTCTTGAGCTGGCAGTCTCTCCACGTTTGCCACAACAGCATCTTCTAGAACCCCGTCCACAGATGCGATCACATCTCCTACTCTTATCTCCTCAGCTTGTACCGGAGTCACACCATCACCGGATCTGAAAAACAGAGAGTGATCTACCGTCGTATCCACGAAACGTCCGTCCTGGACTGTAGTTCGGGTCATACTTTTATGTGAGGTGTTGTGCCGCATCACATCAGAGATTTTGCAAAGACTAGTAGTTCCAGATGTGGGGTCTACAGCCAAAACTCGAAGCTGTCCTGCCCTAAAAGCCTCACGAATGGTGGTCTTACGTGTTTCTATGCATATTGTCATAAGACACCTCGTTCAGAGAGAGTTTTTACAGTCTCCGTAACTTTACGGATGCACCATTCTAAATCAGCCTTGATCTCATGCTCAAGGAGGCGGACAATAGTCCACCCACGATTGTTCAGATAGGTTGTTTTACTAGCATCGTACTGTTTGATGCGGCCCACTCCCGGAAAGCCACACTCTCCACAGCCATGCCAGTAACACCCATCAATCTCTACAGCCAAACGTAGATCCGGGCGGGCCTCATCTATGGAGTAATACCCGGTCTCATATTCAGTAATGAACCCCACAAGGCCCGAGGCCTCAACAGCTTCTTTGACTCTTGCATGAGGTTTAGTGAATTTTCGCTTGATATGCCTACGGGCGTACGCAGCGGATTCGAGGACCTCCTCCCAATGCTCACCCATCCAAGCATTTTGGACAATAGGTACCTCTCCGGAAGCCCACCTAGCTTTAGTCTCTCTAGAACGAGCGGCTTTTTGCTGGGGGTCGCTATTAAGTGTACGGAGATGCTCCGAAGCCTGCTCACGGTAACCGGAAGCTTGCAATTTTAGAGCAGCCACTGCAATTTGCTTTCGAGTGACTTCCCCTGCCTCAGTCTTAAATCTCGCTTTGAGCAACTCAGATTGGGCTGTCTTCTGGGCTTCTGTTTTCGTCTTATTACAAGACGCGGCCAGCAGAGCCGCTCCGGGGTGCGCATTCAAATACGCCTCTAGTGAGATACCTGCACAAGCTGAAAGATGCTTACTAGACAACTGGGTCTGAAATGCTCCACACTCCAGACACACTATGTAGTGCGTACCCTCAACAAGATCCTCAAAGCCCACTATTTTTGGACGAAGAGGGGTGCTATTTGAGGCTATTCTGAGAATACCGCTGTCAATTAGCGTGCCCACTGTCCTAAAGTTGAACCCGTATTGAAGACAGGCTTGTCTTTTAGACAGAAGTTTCATGATTCCTCGTGGATTATAGCATAAAGTTCTTCAATAGGAAGAATGACTTCCTCCCCGTCGCCCAAGATGACTTTAACGGGTGTTTCGCCCCCAACGGAAAATTCATCCGACACCCAGTTGATTGCCAAAGCCAGCAAGGCGTACATCATGGCCCCGTTGATCACTAGCGTTCGCCATTCTGGGTAATCTCGAACCAAGATGTCGACGGTAGGGATGGGCGTTCGCGGAGGAGCAGCTGTGACCATGTCCAGAGACCTGATGAGGTACTCTCCTAGTTCCTCATCTTCCCAGATGTAGCCAAAGACCTTGTTGAATTGACTAATGGTTTCTTCGTGGGCCGGTGGACGAAAGTGGTAATTCCTCGAAGGATTCTGGTCTCTTAGGAGTATTCTCAAGCTTCTAATCAGTGCCGCCTCTGAGCAGTTGACGACAGACACCAAGCCCGAGGTCACCTTGTCGATGACATTGAATTGTTGAACTACCTGATTGACCTTACCACCCAAGGTCTCTCGGAACGTCCAACGAAGGTGGTAGTCGCCTATATTGGCGTCCAACGGGATGATAATGCTTGCATAGTACAGCCCCACCGAATCGTTGGCGGGGTCCCTACGAGGTACCCCCAATAAGACTTCACGACCTGTGGTCA